>BNJV01002994.1_pt1 | contig 436908 bp, 509 predicted proteins | sample 8540591 | NCBI WGS metagenome assembly BNJV01 (sample SAMD00202457, study PRJDB9452) | human saliva metagenome | host: Homo sapiens
CATTATCAATGATTGTTCCACAGACAATACTCTGGAAATTTGTAAAAGGAATCAATTTAATGTCATTGATTTACCCATCAATTTAGGAATTGGTGGTGCCGTACAAACAGGATATCAATATGCAGTTAGCCACAGCTACCAATACGCTGTCCAAGTAGACGGAGACGGCCAACACAATCCTGAATTTATTAAAAAAATGTTAGAAGTTCTTCAAGAGCAAAAAGTCAACATGGTGATTGGTTCTCGTTTCATTGAAAATCAAGGTTTCCAATCCTCATTCGCGCGGCGGATTGGGATTTCATTTTTTGAAAAATTAATCAAGGTTTTGACGGGTCAAAAGGTAACAGATCCAACTTCTGGTTTACGAGTTGCTGACCGAAAAGTAATTGAGGAATTCGCCAAGCAATATCCAAGTGATTATCCAGAACCAGAGACGATTGTGTCCCTGTTAACCTCAGGCTATTCAGTTGCAGAAGTGCCTGTATTAATGAACGAACGAGAGCACGGGGAATCATCTATCACATTAAGCAAATCTGTTTACTATATGATTAAAGTGACTATGGCAATGTTATTGGCTAGAATTGGTGGAGGATATAAGAAATAAAATGCTAAATATTTGGTTAACCATTATTGTAATTGTTTTTATGGTTTATATTCTGAGACTAGTTACAAAGAAGCTCGTTGAAATGAGAAATGTCATCTCTTGGCTTATTCTTTGTATCGTCTCATTGCCAGTCATTTGGTTTCCTAATTTGATTGGAACAATATCTGAATTTCTTGGGATTCAGACATTAAGTAATTTTGTTTTTTTACTAAGTACATTTTTATTAATTTTTTTAATATTTTCATTAACTCGTACTGTATCAAAGCAATCCGTTCAGATTAAGAAATTGTCACAAACAATTGCCTTATTGAGAAGTGAGAATGAAAATGAACAATAAAGCAAATAGGAGTGTCTATTTTTGGAATTTTGCTGGGAATATAGCAGCGGCTGCAGTTTCTATATTGTATTTGATTATTGTCTCTCGATATACTTCCGCAAGTGATGCTGATAATTTTAGTTTGGCTTATGCAATTGGGAATCTCTGGATTGTAATTGGTATGTTTCAAGTAAGAAATTATCAGGCGACTGATTTGAAAGAAACATACTCATATTTGGAGTATTGGTTAACTAGGGTTATAACAGTTTGTTTGATGTTAGTCACATTATTTCCATATTTACTTTTTAGTGGAAATAATGTTGGAAAAGGAAATTTATTTTTAATTATAATCCTAACGGTGCTTTATCGTTCTTGTGATGCTTTTTCTGACTTATTCCAAGGATTGTTTCAACAACATGAACGTTTAGATATTGCCGGCAAATTAATGGTGCTACGTTATGGTTTGAGCACAATCATTCTCCTAATTAGTTTGTTACTTTCAGATTCTTTAATTTTTTCTTTAATTTGTTTATGCTTATTTAATGTTTTATTTGTTTTTTTAGGTGATTATTTCCAATCCAAACAAATTAGAACGATACCCTTTAATCAGATTTCATATACTACATTTAAGCGTTCAATTAGTATCATGAAAACTTGCCTTCCCTTGTTTGTCAATGGTTTTTTATTAGTGTATGTATTGAATTATCCAAAACAAGTGATTGATAAATTGCTAGTCGAGGGTGTATTACGTGAAGGTGCTCAAAGAGACTTCAGTATCTTATTCATGCCTGTTTTCTTTATGAGTTTATTTGTATTAGCATTAAGACCGTTAATTACCGATTTGGCAAAACAATGGTCAGAAAAAAAATTTCATACGTTTAATGCTATGGTTCGTAAGATTTTATTATTACTTATGATTTTGGGACTGGTGGTATCAATACTAGCCTATTTGTTAGGGATCCCTGTTTTAAATATTATAAGTGGTATTGATTTATCAAATTATAGTTTATTACTTACTATTTTGGTGCTTTCCGGCTTTTTATATTCTATAGCTTCTGTCATAGGTGATTTTTTAATTATATTGAGGAAGCAAGTTTATCTACTCTATGTTTATATCGCAATGACGTTGTTAACAAATCTTCTTACGCCTTTAGCGATGAGGATATTTGGCTTGTTTGGAGCAGGGCTTAGTTTTGTTATAGTTATGTTATTTTACACGCTTGCGAGTTGGATTGTCTTTGTAATTATGAGAAGGAAGGAAATTCAAAAATATGAATCAGTGGAATGATCATACATTTGTAATCTGTGCCTACGGGGATAGCCCTTATTTAGAGGATTGTATAAAATCGTTATTAAGCCAAACCGTACAAAGTAATATTTTTTTATACACCTCTACTCCAAGTGTATTTATCGAAAGTGTTTGCCAGAAATATGCTATTCCTTTTAATACAAGTGTAGGTGGTGGGATTGGGAAAGATTGGAATAATGCATTATCTTTTGTTACCACCCAATATGCTACAATTGCCCATCAGGATGATTATTATGAACCAACCTATTTAATGGAAATTCAAGGGAGGATAAAGAAGCATCAAGATGCTATCATTCTTTATTCCGATTATTTTGAAGAAAAAAATGGTGAAATTATTAAACCAACTTCAAATCTAAAAATAAAATCATTAATGTTAAAAACAATCTCTTTATTCCCTAAAACTAAGTGGTGGAGAAATCGCATTCTTGCTTTTGGAAATCCGATTTGTTGCCCTGCTGTAACTTATAATTTAGAATTGGTTAAGGGATTTAGATTTGATGAGGAATGGAGAGTTAGCCTGGACTGGCTTGCTTGGTACCATTTAGCTAAATATGATGGCAGATTTGTATATATTCCAAAAAAATTAATGTGCCATCGTATTCATGAAGATTCTGAAACGAGTAATACCATTAGTGATAATACTCGAACTAAGGAAGATTACATGATGTATAATCTTTTTTGGCCAAAAGGATTAGCGAAATGTTTAAATCGTTTTTATAAAAAGAGTCAGGATACAAATGGTTAAACATTACTTTTTTGAGGTTTGATAACAATATAAAAGTTCTATTTTCTTGCTTATCTGTAAAAACCATGAGTGATATTTATAAATATAAAGGATAAAATTGTGAAAGAAGCGCCTAAGATTAGTGTCATTATTCCAGTATATAATGCAGAATTATATCTCAAAAGATGTATAGATTCAGTTTTGAATCAAAGTTTTAAATCATTTGAAATTATTGCAATTGATGATGGTTCAAAGGATAATTCGTTCAAAATATTGAATGAATACCAACAATTTTCTCCAAGTATTAGAATTTTGAGTCGGGAAAATAAAGGTGCGGCTTATACTAGAAATGAAGGTATTAAGCTTGCAAAAGGTGAATTCATCATGTTTATTGACAGTGATGATTATATAAAATCAGACTACTTACAAGTATTTTACGATGAAATTTCAAGAGGGCTGGATGATGCAGTTATTGGTGGACTTCAGAGAGTAAACCAAGTTGGCAAACAACTATTTTCTATCCAATTGGGTAAAGATAAATGGTCAAAATATAGATCAATTTCTCCATGTGCTCGCATATATAGAAAAAACTTTATAGTAGGTCACGAACTTTCTTTTCCAGATATTCCGTTGGCTGAGGATTTGTTATTCAGTTTAACCGTATATACAAATCTAAGAATATTAGAACCATACCATATTGTGGATATAATTGGTTTTACAATGAGAATAGCGCATCTAATACATTAAATAAGGGTTTTAATCCAAAATTAGATATCAAGAATGTTCTTGATAAGATAGTAGGGATTATCCCGAATGATTTTTCTGAAACTCAATTAATTAAATTCTTTATAAAAAAATTTACTCTTTATTGGTTATTGGACGGTGGGAGACATTCCACAAGTGAGGAGTTTTTATGTCAATATAAAGAAATTAATGATTGGATCAGGATAAATGGAATGAAGTCCACTCTTTCTGTTTTTAATCGAGAAATTAGAGATGAGAGATTGATGGTTAAACTAGCTATCTTTACAATGGACTTGATTGAAAAAGTCGGTTTATTAAAGCTGTTTGCAAAACTGTATTGTAAAGGATAGTTAGAAAATTTATAGTTTACCGATAAGATAGTAGCAAATGGTAATAGGAGAAATGAATGGTTATATCAGTTGTAGTCCCGTGTTTTAACGAAGAAGAATCGATTCCATTATTTTACGAAGAAATGGAACGAGTTCGGACCTCCATGAGGGAAGAATTTGAATATATTTTTATCAATGATGGGTCTTCTGATAAAACTTTAGATGTTTTACGAGAACTCAATCTCTTAAATCCTTATGCTCATTATCTTTCCTTTTCGCGAAACTTTGGGAAGGAAGCGGCTCTCTATGCAGGACTTCAGCATGCTTCGGGAGATTATGTTACGGTCATGGATGTGGACCTACAAGATCCTCCAGAGCTATTGATTGAAATGAAGCAGAAGTTGGATCAGCAACCAAATCTAGATTGTGTCGGAACCCGGCGCGTAACTCGTGATGGGGAACCACCAATTCGTTCTTTCTTTGCACGGCTGTTTTATAAATTGATTAATCATATCAGCCAAGTGGAAATGGTCGACGGGGCGCGTGATTTCCGTTTGATGCGCCGTCCCATGGTTGATGCCATTATGGAGTTATCTGAGTACAATCGTTTTTCAAAAGGAATTTTCGCCTGGGTTGGATTTGAGACAGAATACCTCGAATATAAAAATGTTGAGCGTGTGGCAGGAGAGACGTCTTGGAATTTTTGGTCCCTCTTCAAATACTCGATCGAAGGAATTGTTAATTTTTCTGATGCCCCACTAAATATTGCCTTTATTGGTGGACTTTTATCTTGGATCTTGGCCTTTATCATGGTGATTCTGATTGTGATCCGTACCTTAGTCTTTGGAGATCCTACTTCAGGTTGGCCATCCCTCATGACAGTGATTCTTTTCCTTGGGGGCTTCCAATTGCTAACCATTGGAATTTTGGGTAAATATATTGGTAAAATCTTTTTAGAAACTAAGAATCGACCAGTCTATGTCATCAAAGAGAAAAGCAAGTAAAAAGCAGAAAACTTCTGCTTTTTTTGCTATAATGATAGGGATAAAGCAATTGAAAGGAATTTACCATGATTTTAATTACAGGATCAAATGGTCAACTTGGAACAGAACTTCGCCATTTGTTGGATGAGCGAAATGAAGAATATGTAGCCGTTGATGTGGCTGAAATGGATATCACAAACGCAGAAAAAGTAGATGAGGTATTCGCAGAAGTGAAACCAACCCTAGTCTACCACTGTGCTGCTTACACAGCTGTTGATGCGGCAGAAGATGAAGGAAAAGAGTTGGACTATGCCATCAACGTGACTGGTACAGAAAATGTTGCAAAAGCGTCTGAAAAACACGGTGCAATCTTGGTCTATATCTCAACGGACTACGTTTTTGATGGGAAAAAACCAGTGGGACAAGAATGGGAAGTAGACGATCAACCAGATCCTCAAACGGAGTACGGTCGTACCAAACGTATGGGGGAAGAATTGGTTGAGAAGCATGTTTCTAACTTCTATATCATCCGTACAGCTTGGGTCTTCGGGAACTACGGTAAGAACTTTGTCTTCACCATGCAAAATCTTGCTAAGACTCACAAAACACTTACAGTTGTCAACGACCAACATGGTCGTCCAACCTGGACACGTACCCTTGCTGAGTTCATGACTTATTTGGCTGAAAATCGTAAAGAATATGGTTATTACCACTTGTCTAACGATGCGAAAGAAGATACAACTTGGTATGACTTGCAGTTGAGATTCTCAAAGACACTGATGTTGAAGTGAAACCAGTGGATTCTAGTCAGTTCCCAGCTAAAGCAAAACGCCCGCTTAACTCAACGATGAGTTTGGCAAAAGCGAAAGCAACAGGGTTCGTCATTCCAACTTGGAAAGATGCCTTAAAAGAATTTTATAAACAAGAAGTGAAATAAGAGAAATTTGAAGCGACCCTCAAGGGTCGCTTTTCTGTTTGCATTAGGCAAAAATCCTAGAAAATGGTATAATTGAATAGACTGTAAATTGTTAGAAAGGGAATATTATGCAACACGTTTTTATTATCGGAAGTCGTGGGCTTCCGGCTCAATATGGCGGTTTTGAGACTTTTGTGGACCAATTGGTCTCCCATCAAGTATCTTCGGAAATCCAGTATCATGTTGCTTGCCTTTCTAATGATCAAGCATATCATCATTTTGACTACAAGGGTGTCGATTGTTTTACGATTAAAGCCCCTAAGCTTGGGCCAGCGCGTGTCATCGCCTATGATATGATGGCTATCAACTATGCCTTGAAGGTTATCAAGAAGCAGGGAATTGAAAAACCTATTTTTTATGTTTTGGGAAATACGATTGGGGCCTTCGTGGCACCTTTTGCGCGTAAGATCCATAAGACGGGTGGACGATTCTATATCAACCCAGATGGACTAGAGTGGAAGCGGGCCAAGTGGGCTAAACCGATCCAAGCCTATCTCAAGTATTCTGAAAAGATCATGACGCGCCACGCTGACTTGGTAATTTCAGACAACCCAGGTATTGAGTCATATATCAAGGAAGCCTATCCTTGGTCTAAGACGACCTATGTTGCCTACGGAACGGACTTATCTCCGACTAGCCTAAATAGTCAGGATAATAAGGTCCGAGAATTTTATCACAAGTGGCAGACACAGGAGAAGAACTATTACTTGATCTTGGGCCGTTTTGTCCCAGAAAATAATTACGAAACTGCCATTCGTGAATTCATGGCCTCTTCCACCAAGCGGGATTTGGTGATTATTTGTAACCATGAAGGTAATCCTTATTTTGAGGAACTCCGAGCTCGAACTGGATTTGATCAGGATCCACGCGTCAAGTTTGTAGGAACGGTCTATGATCAAGACCTTTTGAAGTATATCCGTAAAGAAGCCTTTGCCTATATCCATGGTCATGAAGTGGGCGGAACTAATCCGGGTCTCTTAGAGGCTCTTGCTCACACGGATCTGAATTTAGTTTTAGGAGTCTCCTTTAACCAAACGGTTGCCAAGGACACAGCTCACTATTGGTCTAAAGAAACTGGGAATTTGGCGCATTTGATCGACAAGGTCGATCTTTTAGAAGATGTATCTGAATGGGGTCAATTAGCCAAATCCAATATGAAGCAAAACTTTACCTGGGAAAAAATTGTAGGTGAATACGAGGAATTATTCTTATCATGAAAGTAAATATCTTGTTGTCCACCTATAATGGTGAACAGTATCTAAAAGAGCAGGTCAAAAGTATCCAAGATCAGACTTATCAAGACTGGCACCTCTTGATCCGAGATGATGGGTCAACCGACGGTACGGTAGAGATTATTCAAGAGTTGGTGGCCCAGGATGAGCGCATTTGCTTTATTAATCAAGGAGCTATCGAAAATCTTGGTGTTATCAAGAGCTTCCATACGCTTCTGAAATATAAAAAAGCTGATCTTTATTGCTTCAGTGATCAAGATGATGTTTGGCTACCAGAAAAGATTGCACTTCAGGTAGCAGAAGCTTTGAAGCACCCTCAAGAAGAGCCTATGCTGGTCTACACAGATTTAAAAGTGGTCGATGAAAACTTGAATGTGCAACATGAGAGTATGATTCGCACCCAATCTGATCATGCCAATACAGAACTGATTCAAGAGTTGACGGAAAACACGGTAACTGGCGGAGTGGCCATGATTAACCACGAGCTGGCGAAGTTATGGACGGGACAAGAAAAGCATGCGCTCCTCATGCATGATTGGTACTTAGCCTTGTTGGCAGCTGCATTTGGAAAGCTCATCTATATCGATCAGCCAACAGAATTGTACCGTCAGCACAGTAGCAATGTTCTGGGGGCTCGTACCCTTAGAAAACGGATTAAAAACTGGGTTCGCCCTCATATTTTGTTTGCTAAATATTGGAATCTCATCGAGTCCAGTCAAGAACAAGCAAAAAATTTATTGGATCTGCCAGTCAGTTCCCAAAATAAAGAAATCATTGAAAACTTTGTGACCATTATGGACGTTCCATTAAAAGAACGTCTGAGACGAATTCGTCAGTATGGTTATCGCAAGAACAGGGCTTTTCACACGTGTGTGTTCACGACCTTGATTTTAACAAAGTTTGCATTTAGAGGTAGAAAATAATGTTTGACGTTTTTAGTCAGAAAAATCGAATTTTATTACGAGAATTAATTAAAACAGACTTTAAATTACGCTACCAAGGATCAGCGATCGGTTATCTTTGGTCGATTTTAAAGCCCTTGATGACCTTTACGATCATGTACGTCGTCTTCATCCGCTTTTTACGCTTGGGTGGGGATGTGCCCCATTTCCCTGTTGCCCTTTTGTTGGCCAATGTAATTTGGGGCTTCTTCTCAGAAGCAACTTCCATGGGGATGGTCTCAATTGTTAGTCGAGGCGACTTGTTGCGAAAATTAAACTTCTCCAAACATATCATTGTCTTGTCTGCTATTTCAGGAGCAGCAATCAACTTTGTCATTAACCTTGTTGTCGTGTTGATTTTTTCATTCTTTAATGGGGTGACATTCTCTTGGACAGCCTTGATGGTCATTCCGCTATTCTTTGAGTTATTCTTAATGGCGACAGGGTGTGCCTTGATCTTAGCGACATTTTTTTGTTCGTTTCCGCGATCTTGGACAAGTCTGGGAAGTACTCTTGCAAGCAGGCTTGTATGCGACGCCAATTATCTACCCGATTACCTTTATTGCAGACCGCAATCCATGGGCTGCTAAGTTGGTCATGATGAATCCTTTGGCTCAAATTATTCAAGACATGCGTTATTTCTTGATTGATAAGGCCAACACCCCTGTCTGGCTTTTGGTGGAAAATAAGTTCTTGGTTTTGGTTCCTTATGTTTTACCACTTCTTATTTTTGTCGCTGGCTTTGCTTACTTTAACAAACATGCTAAGAAATTTGCGGAGATTCTCTAATGACAGATAAACAAATTGCAGTAAAAGTAGATCATGTCAGCAAGTACTTTAAGTTGCCAACAGAGGCAACCAATAGTCTTCGAACTGCCATGGTCAATCGCTTCAAAGGCATTAAAGGCTATAAAGAACAACACGTTCTAAAAGATATTTCTTTTGAGGTAAAAAAAGGGGACTTTTTCGGGATTCTCGGAAGAAATGGTTCTGGAAAATCGACTCTCTTGAAAATCATTTCTGAAATCTATGTGCCAGAAAAAGGCACTGTCACTATCGATGGGAAACTGGTGTCCTTTATCGAGCTTGGAGTGGGCTTTAACCCAGAATTGACAGGTCGGGAAAATGTCTACATGAATGGTGCTATGTTAGGTTTCTCAACAGCTGAAATTGATGCCATGTATAATGACATCGTAGACTTTGCCGAGCTGCATGAATTCATGAACCAGAAACTCAAGAACTACTCATCAGGGATGCAGGTTCGCCTTGCTTTTTCGGTTGCCATTAAGGCTCAAGGGGATATCTTGATTTTGGATGAGGTCCTTGCCGTAGGAGATGAAGCCTTCCAGCGTAAGTGTAACGATTATTTCCAAGAACGGAAAAAATCAGGGAAAACTACTATCCTGGTTACCCATGATATGGGGGCCGTCAAGAAATATTGTAATAAGGCCGTTTTGATTGAAAATGGTTTGGTGAAGGCTCTAGGGAGTCCAGAAAATGTTGCCAATCAGTACAGTTTTGACAATACAGCTCCTTTGCAACAGGGAGGAGAAGGTAATGGAGCAGGTAATTCCAACCAGGAAGAACAGGTCTTGGTTGAAAATTTTCAGCTTCAGTTGTTAAGTTCCAACAAGTTACGCCCCCAAGATACGATTCACTTCCAAATTGATTTTGATGTGCGTGAAGATATTCAGACCTATATCGCACTGTCTTTAACCGATATCGATCGGAATATTTGGATCTATAATGATAATTCGATGGATCAACTGATGAGTGGGATTGGACATAAAACAGTTCATTACACTTGTTTCCTTCCAGCAGTGAATGACTTGAAAATGAAATTAGAAGTGACAGTACGGGATGCCGAAGGACAGATGCTGGCCTTTTCAGATGCTACGCAAACCCCACTAATCTTTATCAATCGAGATGATATAGCTTTGGATGATAAATCAGCAATGGATGCGGCAAGTGGCTTAATCCAACGTAATGGAACATGGTCAATAACTGACTAGACTGAGGGAGATATGGAAACGACGCCTTTTGTTTCGATAATTTGTACAGTTTTTAATAAAGAATCCTGGCTAAAGAAGACAATTGACAGCTTCTTGACCCAACAAACAGAGTTTGCTATTGAGATTATCTTGGTGGACGACGCCTCAAGCGATGGATCTCGCTCTATTATTCAGGACTATCAAGCAAATTACCCTAATCTGATTCGGGCTTTTTATCAGGATGATAATCAGGGAATCGCCAAAACCTGGGTAGCTATCTGTAAAGAAGCGCGTGGAAGTATATTGCCCGCTGTGACGGAGATGATTTTTGGTTGGATCCTTTAAAACTGCAGAAACAGGTTGACTTATTAGAAAGTAAACCGGATTGCAAATGGTCCAATACTGATTTTGATATCTATGATGAGCATGGCAATTTTGTTTCTAAGGCTGGCTTTGCTAATCATACGATTCCATTAGCAGATACCTACGAAAAAATGCTTGCGACTAGAGGCTTTACCATGGCCTCTACATGGCTAGTAGATAGAGATCTGATGCTAGAAGTCAATCAAGAGCTAGATCTTACGACATCAGACGATACCTTTAATCTACAACTGGAACTCTTTCAACGGACTTCTTTAGCGTATCTGGATGAAGCAACGGTTGCCTATACTATCAACCAAGGATCGGATTCTCGTCCTTGTGATTTTAGAAAATTGGAACGTCGCTTCCATAAGCTACTGCAAACTCAATTTGCCTATCTTGATAAATATCCAAATGCAGATTTTAAAGAGATGACAAAAATTCTCTTAGATCGTACTAATACTTATGAGATTCGCCTTTCCAAACCGATGGATTCTCTATCACACATTGGAATGGAGTCTGTTACCATTTATTTCGGTGATGAAGAGAATACCTATTCGGAAGATCGTACCATGACCAAACTCCTTCAAAAAGAGGATACTCTGACGATCAAAATTCCGAAGGGAACCTCTGTTATCCGAGTGGATCTTTCGGAACGTCCAGGTTACTATTCTGATGTTGAATTACAAGATGCATCAGGAAATATATGCTCACCAGTTTATACTAACGGAGTCATTGTTGATGGTTACTTTTTCTTTAGCGAACCGGATCCACAACTGATCTATGATGTTAAGGAAGAAGGAGAATATAGATTAAGTTATAAGATGATTCCTGTCGATGATATAGCTGCACCTGATTATATAGGAAAAGTTTTTGAAGCTGAGTTCTTGGATAGTCAGAATAGAATAAAAAAACTTGAGGCTGATTTAGAAGCTACGAAAGTAGCATATAACGCCGTTATCACATCCAAACGTTGGACCATTCCAACAAAGATCTTGAAATTCTTAAGAATAAGGAAATAATATGCAACGTTTACTTTATATGTTCACTACAATAAGTTTAATTTTATTAGTGGGCATGTACTCTACCAATTAGAAAAAATACGTCCCTTGTATTCACGGGTGGTCTTTATCTCTAATAGTCAGCTACCAGAAGATGTGAAGGATCATTTGTCTTCCCAACAGTTGGTGGATGATATTCTTGAGCGCCAAAATAGTGGCTTTGACTTCGCTGCTTGGCGGGATGGAATAAAGACAGTCGGCTTTGATCAACTATCTCGCTTTGATTCTGTTACCCTCATGAATGATACCTGCTTTGGACCACTTTGGGATTTAGAACCAATTTATCAACAGTTTGAAAATGACCCTGAAGTAGATTTTTGGGGAATGACCAATTACCGGAAAGACAAGGATTTTAACGAGCATATTCAAAGTTATTATCTTAGCTTTAAAAAACAGGTTATTGAATCAAGTACTTTTCATGAGTTTTGGCAGGGCGTTCAAGACTTTACCAATGTCCAAGATGTGATCGATAACTACGAGACTAAGGTTACAACGAATTTCTTGGATGCTGGTTTTCGCTATAGAACTGTCTTTAATACCATCCATGAAGATACAACTGGGATGCTATATCCAGACTTTTCTTACTACAATCCTACAGCGATTCTCAAACATAAGGTTCCTTTCATCAAAGTCAAAACCATTGCAAACAATGAAGGAATCATGCCTTATATTTTTGATGAATTGGAGCGTGTATCGGACTATCCATTGGATTTGATTCTTAACCACATGTCTATGATTGACCGTCCGGACTATCCTTATCTCTTATCCCGTAAGTATTTGAAGGATCAAAACTTAGGAGACACATTTGATAAAAAAGTTGCGATTCATCTCCATGTCTTTTATGTGGACCTCTTGGAAGAATTTCTAGATGCTTTCCAAGCTTTTCATTTTGACTTTGATCTATGGATTACGACAGATGTAGAAGAGAAGAAGCAGGCTATTGAGGATATTCTTTCTAATCGGGCCCAAGTTGCGACAGTCGTGGTGACTGGAAACATTGGACGAGATGTGTTACCAATGTTGCTCTTAAAAGAGCAACTCTCTCACTTTGATTATGTCGGTCATTTCCATACTAAGAAATCAAAAGAAGCAGATTTCTGGGCAGGTGAATCTTGGCGCAAAGAATTGATCGAGATGTTGGTTAAACCGGCAGATCAAATCCTTGCCAATATGGAGGCAAATCCAAAAGTTGGAATCACCATCGCAGATATTCCAACCTTCTTTCGATACAATCGAATAGTGGTTGCCTGGAATGAAGCCCTCATTTCACCAGAGATGAACAAGCTCTGGCAACGGATGGGGGCGACCAAGACAATTGATTTCAAAAATCTCAATACTTTTGTTATGAGCTATGGGACCTTTGTTTGGTTTAAGTATGATGCCTTGAAACCACTCTTTGATTTGAATTTGACAGCAGCTGATGTTCCAGCTGAACCTCTTCCTCAAAATTCGATCCTTCATGCGATTGAACGCTTATTAGTCTACATTGCCTGGGATCAAAAATATGACTTTAGGATCTCCCAAAATCCACACGTTCTCACACCATTTATCGATAATAAGCAGTTGAACAATCGTGAGGATCTCCAACCGCATACCTTTGTGGACTTTAATCAAATAGGAGGGATTAAAGGTGCATTGAAGTATATCGTTATCGGTCCAGCAAGAGCTGTGAAATATATTATATTGAGATTACTCAAGAGAAAGTAGAGGATATTCTAGTGAGTTTATTTGACAAAGAAAAGTTAAGAAATATTGTTATTGCAGTTGTTATCATTTTATTTTCGAGGATATTTTTGACCAGTTTATTTGAATTTACATTAAATAAGAATGTGCTTATTTTAATTGTGGCTTCAGTTGTTTACTTGTTACTGTTTAATTCCAAAGACTCTGATAAATTACCACGGAATGCATTTCTGTTAATAGTTATATTTGGTAGTTTTATTTCTGTTGTCAAGCCAGTTCAATATGGATTGGATGAAGAGTCGCACTTGCCAAACGTCATTAGTATAACAGATAGTCCGATTTTTAAGTATTCGGATGAAAAGCTAGAAGACTATGATTCTGTATTTGGTTACGATGCTTTAAGAAACCCCGGGAAAAAATCCTCACAGTACTGGTATAGTGTAGAACATAAAGATAGTAAAATTAGAGGAACAAGAGTTGGATTTGACAATCCTGCCTTTCTCCCTAATGCTATTGGATGGTCCATCGGTAAACTAATCTCGAAAAAAGTATATGTTTCTTATTATTTAGGAAGAATTTTTGAAGTTATAGCCTTTGCAATTTTAGCTTATCTTGCATTAAAAATCAGTAAGGTATTCAGAGAAGCAATTTATCTTTTTTCTACCTTCCCAGCTGTTTTATATATTATTGCTGGTTACCATTATGATTACTTGTATTTTGGAGCTAGTTTAATTGCGTTAGCATTATTAACAAATGTACTCTCTGAGAAAAATAAAGTTGATAAAAAGTATGCAATTGTATTTCAATGCACGACATTACTTTTTGCTTTTTCAAAATTCCCTTTTATTTTAACAGGAAGTTTGTTGTCTGTTTTACCAAATAGATATTATAAAGATAAAAAAAATGAGGTCATTTTCTTCCTTACTATTTCTTTTAAATCTATTTATATCATTTGTTTATGTTGGTATTATTAAACTATTCCCTTCTGGAAGTTCAATTTCAGGAGAAGGTCCAGGTCTATTTTATTTCTTAACGCATCCACTGCCATTGTTACGAACCTTATTCTTAGCACCGCATGGAATTATTAATGATTTTATTTCAGATCCATTAAAGTATGTTTCTGAAAAATCAGCATTTTTAATCGCAGCTTCAATTTTCACTTTCTTTTTCATTCTATTCATTATTATTCTTAGAAATAAGATTGAACTGCCTAAATTCTTTAAATACTACAGTTTGCTTTTACTTTTAGGTATAGCAACCCTAATTATCGTTGCTATTTCTGGAGATCCTCGTGTATATCACACAGGTGATATTGTTGTTGGTGGGGTTCAAGGTCGTTACTATTATTATATTTTAATGTTTCTACCACTTTATTTTGGCACATGGTTCCACAAAAAAGTGGGCATAGCGGATATTGCTCAAAGTGAGGATTCAAATTTTGATATATCGTTACAATATGCACTCATCTTCTTGAATATTTTAACGATTAGTATTGGGATTTATACACAAATTCAGGGTTGATTATTATAATTTAAACATCATAGTTTAGGGGAGAAAAATGAAGAGAAAAAAGAAGTTTAATTTAAAAGAGTTTCTTATAAGAAACTATCAAAAATTAACGAGAACTCAACTGTATTCCTTTGCTCTCCTCGTGTTATTTCTTGTCATTAATACGTATTTAGTTCAGCATGTGATTGCTGAAAAACTAGGAGCAACTGATTCTGTTATAGCATTGATTAATCACTGTGGGATCTATTTTGGGCTTGCTACAGTCATTTTGGTTGTCTTAATTTCTCAATATGATTTAAAGCGAATTTTTGCTTTAAAGATTCTTGTATCCTATAGTGTCTATTTAATTCTTTCTTATTCAGTTGAAGTTGCCCTTCATATTAATTTACCGAAATATAAGGTATTCGATTTTGCCAAGAATGGTTTTTGGCAGACCAACTCAATTGTTTTTGTATCGGTATTAGTTGCTAGTTCGCTCTTGTTTTCAACTATTAGACAGTGGTTTGATAACAAGGCTGTTAAAAGAAAAACGAGACCAATTGGAAAACTATTTGAATATTTATTGCATTCTAGTATTTTAACAACTTTTGTTTTAACAGATACTAAAATTCCATCAACTCTCTATCGTACGACCTGGTATTTGTTTGATGACATTGGAAAAACTGGAGGAGGCAAGTATTCCCTGTCGCAATTCTGGTTTGTTGAGTCTAGAATGATTTGTTTCTCTATTCTTTTAACTCCTATCGGATTGTTTTTTGTCAAAGGTCAAATAGACTTAGTAAAAAATAGATCGAGTTTTTCACTGGCTGTAATGACTAGTATTAGTCTAGCTATTCTATCTAACACTGGTGTGCAACTTGGACTTGGAGCAGGAGACTTGCTTGTTGGTTATTCGATTTCCAGGTGGAGTCGTATTTCCTATCCTCTGTCTCGTATTTTTATACATCTCTCTATATGTATTGATTAATAGATATTGGTTTACAACGATTTTAATCGTCTTTAGTAGTGTTTCTTTCGTAGTTGCCAACGCTGTTAAATTTAGTATGAGGGGAGAGCCAATTTTACCGAGTGATTTAGTCTGGTTATCTCAACCATCCGTTTTATTTAGCTTTGTTGATGTCTCCTTTATGTTCATCGTTATAGCTGTTGCTGTAGGTCTATCAGTTACCTATATTCTCGGTAGGCGATATATTTATACAGGTAAGATTATACGGTCAACTATAATTCGCTACCTTACACTTTTGTCTCTTGTATTATTTGGTTATAAAGTATATTCTATCTTTGACCAAAAAGAAAATGGCGTGATTTCGGAGAAAGTACCAGTTATCACCTTATTGAATAACTTTCAGGATACGAAATGGCTGGGGAATTCGATTAATGCCAGGTATCGGTCGTTAGCTTTTGTCTGGTTCAATCAATTGACAACAGAAGTCATGATAAAACCGGAGGGATATAGTAAAGAAAAAATGCTTGAGATTGAAAAGAAATACTCTAATCAAGCTTCTGAAATCAATCAAACAAGAAATGAAGTTATCGATCAACAGACCATCATCTATGTTCTAAGTGAGAGTTTTTCGGATCCTAACAGAATAGAAGGAGTGAAAATTTCTAGAAATCCTATCCCAAATATTCAAGATATAAAGTCAAAAGTGACAAGTGGTTTAATGAAATCAGATGGCTACGGCGGTGGTACGGCTAATATGGAATTTCAAACTTTAACAGGCTTACCATTTATAATATCAGCCCTACTGTCTCTGTTCTATACTCAGATGTTGCTCCGAAAATGCAACCGTTAATTTCGATAAGTGATTCTTTTGAACCTAAAAATAAGGAAATTATCCATTTTGAATCAAAAATTAACTATTCAAGAGATGTTATCTATAATAGACTGGATTTTGATAAGTTTGTAAGTATTGATGACAAAAAGGAATATAATGTAGGATACCAGGAAATTCATGTCAGTGACCAATCAACCTATAATGCAGTACTAAAAGATTTAAATCCTAAGAAGAGTCAGTTTTTCTCAGTCATTACGATGCAGAATCACGCCCCATTTATTGCAGGGGAACCATCAGATGTAATAGCTTCCGGCAAAGGTTTCTCAGAGGATGTCAATACTCGTTTGACAAATTATTCAAGGTTATTAACGTTTACTGACAGCGCTACCCAAGATTTCCTAGAAAAGCTATCCAAAATCGATAAAAAGATTACAGTTGTCTTTTACGGAGATCATTTGCCTGGTCTGTATCCAGAATCTGCCTTTAAGAACTATCCAGAAGGTCAATACCAAACAGACTACTTTATTTGGAGTAATTTCGATGCTCCGAAGTTGGACTATCCTTTAGTCAATTCAAGTGATTTCTCTGCTATGGTCTTTGAACAGACCAACTCTAAAGTCTCACCTTACTATGCTCTCTTGACTGAGGTATTGAAGAAAGCAAGTGTTGATAAAAAAGCTTTAGAAGGAGAAGCTAAAGAGATTGCTGAAGATTTGAAGATGGTCGAGTATGATTTAATCAGTGGTAAAGGCTATTTATCAAAAGATTTCTTTAAAGTACCTACTGCCAAAAATTGATTCATGCTTACAAATTTCCTACCGTTTTGATCAGGTTATTTGATAACTTTAATTATTAAAAATAGAGCAGGCTTTCCTGTTCTATTTTTGTTGATTTTATGCTAAACTAGTAAGAGGGGGTTCCGCATATGATTAAGATTTTTGGGAAAATCCGATACCATTGGCAGCCTGATTTATCCATGCTGATTACCTATTGGTCATTATCGGTTATACCCGTCTTTATTGGACTAGCTCTGATGTATGAGAGTTCCAGTATACCGACGGTGGTACTCTTTTCATTCTTTCTCTTTATGGCCTTGCTGGCTGTAGGAGTGCATCGCTATTTTACGATCTACGATGATGGGATTCTACGAATTATCACGGCGAATCCATTAACTCCTATAAAAGTTCCGATTTCATCGATTGAAAAAGTGGAAGTTACAAAGAATTCCATCAAGTTGATTTTCAACGATGGATCAAGAAGTCGGACCTTCTGTATGCGTAAGTGGCCAAAAAAATACTTTATCAATGCCTTAGCCTTGAATGATCATTTTAAGGGTGAGATTGAGTTGACAGATAACTTTATCCATGTGGACTATTATCAACTCTACTATGCAGATAATGAAAAAAGCTCTTAATCTTTGATAAGAGCTCGGGTTGGACAATTTTTAACCGCTTCTTGGATAGAAGCATCGGTAGGAAATTCTTTTTCCAATCGTTCATCCTCAGAGGCAAACTTAACGATGCCATTATCGTGATAGTCAAAAATGTCCGAATATGTTTGGCAAAGGCCACATGCGATACAACGTTCAGGTATTAAGGTTATTTTCATATCTATATTGTAATGATTTTAACAGGAAAACACAAGGAGGAAGTTATGCCGAAAGAGCCATGGGAAGAAGAAATTTATGATGACGGAGAAGAAACATTGAAACGAACAAACAAATTAAATGGGATAAAAGCTGATCGCTTGTTGACCATCTTGGCGATTATTTTCTTTATTATTATTGTAGCGATGGTCTGCTTCTTAGTTTACCTTTCTACAGGTGGAAGCGATAAGAAGAAACAAATGAGCGGATTCTACAATGGTGAAACAACAGTCGTTGCGGCAAGCAGTGCTCCAGCTGCAGAACAGACAGAGGAAGCAAGTGCAGAAGAATCTGAAGAAAGTACGATTACAGTACTAGCTGGTGAAGGAGAAGCAGCGATTGCGGCGCGTGCTGGCATTTCGATTGCCGAATTAGAGCAACTGAATCCATCTCACATGTCTACTGGATCATGGTATGCCAATCCAGGAGATGTCGTCAAGATTAAATAAAGGATAAGCTATGAAACAAATTCAAATCGCAATTGATGGTCCTGCATCCAGTGGGAAATCAACTGTTGCTAAGATTATTGCTAAAGATTTAGGCTACACTTATCTCGATACAGGTGCCATGTATCGCGCAGCGACCTATCTGGCTCTTCGTCATGATCTGACTGAAGAACATGTTGACCAGTTGGTTGATCTACTGAACCAATATCCTGTCAGCTTTGGTCGCTCTGAAGACGGCCAGCAATTAGTCTTCGTGGCTGATGTCGATGTGACTCATCCAATTCGTGACAATGAAGTGACCAATAATGTTTCTTGGGTATCTGCCTTAGCTCCAGTCCGTGAGCGCTTGGTAGCTCAGCAACAACAGATTGCTGCTCAAGGTGGTATCGTTATGGACGGTCGTGATATTGGGACAGTTGTCTTACCAAATGCAGAATTGAAGATTTTCCTTGTGGCTTCTGTAGAAGAACGTGCAGAGCGTCGCTATAAGGAAAATTTGAGCAAGGGTATTGAAACAGATTTAGAAGTATTGAAAAAAGAAATTGCTGAGCGGGACTACAAAGACAGTCACCGAGAGGTTTCGCCTTTAAAACCAGCAGCAGATGCCATTCATTTTGATACGACTGGTGTCGGGATTGATCAAGTGGTTGCATTTATTGAAGAAAAAGCAAAAAAAATCCTTGACAATCCATCATAAACTTGATACCATATAAATATTGAGAAAAGCAGAAGTGAGAACTTCTCGCCTTGCGACTAACGTTGTCTGGCCCCTACGGATCAAGTTTCAGAAATGAACTATAATCATGTAGTGCGGGTTTGCGTTAGCGAATCCGCTCTTGTTTTCTCTAAAATAAAAAAAGAGGTGAAAACCATAGCAAAGCAAGACTTATTCATCAATGATGAAATTCGTGTACGTGAAGTTCGCTTAATCGGTCTTGAGGGCGAACAATTGGGTATCAAACCACTTGGTGAAGCGCAAGCACTTGCGGACGACGCTAATGTGGACTTGGTTCTCATTCAACCTCAAGCTAAACCTCCTGTTGCGAAAATTATGGACTACGGTAAGTTCAAATTTGAGTACCAGAAGAAACAAAAAGAACAACGCAAAAAACAAAGCGTTGTGACCGTGAAAGAAGTTCGTTTGAGCCCAGTTATTGACAAGGGTGATTTCGATACAAAACTTCGCAATGCTCGCAAGTTCCTTGAAAAAGGGAACAAAGTGAAGGTTTCCATTCGCTTTAAGGGTCGTATGATCACCCATAAAGAGATTGGGGCAAAAGTTTTAGCCGACTTCGCTGAAGCAACTCAAGATATTGCTATCATCGAACAACGTGCTAAAATGGATGGTCGTCAAATGTTCATGCAGTTGGCACCAGCAACTGACAAGAAATAATCTGTCAGAAAGTTAAAAAAAGGAGAAAATATCATGCCAAAACAAAAAACACACCGCGCATCAGCTAAACGTTTCAAACGTACAGGTTCTGGTGGACTTAAACGTTTCCGTGCTTACACTTCTCACCGTTTCCACGGAAAAACTAAGAAACAACGTCGTCATCTTCGTAAAGCATCTATGGTGCATTCAGGAGATTTCAAACGTATCAAAGCAATGCTTACTCGCTTGAAATAATCGCGTATTTGTAAGTAAAGAATTCTAGGAAATATTGGAGGAAATATAAATGGCACGTGTTAAAGGTGGCGTTGTATCACGCAAACGTCGTAAACGTATTCTTAAATTAGCTAAAGGTTACTATGGAGCTAAACACATCTTGTTCCGTACTGCAAAAGAACAAGTAATGAACTCTTACTACTATGCATACCGTGACCGTCGTCAAAAGAAACGTGACTTCCGCAAATTGTGGATCACACGTATCAATGCGGCAGCTCGTATGAACGGACTTTCATACTCTCAATTGATGCATGGTTTGAAATTGGCTGAGATCGAAGTTAACCGTAAAATGCTTGCTGATTTGGCTGTTAACGATGCAGCAGCTTTCACAGCTCTTGCAGATGCAGCTAAAGCAAAACTTGGTAAATAATTAATAAAGAGATCCGCATGGATCTCTTTCTTTGAGTGAAGGAATCGGCTGTGACAGTGTTATCTTTTTTTCTTGCTGATTTCGTGCTATAATGAAAAAAATTTAGAATGTTCATGAAGGAGGACAAGACTGTGGGACATAAACGATTAGCCTGGGATGAGTATTTTGCAGCACAGGCTTTGTTAATATCAAATCGAGCAACTTGTAAGCGTGCCAAGGTGGGTGCTGTATTGGTCAAGGATCATAAGGTGGTTGCGACGGGTTACAATGGCTCTGTCTCTGGTACGGAGCATTGCTTGGATCATGACTGCCTCATGGTGGAGGGACACTGTGTTCGGACCCTCCATGCAGAGGTCAATGCGATTTTACAGGGAGCGGAACGAGGGATTCCCAAAGGTTTCACAGCTTATGTGACCCATTTCCCTTGCCTCAACTGTACCAAGCAGCTGCTCCAAGTAGGCTGCAAGCGGGTAGTTTATATTCATCAATACCGCATCGATGAGTATGCCCAATATCTCTACCGTGAAAAAGAAGTAGAGCTAGTTCATCTTCCATTGGAAGTGGTCAAAGAAGCTATTGCAGAGGCAGACTTTATTTAAGAATGGCTTGTTGTCTCACTAGCTACAATTAAAAAGAAAGCTCGTTTTTAGTTCACGCTTCACTGATTCGTCTAGAGGAAGGAGATTGTGATGAACCGTAAAATTTGCTACCTCATTCTCTTACTTGTCCAGGTTCTTGGGGCTCTTTTTCAAGTATTTATGCTCTTATCCGGAGAGCCTGGAAACGGAGAGAATCCCCCTATTATCTGGTTGTCAATCATTCAGATTCTCTTATGGCTTGCTGTGGCCACTACAGATCCTCTCTTTCTGTTTAGCAGTCGATGTCCTACTAGGTACTTTCTTTTGGGTGAAACGACCAAAGGATACTAAGAAAAACAGTTTTTGACAAGAAAAAAGGCTCTATCATTGCGATAGAGTCTTTATTTGTTATTTCACTTCGCCACCTTCAACAACGAGGTCATCCGCTTTTGCAGCATCGCCGTAGGTTGGGTGAAGAGTTTTTTCATAAGCTTTGTGGAAGAAGTTTTCTTTTCCAAGCTTTTTAATGTCATCGTTAATGAAATCGAGGAGTTCTTTGTTTCCTTTTTGAACCGCTGGTGCGATCGTATCTGGATCACCAAGTGAAGTAATTCCAACTTCGTATCCTTTGTTTTCAAGGGCCCAGGCAAGAACTTCTGTGTTGTCTGTTGAGAAGGCATCGCCACGTCCATCTAGGAGAGCTTGATAGGCATCGCTGTATTGGTCATATTTTTGAAGTTTCACTTCTGGATGGTTCTTTTCGAAGTAGGTTTCAGCAGTAGTTCCCTTGGTTACGATCAAGGTTTTTCCTTCCAATTGTTTCACATCTGTGATGACCTTATCTTTAGGAGACACGACACCGAGTGAAACCTTCATGTAAGGAAGGGCGAAGTCTACTTGTTTCTTACGCTCATCTGTTACAGTGAAGTTGGCTAAGGTGATATCCACTTTATTAGAGATTAAGTATTCTGCACGGTTAGCCGCATCCACTGATACATATTTCGGTTTGACACCAAGGTCTTTAGCTAATTGGTTTCCTAATTCGATATCGTAACCTTGGTATGATCCATCATTATCAACATAACCAAAAGGTTTTTTGTCTCCAAAGACTGCGATACGAAGCTCGCCACTTTTCTTGATTTCTTCAATGGTACGAGCTTTAGAGCCGGTAGAAGAAGATGATGACTTGCTAGAGCCACATGCAGTGATAAAGAGCAAAGCGAGAGCAAAGGTAAAAAGAACTAAAATTGGTTTAATGAATTTCATAAAAATCTCCTTTATAGATATGAGCCAAATTGGCTAAAGTCAAATACATTTAAAAATTCTTGTGCTCGTTGGGTTTGTGGGTTGGTAAAGAAGGAGTGAGCACTTCCTTCTTCAGCAATTTTACCCTGATCCAAGAAAATGATCCGATCGGCAATGGCTTGTGCGAACTGTAACTCGTGGGTCACCAGAATCATGGTCCGTCCTTCTTGGGCCAGGTCGTTGATGAGTTCTAGGACTTCCCGGACCATCTCAGGGTCTAGAGAGGCTGTCACTTCATCGAAGAGGATAATTTCTGGATGCATGAGGAGGGAGCGGACGATGGCTACCCTGTTGCTTCTGTCCACCAGACAACTGTCTTGCGTAGCTATGTTTCTTCTCTAAGAGACCGACCCGTTCCAGTAACTTTTTCTGCTTCCTTGATGACTTCCTCTTTAGCTCGTCCTTGAGCTTTTGTAGGACCAAGAATCAAGTTTTTGGAGGACGTCTAAATGGGGGAAGAGTTCATAACTTTGGAAGACCATCCCAATCTTTTGTCGGACCAGGTGGAAGTCTTTTTGGTTTTTGGTAATGGATTGACCATCCAAGATGATATCGCCAGCTTGGATAGTTTCTAAGCCGTTGATACAACGAAGGAGGGTACTCTTACCACAACCAGAAGGCCCCAAGACCACCACGACCTCCCCTTTTTGAACCTTGAGGGAAAGTCCTTGGAGGATAGGAGTGTCTCCAAAGGATTTTTTTAGGTCTTTAATTTCTAAAATGGTTTCAGACATATTAATTCCTCCAGTGGTTTTCTAACTGTCCTGCTAATTTGGAAATAGGGAAGCAGACAATAAAGTACAAGACTAAAATGGTTCCATAAATCCAAAAAGAAGCGGTTGGGATGGTCAGGCGGTTGCTATCGATGATTTGTTGGCCGACCTTGGTAACTTCTACAACCCCGATGAGGACCACTAAGGAGGTTGTCTTAATCATACGGGTAATCAGGTTAATAGCTTGTGGAAGCAATCGTCTGAGAACCTGTGGGATGATAATGTATCGGTATAGTTGAACCTTGCTTAATCCTAAGGCTTGTCCACTTTCAAACTGATGTTTTGGAAGAGAAGTGATGGCCCCTCGAACCAAATCCCCCATCTCAGCCGTTCCCCAAAGGGTAAAGACGATAATGGCTGAACTTTCACCAGAAATGTTTATGTTGAAATTGCGGGCCAAACCGAAGTATACGATAAAGAGCAAGACCAACTGGGGCATGATCCGAATGAATTCCAGATAAAAGCGAGTGAGCAGACGAATGACTTTTGAATGAGAAGTCATCACGATTCCGAGTAAAGTTCCAAGGATCATGGATAGGAAGACAGAGATAATGGAAATCCCAATGGTTACGCCCAAGCCTTGGAGTATCCGAAGGAGATTATTTCCCTGAAAGAGTACTTGGATTCCCGAATCCTGCATGGCGTAATCTCCTTTCTATCCAACTAAAGAGAAGTGAAATCGGTAGTAAGAGAAGCAGATAGGCAATGACCAACATGGTCAGGGCGATGTCTGTCTCGTAATAGAGCCCGATCAAATCTTTTGCGACATACATGAGGTCAGCTAAAGCGACTACAGAGAATACAGAAGTCTCTTTAATCAGGAAAATGACATTGGCACTAAAGGAAGGTAGAGCCACTGCGGTCGCTTGTGGTAGGATCACATAGCGAAAGACCTGTCTGGGTGTTAGCCCAATGGAGATACCGATTTCATGCTGGGTTTGACTGACAGCTTCTAGACCGCTTCGGAAGGACTCAGCCATATAGGAACCCCCTAAAAAGATGAGACCAATGGTTGCACAGACTTCTGAAGAAAGGACGATACCTATCCTTGGCAAGCCAAAGTAGAGGAAGAAGAGCTGAATCAAGAGCGGTGTATTTCGAGAAAGTTCGATGTAACAGCCAGCTAGTTGACTTAAAATCGGTAGACGATAATGTCGGATGATACTGACAATCAGTCCTAAAAGAAATGAACCTAAAATTCCCCATACAGCAATGTGTAAGGTCAAGAAAAAGGCCTGCTGGTAGAGTGGAAAATATTGTTCAACAATTGACCAATCCAAAAATGATTTCCTCCTCTCTAATGAGCAAGGAAAAAAGAAATGCTACCTTACTGATTAGAAAATAATAAAGTCATTGTAACACGAAAAAAATCATTTGAATAATATGGAAAATTTATCAAGCTGATAGATAAAATTTATCACTCATCATAGCCGATGAAATGAATCATCAAATGCGGTATAATAGGAGTAAGAAACGCCAAATAACTTAAGCTTGTAAAAGAGGAGGGATAAAGATGACAGATCAAGATCCAAAGTATCAATCAAACCAAGAGCATAATAATATACCTGAGGGGGCTGTTCAGTCACCAACGATGGAACAAGGTCCAGAAAATCCAGTTCAGCCACCTATGATGGCACCAGGTGTAGAAAAACCTGCTCCTAATACAGGACTTCTAACTTTTGTATTTTTCCTAAACATCGGCTATCTTGGACTGTTTATAGGCAGTGCTCTGATGGTCGGAGGATGGGCAATTGCCTTCCTATTCTTTTTGGGATTACATCTGATTTCTTATATTATCGCCACAGTCCTGCTTGGCATTGGAAGGATATTCGCCAGTAAGGAGATTCTATTTGTCTCTGTAGCTTTCTTTTTCATCTCTATGTTTTTAGCTGGTGATCCGGATTGGTTTCTATTTCGAATTCCATCTATCATTTCCACTATCCTTGTCTTAATAGGGACCTTGCTACTGTAAGGACTAGGGATGGATAGCGGTTTAACTACAAGAGATATAGTTTCAAACTATATCTTTTTCTTTTTATAAAAATAGGAATATTGGTGCAAAATCGTGATATAATAGTTTAGTTATATGGTCCCGATAAGGTGGTAGAAAGCATCTACCAGTTCTTTGTAACTCTATAACGATTATTTTTTAAGGGGGGACATTTTTATGTCAGAACGTAAATTATTCACGTCTGAATCAGTATCTGAGGGGCATCCAGATAAGATTGCAGACCAAATTTCAGATGCTATTTTGGATGCTATTTTAGAGCAAGATCCAGAAGCACACGTGGCAGCGGAAACAGCTGTTTATACTGGTTCCGTGCATGTCTTTGGTGAAATTTCAACAACGGCTTATGTCGATATTAACCGTGTGGTTCGTGATACCATTGCAGAGATTGGTTATACCAATACAGAGTATGGTTTTTCTGCAGAGACGGTGGGAGTTCACCCATCACTTGTTGAGCAGTCACCAGATATTGCCCAAGGGGTTAATGAAGCCTTGGAAGTGCGTGGAAATGCAGACCAAGATCCACTTGATTTGATTGGAGCAGGAGACCAAGGTCTCATGTTTGGTTTTGCGGTGGATGAGACAGAAGAACTTATGCCATTGCCAATTTCACTCAGCCACAAGTTGGTTCGTCGTTTGGCAGAGCTACGTAAGTCTGGTGAAATTAGCTATCTTCGTCCAGATGCCAAGTCACAAGTTACTGTTGAGTATGATGAAAATGATCAGCCAGTGCGCGTGGATACAGTTGTTATTTCAACCCAACATGATCCAGAAGTGAGCAATGACCAAATCTACCAAGATGTGATTAACAAGGTCATCAAGGAAGTGATTCCAGCTTCTTATCTTGATGATGAGACAAAATTCTTCATCAATCCAACCGGTCGTTTCGTTATCGGTGGACCTCAAGGTGACTCTGGTTTGACTGGTCGTAAGATTATCGTAGATACCTATGGTGGTTACTCACGTCACGGTGGTGGTGCCTTCTCTGGTAAGGATGCGACTAAGGTTGACCGTTCCGCTTCTTATGCAGCTCGCTATATCGCTAAAAACATTGTTGCTGCAGGTCTTGCTAAGAAAGCAGAAGTGCAATTGGCTTATGCGATTGGGGTGGCTCACCCTGTATCTGTTCGTATCGATACTTTCGGTACAGGAACAGTTGCTGAAACCAAATTAGAAGCAGCAGCGCGTCAAATCTTTGACCTTCGTCCTGCAGGGATTATTCAAATGTTGGATCTCAAACGTCCAATCTACCGTCAAACAGCGGCTTATGGACATATGGGACGTACTGATATCGATCTACCATGGGAACGTTTGGACAAGGTAGAAGCCTTGAAAGAAGCAGTTAACTAATGAGATAGAAAGGAGGCTGGGACAAAAGTCCTAGCCTCTCAATTATCTTTGGATTGTCGAGCAAGACGCAGTGGTTGAGTGGGCTCTACTACGCTGATTTCATCAGCTTTAACGGCCCTACTCAACTGTGCGGAGGTGGGACGGCGAAATCGAATTCTAACGAATTACCGATTTCTGTCCCACTATCTTTTTATGAAATTAATCTACAAATGTAAACAAAATGATTGACAAGCAAAATGGAAGGTGTATAATAAAACTACAAATGTAAATCAATTGTTCTTGATGAGAGCTAGAAAGGTAAAAGAATGGCAAAGATTTCAAGTGCGGAATGGGAAGTCATGAGAGTTCTCTGGACCAAGGGGGGAGCGACTTCTACTGAAATAACCAAGATTCTCTCCACCAAGCAGGACTGGTCAGCTTCGACGGTGAAAACCCTCTTGGGACGGTTAGCAGATAAGGGCTATTTGACAAGCCGAAGAGAAGGTCGGACCTATTTGTATCAGGCCATCCTCAATGAAGAAGAGGCAAATTTAACAGCTGTCCAAGAAGTCTTAAGCAAGATCTGCTTGACCAAGCATGGTCACATATTAGAACGATTAATCCAGCAAACTCCTATGACCGAGGAGCAAATGAAGGGGTTGCAAGACCTCCTGGCTTCGAAAGTGAGCGTGGAGCGGGTTCAATGTGATTGCCAACCTGGCCAGTGTCACTGTGCCAGTCATGTGGAGGAAGAGATATGAAAGAAGAAACTTTTGTTGTCAATGGGATGACCTGTGCATCCTGTGTCATCAATGTTGAGAAAGCTGTCAACCATCTGGACGGTGTTGAAAAAGCGACAGTGAACCTAACCACTGAAAAAATGACGGTTGAATATCAGGGGAAACCTTTGAGTCCAGAGGCTATTTCAAAAGCGGTAGCGGATGCCGGTTATGAGGCAGTAGTATACAATCCAGATACAGCTAAGAGCCAAGAAGAGCGAGAAGGTGACAAGCTACAATTGATCCGAAAACGCCTCTTTTGGTCTTCCGTCTTCACCCTGCCTCTCTTTTATCTAGCAATGGGGCCCATGATTGGCCTACCGGCACCTGCATTTGTTTCACCTGATCAAGCACCAGTGGTTTATACTCTTGTTCTTTTGGCCTTGACCATCCCTGTGATGGTTTTCGGTCGAGCCTTTTATCAAAATGGCTTCCGAACCCTTCTAAAAGGCCATCCCAATATGGATGCTTTGGTGGCTTTAGCGACTAGTGCAGCATTTCTTTATAGTCTTTATGGGACTTATCACATTTTGCTTGGCCACCACCATCACGTGCACCAGCTTTATTTTGAATCTGTAGCCGTGATTTTAACCTTGATTACTTTGGGTAAGTATTTTGAAACATTATCAAAAGGGCGTACTTCTCAAGCTATCAAAAAGCTCATGCATCTGGCGGCTAAAGAGGCAACAGTCCTACGTGATGGAAAGGAAGTGAAACTACCTGTAGAAGACTTGGTCATTGGAGATCATATCCTAGTCAAACCTGGTGAAAAAATAGCCGTTGATGGTCAAGTGGTTTCCGGACAATCAGCCATTGATGAAAGCATGCTGACGGGTGAATCTATCCCCATCCAAAAAACGGAAGGCAGTCAAGTTTACGCAGGTTCCATTAATGGACAAGGTAGTTTGGTTTATCGGGCTGAGAAAGTTGGTCGGGATACCTTACTAGCACAAATCATTCAACTGGTGGAAGATGCCCAACAAACCAAAGCACCGATTGCTAAGATTGCTGATCAAGTGGCAGGGGTCTTTGTCCCTGTAGTCATGGGGATTGCCCTCTTATCAGGCCTCTTTTGGTACTTCATCATGGGTGAGACCTTCACCTTTGCTATGACGGTAACGATCAGTGTCTTGGTCATTGCCTGTCCATGTGCGCTAGGCTTGGCGACTCCGACAGCCATCATGGTGGGGACAGGATTAGGAGCAGAGCATGGGATCCTCTACAAGAGAGGGGATGTCCTTGAGTTAGCTCACCAAGCGCAAGTATTGGTCTTCGATAAAACGGGGACCATCACTCAAGGTAAACCTCAGTTGTCATCTTCCTATATCTATGGTCAGAAGAACCATGCCTTACAACTCCTAGCTTCTCTGGAAGCCAAGTCCGAGCATCCACTAGGACAAGCTATTTTGGAAGCTGCGAAAGAAGCACAGGTAGACTTGTTAGAGATGGAACACTTCTCTAGTCTAACAGGAAGAGGACTCACTGCTAGCTATGGTGGGAAGGTTTATCTGGCTGGGAATCAAACGCTCATGGAAGAGGAAGGGGTCGATATTCAACTTGCCAAGGCTGACTTGGAAGATTTAACTCAGGATGGACAAACCCCGATTTTCATAGCTGAAGATGGACAACTCATGGCCTTATTTGGGGTAGCTGACCGGATCAAGGAAGATAGTTTAGAAATGGTCGCTAGTCTAGAAAAATGGGCAAGGAGGTCATCATGCTGACTGGGGATAATGAACGGACTGCTCAAGCGATTGCCAAGAAGGCTGGAATCCAGCAGGTCATCAGTCAAGTCCTTCCTCAAGAAAAATCACGGGTGATCCAAGATTTGCAAGCAGAAGGCAAGTCTGTAATCATGGTGGGAGATGGAATCAACGATGCACCAGCTCTTGCAACAGCGGATATCGGGATTGCCATGGGATCTGGGACAGATATCGCCATGGAAAGTGCCGATATCGTCGTCATGAAACCGCAATTAATGGATGTTGTCCGAGCCTTGGAAATTAGTCGTTACACGATTAAGACCATCAAGGAAAACTTGTTCTGGGCCTTTATCTACAATGTTTTAGCCATTCCGGTGGCGATGGGGCTTCCTCTATCTCTTTGGTGGCCCGCTCTTAAACCCGATGTTAGCAGGTCTAGCCATGAGTTTTAGTTCAGTATCGGTTGTACTGAATGCTCTAAGATTAAAGAGAAAAGAATTGTAAGAACAAGGAGAAAAATTGCCTCCTCGAGTAAAAGAAGGGAAAATAATTATGTCAAAAACATACGAAATTAGTGGAATGAAATGCCAAGGTTGTGCCAATGCTGTCACTGAAAAATTATCCGCAGTAAAAGGTGTGGAAGAAGTAAGAGTCGATATAGAAAAAAATCAAGTAACCATTGAGGGGAAATCTTGGAAATGGTCCTTGAGCCGAGCTCTAAAAGGCAGTAAATACGAACTAGGAAATGAAGTGAAATAAACTCAGGAAAGGCGGTCCGAAAAGGGCTGCCTTTTTTAAAAAACAACAATTGAACACATAAATAAATTAGTCTTGCAAGCAAAAATATAAAAAAATAGTAAAACATATAGTTGAGGTTTTCTAAGGATTGGATTGACCGATCAAAAGATAAGAAGTAGTGGAAAATGAAGCGTTTTTATGATATAATAGATGCGGTAATTTTTTACCGAATGATTGAAAGAGCTTATACAAATTTACATGAAAAAAATTATAATTAATGGTGGTCGCCCTTTAAAAGGTGAGGTGACCATTAGTGGTGCAAAAAATAGCGTGGTGGCCCTTATTCCAGCGACTATTTTAGCAGACGAAATTGTGACCCTTGATGGTGTTCCAGATATTTCAGATGTGGCTAGCTTGATTGACATTATGACCCTCATGGGGGCAAAGGTGGAGCGAGATGGGGAGACTCTTATTATCGATCCACGTGGTGTACAAGATATGCCAATGCCATTTGGTAAGATCAATAGTCTTCGCGCTTCTTACTATTTCTACGGAAGTCTTTTGGGACGTTATGGCCAGGCAACTGTCGGTCTACCAGGTGGATGTGATCTAGGTCCACGTCCCATTGATCTGCATTTGAAAGCCTTTGAGGCGATGGGTGCTAAGATGACTATGGATGGTTCGAGTATGAACCTTTCCACAAATGGACAGCGTCTTCGTGGCGCAGCTATCTATATGGATACGGTTAGCGTTGGAGCAACTATTAATACCATTCTAGCAGCTGTTAAAGCGGAAGGTCGTACTGTTATTGAAAATGCTGCTCGTGAACCTGAGATCATTGACGTCGTGACCCTTCTCAATAATATGGGAGCACACATTCGTGGTGCGGGTACAGATATCATTACCATTGAAGGAGTGGACTATCTCCATGGGACGCGTCACCAAGTGATCCCCGATCGCATCGAAGCAGGGACTTATATCGCTCTTGCTGCTGCTGTGGGAGAAGGGATTCAAATTACGAATGTCCTCTACGAACACCTAGAAAGCTTTATCGCTAAGTTGGAAGAAATGGGCGTTCGGATGACGATTTCTGAGGATAGTGTGTTTGTTGAAAAGCAAGAAAATCTGAAAGCTGTTCACATTAAAACCTCTCCTTACCCTGGCTTTGCAACGGATTTGCAACAACCCTTGACTCCTTTGCTCTTGACCGCTAATGGAAAGGGAAGCATCGTAGATACCATTTATCAAAAGCGGGTCAACCATGTGGCTGAACTGATGCGCATGGGAGCGACCATTGAAACAGTTGGTGATCGCATTGTTTACCAAGGACCAAACCAATTAACAGGAGCTCCAGTTAAGGCGACAGACCTGCGTGCAGGTGCTGCCTTGGTAATTGCCGGTTTGATGGCTCAGGGTAGAACGGAGATTACCAATATTGAATTTATCCTTCGCGGCTATTCGCATATTATTGAAAAATTGCAACAATTGGGAGCTGACATCGAGCTGATTGATGAAGCATAATGAACGATTTATGAACATTTGGACGCAACTAGCAGCATTTTCATGTTTTGAAACAGAGCGCCTCTTCTTGAGGCCCTTTCTATATAGTGATGCCGCTGACTTTTATACCATATCCTCCAATCCAGAGAATTTGCCTTTTATTTTCCCAGCACAAACGTCCCTAGAGGAATGCCAGTATGTCTTGGCGAATTATTTTCTAAAGAATCCTTTAGGAATATGGGCGATTTGTGACAAGGGAACAGACCGTGTGATTGGATCGATTAAGTTTGAAAAATTGGATGAAATTAAGAAAGAAGCTGAACTTGGTTATTTCTTACACAAGGACTATTGGGGTCAAGGCCTCATGACAGAGGTTGTCAAAGAAATTACCTTCTTGTCCTTTCAGGAATTTCATCTCAAGCAAGTCCGAATCATTACCCATGTTGAAAATATTGCCAGTCAACAGGTGGCTTTACATGCCGGTTATAGTTTGAAACGGCAATTCAAGGGGAGTGACCGCTATACCCGAAAGATGCGGGATTATTACGAGTTCTGCATAGATAGAGGAGATCTCAATGAGTAAACACCAAGCGATCTTAGATTATTTGGAGAAACTACCAATTGGCAAACGTGTCAGTGTGAGAAGTATCTCGAACTATTTGCAGGTGAGTGATGGGACTGCCTATCGGGCCATTAAAGAAGCTGAAAATCGTGGAATTGTTGAAACGAGACCTCGTAGTGGGACTGTTCGTGTCAAGTCCAAAAAGGCTGTCCTAGAACATCTGACTTTCCGAGAGATTGTAGAGATTACCGGTTCAGAAGTCTTGGCAGGAAAAGAAGGGCTGGAACGAGAGTTCAACAAGTTTTATATCGGGGCCATGACAGAAGAGCATATTTTAGATTATGTCTCTGAAGGTGGACTCCTCATTGTGGGAGACCGGACCAATATCCAACGTCTGGCCCTCCAACACGACAATGCTGTTCTTGTAACTGGTGGTTTTGACGTCGATCCTTCTATTTTGGAACTGGGTCGCAGTGGTCAAACTCCTATCTTACGTACCAAGCATGATACCTATACCGTGGCGACCATGATCAACCGTGCTCTCGCCAACATGCAAATTAAAACGGATATTTTAACGGTCGAACAAGTCTATTCGCCCATGCATGAATATGGTTTTTACGGGAAACAGATACCGTACGAGATTATTTAGATTTGGTAAGAAAGAGTCGGTTTAGTCGTTTTCCTGTCGTCAATCAACACCAGATGGTTGTTGGGGTAGTGACCATGCGAGATGCCGGAGACAAGACACCCCAGACAACTCTGGACAAGGTCATGTCCCGTAGCGTCTTTACGACAAACCTATCCTCTAGTATCGCCAATGTCAGTCAACGCATGATTGCAGAAGATTTTGAGATGATCCCTGTTATTCGCAGCAATCAGACCCTATTAGGGGTTATTACTCGTCGTGCTGTCATGGACCGGATGAGCAAGGAGCAATTGTCGGGCTTGCCAACCTTCAGTGAACAAATCAGTCAAAAAGTAGTTCTGCAAGCCAATCATTTTGAATTGACGGTTGAACCGAGTATGTTAGAAAAGAGTGGTGTTCTCTCGAATGGCGTTCTCACTGAAGTTCTAACAACAGTCACTCGCCAGCTCATGATGAATTCTGGGAAAAATTTAATCATCGAACAGCTCTTGGTCTATTACCTCCAAGCTGTTCAAGTGGACGATACCTTGCGGATTGAAACGCGTATTGTCCGACAGACTAGACGATCGGCTATTATAGATTTTGATTTGTATTTGAATTTACAGTTAGTTACGAAGGCCACCGTCACTTTGAAAATTAATTAGAATGGAAGTAGGAAATAGATGATTACATTGAAATCACAGCGTGAAATCGAAGCCATGGACCGTGCAGGAGACTTTCTTGCTAGTATCCATATTGGCCTTCGGGATTTGATCAAACCAGGTCTCGATTTGTGGGAAGTCGAAGAGTATGTTCGACGTCGCTGTAAAGAAGCCAATGTCTTGCCCCTTCAGATTGGTGTAGAAGGAAGCTTGATGGACTATCCCTATGCGACATGTTGTGGGATCAATGATGAAGTGGCTCACGCCTTTCCTCGCCACTATGTCTTAAAAGATGGTGACCTCTTAAAGGTGGATATGGTCTTATCAGAGCCCTTAGATAAGTCTGTTATTGATGTCTCAAAATTAGACTTTGATAATGTTGCACAGGTGAAAAAGTATACAGAAAACTACTCTGGTGGTTTGGCTGATTCTTGTTGGGCCTATGCAGTTGGTAATGTTTCCCAAGAGGTCAAAGATCTCATGGATGTCACCAAAGAATGCCTCTATAAGGGGATTGAACAAGCGGTTGTCGGAAATCGTCTGGGTGATATTGGAGCAGCGATTCAAGAATATGCTGAAAGCAAAGGCTATGGTGTAGTACGTGATTTGGTCGGTCACGGCGTAGGACCAACCATGCATGAAGAACCAATGGTACCTCACTACGGACGTGCAGGACGTGGCTTGCGCTTACGTGAAGGGATGGTCTTGACTATTGAACCGATGATTAATACCGGAACTTGGGAGATCGATACAGATATGAAGACAGGTTGGGCCCACAAAACCCTTGACGGTGGACTTTCTTGTCAGTACGAACATCAGTTTGTTATTACAAAAGATGGACCGGTTATTTTGACCAGTCAAGGCGAAGAAGGAACCTATTAAAACAAGTAGAGAGGAAAGAATGGAGCTGAAGATAAATAACGGTTTCGCTCTTTTCTCTTTTTATGACTTTGTTTAGGGGAGGATAGATATGAAAAAGTTTCTAAAATGGCTAGGCCAACGACCGTTTATTAAGGGGTTCTTGCGCTTTTATATGGCCTCTGAATCGGACATCACAAGTATAGCAGTGGCCTATTATTTATTGATTTCCATTCTCCCTTTATTGTTGATTGCAGCCAATATCCTTCCTTACTTCCAGATTCGTCCGACTCAGATTTTGCTGACCTTGCGTGAAGTATTACCCGCCTCCATGTACCGCATTGTCTTGCAAGTGATTTCATCGGTGCTTACTAAGCCGTCTACTGGTTTGCTGAGTTTCTCCATCATTTCGGCTTTATGGGTCTCCTCACAGTGTATCGCTTACCTGCAGAGAGCTTTCAATAAAAGTTATGGAGTGGAGAAGGAGAGGGGGATTATCTGGGCGAGAATCTTCAGTATTTTGATTAGTTTTGCTCTGCAAGGTCTGTTCGGTCTATCTTTGGTTCTTACCATGTTTGGCCGGATGATTATTCGTTCTGTCTATGAGATTTTTAAGTTTGATGAAAGTATCTACCTTCGCCTCTTAAATATTTCAGGACCTTCGGTTTACTTCCTGCTCTTTTTAACCTTGCTCTTGCTCTATTACACTCTTCCCAATATCAAAATTCCTAAGTTTCGCTATGTCTTTCCGGGAGCCATCTTTGTGACAGCAGTCCTTTATTTGACCTTGAATATTTTCTGGAAATATGTCGACCACTACATCACGAGTTTCTTAGATGCACGTTTCTTCGGGTCAGTCCTTTTAGCGGTCATTATGTTCTGGTTTATCCTGGTAGCTAAAGTATTGATTATTGGCTGTATCTTAAATGCTAGTATTCAATATGCGATTGAAGCGAAATTTGAAACAAAAGATGGGGATGTGGTAGCCAAGTACAAGTCTTCTAAGGTAGCTTTTCACCAAAAGGAAGCTTCTCTCAAGCGTCGTTTCCATCTTAAAAACTTGAGAAAAAATCAGGACTGATGTTAAAGAATAAAATAGGAACAAGCCGGTTTTCAGCCGGCTTTTTGTTTTATATAAATTTAGTTGCATTTGCAATAAAAATGTGATAGACTCCTTATAAAGGAAAGGAGGAGCAGATGAAGGTTCTAAGAGAGATTGGCATCATAGCCCGAGCCTTAGATTCGATTGCCAATATTGAGTTCCGAGATTTGGAACTGGCAAGAGGCCAATACCTATATTTAGTACGGATCGGGGAGCAACCAGGCATCATTCAAGAGGAGTTATCCGATTTATTAAAAGTGGACCGCTCAACAGTAGCCCGCTCTGTTAAAAAATTAGCTGATAAAGGATTTATCCGAGAATTAAATGATCCTTCCAATCAAAAGATAAAAAAATGGATCCTGACGGAAAAGGGTCAAGCACTTTATCCTTTTATCCTTGCTGAGCATGCTTATTCTGAGAACACTGCCTTAAAAGGTTTTTCAAAGGCAGAAATCCTTCAATTAGAAGAATGGCTTGCTAAAATGAGAGAAAACGTAGCAGCGGATTGGGAGCAAGTGAAAAAAGGTCAAAAAAGAAACTATAGTGAGGTAAAGAAATGAAATTTACAGTAGATCAAGCATTTTGGGATTTGTTTCCCCAAGCAAAAGTAGTGGTGATGACAGTAGAAGGTATCGACAATCATGTTGACGAGAGCAAGGATCCTTATTTTAAGGATCTGCTCGACAAGGGAGTCGCACGATCAAAAGAATATATTGATGAAGATCAGTTCACTGCTAGTCCAGTCGTTCAGGAATGGCGACAGGCTTTTACCAAATTTAAGACCAAAAAAGGTGCACGTTCGTCAATCGAAGCCTTATTGAAACGTGTGTCGCAAGGACGGGAGTTTTATCCCATTAATCCTTTGGTTGATCTCTACAATAGTGTTTCGCTAGCCTATGCTATCCCCTGTGGTGGTGAGGATATGGAAAAGTTAGCTGGAGGCTTATCCTTAGGAAAAGCTAAGGGGGGAGAGCCATTCTTCCCGCTAGGAGCTGAGGAAGACGCTCCGGCTTTGCCGGAAGAGATCATTTATTATGATCAAGAAGGTGCTGTTTGTCGTTGTTTAAACTGGCGGGAAGCTCAAAGAACCATGCTGACAGAAGAAACGCGACAGGCTATTCTTGTGATGGAGGCAGTGACTGAAGAACAAGCAGAACGGGCCAAAGAAGCGATGGACGAATTAAAAGGCTTGGTCAAGGACTATTTTGGTGTGGAAGGAAAAATCTCTTATTTGAGTGCCCAAGAAGCTAGTCTGGAAGTATAAAAAATACCGTCAGAGACCATAAAGGTTCTGACGGTTTTTCTTGGTTATTTGGAGCTTATTTCTTATTTCGGAAGACAAACAGTTTGCTAAAGACATAGTTCAAAATGACAATCATAAATTGGGCGGCAAAGGTTTCGATGGTATTAATTGCCGTCCGATTCATATTGACGAACTGACCAATGATTTGCGGATACTGGGTTACAAAGATGGTGGTCATCAGGAGGTCCAGCACGAGAGTTCCCATTCTAGCAAAAGAGAAAACAATCAACCGTTTCAACCAGCCTTTTCTTTCTTGTTTAAAGACAATCGTATCATTGGTAGCAAAGGCAAAAAGAATTCCTGCAATATTTCCAATCAAGGTAGCTAATTGTTCCTGGTCTGTCAGTTGGAAAACAATCAGCCGAGTAGCAACAGAAACAATCGTTGTAGCAACACCAAAAATCAGGTAGGCTAAGATTTCATTATCAAAGATTCGATTAAGTAGTTTTTTCATACAATTAGTCTATCATAATTTCCTTATTTATGCTATACTTATAAAGTTGATTTGCTGCTTTGAAATCTATTAGTTTGGGTCATCGGCAAAGATCAACCCTTGGTGCTTAGCTTCTTTCACCAAGCATATTATACGCGGGAAAACCGCTAAAGGAGAAAACGATGAAAAACTATACTGTTCGTGACTTGGCACAGATTGCCCTAGTTGCAGCTCTCTATGTGGCCTTGACCATTACGCCCCCGTTGAATGCCATCGGAAGCAACGAGATCCAATTCCGTGTTTCTGAAATGCTCAACTTCATGGCTTTCTACAACCGAAAATACATTTGGTCTGTTACCATTGGGTGTATGATTTCTAACTTCATGAGTTATGGAATTATCGATTTGATCGTTGGTGGTGGATCTACCTTGGTCTTCGTAACACTTGGGGTTTACCTATTTAAACGATTTGAAAAGGAAGAGCTCTTTAATGGATGGATTCGCAAGGATCATTTCTTATTTTCAATTTTCTTTGCCCTCTCTATGTTCACGATTGCCTTAGAATTGCATATTATAAACGAAACACCATTCTTCTTGAATTGGTTGACTACTGGTTTGGGTGAATTCGCTTCTCTGATTGTCGGAGCGATTCTGATCAAACGAATTTCAAATCATATTGATTTAACTCAATAAATTAAGAGTCTGAAGCCTTGCTTCAGGCTTTTTTTGCTCATTGAAATAGGATTTCGGCCGGGTAGTAAAAAAATGCTTTTTTTCTAGTGGGAAGTAGTCAAACAGGCCACAGTAAAGCGTTTTTATGGTAAAATAGAAGTATGGAAACCAGAATAAAAGAGTTAGTAAATCTACTCAACCAATATGCGGAAGAATATTATACCAAAGATGCTCCCTCGGTATCTGATCAAGAATATGATCGTCTATACCGAGAACTTGTAGAATTAGAAGAAGCCCATCCAGAATTGGTTCAACCCAATAGTCCAACTCATCGAGTCGGAGGAACCATTCTCAAAGGATTTGAAAAATACCAGCATACTTACCCGCTTTATAGCTTGCAGGACGCCTTTTCTTATGAAGAATTGGTGGTCTTTGACCAACGGGTTCGAAAGGAATTTCCATCTGTCACCTATGTATGTGAGTTAAAAATAGATGGTCTATCTATTTCACTTTCTTATGTGGATGGCGTCCTCGAAACTGGTGCTACGCGGGGGGATGGGAGTGTTGGAGAAAATATTACCGAGAACCTCAAGCGAGTTCGCGATATTCCTCTAGTTTTACCGGAACCTCTTACATTAACCGTTCGCGGAGAATGTTACATGCCCCGTGCGTCTTTTGATGCTGTAAATTTGTCCCGTCAAGAAAATGGGGAAGCAGAGTTTGCGAATCCTCGAAATGCTGCAGCCGGTACTCTAAGACAGTTGGATACGAAGATTGTTACGGAGCGCAAGCTCGCGACCTTCCTCTATCAGGAAGCTAGTCCTACTGACCAAGCGACCCAAGAGAAGGTATTAGCCAAATTAAACGGACTCGGTTTTGTCGTCAATCCTCATCACAAGATAGCGACTAGTATCGAGCAAGTTTGGACCTATATTCAAGAAGTGGCAGCCATGCGAGACCAGCTTCCTTATGATATCGACGGGGTCGTGATTAAAGTAAATGATCTAGCTGTTCAAGAAGAACTTGGTTTTACCGTCAAGGCTCCCAAATGGGCAGTGGCTTACAAATTCCCAGCTGAGGAGAAGGAAGCAAAACTCTTGTCAGTTGATTGGACTGTCGGTCGGACAGGAGTGGTGACACCAACGGCTAATTTGACTCCCGTTCAGCTGGCAGGGACGACTGTTAGTCGTGCTACTCTCCATAATGTGGATTACATTGCTGAGAAAGATATCCGCAAGGACGATACGGTTATTGTTTATAAGGCCGGGGACATTATCCCCGCTGTCTTGCGTGTTGTCATGGATAAGCGCATATCGGAAGAGAGATTAGAGATTCCGTGTCACTGTCCGAGTTGCGAGAGCGAGCTCCTTCATTTTGAAGATGAAGTGGCCTTGCGTTGTATCAATCCTCGCTGTCCGGCTCAAATAAAGAAGGACTCGCTCACTTTGCCAGCCGTGATGCCATGAACATTACAGGCTTGGGGCCAGCAGTGGTCGAAAAACTGTTTGCTAAAGAACTGGTTCAAGATGTAGCAGGTATTTATCGGCTAACCGTCGATGACCTCTTGCAATTGGATGGTTTTAAAGAAAAATCTGCCCAAAAATTAGCAGATGCGATCCAGACATCGAAGGGAAATTCTGCTGAAAAACTATTGTTTGGTCTGGGAATTCGTCATGTGGGAAGTAAGGCTAGCCAGCTCTTGCTCCAGGAATTCCATTCCATTCCAGCTATAGCAGATGCAAAGGTTGAAAAGATTGCGGCGATAGACAGTTTAGGAATGGTGGTTGCTGAAAGTCTTAAGCGTTATTTTGCCCAGGAAGGCTCTCAACTTCTTTTAGAAGAGCTTAAGGATGCTGGGGTAAACTTAGATTACCTTGGACAAAAGGTTGCAGCAGATGCTCCTTTGTCCGGTAAAACAGTTGTCTTAACTGGTAAACTGGAACGTCTGACACGTTCGGAAGCCAAGGCTAAATTAGAAGCCTTAGGGGCTAAAGTCACAGGTTCCGTGTCCAAAAAAACTGACCTATTAGTAGCAGGTAGCGATGCGGGAAGTAAATTAAGCAAAGCGCAGGAATTATCGATTGAAATACAGGATGAAGCCTGGCTTGAAAGTTTATAGAGGCATGTATGGAAAATAAGATTAAAAAAGCACGAGTGATATATAATCCGACCTCTGGTCAGGAAATCATTAAAAAGAATATCGCAGAAGTTTTGGATGTGTTAGAGGATGTTGGCTACGAAACAAGTGCCTATCAGACCACTCCAGAGCCCCTTTCAGCTCAATTAGAAGCAGAACGAGCTGCAAAAGCTGGTTTTGATTTGATAATTGCTGCTGGAGGAGATGGAACCATTAATGAGGTTGTCAATGGGGTTGCTAGCTTGGAACACCGTCCAAAGATGGCTTTTATTCCAACTGGAACAACCAACGATTATGCTCGTGCACTGAAGATTCCAATGGGAGACCCAGTCGCAGCTGCACGGATCATTGAGAAGAACCAAACTATTCAAATGGACATTGGCCGTGCTTACGGAAGTAAATATTTTATCAATATTGCTGCAGCAGGAACCTTGTCCGAATTAACCTTTAGCGTTCCAAGTGAAGTGAAATCACGCTATGGCTACTTTGCTTATGTGGCCGAAGCTGTGAAAAAATTTCCTAAAAATAAAACCCGCAAGGTACGGATTGAACACGACAATGGGGTCTATGTTGGACCAGTTTCTCTTGTTTTCGTAGCATTGACCAATTCAATCGGTGGCTTTGAAAGTGTGGCACCAGATGCTAAACTTGATGATGGGAACTTTACCTTGATCTTAGTCAAAACAGCTAAATTATTTGAAATGCTGTCTCTCATTATGCAAGCTGTAAATGGTGGGAAACACGTTAATGATTCAAATATTGAATACCTCAAGACCTCTAAATTAAAAATTGAAGTTTTGGATCAGAAAGAAGAGTTCAAGATTAATTTAGATGGCGAATACGGCGGAGATACACCGGTAGAACTGGAAGTTTTCCACAATCACTTAGAATTTTTTGCCAACATCGATGAAATTAATGACGATGCTCTGGTCCGTTCAGAATATAAATCAGAAGAATAATGGAGAATCATTGCTGAGAGTGGGTAATGCCAGTTTCTTCATACATAGTTAATTAGGAAATAGGAAATACAATACGATGCATCAGTATCAAGTGAAAATCCACTACCATCATCCCGTAGGTGATTATTTCGCCCGTGATATGTGGAAGTGGCATGAAGGAGTATGGGGAGAGGAAGTCTCTTTCTCCAAGCTCGATTATTTTGGAGTTGAGGGGGCTCCTAGTTTATAACTGTGAGACACCTCAACACATTGGCCATGTCATCATCAAGGAAGGAAACTGGCTTAGTCAGTCGGATGAATACCATATTGAGCTTTTACCAGAAGGGAAAGTGCGGGAAGTCTGGTTGATTCAAGGAGATGACACCGTTTATTATTCCTTGCAGGCTGCAATGACCAGTCATGAATACAGCCGTCGGAAGCCACGCGCTTTTGATATGGCGACGCACTATCAAGAATTTGATGCCAAATGGGGCTATCAGGGTTGGTTGGGATATCGCCAGCAAGATGATGATTACCGCTTTAAACTTTGGGCGCCTACTGCCAATAAAGTAGACCTTCTCATCTATGATTCTGTAGCCAATGACAGCAAGGTCTGGAAGATTGTCCCAATGGTTCGTGGTCAGAGAGAATCTAGCGACCATGTTCGCAATAACTGTGGTGTCTGGTATGCGGATGTCATGGGAAACCTCAGTGGACTAGCCTATCAGTATAAGGTTTATTTTGATTACCATACAGAGATTGCGCGTGATCCTTATACGATCGCTACCAGTGAAAATGGGAAAAAGTCTGCCATTCTTTCTCATCAGGATTGCATCTTCCCTGCCTTTCAGTCAGAAGCTTATGAAAAGGCTGACTGGCGTCTGGATAATCCTTGTCAGGCGGTTGTCTATGAAATGCATGTCCGGGATTTGACCATCTCTCCGACTTCCGGGGTGGATGATGCCTATCGAGGAACCTACCGAGGAGCTCACCAGACTGGGACGAAGAACGCCCAAGGAGATGCCACAGCCTTTGACTATATCAAGGAATTAGGGGTCAATGTGGTCCAACTGCAACCAGTGACCGACCGCTATAAGACCTATGATGAAGACGGGAATGTCCTCTACAATTGGGGCTACGACGTGCAGAATTACTCTGCTCCAGAGACTAGTTACTCGACCAAACCTCACGATCCTAAGACCACCATGCGTGAGTTAAAAGAAATGATACACGCCTATCATGAAGCGGGTATTTCGGTAGTCATGGATGTGGTCTATAATCATATCTATTCGACAGAAGATGGAGCTTTCCAAACAACCGTTCCTGATTATTACTACCGGATGAATCCAAATGGATCCTTCCAAAATGGTACAGGAGTTGGGAATGAGACGGCCAGTGAGCATGAGATGTACCGCAAATTCATGATTGATTCCTTGACGTATTGGGTAAAAGAATATAAGATTGACGGTTTCCGCTTTGACTTAATGGGGATTCACGATGTGGATACGATGAATGAAATCCGTGAAGCCATGGACGCAATTGATCCACGGATTCTCCTTTATGGAGAAGGTTGGGATATGGGGACAGGATTGGCTCCGGAAGATAAGGCCAAAAAGGACAATGCTTATCAAATGGCCCAAGTCGGTTTCTTTAATGATACCTCTCGAGATGCCATTAAGGGAGCTGAGGTATTTGGTTCCATCAAACGTGGCTATGTTAGTCGCAAGTCTACAGAAGATATCATTGCGCGCTCCGTACTTGGAAGTGCAGAGTTGGGATCCTTCCTAACGCCAAGTCAGGTCCTCAACTATGTAGAAGCCCATGACAACTACAACCTCTACGATTTACTTTCTTATGTCCATCCAAATGATTCTCAGGAAAAAATTAAGAAGCAGGTAGAAATGGCGACAGCCATGAATCTCCTCTTCCAAGGGATGTCCTTTATGCAGGTTGGACAAGAGTTCCTACGAACCAAACTAGTTGCAACGGGCGAAGATGGAGAAGTGACACCTCAAGATCGAGAACGGGCCATGAATTCCTATAATGCGCCAGATGCTGTCAACCAAGTCGATTGGGATTTAGTATCTGTCAATAAGGATACAATCGAATATGTGCGTCAAATCATTCATTTGAAGAAGACCCTACCTGCCTTGTCCCTCGAATCTTATGAGGAAATCTACCAACATGTCTTCGTGCATACAGCAGATATGGGCAGTGGTGTTGTTGTCTTTGAATTGACCTGGGATAAACACTATTATGTTATCTTTAACACCAGTGGACTACCATTCTATCTCCAGAACGCAAATCATCTTGAGCTCCTTGTTGGAAATAGCCGAAACAAACGTCCATTCTATGTAGAGAATTTAACAGCTTCCATATTTGAATGGAAGAAATAAATAAAAAAATGAGGCTGGGACAAAAGTCCTAGCCTCTCAATTGTCTTTGGATTGTCGAGCAAGACGCAGTGGTTGAGTGGGCTCTACTACGCTGATTTCATCAGCTTTTACAGCCCTACTCAACTGTGCGGAGGTGGGACGACGAAATCGAATTCTAACGAATTACCGATTTCTGTCCCACTCTCATTTTTTTCTGATGAAGATGAGCTTGAGCTACTTGAGCTGGAATCCTCACTCGAAGAAGAAGAACTGAACTGTTCAGGGTGGAGATCTTTATAGCTTGGTGCTTTGAAGAGATCAACCGTTGATTGATTGCCTTTTTGGCTATAGAGGCTGGTTGAGGAATTCCCTTTTTCTTTTTCAATTTTCTTCAATGCTTTCATCGAGTTGTTGTAGGAGTAGTCATCCGGGTTGACTTTACCAAGATCATTTCCAGTGTAGAATCGTAAGAGGTCCCCCGTTTGGATACTATCACTAATCTTGAGTTGTAAATTAGCTGCCTCACGGATTTTATCCAGTTGCTCTTTCGTTGATTCGTCTGGATTGGTGATTTCTTCACCAGTCTTGGTGTAATAGGTCCGCCCACTGTAACTTGTATACTCAGGAGTCACAAAGTAGTTAGCAGAACGGAAAGCTACGATTTGGCTATGATTTGGAGATAACAAGTCTTGACCCACTTGAAGGAAGTTCTTAGAATCAATTCCTAACAAGTGTTCCAATGTTGGAAGCATATCAATCTCTCCACCATAGGTCTCAATGACTTTCCCCTTGTTCATGCCAGGCACGACCACCATATAAGGTACCCGTTGCAACATAGCATTATCATAACTTGACCAAGTCTCAGAGTTCTTATCAAGCAAAGGAGCTAGAGCTGGATTGCGAGAATTAGAAATACCGTAGTGGTCTCCATAAAGAACGATAATAGAATTTTCGTATAAGCCAGATGCCTTTAGATAATCGAAGAAGGCCTTGATGGATGAATCAAGATAATTGGCTGTTGCAAAATAGCCATTAATCGTTTCATCCTGGGTTTCTGCAAGAGGGAAGCCAATTTCGTCACCAATCAGACTCGTCGTATAAGGATAGTGGTTGGAAACGGTAATGAACTTAGTATAAAAAGGTTGTTGCATGTGTTCCAAGTACTTGATAGAATCCTTCAACATAATCTTATCATTAAGTCCATATTGGAAGGAGTTGGTATCATCTTGCTTGGTAAAATAGGAGGCATCAAAGAAGTAATGGTAGCCCCATTGTTTGTAAGCAGTATTACGGTTCCAGAAGCTTCCGGCATTTCCGTGGAAAACAGCACTGGATTGGTAGCCATTCTTTGAAAGAATGAAAGGAGCTGCTTGCTGGGTATTGGTCCCACCGTAGTTCACCATAAAGGAACCTTGGTTCAAACCGAACAAGCCCGTTTCAATCATGGTCTCTGCATCCGATGTTTTACCAGCTTTTACCTGGTTGAAGACATTGGAAAATGCAAAGGTTTCGTTTGAATGGTAGAGCGAGTTGATAAATGGGGTCACTTCGTATTCTTTGCCATCGACTTTCAATTTATAGTCGATCAAGAATTGTTGGAAGCTTTCCAAATGGATATAGATAACATTACGACCTTTAGCAAGTCCAAAGGTTTCAGGGTTTGGTTGAGCATAATGGCTAGCAACATACTCTTCAACTGGTTTCAGGTCAACTTCAGAAGCCTTTGAACGTTCTTTATTGGCCATGTAAGTCTGGTTGGCACTGTAACCCAAAAAGGCAGGTAAACCAAGCGCACGAACCACATAGTAGTTGGAGAAGCCACGCGTTAACAATTCCGGACGGTCAATCTCTGCCAAGAAAAGGTTGGCAGAGAAGAGCATAGCAGAGAGCGAAGTCACTGCAAAACTTGCCCGTTTGTTAAAGGGACGGTGATCTAGTTTGACCAATTTCTTTAAGAAGAGGAAAGCTAGAATCGGGAAGTCTAAAATATAGATAATATCCCAGGGACGGAATAATTCTAAGGCTGCAGCTCCAAGACCAGCGGAAACCTTACTAGAGGCCAGCATGGTATTAACCGTTACGAAGTCAGTAAACTCACGATAATAAATCGAGTTGGAAATCAACCAGATAAATAAAATGACATAGATGCTAAAAGATAGCAAATAAAAGAGTTTGGTTCTCTTAATATAAAAAGCGAGACCGATGAATAAGAGGCTGAGTGGAATCGGGTTAATGACTGCGAGAAAAACCTGATAAAAGCCTTGAATATCTAGATTAAAGTCTACTGCATAGGCCCACATGGTTTTAAACCAATAAAGCAACAGTAGGGTAAAGACAAATCCTAGTCTGGTACTCATAGCATCGAGTATCGTTTTGGTAATTTTTTTCACAAAAATATACTTCCTTGCCTTATTTCCTAAAAATTTTCTTACAACAGTATACCATAATTTAAAACGTTTTGAAAATAAAGCAAGTAAATAATAATGTTAAAAAAGAGTATGGTTGATATTGGTAATCATTAGCTAAACAAAAGAAGTGAGATTGTTTAAAAAGATGGTGAATACTTCCTTGATAATAGGATTCTTAAGTAGGAGACTTTGTGAATTTTTGAAAATTTTGATACAATAGAAGTATGAAAAAGCTGACAATTAACCGACAAGTTGAGAAAAAAATCCATAAAGGTTATAAGATTTTAGAGAAGAGTGATTTTGAACAACTCCCTTTTGACAATGAGGTAGTCGAGCTGGTCACAGCTTCAGGTCATTTTCTAGGGACAGGCTATCTTTCAGAGCAAACAAGGGGCTTGGTTGGGTCATTTCTACGAAGAAAATCATCTTGGATCAGGCTTACTTTAGTTACTTATTTGCTGAGGCTAAGTCAAAACGTCAGTCTTACTATCAGTCGGAATTGGATACAGCTTTTAGAATTTTTAATCAAGAAGGCGACGGATTTGGTGGCTTGACCATTGATCTCTATGGAGATTATGCTGTTTTTTCTATCTACAATGCCTTTGTTTATCAAATCAGAGAGCTTCTTGTTACGGCTTTTCAAGAAGTTTTTCCAGAGGTCTTGGGAGGATATGAAAAAATCCGTTTCAAGGATCCAGGTTATGAGTCAGCCCATCTTTTTGGTCAAGAAGCTCCAGAGCAGTTTTTGATTTTGGAAAATGGTGTTCGCTACCAAGTCTTTCTGAATGATGGCTTGATGACAGGGATTTTCTTGGACCAACACGATGTGCGTGCTAGTTTAGTAGATGGCTTAGCTGCAGGTAAATCCTTACTCAATATGTTTTCCTACACGGCGGCTTTTTCGGTAGCAGCGGCCATGGGCGGAGCAGTAGAAACAACCTCTGTTGATTTGGCTAAGCGGAGTCGCGAACTATCTGAAGCTCATTTTGTGGCAAATGGTCTAGCATTGGACCAGCACCGCTTTATCGTCATGGATGTTTTTGATTATTATAAGTATGCCAAGCGTCATGCCTTGACTTATGATGTGATCGTTTTAGATCCGCCGAGTTTTGCTCGCAATAAGAAGCGTACCTTCTCTGTTGCGAAGGATTATCACAAACTAATCGAGCAGTCCCTAGAGATCTTGAAACCAAAGGTATTTTGATTGCAAGTACGAATGCTGCCAATGTCAGTCGGGATAAATTTAAGAAAGAAATTGAAAAGGGCTTCAAAGGCCAAAAGCATCGCTTTATCAGTGAAGTAGGACTTCCAGCTGATTTTCAATACAATGAAAGGGAAGAAAGTAGTAATTACTTGAAAGTTTTTACGATTAAGGTGGATCAATGAAATTAGTCGTTTCTGTAATGCCAAGAAATTTTGAAGAAGCACAGGCCATTGATGCCAGTCGTTATCAGGATGCAGATGTCATTGAATGGCGTGCGGATTATTTAGACAAAAATGATATCTTACAAGTGGCGCCTGCCATCTTTGAAAAATTTGCAGGCCGTGAGATTTTATTTACGCTACGGACACGGGAGCAGGGAGGAGAAATTGAACTTTCTGGTGAAGAGTACGTAGCCCTTATCCATGATATCAACAACATCTACCATCCGGATTATGTCGATTTCGAGTACTTTGGTCATCAGGCAGAGTTTAATCAGATGATGGATTATTCCAATCTTTGCTTAAAGCTACCATAATTTCCAGGAAACCCCTGAAAATATGATGGAAATTATGTCTGAATTAACCAGCTTTACACCGAAATTGGTCAAGGTATCTGTGATGGCTCATACCGAGCAGGATGTTCTGGACCTAATGAACTATACACGTGGCTTTAAGACGCTAAATCCAGAACAAGAGTTCGTTACCATTTCTATGGGGAAAATCGGCCGAATCTCTCGCATCGCTGCCGATTTAACCGGTTCTGTTTGGTCCTATGCCAGTGTTGGAGAGCAAAGTGCACCAGGTCAAATCAGCTTGTCCAGCATGCACAAGATTCGGGAGATCTTAGATGAAGATTGATGGCTATACGCGAATGGCGGCCGTGATTGCCAAGCCCATTCGTCATAGTATCTCACCCTTTATTCACAACCGGGCTTACCAATTAACCGCGACCAATGCAGTCTATCTTGCTTGGGAAGTGGAAGAAGAACAAGTCGAACAAAGTCTTCAACAGTTACGGGTACTAGATATGTTGGGTGCTAATATTTCCATGCCCTACAAGAAAGGTCTTGCCATTTTTAGATCAGGTAGATGGAAGCGCGCAACTCATTGGTTCGGTCAATACAATTGTTCAGAAAGATGGTCGTTTAACAGGCTACAACACAGACGGTCTTGGTTTTCTAAAGAGTCTCCCTAAGACTTTTTCGATAAAGAATAAGAAACTTGTCCTTTTAGGAGCGGGTGGTGCTGCGACTGCTATTGTTGTAGAGGCTATTCGGCAAGGAGTTGGCGAGATTCATTTATTTGTTCGTCCAGAAAGCTTAGATAAATATCAGGCTATCTTTGCTCCACTATCCGAAACTCTTGCTGTTTTAATTGTCCTTCATGACTTATCCAGTTGGGATCAGTTGAATGCAACGATAGAGGGGGACGGATTTATTGATCAATGCTACAGGACTTGGAATGGACGGGTTTTCTCTCCCTATTCCGAAAGACTTTATCTTTCCTAAAGGTTGTCTAGTGGCTGATTTAGCTTATTTTCCTGTCAAGACACCATTTCTTCAATTAGCAGAAGAACAAGGGGCAAAAACCTTAAATGGCTTGGGAATGCTCTTCCATCAAGCTGCCGTTGCCTTCGAACTGATGACGGATAAAACTTTCCCGGAAGAGGAAGTCTGGCAAGCTTTGAAATTGGAATACCCAGATTATGTATTAGAAAAATGATGGAAGAAAACAGAAAAACTTAATCAAGTATGCTCTGTTTTCTATTTTTATACAATAGTGAAATTGTAATTTTTTTCACATGGATTTGAAAGGAGATCCTTATGAAGGTGAATGTTGATCTACCAAAGAATGGTTATGAGATTGTCATTGAGAATGGAGCGATCCAAAAGGTTGGAACCTGGCTCAGTCATTTATGGGAAGCTCAAAAAGTAGCAGTCATTACAGACAACCATGTAGGATCTCTTTATGCAAGTCAGGTGGTAAAAAACCTTGAAAGTGAAGGATTTACAGTGATTAGCTATGAGTTCCTAGAAGGAGAAGCTAGTAAAAATCTGACGACCGTCCAGAAAGTCTATGAATTTTTAGCGAAAAATGGGATGACACGATCAGACGGCATTCTCGCTCTTGGTGGTGGCGTTGTCGGTGATCTAGCTGGCTTTGTAGCTTCCACCTATATGAGGGGCATTCATTTCGTTCAAGTACCGACTAGTTTGACAGCGCAGGTTGACTCCTCTATCGGAGGTAAGACCGGAGTCAATACACTCTATGCTAAAAACATGGTAGGAACATTTGCCCAACCGGATGGGGTATTGATTGATCCTGAAGTGCTGCGGACTCTTGGCAAGCGCGAGTTGATCGAGGGCATGGGAGAAGTTATCAAGTACGGTCTCATAGAAGATCAAGTCTTATGGGAAGAGCTGGATCAAATGGATGGCTCCGTTGAGTCTATTTATGAGCATGCAGAATCCCTGATTGCCCATTCCTGTCAAGTCAAGCGCAAGATGGTCGTCGAAGATGAGCTAGACCAAGGCATTCGCCTATATCTGAATTTTGGTCATACCCTTGGCCATGCGATTGAAGCAACAGCCGGTTATGGCCAGATTATGCACGGAGAAGCCGTAGCGATTGGAATAGTGCAAATCACTAAGGTGGCAGAAGCTAAGGGATTGGTCCAAGCCGGTTTAACGCAGGCTATTCGTCAAATGTGTCAAATTTGGCTTACCAGTAGAATTCCATACTTGGGATAAGGAAAAGCTTTATCAGGCCTTAACCTTGGACAAGAAGGCGAGGGGCAATCAATTGAAACTCGTTTTGGTACCTGAAATTGGAACTTGTCAGATCCATCCAGTCCCATTGGAAGAAATGAGAGACTTCTTAAACTAGAAAGCGACAAAGGAGATACCATGCGTTATTTAACAGCAGGAGAATCACACGGACCACGACTTACAGCTATTATCGAAGGAGTGCCAGCAGGTCTCCCTTTGACAGCTGATTATATCAACGTCGAATTAAAACGCCGCCAAGGAGGCTACGGTCGTGGAGCACGGATGAAGATTGAAAGCGATCAGGTCGAGATCACCTCTGGTGTTCGCCATGGCTTGACCATGGGAGGTCCTATCACCTTGAATGTCACCAATCTAGACCATCAAAAATGGCTAGAAATCATGTCTGTTAGTGATGTGGAGGAAAAGAAGAAGGGGCTCCGGAAAATTACCAAGCCTCGTCCAGGCCACGCCGATTTGGTCGGTGGCATCAAGTACCGTTTCGATGACTTGCGAAATTCTTTGGAACGGTCATCGGCTCGGGAAACAACCATGCGGGTAGCAGTAGGTGCAGTAGCCAAACGTTTATTGGAAGAGATTGGGGTTCAAGTAGCCAGCCACATCGTCAATTTCGGTGGCATCGAAGTAGAGGTTCCGGAAAATCTAACAGTTTCCCAAATCAAGGAAGCGGTTGCTCAGTCAGAAGTTTCCATCGTCAATCGAGAGCGAGAAGAGGAAATCAAGGCCTATATCGATAGTGTGAAGAAAGAAGGGGAAACCATCGGAGGGATCGTCGAAACGATTGTAGGTGGTGTGCCTGTCGGTCTGGGATCTTTTGTCCAATGGGACAAGAAATTGGATGCTAAGATCGCTCAAGGGGTTGTCTCTATCAATGCTTTTAAAGGTGTAGAGTTCGGGCTAGGCTTTGAAGCAGGCCGTCGAAAAGGCAGTCAAGTCATGGACGAAATTCTCTGGTCTGAGCAAGATGGGTATACTCGTCGAACCAATCATTTGGGTGGATTTGAAGGCGGTATGACCAATGGAGAGCCGATTATCGTTCGTGGTGTTATGAAACCAATCCCAACCCTTTATAAACCCCTCATGAGTGTCGATACTGAAACGCACGAACCGTATAAGGCAACGGTGGAGCGGAGTGATCCAACAGCACTTCCGGCTGCAGGGGTTGTCATGGAAGCTGTGGTGGCAACGGTTTTAGCCACAGAAGTCTTGGACAAGTTCTCTTCTGATAATCTGGAAGAATTGAAGGAGGCTGTCGAGAGTCATCGGGCCTATACCAAAGCTTTCTAACTGGAGAAATAGATGGAAGAAAAGGTTGTTTATATCGTCGGTCTAGGACTGATTGGTGCTTCGTTAGCCATGGGGATCCGGAAAGCTCATCCGCAAGTGACTTTACTAGGCTATAATCGCAGTCAGGCCTCACGGGATATTGCACTTAAGAATGGCATAGTGGATGAGGTGACGGCTGATCTTGAAGCATTTGCTAGTCGAGCTGATGTCATTATCGTCTCCTTACCTGTCAAGCAAACCATTCAAACCTTTCAGCAACTGGCGAGAATGCCACTGAAAGAAGGAGTCATTGTGACAGATGTGGGCTCTACCAAGGGGGCCATTGTAGAAGCTGGTCAAGAAGTTTTAATCATCTGCCAGTCCGTTTTGTCGGCGGACATCCCATGGCAGGGAGTCACAAGACAGGAGCTGCGTCAGCTGACTCTACTCTCTTTGAAAATGCCTACTACATTTTTACGCCAACAACTGCGACTGATCCCAGTGCGGTCTTGGAATTGAAGGATCTCCTCTCAGGGCTTAAAGCCCGTTTCATCGAGGTAGATCCAATAGAACACGATCGGGTCACTTCTCAAATCAGCCACTTTCCTCACGTATTGGCAGCTACCCTGATGGGACAAGCAGCTGCTTATACAAAGAGCATGCCTTAGCAGGTCGCTTTGCTGCAGGAGGATTTCGTGATATGACGCGGATTGCGGAGAGTGAGCCCAGCATGTGGACCTCCATTTTGCTATCCAATCCAGCTGCTGTTCTCGATCGGATAGTAGACTTTCAGGCTCGCCTTGACCAAGTTGCTGATATGATTCGCCAAGGACAAGAAGAAGCGATTTGGTCCTTCTTTGACCATAGTCGAGAGCAACGGCAACATATGCAGATCCATAAGAGAGGAGGGGTGGAAAGCACCTTCGATATTTTTGTGGATGTTCCAGACGAAGAAGATGTCATTCTTCGAATCCTGGAGTTGCTTCGTGGTACCTCCTTGGTCAATATTCATATCAATGAGGAAAACCGAGAAGATGTCTACGGGATTCTCCAGATTTCCTTTAAGACGGCTGCAGATCAAGCGCGGGCTGAAGCCCTGATCACCGAGCAAACGGATTATAGTGTGGTAATCAAATAGGTCCTAAGTAGGATTTTTACAAAAATAGCAGTTTCTAACACAAGATGTACCAGAATCTTTGTATAATAGAACAAAACCAAATTGTTAAGGAGAAATTACATGTCAAATATTTATGATCTAGCCAATGAATTGTCACGTGGAATTCGTGACTTACCAGAATACAAGGCTGTTCTTGCTAGTAAGGAAGCCATTGATGCCGATGCCGATGCAAAAGCGTTATTCGGAGACTACCTGGCTTTCCAACAAGAAATTCATGGAGTCATCCAGTCTGGACAAATGCCAACTGAAGACCAACAAAAGAAAATGCAGGACTTTGCTGGGAAGTTACAAGGAAACCCAATTGTAAATGAGTTTTTCACCAAACAACAGCAATTGTCTGTTTATCTAGGAGATATTGAACGGATTATTTTTGATCCAGTTCAAGATTTATTTAAATAAGGGAGAGAGAGTGGGACAGAAATCGTTAATTCGTTAGAATTCGATTTCGTCGTCCCACCTCCGCACAGTTGAGTAGGGCTGTATAAGGTGATGAAATCAGCGTAGTAGAGCCCACTCAACCACTGCGTCTTGCTCGACAATCCAAAGACAAATGAGAGGCTAGGACTTTTGTCCCAGCCTCTTTTTCTCTCCCATCTTAGAGGACCTTCCAAGTGAACGTTGAAAATGGCTGTTTTTTATGGTAGAATTTTTAGAAAAGCTTGAAGGGGTAAGCCATGAAATTACAAACGAATTGTAAGGGTTTAAATGGAATCATTCGTGTTCCAGGTGATAAATCGATCAGTCATCGTTCGATTATCTTTGGTAGCCTTGCGCATGGAACCACTAAGGTCTATGATATCCTACGTGGTGAAGATGTCTTATCCACTATTCAAGTATTTAGAGATCTAGGCGTTTCTATCCAAGATGATGGTCAAGTGATCACCATCGAGGGAAAAGGCTTCGAAGCCTTTCAACAACCTAAGAATAATCTGGATATGGGGAACTCAGGCACCTCCACTCGATTGATAGCGGGTGTCTTAGCAGGAAGTCCATTCCCAGTCACCATGGTTGGAGATGATAGCTTGTCCAAACGACCAATGGATCGAGTTGCGATCCCCCTTCGAGAGATGGGAGTCACTGTCCAGGGTCAAACAGATCGAGACATGTTGCCCTTTCACCTTCATGGGACAAAAGAATTACATCCAATCCACTATTCATTACCGGTAGCCTCTGCTCAGGTCAAGTCAGCTCTTCTATTGGCTGCCATGCAAGCAGAAGGGGAGTCAGTCATTCTAGAGAAAGAACTGACACGGAATCACACCGAAGATATGATCCAGCAGTTCGGTGGCCAGATCAGCGTGAAGGGCAAAGAGATTCGCTTGCGTGGGCCTCAAAGCTTCCAAGCCTGTGAGGTGACGGTGCCGGGTGATATCTCCAGTGCAGCCTTTTGGTTGGTGGCTGGTTTGATTGTCCCTAATAGTCAGATTCGTCTAGAGAATGTCGGCATCAATGAGACTCGTACAGGTATCCTAGAGGTTATTGAAAAAATGGGAGGCAAGCTTCAAATATTGGATGTTGATCCCCTTGCTAAGGCTGCGACGCTTGTCGTAGAGACATCTGATCTCCATGGGACTGAAATTTCGGGTGATTTGATTCCTCGCTTGATTGATGAGCTTCCAATCATTGCCCTTTTGGCTACCCAAGCTTCTGGGAAAACCATTATCAAAGATGCTGAAGAATTGAAAGTCAAGGAAACGGATCGCATCCAAGTAGTGGCAGATAGTCTTAATGCTATGGGGGCTAACATCACCCCAACAGAGGATGGGATGATTATTGAGGGGAAAACGCCCTTACATGCTGCTAGCCTGCAAACCTTTGGTGACCACCGGATCGGTATGATGGGAGCTATTGCAGCCCTGCTTGTAAGCGAAGGTGAAGTGGAACTTGCGCGTGCTGAAGCTATTAATACCAGCTATCCTTCCTTTTTTGCAGATTTAGAAAAGGTGTCTCATGCCTAAAGTACTACTCGGATTTATGGGAGCAGGGAAAACGACCATTGGCTCTTTATTGGATCCAGCTTTTGTAGATATGGATGCACTCTTGGTCCAACGCTTAGAAATGCCGATTTCTGACTATTTTGCTCGCTATGGAGAAGACAGTTTTCGCCAGCAAGAGTCGCTTTTGTTGCATGAGTTACTCAATCAAGAGAGCTCTGTCATTTCAACTGGTGGGGGCATCGTCCTTAAGCCAGAAAATCGTGAGCTTCTCAAGAAGAATCCTTGTAATATTTATTTGCGGATTGATTTTGAGCGGCTTTATCAAAGACTGGCTGCGGATCCTGCAACTAAGCGCCCCCTCTTTCTTAATAAAAAACCAGAAGAGTTTCGTGCCTTGTATGAGAAACGCCTGCCGCTATATGAAGAAGTAGCCACACATGTGATTGATGTTGCTGATAAGACACCAGAAGAAATTGTGGAGATCATCCGATGCTTGTAGCTTATCTCGGTCCTAAGGGATCCTTTACCCACCATGTAGCCCTTGAAAGTTTTGAAGAGCCTACCTTATGCCCTTACGGGTCTATCACAGAAGTGATCAAAGCTTATGAGTCCGACCAAGTAGATTATGCGGTTATCCCTGTTGAGAACTCTATCGAAGGTAGTGTCCATGAGACGATTGACTACCTCTTTCATCAGGCTCATTTTCAGGCTATTGCAGAAGTGGTCTATCCCATTAAGCAACAACTCTTAGCAGTTAAGCAGGATCAAGCCATTGAGGTGATCTATTCGCATCCTCAAGCATTAGCCCAAGGGAAAGCCTATGTACAGGAGCATTTCCCTCAAGCCAGACTAGAGATGACAACTTCGACTTCCTATGCGGCTCGATATGTCTCTCAACATCCGGAACTTCCTATCGCAGCCATTGCGCCTTTGGAGGCCAAGGATGAATATGGTTTGGAAGTGGTAGCTAGTAATATTCAGGAAATGGATCAAAATTTCACTCGCTTTTGGATTCTTGGTCAGCAACCTTTTGAAGGCAGTCGCTCGCTGAAGAAAGCTGCTAGTAAGGATAGTTTGGCCATTACCTTACCAAGTAATATTGCGGGCTCCTTATGCCAGGCCCTATCTACATTTGCTTCAAGAGAATTAAATTTAACAAAAATTGAAAGTCGTCCTTTGAAGACGGCCCTAGGGGAGTATTTTTTTATCATCGATGTGGTGGATGCTGACGAAGCACTGTTTGCTTCTGCCTATCAAGAACTGGAGTCCCTGGGGATATCTATCAAAACCTTAGGCCGCTATTCGGTCTTTGTGCTTAATGACAATGAAACGGAGAACGTATGAGTAGAGAATCAGAAACCTATCCTATCATGAACAAAAGAGATTGGATTATCTTTATTCCAACTACCATTACCTGAACGAAAAAGAGCAGTTGGAATACAAGTACTTAAAAAATAAATCAGAGGGACATTTCCAAGAAAACACCGTTTCAGCAAGAGCAGAGGAGTTTGTTGCTCCTTCAAGTAGAGGGGAAGACAATTCTGACGAATTACCAGTCTATCCATCACGTAGCCGGAAGGACAAACCCAAATCCAATAAAAAGAATCGAGAGGAAGTAGCAGTCCTTCCCAAACGGAAGAAAGGAAGCAAAATTCGCTTCAAACGTATTTTAAAATGGATTGCCATCTTCTTATTATTGGTCATTGGTGGTATGGTCTTTATGTTTCTCAAAGGCTTGAATAGCAAACCCGGTGGGACCAATGCCCAACCAGCTGTTAAAGAGTATTTTAACGGCCAGAAGACAAAAGACGGGGTCAATATCCTGATCTTGGGAACAGATGGTCGAATCGGGGAAAGCTCGTCTGAGACGCGAACGGACTCCATCATGGTCGTCAATGTCAATAACAAGGACGGCAAGGTGAAAATGGTCAGCTTTATGCGAGATACTCTGGTACATATCGATGGCGTAAGCCAACAAACGGATCCAGAATATCAAGATTATTATGACCAGAAGTTGAATACGGCCTTCACCATTGGAGAGCAGAATAACAATCAAGGAGCAGAATTGGTCCGTCAAATGCTCAAAGATAACTTTGACATTGATATCCAATACTATGCCATGGTCGATTTCCAAACCTTTGCGACAGCGATTGACACTCTCTTCCCGAATGGGGTGGAGATGAATGCTCAGTTCTCCACCATTGATGGTGAAACCGTCTCTGAGGTTGAAGTTCCTGATGACTTGAATATGAAGGATGGGGTCGTTCCGAATCAGACCATTAAGGTCGGAAAACAACGAATGGACGGCCGGACCCTCCTCAACTATGCTCGTTTCCGTAAAGATGATGAGGGCGACTTTGGACGGACAAGACGCCAACAAGAAGTCATGTCTGCCATTGTGCACCAAATCAAGGATCCAACCAAGCTCTTTACTGGATCTGAAGCACTAGGAAAGGTCTTCGCTATGACCTCGACCAATGTACCCTTCTCCTTCCTATTGACCAACGGGATTGGCTTAGTCGGAAGTGCCAGCAAGGGGATTGAACGCATTACCATCCCGGAAAATGGGGATTGGGTCGATGCCTACGATATGTATGGTGGTCAAGGTCTCTTAGTGGATTTTGATGCTTATAAAAAGAAATTGTCCCAAATGGGCTTAAGATGATATAATTAAGGGATAGGAGTTTTGAAAACTCTATCCCTTTTAATTTATAGAAAGATTGAACACCATGTTAACGAAAAATGAAATTGTAACGGTTGAGATTGTCGATTTGACACACGAAGGAGCAGGAGTGGCTAAGGTCGATGGCCTGGTCTTTTTTGTGGAGAATGTCCTGCCAGGAGAAGTCATCCGCATGCGCGTGCTCAAGGTCAATAAGAAAATCGGCTACGGAAAAGTAGAGGAGTACTTGGAAAAATCTCCTCACCGCAATGAAGAGCTAGACCTGGCTTACTTGCGAAGCGGCATTGCTGACTTGGGCCACCTAGCTTATCCGGAGCAGCTGAAATTCAAGGCCAAGCAGGTTAAGGATAGCCTTTACAAGATGGCAGGAATCTCTGATATCGAAGTGCCCCTGACCTTGGGGATGGCCCATCCCGTCCAGTATCGCAACAAGGCCCAGGTTCCTATCCGTCGTGTCAATGGTCAGGTAGAGACAGGTTTCTTTCGCAAGAACTCTCATGATTTGATGCCGATTGAAGATTTCTATATCCAAGATCCAGTCATTGACCAAGTGGTCTTGGCTCTTCGAGATTTGATTCGTCGGTTTGACCTCAAGCCTTATGATGAAAGGAACAGTCTGGCTTGATCCGCAATCTTGTGGTCCGCCGAGGACATCATTCTGGAGAAATTATGGTCATTTTGGTCACCACTCGTCCCAAGGTTTTCCGTGTGGACCAGTTGATCGAGCAGTTGATCAAGCAATTCCCAGCCATCAAATCCGTTATGCAAAATATCAATGACCAGAATACCAATGCCATTTTTGGAAAAGAATGGCGGCTTCTCTATGGTCAAGACTATATTACTGACCAAATGTTGGGCAATAGCTTCCAAATCTCTGGACCAGCTTTTTATCAGGTCAATACTGAAATGGCAGAGAAGCTCTATCAGACAGCCATTGACTTTGCGGAGTTAAGTGAAGATGATGTGGTCATTGATGCCTACTCAGGAATTGGGACCATTGGCTTGTCCGTTGCCAAGCATGTCAAAGAAGTCTATGGAGTTGAGGTCATCCCTGAAGCTGTGGAGAATAGCCAGAAGAATGCTAGTCTAAATGGAATCACCAATGTCCACTATGTTTGTGATACAGCAGAAAATGCTATGAAAAATTGGCTTAAGGAAGGCATCCAACCAACTGCTATCCTAGTCGACCCACCACGCAAGGGCTTGACCGAAAGCTTCATCAAAGCAAGTGCCCAAACAGGCGCTGACCGCATCGCCTATATCTCCTGTAACGTCGCCACCATGGCGCGTGATATCAAACTCTACCAAGAGTTGGGCTATGAATTGAAGAAAGTACAGCCGGTGGACTTATTTCCGCAAACGCATCATGTTGAGGCGGTATCACTACTTGTACGAGCTACGAAGTAGCATAGTAGAAGTAGATGCTCCGCCCATGGGATAGCTGTCGTAGAGTAAGGAGTTTACGACGAAACGATACGGTAAGTCCGAACCGCTGAGTGTGTGAGCTTGTTAGTGAAACATTTTTAATTTTCATAAGATTTAAAGTTGATTACAAAAAAAGGAATTATTATCATGGGATTATTCGATGATTTTAAATACAAAGAAAACTACCAAAATGAAGAAAAAGTAATTGAAGCACTTAAAAAGATTTTAAGAGCAATTCATCTAAATAATTATAGAGATATTATGGATTGTGTTGATGGTTCAAAAGTTGATGATGTAAGAGAGTTACTTGAATATATTGACGAGTCATTACAATTAAACGATTTTGATAAAATTGATGAATATGGTGTAGAATGTAATTTCCATCCGAATTATGAGTACTCCCAACTACAAGTTTATGAATTTAATGATCAAACCGGCTTTGTTGTTGAATATGCGATGACCTCCGATTCTGAATTAGTAGATTTAACCCTACAATTAGAATTTTTATACAATGAGGATGGTTACAAAATAACTTCTGTAGATGTAGATCCTGGATAAACCAAACTTAATTATCTTCGTTATATGATAAATACGTATATTAAGGATAAATAATTTAATTGTAAATTGCTTAAAATATTGGTTAGTTTTTCAAATATTGGAAGAATGAAAGATGTATCTATTGAAATTGTACCAAAATGATTATTCTAAAGATTTAGTCGTGTTTGATTCTTTAGAAGATGGAAAAGACTTTGTATCTAAAATAACTGGATATACTCTAGAAAATGATTTTGTTCAAGGTAATAAAGTAGAAATAACGAACATTTAGATGAAAGGTTTAGAGTAAACATGAGTCTCTTATTTGAAGAATTTAAAACCATTTGTTTCCATTTAAATCGAGTCGGAATTACACCGACACTGATGGGTTCTTTGGGATTGGAATTTAGAACGAAAGAAAATTGGGGGCCGTCTGACATTGACATTCATGTGCCTGGTGACCCTAGAGGTTGGGAAGTACCTGATCATCTCAGAATTTATGACTGGGACAAGATAATGAAAGTGTTGAAAGACTTAGGCTACGTCTTAATAGATATTCATGAGCATGAATTCCAAAAGGATAGAGTGAGTGTTGAATTTGGAAGTATCGATTCCTTACTTGATTTTGCAGGAGTTTCGGAATCGGATATAGAGCTTATTCACATTGAAGGCATCACTTTTCGTCTTCCAAGTCTGGAGCAGTATCTAAGTATTTACAAAGCTTCTTCTCAAGACTCCTATCGAAATGATCACAATAACAATAAGGATTTTAAAAAGATCGAGTGGCTGGAAAGACATTTGTAAATTATCATATAAAAAGTAGTAAGTTGTAAGGCTGGCTGCTATGTTATTTTTATTATCATTTTTATTGGTTATATAATTTATACTATATTGGCGAGTACTAGAATTAGTAAGGAAACAACATTTTAAAATTTAGATCAGGATATCCATTATTGAAAGTAACGATTTGCTAATTAGATGATCTATGTTAGAGAATTATCTATTATAATTTAAAGTGGAGTGATGAATGTCGTTTCTTTTGGAACTGGTGAAAATCTTTCCGTTCCACAGTATCATTTTAAAATGATTTTGTTTATTAGTATAAAAGCAGCATATTACCACATGTTGAGGCGGTATCACTGCTTGTACGAGTTGTGGCATCAACGAAGTAGAAGTAGATGCTCCGCCCATGGGATAGGACTCGTAGAATGAGGAGGAAAACCGACGAAACGATACGGTAAGTCCGAACCGCTGAGTGTGTGACTCTGCTCTTCCAATCTGAGACAGCGAAAAGTAGAAGGGGATGGTATTGGTATCAATCAATGAGTAACAAAGTAACAGGATAATTCGAAACATTTGCTTGTAATTTGCGGAGGAACATCAATATGGATGGAATAACAAAAGATTCTATAAAAACGGCTAAACTAATAAAACAATTATGGCCCCAATTGACCGATAAAGAAGCTATTGATGAAGTAAAAAAATATACGAATGGCAAAAATACTGCAATCTTTACTGAAGTTGAAGGTGACACAATTGTAGGTCTAGCACTATGTTCACTCAGATTTGATTATGTTGAAGGTTGTAAATATAGTCCTGTTGGATTCTTAGAAGGGATTATTGTCGACGAGGAATATCGTTTAAAGGATATTGCTAAAAATCTCTGTACAAAATGTGAGGAATGGGCGAAAAATAAAGGATGTAAGGAATTTGCAAGTGACTGTACTTTAACGAATACGGATTCTATAAGATTTCATCTCAATATTGGATTTCAGGAGGCAAATAGAATTATTCATTTTAAGAAAAAATTATAATTTAGAAACGTGAATAAACTTGTTTAAACTTTATGTATCTTTAGAAAGCGTGAAAGATTGGACGAACAAATTTTTTTGATGGGTGGAAATCCGCCGATAAAGAACCACACGATTGTTAATAAAATTGTGTCATCAAGGAAGATCGAAAGAATTGTCATTTTTACAGTTTATCGAGAAAATTGGGAACCGTACATGAAAAAGTACACGGAAGTTTTTCAAAGTCATTTTCCTAACCTAAACACTGATTACTTACTCTTGGACACTGAGCAGATTGATTTTGATAGCTATCTAGATGCTGATGTCATCATCATCGGTGGTGGAAATACGGAAAAGTATCTAGCTACTTATGTCAATCAGCAGTTCAAAAATTATATCGAACGTATGCTGAATAAAGGGGCTAAAGTTATAGGATTTTCTGCAGGAGCCCTATTATTAGGAGAAAATGTCTATATCTCACCTAATGATAATTCAGATCATCAGATAAAGATTAAAAATGGATTGGGACTTTTTAGTCAGTTTTTAATTAGTGTCCATTATGATTCATGGAATGATAAAGCTAATAAGGATAGAGCTGAAGAACTCGTTAAAGTTCCCATAATTCCACTAAATGATCATTCCTGTCTTGTATTGGATAAACTTGGAAATATCATAGAGAAAATTGACTAATTTTCATTATGTAAATCCGGATCTAGGAAATTAAAGTGTAGACGTACTGTTTAATGAAAAGCCTTGATTATAGGGCTTTTTTTGGCATTTTTGTGATAGAATATAGGTAGTTATAATCGAGAGCAACTAAGAAGCAGAAAAAATATTATACATAGAATAATCAAAATAAGGAAGATAAAATGACAGAAATTGATAAAAGGAATTTAAAAAAATTATCTTTATATTACATTTGGAATTACTTATATAGCTTGGGGGATTCTTGCCATCTTTACTCAATCTCATATTTTTGGGATTAGAAACAATTATAGGGAGAATGTTACACATAGTAGGTGCACTTGGACCAGCAATTGCAAGTGGCTTATATTTGAAAAGAAATAATATAAAATTTAAACATTTTTGTATTTAGTAAGAAAGAAAATAGTAGTATTTATTTCATTATTAATTTGTTGGCAATTTTGATACTATTCTCTGTATCTTCCTTAGAATTAAACGGACTATCAATTTATTTGATGCCACTATTCTTTATTCAATTAATTATTTTTGGTGGTGGACATGAAGAATTAGGATGGAGAGGAATATTACAACCATTACTTGATAAAAAAAATATACATATTGGCAATCTAATTTGTTTGTAGGATCAATTTGGGGAATATGGCATCTGCCTTTATGGTTTATAGTTGGAGAAAGTCATCAAGGATTTCCTTTTATTTTATTTTTTATACATACATTATTTTTAAGTTTTTGTTTTTAGGACTTCTTTACCGTCAAACCCAATCTGTCGGTTATTGCATATTATTTCATGCGTTCGCAAATTTGTTAAATCTCTATTTTGTGTTAAAAAAATTAATGTTATTTTTTTATTATCATTTTTTTATTGCTTATTTAATTTATACAATATTGGCGAGTAATAAAAATTAGTAAGTAAAAGCAGGTAGATAAAATGGCTTCAAGTAAAGAATATTTAAATTTCATTTTAGAACAACTATCCGAGTTGGAAGAAATAACATATAGATCAATGATGGGCGAATATATTGTTTATTATCGTGGGAAAATCATAGGTGGAATTTATGATGATAGATTTTAGTGAAGCCTGTTAAATCTGCAATAGCATATATGCCAAATGCAAAGTATGAGTTACCATATGATGGAGCAAAGGAAATGCTGTTGGTAGATGATGTTGACAACAAAGATTTTTTGACTGGCTTATTCAATTCAATGTATGATGAATTACCTGCACCCAAACCAAAGAAAAATAAATAATTCAATTGGAATTTGTGGAGAAAAAATGATTTTAGAAACGGAAAGATTGATTCTTCGCCCATGGGAAGAAAAAGATGCCAATGATTTATTTCAATATGCCAGTAATCCAGAGGTTGGTCCAATTGCAGGTTGGCCTGTACATACTAGTGTTGAAAACAGTAGGGAGATTATAAAAAGTGTTTTTTCCTCACCTGAGACATACGCTGTAGTTTTAAAAGAAACGATGCAACCAGTGGGGAGCATAGGATTGATGATTGGTTCTGCAAGTAATATAGGTATTCCTGATACTGAGGCTGAGATTGGCTACTGGATTGGGGTTCCGTATTGGGGTCAGGGGCTGATACCAGAAGCAGTTCATGAGATAATGAGACATGCATTTGATGACTTGAATCTGGAGAAAATGTGGTGCGGTTATTTGACGGCAATACAAAGTCAAAGAGAGTCCAGGAAAAATGTGGGTTCCGTTATCATCATACAAAAGAGAAGGTTCCATGCGCATTGGAAGGTGTTCTTCGCACAGAACACATAACCTGTCTATCAAAGGAAGAGTGGATTTCAATTAAGTAAATCACTGCTTGTCAGAGTTGGGAGTATACGACAAGATGATACGGTAACAGTGAACTGCTGAGTGTGTAGCTTTCTTGGTAGAAGCTTAAAAACCTTTTAACGAAAGTGATTAAGAAAAGCTCTGAATTGTACTGACCCCAAAAAGTTAGACAATTAATTTATCCAAAGGATTTAGTTCTGTATTGCACAGGACGGAGTCCTTTTTTTAGTTTTATCTTAATTCGTTTGTTGTTTTAATAATCAATATAGTCTACAATAGCTTGCTCCAATTGCTCAAGTGAGTGAAAGGTCTTCTCATAACCATAAAACATCTCAGACTTAAGAATGCCAAAGAAGGACTCCATCATGCCATTATCTGGACTGTTTCCTTTACGTGACATGGACGGTTACATTCCTTTACCCTCTAAAAATTGATGATAATAGTGATGTTGATACTGCCATCCTTGATCACTATGGAGAATAGTATTCTCGTAATGTTCCTCACTGAAGGCCTGGTTTAACATAGCTTTCACTTGTTCTAAATTCGGTGAAGTTGAAAGATTATACGCGATAATTTCGCTATTAAAGCCATCTAAAACTGGTGATAAGTAGAGCTTTTGATTACTTGCTGGAATGACAAATTCTGTCACATCTGTGTAGCACTTTTCCAGTGGTTTGGATGCTTCAAATTGGCGTTAAATAAGGTTGGCTGCTTTCTTTCCAATCTCTCCTTGGTATGAAGAATACTTCTGTTTACGACGAATTCGATCACTTAAACCAAGGACCTTCATCAGGCGTTGAACTCTTTTGTGATTGACCACACAACCACGATTTCTCAATTCAAGAGTCATTCGGCGATAGCCATAATTTCCTTTGTGCTCAGTAAAAATAGATTGAATTTCAGCTTTAAGATCTTTATCTTTGTCAAGCTTATCCAGTTGCTTCAACTGATAGTAGTAAGTTGAGCGAGGTAAACGAGCCGCTTCAAGAAATAAATCTAGTCGAAATCTTCCTGAAGCCATTTCTCTAATTGTCTCTGCCTTTCTCGTTGTAAGGCTTCGTCCCTGTCTTCTAGCTCTTTTAATTTTTTTAAGTAAGCGTAAGCGTTCATTCTCTTCTTGGGTCGCTCTAGTTCTGTCATTTCTTCCCAAGTTTTCTTACGTTTACGTCCCATTTTAGGTACTCTCCCTCTTGTTTTCTCAACAATAGTATACCCGTTTTTTCTTGTATTGTGCCATCCAGTTTGGAAGCATACCACGATTTGGGAGAGCATATTCGAGAGAAACTCTATCTTGAGACTAATTTTCATGTAGAACTTTATCAATCATTTCTTGTTTTAATTCAGGAGAGTAGTAACGTTTTTTTCCTTTTTTGACGAACTCTATTCCATGACGATCAATCAATTTAATCATGTACCTAAGATTAGAATTGTTCATCCCAAATTTATTTGAAAGCTGCTCTAAGCTATATCCTTGTTTTCTAAGTTCATAGATCTGAACTTTATCTTTATAAGTCAATTTCATAATAAAAAAAACCCAAAAGTTAGATTTTTTCTGTCTAACTTTTTGGGTTTTTTTATTATTCCTTTGGTTATTAAAATTATAGTAGTTTAATCTTGTTTCTTTTTATAACCGACAAGACCTGCAAATCCAGTGAGAAAAGCAAATCCAAGATATGTTAATTGGGAATTTTGCTCTCCCGTTGCAGGTAGCTGACTACCAGGTTTAATCAAAGTTTTTTCTGATCGTATTGACTCTTTTTGGCGTTCAGAACTTTGAACTTGAGTTTGAGGTTGAGGTTGTTTTTCGTGATCGATAGGCGTTAAGTTGTGTTCACTATTTTCAGTATCTTGCTTATCTTGAGGAGTTTGTAATTCTTTGACTTTATATTCAAAAATCAGATCTGTAGTTCCTACTCCGACTTGGCCTAATTGTTGTGCACTGCCAATACGTTCGTATCTTTGACCATTATAAGAAATTTCGTCGGGAGCAACAGCAATGTAGGCAGAACCGTTATCTGCATTTGAAGCAATAACGACAGCTGGTTGCAATTCAGTTGTGGTGTTTTGAAGGACAAATCGTGCTATTACATTTCCTGAAGCAAGTTTGTAGTCATAAATTACTGTTTTATTTCCCTTAGATACTGTTCCTGAAACATCAGCAGAACCCTCACGATGACCAACTAAATTATAGACTAGACCGTCTTTTGTAATTACTTTTGGTGCATCTGTAGTATAGTTCGTACCAAAGTCTGCGTCTTCAGAAACTGTTTGAGAGTCTTGTAATTCGGTATCACTACCTGTAATGAGGAATTGTACCGTCACTGTTCCTTGAGAAATTGTATAAGTAATTGATGTATCATTAGTAGCAGAAGCTACAGTCGGAAGAAGGTATCCCTTTGTTTCATCAAGTGGATCTACAAAGATTAAGATTTCCAGTTGCATCTTTTGGTTCTAAGCCTTCAATATATGGTAGAGTTGCAGTTGGCGCTGAAATAGCAGTTGGATTAGAAGGAACATTTAAATATGCAATCTCTTTAATAGCATCTGATGGTTCTTTTCCTGATGCATAACTAATTGTATAAACACCGACTGGTCGGTAGACAACAATATCAGAAATGTCATCAGATTCAGCTAGGATTCCAGTATGACCTCCAGATTTATTAAGATCAGGAGAGATTGTTGCATTTGATTCTTCAGATACGACAACATATCCATTTTTGACTGGATTTTCATAATCTGCGAAAGTAGTACCGTCTTTAGATACCCAATCTTCAAGTGTTGTTTCTCCAGTTACCAAATTGATAGTTCCTTTTCGGCTAAAGTTTAAACTATCTGTTTTTGAAGCGATGTCAGCTTCTTGGCGATTGTTACCATTCTTATCTTCAGTAACATAGGTGATAGTACGAGTTACTTTTTCTGATAAATGATTGAGATCACTAATAGATTTTCCATTTGGAGCTTTAGGAGTTGGATAGAGGCTACCATCGGTATCTCCTGGAACAACTTGGCCAACTTGAATTGGTTGTGTTTCAGAAAAATCTACAATTTTTGGTGTAAAGTGAACGATGAATTCCTGTACGCCATCACCATTAATGTTTGAAGCATCTCGGTCAAATTTTGCTGGTCCATTTTTATCGAATTCGTTCTCAACTAGTTTATAACCTTGTTTCAGGTATTTAGCAATCGTATCTTTTGTTGAGTAGTCAATCTTTTCACCAGTATGGCCAACAAAGTCGCTTGAACGTTCAAGTTCCTTGCCATTTTCATCTTGATAAATAACACGGGCAACTTCATTAAGTTTGACATAAAGCATATCCCATACATCCAGGCTAGGAACATCAATTGCAGCCATCCATTGACCAGCCCCGCTATCATAATATACATTAGCAGTAGTTTTACGAAGTTTAATATTATACTTTCCTTCTACTGCATCTGGGGTAGCCCAGTAGATATTCGCATGTTCGGCCTGATCTTTTGAAATTCTACCAAGTGGCACAAAAGCTTGGATGTTAGTCAGTTTGCTAGTGGAATTAACAGCACTATTCCATTTGTTTTCAGTAATTCCAACAAGATTAATTAAATGAGCAATTCGGTCACCAGTTTTAGTTTCTTTTGTGATGGTATAAACAGTACCTGGTTGAACACCATCTGAATTATCAGGATTAGACCCGATAAAGTTACCATCTACAAGAACATTTGTATTGTCTCCAATACGGCGAGTATCATGTGCTAAAGTTTCGCGTCCACGAAGGAGTTCTTGGTAGGCAACGATAAATTCTTGGTAGTTAAATTCTGCATTTGCAAAATCTGCATTGACTGGTAAGTTTTGGTTGAGGTACCATTCAGCCTGAATAACACCAAAACCTTTTGCATCTTGAGATGTATTGAGAGCAGCAGTGGTCATATGATAACCACCACTTGCTGCAATAATTGCATCTGTTAGCAATTCATTGTCTTTACTGAGTTTTGTTGCATTTTTTTCACGGTGTGTATAAGCAGCGATAATTGGAGATTTCCGTTGTATAAATCTCGCATACGCTCAGTCAAGCGTGTTAAGGCTTGGTAGGTAGAATCATAGGCGATGCTATCTCCCCAAACTTCCGCGTATGGTGCAGAGACATTTGTTTTTCCTAATCGATCAGCATCTCCAGTAGAGATATCGTTGATCATGAAGTCATAGCCTTCTTTTTTGAGGGCCTCTGTTGCAGCTGAAGCTAGTTTTGGATAGTTATCACTTAAGGAGAAAGCTTTTCCAGGTTCATTTACTTTTTCAACCAAGTTGGTCCCCATAGTGTCTCCTTGCCAACCATCGAAGCCACCTTCTTTCATAGCTTTTAACATCACATTGATGATAAAGTTTTGCCAGTTTGTATCTCCTGGATCTAGAAATTGTTGGATATCAGTCGCCGTAACATCACCAGTCTTTCCAAAGTTGAAATGATCTTGTAAGTTGCGTACGATGGCACTTTTTACTTGGTCTGGAATTTTTTCATCAAGAGAAACCGCATAGATCATGTTATAAATCATAGCTTTAGCACCAGTTGAATGGACATGAGCAACCAACTCTTTTACAGCTTCTGTGTCAATAACCGGTAAGTATGTTTTACGTTTTTCGGGATCTGTTTCATCTTTTGGAATCAAGAAAGTAGCCCAATCTTGAGTGAAACGTTTAACATCTGCTGGGAATGGATTAGCAGGAGTATTGTAAACGTCGTAGAAGAAGTAGTTATTGATGTGCATATTGGCCAATTGGTCAATACTATTTTTATATCCCTCCACTTGATCTTTTGTGATTGAATTGTGATTATCTTTTGAACCTGCTACAACACCATAACGTGGATATACAGTCCAATCATCTTCGACTGATAGACCAGCTACTTTGTGAAATTCTTGTTTTCCATCAGCATTCTTTCCGATGATGTCAATGAGATAACCAGAATTTGGAGAGAAAACAGAGTTTGGAATGACAAGTGAATTTCCTGGAGCATTCTTCAACTCATAAATAACTTTGTCTAAATGAGATACTGTCAAATCAGACGAAGTTACGTCAGGATTATTGATTGAGATGCTTACATCCTCACCACTTTTATATGTGGCCTTGTTAAATGTTACATCGTTTTGGATTTTTGGTGTGTTATAAGTGCTTGATGCTGATGAAGAACTACGAGTCGTTGGTTCAGTTGTACTTGAAGTTTGAGGCAAAGATGATGACTCTTCGCTTGAAGAAGTCTTTGGAGTATCCTCACTAGTTGTTGTAGTAAGTGGCTCACTAGTGGTTTCAGTACTAGTGGTTGGTTGACTTGCTGTAGTAACGTTTGTAGTCGAAGTTGTAGTTGAAGCAACTTCATCAGCCATAGCTACAGAACTTAACATCAAAGAACCAAAGACTGTAATCATAGATACAAGTACTTTATTCCTTTTACGGAAATAGCCGTGACCTTTTTCTTGAGAATAGTTATTTGAAGATTTCATAATATCTCTCTAATCATAAATTTTGTTAGTTGAAATTATACGACAACTTATAAGAAAATGTCAACAAAAAAATGTAAACTTTTTGAAAATAAATGTAAAAAAATGAAAATAAATGGAAAAATTTGAAAAAAATCTTGACTTTACTTTTTTATTATGATACGATCGTTTTGACTTCTCAAACAAATATTCTTTTTGTTTGAGAAGCATAGATATAAAATTTAAATAAGGAGTTTGTCATGTCATCGTTAAAAAACAATGAAACGATTAAGTATGCCTTGAGAAAAACCTCAGTTGCTTTTGGTTCTGTTGCTGTCGCAACAATGATTGCAACTGCAGGTATTGCAACTGTATCTGCCGATGAAATTTCATCAGCAGATACATCCGTTTCTTCGACTACAACAGTAACTGGTGAGGAAACAAAAGAGGTTGCTGTTCCAGAGAAGTTGGAAGAAGCTAAAACTGCTGCAACAAATGAAGGTCTTGAAGTAAAAGAAACAGAGACTAAAAAGCAAGATTCAGAGGAAGCTGCTGCTAAAGATTACGAAAAACAAGTTACTGAAATTAATAAAACTGTAGCTGATTACAAAGCTGAAGTTGCAGCAAATCAAGAAGCTTACGAAAAAGAAAAAGCTGAAGTTGATGCTAAAAATGCTGCTGCACAAGCAAATTACGACAAAGAGCTTGCAGTCTACAACGAAAAACTTACTGCTTATCAAAAGGAATTAACTGAAAAAACAGCAGAAAAAACAGCTGTAGAGAAAAGCAATGAAGAAGCACGTGTTGCTTATGAAAAAGCGCTTGAAGAATATAATACAGCTCTTGCAGCTTACAATGCATCTCTAAAAGCAAATCAAGAAGCTACTGAAAGCAATAAATTAGCTCAAGCAGAGTATGAAGCTAAATTAGCCGAATACAAAACTAAAAAAGCTGCTTATGATGAAGCTCAGGCTGCTTACTTGATTGAACTCGAAATTTACAACAAGAAAAAAGCACAATACGATGATGCTAAAGATGCCTTCAATAAGATGGTTGCAGAGCGTGGTGGAAATCCTGCAAAATACAAACAAGATTTGACATTCCTCTCTGAAGAACTTGCTGATGGTGAAACAACTAAAATCACACACCAAACAACTGGATTAACAACTTACTTGACAAAAGAAGGTCAAGCTCGTATGTACGGTGATGGTAAAGCTACTAAGATGTATGAAACTAAGAATCTTCAAGATTCTGATGTGACAACTACAAACCCATATGCTAACAATGAAATTGAGTGGGGAGTTGTAAAAGTCGGAGACAAATTTGATGTGACATACACAGGACTTACTCAAGCTAAATTGTAAAAGGTAGCGAAGAAAAACGTATTGCAAAAGTTGTTTATAAATACGAAGTGAAGAGCCTTCCATCATCAGATGGAAAAGGAATCGTTCAAATTTATAACGATCCAGCGGTTACAATGACAATTGGTAGCTCAACTGATACTGAAAACCCAGTTACAGTTGGTGTTGACATTGAGTTTTATGATGAAAATGACCAATTGATTGATTTGTCACAACACAATGCAATCCTTGCCCTTAACTCACTTAACCACTGGAATGGTGCATCTTATGTTGAAAATGACAAACCTCGTACTCTAGTTGTTGAAGCTAAAGATAGCGAAGGTAATACAGTTCGTGGAACTTGGGATCCATATTCAGATGGAAGTGAACCAAAACTTGATGGTGCAGACGTTGTTGTGAAAAGCGGTAAAGCTGACTTCGGTAGTGCAGAAGTTGATATCAATGCTGATAATCCTTTGAAAATTGTTGCTCAAAAAGCAACATGGGTTGATGATGCCTTCAAAGTAACTGAAGAAACAGCAGTTGATGCTACAACAGTGAACGCATCTGGTGGCGGAAATGGTCACTCAGTTGGTACTGAAGATTACACATTCGGTGATAAATCAGACGTTATCGGTTCTTACACTGTAGACGCTACATCAGGTGTTTTGAGATACACACCAAAAATGAAACACCAAGATACTCCTCACGTTGAGTCTGTAAACATTGGTGACAAAGAGTTTATTAAACTTCCAAATTCAAGTGTAGACCAAGATTCATCGACAAAAGAAGTATCTGCTAAAGAACAAAACCAATACATGGCTCAAGGTGCTACATTTAATGCAGACTCTTCAAGTGAAACTAAGGGCTGGGATGATCCTAAGAGTCCTTACCTTTACTATGGTGGTGCTGCTGTTATTTTGAAAGATGGTCATCTTGAATTTACAGCAAAAGGTGCTAACGCAACAGGCGAAGCAACTCTCTATTGGTTCTCTATCAACTCAAACGTTGGGTTCCCTCAAGATCCAGGTGAAGAGCCAGTTAAACCAACAGAACCAACGCCTCCAGTTAAACCTGAAAAACCAGAATTGACAGAAGTACCAACTGTTAAAGAAAAACCAGTTCCACCGACAGAACCAGAATATAAAACTGTACCTTTCTTACCAAGTGAACCGGTTAAACCAGAAGCACCTGAGTTGCTGAAGGATCCTGTTAAGAAAGAAACAGAAAAACCAGTTGTTGAATGGAATAAAAATGTTGTGCTTATCAAGAAAAATGAAAAACCACAACCTAAGCCAGAACCTAAGCCAGAGCCTAAGCCAGAGCCTAAGCCAGAGCCTAAGCTAGAACCATCTAAGAAATCATTGCCAAATACTGGCTCAGTTGAACAATCATTCATGACTTATTCAGCCCTTATTGGTTTAGCTACTGCCGGTTATGCTTTATCAAGAAAGAAAAAAGCAGACTAGTTTTAGTACTACCCAAAAAGGTTAAACAACTAATTTATCTAGAGGCTTTAGTCCTATATTGCACAGGACTAAAGCCTTTTAATTTTATTAATAGTTTCTTTATTCGTAACCTTATATTATAATTGGAGATGAGAAAGGGGAGACGGTGATGAAGATGTTAGCAATTAATCCTATTTCGGTTAAAAAAAGAATGATAGAATTTCTATTCGATTATCTTTCATTCTAGCTTATTTACTTATTCTGTTTTTAGGTTCTATGCTTATTTACATCATCTTTTTTAATGGCATCCCAGAGTTTACAGAAATTCAGTCGCAGTGTCTTGTATTTTTGACCTCTGTTTTGCCAATCATACTCCTGTTCACATACTTGGATTATAAAAATAATGGCAGTTTTGGAAAGGCAAAAGCGGGACTGGAACTGGTCTACCAGAAAAAAACAGTGCAGGCAAGCCTGATTAGAAATGTCATCAAATTTTTACCTTGGCAACTCGGTCATATGGGCACGATTCATGGTTTCTATAGTAATTTTGATAAATTATCCATTATCTTCTCTATTTCGGCGACTCTCCTCGCAGCTTCCTTACTGGCAATGACGCTGTTTAGGAAAGATAAGAGGCAACTTGGAGACCTACTAGCCTGTACACAAGTACAACTAAAAGAAGAATAGAATACAGATTATTTATCCTGTCCTCAAAGAAAAAACACATCGTTAGGAGGTATCTATATGAATGAGAGTGTTGAGTTTACGAATCTTTGTATGGTAAAAAATGGCGATAGAGTTCTTGTTATTAATCGCAAAAAAGAGGACTGGCCAGGCATTACCTTTCCGGGTGGTCATGTCGAAGCGGGAGAATCATTTACGGAAGCAGTAATCCGTGAAGTGAAGAAGAAACTGGCTTAAGAATTGCTTCTCCCCAGATTTGTGGAATGAAAGATTGGGTGGAAGATGGGATTCGTTATGTAGTTCTCTTTTATAAGACAGAAAAGTTTGAAGGAGACTTAATATCCTCTGAAGAGGGGGAAGTCTGGTGGGAGGACCTGAAAGAATTGCCAAACAGAAATCTTTCATTAGAAATGGAAGACATGCTTCGTATTTTCCTTGAAGAAGACCTGTCTGAATTCTTCTACTACCAAGATGGAGAAGTCTAGAAGTACGATTTAAAATGAAGACGTTGGGTTATTACTTAATAATGAATTGATGAATGATAAATATCTAAGAGAAACTCAATCATACAATTGTTATCAATAAAACTAATCCTAAAGAAAATCAAACTTAAGTTCGTATTAAACCGAATTTTAGCAGATAAATATTTCTAGGACAGTTTTCTTGATTCGAGTTAAAACGATATAGTTATACAAGAGATTTTTTTGGTGAAAAAAATCCCTCTAATTTTTTTGCTAAAATTTAAAAATTTTAAGGGAAATAAAAAAATAGCATAAATATTTGGTATAATTTAGTTTAAAATATTGACTTTAATTGTTAAAAAGTAGTACTATATTTTTTTGAATTATTCTAAATAATTCAACGTATTTAAGAAACGGTGTTGGTTTTTTAAATATGATTATTAAAAAAGTGTAGGAAGAAGGAAATATTTAATGGTGAAAAAGTTTAATATTAAGCCGTTTTTAATATTTTTTGTCTCGATTCTGACCATCTTGGGTACATTATTTACATCAAATAATGTTGCTTTTGCAGATGGGAAAGAATTGACAGGTGTAGTAACTGATATCAGTGTCCTCAATATGTCGGATTCCAAATTGGAACCGAATGGAGATGGTACTTATCAGATTATTACTAATCGTACAAATCAGTTCTTCGTTCAATTTGACCTGAAACAATATGATGGCAAATTGGCTAATGGCGATTACTTTGATGTGGATATTCCAACTCCAGTAACCGTCTATAACGGAACAACTGAATTGTACGATAAGGAAACAAAAGTTAATATCGGTACTGTAGTTGTTACTGCTAATGGTGATAACCAAGGTGGTAAGGCTCGTGTTACTTTGAAAAACCTAGATGAGTTTCAAGCCAAAACTGGTGGAGACACCGTCAAAGGTGTGAAAGGTAATTATGCAATTACTTTCCTATTTAAGAGTGACCAAACAGCAACACCACTAACTTTTGAAAACAAGGGTGTTGGTAAAACAATCACACATACCTTTACATCTAAGACAGTTGACAGCAAGCAAGAAGGTTTCGAAAACTATGCTAAGGTCGGTAACGATGTTGTAAGTAAAGAATGGACTTCAGCTAAGTTAGCAGCTATTGGTTCAGTAGGTAAAGGAGATGTATACTCTCCATGGAGAATACGTGTCAATACAGGAAAACAAGACTATGGTAAGAACTTAGTATTGAATGACTTCCTTCCAAACACATCTGAGTTTGCTCCTATCCAGTATATCCCAGAGTCATTGGTAGTTTATTCTTCTGCTACATTGAACGATGGTACTTCTCAAGTTCCTTCTGATGCTAAGAAGATGGTGGAAGGTACTGACTATACTGTAGCTTGGAATGAGAACTATACTCAGTTCAAATCATCTTTGCAGATGGATCTAAATCGTATTGGGTAGAATACCACACAACAACACCAGGTGATGGAAGAAAAGTTCAAAACGTTATCCAGTTGACTACAGCAGATGGAACTGCACTTCCTTACCGCAGTAATCGTACAAATTTAAAGTTCGAAGCTGAACGTGTATCTCTTGTAAAAGGACAAATCGAAGCTTCTACAGCATTCAAGATTAAGATTAACAAGACAAATGCTTTCACATTGGTTCCAGTTGCAGGCGCTGTTTATACAGTGAAGTCAGAAGATGGAACTATCTCTACAGAATTGACTACAAATGAAAAAGGTGTGGCAATCTCTGATGAGTTTGATCAAAAATATGTCGGTAAGACTTTCATCATCAAAGAGAAAACAGCTCCTGCTGGATATACTCTTGATGAAAAAGAATACAAGGTAGTTCTTGGAGCTGAAGGTTCTAAGATCAACCTTCAAGACGAACCAATCGCAGCAGATTTCTCAATTACTGCTAAGAAAGTAATTGCTGGGAATCGTCCAGTAGCCTTGAAAGATGGTGAGTTCAAGTTTGATTTGTACAATGCAAATAACTTGACTACTCCAATTGCTTCAACAACAAACAAAGCAGATGGAAGCATCACATTTGAAGGTTTGAAAGCTAAAGGTCCTGGTACCTACAACTATGTCATCAAGGAAAATACTGAAACTAAAGTTCCAGGTATTACATTTGATGAGAATTCATACGAAGTAACAGTTGTTGTTAAAGCTGAAGGTGGAACACTTAAAGCTGAGGTTACAACTCAAGCACCAACTTTAACAAACACATATGAGCCATCACCAGCTCGTGCTACATTCAAAGCAACTAAAAATTTAGTAGGTAAAGAACTTGCTAACGAACAATTTGAGTTTGAATTGAGCGAAGGTGGTAAAGTCATTGCAACGTCTTCAAATGGTAAGACAGTCAATGGTGTTGAAGCAGCAACAAATGAAGTAGTCTTCTCAGTTCTCTATACTGAAGCTGGAGACCACGAATATACAATTACAGAAAAAGCTGGTACAGCAGAAGGAATTACTTACTCTAAGGAAAGCTATACAGTTCATGTTAAAGTTGTAGATAATGGTGAAGGTAAACTCGTAGCGACTGTCACAGAAGCTGACGAAGCTCGTGAGTTTACAAATACCTATAAAGCTACTCCAGCAGAAGCTGTCATTAAAGCAACTAAGGAATTAGTAGGTAAAGAACTTACTAAAGAACAATTCGAATTCGAATTGACTGAAGGCGGAAACGTCATCGCAACATCATCAAACGGTAAAGAAGTTGAAGGTGTTGACGTAGCGACAAATGAAGTAGCCTTCAAACTTTCATACACTGAACCAGGTGAGCACGAATATGTGTTGACAGAAAAAGCTGGATCAGTAGCAGGAGTTGAATACTCTAAAGCAAGCCACACAATCCATGTCTCAGTAGTAGATAATGGTGAAGGTAAACTTGTAGCGACTGTTAAAGAAGCAGATTCAACTCGTAAATTCACAAATACTTATAAAGTTTCTCCAACTGAAGCTGTCATTAAAGCAACTAAAGAATTAGTAGGTAAAGAACTTACTAAGGAACAATTCGAATTTGAATTGAGCGAAGGCGGAAACGTCATCGCAACATCATCAAACGGTAAAGAAGTTGAAGGTGTTGAAGTTGCAACAAATGAAGTTGCCTTCAAACTTTCATACACTGAACCAGGTGAACACGAATATGTTTTGACAGAAAAAGCTGGATCAGTAGCAGGAGTTGAATACTCTAAAGCAAGCCACACAATCCATGTCTCAGTAGTAGATAATGGAGAAGGTAAATTAGTTGCAACTGTTAAAGAAGAAGATTCAACTCGTAAGTTTACAAACAAATATAAAGCAGCACCAGCTGAAGCAGTCATCAAAGCAACTAAAGAATTAGTAGGTAAAGAACTTACTAAAGAACAATTCGAATTCGAATTGAGCGAAGGCGGAAATGTTATTGCAACATCATCAAACGGTAAAGAAGTTGAGGGTGTTGAAGTAGCGACAAATGAAGTAGCCTTCAAACTTTCATACACTGAACCAGGTGAGCACGAATATGTGATTACAGAGAAAGCTGGTTCTGAAGAAGGTGTTACTTACTCTGAAGATAGCTACACTGTACATGTTTCAGTAGTGGATAATGGTGAAGGTAAGCTTGTTGCAACTGTTCAAGAAGCAGACTCTCCACGTAAGTTCACAAATACTTATGTAACTACAACCACAACCACAACTACAACGACTACAACAACCGAGGAACCTACAACAACCACAACTACAACAACCGAGGAACCTACAACAACCACAACTACAACAACTGAGGAACCTACAACAACTACAACTACAACAACCGAGGAACCTACAACAACCACAACTACAACAACTGAGGAACCTACAACAACTACAACTACAACAACTGAGGAACCTACAACAACCACAACTACAACAACTGAGGAATCTACAACAACTACAACTACAACAACCGAGGAACCTACAACAACTACAACTACAACAACCGAGGAACCTACAACAACTACAACCACCACACCAACTCCGGAAAATCCAGATAACCATGGTGAAGGTGGTGGTGAAACAACCACAACAACAACCACAACAACCGAGGAACCTACAACTACAACCACTACAACAACTGAGGAACCTACAACCACAACAACTACTACAGTAAGTGAAGATACAACTACAACAACTACAACAACAACCACAACTACAACAACTCCGGAAAAACCAGGTAACCATGGTTCAGGTAATGGTGATGGTGGAACCACAACAACTCCAGAGAAAACAACTCCAGCACCAGGAAACCCTGGCGGAAATGGAGATGGTAACGGTGGCGGTCGTAAAGTCCTTCTCCCAAGTACAGGTGAAGTCGTAGCAAGCGGATTGATCCTTTCAGGAGCAATTGTTCTTTCAGGAGCAGTGTTGTTGAAACGTAAAATTTCAAATAACTAATATATAACTAACTATAGTGTATTAGCACATTTGATTTAACAAGAAAGTCTCAAGGATATAATTCTTGAGGCTTTTTTATGCGGATGATACTGTTGTGCTCTTGATTTTTCCTTTGAGTCAAGGCGAGGTTAAAATTGTACTTTTGATTTCTTAGGTGTATAATGTACTCTTAGATACAAATAGATGATGAGGTTTTTGAATGGAATTAAAAGATTTTACAGAAAAAGAACAAGAACAAATTAACCAAGGTTTGAGTACGGCTGAGATTTCTGATAAGGAAGCAGCGAAGAAGTTGCTTGCTCTTGTACCTCAAGAATGGACCAAGCGTATTCCTTTCTTTGTCAGAGGACATGCGACAACAAAGACCATCGAACGTGTGGCTATGCGCTATCCTGAACTCTATGCCGTGGCCAAGCGCCAAGGAGACCTTCCTGTAAAAGAACGATAAGAATTGCGTGTCATCATGACGGAAGTCTTTGAAGAAAAGATGAACAAACATAAGATTAAATAATCTTATGTAATACTTTGTTATTTTTTTATCACACAATTGAACGAGTGATTGCAGCTGAAATATTGCAGTCGCTTTTTTTATTCACTAGTATGAAGACTTTTACACTAGTAAATAAAAATGAACAATATTTCATGATATAATACTAATTAAAGTAGTTCAAGAGGAATAAAGTGTTTCATTGAAAAAAGAGGTTATTATGGATTACAGAGAAATTATAAAAGAATGTGTGATTGAACTTGAGTCAAAATCATTTCTTTACTTAAAAGATACACTGATTGCTGATTATTTTTGACTTTAAATTTATCCAAGATGGCTCAATAACAAGAGAGATTTTAGCTGAGAAAAATTACTGACTATTTTTGAAAAAGGTTGAGTTAAAAAAATAATAAAAAAATTCGAAAAAAATACTAGAATTCTATTTTTAATCATCTAGAAAATTTCGTTGCAAAAAAAGAGTACCAGAAAAAAACAACCGGAAGGAATAAAGAAACAGCATCTGTTATTGTTCCAAGAAGTAGAAGATATTTTTGAAAAAGGCTAAACAATTAAGAACTTTAAAGTTTACTAATGTGAGACAAATAATAGATTATAATAGAATATTGATGTGCCTTCTTGTAGAGATTATAAAAAAATGATAATAAAGAGGTTGCTAATTTTGATTTTTTTCAACCAGTTGTCTTGATGAAACGCTCATAATTCCATGTATTGAGAAAATTTTAGAAGAAGATTTATTTTTCAATTTTTTTAATAAAAAAAGTCAAGGAATCATAATGGATAAAAGGGTTCTATAGTTTCGAAGTTTGTTCATTAATTCTGTCTATTATATTTCTTAACAAGATCAAAGATGCAAGAATTATAGGAGAGTACAGCAATGAATAAAACACTAGTAATTGATTCTTTGAAACAAATTAAACAGTTTAAAAACGATAAAGGAATTATTGAAATAGTTGTTAGAGGGCAAAAAAATAGAATCAAAGCATTTCAAAAGGTTGCATTAAGTGATATTGTACAAAAGGGAAATAAAGAGATCAGTGAAAAAGCAATTGGAGTTTTTAATAAAAATTTTTCCAATATGCTTAATGATCAAATGAATATATCTCAAATTACCATGCATAATATCCAACAACTTGCATCAGTAAGTAAATTAGGGATTGTGATGAATGGTTTAAACTTAGCAGCCACGAGTGCTGGATTCGCTATTATGTATGAAAAACTTGATAATATTAGCTCAGAGATGAAGCTACAATTTGATGAATTAAAAAAAGTAGTCAAACAAGAGCATGATGTTCGTGCTATTTATGAATTTGAAAAAGTTCTCGGTGAGTATACCGATATGCTTGATTGCAGACGTCGTCAACAGCCATATTCTGAAGAACAAATGCGTTTTTTAGTTCAAAAACTATACACTGTTTTAAAATTACTAACAGATTTATTTAGAAAAGACATTACATCAAATAATCATCTACTAATCGTTTCCATCTTTTCACTTCTTTCAATGTTTACTGTTGCTTTAAAATATTTTGATGAGCAATATTATTTTAATAATCATAATATTCTAATAGATACAGATGTTTGGCATTCGTCACATGATAAATGGATGAGTATCTATAATGAATTAACTGAAGAGTGGTTTATAGAGAAATTGCAGGATTACGCTGTATTTGAGACGGATTTAGATACTATTGGAGTCGATATATATTATACCGAACTAATTGATAGAGTTAATGAAGCATTTCAGGAAGTTGTCGATAATCAGGAATTGATTAAGTGTGTAGGGGATATTCATGTTTTGGAGGCTATCCGTGAAAACAGTACAAAAGAAATGAAAGAACTGATAGATGAAACTATTAGAGATACCTTTAAAGATCAAGATAGTAAAGAAATATCAGATATATATAAGAATGTAATAAAACAAGCAGAACTTCTTTTGGTGTGAGGAAATCTATGAATATTGATATTAAGAATTCCCTTGATAGCTTGCTAGTCATCTGTAAGACAATTATGACATCTTCTCAAAATATAAGGGATATAGATAGGATAATGATAGAAGATATTTTATCATTTATTGATTACATTTCTAATGAAGGTTTAGAAGACAGAATATCTCTTTTTAAAATCACATATCTAAACACATCATACTCTGACCTTTATCCTAGAGTTCAAGAGGTAGAAACGCCTAAATTTTTTTATGTTACTTTTTTTAAAAAAATAGTAAAGAAATAAGTAGTAATAGGGTTTTTACATATTGAGTCATTATATATTTCAACAATCTATGAAATTGGAAAGTACTACTCTTTAAATAAACAAGATAAAAAAACACTGTTGATAAAGAAAAAAATTTATGAATTATTTAAAGATGCTTAAGGAGTACACTAAGCTATATAAAGAAACTCAGAATATTGCTTTTTGAAAAATTTAGATAATAGCATAATAAAAAAATGAAGAAATACATAATAAGACATCAATTGATAGTAATAAAATAGAAGACAAACCAGAAGAAGAATCTTTGGAAGATTTATTAAATGAATTGAATGAATTGATAGGTCTAGCAGGTGTAAAAGAAGAGGTAAGTTCTTTAGTAAATATACTAAAAATTAATAAATTAAGAGAAAGTAGAGGGTTTAAGGTACCCCAAGTTTCTAAGCATTTAGTTTTTTTGGGAAATCCTGGGACAGGAAAAACAACAGTTGCAAGACTGCTCTCAAAAATTTATAAAAAATTGGGGGTCTTAGAGAAAGGACAATTAGTTGAAGTTGATAGATCTGGTTTAGTAGCGGGTTATGTTGGACAAACTGCAATTAAGACGCAGGAGAAAATTGATGAAGCTATGGGAGGAGTACTTTTTATTGATGAAGCCTATACTTTGGCTAAAGGAGAAAATGATTTTGGACAAGAATCTATTGATACACTTTTAAAAGCCATGGAGGACCAGCGTGAAGATTTTGTTGTAATTGTTGCGGGTTATTCAAAGCCCATGAATAGATTTTTAGAATCAAATCCAGGTTTAAAATCTCGATTCAATAAAAGTATTACATTTGAAGATTATTCACCAAATGAACTTCTAGATATTTTTGAGTTGTTCTGTAAATTAAATGATATGAGATTATCTAGCGACGCAAGGGATTATTTAACACAATACCTTAGCAAATTAAGTAATGAAAAAAGCGAGAACTTTGCAAATGGTAGGGAAATGAGAAATCTTTTTGAGAAGGCTTTTACCAACCAAGCGAATCGATTGTCACATTATAATAATATTTCTGATGAAGAATTAAATATTATAAAGACTGAAGATATTATTGTTAATTAAGAATGAACTTCATATACTCTTGTTTATCTGGATAATTTAATCTTGTTTGACATAAAAAAGATAATACTAGTTTTCTGCATTCCAGAATTCTAATATTATCTTTTTCTTATTAGAGTAACTCACCAACTTTTCATCAGTCAATAACACCGCAGCTATTTTAATGCTAGCATTCTCAGTGTAAAAGTAAAATGTTTTTTCTTTCTGTTTCAATCTATTTATTGATATAATGAAGCTAAGAAACTTTAAAATAAATGATGCTTACAACAATCATTAGAAGGAACCAATCTATGAAATCATCTAAAAAAATCATGCTCCTTACTAGCTGTGCCTTGGCGATCTTTGCTTTAGCGGCTTGTGGGACCAACCAAAAGCAATCCAAGGAAAAACAGGAAAGCTCCACTGTCCAAAAGGCCAGTTCAGACAAGGAGCACTACAAGGGAACTTACAGCAACCTCAATAGCAAGGAAAGTGTCGAAGAAGTGCGCGCTCTCTTGTCTGCTTATTTGGATCAGGAAAGTGTAGATAAGTTTTTGGGTCTAGTAACGGACTATGATAGCATTGTTGGCTCTGTTGGCTTGACGGGCGACTTTAGTACGTTCAAAAAGACGGAATACGATGTGGGAGAAGATTAGTGACTTGTGGACCAAGAAAAAGGGAGATTTCGTCGGAACCAACTGCCGGATCAATAGTTATACCTTGTTGAAGAACCGCATCGAGATCCCTAAGCAGCAGGCGGACAGTGAGCTCTTATTCGTAGACAATGACGCTATAGATAAAGGCAAGGTCTTCGATGAGGCAGACAAGGAAGCCTTTAACATTCTGTATTCACGGGTTCCGACAGAGGCGACAACGGATGTCAAGGTTCATGCCAAGAAGATGGAGGAATATTTTTCTCATTTCAAATTCAATGAAAATGCCCGCATGCTTTCCGTCATCGTTCATGATAACCTAGATGGCAACACGCTTTTTGTCGGGCACGTCGGTGTCTTGGTTCCTGCCAAGGACGGCTATCTCTTTGTCGAAAAGCTGACCTTTGAAGAGCCCTATCAAGCGATCAAGTTTGCGACTAAGGAAGATGTCTACAAATACTTGGAGACCAAATACCAAGATTACACCGGTGAAGGTCTGGCTAAGCCCTTTATCATGGACAATGAAAAATGGGTTGAAACCAAATAGAATTTCCAGCTAGTTAAGTTTGATGGGAACTCCAGCTAAGGAAAGGAGCTAAAGATGAATAAAGAACTCGTCTATTTCGCTCTTGCCCTTCTTCTTATCGGTTTTTTACTGGTAGAATCAAGTATGTATATCCTACCCTATATTGAAGGATTTAAAGAATTAGAGCTTACTTTTTTTATAATTGGAATTCTAATCTTAGTGGGTGTCATCATCTTATTAACAAAGACTAAAAAGCATACTGATTAAGGCCGAGTCAACAATTGTATTGTGTATTTAGAATTTATGGTGGGAGAAATGGAATGGAGATTTTAGAATCTGGACCACTATTATTAGGTGTTGTTTTTATTGGGTCCTTCAGTATTACTTTATTCGTTCGTCGGTGGTTTGCTAGCCGACGTAGCGGAGGTTCATTTTTTTCACCTTACCACATTTCGAATGGCATCTTCTACATTCATGTGCCTTTGTGTTTCAGCCGTCGTATGATTCCATTGAAAGAGATGAAGCAGATAACCTACTTATTGCTCCGGGGTCGCGCTGGTGGAGGGAGTCGCTATGCTTTCTATATCGAACTCAGAAATGGAAAGACCATTCCCATCTTTTTTGGTAAAAGTAAACAGAATGAACTGTTGGTTGAAAAACTCAAGCAAAATGCTGGTAAGTATGGGTTTAAAGTACATTTTCAACGCTAGAATACAATCACCTGAAGGAAACAAAACTAGGATTTGATTCTCTGTAAAAACGAAAGTGAGCAATTCTATGAACGATTCTATGAAAGAATATATCCACTTAAAAAAGCAGTTCCAAGCGCAAGATAAGGATTCATCCAGCGTGCTGGCTTTCTATGAATTTGCGGATCGGCTGACCTTACTGGAAACTCCAGAAGCTAAGCAGGTCTTGGTGGATGTGTATCAGGAGTTGGGCTTGTATGCCAGTGCCTTTGCTCTCTTCTCAGAGCTAGTAGACAAGTCTGATCGCAAGCAAGTTAAGAAACTTTTCACCTTAGAAAAGATGAGTCTAAGTCATGGAGATCGCTTTGCTCCCCCTCGTCCCTTGACTGAAAAAGAAAAAGAGGCTCATAAAGAGAAAATCAGTGACTTGCCAACCTTTCGTTATCATCCGGACCCACTAGCGACTGGTGCCTTTAAGGAAGGGGAGTCTAAGACCTGCCCTTCGTGTGGGAAAGACCACACCATCTATTATGCGTTGAGACCCTATTGTGTGGAGGAGCTAAGCCATCTCTGTCCGACTTGTATTGCTACAGGTCGTGCTGCTCAGAATTTTGAAGCAGAGTTTATCCAAGATGCTGATTGGCAAGGGGTCATGGATAAGGAAAAAGACCAGATCCTCTTCTGTCAAACTCCTGGCTATAGTAGTTGGCAGGGGGAACATTGGCTATCCTGTTGCCGAGACTACTGTGCTTATCTGGGGACAGTTGGCACTCGTGAATTGGAAGAAATGGGCATTGCAGAGCAAGTATTAGCAGAATACGAGGCACGTAATGAATTTCAGGATGTGGCTGAATACTTAGTCAAGGATGGTTCAATGTGTGGCTATCTCTTTCGATGTCTCCATTGTGAACAATACCATCTGTGGGTTGATGCGGATTAGGGGGGGGGACTATCTGATTTATCATCCTGTTACGGAGGTAAAATGAGCAAATTATTTTCAAAATCCTAGTAGCCTCTTGGCTAGTGACTATACGAAAATCATAGAGTAGAGCTTTACCTCTCAGCCGATTTCGGTGGGAGGTTTTATAATTTAGAGATTTGTGATATTTAGATAGAGCTGGTAAGCATTATATTTCGACTTTCATAAGTTTTGTGTTATGCTAAAACTAATATCATGGAAGGGTTTTCTGAAAATGCATTTAGCTGATTTAATGGAAAAAAGTGAGGGTGGGCAGTTTTTAATCCTGTCTCATCTGCAAAAGCATTCTCCAAGCAGTCTGTCAGAAGTGATGGCTGAGACGGAATTTTCCAAAGCAACCTTGAACAAATATCTTGCACTGATCAATGACAAGGCCCAAGAAAATCAGCTGGCCCTTTCCATTGAGGTGGTAGATGAAAATCTTCGCCTTCTTGTGGATTCGGATACTAAGGGGAGAGACATTCGGCGGGTTTTTTTGGACAATTCGATCAAGTACCAACTACTGATCCATTTGCTTTATCATGGCCAGTTTCAAGCTCAGCAACTAGCTCAGGAACTCTTGATTAGTGAAGCGACATTAGGGCGTCATATTTCGGGCTTAAACAAATTATTAGCTGAGTTTCAATTTTCCATCCACAATGGGCGCTTGAAAGGGCCTGAACATAAGATTCGCTATTTTTATTTTGGCTTGCTACGAAAGGTCTGGGCTAGTGCAGACTGGAAACAAGAACTGGACAAGAAAGAAAGACAAACCGAAATTGCAACCTTAGAAGAGCTCTGTGGAGCAAAATTGTCTCAAGGACAACGCTTGGATTTTGTTCTCTGGTCCCATATTACCCAGCAACGACTCAAGGTTAATGCCTGTCAGTTCCGAGAAATTGAACAGAAGATGAAGGGCTATACGGACAATATATTTTATCAACGTTTGTTTCATAGGGTAGACCAGCTCTTTTCAGGGAAACACATTGCTCTTAGCTATGAGGATGGAGAGATGTTGATCCTCTTTGCTTTTCTAGTCACCCATCGGATCCTCCCCCTTCATACCATGGAGTATATCTTAGGATTTGGAGGGGAGATTGGGGCTTTGACTACCCAGCTCATTCAAGAGATGAAAACGCAGAAGCTTTTAGGAGAGTATATAGAGGGCCCAGTGACCTATGAATTGAGTCAAATTTGTGGCCAAGTTTATCTATTTTCTGGCTATCTGCTACAAGACAAGCATAAATACCAGCTTGAAACGCATCCTCCCTATGGATTTAGTAGCCATGACTATAGAGAAGTAGCAGATTCCATCTTTAGCAAACTGCCTCTCTTTTCCCAAGCGACTGCCCTGGATAAAAAAATCAGGTGGGAGTGGCTTCAATTAATGGATTATATCGTGGAGAATAGTGGGCGTCAAATTAAGATTGGCCTGGACTTAACAGTGGGCTATCTAGGCTATACACGGATGACAGAGGTCCTCAAGCGCTACTTGGAGTACAATCGTTTATTACCATTGAAGCCTTTGATCCAGCTACGGATTATGATTTGATTGTGACCAACAATCCTATTAGCCATAGCAAGCGAATCCCTGTCTATTATTTGAAATATGACTTGGATCTGACAGATTTAGCCAATATTCGTCAGATGATTTATGGGGATGCCAATTCTTAGTAGATTACAAAGAAGACTTGGGTCTTCTTTTTTTGCTAGAAAATGCTTAGATTTGTCTGAAAATTTAATAGAACAGAAGTGTGGAAATCTCTTCTGTCTCAAGCGATTCAAGAGACGCTCCTCATATTTTTTAAAAATGTTAAAAAAATTGATGATTATGAAAGCGGTTTATTTTGTATACTAGAGATTGTAAGGAGTACGACTCCTAAAGAATATTTCTTTTCCCAGGAGGACAGTTCATGTCACAAGAAAAATACATTATGGCCATTGACCAAGGAACAACAAGTTCAAGAGCCATCATTTTCAATAAAAAAGGAGAAAAAGTAAGCTCTAGCCAAAAAGAGTTCACGCAAATTTTCCCTCAAGCTGGTTGGGTTGAACACAATCCAAATGAAATCTGGAACTCTGTTCAGTCTGTTATTGCTGGTTCCTTTATCGAGAGTGGCATCAAACCAGGACAAATCGAAGCTATCGGAATTACCAACCAACGGGAAACAACTGTTGTTTGGGATAAGAATACTGGACTTCCAATCTACAATGCCATTGTCTGGCAGTCTCGCCAAACTGCTCCTTTAGCTGAACAGCTTAAGAGCCAAGGTTATGTCGAAAAATTCCACCAAAAAACAGGTTTGGTCATTGATGCCTACTTCTCAGCAACTAAGATTCGCTGGATCTTGGACCATGTAGAAGGAGCACAAGAACGTGCTGAAAAAGGAGAATTGCTCTTTGGAACCATCGATACTTGGTTGGTTTGGAAGTTGACAGACGGAGCTTCTCACGTAACAGACTATTCAAACGCTGCTCGTACCATGCTTTACAATATCAAAGACCTAAAATGGGACGATGAGATCTTGGAAATCCTCAATATTCCTAAGGCTATGCTTCCAGAAGTGCGTTCCAACTCTGAAATCTATGGGAAAACAGCTCCTTTTCATTTCTACGGTGGAGAAGTGCCTATCTCTGGTATGGCAGGTGACCAACAAGCAGCCCTCTTTGGACAGTTGGCCTTTGAACCTGGTATGGTTAAAAATACTTACGGTACTGGCTCTTTCATCATCATGAATACTGGTGAAGAGATGCAGTTATCTGAAAATAACTTGTTGACTACCATTGGATATGGAATTAACGGGAAAGTATACTATGCCTTAGAAGGATCTATCTTTATTGCTGGTAGTGCCATTCAATGGCTTCGTGATGGTCTACGCATGGTGGAAAGCTCACCTGAATCTGAACAATATGCGCGTGATTCTCACAACAACGATGAAGTTTATGTGGTACCAGCCTTCACAGGTCTAGGAGCACCATACTGGAATCAAAATGCTCGTGGTTCCGTCTTTGGCTTGACCCGTGGGACTACTAAGGAAGACTTTATCAAGGCGACTCTTCAATCCATTGCTTATCAAGTACGGGATATCATTGATACCATGCAAGTCGATGCTAAGACGGCTATTCAAGTCCTTAAAGTGGACGGTGGAGCAGCTATGAATAACTTCTTGATGCAGTTCCAAGCAGATATCCTTGGTATTGATATCGCTCGTGCCAAAAACTTGGAAACAACAGCTTTGGGCGCAGCCTTCCTTGCTGGTCTGTCAGTCGGCTATTGGAAAGACCTAGATGAATTGAAAGAACTCAATGCAACTGGTGAACTCTTTGAGCCTTCTATGAACGAATCTCGTAAAGAACAACTCTACAAAGGATGGAAGAAAGCTGTTAAAGCTACCCAACTCTTTGCAGAAATTGAAGACTAGCCAAGAGTCCAGTAGGATAGAAAGTGAAGAATTATGGAATTTTCAAAGAAAACTCGTGAATTATCGATTAAGAAAATGCAAGAACGCACCCTGGATCTTTTGATTATCGGGGGTGGGATCACAGGTGCTGGGGTAGCCTTGCAGGCAGCGGCCAGTGGTCTTGAAACTGGTTTGATCGAAATGCAGGACTTTGCGGAAGGGACATCAAGCCGTTCAACAAAATTGGTCCACGGTGGACTTCGTTACCTCAAACAATTTGACGTAGAAGTGGTATCAGATACGGTATCAGAACGTGCAGTAGTTCAACAAATTGCTCCTCATATTCCAAAACCAGACCCAATGCTCTTACCAGTCTATGATGAAGATGGGGCAACTTTTAGCCTCTTCCGTCTCAAGGTAGCCATGGACCTCTATGACCTCTTGGCAGGTGTCAGCAATACACCAGCTGCCAACAAGGTCTTGACCAAAGAAGAAGTATTGGCTCGTGAGCCTGAGTTGAAACAAGAAGGTCTTGTCGGTGGTGGGGTATACCTAGACTTCCGTAACAACGATGCTCGTTTGGTGATTGAAAATATCAAACGTGCCAACCAAGATGGGGCCCTCATTGCCAACCACGTAAAAGCAGAAGGATTCCTCTTTGATGAATCTGGTAAGATCACAGGTGTAGTAGCGCGTGATCTCTTGACTGATCAAGTCTTTGAAATCAAGGCTCGTTTGGTGATTAATACAACTGGACCTTGGAGCGATAAAGTGCGTAATCTCTCAAATAATGGAGAGCAGCATTCACAAATGCGTCCAACCAAGGGTGTTCACTTGGTCGTAGATTCAAGCAAGATCAAAGTTTCTCAACCAGTCTACTTTGATACTGGTCTTGGAGACGGTCGTATGGTCTTCGTCTTGCCACGTGAAAACAAAACTTACTTCGGAACGACTGACACGGACTACACTGGTGACTTAGAGCATCCAACAGTAACTCAAGAAGATGTCGACTACTTGTTAGGAATCGTGAATAACCGCTTCCCAGAAGCTCACATCACCATCGATGATATCGAAAGTAGCTGGGCTGGTCTTCGTCCATTGATCTCAGGAAACAGTGCATCTGACTACAATGGTGGAAACAACGGCACTATCAGTGATGAGAGCTTTAATGCTTTGATTGCAACAGTTGAAGGCTATCTTTCTAAAGAAATCGCGTGAAGATGTTGAATCAGCAATCAGCCACTTAGAAGGCAGCACTTCTGAAAAACATTTGGATCCATCTGCTGTTTCTCGTGGATCAAGCTTAGACCGCGATGACAATGGTCTTTTGACCCTGGCTGGTGGGAAGATTACAGACTACCGCAAGATGGCTGAAGGAGCTATGGAGCGTGTCTTGACCATTCTCAAGGAAGAGTTCGACCGTCAGTTCAAATTGATTAACTCTAAGACCTATCCAGTATCAGGTGGAGAAATTAACCCAACGAACGTGGATTCTGAAATCGAAGCCTTTGCTCAACTTGGCGTATCTCGTGGCTTGGATAGCAAGGAAGCTCACTACCTAGCTAACCTATACGGTTCCAATGCACCTAAGGTCTTCGCCCTTGCTCATAGCGTGGAACAAGCACCTGGATTGAGCCTAGCAGATACCTTGTCACTTCACTATGCAATGCGCAATGAATTGGCACTTAGCCCAGTTGACTTCCTTCTTCGTCGGACGAACCACATGCTCTTCATGCGCGATAGCTTAGATGCGATAATCGAACCTGTTTTGGATGAAATGGGACGCTTCTATGAATGGTCAGAAGAAGAAAAAGTTGGCTACCGTAAAGACTTGCAAGTCGCTTTGGAAAACAATGACTTGGCAGCATTAAAAAATTAAGAAAAACAAAAAGGGGTTGGAAAGGAGAATATCTGACCGGCCCCTCTTTATAATGGAGAAATAAATCATATGAAAGAATTATTTGGTGAATTTTTAGGGACCTTAATCCTGATTCTTTTGGGAAATGGGGTTGTAGCAGGAGTGGTTCTTCCAAAAACAAAAAGCTACAACTCAGGTTGGATCGTCATTACACTTGGTTGGGGGATTGCAGTTGCAGTGGCAGCCTTTATCTCTGGCAAGTTAAGTCCGGCACATTTGAATCCAGCGGTGACAATTGGTGTTGCTCTTAATGGTGGACTAGCTTGGGCATCTGTGATTCCTTATATCATCGCTCAATTCGCTGGAGCCATGGTTGGGCAAGTCCTTGTCTGGTTACAGTTCAAACCGCATTACCTAGCAGAAGAAAATCCTGGAAATATCCTTGCAACCTTCAGTACAGGTCCAGCAATTAAGGATACTACTTCAAACCTCATCAGTGAAATCCTTGGAACCTTTGTTTTGCTATTAACCATCTTTGCACTTGGTCTTTATGAGCTTCAAGCTGGACTTGGTACCTTTGCCGTTGGTACATTGATTGTTGGGATTGGTTTGTCTCTTGGTGGAACTACAGGCTACGCTCTCAACCCAGCTCGTGACCTAGGTCCTCGTATCATGCACAGCCTCCTTCCTATTCCTAATAAAGAAGATGGTGACTGGGGTTACGCTTGGATCCCAGTAGTTGGTCCAATCATTGGAGCAGTACTTGCAGTAGCAGTCTTTAAAATGTTTTAAAAAAGAAAGAACCTTCATCCGAAGGTTCTTTTAAAATACTGTAATAGCCTTTTTAAGGTTAAATAGGGCCTTCCTAATTGCTAGCTTAAAACAAGCTATAAGAAATGTAAAAAGCGATAAAGAAAATAATGATCGCAATAATGTATTGAACTGGCTTAGGTAGGTTATTCAATTTATCCATGAATTCTTTCATTGTTTGATCTCCTTATTGTTTGATTTTCTTATGATTAGTGTAGCATGAAATAAGGTCCAAAACAATGGGCAATATGGGTGTTTTTGTTAAGAAAATACTCCTAGTTATCCACCATTCATCTTATTTAATTTAAAACCGCTTATGAAGTTGGTAAGAACACTGGTAAAGATGACGAATGGGGTATGCAAACTTTCGCTAAAAATATTACCCTCAAACGTTTGTCAGAACCCGAAGATGTCGCTGCAGCGGTTAGCTTCGTTGCTGGTCCTGATTCAAACTACATCACAGGACAAACCATCATCGTGGATGGTGGGATGCAATTCCATTAACATTGAAATAGAGGTTAGGACCTTGTCTAGCCTCTTTTCTTATGTGCAACTTATTCCTCTCGTTCGCTTTTTTTGAAAAATTAGGGTAGAATAGAATTCATATTTTGAAAAAGAATAGATCAATAGTGATGGAGATGAATTCTCTTTTATCCAACTAAACGAAAAGAGGTGACCATATGTGGAAATGGATCAAACGACTCATCGGACTGACCTTCCTCCTAGTGATTGTCTTAGCAGTTTTCTTGATTCCGGCAAAAATTTCGACTCAAGAGCAATTTAAAAATGTAACAGTGAATACTTCGCTGGTAGATCTGGCCCAAGAAAGTCTTTCTACTGCAAACGTGACTGCTTCTGGCCTCCAAACGGAGCTTCAGCTGAATTCTCCTCAATTGCGCCAAGTTATTAAATCCATGGCAGGGGAAATGACAGATGAAACTCTCCTCAATACAGCAGTTGCTATGAATGGAGACTACATCAATGTTCAGGTTCCAATTGAACTGGGACCGGTAGAAACCATGGTGAGCATGGACTATACAGCGAGTGTGACGGATCAACAATTGACCTTGAACCTAGAACGGGCCCGTCTTGGACATCTGCCGATTCCACGTAGCTTGGTTGCTTCAAAGATTGCTGAAAAAGTTAACAAAGAGGGCACAGGAGCTAGTATGACAGGGAATCAAATCCAATTGACCATGCCGACAAGTGGCTACCAAATCCATTCTGCGAGGGTCGAAAAAGGGAACATGGTATTACAAATTATTGTTCCAATTTCCTATTAAGCATCAACCATTGGTTTCTGATGAGGCCGATGGTTTTTCTAATTGACAAAGCATTGAAAAAAGAGTAATGTAGAACAAGAAAACGATTTCAAACAAAGGGAGATTTAGGATGCCGTTATATGAATTTTGTGCAGAGAACATAACACTTTTAGAAAAAGCTTTTCAAGCAGGAGCGCGTCGTGTAGAATTATGTGATAACTTAGCGGTTGGAGGTACGACTCCAAGCTATGCTGTGATCAAAGAAGCTGTGAAGCTTGCTAAAGATTATCAGGCCAAGGTCATCGTTATGATCCGTCCACGAGGAGGAGATTTTGTATACTCTGAGCAAGAGCTTGATATTATGTTAGAAGACTGGAAAGTTGCTCGTGACCTGGGTGTCGATGGCTTGGCTGTAGGTGTCTTGACTGCTGACAATCAGCTGGATAAAGATGCTATGCTTCGTTTCATCCAAGCTAGCCAAGGATTTGAATTGACCATGCATATGGCATTTGACCAGATTCCTTTAGAAGATCAAGCTACGAGTATCGAGTGGATGAAGGAAGTGGGCGTGACGCGATTATTAACGAGAGCTGGAAGCCCAGAAACAGACTTAAAACTTCGTTTAGTGCGATACAAAGAGTATGCTCAGTTAGCTGATGGCCAGTTAGAAATCTTGGCAGGTGGTGGTATCTCTTTGGAGAATCGACAGCTTTCCTTGACGTTCCAGGGGTGGATCAGGTCCATGGAACTCGTGTTGTCTTTTAAATACATATGAGTTGAGGAATAAATCTCAGCTCTTTTTTCTTGATTTTTGGTATACTGGAGGGAAAGGAGTAGTACGTGTTTTTACCAGATTATTTTGAGAAATACAGTATAGACAAAGAAAAAGCCCTAGCTTATGGGTTTTCAAAGCAGGTGGAGGTGTTTCACTATGAGCAACTAATCCTGGACGGAGACTTCAAGCTCTATGTGACTGTTCAAGGTAAGGAAGTGGATTTTTGGTTAGTGGATCAGGAAACTGGCGACGACTATGTGCAGCTCCATATGGACCAGATGGTAGGTCAATATGTGGGTCAAGTCAGAGAAGCCTGTCATCAGGCCTTAGAAGACATTAGAAAGTCCTGTTTTGCTGTCAAAGAGTTTTTGTATCCTCAGACTAAGCGGTTGGTGGATTGGATCAGCCAGCAATATGACCGTCCTATCGAATACCTCTGGGACCGCTCACCAGACTCGGGTGTCTTTCGTCATCAAAAAGATCTCAAATGGTTTGGCGTTCTTATGAAGATAGACTGGTCCAAGCTAGATGCGAGACAGAAAGGGAAGATTGAGGTTCTAAATCTTAAACTGGACCATGTCAGCCAACTCTTAGAAGAGCTACCTTTCTATCCTGCCTATCATATGAACAAGAAATACTGGATCAGCATCCCCCTTGGATGGACGAGTAGAGGACGATCTACTCTTTGAGCTTGTAGGGAAGAGTTGGGCTTTGACCAAGAAGTAAGGGATTAACCCAATTAATTTCTGAAAGTGATTAAAACATAAAAAAGAATGTTGAGGGATCAACATTCTTTTTTAGTGGTGAATTTCCTGTTCTTATTGCTCTTTGGTCAATGAGAAGTGGAAATCTCTGTAATTGCTATAGTCAAAATCTGTATTGATATCTGTTGTGAAGGCTATCGGAGTATAATGACCTTCCTCAAGAATAAATCCTGGTTTGAAGCGGAAATTTGCTACTCCTAATCCAGTAATACCAGGAAGTAGTGCATCTGCGCCATTAAGACCTTCTGACTCCCAGTAATAGACATTACCAGATGCTTGAATAGCTCTTGCAGTATAGGTAGCTGTGCGTGTTGGTTCACTATCATTTTTAAAGCTAACGACAGTTGTAATATCTCCATTGGCTTCAATAGTCATTTTGATGCTATCCGCCTGAGGGCTAGATCCCACCCATGTGCCGACAAGATCTGAAGGAACAACTGCTTGATCAGATGAAGATGTATCTTCTGCCTTGTTCGGTTCAGTTGAAGCTGGTGGGTTACTTGCCTGACTTGAAGATTCAGTGCCTACTTTTGCTTGAGAAGGAGAAGCTGTAGCTTTTTTATTCAAGCTAGCTTTTGGCTTTTTCTCAATTTTCGAGCTAGAAGCTTTTTCGGATGAGGAAGTTGTTTTATCTTTTGAGCCACACCCTCCCAAAGCAAGTCCAAGTGATGCAGCCACAAGAGAGGCTGCAGTCCAACGAATCAAAGATCGTTTCATAATATCACCTCTTTATCTTTCTGACTTAGATTATACTCCTATTGTTACAGATGTCAAGTGTTTTTTGTAATAAATGTAATATTTTTGTAACATTATTTTATATATAAAAATAACTCAAGAATAGAAGGATGGGATTGAATCATAGATAAGCGATAATTTGGGGTAAAACCTCTTCCAGTTTGTCCTGATTGATACGGGCAAAGGCATAGGGACAGCTTTTAATATAGGCAGATTCGAAGAAGTGGAGAGGGAGACCGCTATGTTTCAGTCGAGCGACCGAAGGGACCTGTCTTAAATCTAGTAAGACTCCTCCAATGACTGGCCACACGGGGACGGACTGGGAATGTTGCTGGAGTAGGGAAGCTGCTTGCTCTTTTTGGATGACTTGTTGTTGGTGAAGGAGCCCTTTGTTTTTTGCAAACATGCCATTGTCAATGTAGAGGCTCAAGGCCTTCTGCATGACCAAGTTGCTTTCATAGTCGAGTGTACCCTTAAGTTTTAAGACAGGGGAAAGAAGCGCTTGGGGCAGGACCATAGAAGTGATGCGGAGGGCAGAAAAGAGGCTAGTGGAAAAAGACTTGATGTAGATGACCCGGTCGGATGCATCAAGATAATGAAAGCTAGGAGAAAAATGTTGATCATAGTCTCCCAAGTAATCGTCCTCGACAATATAGACATCATACAGCTCTGCTAAAGCCAATATCTGTTCCTTCTCTTGCTTGCTATAACTATGTCCCAGCGGGTAATGGTAGCGAGGAATGGTATAGAAAAATTTGATCTTGCCACTTTTGAAAATGGATTCTAGTTGCTCAAAGTCAATTCCTTGAGGCAAGCGATTGATGTTTTGATAAGGCAAGTCTTGCTCCTGAATTAACTTGTTGATACGATAGTAGGTTGGTTGCTCTACTAAGATTTCTTCTTTTTGGTTCGGGAAGGTGACCTGGCTTAAGAGGTAGAGGGCTTGCTGGGTTCCTGAGGTGATAACGATTTGCTGCTCATGGGTGTATATCGCATCTTCTCGAAGTAGGGAGGCAATAGACTGACGGAGATCGACTAGACCTTCTTGCTTTTCATAATAATTGAAGAGGTAATTATCACGTCCGATCAAGGTTTCATTGATACAAGTCCGAAAGTCTTCAAAAGCCTGGAAGCGATCTTCCTTGAGACGTAGAGGAAGGTCGGTATGCTTTCCAGTCTCTTCCTCCAGGACATAATAGCCGCTTTGGGGCTTAGCATAGATGTAGTTCTTGTAGCTGAGCTCGAGCAGAGCCCGTTGGACGGTATCCTTACTGCAGGCATACTGACTGGCTAGTTGGCGAACGGAAGGCAGGCGGTCTCCAGTTTTTTTAGGATCCCCTGGTCAATCTGGTTCTTTAATGTTGTAAAAAAATCTTTTTGGTATTTGGTTGTCATAACTGTCCCCGTACAATTTTTTTCTTTATTGTAGTCAATTGGGTGTAAAAAGCAACTAAAAAAAGTGACTCCCTATAAGAGAGTCACTGTCTTACATGACATACACAATCGCGATATATTGGAGAGCAGAAGCGGCTAAGATGAAGAGATGCCAAATCATGTGGAAATAAGGTTTCTTTTTTTGCGTAAAATCCAGCTCCAACTGTGTAACATAGGCCACCCATCAGCATCAAGCCCCAGAAGGTTGGACTTGTCTGGCTGATGATCTGTGGGATAATGAAAATCACCAACCATCCCATTATCAAATAGAGGGCTAAGCTGAATTTTTCATTTACCTTCTTAGCAAAAATCTTGTAGAGTATCCCAAAAATAGTCGTCCCCCATTGAATCAGGATAATGGCATAGCCGAACCAGTTGTTCATGAGAGAAAGGACGACGGGCGTATAGCTTCCTGCAATAGCAATATAAATCATGGAGTGATCGATGATTCGAAGGACATACTTCTGAGGTGAGTCATAGGCCATAGCATGGTAGATGGTCGATGAGAGAAACATGAGAAAGAGACTGATGACAAAAATAGAAGTCCCGATAGCTGATAGAGTCCCATGTGTTTCATAACTATAAATAGCAGAAGTTGGTAAGAGAAAGAGCATCAAAACGGCACCGACTGCATGGGTGACACTATTTGCGACTTCTTCTCCAAAGGATAATCGTTTACTTAATTTACTAGCATAATTCACTATTATTTTTCCTCCTCAGAATGAACATGGATATAGGATAGGGTTTCTTGGTAGAGTAGCACGGTACGACAGGCAGATTCGATAATAGGCGCCAAAGGTTTTTTTTCCTCATGTAGGAAGTCTACAAAACTATTATAGAGGTCTGCAGAATCAGCTTGACTCTGCAAGAGGTTCAAAGTTGCTGCAATCTCCTGGATGGAAAAGACCGTTTTTAAGGTCGTAATAGCAATGAGTCGGGCAACCTGCTGTCGCTTGTATTTCTTCTTATCTGGTTTTGGCAGATAGCCGTGTTTAACGTAATTATTGACCATGGAGGCTGTCAAGCCCTTGTCTGTTTTTGAGATAAAAGGCGCACAAACCTTATTGACATAGAGGAGGACTTGGTCCAAATAAAGGTCAATATCAGGAATTTCTTCCCACTTGGGATAACTGTAGTTGAATAAAATAGTTGTCACCTCTTTGATATCTAGTTTTAATAACTAGATGATAACATGATGGGAATTTTATGTCAAGCGAAAATGAAATATGGTACAATAAATCTATGAAACTATTAATTCCAACTGCAAAAGAAATGAATCTGGATACCCCAGAAAAAATGGGGAATCCTATATCAAATGAGACTCAAGCGGTCATCGATGCCTTAGCTTCATTATCTTTAGAAGAGTTAGCCTTACTTTATAAGATTTCTTTAGAGCGAGCAAGCGAGGAGGATCAACGGATCCAAGCGCTCAAGTCGGGTACAGCTAAGACCTATCCAGCTTTGAAGCTCTTTGACGGCCTCATGTATCGGAATATCCGCCGAACAGACTGGACAAAGGAAGAAGAAGCTTACGTGCAAGAGCATCTTTTCATTACCTCGGCTCTTTATGGAGTGATTCCGGCACTTGCTCCGATTGCTCCCCATCGTTTGGACTTTCTCATGAAGCTCAAGGTCCAGGGGAAATCCTTAAAGACCTTTTGGAAGGCTGTCTATGATCAAGCTCTTCAAGATGAAGACCTCGTTATTTCTTTACTTTCCAGTGAGTTTGAAACCGTCTTTTCTAAGGAGATTCAAGATCGGATGGTTACCTTTAAATTTCTAGAAGAGAAAAATGGTCAGTTGAAGGTTCACTCAACGATTTCTAAGAAAGCGCGTGGGGCTTTTGTGACAGCCTTACTAGAGAAGCAGATTACGAAGGTCGAAGAGATGAAGCAGTTAACCTTTAATGGCTTTGCATACCAGTCTGACTTATCGTCTGAAAAACAATTAGTCTTTGTGAAATATGAGTAAAATAGAAGGTACTAGTCAACAGCGACTAGTACCTTTTGTTTTTGAGAATCAAAAAACGTGTTCATAGCTAGCAACACAAGTTAGCTTGTCATGAACACGACTGATTGAATGGTTAGAATTTAGTGGGAGCCCTTTAATTTTTTCAGAAGAGTTTGCAGTTGTTTTTGCTCTTCTTCGCTAAAGACACTCATGACTTTTTGAACATTTTGTATATGATCAGGAAGAACTTCGATAATTTTTTTACGGCCCTTTTCTGTCAAAGAAACAATGCAGGCACGACGGTCATCTGGATCCGTTTCTCGCTTGATCCATCCATCACGCACCATATTTCGAATCACGACGGTCATATTTCCAGAGGTCGCTAAAATGCTGTCAATCAGGTTCTGGATACGGAGATCCCCCTTACTGTACAAGGTTTCTAAAACGGAAAACTGAGTAGGGGTCAACTGATGTTCCTTAAAGACATGAGACTCTGCTGCACGAAAAGTCCGTTCCGCCTTGTGAAAGACAATCATAGTTTTTAATTCTGTTTGGGCTTCTTCAAATAGTTTTTCTAAATTCTTCATACTATTATTTTATCAATAAATAGTATTAGACGCTATTAAGCCTTAATATCAAATACATTACAGGTGGGTGACAAGATAATGGAATTATCAACACAAGAAATAGGTCTGTTAACTTCACTTTCAAATTATTTACAATTCGAATAGTTAGAAGGAGTAAAGTTTATGTGGAATCTTTAGTAAAATCTTGCTCCAAGTCAGATTTATGGTGTATAATATAGGTATTGTAGCCAGCTTCTGGTAGAATCTTTGTTTAAATTGGTTCGTCTGTAACTGGTCCCAGATAGAAAGTAGGTAAGGTATGAAAATTTCTGATCGTGTATTAAAGATGGAAGAAAGTGTCACCCTGGCAAGTGATGCCAAAGCAAAAAAACTAAAGGCAGAAGGAAAAGATATCCTCTTTCTAACCTTGGGCCAGCCTGATTTTCACACTCCTGAGAATATTCAAGATGCTGCAGTTCAAGCTATTCGGGATGGGCGGGCTTCCTTTTATACGGTTGCTTCTGGCATGCCAGCATTAAAGGCTGCCGTCAATACCTATTTCGAACGCTACTATGGATACACTGTATCACCAAATCAAGTCACCTTTGCGACTGGAGCGAAGTTTTCGCTCTATACCTTCTTTATGGCTGTGCTCAATCCAGGTGATGAGGTCATCATTCCAACACCATACTGGGTCAGCTATGGGGACCAAGTCCTGATGGCAGAAGGAGTTCCTGTATATGTCAAAGGGCACCAAGCCAATGATTTTAAGGTATCCGTTGAGCAATTGGAAGAAGCTCGTACAGAAAAGACCAAGGTCTTGGTCTTAAACTCTCCTTCTAATCCGACGGGGATGATTTATAGCAAGGACGAACTCCTAGCCATTGGAAATTGGGCGGTTGAACATGACATTATTATCCTAGCGGATGATATCTATGGTCGCCTGGTTTATAACGGCAATGAGTTTGTTCCGATTTCAAGCTTATCGGAAGCCATCCGCAAACAAACGGTTGTCATTAACGGTGTTTCAAAAGCCTATGCCATGACAGGTTGGCGGGTTGGTTATGCGGTTGGTGATCCAGAAATCATCGCAGCTATGAGTAAACTGACTGGTCAAACAACTTCCAACCTGACGGCCGTATCGCAGTATGCTACGATTGAAGCCTTGACAGGTCCACAAGACTCGGTAGAGGTGATGCGTCAAGCCTTTGAGGAGCGTTTGAACACCATCTATCCTCTTTTGAGCGAAGTCCCAGGTTTTGATGTTATCAAGCCACAGGGAGCTTTCTATCTCTTCCCAAATGTCAAAAAAGCCATGGAGATGAAGGGTTATACGGATGTGACAGAGTTTGCAACTGCCATCCTGGAAGAAGTGGGAGTTGCCCTCATTACAGGTGCTGGATTTGGAGCCCCAGAAAATGTGCGTCTTAGTTATGCTACTGACCTGGAAACGTTGAAAGAAGCTGTTCGCCGCTTGCATCAATTTATGGAGAATTAAAATAAGAGAGTGGGACAGAAATCGGTAATTCGTTAGAATTCGATTTCGTCGTCCCACCTCCGCACAGTTGAGTAGGGCTGTATAAGCTGATAAAATCAGCGTAGTAGAGCCCACTCAACCACTGCGTCTTGCTCAACAATCCAAAAATAATTGAGAGGCTAGGACTTTTGTCTCAGCCTCTTTTCTATAGCATTATAAGTAATCGACAGATAGAATAGTATTCGCCTTTTTCACAGGGACACGGGTCTTAGCCCCATTATTTCCTTTTGGAAGGCGGAATTTTTTTACTTCTGGACTAGATGGTTTTGCTTGAGTCTTCTTGCTAACAGGTACGCATGTTTTGGCTCCATTATTTCCTTTTGGAAGACGAAGTTTCTGAACAGTTTTTTCTGGAGTAGAAGGAGTCAACGGTTTCTCAACAACTGGGCTTGTCACTTCTTTATAGAAATAGGTTACTGTAACCAGGTTAGAAACAGGATTTACTCAATTAGAAGTTGCTTGAAGAATTAGATAAAAAGAATGTGTTTGATATTGAAGACTATATCAAGAGAAAAGGCAAAGTTAAGCTTAATAGAAATACAGTAATTACAAGATTGTAATATTTTTCTGTTATAGCTTTATGTGACAGGGATAAATATGGTATAATAAGACAAATTTGAAGGTGTAGAGGAAAAAATAAGATGTTTGTGAGAAGATTTGAACCTAAAGATGCAGAAAAAGTGTCGGAATTAGTTGTAACAACTTTAAGAACTACTAATATCAAAGATTATTCATTAGAGTATATAGAAAATGATGTAAAGAATTTGCAACCACAAAATATTTTAGAAAGAGCTAACTGGATGCATTTTTATGTGGTATGTGATGCTGAAAAGATTGTTGGGTGTGGTGCGATAGGACCATATTGGGATAAAGAAGATGAAAGTAGTCTTTTCACTATTTTTGTACTACCGGATTATCAAGGAAAAGGTGTGGGGCGACTGATTATTGAAACACTTGAGAAAGATGAATTTTTCCTTCGGGCAAAAAGAGTAGAAATTCCAGCTTCTATAACTGCAACTCCTTTTTATTTGAAGATGGGATATAATTATAAGAATGGGATTACTCTTCCGGACGAAGAAGGGTTATTGAGATTGGAAAAATATAGATAAATTGAGGCTTTCTTGATAACAACGGAAAGACAGCTCCCAGTTTGTCGAACGGAATATAAAGTATTAAAGACGATAGAAATAAAAAAGTCTATTGGTATCTTTTTGGTAGCTAAACAGACAAAATATCTTGTTTTTTGCAAATAATACTTAGAAAGAATGTTGATTTATCAGCATTCTTTTTCGTTTCAAATCGATTCTCGGAATTAGAAATAGTGGGAAAATATGAAAAAAAGCCCTTTAAAATGAGGCTTTTGAGGTGTATTTCTTTTTTTTGGTAGCTAATTTGGTAGCCAAATAGATTTAGTCGATAAAATCACTTGATATGAGATTGAGTTTATCTGTTAATTCGGAATCAGCGTTTGGGTATAAATGACTATAAATACTAAGTGTAGTTTTGACATCAGAATGACCCAATCGTCTTTGAATATATAGAGCATTTACGTTATATTCATTAATGAGTAATGATGCGTGAGAGTGTCTCAAACCTTTGGGTTGAATGTATTTAACACCTGCACGTTTAGAGTATTTTATAATCTGGTCTCTAATACTACGCTTACGATATGGATTTCCATCAAGTGATAGAATGAATGGTATCTTGTCAACTTTTGCTTGTCGTTCTTTCCATTCCTTAAGTACGTTTAGAGTGTTATCATCAAGCCCAATGGTTCGTCTGGAGCTTTCCGTTTTTAGTTTGTTACGCCGAACCCAATTTTCACGGTTTATGTACTGTAAGTTGTGATTGATTGCTAGAGTTTTCTTTTCAAAATCTACATCTTCCCAATAAAGAGCAGTCGCCCTCATTTACACGCATTCCCGTAAAATAATATAACCAAAAAAAGTGTATAAACAAAGTGCTCAAAATAACTCTTTTTATCAAGTGATTGTATTACTTTTTTTGGAACTCGTCTTTTGTCCAAAAAAATCTATATGTTTTTTTATGATTGGAATTGGACTGATATTACTTGTGGGAATTTCATGAAAAAAATCAACCCATATTTTTTTCGCAGTTTTCAAAAACTTGATTAAGCAATGTCATCTTGTTTCTTGCATATGAATTTGAATATCTCTCTAATAAACCGTTTCTATAATTAATCACATCATAAGTAGTAATTTCTCTAGGTTTTTTCTTACCAAAGTATTGAATAAATTCATCGAATATAACTTGACGTCTGTGTTCGAGATCCGGACTTGTTGTAGCGTAATAATTTGGCATAAAAACTTCTTCCATAAACTGCTTAAAAGTCCATTGAGTATGCTTAATTCCTCCCTTTTTGTTGTATCTTATTCAAGGCTCTTGTACGTGCTTCAAAGGCTTCTTTTGCGGTTTGAAAACCACGTCTACGTTCTTGATAAGGTTTACCAGTAGCTAGGTCAACTCCAGCTTTAAAATAATAAGTATATTTGCCAGTCTTATCATCTTTCGTAACACCGGTATATCTAGTTTTTGACATGTAGTTCCTCCAATCCAAGTATCTCTGCTACAACTGATACTGGAACTGTTCCAAGTCCTTTATTATTATAAAAATCGAATCCACGTTCAACCATAATATGTTTTGCTTGCCGTAAAATATTATAAGCAGTCCATTTTGAAAACCCTAAGTCCATAATTTCTTGTACTGTCATAGTTAGTTTATCGTTCATAAGTCAATTTCTCCTTTACTAGTAAGTTCTAGGAATTCTCCTATTAATTGTTTGAGTTCATTATTTAATCGTGGGGTTTGTTCTTTAAGTGCATCTTGTAGTTCTAAAGAAAAATGAGCTACTATCAAATGCTTTTTAGGTGTTTTCTAAGTCTGGTCTTTTTTTCACTCTAATAGTGTTAGGTTTGAGGTAGGGGAATAATTCGGGTAAGAGTGCTGGTTCATGAAGAAAAAAATATAGGCAAATGCTTTGCTATCATCTGGAACACTCGAAAGACTAAAGAAGCTAAAATTCTCCAATCGTTTAGAAATCTCTGAAATGGTTTCTTCATTTATAGCCTTTGTCCGAAGTTGGAACTCTAATCGCCACCAAAAAAAGGCTTACTCTATATTTAATTTATCAGCTCTTTTTATGACTTAATACCTCTATATTCTTATTGTACAAACGTACTTGAACGTTGCTACCACTTGCACCCCAGTATTTACTTTCTATATTTCCCCCTCTACCGTAGAATATTTTATGACTAACCCCTCCTTTGATATGTTGTAAAAAAACTATTTCTGGCCTATTGAAGATATCAAAAGCAAGATCTAATCGTGACAGTCTAATTTCTAATCGATTTAATCGAGCGTAATTCATAATCTGCCTCCACACTTGTAACCCCTCAAATTCTTTTAGTGAGTTTGGGTTGAAGTCTAGGCGTATGACTTGATAACCACCATAATCCGATAGTTGAAAGAAAATTAGATTTATACTATCTTCGTTTATCGTTTTTATAAAGAGTAAAAATAGTCTTCTCTTAGATTTTTCTTGAATACTAAATTCTTGAATTATATTATCGAGTGATTTTTCGTAATTCACGAAATATTCGTCTAAGTGATTGGTTCTCACTATCAAAGATTACTGTTAATCTGTCAATACTGATATAAATAGATTTTTCTAGTTCTGATAAATCTACTTTATTTTGATATTCTCGTAGAGATTGAATGGTATTTTTCAATGTAACGCCTCCTTTCTATGCTTAAAATCTGCGTAATTCGTTGCTACTATTGATTTTTTTGCCAATGGCTCGTTACTTAGGACGTTGCCTTAAGTGTATCGGATTGCTGGCTGTTAGAAACGCCAGCTTTTTATAGTTAGAGATTGGGAGAACTTCGAGCTTCGGGCGCTCTGCCTTCGGCTTGCGCCCTTGCACTTGTCTCCCAATCTCTAATTTATTAGTTTTTTTAAACTACTCAAAATACTTGTCTAGAAAAACTCGAGAGCAGTTCAAGTGCTCGAAGTTCAATTTCTTCGTCTCGAATATCGTTAAATACATCATCATTTACTTGAATATATTCTTCTAAACTAGGCGAATAAAAAAAGAATGAGTATTGTTAATTTTGTTGTTTTGAAATGCCAATTGTGTTGATGTCATAATATCCTCAATCTAGCCATATCTCACTTTTTTTATGGACTTTTTATTACCATTTTGGTATAATTGTATTGGTTTTTAAACGAAAGCCTCAGAACGCTTTTGCAGAGCTTTCTGGGGTGTTTTTGCATACTCATAAATTTAACTAGTATCACTTATTTTGTATGCTTTGTTTTTGTATAACCATTTTGGTTATATAAGTATAATACAACCATTTTGGTTATAAGTCAATAGAAAAACGAAAGGAATTTTAAAATGTTAAAAGACAATATAAAAAAAGCCCGACTAGATGCAGGACTTACTCAATTAGAAGTTGCTGAAAAGTTAGGTGTAGCTCAAGCCCAGTACGCTAGGTGGGAAAACGGAGGGAGAAATCCGAAAGATGAAACAGTAGAAAAATTAGCTGAAATCTTTGGTACATCTTTTGAGATTTTAAAAGGACGTGATGACGGACTAGAAGAAATTGTTAGTTTATTGAGAGAGTATGAACTAACCGAAGAAGACAAAAAAGAAATTATTACTTTTTTAGAAAACTTTCTTGCTAATAAGAAAGAGGCTCATTGGAAAAGAGACAAAAATTTAAGAGATATTTTGTAAATGTCACTTTGTGTGAACATGAGTGAATTTGAGTTTAGAGAATGATAGGAGATTGTTTACAATGATAAGTTTAGAGTTGATGTCTGAAGAAAATAGCATAGATGTTTATTCTTTTGAAAAAAAGAAAATAGAGAGTATTTTGAGCGAAGTTTACCTCCTAGACCAGCTCACTATTTTGATTCAGAAAGTTTTAAAGAAATTACAAGGGAATTGTTAAGGGAACAAGAGAATCATGATGTCTACATGCATCTTATTAGAGATGCACAAGGTATTATGGTTGGAAGAATCAATTTAAGTGTTTTAGGGAAGGATAGAAAAACAGCAGAACTTGGATATAGGATTGGAGAAAATGTTACTAATTTAGGATATGCCAGCGAAGCGGTTAAACTCGTTTTAGAAAAGGCCTTTACTACTTATGGTTTACATAAGATTATCGCGGGGACGGCAACGTACAATCTGGCTTCTCAGAGAGTGCTTTTTAAAAAAAATGGTTTTACCTTTAGTAAAATCATAGAAAATGACTTTCAAATGAATAACGAGTGGATTAATACGGCAGTATTTGAGATAAAGGAATCTATAGCATCATCATTACCAGACGTTTGCCAAACCTCAACATTTCTAGTAGACATTCGTCTACTTTTTTAAGTGTACTTGGTTCGTATTTTGTAAGCACTACTTCAAGTCATTATGATTGGGCGATGAAGAAATTAAAAGCACATCAAAAAAATTGTAAGAAAAAATAAGCAGATATGGTATCTTTTTGGTAGCTAAACAGACAAAATATCTTGTTTTTTGCAAATAATACTTAAAAAGAATGTTGATTTATCAGCATTCTTTTTTATTTCAAATGTATTCTCGGAATTAGAAATAGTGGGAAAATATGAAAAAAAGCCCTTTAAAATGAGGCTTTTGAGGTGTATTTCCTTTTTTTGGTAGCTAATTTGGTAGCCAAAGATATTTAGTCGATAAAATCACTTGATATGAGATTGAGTTTATCTGTTAATTCGGAATCAGCGTTTGGGTATAAATGACTATAAATGCTAAGTGTAGTTTTGACATCAGAATGACCTAATCGTCTTTGAATATATAGAGCATTTACATTATATTCATTAATAAGTAATGACGCATGGGAGTGTCTTAAACCTTTTGGTTGAATGTATTTAACTCCTGCACGTTTAGAATATTTTAGAATCTGGTCTCTAATACTACGTTTACGATATGGATTTCCATCAAGTGATAGAATGAATGGTATCTTGTCAACTTTTGCTTGTCGTTCTTTCCATTCCTTAAGTACATTTAGAGTATTATCATCAAGGCCAATGGTTCGTCTGGAGCTTTCAGTTTTTAGTTTGTTACGCCGAACCCAATTTTCACGGTTTATGTACTGTAAGTTGTGATTGATTGCTAGAGTTTTCTTTTCAAAATCTACATCTTCCCAATAAAGAGCAGTCGCCTCATTTACACGCATTCCTGTAAAATAATAAAGCCAAAAAAGTGTATAAACAAAGTGCTCAAAATAACTTTTTTTATCAAGTGATTGTATTACTTTTTGGAACTCGTCTTTTGTCCAAAAATCTATATGTTTTTTTATGATTGGAATTGGACTGATATTACTTGTGGGAATTTCATGAAAAAAATCAACCCATATTTTTTTGCAGTTTTCAAAAACTTGATTAAGCAATGTCATCTTGTTTCTTGCATATGAATTTGAATATCTCTCTAATAAACCATTTCTATAATTAATCACATCATAAGTAGTAATTTCTCTAGGTTTTTTCTTACCAAAGTATTGAATAAATTCATTGAATATAACTTGACGTCTGTGTTCGAGATCCGGACTTGTTGTAGCGTAATAATTTGGCATAAAAAAACTTCTTCCATAAACTGCTTAAAAAGTCCATTGAGTATGCTTAATTCCTCCTTTTTGTTGTATCTTATTCAAGGCTCTTGTACGTGCTTCAAAGGCTTCTTTTGCGGTTTGAAAACCACGTCTACGTTCTTGATAAGGTTTACCAGTAGCTAGGTCAACTCCAGCTTTAAAATAATAAGTATATTTGCCAGTCTTATCATCTTTCGTAACACCGGTATATCTAGTTTTTGACATGTAGTTCCTCCAATCCAAGTATCTCTGCTACAACTGATACTGGAACTGTTCCAAGTCCTTTATTATTATAAAAATCGAATCCACGTTCAACCATAATATGTTTGCTTGCCGTAAAATATTATAAGCAGTCCATTTTGAAAAACCTAAGTCCATAATTTCTTGTACTGTCATAGTTAGCTTATCGTTCATAAGTCAGTTTCTCCTTTACTAGTAAGTTCTAGGAATTCTCCTATTAATTGTTTGAGTTCATTATTTAATCGTGGGGTTTGTTCTTTAAGTGCATCTTGTAGTTCTAAAGAAAATGAGCTACTATCAAATGCTTTTAGGTGTTTTCTAAGTCTGGTCTTTTTCACTCTAATAGTGTTAGGTTTCAGGTAGGGGAATAATTCGGGTAAGAGTGCTGGTTCATGAAGAAAAATATAGGCAAATGCTTTGCTATCATCTGGAACACTTGAAAGACTAAAAAAGCTAAAATTCTCCAATCGTTTAGAAATCTCTGAAATGGTTTCCTCGTTTATAGCCTTTGTTCGTAGTTGGAACTCTAACCGCCACCAAAAGGGTTTGATTTCTATATCTAATTTATCAGCTCTTTTGTGACTTAGTACCTCTATATTCTTATCGTACAAACGTACTTGAACGTTACTACCACTTGCCCCCCAGTATTTACTTTCTATATTGCCCCCTCTACCGTAGAATATTTTATGACTAACCCCTCCTTTGATATGTTGTAAAAAAACTATTTCTGGCCTATTAAAGATATCAAAAGCAAGATCTAATCGTGACAGTCTAATTTCTAATCGATTTAATCGAGCGTAATTCATAATCTGCCTCCACACTTGTAAACCCTCAAATTCTTTTAGTGAGTTTGGGTTGAAGTCTAGGCGTATGACTTGATAACCACCATAATCAGAAAGTTGGAAGAAAATTAGATTTATACTATCTTCGTTTATCGTTTTATAAAGAGTAAAATAGTCTTCTTTTAGATTTTCTTGAATACTAAATTCTTGAATTATATTATCGAGTGATTTTCGTAATTCACGAAATATTCGTCTAAGTGATTGGTTCTCACTATCAAAGATTACTGTTAATCGGTCAATGCTGATATAAATAGATTTTTCTAGTTTTGATAAATCTACTTGACTTTGATATTCTCGTAGAGATTGAATGGTATTTTTCAATGTAACGCCTCCTTTCTATGCTTAAAATCTGCGTAATTCGTTGCTACTATTGATTTTTGCCGACGACTCGTTACTTAGGGCGTTGCCTTAAGTGTATCTGATTGCTGGCTGTTAGAAACGCCAGTTTTTATGTTAGAGATTGGGAGAACTTCGAGCTTCGGGCGCTCTGCCTTCGGCCCGCGCCCTTGCACTTGTCTCCCAATCTCTAATTTATTAGTTTTTAAACTACCCAAAATACTTGTCTAGAAACTGCGAGAGCAATTCAAGTGCTCTAAGCTCAATTTCTTCATTTCGAATATCTTCAAATTCATTATCATTTACTTGAATATATTCTTCTAAACTAGGCGAATAAAGAATGAGTATTGTTAATTTTGTTGTTTTGAAATGTAAATTGTGTTGATGTCATAATATCCTCAATCTAGCCATATTTCGCTTCTTATGGACTTTTTATTACCATTTTGGTATAATTGTATTGGTTTTAAACGAAAGCCTCAGAACGCTTTGCAGAGCTTTCTGGGGTGTTTTTGCATATTCATAAGCTAACTAGTATTACCTATTTTGTATGCTTTGTTTTTATATAACCATTTTGGTTATATAGGTATAATACAACCATTTTGGTTATAAGTCAATAGAAAAACGAAAGGAATTTTAAAATGTTAAAAGACAATATAAAAAAAGCCCGACTAGATGCAGGACTTACTCAATTAGAAGTTGCTGAAAAGTTAGGTGTGGCTCAAGCTCAATATGCTAGGTGGGAGAACGGGGGGAGAAATCCAAGGAATGATACAGTAGAGAAACTAGCTGAAATCTTAAATACTTCTTTTGAGATTCTTAAAGGACGAGATGATGGCCTTGAGGAGATAGTTAGTTTATTGAGAGAGCATGAATTAACAGAGGAAGATAAAAACCAAATTATTAGTCTTTTACAGGACTTCTTAATAAACAAGTCAAAATAATGCATTGGTTGGAGGATTAAAAGTAAATAACATCCGAGAACAAAAAAAGCAAGCTAAAGCATTTATTAAACGCTGGGAAAACCGTGGCAATGAAAGACAAGACAGTCAGTCATTTTGGCTTGATTTGCTCCAATCTGTTTATTGAATTGATAAATGAGAAGATTAAAGCGTTGTAGGAAAATAGATATTTTATGAGGAGGCGAGGCAACTTGAAAGAATATATTGTAAGTTTGGAAAAAGAAATAATCAAATCTGAATTTGAGGGGGTGTTTTTATGTCAACAATTAAAATTGAAAACCTTACTTTCTCATATTATGGCTATGTAAAACCTGTATTTGAAAATGTATCATTTTCATTTGATACGAACTGGAAAACAGGGCTAATAGGAAGAAACGGAATTGGGAAATCAACACTATTTAAGCTGCTTCTAAACCAAGAAGTTTATAAGGGGAAAATCAGCAAAAGTGTTGACTTTATTAAATTCCCACCCAATTTAAGTGATACTTCAAAATTAGGGATTGAGTTATATAGAGAACTAATATCAGATGAGGAAGAATGGAAATTATTTAGAGAACTTCATTTGCTAAATGTAGATGAGAACCTTGTTTACAGAAAGTTTGAAACACTATCCAAAGGAGAACAAACAAAAATCCTTTTGGCTATTTTGTTTACAAGAGAAGATGGTTTTTTACTTATAGATGAACCAACAAACCATTTAGATATGGATGGAAGAAAAAATGTCAGTGAATATCTGAAAAGTAAAAAAGGTTTTTTGCTCATATCTCATGATAGAGATTTTTTAGACGACTGTATCAATCATGTTATTTCTCTTAACAGGAATTCTATTGATGTTCAATCAGGAAATTTTACATCTTGGTATGAAAACAAATTGATGAAAGACCAATTTGAAATTAGTGAAAACGAGAAATTAAGAAAAGATATTAAACGATTAAAAGAAGCTGCAAGACAAAGTAAAACTTGGTCTGATAAAATTGAAAACACTAAAAATGGTGTGAAAGTATCAGGTGTAAAACCAGATAAGGGACATATAGGTCATCAGTCAGCCAAGATGATGAAAAAATCAAAGAATTTGGAAAAGAGACAAAATAAGGCAATAGAAGAAAAACAAAATTTACTAAAAGATATTGAAACAAAGGAAAGTCTATCATTGCATTCATTACATCATCATAAAAATCCTCTAATATCGGTTAGCAATTTATCATTATGCTATGGAGAAAGACAGATATTAAGCGATGTAAGTTTTGAGATAAAACAAGGAGATATAGCAGCTATATATGGGGGTAATGGTAGCGGAAAATCAACCTTGATTAAAATTTTATTAGGTCTAAATAACGAGTATTCAGGTGATGTAAAATTAGCAAATAATTTGAAAATATCGTATATTCCTCAAGATACATCAAATTTAACAGGTAGCTTAAATGAGTATATTCATCAGCAAGGTGTTGATGAAACATTGTGCAAAACAATTCTTAGAAAATTAGATTTTGCAAGAGAATTATTTGAAATGGATATGAAGAACTATAGCGATGGACAAAAAAAGAAAGTTTTAATTGCTGTAAGTTTGTCAAAGGCAGCTCATATATTTGTTTGGGATGAACCATTAAACTATATAGATGTAATATCAAGAATACAGATTGAGGAAATTATAAAAGAAGCAAATCCTACACTCATATTTGTGGAACACGATAAGCGATTTGTAGAGGATATAGCCAATAAAATCATACGATTATAAACTAAATTAGAACTCCCGGTTTGTCGAGATAATACCTTTTAACGATAACCTTATGCTATTGTTAAAAAGAATGAAATTCTAGTAATTAAGGGAGATAGAAAAAATGGCTTCAAGTAAAGAATATTTAGATTTCATTTTAGAACAACTATCCGAGTTGGAAGAAATAACATATAGAACAATGATGGGCGAATATATTGTTTATTATCGCGGAAAAATTGTTGGTGGAATTTATGATGATAGGTTTTTAGTGAAACCTGTTGAATCTGCAATAGCATATATGCCAAATGCAAAGTATGAGTTACCATATGATAGAGCAAAGGCAATGCTATTGGTAGATGATGTTGACAACAAAGAATATTTAACTGGCTTATTAAATTCGATGTATGATGAGTTACCAGCACCAAAACCAAAGAAAAAGAAATAATCAAATTAGAATTTACGAGGATAAAATAAGTCATATATATGTAAAATTGTTGACAGTAGTAGTTAATTTTTCAGAAACTCAGTAATAATGTATATTACTAAAAAAATCATATTAAAAATAATTCAAATTTATTGGTAGCCTTTTGGTAGCTAAACAGACAAAAGTTAATATCTTCATAAAAAAATACAGTTAGAGAATGTTGATTTATCAGCATTCTTTTTTATTTCAAATAGTTTCTCGGAATTAGAAACATGGAGTTTATGGGAGGTCAATTCTTCTTTGTCAGCAGATTGGAAGGTATAAGTTTTTCCATTAGCTTGGATCTGAGCAGGTGCTGTTGGAATACCAGCTTCATAAGCCAAATCAAGGCTCCGCTCGACGCTCTTTTCTTGGGAAGGAGCAACTTCTTGTCCCTTATCGTCTACAAAACGAGCACGTTTTACAACTTCAGGATTCAAATCGATATCGTCATAGAGATGAATGACTTCAATAACGGGCGCGGTAGCAGTTCCTTTTTCAGGAGCGCTCTTGTAATGGAATCCATCTTTAATATCAAGCTCAGAATATCTCACTCGATACCAAGTTTTTCCATTTTCGTCTGTAACGGTTGCTGGTCCATTTCCAGAAACGTCATATTCGGTGAAAGCACGGGCTTCAACGGTCTTGTAGACGACATCTGTAGAAGATGCAATTGGAGAAAAGTCTGGTTTCAGAGTCCGACGACGATGGATGACACGAATTTCGGAGATCCGTGGATCTACCGGTGTTTCAGCAGGAGCTGGGGTTGATTCCTCAACTGTTGGGGTTACTGTCTCTTCGCTAGGAAGTGGAGCTGTTGCTTCGTTTGTAACTGTAGCAACTGAACTCTCTGAAGTTGCTGAAACAGGAGTAACCGTATCTTGTCTTTCAGAAATAGGAGCAGTGATAGGTGCTGTCTGCTCATCCGCAAATGTGGTTGTCGCAAGACTGAGGGCTAAAACAGCTGCACACAATCCCGTAGTGAGTTGAATTTCTTTTTCATATTTTCCTCCTTATACATACTGTTAGTATAACTTGTAAGCTTTTGACTTGTCAAAAACGACTGCTAGAAAGACCTAAAAAGATAGGATTTTCCTTTGAAAAATCAAAATATAGGATAAAATATTTAAATCGGTTCAAGAATTTGAAAAAGTTGATTGACTTTTCTTAAAAAAAGTCAGCTTTCGTTAAAAAAGACGGATTTTTAGCTTGTGAGAGATAGCTATCAGCTATTATTTGTGGTAAAATGAAAGGTAAGCATGTCTTCGGACAAGTACAATGAGAAAAGGAAGATCTATTATGACAAAACGGATTACCATCATCGAAGTAAAAGACTACGTTGGTCAAGAAGTCACTATTGGTGCTTGGGTTGCTAACAAGTCAGGAAAAGGAAAAATTGCCTTCTTGCAATTGCGTGACGGGACTGCCTTCTTCCAAGGTGTGGCTTTTAAACCAAACTTTATCGAGAAATTTGGTGAAGAAGTAGGTCTTGAAAAATTTGAAACCATCAAACACTTGAGCCAAGAAACTTCAGTCTTTGTAACAGGGGTTGTAAAAGAAGACGAACGCTCAAAATTTGGTTATGAGTTGGATATTACAGACATCGAAGTCATCGGTGAATCTCAAGATTACCCAATCACTCCAAAAGAACACGGAACAGACTTCTTGATGGACAACCGTCACTTGTGGCTTCGTTCTCGTAAGCAAGTAGCTGTTATGCAAATCCGTAACGCTATCATCTATGCTACTTATGAGTTCTTTGATAAGAATGGCTTCATGAAGTTTGATAGCCCAATTCTTCAGGAAATGCTGCAGAAGATTCTACAGAACTTTTCGAAACAGACTACTTTGGAACACCAGCTTACTTAAGCCAATCAGGACAGCTTTATCTTGAAGCAGGTGCTATGGCTCTAGGTCGCGTCTTTGACTTTGGTCCAGTGTTCCGTGCAGAGAAATCAAAAACTCGCCGTCACTTGACTGAGTTCTGGATGATGGATGCTGAGTACTCATACTTAACACACGATGAATCACTTGACTTGCAAGAAGCTTATGTTAAAGCTTTGCTTCAAGGTGTTCTTGACCGTGCTCCTCAAGCCTTGGAAACCTTGGAACGTGATACAGAGCTCTTGAAACGTTATATTGCAGAGCCATTCAAACGTATTACTTACGATGAAGCAATTGATCTTTTGCAAGAGCATGAGAATGACGAAGATGCTGACTACGAACATTTGGAACATGGAGATGACTTCGGCTCACCACACGAGACTTGGATTTCAAACCACTTTGGTGTACCAACCTTCGTGATCAACTATCCAGCAGACATCAAGGCCTTCTACATGAAACCAGTTCCTGGTAACCCAGATCGCGTGCTTTGTGCAGACTTGCTTGCGCCAGAAGGTTATGGAGAAATCATCGGTGGTTCCATGCGTGAGGAAGACTACGATGCCCTTGTCGCTAAGATGGAATCACTTGGTATGGATCGTACAGAATATGAATTCTATCTTGACCTTCGTAAATACGGTACAGTCCCACACGGTGGATTTGGTATTGGTATCGAGCGTATGGTGACTTTTGCAGCAGGTACAAAACACATCCGTGAAGCCATTCCATTCCCACGTATGTTGCACCGTATCAAACCTTAATAACTATAAGAGAGTGGGACAGAAATCGGTAATTCGTTAGAATTCGATTTCGTCGTCCCACCTCCGCACAGTTGAGTTGGGCTGTAAAAGCTGATGAAATCAGCGTAGTAGAGCCCACTCAACCACTGCGTCTTGCTCGACAATTCAAAGATAATTGAGAGGCTAGGACTTTTGTCCCAGCCTCTACTTTAAATGAAAGAGGTGGAGAAAATGTAGGCAACTCTAAGTAAGTCTTTTAGAAACACAAAAAATATCTATTGAAAGAGAGAAAACAATGTTTAAAAGAACTTACAAACGCAATATTCCACTCCTAGCAGGTCTGGAATTTACATCTTATTTTGGAATTACTAGTTTTTGGATTTTATTTTTTATCCAAAATGGTCTTTCCTTGCTTCAAATCGGTCTATTAGAGAGTATCTTTCATGGGACAAGTCTCTTATGTGAAATCCCATCTGGTATGTTGGCCGATCGATTTAGCTACAAGACCAATCTCTATTTGGCTCGCTTGGCCAGTATTGTGTCCTCTATCTTGATTTTGTTTGGTCAGGGGAATTTTTGGATTTATGCGATTGCTATGATGGTCAATGCTTGGTCCTACAATTTTGACTCAGGGACCAGTACCGCCTTCTTATATGATTCTGCTGTTGAAGCTGATCAAAAGGACCGATATCTTCAGATTTCTAGCTTTTTTTATCTGGTGTGGCAGAAGTCACCCGAACCTTAGGTACAGTTGTGGCAGGCTTCTTTATTCATGGAGCATTGGCTTGGACCTACCCTAATTGCTATTGGTCTTTCCTTGCTTTCCATAGTCTTGATTTTTCTGATGAAGGAGCCGGAGAGCAAGAGTGGTGAAAGAAATCACTTGACCTTAAAAAGGATATTGGTAGTAGTGAAACAAGAATGGCATGAAAAACCAGTGCTCTTTTACTGGATGTTCACCTATCAGCTGCTAGGAACCATCATGTGTATGTTTTATTTTTTTACTACCAACAGAAAAATCAGTGACTTAGCCAGTTGGCAAGTTTCGCTCATTATGTTGATTGGTAGTGGATTCAATCTCCTAGCGGTTTATTTAGCCAGTCAAATCGGGAAAAAATGGAATAGTAATCAAGTCTTTCCGGTTTTGGTTGCATTGACAGGGGTGGCTTTGTTTTTGGTAGGTGTAAGGACTCCATTCGCCTATCTGAGTGTCTATCTCTTGACAAATGCCCTTTATGCCGTTTATCAACCCATCTACTACAATGAGTTACAAGCTTATTTGCCTTCAAGTGTACGAGCAACCATGCTGAGTATCAACTCCATGATGTTTAGTCTTTTCCATGATTGTGATCTTCCCACTGACTGGTTGGTTGATCGATACTTGTGGATTTGTAGCTGTTTTTCTTGTGCTAGGCCTGATAACACTCATCTCTTTCCCACTCTTACTGATTGGATTGGGGAAAATGGGCAAGATCTTAAACAAGGGGACAAAGACGGAATAAAATTCCTGGCCTTCATCAGGTCATTATTCGACTCTCTCTGCTTTGCAGGGAGAGTTTTTATCTTTCTAAATTGTGGTAAAATAAGTACATCCATTAGAAAGAAAAAAATGACTAGTATGAAAGACTTATTGAAATACTTCAGGAATTATAAAAAAAGAAACCATACTGGGACCGTTTTTTTCAAGTTGTTAGAAGCAACTTTTTGAATTACTGGTTCCACTTTTTAATTGCCCATCTGGTCGATCAGCTCATCCCCCGTCAGGATCAAGGGGGATATTTGGACTGGTTGGTCTCTTATTTGTTTTTTGCTGGTTTTGGGGTTCTTGTAGCGATAACGGCCCAATATTATTCGTCAAAAAGCAGCGGTTGGCTATACCAAGGAATTGACTAATGACCTATATGAGAAGATTCTCAGCTTGTCTAAGGAGCAAAGAGACCGTTTAACCACCTCAAGTCTCGTGACGCGCTTAACCAGTGATACCTATCAGATTCAAACGGGGATTAATTTATTTTTACGTCTATTTCTCCGTGCGCCGATTGTCGTTTTTCGGATCGATTTTTTTATGGCCTTCACCATTAGTCCGCAACTGACCTTATGGTTTATTGGTATGGTTGCCCTCTTGACCTTAATCATTGTCCTTATGTCTCGTCTGGTCAATCCTCTTTATGCGCGCATAAGGAAAAATTACGGACCGAATGGTTACCATTACGCGTCAGCAGTTACAAGGGATGAGGGTTATCCGCGCCTTTGGGCAGGCATCTCACGAAGAAGCAGAGTTTAATGAGGTTAACCAAGACTATACGAAGTGGCAATTAGTGGTCTCTAAATGGTCTAGTTTAATCAGTCCCTTAACTTTTCTCGTCGTGAATGGAACCTTGATTTGTATTCTTTGGCAAGGGCAAGCCTCTATTCAAATGGGGACCCTCAGTCAAGGAATGTTGGTTGCTTTGGTCAATTACCTGCTTCAAATTTGACGGAATTGCTGAAGTTAGCCATGTTGGTGACATCGCTCAACCAAAGCTATATTGCTGCTGGTCGGATAGTCCAGGTCTTTGAAGAAAAAAGTGAAGAGCTGGATCAAGAGTTGGATGATGTATCTGTTTCTGACCCTCAACTGGCCCTCCAGATCCAAGACCTTGTCTTTACCTATCCTTTAGCTGCAAAACCATCCTTAGAAGGGATTCACTTATCCCTGAACAAGGGCCAAACTTTGGGAATCATAGGAGGGACAGGTGCTGGTAAATCTACTTTGGTTCAATTGTTAGGTCATCTGTATGAAGCAAGTAAAGGAAGTCTAACTATTTTTAAAGATGGAGAAAATACAAAGACTCTTCGTCAATGGCGTGACTGGGTAGCAGTAGTTCCACAAAAGGCTGAGCTCTTTAAAGGGAGTATTCGTTCAAACCTAACATTAGGATTAAATGAGGAACAGAACGAAGAGCAGTTGTGGTGGGCCTTGGGAGTTGCGCAAGCAGCTGATTTCGTCCGTGAGAAAGAGGGAGGACTAGAGGCTCCCGTAGAAGCTTTTGGACGGAATTTTTCTGGTGGTCAACGGCAACGTTTAACCATCGCTCGGGCTGTCCTTCGCCAAGCACCATTTTTGGTCTTGGATGATTCTACATCTGCCTTGGACTATTTGACAGAAGCAAGACTATTACAGGCTCTAAAAGAGGAGTTGACGGAAACAAGCCTCATCCTCATCTCGCAGCGGACCAATAGTCTACGAAGTGCTGAGCAAATTCTCATCTTAGATAAAGGTCGTCAAGTCGGCCTAGGAAGTCATGAAGACTTGGTGGCAACCAATCCTTTATACCAAGAGATTCATTTCTCCCAACAGAAGAGAGAGGAGGGGGCAGAATGAAACAGAAGACTTATTTACGGCGCTTGCTTGCTGACCTAGCCAAACAGCCCATTTGGCTAATCTTAGCCAGTCTGGGAACCATCTTACAAGTCTTGTTGACCGTCTATATCCCTATCCTAATCGGGCGGGCAATAGACTTAGTGGTCCTCCCTGATGCAGCTCACCTCATACTCCCACTTATCCTGCAAATGGGTCTAGTGATCCTCTTTGCAACCTTGATTCAATGGTTGAATCCTTTAATTTACAATCAGATGATCTATCGATACAGTGAGGACTTAAGGGAGAAGGTCATCCAGAAAGTACATGTCCTTCCTTTATCTTTCCTGGATCGTCAAGGTACTGGGGATTTGGTCAGTCGCTTGACCACGGACGTTGAACAACTGAACAATGGTTTATTCATGGTCTTCAGTCAGTTCTTTGTTGGTCTTCTTACAATCTTAGTGACCATCGCTAGTATGGCCCGATTGGATTGGATGATGATGGGGATGGTTTTGATCCTGACTCCTTTATCACTCTTTATCGCTCGTTTTATTGCCAAGCGTTCCTACCATCTCTTTCGGATGCAGACCCAAGCTCGTGGGGCTCAGACGCAGATAATTGAAGAATCTCTTAGTCAAGAAAGCTTGCTTCAAGCCTTCAATGCTCAGGATGCATTTCATAGGAGATTTATCGAGATCAATGGGGACTATGCTGCTTACTCTCAAGAAGCGACTTTTTACTCCTCCACCGTTAATCCTGCGACGCGCTTTGTCAATGCCCTAATTTATGCGCTTGTGACGGGATTTGGTGCCTTCCGTATCCTATCTGGAACGAGCTTTACTGTTGGTCAGTTGGTAACCTTTCTCAACTATGTCAATCAGTATACTAAACCCTTCAATGACATCTCCTCTGTCCTTGCTGAACTGCAGAGCGCCTTAGCTTGTGCAGAGCGCCTCTATAGTATCCTAGACCAAGAGGAAGTGAAAGAAAGTGGTAAAAGAGACTTGCAAGAAGACGCTGTCGAAGGAGCTGTCCAATTTGATCATGTCAGCTTTGGTTATCTCTCTGATCAGCCCCTCATAAAGGACCTCTCCATTTCCATTCCGCCTGCTAGTAAGGTAGCCATTGTTGGTCCAACTGGGGCTGGGAAATCTACACTAATTAACCTTCTCATGCGCTTCTATGATATGGATCAGGGGCAGTTGCGTTTAGATCATGAAGCTGTAGATAGCTATAGTCTAGAAAGCTACCGCAAGCAGTTTGGGATGGTTCTACAAGAGACTTGGCTCAAAGTTGGAACGGTTCATGAGAATATCGCATTTGGTCGACCAGATGCTAGTCGGGAAGAAGTGGTTCAAGCAGCAAAAGCTGCCAATGCTGATTTCTTTATTCAACAGCTTCCAGATGGCTATGATACTTATTTAGCAGATGCGGGTGACTCCCTCTCTCAAGGACAAAGACAGTTACTAACCATTGCTCGGGTCTTTCTTGCAGTGCCTAAGATTCTGATTCTAGATGAGGCGACCTCTTCCATTGATACACGGACAGAGTTGCTCATTCAGGATGCCTTTCATAAGTTAATGGTGGGTCGGACGAGCTTTGTAATTGCCCATCGCCTGTCTACAATTGAAAATGCGGATCTCATCCTAGTCATGGTAGATGGAAATATCGTTGAACATGGGAATCATACAGAGTTGATGGCACGAAAAGGTGTTTATTACAAAATGCAAACTGCCCAACTTTCTAGTAATTAAGACAGAAAAAGACTGGATCTTTGTCCAGTCTTTTGTATTTAATCCTGCTGATCTTTTAAAAGATAGAGAAGAGAAAAGGCGAGGAGAGCCATAGCAATGCCTAATACAGTGAAAATAAAAGCATTGCTATCGGAGATGAATCCGATGGTACTAAGAGCAAAAGGTGTAATGGCTGCTCCAAAGCTACAACCTAAAACTGCAACAGAAGTAACTTGATTCAAGCGTTTAGCAGGGATCTTCTCTGAAATAATCTGAAAGACCATTGTGAGGGATGTACTATAGGTATAACCTGAGAAGAGAGCAGAAATTCCAAGTAAAGGAATGCTAGGAGAAAGAGCTATCGCAATTAATGAAAGACCAAAAGCAATACCCGCAAATGTAATGAGTTTACTCTTAAAGGCATGGACAAGTCCAGAGAATGTGAGACCTGCGAGGATACCAATTAGTTGCATACCGCTTAGGATGAGACTAGCTGAGTTGTATGATTCTTTAAAGGTATAAGCAACAATACTTGGTATACGAAGAGTAACACCGACATTACATAAGACAATCATTGCGGCTACAAGAGCTAAGATAATGGTTAATTTCCACTCTTCTTTTTTTAGCGGCTCTTTATGGTTAGCAGAAGCATGATGTTCTTCTTCGTGTTTTTCATAAGGAACGAAGGTTAAGAAAAGGAAGAGAACAATTAAACCAGCTCCATAAGCTAAGAAACTTGCAGTCCATCCAAATTGTAATAGAAAACCAACTAATAAGGTGACTAAGGCAGTTCCGACTACTTCAGCAGAACCACGAAATCCAAGTGTTTGGATTCTTTTCACGACCATGGTAGCGCTCGCTAATGATGGAGATTGCCTTTGCATTGATCAATCCGACTCCCATCCCAAAAAAATTAAACGTGAAAGAAAAAAAGAATCGGATAAGCTTGGTTGATGAAGGAATCATTCCAAAAAAAGGAAAGAATCAAGAGACCGGTAACAATCATCTTTCTTTCATCTAAAAAAACTTCTCGATAAGAGTATTTAAAAAAATAAGGTGACCATGATACCAGCAGATGGAAGAGATACCAAGAGTTCAATCTGGCCTTTAGGTAAATCCTTGTAATAATTAAACATGGAAGGAAGTGCGCTTGAGATAGAGAAAGAAGTTGTTAGTACCAGAGATAAAGAAAGGATACTAACTTTTTTTCTAATAATTTTTTTCATATTTACCTACATTCTTTTTATTACGTCTTTTTGACACTCTACTATGGTATAGTTTTTTTGATTCATTTAGCAAGTTATTTAGATGAAATTTCTTAATATTTTTCATATTTGGAAGAAGAAAAAAATACTGGAGTTAAAACTCCAGTTTTTATTTCTATTAAACGTTTAAGACTTTATCCAAGAATTCTTTCAATCGTGGGTGTTGTGGGTTGTCGAAGATTTGGTCTGGTTTGCCGTCTTCGAGGAATTCCCCATCAGCGGTAAAGATGACACGATTGGCTACTTGGCGAGCAAATCCCATCTCGTGGGTAACGATAATCATGGTCATGCCTTGTTTAGCCAAGTCCTTCATAACGTTCAGTACGTCCCCGACCATTTCAGGGTCAAGGGCAGAAGTCGGTTCGTCAAAGAGCATGACATCTGGCTTCATTGCCAAACCACGCGCAATGGCCACCCGCTGTTTCTGACCACCTGACAAGCTATCAGGAGAGAAATCAGCTTTGTCAGCCAGTCCAACCTTTCCAAGAGTTCCATCGCTAATTCCTTAGCTTCTTCACGACTCATGCGTTTGTGCTCTAAAGGAGCAAACATGATGTTTTCGATAACACTCATATGAGGGAAGAGGTTGAAGTGCTGGAAGACCATCCCGACATTTTCACGAACGATATCAATGTTGGTTTTTGGATCAGTCAGGTCATAGCCGTTCACGGTAATCTGTCCCTTGGTTACTTCTTCGAGAAGATTGAGACTGCGTAGGAAGGTTGATTTACCTGAACCAGATGGTCCGATGATACAAACCACATCTCCTTCGTAGAATTTTGTTGAGATGCCTTTTAGGACCTCATTTTCACCGTAATATTTGTGGAGGTCATGGACATCAATTTTTAATTTAGCCATTAGTTAGCCCTCTTTTCTAATTGTTTTGCAAAGCGTGTCAATAAGGTAATGATGACGAGGTAAAAGACTGCAAGGATCGCATACATCTTGAAACTTTGGTAGTTTCGAGCGATGATAATCTTACCAGTTTGGAAGAGCTCGACCAAACCGATAGCTGACACGATGGTCGTATCTTTCAAGGCAATGACAAATTGGTTGACAAAGTTTGGGAGCATCAGTTTAGTAGCTTGAGGCAAGATGATCTTGCGCATAGTCTTACCATAAGAGATCCCGAGGCTTCGACTCGCTTCCATTTGACCAGCAGGGACTGCTTGAATGCCTCCTCGAACAATCTCAGCGATATAAGCAGCAGCATTGAGGGAGAGAGCGATGGTACCTGCAAGGAAGTCATTGATTGGTGATTGATGACCTGTCATGGACTCGATCAAATTAGGAATTCCCCAGAAGATGAAGGCAGCAAGGATCATCAGTGGGATACCACGGATGACATCGACGAAGATCTCAGCTGTCCAACGAAGCCATTTATAAGGACTGACACTGAACATTCCAAAGATGATCCCAATCACCATAGCGATCGCAAATGATAGAAGTGCTAGTGCAATAGTGACACCAAGTCCACTTAACAATTGTTTGTAGTTGTTTTGGAGCAAGCCCCAGATAGTCGTTTCATCTACTGCAGTAGATTCTGTGGATTCTTCGCTATCGCTTGAAAGGTACTTATCCAAGATCTTTTGGTATTCGCCACTTTCTTTTAAGTTGGCCAAACCGTTGTTAAACATTTCAATCAATTCAGGGTTTGAATCCTTTTGAACTGCAAAGGCAGTCTGACCACTTGGAGTTCCTTCGATAGGTGTTTTGAATTTACGTCCTTGTTTAATGGCGTATTTGATCACAGGTTCGTCATCCATGATAGCAGCTACAGAACCAGAGTTTAAGCTGTCATACATAGAAGCCCCATCTGAGAAGGTTTTGATTTTATAGCCATACTTGCTCTTGTTTCCTCGAGGAAAGTTTGAGAAGCAGTACCATTTTTGACACCAACTGTTTTTCCTTTTAGATCTTCGTAGGAAGAAATCTTACTACTTTCTTGAACTGCTAGGATCGAATTCGTTGTGTAGTATGGGTCAGAGAAGTCAAAAGTTGCCTTACGAGCATCTGTTACAGTCATGCCTGCAATCATTCCGTCCGCATTTCCATTCTGAACATCACTGACGGCGGCATCAAAACCAGGGTTGCTAATTTCTAGAGTAAAGCCTTGGTCTTTGGCAATGGCCTTAATTAATTCCATATCAATCCCAGTGTATTTGCTTTGATCATTTTGGAAGACGAAGGGAGCAAAAGAGGAATCACTAGAAATTTTGTATTTTTTCTTCTTAGGAGTCGCCTTTTGGCCAGCTTTTGTGCTCGTTTCAGGAACAGCAGAAGTGCTGGCGGTAGTCGTTGTTGAAGATGATGATTGGCTGCTACCAGTCCATTTTTCAATAATTTGGTCTAGTGTACCATCTTTCTTCATTTGAGCAAGGGCAGTATTGAATTGTTTAATAAGGTTTTCATGGGACCCATCTTTTTTGACTCCAAAAGCAAAGCTTCCAACAGCTTCTCCTTCCATATTAATAGAAAGATCTTGGCCTTGCTTAATGGCATATTCGATAACAGGTTGGTCGTCCATAATGGCATCCACTGCACCGGTTGATAAACTATTGTTCATCAAATCACTGGTATCGAATGTCTTGATCGTATAACCGTACTGATCTTTGTTCTTCTGAAGGAAGCGTTGAGCAGCTGTTCCGTTTTTGACTCCGACCGTTTTTCCTTTGAGCTGGTCATAGGAAGTGATTTTGTTAGCTTTCTTAGTCGCAATCACGACTTTTGTATCATAGTAGGTATCAGACATCGCAAAGACTTGCTCACGTTCCTTGGTCTTGGTCATCCCTGCCATAATGGCATCGGCTTGACCAGCTTGAACTGCATTGACCGCTGCATCAAAGCCTGGGAACGATTTTTCTAAGGTCCATCCGTTAATTTCAGCGACCTTATCCAAGATTTCAACATCAATTCCTTTATAAACTTGGTCTGAGTCTTTGAATTCGAAGGGCGCATATGCCGTATCGAAAACGACTTTTACAGTTTCAGCCTGTGCTTGACTCGCAAAGGCGAATAGTGGAAATAAGAAAAGCAAACATGCTACTAGTTTTTTCTTCATTTCGTTCTCCTTTATATCAAATCCAGTTGTCTCGAGAAGAGCAATGGAAGGGATACCCAAAAGGGCTCAAAAAAATAAAGAATTCATACTGAAAACAAGTATGAATTTCATCATTTATTAGTTACGAGGATTATCATACCATAAATGAAACCTAAAATCAAGAATTTTAACCAATCCATGTTATGTTTTCTGACATCATTAAATATTGCAGTCTCTGATTTTCTTTGCTACAATGAAACTATAAGATAAAAGGAGGAAGATAATGAAGAAAGGTAACATTTTTCAAGATATAAAAACTGACACCTCATGGTCAGTACTTGTTTCTACACTATTCTATGTGTTCTTAACTTTCCTATTTGTTGAAGGTGGGCTTTGGCTTGGGAGTGAGTTTGTAGGACCATTTTCTCTAGTCATAGAGTTTTTAACGGAGCTCTTTTCACCAGGAAATGGAGGCGCAAGTGTTCAAGAGTTCTTCTACCATTATTTTCTCTATTATGAGCTTTTCAGTTTTGTATTCATTCTCATCCTCTTTATTTTTTGGGTGAAGTTCATTGAGAAGAATCCCTTATCGACGTTAGGTTTTGTAAAAAGGAATTGGCTTAAGTATCTAGGTTGGGGGATCTTGCTTTCTCTTCTTCAAATGGGAGTGATTGCCCTTGTCTACCAGTTGGGTGGTATTGGATCTTTTGAGCTTAATGAATTAAGTTTAGAACCCATTCTCTTTATTCTCGGTTTATTTCCATTTTGGCTCCTTCAAGGAGGAACTGAAGAAGTAGCGACACGGGGTTGGCTCCTCACTCGGATTGCAGCCAGAGCTAATCTCCCCTTAGCGATCGCGATTTCTAGTAGTCTCTTTGGCATTCTTCATCTGGGTAATTCTGGAGTGACCTTATTATCCGTACTGAATATTGTCCTTGATGGAGTGCTAGCTGGTTTGCTCCTTGTCTACACCGATAGTATCTGGCTAGTGGTCGCCCAACACGGCACTTGGAACTATGTACAAGGAAATCTCCTTGGTTTTCAAGTCAGTGGGACGGGCGCAGATGCGTCTATCTTTAGCTTTACCATGGGATCAGGACCTGACTGGCTGACCGGAGGTGAATTTGGAGCAGAAGGATCAATCATCACCACTATTGTTCTCCTTTTATCCCTAGTGATTGTTTATCGCTTAGGGGAGAGGAAAGAAAAGTTTGATGACTAACCTCTGTGTAATGTCTGAAAGTCATATATGAAAAAGACAAACACCAAAAATGACGTTTGTCTGCATTCTGAGTCGAACACATATTGATGAGTTCGGCTTTTTCTATATAATAATGGGAATGATTAGCTTGACTTGTGCACCATTATGAGTATTTTCTAAATGCATAGTTCCATTATGAAGTTTCATGACGCGTTTCACGAAAGATAAACCAAGTCCAAAGTGACTTTCTTGAGAGGGTGTTCTTGCTTGGTCCTCTTTATAGAAAAGATTTCCAGCATGTTGTAATACATTTTTTGAAAAAGTAGATTGATTATTCCATATGGTTAGAACTAATCGATTTTTTTCTTGTGACATTGTTAGCTGGATCTTTGCATCATTATCTTTTTGATGTTGTATTGCATTATTAATAATATTTGTGATTGCTCGAAAAAATAGATTGGAATTAATGGCAATTTGTGTTGATGGAGTTACTGTATTTGAAAAAACAAATTGTGTATTTCTCGGGAGTAAAGGAGTGATCTGTTCCTTCAATTGATGAGTTACTTGTTGAATTGATATGTTTTCAAGTTGAATATCATGGTCATAAAAGGTTTTGGAGTATTGGATGAAGTGGTTGAAATAATCGTTTAATTGAATACTTGCTTGCTCCAGATCTTTTAGACATTCCATTACTTGGGGTGTTTGCTCAGTGGATTGTAAGAATTCAGCATTTCCTCTGATGACAGTTAGAGGGCTACGAAGATCATGTGCAGCGCTAGATACTTGAAACATGAGTTCTTTTTTTTGATCTTTTTCATTTTGAATTCTATTTTTTATTTCAGATTGCATTTTTTCGATCAGATCGTTTGTTTCAATGAATTCTTTAATCTGCAAATGGTGATGTTCATTTTTGGTGAAATATAGACCACTATGATAAACCATGTTCATTTCTGTTTGAATCTTGGTTAATAATTGTCTAATATTTATTACAATGATAAAAATTAAAATGATGCAAAGATAAATCCAAGAACTGACGCTAAAAAATAAAGCAAAGTGATTGGCATTTTTCTCATTAATTCCAGATACAGAAGATAGAAGAGCTGGAACTATGTAAAAAAGTATCAGACATAGAAGAAATTGCCAAATGATTTTAAGGTAGGTACGCTTAATGAGTTGCTTGATTGTCAATTCTTTTTCCATTTGTATCCTCCTCCCCATATTGTTTTGATGGGGTCAATTTGATGGATCTTAAATTTTTGTCTGATTTGATAGATGTATTCAGTAATGGATCGTAGTTGTGCATCAGAGTCTACAGGATAGAGGTAATTGTAAAGTTCTTCTATGCTAAATATTCGGTTCTCATTTTTTGCTAAAAGATAAAGTAAATCAAACTCTCGCTTAGTTAATGAAATTCTCTTTGATTGATAATATACTTCTTTACTATCTCGATAAAAAGTTATATTTGAATCCATCTCTTCTTTAGAGGCATGATGTGATCTTTCTTCTCTACGAAGATGCATTTGAATTCTTGCAATTAATTCTTTAATGCTAAATGGTTTTGTGATGTAATCATCTGCACCAGCTTGAATTCCTTTTAGTAAATCTTCTTCAAAATCTTTAGCGGTTAGAAATAGAATTGGAGTAGTAATTTGTGAACGAATGGAACGACAGATTTCTAAGCCAGAAATGGGCATCATGACGTCAAGTAAAATTAGATCGAATCCAGTAAAGTCACAGATATTGATCTCCTCTATATTTTTACGAGTTTCCACGTGAAAGTTGTTCGCTTTTAATGTATTGGCTATTAATCGTAAGATTTTTTCATCATCGTCAATGGCTAAAATTTTATACTTCATAGGCCCTCCAATTGTATTCCATATTATAGCAAATCTAGAATGCAATTTGTTAGAAATAAAAAAAATAATTATTCTGAGAATTTCCTGATTTTCTCCTGTTATACTTGCTCCAAGTGAAGGTGGAATTTCACTAAAAGTCAGAAGGGAAAAAGAATGAATGATAACAATTCAAAAGCTACATAAGGAATATAATAATAAAATTGTCCTTCAAAACGTGTCTTTCAAAGCCAAAAAAGGTGAGATTACTGGTTTGATTGGACCGAATGGATCCGGAAAATCAACTTTAATCAGAATTTTACTTGGTTTAGAAAATAGTCAAATGGGGATAGCGATGATCAATGGCAAAAAATACTCTCAATTGGGAGATAATCCTTTTGGTATTGTTGGATCATTCCTCGATAGTTGCCAACCTTATCCAACTAGAACAGGATTTCAGCATCTTCGGTGGATTGGCTTGGCTTGTGGCATTGACAAAAATAGGTGCAATGAATGTTTAGAGTTGGTGGGGTTAAGTGAAGCTAAAAATAAAAAAGTAAAAGACTATTCATTAGGAATGAAGCAACGTCTTGGGTTAGCAACAGCCTTATTAGCAAATCCTGATATCTTAATTTTAGATGAACCAATCAATGGACTAGATCCAGAGGGTATCCGCTGGGTACGCAATTTTTTACAATCTTTTGTCAATGAAGGTAAAACTGTCTTAATGACAAGTCATTATATGAGTGAGTTAGAATTGACTGTAGATCATTTGGTTGGTATTTCTAATGGGAAGATCGTTATTGATGCTCCTACAAAAGATATTTTGAAACAGTTTGGATCTTTTGAGGAAGCATATTTTAAGGCGCTCGAAGGGAAAGAAGGTGAATAATATGTTGAAACGTTCCTTTTTTAGTGACCTCTATAAATATTGTAGTTTAGCTACTTTTAAATTCACTTTTTTTCTTATTTTGGGAGTCAGCATATTTTTTACAATTCAAAATATTCAGGTGATAAATGCCTTAGTAGAAGGAAATGGCCAAGCAGTTAACCTTGATCCGTCTATGTTATCATCGAATCCAGTCTATACAGTCAGGGATGCTCTCTTATCATCCCCCTACCAAGCAAGTGTTATTTTCTTGCCAATCTTGGTTTCACTTGTTTATTCAACCCATTACCAATATGGTGATGATAATTTTACTCAGTTATTGATTCCTAACTGGAAAGTGAGTCTTACTGGGTTTATTGCAAGTTCGATTGTCTTATCGTTACTTTCTACTTTAGTAATTTCTATAGTAAATGCTGTTATCTTACTCATTTTTCTAGATTCAACTTTAAAGAATTATTTAGAATTGACTTTGTTTTTAGATGTCACGGTAAGAGTTATGATATTTTCAATCGTTCTTACTTTATTAGCTTTACTTTTCGTAATAGTAACGAAAAAATCAATGACTTCATTAATTGCAGATGTTTTATTATTGGTAATCAGTTTATCAGGTATTCTAAGAGGTATTTCCTCTAAAATAGAAAATCTATTGCCTTTGATTGGAGCAAAGTCATTTGCTTTTGGACGAATTGAAGGGACTCAAATGAGCCAATTGTATGGTTTTACACTTTTAACAGTAGAAGGGATCTTGTTCTTGGTGTTCATAATGGTTGTAGAAAAGATTCGAATGGGGAGGAAGAATGGCAAAAGTATTTTTCAGTCTTATCGTCAAAAAATATAGTTTAAAACCCGTGAAGTACCAGATAACCATACAGTCATTTTTGATAGGTTTTGTGTGTCTCTTAAGTATTTTACCAGTTGCAATCAATGGTACAATTGTAGAATTATCTTTAAAGCAAGCTCTTGTTTTTGCATCAATGCTCTCTGTTGGTATTGGGAGTGTTAATGCATTTGTAGAGTTACAATCACACGAAACAAAACTAGTTTATTTGGTAAGTGGAAAAAGGATCTTAAGTTCAATTCGGATCCTGTTCGTAGAGTTATGTGATGTAGTACTACAATCAACCTTAAATTTCATTGTACTGCTTATATGGTTTCATTTTTTTAGTAGCGAAAATGGTGTCAGTTTAGAAATTTTCAGTTTCTATTTGATTGGCTCCATCCAATACTTTGATTTCTTACTTCTTAAGTTATTTTTTCAAAAGTCCAATGGGGAGTTTAGCTATTTTGCTACTATTTCCTATTTTGGTACAACCATTCATAGAAAGAGTAGTGGAACCATTGACTAGTTATCTATTTTATAATATTATTGCGGAAACAATATTAGGTAGTGCTTCCAATTTGCAACTCTGTATTTACGTTTTTGGACTTGTATGCTCACTTGGAGCAACTCTCTACCTCTTGGTAAGGAATCAAGAAGTTAAGTAGTAAATTGATTTCGTAAAAATAATACCGATGAGCAAACCTTGCTAATTTTGTATATCATGGACACTGATGTTTATTACGTATTGCATGGTTTTAGAATAAAAGACAAGACTTTCGAAGTAAATGCGAGAGTCTTGTTTAGTTTTCACGCTAATGCGTGTCCAATTAATTATTTTGTAATTCGGGTATGTACCGATTTAACGGATCATTTTGTAATATGTTGTTTTCCCTTTCATTCCTCATCTCAGAGAATTCTAGTGATTTATGGTAAAATAAGGTCTATATATGTGAGGATAAAGAGATGATTAATCGAATTACAGATAACAAATTTAAACTAGTATCGAAATACCAACCGTCTGGGGATCAACCGCAGGCCATTGAACAGTTGGTGGATAACATCGAGGGTGGTGAGAAGGCCCAAATCCTGATGGGAGCGACTGGTACAGGAAAGACCTATACCATGAGCCAGGTCATCGCCCAAGTCAATAAGCCGACCTTGGTCATCGCCCACAATAAAACCCTAGCGGGTCAGCTTTATGGGGAGTTCAAGGAATTTTTCCCGGAAAATGCGGTCGAGTACTTCGTATCTTACTACGATTACTACCAGCCAGAAGCTTATGTGCCATCGAGCGACACCTATATCGAAAAGGATAGCTCGGTCAATGATGAGATTGACAAGCTTCGTCACTCCGCAACCTCGGCTCTTTTAGAACGAAATGACGTCATTGTAGTCGCGTCTGTTTCATGTATCTATGGGTTGGGTTCGCCTAAGGAATACTCGGATAGCGTAGTGAGCCTGCGTCCAGGTCTGGAGATTTCTCGTGATAAACTGCTCAATGATTTGGTGGACATCCAGTTTGAGCGCAATGACATCGACTTTCAACGGGGGAAATTCCGTGTTCGGGGAGATGTGGTCGAGATTTTCCCAGCTTCGCGTGATGAGCATGCCTTTCGCGTTGAGTTCTTTGGGGACGAGATTGACCGCATCCGTGAGGTTGAAGCTCTGACGGGCCAGGTTCTGGGAAATGTGGACCACTTGGCCATTTTCCCAGCTACCCACTTCGTGACCAATGACGATCATATGGAAGTAGCCATTGCCAAGATTCAGGCGGAATTAGAAGAGCAGTTGAAGGTCTTCGAAAAAGAAGGCAAGCTCTTAGAAGCCCAGCGCCTGAAACAACGGACCGAGTATGACATCGAAATGTTGAGGGAGATGGGCTACACCAACGGGGTCGAAAACTACTCCCGGCATATGGATGGCCGGAGTGAAGGAGAGCCGCCTTACACCCTTCTTGACTTCTTCCCAGAAGATTTTCTCATCATGATCGATGAAAGCCACATGACCATGGGACAGATCAAGGGAATGTACAATGGTGACCGTTCTCGTAAGGAAATGCTGGTCAACTATGGTTTCCGTTTGCCGTCTGCCTTGGATAACCGGCCACTGCGTCGGGAGGAGTTTGAAAGCCATGTCCACCAGATTGTCTATGTGTCAGCGACACCGGGTGATTATGAGATGGAACAAACCGATACTGTCATCGAACAGATCATTCGTCCGACAGGTCTACTCGATCCCGAGGTGGAAGTGCGCCCTACCATGGGACAAATGGACGATCTCTTGGGTGAGATCAATGCGCGTGTAGAACGGGGAGAGCGGACATTTGTCACCACCCTGACCAAGAAGATGGCAGAGGACTTGACCGACTACTTCAAGAAATGGGTGTCAAGGTCAAATACATGCATTCGGATATTAAGACTTTGGAGCGGACAGAAATTATCCGTGATTTGCGTCTGGGTGTCTTTGATGTCTTGGTCGGGATCAACCTCCTTCGGGAAGGGATTGACGTACCGGAAGTGAGTCTAGTTGCCATCCTCGATGCGGATAAGGAAGGTTTCCTCCGTAACGAGCGGGGACTCATCCAGACCATCGGTCGTGCTGCCCGTAATAGTGAGGGGCACGTGATCATGTATGCGGACACCATGACCCAGTCTATGCAAAAAGCTATCGATGAAACAGCCCGTCGTCGTCAGATTCAGATGGCTTATAATGAAGAGCATGGCATTGTGCCACAAACCATCAAGAAGGAAATCCGTGACCTGATCTCTGTTACAAAGGCGGTGGCCAAGGAAGAGGACAAGGAAGTGGATATCACCAGTCTCAACCGCCAAGAGCGCAAGGAACTGGTCAAGAAACTACAAAGCCAGATGCAAGAAGCCGTCGAAGTGCTTGACTTTGAGTTAGCAGCGCAAATCCGTGATATGATGTTGGAAGTCAAGGCCTTGGATTAGATAGGATAATGCGAATGAAGATTATCATTAAAACAATGGAAACTCCTGAAGAGATAGAAGGAAAATCTCTCGTTCATTGGCAAACGTGGAGAGAGGCTTATGACAATCTTTTACCCGCGGAATTTCAGGAGACGATGACTTTAGATAGATGTCGTTTCTTTAGTCAAAAGTATCCAGAAAATACCTTGATTGCGATGGATGGAAAGAAAGTCGTTGGATTTATCAGCTATGGAAATTTTCGTGATGAGGCCATTCAAGCTGGTGAAATCATTGCTTTATATGTTTTAAAAGACTATTATGGAAAAGGTATTGCTCAGAAATTAATGAAGGAAGCTTTGAGGACTCTTGATCATTTTTCTGAAATTTATTTATGGGTATTGAAAGATAATAAGCGAGCCATTGCTTTCTATCAAAAAATGGGTTTTACTTTTGATGGGCAAGAAAAAATACTTAAACTTGGAAAACCCGTTAAGGAATTGCGGATGATGTGTTCTTCAAATAAAAATTCCTAAAGGACCTATCTATCAATCTTTGAACCATTATCAATTAATCAAGTAAAAAAATAAAAGAGATAGAAAGAACCAAATAAATGAAGGAGAAGTCGAATGAAAATTCTAGTCATCAATGGGCATCCAGATAAGGAAAGTTACTGTCAGGCTATTTTTCAAACCATAGTCGAAACTATTGACTCAAAGCGCCATGAGCTTGAAGTCATCAGTCTCAATGAAGAGGATTTTGACCCTGTATTACGCTATGGCTATCGAAAGCGGATGGAAGAAGATCCCTTTATCCTTCGGTCTCAGGAATTGATCCAGTGGGCGGATCATTTCATCTTTGTCTATCCCATCTGGTGGAGTAGTATGCCGAGCCTCATGAAGGGCTGGATCGATCGGGTCTTTACACCGGGGATTGCTTACTCGGCCAATGATCAGGGAAGCTTTATCTGGAATTACCTCAGAGGCAAGCAATTTAAGAAGTTACTCAAAGGCAAAACAGCTAGTATTTATGCGACCTCCATGGCGCCTACTTGGTGGTACAAGATTTTTTCAGGCCCTCTCAACATTCCGGATAGTTATGGCATCTCTGTTTTGAAGAATGCCGTCTTGAACCACTGTGGGATCAAAACCAAGCGTGTCTGCATTTTGGGAGAAGTCGGCCGGGATGTGAACACCGCTAGCATGCGGGAACAGCATCTCCGAAAGGTAGCAGCAGAAGTGGAGAAACTTTGATCAGAGATGTGTTACTACTGATAAGCTAGTGTCTTTAGTTGTATTTTGATTAGCTTTTGGTTAAACTATTAACATACTCTATAAAAAATAGGAATGATTCAATATGCTACTTTTTATCTATATGATCTATGTCATTTATTCACTATCAAAAATGAAAAATGAAGGTAAAAGAGTCTCAATTTTCACTAAGTTGATTGTTTACGGCTTATTGATACTCTCCTCGTTTATGCTCTATTTCAGTTTTTTGTCATTTTTATTTAGCCCGTTGCCATTTTTTGGCTTTCTAGCTGCTCTTGCTATTGGGGGCGTGATGCTCTCTCTGAGATTGATCATTGCCATTCTTTTGCTTTTATTATCGCTCAGCCTATTCTTAGATAGTAAAAACAGTGATCCGGATACGCCTCTGATTGATCATTGGCTTCGATTAGGAGTTCATATCCTATTGATCATTATTTAAAAGAAGATTATTCGTTTTTTAAATCTCCACCAATGTTTACATAGGAGAGGTCAATTATGGGAAAGTATGTGAACCTGTTTAGGATTTTGTATCTGACTCTATTACTTTTTGTTATTGCTAACTTCATATTAGGCTTCTATGGTTACGCCTTTACTCCGCTCCTGTGGAACCCTTGGTTGTATCTAGGAGCAGTGACGATTTTTTGTCACATCTGGTATCGCTTCTATCGAACTCACGCAGTCAATTGGAAGAATGTAGTGGGGCTACTGTTTAGTTTCTTTGTTAGCCTGATCCTAGTATTATTCATTGTGTTTTTCTTTAGTTTTGATGGTCATGGTTCGGTAATGATTCACTCAGAATATTATTTAAAAGAGAAGTCAATTGTCTTTCAAAGAGGCTCCCTTTTAGATGCCTTTGATGAATACCATGAGCTGGTGAATCCCTTTGTCATGAAAAAAGAGATAAAGAAAAAAGTTTATATTGATTAATTGTCAATATCATAGAAAGGAAATATATGTCACGTACAACGCCTACTATACTGTGCAATCTTTGCATGGTCGAAGATCTTGAAAATGGGAAAGTAGTCCTCCAATACCGCTCACCTGAAAAGACTCACTGGGCGGGCTATGCTTTTCCGGGTGGCCATATCGAAGAAGGCGAGAGTCTGGTCGAGTCAGTTATCCGTGAGATTGAAGAAGAAACTGGCCTCACCATTTTCAACCCCCGATTGGTCGCTGTAAAAAACTGGCAGTTAGAGGATGGCATCCGCTACATCGTCTTTTGCTACAAAGCGACAGAATTTACAGGCCAGCTAAGATCGTCTGATGAAGGAGAAGTTTCTTGGGTTGAGAAGGACCAATTAGAAAAGTTGGACTTGTCCTACGACATGCTTCCTCTGCTGGAAGTGATGGAAGACCCGGATTTGTCTGAGTTCTATTATCGCAAACGGACAGACGATGATTGGGAAAAATTTCGCTATTAAGGAGTTGGGTAGACCAGCTCTTTTCTTATTCTTGTAAGAAGTCGAAAAAAGTAGTATGATGGAAGGGTTTAGGAATACCTGATCTAGGGGGATTTATTATATATGAAGGATTTTCACTTTGATGCCATTGCAGCATTTGAAAATTACGAGATTGAAACCATGAGAGATGGCCATGTGGTGGTGACAACCAAGGTGGTCGAATCGTCGCTCAATTATTATGGAAACGCGCACGGCGGCTATCTCTTTACCCTGTGTGACCAGATCAGTGGCTTGGTCGTGATTTCACAGGGAGTAGATTGTGTGACCTTGCAGTCTTCCATCAATTATTTGAAAGCAGGGCGCCTAGGAGATATCCTAACCATCCACGGGGAATGTGTCCACAGTGGACGGACGACTCGGGTTGTGGATGTCGATATTACCAATCAGGAAGGTGCCAATGTCTGTAAGGCCACCTTTACCATGTTTGTAACGGGAGAAAGAGATGAATCAGCAAAAGTACGCATTTAAAAACTATATTTTTGATTTTTATGGAACCTTGGTCGATATCGAAACCGATGAGTCGAGTCCAGTCTTATGGGAGACCATGGCCCAGATCTACCAGTCCTATGGTGCTCATTATACAGGGGAAAGTTTGCAAGTCCGCTATAAGGAGTTGGTGCAGCAAGCTGAGCAAAGTATCGCTAAGGAAAAACAGGTTACATATCCGGAGATTGATTTGACCGTGATTTTCGTTCAACTCTATCTAGAGAGTCATCCAACAGGAGCCAGTGTCCATCATTTCAAAGAGTGGGGACGCTTGATTGCTCGGACCTTCCGTGTCCTCTCTCGCAAAAGATTGGAGCTCTATCCGCACACGAAAGAAGTCTTAGAAGACATGAAAGCTGCAGGGTGTCGGATCTATCTCTTATCCAATGCCCAAGCGGACTTTACCAACCCAGAGATTGATTTGGTTGGCTTGAGAGAGATTTTTCATGACATTTATCTGTCGTCTGATGCAGGGATTCGCAAACCTCAGCGCGAATTTCTCATGAAAGTTATCAAAGACCACCAGTTGAATCCGAATAAAACAGTCATGATAGGGAATGACTTCACTACAGATGTGGCTGTAGCGAAAAGCATCGGCATGCAAAGTATCTTGATCAATACCTTCCCCTACTCGGACGAAGAATTACAGAATAAGAGTCAAGCAGGCGTGCGCGTGATTCAAGACATTCAGGAATTGCAAGAGGATTAAAGGTTACCATCAATTTTAGGAGGCCAAGTTGCCTCTTCTTTTATTGACAATGCTACAGTTAAACAGAATTTGTCAAAATTTCCCTTTCATGGTATACTATGGGAGTTAATTTTGATAAGGAGATTGAAATGAATAACTTACCAAACTGTCCAAAATGTAATTCTGAATATGTCTATGAAGATGGTGCCCTCTTGGTCTGTCCAGAGTGTGCTTATGAATGGAACCCAGCTGAAGTTGTGGAAGAAGAAGGTGTTGTAGCCATCGACGCGAATGGAAATAAATTGGCTGATGGTGATACTGTCACCTTGATCAAAGACTTGAAAGTGAAGGGCGCACCAAAAGATTTGAAACAAGGAACGCGCGTGAAAAACATCCGTATCGTCGAAGGCGACCACAATATCGATTGTAAGATTGATGGCTTTGGTGCAATGAAACTCAAATCAGAATTTGTGAAGAAAATCTAAGGATAAGAAGAAGGGCCTAAACCCTTTTCTTTTGGGAGAATACTATGAAATTCAAACTATTGTTTAGCTATCGTTTTCTATTGTTTATCTTGAGTGTGATCGGCGTTTATCTGCAACTGACCAAGCATGGTGGCTTTGGGATGATGCTCTATTACACCATTTTGTCCAACATGTTGGTCATGTTCTTTATGGGGGACATGGTCTGGCGCATGCTTCGTGGTCGTTCGACCCAGACTCAGGGCTATCTTCGTTTAAAAGGTGGTGTCACCATGTCTATCATGATTACCTGTGTCATCTACCACTTTATGCTAGCCCCCATCGCGACACCTGAGAAGTTTTACCGCTTGGAAACTTCCTCTGTCACTACATTGTTCCTTTGATGTTCTTCTTTGACACCCTGGTGATTGATAAACCAAAACAGTACCGTAAGTCGGATCCATTGGCTTGGACCGTGCTTCCCGTACTCTATATGGTCTTTGCTCTTCTCAACGGTTTGGTCCTTAAGTGGCCGGTTCCAGGTGCCAAAGACAGTCCTTTTCCTTATTTCTTTATCAATGTCAATCGTTTTGGTTGGCTTTATGTGGTTAAGATGGCGACCATCATTTTTGTCGCTTATTTACTAGCTGGATGTGGCTTGTTTGCCTTGAAGAAGATTGGGAAAAAAGGAACAGATCATCATTAAATAAAAGATTTGTGGATGTAAATCCGAACATTCGTAGAAAATAATGAGTTTTTTCTTGCATCCCACTATAAACTGTGATATAGTATGGATAATTAAATAGTCCTTTAATCCTGTCCCGTGAGGCAGGCAAGGAGTCTGATCAAAATAAGGGGTGAACTAGATGCGTTCTAGATCTTATCTCTTGATATTTTTCTGAAGCCTCCTTGAAAAGGGAGGCTTTTTTCTATCAATTAGGAGGAAAAGATGAAGATCAAAGAAGTCGTTGATGATTTGACCATGAAGCGAGCGATTACTCGCATCACTTATGAAATCATTGAACGGAATAAGGATCTGAGCCAAATTGTTTTGGTAGGGATCAAAACTCGTGGCGTTTTCATTGCCAATCGCATCAAAGAAAGGTTAGCACAGCTAGAACAAATAGAAGTTCCAGTCTGTGAATTGGATACCAAGCCTTTCCGTGATGATATCAAAGTAACAGAAGATTCAACCGTTTTACCAGTAGATATTACTGGCAAAGATGTCATCCTGATTGATGATGTCCTTTATACAGGTCGGACCATTCGAGCAGCCATCGATAATCTTGTCAGTCGTGGACGTCCATCGCGTGTCAGCCTGGCAGTCCTAGTGGATCGTGGTCATAGAGAATTACCGATCCGACCAGATTATGTTGGAAAGAACATTCCAACAAGTCGATCAGAGGAAATTATTGTCGAGATGACTGAGCTAGATGGTCAAGATCGCATCTTGATCGAGGTGAGTGAATAAGGTAGTTTTCAAATCGTCGCTATATACAGGAGTGACTGAGGAAGCTTCCTGTATTGTTTCACATATGCATATCTTTGGAATGGAGTTACAACATGTCTACAAATCAAATCGCACTTAAAAACCTTGTCTCAATGGAAGCTTTATCAAACGAAGAAGTTATGGCCTTGATTAAGCGTGGTATTGAGTTTAAAAATGGAGCAAAAGCTCATTATGATGAGCAACATATCGTGGCTAACCTCTTCTTTGAGTCATCAACACGTACGCACAAAGCATTTGAAGTGGCTGAGTTGAAATTAGGTTGTGACCTCCTTGACTTTGATGTGAAAACGAGCTCTGTAAACAAGGGTGAAACTCTGTACGATACCATTTTGACCATGTCAGCTCTCGGAGTTGATATCTGCGTCATCCGTCACCCAGAAGTAGACTACTACAAGCAATTGATTGAAAGTCCAACTATCACAGCCTCTATTGTCAACGGGGGAGATGGATCTGGTCAACACCCAAGCCAAAGTTTACTAGACTTGATGACCATCTATCAAGAGTTTGGTCACTTTGATGGACTCAAGGTTTGTATCGCTGGTGACTTGGATCACTCACGGGTGGCAAAATCAAATATGCAAATCTTGAAACGTTTGGGAGCAACCCTCTACTTTGCAGGCCCAGACGAATGGAGAAGTGCGGAATTTGAAGAATACGGAACCTTTGTGACGATTGATGAAGTGATCGAAGAGGTCGATGTCATGATGTTCCTACGTGTGCAACACGAGCGTCATGATTATGAGTCACTCTTCTCAAAGAGAACTACCATCGTTTGCATGGCTTGACACAAGAACGCTATGATCGTATGAAAGACACAGCCATCTTGATGCACCCAGCTCCAGTAAACCGTGATGTGGAGATTGCTGACCACTTGGTAGAAGCTCCTAAATCACGCATCGTGGAGCAAATGACCAATGGTGTCTTTGTCCGTATGGCTATCATCGAAGCGGTTTTAGCTGGACGTAAATAATATGTAAAAAAGAAAGGAGAAGTGAGAGAGTCTACAAAAAGGTGGTCTTTTCTCACTTTTCTTTTTGGAGTTTGTAAGGAGAATTTATGGTAAAACGTCTCTTAGTGTTAGAAGATGGGACGGTTTTTGAAGGAACTGGTTTTGGAGCTGATACCTATGTCAGTGGGGAATTGGTCTTAAATTCTGCCATGACGGGTTATCAGGAGTTGATTACCGACCAGTCCTATAAGGGGCAAATATTAGCCTTTACTTTTCCAGTTATCGGTACAACTGGGATAAACCGAGATGATTATGAATCTATTTTTCCTGGGTGTCTAGCAGTGGTAGTGCACCAATTAGCGAGTCATCCCAGTAATTGGCGCAAACAATTATCCTTAGATGCTTACCTGAAAAAACACAATATTCCAGGGATCCAAGGAGTCGATACTCGAAAGCTGGCTAAAATTGTCACTGAACATGGAAGTATCAAGGCTACAGTGGTCAATGAGGGGGATGCAATCGAGCATATCTTGGATCAGCTCCGGGCAACTGTCTTGCCTTTTGACCAAGTCCGCCAGGTGTCGACCAAAACCCCCTATGCTGCACCAGGGTTTGGTAAGAGTATCGTCTTGATCGACTTGGGCTTACGGCATTCCGTTTTGCGTCAATTGATTGCACGAGGTTGTAACGTCACGGTCGTTCCTTATTCTATTAAATTGAAGGAATTAAGGATTTGCAGCCGGATGGCATTATTCTATCCAGTGGTCCAGGGAATCCTCATCATATCGATGGTATTTGCCAGGTCATTGCTAAAATCGATCCTCATATTCCAATTATGGGAATCGGCTTGGGGGCAGAATTGCTGGCCCTTGCCCACGGGGGAAGCCTCACCAAACTAAAAAGTCCTCATCGAGGACTTAACATTCCTGTAAAAGAAGTTGCTACTGGAAAAGTCGAAATCACTAGCCAGAATCATCAGTACAACATCGAGCGTGATACTCTTCCACGAGATTTTCTGATCACCCATGAGGAGCTTCATGATCACTCTATCGAGGCCTTTCGTCACCGCTATCTTCCCTTGATAGGTGTCCTCTACCATATTGAGTCCAGTCCAGGACCAAGGGAAAGTCTTTATTTCTATGATGAATTTATGGATTTGATTGAAAGTAAATTAGACGAAAGAAGGGAGGAGTTATGGTCATGAATCAAGTAACGCTGTTGTGTGCAGAATCCTTCAATGATGTCAGTTTGCTTGGAGCACTCACGTCTTGTCCCTTATTAAAAGAACGTGGTTACCAGACAGAAGTCCTCTATTGTGGAGACGAGAACGGAATCACCAAAGAAGAAGGAGATGCTGTTTCCGTTATTCGTTTAAAGTTGGACAGTCTCAAAGAAGCCCTTCTAGCGACGAAAACCAAAAATTTACTGCTGTCTTTTGCGGATAAGCAAGTCCTTGGGCTTTTATTCCGATTGGAAGAAATTGGGTTTCTCAAGGAACACAAGATCCGTATTCTAGGAACTTCGCTTAGGCAGTACCGTACCTTTTACCACCAGGCAGACCAAAAGTCATTTCTACAGGACTTAGGTTATCAAGTTCCTTCCTCATCCTTGGTTTCGACAGTGCGAGAGGCCATTGAGTTCTCAGAGCAGATCCAATTCCCTATTGTTGTTTGGCCACTTGCCAGCAAGCATGGGCAAGGTCGTCGGATTGCTAATAACTTGGATGATTTATGTGATGCTGTCGAAAAAGGACTAGAAGTATCGCCACAGGCTCAGTGTTTGTTGGAGCTCTCAACGGTTGGTTTCAAGGAGTTGGAATACATCGTCGTCCGAGACCGTCAGGATAATTATTATCTTGCGGGAAACATTGAGAGTATCGACCCGGTTGGGATCCATTCCAGTGATTCTTATCAAGTCATCCCAAGTCTGACGTTGACAGATACCGAGCATCAGACCTTGAGAGAGGCAGCTTTGTCTATTGTCCGGCACTTGAGACTGGTTGGAGCGACATCCATCAAGTTTGCGCTTGATCCAAAGAGTTACCAATTCTATATTCTTGAGGTCAATCCTTTTGCTTCGGATTCCTTCTCGACCATGTCCATGGCCTTAGGTTATTCGATTTACCACCAGGCCTTATGCTTAAAATTAGGCGACCACCTTTTGGACCTTCCTCATCCTACGATGAAGGGTCTTACAGCCCTGTTTGAACCCACTCTAGATCGTATTTTCTTTAAACTACCCGTCTTTCCAATGGAAAAGGTGACAAAAGTTCTCAATACACAAATTCATTCAGTTGATGCAATTCATGGGTTTGGTAGTAGTTTGGAAGAAGCCTATCAGCAAGCCGTTGAAAATTTCGGTTCGGATCAATGGCCTAAGCATATTCTAAAAGAGGTTTCGGACGATGAACTCATCCAACGGATCGCCAAACGAATGCCATATCGCTTTTCATCTATCTTAGAAGCATTTCATCGAGGGTTCGAGATGGAAGAAGTGAGTGAACTGAGTCGAATGGATCCGTTTTATCTCCAGTTTTTATATAATCTTTACTTGTATGAGCGACAAGAGAAGGAGCAACTATGTCCTGAGCTAAAATTACGTCCTTTGGATTTAACAGCTGGATTCGGTCAAGTTGGCGAAAAGGTTTCTTACTATACTTCTATCTGTGGCGAAGATGAGGCGCCAGATTGGAGTCAATGGACCTTATTGGTTGATCGAGGCGCTCCAGAAGATTCGAGCCAGATTCTTAGTCTGATAAATCACTTGAACCAAGAGCATGAAAAGGGAAGGAAAGTAGCCCTTCTGACACATCGTCCTTTTGCAGGACATGCAGCAGATACGTGCTTGCGAATCCCTCTTTCAATTTATGAGACTTACCAAGACCAGATTAATAGCCAGTTTAGTAAGGTAGTATATCTGGATGAATAGAAAAAGAGCTTCGGTCAAGATAACCGAAGCTCTTTGTTTAATTCAATAGTGTGGATTAGGAATGTCTAACAATTCCGATGATGGTATCCACTGCACGTTCCATGGTTTGAAGGCTGACATATTCAAAGCGACCATGCATATTTTCGCCACCAGCGAAAAGGTTTGGAGTTGGAATTCCCATAAAGGAAATCTTAGAACCGTCTGTACCACCGCGAATAGGTTCAATGATCGGCGTAATGCCCAAATCTTCCATGACTTCCTTAGCCAAGTTGACTGGTGTCATGTCTTTCTCGATGACTTGTTTCATGTTGTAGTACTGGTCTTTAAGGGTCAAGAGAACACGTTCGGCACCAAGTTCTTGGTTCATCTTGCTTGCGATGTCTTCCATCATGGCTTTACGGGCTTCAAAGTTCTCAGTCTCGAAGTCTCGGATAATGTAGCTAGCATGCGCTTCCTCAACAGTCCCGTCGATATTCATCAAATGGAAGAAGCCTTGGTAGCCATCTGTTTTTCAGGGCGGTCTTCTTCAGGGAGTTGATTGTGGAAGTCAATGGCTAACTGGAGAGCATTGACCATTTGGTTCTTTGCAGTACCTGGGTGCACATTACGCCCTTTGAAGGTGATTTCAGCTCCTGCAGCAGAGAAGGTTTCGTATTGCAATTCACCAAGAGGACCACCGTCCACTGTATAAGCGAAGTCTACATTGAAATCTTCTGCATCAAACTTATCTGCTCCGACTCCGATTTCTTCATCTGGTCCAAAGCCAACTCGGATTTCGCAGTGTTTGATTTCTGGATGAGCATTCAAGTATTCGATGGCTGTCATAATCTCAGCAATCCCTGATTTGTCATCTGCACCAAGAAGGGTCGTACCGTCAGTAGTGATCAAGGTTTGACCTTTGTAGTTATGGAGGTTAGCAAAGTCGGCTGGATCTAGTGAATAACCAGAATCTCCGAGAGCAATGGTGCCACCATCATAGTTTTCGATGACTTGTGGGCTGATATTTTCCGCATTGAAATCAGCTGTATCCATATGAGAGATAAAGCCAATCTTTCGGGTGAGACTTGGATCGTTTGCCGGAAGCGTTCCGATAGCAAAACCATTTGGAAGGTAGTAGACATTCTGAAGTCCAACTCGTTCCATTTCAGGAAGCAGTACATTCTTTGCAAACTCTACTTGAGAAGCTGTACTAGGAGTTGTTGTTGAAGTCTCATCAGAGCGAGTGTTGACTTTGACATAGGTTAAAAAACGTTCTAATAATGTTGGGTATTTCATTTGTTTTTCCTTTTCTAGTTCTGTGCTTGTAAAACATAGCGCTTGATAGCAGTAGCGACACCATCTTCTTCGTTAGAAGTGGTAGTGACATCAGCCAAAGCTTTGATAGCAGCTGGAGCATTGCCCATAGCAACTCCAAGACCCGCGTGCTCAATCATTTCAATATCGTTGTTCTCATCACCGATAGCCATGACCTCTTGCCTTGGAATACCTAAGTATTCAGCCAGTGCCTTTAAGCCGGTCGCTTTATTTACTCCCTTGGGAAGGATCTCGAATAGAATCGGTTGTGAGCGAATGGTGTGGAAGCGCTGGGCTAATACTTCTTCATAGGTCTCTTGAAAGACATCAATCTGCTCTTTCTGATCGATAAACATCCCTTGGAAATCGGTTGTGCCTCAAGAATTTCTTCTAGGCCAAGTGACACGGGGACTGCAGAAACGATGCTAGCATCCATTTTAGCTATTTCAGAAGGTTCCTTATTCAAAATGATATAGCGATTTAAATCGAACAAACTTAATTGAGGATGAATCTCCTGCGTCAACTGATCGAGATAACCCAAATCTTCTTCAGATAAGGCATTATAACTGATGACGGACCAATCTGATGATTTAACAGTTGTACAACCATTATTAATCACAGAGTAGGAGTGATTACTTTTGAAGCCAATTTCTTCAAAAATTGGACGTACACCAGAGAGAGGGCGACCTGTACAGATAACGACGTGTACACCAGCAGCTTCAGCATCCAAAAGAGCCTGCTTATTAGCAGGACTAATGGTTTTGTCTGGTGATAAAAGGGTCCCATCTAAATCAATAGCAACTAATCGAATCATAGCTCATCCTCCTTAGCTGGAAGAAAGCTAGCAATGACTTTTCCGATGACCCTCGGTTCCTCTTCTAAAGGAATAATCTTATCACTGTACTTTTTATTGAGGGAAACGAGACGAATCCCTTGTGCTTCACGAAAGACACGCTTGATCAAGGTTTGCCCATCGTACTCAATAGCATAGATGGCACCAGCAGTATCGTAGAAAGTTTGCTTGATTAGAGCAACAGATCCCTTTGGATATTTAGGTTCCAGCGAGTCTGTATGAATCCAAAGTGCTAAATCATAAGCTAGTTTTTGATCAAACCAAACCAAATCTCCCTTAGAAGCACTTTGACTGGCAGCATAACTGTCGAAGACCGTATATGGTGTGTATTTCTTCTCGATACGTTTCCGTTCGGCCTGCAAAACCAACAAGCGATTGGCTTCCTCTAAGAGTGAATCTTGAAAATCCTCATCCAGTTGCTTATAGATAAACTCAATCTTAGAATCCTCCAAGGTATCTGGTTGTCCATAACGAGGATCTAGGTCAGAGATGGGGATTTCAAAGAAACTAGCAATCTTTTCTAAGTTTTCACTGACTGGGAGAGAAGTCCCTTTTACATAGCCAGTCAAGGTACTAGCTGGGATACCAGTAGTACGAGATAAATCGACCTGTTTCTTATTCTGAACCTTTAATAGTTCTCTTATTTTTTCGGAAATAATGCGCAAAGCCTCTTTATCTTGTGGGCTTGCTTTTCCACGTCCTCTTGCCAAGAGCTTCACCTCCTTTTTACATTACAATTTATTATAGCGAATTAAATCGAAAAAGTAAATAGAAATCCTTTATTGTTCATTAATTATTTTAATTCGAATTAAATAGAAACACAATATATTCTATTAATATATTTTAAAACTTGATATTTTTAGGTATAAGGTCTAAAATAAAGGAAAAGACTTCATGGAGGTAAAAGTATGATTCGGACCGTTCAAATTAAAGATGCAGGTCAAATTCGTGATTTGTGCCACCAGGCATTGGGGTATGATTCGACCCTTGAGAAAGTAACAGCTCAGATCGATAAATTCAATCAGCAAGATTCGGGTCACTTTTGCTTTGTTTACGAAGAGGACCAAACTGGAAATATTTTAGGCTATGTCGAAGCAGAAGCCTATGAGAGTATATATAGCGATCCGGGTTTAAATGTTTTAGGACTTGCTGTTTTCCCATCTGCTCAAGGACGTGGAATTGGTCGGCAATTGATGGAGCGAGTTGAAGCTCTTGCTCGAACTCATAACTATTCCTTTATTCGTTTGAGTTCTGCCTCTCATCGTAAAGATGCCCATGTTTTTTATGAACATATAGGTTATGAAGGAAATAAAACACAGAAGCGATTTTTGAAAATAATGGATTAAGATAGGCAAAGGCCTATCTTTTTTGTTATAATATACTGAATAGTTTTATAAGGATGAAAAAATGAATTTAGAAGAATTAAAGAAACGACAAGAGAAGATTCGGAACTTCTCGATTATCGCCCATATTGACCACGGAAAGTCAACCTTGGCGGACCGAATCTTAGAAAAAACTGAGACCGTTTCTAGTCGGGAAATGCAAGCCCAGCTCTTGGACAGCATGGATTTGGAACGGGAACGTGGGATTACCATTAAGCTTAATGCCATCGAGTTGAATTACACGGCAAAAGACGGAGAAACCTACATCTTCCACTTGATTGACACTCCGGGACACGTGGACTTTACTTATGAGGTTTCGCGTTCACTTGCTGCCTGTGAAGGGGCCATTCTCGTAGTGGATGCGGCTCAAGGGATTGAAGCCCAGACTCTGGCAAATGTTTACCTGGCTTTGGATAATGATTTGGAAATTCTTCCAGTCATTAACAAAATCGACTTGCCAGCTGCAGATCCAGAACGGGTACGAACAGAAGTAGAAGACGTCATTGGTCTGGATGCCAGTGAGGCAGTCCTAGCTTCAGCCAAGGCTGGTATCGGGATTGAAGAGATTTTGGAACAAATCGTCGAGAAAGTTCCAGCTCCTACTGGGGATGTTGCTGCTCCATTGCAAGCCTTGATCTTTGACTCAGTATACGACCCATATCGTGGAGTTATCCTTCAAGTTCGGGTGGTTAATGGTATGGTGAAGCCTGGTGACACCATCCAGTTGATGAGCAATGACAAGACCTTTGATGTGACTGAAGTAGGGATTTTCACTCCTAAAGCGGTTGGTCGTGATTTCCTTGCGACAGGAGATGTTGGTTATATTGCAGCATCTATCAAGACTGTTGCGGACACACGTGTCGGGGATACTGTAACTTTGGCGTCTAATCCTGCTAGCGAGCCTCTTCATGGATACAAACAAATGAATCCAATGGTCTTTGCAGGTCTTTATCCAATCGAATCCAACAAATATAACGATCTTCGGGAAGCTTTGGAGAAGTTGCAATTGAATGACGCTAGTCTTCAATTTGAGCCAGAAACATCTCAAGCCCTTGGTTTTGGTTTCCGTTGTGGTTTCTTGGGACTCCTTCATATGGACGTTATCCAAGAACGCTTGGAGCGCGAGTTCAATATTGACTTGATTATGACAGCGCCGTCTGTAATCTATAAGGTTAATTTGACAGATGGAGAAGTGCTGGATGTGTCCAACCCGTCTGAGTTCCCAGATCCAACCAAGATCGCTTCGATTGAAGAACCTTATGTCAAAGCGCAAATCATGGTTCCGCAGGAGTTTGTCGGAGCTGTCATGGAATTGGCCCAACGCAAACGTGGAGATTTTGTGACTATGGACTACATCGATGAAAATCGGGTTAATGTGATCTATCAAATCCCACTGGCTGAAATTGTCTTTGATTTCTTTGATAAATTGAAATCCTCTACTCGTGGCTATGCAAGCTTTGACTATGAGTTGTCTGAATACCGTCCTTCTAAATTGGTTAAAATGGATATCCTTCTTAATGGCGATACCGTCGATGCTCTCAGCTTTATCGTTCACAAGGACTTTGCCTATGAACGTGGTAAATTGATCGTTGAGAAGCTCAAGAAGATTATCCCTCGGCAACAGTTTGAAGTGCCTATCCAAGCAGCCATCGGTCATAAGATCGTTGCACGTACAGATATCAAGGCTCTTCGTAAGAACGTCTTGGCCAAGTGTTATGGTGGGGACGTCTCACGGAAACGCAAGCTTCTTGAAAAACAAAGCCGGTAAGAAACGGATGAAAGCTATCGGATCTGTAGAAGTACCACAGGAAGCCTTCTTGTCTGTTCTTTCAATGGATGAGGAGTAAGCTTCTCTCTGAAATATTCCAACAAATCAAACGTTCCGCTAGGGGCGTTTTTGTATCGGACTAGACAAATAGCGCTTTCAAATCTTCATTGAACGTGATAAACTAGAGGTATCAAAACCCATCACAAAGGAGAGGAAAGATGAAAAATAAGTTCCTACTAGCGACTGTCTCGGTCTTATCAGCTGTTGCCCTTGTAGCTTGTAGCACACCTAAAAAAGAGTCTAGAAAACCATTGTCATCTGAATCTAGTTCCACTGAGGTGGTAAAAAAGAGCAAAAAATCCTCTAGTAAAAAGACTTCTAGCAAGGTGGAGTCAAAATCATCGGATGATACCAAGAGTTCTGTCGAAACCAAGCGGGTTGGTTCTGCAGATTATGGTTATATCGATATCCCAAGCAAGTGGATTAAATTTACAGATATAGATGGCGGAGACAGCATTCAATTTACAGATGGAAGTGCCTACAATATCGTTACCATGAACGGGTATACTAAAGAGAAAGCAAATGTTGGTGAAGGGGAAGTCTTCAACGCAGAGTTGATTGCGAACCGAATTGCTTATTATTGGAATGACAATAAAGAAGTAGAGAAAATGTGGGGAGCGAAGACCACTGTCTCAGGAAATGAAGCCTTGCAGCTCAATATTATCCTTAAATCTGGACAGTACCTCATTACTTGGGTCTTCCAAAAGGATGATAAGGTATACTTGATGTCTTTTGAAGGGGATCCAGAGACCTTGGCTCAATTCATTCCTTACATTGAGGAAACTTGGAGTTTGGATGAAAAAGGTCCAAAAGCCTAAGTTCTTATGAAGAATAAGCCAATATGTCTAAGCTAGAAAGGGTCTGATAAAAGTCATGAGGCGCTGTAAAAGCAGCTACTATGGGAAATTGAATTTCTCTTAATCGAAGATCTTGAGGGTAGGATAGAATGAATGGTGTCTTCCATTTATTTTAACCTGCTCTTTTTTGTTGAGTATGGTATAATGCTCTTATCCATTTAGCAATTAGAAAGTAGTTTATGTCTCAAGAAATTGACTTAGAAAAATACCATCAGTTAGCGGTTCAAAAGCAAAAGGAGCACCGCAAGGTATTGGCGAATCTGAAAAAGAAGCCTCTTAAAAATCTAGATAAAATAGCCCAAGAGATCCACGATGAAGTCTTTCAAGAAATTGATTGTACAGCCTGTGCCAACTGCTGTAAGACCCTAGGACCCGATTTTAAAGAAGCAGATATCACGCGCATCGCCAAGTATTTCAAGATGAAGCTTCCAGCTTTTGAGGCGGAATTTCTTCAAGTCGATGAAGATGGGGATAAGGTTTTTAAATCCATGCCTTGCCCTTTCTTGGGTGGTGATAATCTCTGTTCCATCTACGATGTGCGTCCCAAGGCTTGCCGAGAATTTCCTCATACAGACCGCAAGAAAATCTACCAGATCAACCATCTGACTATCAAGAATACCCTCACTTGCCCAGGAGCTTATTTATTTGTAGAAAAATTGAAGGATCGTTTGTAATGACATATACATTTTTACTTTTTGACCTAGATCATACCTTATTGGACTTTGATACAGCAGAGGAAGTAGCCTTAACGCAATTTCTCCAAGATCAGGGGGTTCAAGATATCCAAGCCTTTAAGGATTACTACAAACCCATGAATCAGGGGCTCTGGAAGGATTTGGAGCAAAAGAAGATTAGCAAGAAAGACTTGATAAACAGCCGGTTTGCCATCGCCTTTGCCCATTTTGGTAGAGAGGTAGATGGTGAAGAGATGGCCTTACGCTACCAGGACTACATTAGTCAACAGGGACAGACTTTCCCAGGAGCAGAAGACTTGTTAGCCAAGCTAGTAGAAAGAGGTTACCAACTCTATGGTGCTACCAACGGCGTTACTGCTATTCAGCAAGGGCGCTTAAAGCAATCATCCATTACCCCTTATTTCAAAGAAATCTTTATTTCTGAACAATTAGGAACTCAAAAACCGGAAGTGGCCTTTTACGAAAAGATCAGTAACTTGATCCCAGGATTTGCCAAGGAACAAGCTCTCATGATTGGGGATTCTTTGACGGCGGACATCGCTGGAGGCAATGCTGCGGGGATTGATACTGTCTGGTACAATTCGAATCACAAAGAAAATACCAGTCCAGCAGTTCCGACCTATGTTGTTTCTGACTATCAAGAGATACTGGCTATCCTTAAGTAAAGATTTATTTCAAACTAGCTCTCGGGCTAGTTTTTTGTTATTATGGATAAATGAATATATTTAAGACAATACCATTCAACATTAAAAAATGGTTTCTCTATCTGCTTCTTGCATTCTTCATAGCGGTCACATTCTTTACTTTTCTTTTCTTCTTTCTTATTGATCAAGAAGAAAAGAAAATCCAAGAGCAAATTTCTGGCTTTTATCAGGAAGCGGGATTTAAAGGAGACCTACATTTTAAAGAAGCTGAATTCCATGGTCTGTCGACCAAATATGCCTATAGCTATCAAGAAAGAGTTGAGGGTAAGACGGTTCAGTTTGATTTTCTTTATGCAAGCCTCCTATCCAAAGAAGAAATTGGGAGAAATTATGACACGGCTGAAGAACTGGCTCGACATTACAACAGTTGGTTAGTAGCTCCGTTCTTCGAAAGAGCCTTTACGGGATCTCAAGGATTTAAACAATTAAAGCAAGAGATAAAAGAGCGATTCCATCAACAGGGCCTCGAGGTAAGCGAGATTCGTCTCCAGTTACCAATACAAAATCCCGATTTTGAAGATCAGTTAGCAAGAGACTTGCTAGCTGCCGAGAAAGCTGGAGAAACGGATCTTCGAGGGATTCTAACCTTGGATTATGCTACCTACCGCCAAATTAAGGGGTTTTCCTTTACCGTTACAGTGACTTCCCTCGCCAAAGAATTTGAAGGGAAGCACTTGGATGTATCCGGTCTTCCTCCTGGAAACTATGTGATTGAATCGGATTCCGAAGATGAAGGATCTTATTACTTTGAGATCGATTAAAAAATTTTTAATAGTGTCAAGTTTTTTTCTTGACAGGTCTATAAAATGTGTTATAATAGATCATGTGCTAAATAGCTTGTCTATTTCACCGAAAATTAAAATATAGAAAGAGACTTATAAAAATGGCAGTTAAAATTCGTTTGACTCGTATGGGTTCTAAGAAAAAACCTTACTACCGTATCAACGTAGCAGATTCACGTTCACCACGTGATGGACGTTTCATCGAAACAGTTGGAACTTACAATCCACTTGTTGAAGAAAACCAAGTTACTTTGAAAGAAGACCGAGTTCTTGCATGGTTGGCTGATGGAGCTCAACCTTCAGATACAGTTCGCAACATCCTTTCAAAAGAAGGTGTCTTGAAGAAATTCCACGATTCTAAATTCTCAAAATAATCAAAAAGTAGGTTGATGTATGGATACGATTGAAAATCTTATTATTGCAATTGTGAAACCTTTGATTTCACAACCGGATGCCTTAACCATCAAGATCGAAGATACTCCTGAATTCTTGGAGTACCACCTTGACCTTGATCCTAGCGATGTTGGTCGAGTGATCGGTCGGAAAGGTCGCACCATTTCTGCGATAAGAACGATTGTCTACTCTGTCCCAACTGAAGATAAAAAAGTAAGAATCGTTATTGACGAAAAATAAAAGGCGGGACTCTGTCCCGTTTTTTTGTTGCAAGGAGAAGGAATGAGAGATTTAACAGTTAGACAACTAGAGGAATACTTACTTGATCATTATCAACAATCTAGAACAGAAGAAGGACTTTTTATCAAACTAGTGGAAGAAGTTGGAGAAGTCGCTGAGGTTTTAAATGGACGTTCAGGTAGAAAAGAAGGTGTCCAAGATTCAAACGAGGTATTGGCAAAGGAGTTGGCAGATATCATTCATTACACAGTGGCAATTGCAGCTATCAACCATATCGACCTAACGAAGACCATTTTTGAAAAAGACAAGAAGGCAGCCATCAAGTATCAGCATGAACAAGATTTGGAAGGCTTTTTAGCAAGAAAGTCCATTTGAGAAAATCTATTGAACGTGATAAAATAAAACCTAAGAATGTTAAGTGAATTGTTGTTTAGAAGGAGTTATTTTTGATATGAACCGATTTGAAGTAACTACAAAGATTGGTTGTCTCTCTGTTACTTATAAAAAGGGAAATAAAATACTAGTTTGTTTAAATGGTGCTGGTTTGATACCAAGTTATGAAAATTTCCTACCAATCCTTGAAAAACTTCCTTCCTCAATAGGTTACTTAACGATTGATTTTCCGAATACAGGCAGGAGTCCGATTCATAGTCAAACAGGAATTAATTTGGACAATCTTGTTGAAGCAGTATTCGAAATCCTGAAAGGGTTGGAAATTTCCGATTATATACTTTGTGTTCATAGTTTAAGTGGTGTTTGGCTTTAAAGTTACTGAGTAAACCAATTAAGTGTCAAGCTTTGATAGCAATTGAACCAACAACAAAAAATATAATGTTTGCTGATTTTTCAAAAAATCCTTATCCAGAAATGGAAGAGCAAATGAGGATGATTGAAGAATGTGGTCCGGAAAATTATTTTAAGGGACTAACTCATGCAACATTTGAACCTGAAACTGATAGACTGATTTGGGAATTGATGGAAGAAAAGGGCTTAGAATTGGAAAAGCAAGTTCCTGGATTTCAGATATCAGTAAATATTACCGCTGAAGATTTTGATAGTTTGACCTTAGCAGATAATATTCCTGTTTTCGTATTTTGTCAGGCGTACAGAGAAAAAGAGTACAGAGATTCAGAATATTGGAATTCAAATACGAAACTCATTCTAGGTGGAAACCACCACTATCTACAGTGGTCAGAGTCGGAAAAAATTGCAACTATTATTAGAGACTTGTAGAGATAAACTAATTTAAAGAGGAATGTAAAGAATAAAATGAATTACTTTAATGTTGGGAAAATAGTCAATACCCAAGGCTTACAAGGAGAAATGCGGGTCTTGTCTGTGACAGACTTTGCGGAAGAGCGCTTTAAAAAAGGAGCAGAGTTGGCTCTCTTTGATGAGAAGGATCAGTTTGTCCAAACAGTGACCATTGCTAGCCACCGCAAGCACAAGAACTTCGACATCATCAAGTTTAAGGATATGTACCATATCAATTCCATCGAAAAGTTCAAGGGTTTTAGCCTCAAGGTTGCGGAGGAAGACTTGACGGATTTAGATGAGGGCGAATTCTATTACCATGAGATCATTGGCCTTGATGTTTACGAAAATGATCAGCTAATCGGTCAGATTAAGGAAATCCTGCAACCAGGTGCCAATGATGTTTGGGTCGTAAAACGCAAAGGAAAACGTGACCTTCTCTTGCCTTATATCCCACCAGTGGTGCTCAATATCGATATCCCAGGTAATCGGGTGGATGTAGACATCTTAGAAGGGTTAGACGATGAAGATTGATATTTTAACCCTCTTTCCAGAAATGTTTTCGCCTTTGGAGCACTCTATTGTCGGAAAGGCGCGTGAAAAGGGACTTCTCGAGATCAACTACCATAATTTCCGTGAAAACGCAGAGAAAGCCCGTCATGTGGATGATGAACCTTATGGTGGCGGCCAAGGGATGCTTCTACGAGCGCAGCCCATTTTCGATGCCTTTGATGCTATTGAGAAAAAGAACCCGCGCGTGATCTTACTTGATCCAGCAGGTCGGACCTTTGATCAAAGTTACGCAGAAGAATTAGCTCAAGAAGATGAATTGATCTTTATCTGCGGTCACTATGAGGGCTACGACGAACGGATCAAGACCTTGGTAACAGATGAGATTTCTCTCGGCGATTATGTCTTGACCGGTGGTGAGCTAGCTGCCATGACCATGATTGATGCGACAGTTCGCTTGATTCCAGAGGTGATCGGAAAAGAGTCTAGCCACCAGGATGATAGTTTCTCGTCTGGGCTTCTAGAATATCCTCAATACACTCGGCCTATGAGTATCGAGGAATGACGGTTCCTGATGTCCTCATGAGTGGCCACCATGAAAATATCCGTCAATGGCGTCTTTATCAGAGTTTGAAAAAGACCTTGGAGCGTCGCCCTGACCTGCTAGAAAACTATGAATTGACAGCTGAAGAAGAGAAGATATTGGAGAAAATTAAACAAGAAGAATAACAGCCTTTGCTGTTTTTCTTTTGCCCTAAAAATAATAAAAAATCTTCCTCATCCTACTAGTTATTGGTAACAAAATGTGGTATTCTAAAGTGGAGAGAGAAGAGATAAGAAAAAGTTTTGGTGGTGTTTGTAATGGGCAAAAAAATAGGAAAATCAGTCTTTACAACGGGTGTCGCTGCGACAACCCTCTTTTCAGGTTTGGCTGGACATAAGGCGCAAGCAGAGGAGATCGCCCAGAAGGACACTGCTGATCAGCAATAGACGGATGTGATTGGAATGGATACAAGTTTTATGGATATGGATATCTTAAATGAACAGTTGTTAAAAGCTGAAAAAAGAGTAGAAGACCAACGTTTGCGCTTGAATCAAGCTCAATCTGAATACAATGTAGCCAAGTCTGGTCTTGAAGCTGCGGAAGCGAACCTGCAAATCACTGAAACAAGGATTCAAGACTCCAATCAAAGCTCCATTGGCAAAACTGAGAATGAAGTTGCAGTTGCTGAAGCAGTTGTTACTTTAGAAGAAGAGAAGGTACGCCAAGCAACAGAATCTGATCAACAAGTCCGTTCTGCTATAAAGAATCAAGAGAATAAAATCGCTGCTCAACAATTACTTGTAGATATTGCAGGTAATGAATTGAGAAAAGCCAAACAACCCATCCAAAATGATGAGACAGTATTAGTGCAGGCACAGCAAAAAGAGGGGCAGGCGCAAAACGAAGTAAAACTAGCTCAAGCATTAGTGGTTCAACTGACAGAAACTGATGCCAAAGTGCCTCAGGTCTTAAAGCAGGTTTCTAGTGAGATTGCAGGCGCACAGGAGAAAATTGAGCGATTAGCCCATCAAATTTCCCTAAAAAAAGTAGAGTTAGAACAAGTCCGTGAAGCTGCAATGCTAAGTCCCATCAATCTTCAACAGGCAAGCTATGAGACCTTGCTACAAGAGTGGGCCAATGTTGGTGATCAAGGCGCTGTCGAAGCCTTGTCTCTTTATCGCCGTAGGAGTGAGGAGGACCAGCTGACAGGTGGAAAGGACACTAGATTAGACAATGTCTTAAAAGCGTTAGAAATTGTTGATGCTGTCAATCAATATCGGCGTCAGGCTGGTTTAGCGGAACTTTTGGTAGCTCCTTATCAGTTACCTGCTAGTCAACTCCAAACAGAGTACTATGTAAACCATCGGTCAGAACAGTCCAACTTCCAGGAGAATGAAAATGTGGCTTGTGGGTATCGGCCTAGAGAAGCTGTTGCCATCTGGTATAGTGAAAAAGACCTCTATCGTCAACTGGCTCATCAATATGGTTTATCGACGGATGAAAGTCAGTTAGATCCTAGACAAATCTCCAGAAAAGTGGAACCGGAGCTATTTGCTAAGGTTGGACACTATGTCCACATGATGGGAAATCAATACAAGGCCATTTCAGTTGCCTATGATCCAGATTTAGAAGTATCTCAAGCAGCTTTCTTTGAAGAAGGAAGCCCGCTTTATACCAGTGAAGAACTGACCAAGTGGATGAGAAAAGTTGCTAATGCAAGGACGACAAAAGCAGATGTGAAGGCTGTAAAAAATACATTGGAGAGTCTAAAGGTTGAAAAGATTAACCAAGAGTCTCGCATCAATATCCTTTCTGGTCATTTATTCGATGTTAAGAATTCTCTTGCAAGTCATGAGCAATTATTGGCGCGTGCACAACGTAATCTAGCTTCAGCGATGAAGAAATGGCAGGCTGCGTCGACAGAAGTCAAGGAAGCGGAAAACTCACTGGCAGTATCACGAGCTCGTATACAAGGTAGTATTAGCCCGAAAGAAAAAGCCTTGAAAAATGTTACTCTAGCATTAGAAGAAGATAAAAAGCAATTAGAAGCTCTACAGAATGCAGCGAAAGAGACTGCATCTAAGCTTGAAGGAGCACATGCCCAACTTCAAATCGCTCAAAAACAATTAACGCAAGCAAAAAGTCATCTAAAACTGTTTACCAATTCATCTGAATTGATGCTAGATGCGCAAGCCTTGGTCGCCTCTGCTAAAACTGAGCTTGAGGAGAAAAAAGCACAGTTTGAGGCAGAGTTTGAAACTTTTATGTCTTATCAAAAAGAGGCTAGCGATTTCAGGAGTCGGATAGAGAAGATTAAGTCGAGTGATAATGGAGAAAAATCTGCAGTAGCAGGGGAGGAAGGAGCAACTTATCAGGCTCAGCTTTCTCAAGATGATTCTAGTCAAACAGAGGATCCGTTAGAAGCTGAAGATGACTTTCAAGAAGATGCAGGAAGAGAAGAAAAAAAGAGAAAAAAGGGATTATCTAAATGGTTCCGAGGACTTGGGTTTAAAAAAGATCAATAGCTGTAAAAGCTGATGAAATCAGCGTAGTAGAGTCGACTCAACCACTGCGTCTTGCTCGATAATCCAAAGACAATTGAGAGGCTAGGACTTTTGTCCCAGCCTCTTTTTTATTCTGTCAGAAATTTACTGCTGAGGTTTTTAGGTATTTTGTTCAAGACTTAAGTAGCGATATGAAAAGAAAGTATAATGGACGATTTTAAAGAAATTGATAGAAAATGAAAGAAAATGATATTTAATGCTTGACTTTGAAAGATAAGAGAGTATAATAGTCCTTGTAATCGTTTCCGAAAGGAGGTAATATGTTAAAATCTGAACGAAAACACATCATTTTAGAAAAGGTTATCAAAGAGCGAATCGTCTCTATTGAGGATTTAGTTCAAGAGTTAAACTCATCAGAATCAACGGTTCGGCGCGATTTGGATGAACTAGAAGCTGAGAATAAACTGAGACGAATTCATGGTGGGGCTGAAAGTCTCCATTCCTTGCAGGAAGAAGAAAGCAATAAAGATAAAGCAATCAAAAAAACGTTCAAGAAAAAAATCTGCTATTGCAAAAAAAAGCAGCAGAATTGATCAAAAGATTTTTGAAGTTGTCTTTATCGATGCAGGGACCACCAATGAATTATTGGTTCATGAATTGGCCAATCCAACCGTTACAGTTGTGACAAATTCCATTCACCATGCAGCGAGTTTAGTGGAGAGAGATATTCCGACGGTCATCATCGGCGGGATGGTTAAGACGTCAACCGACGCTAGCATCGGAGGGATGGCCTTGAATCAAATCGGTCAGTTAAGTTTCGATCGAGCTTTTATTGGGATGAATGGCGTCGACCTAGAGTCTTACAGCACTCCGGATCTTGAAGAGGGGGCTGTAAAACGGGCCATTTTAGAGAATGCAAAGAATACTTACATTCTCCTGGACTCGTCAAAACTTGGGCGGACATCTTTTGTAAAGGTAGCTCCGGTGAAGAGAGCAACCATCATTACCAATGCTTCAGATACGGAAATCCTTTCTAAATTAAAAAGAAAAAAACGGAGGTTATTGAGGTTTGATTTATACAGTTACATTAAATCCAGCGATTGATTACATCGTTCGTATCGATCATGTAGAGACAGGGGCGGTCAACCGGATGGCTTCGGAAGATAAATTCGCCGGTGGTAAGGGAATCAATGTCAGTCGTGTCTTAAAGCGTCTCGATATCGACAACACAGCGACTGGATTTATCGGTGGTTTCACAGGACGCTTCATTGAAGACGTACTGACTAGTGAAGCTATTTCAACCAACTTTGTGACAGTGGACCAAGATACACGGATCAATGTCAAGATCAAGGCCGATGAGGAAACAGAAATCAATGGGAACGGCCCAGAAGTGACGGAAGCTCAGTTGCAAGAATTGCTCAGCATCCTATCCAGCTTAACAGCAGATGATGTAGTAGTCTTTGCAGGGTCTGCTCCATCTTCACTTGGGAATGCGGTTTACAAACAATTGATCGCAGCAACTCGTGCAACAGGTGCGCAAGTGGTGTGTGACTTTGAAGGGCAAACCTTGATTGATTCTTTGGAGTTTAATCCCCAATTGGTCAAACCAAATAACCATGAGTTGGGAGCTATTTTTGGCGTTACCTTGACGGAATTGCCAGAAATTGAACGCTATGCCAAAGAAATCTTGGCCAAAGGAGCGCAAAACGTTATTATATCCATGGCGGGTGATGGTGCTCTTCTGGTAAGTCTAAGTGGTACCTACTTCGCAAAACCCATCAAAGGGCAAGTGAAGAACTCAGTCGGGGCTGGTGATTCCATGGTAGCAGGTTTCACTGGGAAACTCGCAACGACAGGAGATGTCATCGAAGCCTTTAAATGGGGCGTGGCTTGTGGCACAGCGACCACCTTCTCAGATGACTTGGCGACAGCGGACTATATTAAAGAAACTTATGAAAAAAAGTAGAGGTAGAAAAAAACTATGAAAATTCAAGACGTTTTAAATAAAAAAACGTGATGTTGTTTTGACCTTCAGGCAACAGATAAAGAGGGCGTGATCAATGAGATGGTCCAATCGCTCGTCGACAATGGTGTGGTGACAGATTTTGACACCTTCAAGGCTGGCATCATGAACCGTGAAGCACAAACTTCAACTGGTTTGGGTGACGGGATAGCTATGCCCCACAGCAAAAACGAAGCTGTCAAAGAAGCAACGGTCTTGTTTGCAAAATCAAACAAAGGTGTGGACTATGCTTCGCTTGATGGCCAACCAACAGATTTGTTCTTCATGATCGCAGCTCCAGAAGGAGCAAACGACACTCACTTGGCAGCCCTTGCTGAATTGTCTAAGTATTTGATGAAACCAGGATTTGCGGACAAACTTCGCCAAGCAAGCACCCCTGATCAAGTCATTGCAGCCTTTGATGCAGAAGAGCAAGAAGCTGCTTTCGAAGAAGCAAAAAAAGCAGAAGCAGTCAAAGAAGCAGCTTCATCTGATAAACCGCTCATTGTTGCCGTTACAGCATGTACAACAGGTATCGCCCACACTTACATGGCAGAAGAAGCCCTCATCAAAAAAGGTGAAGAAATGGGTGTTACAGTACGCGTTGAAACAAACGGTGCATCAGGTGTCGGCAACCGCTTGACAGCTGAAGAAATCGCCAAAGCTGAAGGGGTCATCATTGCTGCAGATAAGGCAGTTGAAACCGCTCGTTTTGATGGCAAAAAATTGATCTCTAAACCAGTCGCAGCTGGTATCCGTCAAACCGAAGAATTGATCCAAACCATCTTGAATGGCAAAGCAGAAGTCTTCCACGCTGAAAATGCTGCACAAGCTAGCGCTAGCCAAGAAAAATTGAGCTTGGGTGGAGCTTTCTACAAACACTTGATGAGTGGGGTTTCTCAAATGCTTCCATTCGTTATCGGTGGTGGGATCTTGATCGCCCTTGCCTTCTTGATCGACCAAATTCTTGGGGTGCCTCAAGATCAATTGTCTCAACTTGGCTCATACCATGAATTAGCAGCTCAATTTAAAACAATCGGTGGTGCAGCCTTTGGCTTCATGCTTCCTGTACTTGCAGGTTACATCGGATTCTCCATCGCTGAAAAACCTGGTTTTGTAGCAGGGTTTATCGCAGGATCTATTGCTAGCTCAGGTTCAGCATTTGGCAACATCGCTTTCGGGGCTGCTAAAGGTGAATTACCAGCAGCTGTATCATCTGGTTTCCTTGGCGCTTTGGTTGGTGGTTTCCTTGCAGGTGGAGTGATTCTGGTCCTTCGTAAAGCTCTTGCAGGTCTTCCACGTTCTCTTGATGGTATCCGTTCCATCCTTCTCTTACCATTGCTTGGTGTTGGTTTGACAGGTTTCTTGATGTTCCTCATCAATATTCCAATGGCTGCCATCAATACTGGTCTTAACAACTTCCTTTCAAGCTTATCAGGTAGCTCAGCTGTTCTTCTTGGACTTCTCGTTGGAGGTATGATGGCTGTCGATATGGGTGGACCAGTCAATAAAGCAGCTTATGTCTTCGCTACAGGCACACTTGCTGAATCTGTTGCTTCAGGTGGTTCTATTGTTATGGCGGCCGTTATGGCAGCTGGTATGGTTCCTCCATTGGCAGTATTTGTAGCAACTGTATTGTTTAAAGATAAATTCACACAAGAAGAACGCGATTCAGGTTTGACAAACATCGTTATGGGTCTTTCCTTCATCACAGAAGGTGCCATTCCTTTCGGCGCTGCTGACCCAGCTCGTGCCATCCCTAGCTTCATTGCAGGTTCAGCATTGACAGGTGCCCTTGTTGGTCTTGCAGGTTTGAAACTTATGGCTCCTCACGGAGGAATCTTCGTTATCGCCCTTACTTCAAATCCACTTCTTTACATCTTGTTCGTATTGATTGGTGCAGTCTTAAGTGGTATCTTGTTCGGATTGCTTCGCAAACCTAAAAACTAATCATGACGAAAAGGCCGGGATTTCCCAGCCTTTTTCTTCTTTCTTTGATAGAAAACAGTGTGAAAAGACATGGTTCTGCAATAGAATCTTGATTTAATTTATGGTATAATTTTCATAACGCTTATTTTTAGGAGAACAAGTATGGATATCCAACGTGAAAAAGAATTCGTCAGCCAGTATCATTATGATGCTCGTAACTTTGAATGGGAAAAAGAAAACGGAACTCCCGAGACAAAAGTAGACGTCAACTTTCAATTGATTCAACGCGATACAGAGTTAAAGACAACTTCTTTAATCGTTATTTTGACCTATATGATTGTCTTTGATGGCTTTGTTATCAGCGGGACCATTACCCAAATCAACCACATTCACAATCGTTTGGTCAGCGAGCCAAGTGAGTTCAGCAAAGAAGAAGTGGAAGAACTTGCCCGTCCTTGCTTGAATATGCTTAATCGTTTGACCTATGAGGTAACTGAAATCGCCCTTGATTTACCAGGGATTAATTTGGAGTTTTAATGCATGAAATTAGCAGTCATCACAGATTCTTCTGCCTATCTATCAGATGAATCAAGAGGACACGATAATTTATTTGTCCTAGATATTCCAGTTGTCATTGATGGAGTATCTTACGTAGAAGGTAAATCTGACAGCAGAAGAGTTCTATCAAAAGATGGAAGCTTCTTCTGAGCTTCCGAAAACGAGCCAACCTAGTATCGCGGAATTAGAAGAACTCTTACCACAACTAGAGGCTAAAGGCTATACCCATGTTTTAGGGATTTTCCTTTCTTCTGGTATTTCTGGTTTCTATCAGAATATCCAGTATATGAAAGATGAATTCCCAAATCTGACCATCGCTTTTCCAGATTCTAAGATTACCAGCGCCCCTCTTGGGTGGATGGCTGAAGAAGCAGTTAAATGGGCTGATGAAGGCCGTTCTTTTGATGAAATTCTAGCCAACATCCAAACCCAAATCGATGGGACTTCTGCCTACATCATGGTCGATGACCTCAACCATTTGGTCAAAGGGGGTCGTCTCTCAAATGGAGCGGCGATTCTAGGGAATCTTCTTAGCATCAAGCCCATTCTCTATTTTAACGAGGAAGGTGTGATAGAGGTATACGAGAAAGTCCGTACCGAGAAAAAAGCCATCAAACGCTTAGCTGAGATTGTCAAAGAAGGAACTGCGGATAAAGACTATCAGATCATTATCATTCACGGGAATGCTCTTGATAAAGCAGAAACGCTTCGTGATATCCTTCATCAAGAAGGTTTTGCTGGTGAGATTCCATTTGCGACTTTTGGCAGTGTCATTGGTACACACTTAGGAAATCACAGCGTTGCTATCAGTTTTGTACCAAAAGTATAAGGAGTAAACATGCCAATTAAAGTAGTGATTGCAGGTTTTAAAGGGAGAATGGGCCAAGCGGCTTATCACATGGTGTTAGAAGACCCCGAGCTTGAACTAGTTGGCTTGGTTGATCCCCATGCTTCTGAAAACGAGCTAGCAGGTGTTCCGGTTTTTCATGACAAAGAAGGTGTTTTGTCGCTGGATGCGGATGTGTGGATTGACTTCACCATCCCTAAAGTTGCTTATGAACATACCCGCTTTGCTTTGGAGCATGGATTAGCGCCTGTGGTTGGGACAACTGGATTTACAACAGAAGAAATCACTGACTTGATAGAATTGTCTCGTGAGAAGAATCTTGGAGGCCTCATCGCGCCAAACTTTGCTATTGGAGCAGTCTTGCTCATGCAATTTGCAGCGCAGGCAGCTAAGTATTTCCCGAATGTAGAGATTATCGAGTTGCATCATGATAAGAAAAAGGATGCACCTAGTGGGACTGCTGTGAAGACAGCTGAGCTGATCAGTCAGGTCCGTCAACCACAAGAACAGGGAGCGACAGATGAAGAAGAAAGCCTTCCAGGAGCTCGCGGTGCTAACTACCAAGGCATGCATATCCATTCGGTTCGCTTGCCTGGTCTGGTAGCCCATCAAGAAGTGATTTTCGGTAGTCAAGGAGAAGGATTGACCTTACGCCACGATTCCTACGATCGGGTGTCCTTCATGACAGGGGTTAATCTAGGAGTAAAAGAAGTAGTCAAGCGTCATGAGCTTGTCTATGGTTTAGAACATCTATTATGAGATTAAAAAAACTGCCTTCTGAATTTCAGGAGGCTTTGCCAATATTAGAAAAGATTCGAAAAGCTGGATATGAAGCTTATTTTGTCGGGGGCTCTGTACGGGATGCCATTTTAGGTCGGCCCATCCACGATGTCGATATCGCTTCCTCCTCTTACCCGGAAGAGACCAAGGCTATTTTCGAGCGGACCATTGATGTCGGGATTGAACACGGGACGGTCCTGGTTCTTGAAAATCATCAAGAATATGAAATTACCACCTTTCGAACAGAGGATGTCTACGTCGACTTTCGAAGACCCAGTGCAGTTAATTTTGTCCGTTCCTTAGAAGAAGATCTCAAGCGTCGCGATTTTACCGTCAATGCCTTTGCCTTGAGTGAAGAAGGGGAAATTATTGACCTCTTCGATGGACTGGAAGATTTGGGAAATCGCATCCTAAGAGCTGTTGGTGTGGCGACAGAACGCTTTAACGAAGATGCTCTTCGGATCATGCGTGGTTTTCGCTTTCAGGCCAGTCTTGGGTTTGACCTAGAAGAAGAGACTTTTAAGGCCATGACAGATTGCGCTCCCTTGTTGGAGAAAATTTCTGTTGAACGCGTCTTTATTGAGCTGGATAAGCTCCTCTTAGCTCCTTTTTGGCGCAAGGGATTGGAAGGTGTGATTGCTAGCAAAAGCTATCAGTACCTTCCCCTCTTACAAAATAGCCAATCGTCCCTAGAGAAACTGTTCCAGCTGTCCATGGATTATACCTTTACGAGTTCCGAGCAAGCTTGGGCTGCCTTACTCTTGACCCTAGACGAGAATAAGGTCTCTGCTTTTTTCAAGAAATGGAAAACCTCTCGTGACTTCGCTAAGAAGGTGGAGCAGTTGGTTGAAATCTACCGTTTGCGTGAAAAGGCTAGTTTAAATCGTCGGGATGTCTATCGCTATGATCGTAGCCTTCTCTTGTCAGCGGAAGAACTGCGTCAGGCTCATGGGTTGCCCGTAGATTTCCAAATCATCGAAGAATTGTATGATTCTCTAGCTATTCATGACAAGCACGAAATCGTGGTCAATGGTGGTATGTTGATGAAGGAATACGGCTTAAAACCAGGTCCAGGCCTGGGACAAGTGCTTTCTGCTATCGAATGGGCCATTGTAGATGGCGAATTAGAGAATGACAAACAAGCCATTGGTGATTTTTTGAGCCGCTATCTTGAAGCCAAGAAGGGGGAAGCATGAGCGATTTTATTGTTGAAAAACTAACCAAGTCCGTCGGGGATAAGACGGTCTTTAAAGATATTTCTTTTATCATTCATGAGCTGGATCGGATTGGACTAATCGGGGTCAATGGGACAGGGAAAACGACTCTCTTAGATGTTTTGTCTGGTCGTGCAGGCTATGATGGAGATCGTTCCCCTTTTTCTGCTAAGAATGATTATAAGATTGGTTATCTGACCCAAGAACCTCAATTTGATGATAATAAGACGGTCCTCGATACAGTCTTGTCAGAGGATGTGAAAGAGCTCCAATTGATTCGTCAATATGAGTTGTTGACGAGCCAGTACGATGAGAGCCAGCAAGCGAAACTGGAAAAAGTCATGGCGGAGATGGACTCTCTCAATGCTTGGGAAATCGAAAGCCAAGTCAAAACTGTCCTGACCAAGCTGGGGATTCAAGATTTATCTGCTAAGGTGGGGAGTTTGTCTGGTGGACTGCGGCGCCGTGTCCAGCTAGCACAGGTTCTCTTGGGAGACCATGATTTGTTGCTGTTAGATGAGCCGACAAACCATCTGGATATTGATACCATCGAATGGTTGACCAATTTCTTGAAGAACTCTAAGAAAACTGTACTTTTCATCACCCATGACCGTTATTTCTTGGATAATATTTCAACTCGTATTTTCGAATTGGATCGCGGCGGTCTAATCGAATACCAAGGAAATTATCAGGATTACGTTCGCTTAAAAGCTGAGCAGGACGAACGGGATGCGGCTCTACTTCACAAGAAGCAACAACTCTATAAGCAAGAATTGACCTGGATGCGTCGCCAACCGCAGGCGCGTGCTACTAAGCAACAGGCTCGGATCAATCGTTTCCACGACCTCAAAAAGGACCTATCTCACCAGGCTACAGAAACAGATCTGGAAATGTCCTTTGAAACCAGTCGAATCGGTAAGAAAGTCATTGAATTTCAAGATGTCGATTTCGCCTATGATCAAGGACCGATTCTGCAGCAGTTTAATCTTTTGGTTCAAAACAAAGATCGGATTGGAATTGTGGGAGATAATGGTGTTGGAAAGTCAACCTTGCTCAACCTCATTGCTGGGAAACTTCAACCGACTGCTGGGAAGGTCATTATCGGAGAAACGGTACAGATTGCCTACTTCTCCCAGCAGATTGAAGGCTTGGACGAAAGCAAGCGGATGATCAACTTCCTGCAAGAAGTAGCGGAAGAAGTCAAGACCAGCGCAGGGTCTACATCAATTGCCGAATTGTTGGAGCAATTTCTCTTCCCTCGTTCGACCCACGGCACCTTGATTGAAAAACTTTCTGGTGGTGAGAAGAAACGGCTCTATCTCTTGAAGCTCCTTATTGAAAAACCAAATGTCTTGCTCTTAGACGAGCCGACCAATGATTTGGATATCGCGACCTTGACAGTGTTAGAGAATTTCCTACAAGGATTCGGCGGTCCGGTCATCACGGTTAGTCACGACCGTTATTTCCTAGACAAGGTTGCTTCAAAAATTTTAGCTTTTGAAAATGGTGGCATTCGTGAGTTTTTCGGCAACTATACCGACTATCTAGATGAGAAAAAGTTTGAGCTAGAAATGGTTGCTGAAAGTAGCAAGCCTGAAAAAGAAAAGGTAGTCAAAGTCCGAGAAGAAAAGAAACGGATGAGCTACCAGGAAAAGCAGGAGTGGGCGACTATTGAGAGTGAGATCGAAGAGATTGAAAACAAGATTGCAACCATCGAGGCTGAGATGAATGAGAATGGTTCTGACTTTGGTAAGTTGGCCAGTCTCCAACGTCAGATGGATGAAGAAAACGAGATGCTCTTAGCCAAGTACGAACGGTATGAGTACTTGAGTGAGCTGGCAGAAAACTAAAGGAGGAAGGATGCACCATATTAGTAAATACAGTCTTTTGCTGTCATCATTTATTTTGTGGCATTGGCTTTGTTCTCTTTGTAAATCCAATCGAAAAAATTGCCACCTTTAGTTGGTTGATTTCTCTGGGCTTTTTCTTGATTTCGGTTTCGCGTTTGTCGCGTTACTACCGTCTACGGACTCAAGCGACCTTGTCAGATCCTTATTTATTCCAGAGTGCTGTCTCGCTGGTCTTTGCAGTCTATCTCTTGCTATATGGCTACAAGACCTTGCCAATCGTCTTTCCGATCACACTCGGTATTTGGCTTTTATATAAGTCTGCCTTGAGTTTACGTAAGGCTCACTATCTTTCTAAGCGTTCTGAAGAATTATCCAAGAAGTTTACTTTTTGGGGGCTCATTCAACTGTTTACAGGATTGTTTCTCATTATCAGTCCACTATCGATTAGTATCTTCCTCTTGCATATTTTAGGATTATTCTTCTTCGTAATTGGCGTTCAATCCTTGAGACTCTTTTTGAAACTTCATAACGAAGAGTAAAGAACTCCTGTCTGTGTTTTTGCAGACAGGTTCTTTTTTTGTAAATGAAATTGAGAGAATTCTTGAAAAACAATTGAAACCCTTTTCACATTTTGGTATACTAGTGTCAAGAGAATAGGAACAAAGGAGTATAAAATGTCCAAAAAAATTATTGGTATTGACTTAGGTGGAACATCAGTCAAATTTGCCATTTTGACGCAAGAAGGAGAGATTCAAGAGAAGTGGTCTATCAAGACCAACATCCTCGACGAAGGAAGTCACATCGTTCCTGATATCATAGCTTCCATCAAACACCGTTTGGAATTGTTGAACTTATCAGCAGAAGATTTTATTGGAATCGGGATGGGATCCCCTGGCGCGGTGGATCGTTTTGAAGGAACGGTTGTTGGAGCATATAACCTCAACTGGAAAACTGTACAGCCTATCAAGAAGGATATCGAGTCTGCCTTGGGAATTCCTTTCTTCATCGATAATGATGCCAACGTAGCTGCCCTTGGTGAACGTTGGAAAGGGGCTGGTGAAAACCAACCGGATGTCGTCTTCATGACACTTGGAACTGGTGTTGGTGGCGGTATCGTGGCAGAAGGAAAACTCTTGCACGGTGCTGGTGGTGTTGCTGGTGAACTTGGCCATATCACAGTTGATTTTGATCGCCCATTTGATTGTACCTGCGGTAAGAAAGGTTGCTTGGAAACAGTAGCTTCAGCGACTGGTATTGTCAATTTAACCCGCCGTTATGCTGATGAATACGCAGGAGATGCAACCTTGAAACGTCTCATTGATGATGGTGAAGAAGTTACAGCTAAGACAGTCTTTGATCTTGCTAAAGATGGAGATGAGTTGGCCTTGATTGTCTACCGTCATTTCTCTCAATACCTCGGTATTGCTTGTGCCAACATCGCTAGTGTCTTGAACCCAGCTAACATTGTCATCGGTGGTGGTGTATCAGCAGCAGGCCAATTCCTCTTAGATGGGGTTCAAAAGGTCTTTGATGGAAATACCTTCCCACAAGTCCGTACGTCAACCCAATTGGTGCTTGCTAATCTTGGAAATGATGCAGGAGTTATTGGAGCTGCATCACTTGTCCTACAATAGATTTTATTTGAAAGAGATCCAAACCGAATCATTTGGACCTCTTTTCTTTTATCCTGTGTTATAATGTAGGTATTACAGTATTTAAGGAGATTGAATGACAAAAGCAGATATCCTTTTTAAAGAAAATATTCGAAGAATTATGGAAGAAGGCGTCTGGTCTGAGCAAGCTCGGCCCAAGTACAAGGATGGCACAACAGCCAATTCCAAGTACATCACGGGAGCTTTTATGGAGTTTGATCTGGCCAAGGGCGAGTTTCCGATTACGACCCTTCGTCCTATTGCCATCAAGTCGGCTATCAAGGAGATGCTCTGGATCTACCAGGATCAGTCTAATAGTTTGGAGCTTCTAAATGATAAGTATCAGGTCCGCTACTGGAATGATTGGGAAGTGGGAGACACAGGAACGATTGGTGAACGCTATGGCGCTGTCGTTAAAAAGCATGACATCATCAACAAGATACTCAAACAGCTGGAAGCCAATCCCTGGAATCGACGCAATATTATTTCTCTCTGGGATTACCAAGCATTTGAAGAGTCGGAAGGGCTCTTGCCTTGTGCTTTTCAAACCATGTTTGATGTGCGTCGTGTCGATGGGGAAATCTATCTGGATGCAACTTTGACCCAACGTTCAAATGATATGCTAGTGGCGCACCATATCAACGCCATGCAGTATGTAGCCCTTCAGATGATGATCGCCAAGCACTTTGGCTGGAAGGTTGGCAAGTTCTTTTATTTCATTAACAACCTTCACATCTATGATAACCAATTTGATCAAGCGGAAGAGTTACTTAGACGACAGCCTTCGGACTGCCAACCTCACTTGGTTTTAAATGTGCCAGATGGTACCAATTTCTTTGAGATCAAAGCTGAGGATTTTGTACTGGAGGACTATGATCCTGTCAAACCTCAATTGAAGTTTGATTTGGCTATATAGAGATTATTGTTAGTTGAAAAAATAGGAAGATCGTTTGTTATTTTTTTAAAATAATGATTCGTACTTCCTATTATTTTTAATTTAATGATTAGTAATATCGTCAAATTTTTAAAAAAATTGATCAATTTTTGAGACATTATATTTTGAATAGTTAAATTAATTTGATAGAATTGATAAGGTTAGGCATTAGCCGTAAAAATATAAATATAAGTTTTAAAATTTTTTGGAGGAATTTAAGTGAGTAAGGATTTATTCAATGATCGTATTAGCAGATTTTCAATTCGAAAATTGAATGTCGGAGTATGCTCGGTTCTTTTAGGAACGCTAGTGATGGTTGGGACAGCTTCAAGCGTCGCAGCTGATGAAAACACCGAGAACCAAGTAGGGGTTGCAACGAAAGAAGAAGCAGGCCAACCTGCGATTACAACTGAAGCAACTTCTTCAACAACAAGTGAAGTTTCAACTTCAGCTACAACATACCAAGCTGAAGCTCCTGTAACTGCACCAGAAACAGCCCCAACTACAACAGCTCCTGTTGAAGAAAGGCTCCACTAGCAACTCCTGCAGTGGCAGAAGGATCAACAAACCCAAGTAACAAAGGGACAGAAGAAACAGCAACTGATAATAAAGAAACAGTTTCTGCAGCTGTAGTAGCACCTGCGCCAGAAACACCAGCTGTTCCAGTAGCAACCTCGGATGTTCGCCGTCGTAGCCGTCGTGCTCTTGGTGACGTCAACGATCCTAACTTGATCGCGGATGATGTTGAAGATGCAACTTCAACTCCAAAAGTTGAAAAACCTGGCTTTACAACAGATCTTGATGCCAAATCTATGACTAGCCAAATCTCTTGGTTGGACTTTGGAGATGTAGCTAACTGGACAGGAGCAAAAACAATCCAAGTCGCTAAAAAGGAAGTTAAACCGAATGAACTAGAAGAGGCCTTAGCTCTTCAAGTTGGGGCAACCTATACCAAGGAAATCATGCCTGGTTATGTAGTTACTGTAAAAGTCAAATCTTTGAAACCATTCCAAGCAACTGAAATCTATAAAAAACGGATGGAAGAACAAGGGGCTACAGAAGCTGAAAAAGCGACCTATGATCCAAATGCAAAAAATGGATATGTAAAGGGTGTTACTTCACCAATTGCTAGGCAATATTTTGCTGATGGCAAAGAAGCCGACGTTATCGCTGATGCCCAAAACCGTTGGACTGAAATCAAACATGAAAACGTTGATACGAAAGCCAAAAAGACTACCATGAGTTCTGCATATAATGGTGGGAATATTGGAATTCAGTTTGAAATCTCTGCAACCTTCCGTGGAAAGAAAGTTAAGCCAGCTATTGTTATGGCTGATGGTGAGTCTGCTAACCCTGGTGAATTTGTTATGTTTACTACCAACGGACAAGGTTGGCAGCACATTGGGGAATGGAAGAAAACTACAAGACCAGCCACCTCTGTTCCTTATGAACCACAAGATACAGAGAATCTTTTTGGTTCTAAACCTAAATATAATAACATTAACCTAAGACAACTTCGTGATAACTCTACTCAAGCTGGACCAGATAAGAAACCAGTAGCATGGAAGTACTTTGGAAATCCTGACCAAGTTACAGGTGGTCTAGGAACCGGTATCTTTGGACCAAACATTTCTGAAGGAAATAGAACAGTTCCACTCGTTATGACACGTGGAGCATCTGAAGTGGGACTTTATATCGCTTCAGCTGGTAAACAGTCAGCAATGCTAGGATTCTTCCCACTTGATGAAGGGGATGCTCCTGAGTCATATGGTAAGGCAGTCCATACCATTGCAACTGTAGATGGCGTTACTGGAGCTAAAGTAAATCAACCGTATATTGGTAATGTGAGCCCAGATATGGATGAAAACACTACTCAAGACTGGTTCGGTGATGATAAGGCAACTACGGCCGATGAAGGAATTAACCAATTGCTTCCAGAGGAACTCAAAGGGACAACCAATGAGATGATCCAAATGGACCGTACCAAACCAGGTAACTACAAGATGTCAATTCAAGCTCATACGGATGGAGCTTCAGAAGCACATATCTATGGTTGGGTAGACTTTAACCAAAATGGTAAATTCGATGAAGATGAACGCTCAAATCTCGCTACAATCACACAAGATGGTACTGTTGAGTTGACCTTTGCAAACAGCAAGACTTACGTCGACCCAAGCGTTAAAGAGTTAGGTGCTCGTGTTCGTATCGCTAAGAAAGCGAACGAGATCGAAAGCCCAACTGGCATGGCCTTCTCAGGTGAAGTAGAAGACTTCAAGACTCAAATCACCCACCCACCAAAAGGAGAATTTAAGGAAACAAGTGGCCCTCAAGGTACGAAACAATCAGCAACTGTTGCCTTTACAGCACGTGGAGAACACAAGTTTGAACGTGATTCTAATGCTGTTATTGATGAAACTGTAGAACCATACATCGTTGACAAAGATGGCAACCGCGCAACCCTTGACGCAGACGGTTACTACGTCGTTCAAGGACAAGGTAAATACAAGATTACTGCTAAGGGCAAAGATGTAGACGTTGAGTTTATCCCAGAAGATAACTTCCTAGGAACAGCTGATGGTATCTCTATCCGTCGTTCAGATAATAATGGCTATGATACTGGTTGGTCAACAAAATTCCCAGACAGCGAGCCTAATGTGAATGGCCAATTAAATACTATGGATGGTCAATATGTTCCTACTGTAACACCGATTGACATTGAAGGGGTTGACAAGACTTCTAAAGATATTCAAGGTGCAACTCAAAAAGAAACACCTACCTTTAATACAACAGCTTCTAACTCAGCTGGTGACAAGATTGCGGTTACTCCAAGTGCAGAATATCCTGCTAAATTGGTAGACCCAGCAACAGGTCGTACTATTGATGAGACATCTGTAACAGTAGCTGGAGAAGGGACATATACTATCAACCCTTCAACAGGTGAAGTAACCTTCACTCCAGAACCAAGCTTTACTGGTACAGCTAAAGGTGTGGATGTTACATTGTCAGCGCCAGTTGGTCGAAACAAAGATGGTAAGATCCAACAGGAGTACATCAAGACTGCTACAGCTAAATACACACCAACGGTTACTCCAATCACAGTGACTCCTACAGACAAGGTTTCTGTGGATGTTCAAACGTTCCTCAAACACAAACTCCTACATTTGAGTTGAGCAACGACAAGACTGCTGAAATCACAAGCAAGAAATTGGTGGATCCCGCAACTGGTCAACCAACTGATGAAACAACAGTGACAGTAGCAGGTGAAGGTAGCTATACTATCGACCCAACGACTGGAGCAGTAACATTTACGCCAGAAAAAGACTTTGTTGGTACTGCAAAAGGCGTAACTGTTCAGGCAACTGCTACTATTACAAATGCTAATGGTAAGACTGCAACCATTACTTCAGATGCGACCTACACACCAACTGTTGTGCCAGCAGTTCCAACTGCAAACCCTGCAACTTCTAAAGATATCCAAGGTGCAATACAAATAGGGACACCAACCTTTGCAGGAACTACTGTTCAAGTAAATGGTGAAGATAAAACTATTACCATTAAAGACAATAGCTACACATTGCTAGATAAAGATGGTAACGAAGTTTCAAGCACACCAGCCTTTGCTGAAGATGGTACAACTGAAATTGGTACTTTCTCTATTGATCCAGTAACAGGGCAAGTAACCTTCACACCAACAGACAAATCATACACTGGTAAAGTAACCCCAGCTAAGGTTCAAGCTGAAAGTTCAAACGGTATCAAGGTGGATACAACTTACACACCAGAAATCGTTCCAGTAACCCCAACAGCAACACCAGCAGAAACTATAAATGTTCAAGGTGCCACTCAAACTGGTAAACCAGAATTTAAAGGTGGAACTGCTGATATTGATGGTGTTGAAAGACAGTAGCCATTAACGAAGCTGTTCCTGCTAAATTTGATGATGGTACAACAAGTAAGAAGGTTGAAGGAGTAGGTACTTACACAGTAGCTCCAGATGGAACAGTTACATTTGTACCAGAAAAATCATTTGTTGGTAAAGCACCAGCAGTAACAGTGGTTCGTGAAGACATAAACGGAACAAAAGCTTCTGCAACATACACACCAACAGTAACTCCGGTAACTCCAACAGCGACACCTGCTGAATCAGTAGCTCCTCAAGGTGTAGTTCAAACTGGAACAGTAACCTTCACAGAAGGTGATCCAGTTGCGCCAATCGACAAAGATACGATTACCCTTCTTGACGAAAATGGTCAACCAGCAGCTTCAGTAGATGCTAAGTCACCAGACGGCAAGGTTATCGGTACATTCACAGTTGATAAAGCAACAGGTGTTGTAACCTTCACCCCAACAGATAAGACCTATTCAGGTGATGTTGTTGCCGTTAAGGTTCAAGCTAAGGATGCCAACGGTACCCCAGCTGAAACAACATACACACCTAAGATTACTCCGGTTGTTCCAACAGCAGAAGATGTAACTTCAAAAGACAAACAAGGCCAAACCCAAACAGGTAAGCCTAAGTTTACAGAAGGCAATCCAAACATTCCAATGGATGATGATACGCCAGCTACATTCGAAGATGGCTCAACAACGAAGACAATTCCTGGTGAAGGAACCTACACAGTAGCTCCAGATGGAAGTGTAACCTTCGTGCCAGAGAACTCATTCACAGGAACAGGAACAGGTGTAACAGTTAAGCGTGTGGATAAGAATGGTACACCAGTAACAGGTAAGTACACACCAACAGTAACCCCTGTAACACCGACAGCGACACCTGCTGAATCAGTAGCTCCTCAAGGTGTTGTTCAAACTGGTACTGTTACCTTCACAGAAGGTGATCCAGTTGCACCAATCGACAAGAATACCATTACTCTTCTTGATGAAAATGGCCAGCCAGTAGCTTCAGTAGTTGCTAAGTCACCAGAAGGTAAAGAAATTGGTACTTTCACAGTTGATAAAGCAACAGGTGTTGTAACCTTCACACCAACTGATAAGACATACTCAGGTGATGTCGTTGCCGTTAAGGTTCAAGCGAAGGATGCCAACGGTACGCCAGCTGAAACAACTTACACACCTAAGATTACTCCAGTTGTTCCGACAGCAGAGGATGTAACTTCAAAAGATAAACAAGGCCAAACTCAAACAGGTAAGCCTAAGTTTACAGAAGGAAATCCAAATATTCCAATGGATGATGATACACCAGCTACATTTGAAGATGGTTCAACAACTAAGACTATCCCAGGTGAAGGAACCTACACAGTAGCTCCAGATGGAACTGTTACATTTGTTCCAGAAAAATCATTCACAGGAGCAGGAACAGGCGTAACTGTGAAACGTGTAGATAAGAATGGTACACCAGTAACAGGTAAGTACACACCAACAGTAACTCCTGTAACACCGACAGCGACACCTGCTGAATCAGTAGCTCCTCAAGGTGTAGTTCAAACTGGAACAGTAACCTTCACAGAAGGTGATCCAGTTGCGCCAATCGACAAGGATATGATTACCCTTCTTGATGAAAATGGTCAACCAGCAGCTTCAGTAGATGCTAAGTCACCAGATGGCAAGGTTATCGGTACATTCACAGTTGATAAAGCAACAGGTGTTGTAACCTTCACCCCAACAGATAAGACTTATTCAGGTGATGTTGTTGCCGTTAAGGTTCAAGCGAAGGATGCCAACGGTACCCCAGCTGAAACAACATACACACCTAAGATTACTCCAGTTGTTCCAACAGCAGAGGATGTAACTTCAACAGATAAACAAGGCCAAACTCAAACAGGTAAGCCTAAGTTTACAGAAGGTGATCCAAACATTCCAATGGATGATGATACACCAGCTACATTTGAAGATGGTTCAACAACGAAGACAATTCCAGGCGAAGGTATATACACAGTAGCCCCAGATGGAAGTGTAACCTTCGTACCAGAAAAATCATTCATCGGAACAGGAACAGGTGTAACAGTTAAGCGTGTAGATAAGAATGGTACACCAGTAACAGCTAAATACACACCAACCGTAACACCGGTAACACCGACGGCTGAACGAGTCACTTCAATTGATAAACAAGGCCAAACCCAAACAGGTAAGCCTAAGTTTACAGAAGGTGATCCAGTAGTTCCAATGGATGATGATACACCAGCTACATTCGAAGATGGTTCAACAACGAAGACAATTCCAGGTGAGGGTACTTACACAGTAGCCCCAGATGGAAGTGTAACCTTCGTGCCAGAGAAGTCATTCACAGGAACAGGAACAGGTGTAACAGTTAAGCGTGTGGATAAGAATGGTACACCAGTAACAGGTAAATACACACCAACCGTAACACCTGTGACTCCTACAGCGACACCTGCTGAATCAGTAGCCCCTCAAGGTGTAGTTCAAACTGGAACAGTAACCTTCACAGAAGGTGATCCAGTTGCGCCAATCGACAAAGATACGATTACCCTTCTTGACGAAAATGGTCAACCAGCAGCTTCAGTAGATGCTAAGTCACCAGATGGCAAGGTTATCGGTACATTCACAGTTGATAAAGCAACAGGTGTTGTAACCTTCACCCCAACAGATAAGACTTATTCAGGTGATGTTGTTGCCGTTAAGGTTCAAGCGAAGGATGCCAACGGTACCCCAGCTGAAACAACATACACACCTAAGATTACTCCAGTTGTTCCAACAGCAGAGGATGTAACTTCAAAAGATAAACAAGGCCAAACTCAAACAGGTAAGCCTAAGTTTACAGAAGGCAATCCAAACATTCCAATGGATGATGATACACCAGCTACATTCGAAGATGGTTCAACAACGAAGACAATTCCAGGCGAAGGTACCTACACAGTAGCACCAGACGGAACAGTTACATTCGTACCAGAAAAATCATTCACAGGAACAGGAACAGGCGTGACTGTTAAACGTGTAGATAAGAACGGTACACCAGTAACAGCTAAATACACACCAACTGTAACTCCAGTAACACCAACAGGTGAACCAGCCACAACTATTGGTCCTAAAGGTCAAGAACAGTCTGGTAAGCCAAACTTCAAGGAAGGTGATCCAATTGTTCCAATGAACGATGCCGTTCCGGCTACATTTGACGATGGTTCAACAACGAAGACAATTCCAGGTGTTGGTACGTATACAGTAGCTCCTGACGGAACTGTAACCTTTAAACCTGAACCAGAATTTACTGGAAAAGCACCATCTGTAACTGTTATTCGTGAAGATATGAATGGAACAAAAGCTTCTGCAACGTACACACCAACTGTACTTCCTGTTACTACATTTGTAGACAAAGAAGGTAAAGCAATTCCGGGATATCCAACTGAGGACAATGAACAACCTAAGAAAGAGATTCCAGGCTACCGCTTCGTAGAGACTAAGAAACTTCCAAACGGTGATACAGAGCACGTTTATGAGAAAGTGCCAACACCAGATCCAGTGCCAACGCCAGATCCGGTTCCTACACCAACCCCAACTCCAACCCCGGTTCCAACCCCGGCACCTACTCCGGATCCAGTTCCAACACCAGATCCAAAACCAGTTCCAGAAACTAAGGAAATTAAATTCATCAATCCTTCTGATGAAACAGCAGTTCTTCCTGAAACTGGTACTGAGGAAACTTCTAAAACAGGTCTTGCTCTTCTAAGTGCTTTAACAGGTCTTTCATTATTTGGACTTGCTAAACGCAAAAAAGAAGACTAAGGTTTGAGAAATTTCTCATAAAAAACCGCGTTAATTCGCGGTTTTTTTGATGGAAAAATAGGAAGTTTTGCTTAAGGAAGCAATAGTTAGAAACAGTCTTTTCTTGAAAAATTTGATAAAATAGAATTATCAGTATAAAGGATGAAGAAATGAGTAAGAAAGTAATTGGCATTTGGGCTCAGACGAAGAATGGAGTGATTGGCAAAGACCAGGTAATGCCTTGGCATTTACCAGCTGAATTACAGCATTTTAAACAAACGACAACGGGCCATGCGATCCTTATGGGGAGAGTTACCTACGAAGGGTTAAACAAACGTGTCCTTCCAAATCGGACCAATATCATTCTCTCCAGAGATGACAAGTATGATGTAGAGAATGAAAAAGTTTTGTTAAAAACGGCCGTTGAGGATGTTTTAGACTGGTATAAGGGACAGGATCAGTCACTCTTTATTATTGGTGGAGAGAAAGTTATCCGCCTTTTTGAACCTTATCTTGAGGAGCTCTATCAGACTGTGATCGATGCTGAATTGGAAGGAGATACCTATTTCCCAGAAAACTTTCAGTGGGATCAGTTCCAGTTACTGGACGAGCGGACAATCGAAAATGACGAAAGAACCCTTACGATTTCACCATTAGACATTTTAAAAGAAAGGAAGACTAGTTCATGGAACGTAGTATCTTTGGCTTTTTTACAGCTGTTTTATGCGTGATTTGCCTAGTATGTGCTTCTCAGACCCTTCGGAAAAAGCGCTATGGATTAGCCATTCTATTTTTGCTAAATGCCTTTACCAATCTTGTGAATTCTATTCACGCCTTTTATATGACTTTATTTAAATAAATTATTAACAGAATTTAGAATCGGGAGAAGAAAATGCCTACAAATCAATCTAATGATATGATGGTTTATTGTTCCTTCTGTGGGAAGAATCAGGACGAAGTACAGAAGATTATCGCTGGGAACAATGCTTTTATCTGTAATGAATGTGTTGAGTTAGCTCAAGAAATCATTCGAGAAGAACTAGCTGAGGAAGTCTTGGCAGACCTCTCAGAGGTTCCAAAACCAATCGAACTCCTCAATATCCTTAACCACTATGTTATCGGTCAGGATCGTGCTAAACGAGCACTAGCAGTAGCAGTGTATAATCACTACAAACGAATTAACTTCCACGAAAATCGTGAAGAAGACAATGATGTGGATCTCCAAAAATCAAACATTTTGATGGTGGGGCCTACAGGTTCAGGAAAAACTTTCTTGGCTCAAACTCTTGCTAAGAGCTTGAATGTTCCATTTGCCATTGCGGACGCGACAGCCTTGACAGAAGCGGGTTACGTCGGAGAAGATGTTGAAAACATTCTTCTTAAGCTCTTGCAAGCTGCTGACTTCAATATTGAACGTGCAGAACGTGGCATCATCTATGTTGATGAAATCGATAAGATTGCTAAGAAGAGTGAGAACGTCTCTATCACCCGCGATGTATCTGGTGAAGGGGTACAACAAGCTCTCTTGAAGATTATCGAAGGAACTGTAGCGAGCGTGCCACCTCAAGGCGGACGCAAGCACCCACAACAAGAAATGATCCAAGTCGATACCAAGAACATCCTCTTCATCGTCGGTGGAGCCTTTGATGGGATTGAAGAAATCGTGAAGCAACGTTTAGTGAGAAGATCATTGGATTTGGTCAAAACAACAAAGCCATCGATGAATCAAGCTCTTATATGCAAGAAATCATTGCAGAAGATATCCAAAAATTCGGTATTATCCCTGAGTTAATCGGTCGGCTTCCAGTTCTTGCTGCATTAGAGCAATTGACAGTGGATGACTTGGTTCGTATTTTGAAAGAACCAAAAAACGCCTTGGTGAAACAATACCAAGCTCTCTTATCCTTTGACGACGTAGAATTGGAATTTGATGACGAAGCACTTGAAGAAATTGCAAGCAAAGCTATTGAACGCAAAACAGGTGCTCGTGGATTACGCTCCATCATCGAAGAAACTATGTTGGATGTGATGTTTGAAGTTCCAAGTCAAGAAGATGTCAAATTGGTTCGAATCACCAAAGAAGCAGTTAACGGAACTGAAAAACCAATTTTAGAAACTGCCTAGAAAGAAATTCTATGAAAGTAAATACTCATAATGCGGATATTCTCTTGAGCGCTACCAATAAAAGCCATTATCCTCAAGATGATATCCCAGAAGTTGCACTTGCCGGTCGATCAAATGTCGGCAAGTCTTCTTTTATTAATACCATGCTAAATCGCAAGAATTTGGCCCGTACGTCTGGAAAACCAGGGAAAACACAGTTATTAAACTTCTTCAATATCGATGATAAATTACGCTTTGTCGATGTACCTGGCTATGGATATGCTCGTGTCTCTAAAAAAGAACGTGAGAAATGGGGAAAGATGATCGAAGAATATCTGACATCAAGAGAGAATTTAAGAGCTGTTGTCAGCCTGGTTGATCTTCGTCATGAACCCTCAGCTGATGATGTCCAAATGTACGAGTTTTTAAAATATTACGAGATTCCAGTTATCTTGGTTGCAACCAAAGCCGATAAAATTCCAAGAGGAAAATGGAACAAGCATGAATCTATGATCAAGAAGAAATTGGATTTTGATAAAACAGATACCTTTATCATCTTCTCATCCGTTAATAAGACAGGAGTAGAAGAAGCTTGGGATGCAATTTTTGACTATAGTTTTTCGGAATAAATCGTATTATTACTAACCTGTTATTTATTTATTTGATTTATCTCGATATTGTAATTAAAATGTAATATTGAGCTCAACAATTTAATGCTTTTCTGTGCTATAATCATCTTAAAGAGTTTTCATTAAAACATTAGGAGATTATCACATTGAAAAAAATACTAAATAAATCGAAATTAATTGGATCCTTAGTGGCTCTAGTAGCTGCAGGAACAGTAGCGGCAGCTATGAGTGAGCATGTAGGGAAAGTTGATGCTAATGATGGTGCTTATACTCAATACGCAGATCCAACAGAAGCTTTCATCTCACAAATCGGTGAATCTGCTCGTCAACTTGGTCAAGAAAATGATCTTTATGCATCTGTTATGATTGCTCAAGCCATCTTAGAAAGTGGATCAGGTCAATCTGGTTTGTCATCGTATCCACACTATAACCTTTTTGGTATTAAGGGGAGCTATGCAGGTCAATCAGCAGTGATGCAGACTTGGGAAGATGATGGTAATGGAAATGCCTATACAATCAATGATGCTTTCCGTTCATACCCTAGCTACTATGAATCATTACAAGACTACGTTGCAGTTTTGAAACAAGGTCATTTTGCAGGAGCTTGGAAGAGCAATACAACAAGCTATCAGGATGCAACAGCTGCTTTAACGGGTGTTTATGCTACTGATACTAGCTACTATGCAAAATTGAACCACATTATTGAATCTTACAATCTTACTCAGTATGACTCACCAAGTGTGTATGGTGGTTATGAAGGTACAGTATACAACCCTTATCGCCAACAATATACAACTCAAGAAATCTTGAACTTGGATATCGCTTGGGCGAATCGTTTTCTATAATATATGATTTAAATTGAATTTAAACAGGCTTTCATAGTCTGTTTTTTTATTTCATCGTTTTAAATCGTTATATTTATCTTTCTTGTGTGACTCAGTATTTTTACTTAAATTTTTCTGAAAACCTTTTCAGAGGTTCTATTCTATGATATAATGAAGAAGTTCACAAATTCAATATATAAGGAGATTCAGATGGGAGAATCAAATTTTGTTCTTAAAGTAGAGGCAGCATGTCAAAAGAAGGAAGAACTATATACAGCTTCTAAGGCTCGGTATGCTGTTCGCTCTATGTTTGCGGGTGCATTTCTTACCATGAGTACAGCAGTTGGGATTGTGGGTGCAGATCTTCTCAATACTTTCTTGCCTGGTTCTGGTCGTTTCTTGTTCCCTTTTATTTTTGCTTGGGGATTGGTTTATTTACTCTTCTTAAATAGTGAGTTAACGACTTCCAATATGATGTACCTGACAGCTGGTGTTTATTTAAAGAAAATTAATTGGAAGAAAGCTTTAGAAATTTTGCTGTATTGTACGTTCTTTAATCTGATTGGTGCCTTGTTCCTTGCATTTCTCTTCAGTCAGACAAGTGCTTTCGCAAATCTGAATCCAAAAGGCTTCCTTGGTTCGGTTGTAGAGATGAAGTTGCAACGTTCTAATCAATTGGTTTCTTTGAAGGGGTTGTTGCTAACATCTTTGTTAATATAGCCATCTTGTCCTACCTCTTTTTTAAAGATGAAACAGCTAAAGTTCTGATGGCTTTGTCAGCTATTTATATGTTTGTTTTCCTTACAAATGAACACATCGCGGCAAACTTTGCTTCTTTCTCATTAGCTACTTTTAACTCGATTTCGAAAGATTTGCCTCACTTAGAGTTCTTCAATGTGCTTCGTCATTATGCAGTCACTTTTGTAGGTAACTGGGTAGGTGGAGGAGTGATCATGGGCTTGGCCTATGCATGGCTCAATCGTACCAAGACTATCTATAAAGATTAACTATTTTAAAAAAAGTTTGCAAAAATACTTGCATTCTTTTTTTTTATGTGATACACTAAATAACGGTTTGAAAAAACTGCCTAAGACAGTAGGGGAGCTCGACTCATAAAGATCCTACCGAGGACAAAACGTATCATGTAAAAGAAGCGTATTGTACTTTCGTGTCTAGGTTTGGGCGCGTTTTTCTTTTGGAAAAATTCCCCAAGCAAAATAATTACGGAGGTGAACACACTAATGAGTGAAGCAATTATTGCTAAAAAAGCGGAACTAGTTGACGTAGTAGCTGAGAAAATGAAAGCTGCTGCATCAATCGTCGTTGTGGACGCTCGTGGTTTGACAGTAGAACAAGATACAGTTCTTCGTCGTGAGCTTCGTGGAAGCGAAGTTGAGTACAAAGTGATCAAAAACTCAATCTTACGTCGTGCAGCTGAAAAAGCTGGTCTTGAAGATCTTGCATCTGTTTTTGTTGGACCATCTGCAGTAGCATTTTCTAACGAAGATGTTATCGCACCAGCGAAAATCTTGAACGACTTTTCTAAAAACGCTGACGCACTTGAAATCAAAGGTGGTGCAATCGAAGGCGCTGTCGCATCTAAAGAAGAGATTCTTGCTCTTGCAACTCTTCCAAACCGCGAAGGACTTCTTTCTATGCTCCTTTCTGTACTTCAAGCGCCAGTGCGCAACGTTGCTCTTGCAGTCAAAGCGGTTGCAGACAACAAAGAAGACGCAGCTTAATCTTATGCTACGCAGCGTAGCCTAGCTACAAAAAATAAAAACATAAAATATAAAAACTTATTTGGAGGAAATAACAATGGCATTGAACATTGAAAACATTATTGCTGAAATTAAAGAAGCTTCAATCCTTGAATTGAACGACCTTGTAAAAGCTATCGAAGAAGAATTTGGTGTAACTGCAGCTGCTCCTGTAGCTGTTGCTGCAGCTGGTGCTGCTGACGCAGGTGCTGCTAAAGATTCATTCGACGTTGAATTAACATCTGCAGGCGACAAGAAAGTCGGCGTTATCAAAGTTGTACGTGAAATCACTGGTCTTGGTCTTAAAGAAGCTAAAGAACTTGTTGATGGAGCACCTGCACTTGTTAAAGAAGGTGTTGCTACAGCTGAAGCTGAAGAAATCAAAGCTAAATTGGAAGAAGCTGGAGCTTCAGTTACTCTTAAATAATAGAGTTTCCCAATCAAAATGAAAACCGAGGTTTAGATCTCGGTTTTTTTGTGTACATTTTTGAGTTTAAGTCTTTATTTTTTACAGATTAATTCTGTACTTTGTCTACTGTAGGATTTTATCTAAATTTTTCAAGATTAGAAAGCTTTGAGTCTTGAATGATTGTCTATTCTTGAAATCATACTCCTTTAAATTTAATCTCTGTCAATCAACATATTTACAATTCTTATCAAGTTCTTACTAATTTATTATGTTGTTAGACTTCTATTTTTTTGCTAAAATAGTTCCTATAAACAAAAAAGGAGATTTCTGATGAAATATTTTAAACGTCTTGTCTTTGCTGCTTTATTGGCAGTTGGTGCGATTTTCCTTGTAGCTTGTGGTTCTACAACTAGCGATAATGGGAAATATGTCTATAAAGCTGATAAGGAGAAAATAGAAAGCATCCTTAAAGAGCAAGGAGCTACTGATGAGGAGCTTGAGAAAGTCGCTGGTCAAATTGCATTATCAATGACGATCGAAATTAAAGATAAAAAAGCCAAATTGACTGTTGAAATGAATGCCCTAGGAAATAATAGAAAGAAATCATTTGACCTAAAAGCTGATCAAGGTAGCAAAACTCTTGAGTCAGAAGAAGGTGGTAATGATAAAGTCAAGTATAAGATTGACGGGGATGTTTTAACTTTGGACTTGAGTAAATTTAAGTCTAACGATAGCGAAACATTTGCTTTCTTCAAAGATGCAAAATTCAAACGTCAAAAATAATCGTATATAGAGGGGATAGCGGAGGCTATCCTCTTTTTTATTCTTTGCTTTACATCAGCTCTTTTCCTTGCTAGCCTAGGGGGGATCTGATATAATAGGGATGACTTGAAGGAGCCAACGTGCTTTGTAAAATAGCTTAAAAAGTACTTGAGGGTGCTTTTTTATTGTATAAGGAGGAGAAAGGTATGGGATATATTTGGTCCTATTTGAGAAAATATCCAAAATGGTTGTGTTTGAATGTTACAGCAGCCATCTTTTTTGTGATTGTCAATCTCGGTTTGCCAACTGTTCTAGCCCGTATGATTGATGAGGGGATCAATCCGAGAGATATGGAGCGGGTTTATTTTTGGGCCTGGGTTATGTTTGGTGTGATCATCGTAGGGATTCTCGGGCGAATCGTTCTAGCCTATGCGGTTGGGAAGATTACTACAACCATGGTCATGGATATGCGCAATGACCTTTATGAGAAGCTTCAGGAATATTCCCACCATGAGTATGAGAAGATTGGGGTTTCTTCCTTGGTAACGCGGATGACGTCTGATGCCTTCGTCTTGATGCAGTTTTCTGACCAGATGTTGAAGCTTGGCGTCATCACTCCTATCATGATGCTGTCCAGTATTCTGTTAATTTTACAGACGAGTCCATCTCTTGCCTGGATTGTGGCGATTTCGATGCCATTTTTGGCTGTGGTCGTCTGGTATGTAGCTATCAAGACCAAACCTTTGTCAGAGAAGCAGCAGGAAACCCTGGATAAGCTCAATCAATATGCTCGCGAAAACCTTACGGGACTTCGGGTCATTCGTGCTTTTGCGCGTGAGGAATTCCAAGAGGAAAAATTTGGCCAAGCCAATGCAATCTATGCGGACAACTCCAATAGACTCTTTAAATTGACCGGCTTGACGGAGCCGCTCTTTGTCCAAATCATCATCGCCATGATTGTAGCTATTGTATGGTTCGCCTTGGATCCTCTAGGGGATGGAAGTTTAGAAATCGGGAATCTTGTCGCCTTTATCGAATACAGTTTCCATGCCTTGCTTTCTTTCCTATTCCTAGCTAATCTCTTTACCATGTATCCACGGACAGCTGTTTCTAGTCATCGTTTGAAGGAAATCATGGATATGCCGATTTCTATCGATCCAAATGAAAATGGAGTTACTGAGACTGAAACCAAGGGTTATTTGGAGTTTGACAATGTAACCTTCGCCTATCCTGGTGAGACAGAGAGTCCAGTTCTTCATAATATTTCCTTTAAGGCTAAGCCGGGGGAGACCATTGCCTTTATCGGATCGACCGGTTCTGGGAAGTCCTCTCTGGTCCAGCTCATTCCACGTTTCTATGATGTTACTTTAGGGAAAATCTTGGTGGATGGTGTAGATGTACGAGACTACAATATCAAAGCCCTTCGCCAAAAGATTGGCTTTATCCCGCAGAAGGCCTTGCTCTTCACGGGGACTATTGCCGAAAACCTTCGTTACGGAAAAGAAGATGCCAGCATTGAGGAGCTAGACAAGGCAGCAGATGTGGCCCAAGCTAAAGAATTTATCGAAAGCAAGGAAGAACAGTTTGACACTCATTTAGCAGAAGGGGGAAGCAACCTTTCTGGTGGACAGAAACAACGTCTATCCATTGCGCGTGCAGTTGTTAAAGAGCCGGATATCTATATCTTTGATGATTCCTTCTCGGCTCTTGACTACAAGACAGATGCTACACTGAGAAACGTCTCAAGGAAGTAACAGGAGATGCAACCGTCTTAATCGTAGCTCAACGGGTTGGAACGATTATGGATGCGGATCAAATCATTGTCTTGGATCATGGAGAAATCGTCGGTCGTGGAACCCACGAGGAACTCCTGACAACCAATGAAATCTACAGTGAGATTGCTCGCTCTCAGTTGAATAACCAATCATTAACAGAAGAATAGGAGGGAGAAGAAAATGAAAGAAAAACGTTCCAGTTTTGTACGTCTTTGGGGCTATCTAAGAGCCTATCGTTTTGCCGTTATTTTCGCTACACTCCTAAAGATTCTGAGTGTGGTTATGAGTGTCATTGAGCCCTATATTCTTGGACTCGCTATCACAGAATTGACCGCTAACCTAACAGATATGGCTAGAGGAGTAGCGGGAGCTGAGATTAATGTTGGCTATGTTGGTTGGGTCATGATTGTCTATCTCTTCCGAGGAGTTTTGTATGAGCTTGGATCTTATTATTCCAACTATTTCATGACCAATGCCGTCCAAAGCATGATCGAGGATATGCGTAACGACCTATCTAAAAAAATCAATCGCATCCCTGTTTCTTACTTTGATCAGCACCAATTCGGAGATCTTCTTGGTCGCTTTACCAGTGATGTCGAGACAGTTTCAAACGCCTTGCAACAGTCCTTCCTTCAAATTGTGAATGCCATTTTCACTTTAAGCTTGGTCATTGCTATGGTGCTCTATCTCAACCTCACTTTGGGGCTGATCGTGATTGCCTCTATCCCAATCACCTTCTTCGGTGCCCAGTTGATTATGAAGAAATCCCAGCCATACTTTAAAGAGCAAGCAGATGTCCTTGGAGCTTTAAATGGTTTTGTTCAGGAAAACTTGAGTGGCTTCAACGTCTTAAAACTCTATGTACGGGAGGAATCATCGCAAGAAGAATTCCGCGACATTACCCGTCGCCTCCAGCAAGTTGGATTTAAAGCGAATTTTATTTCTGGACTGATGATGCCTATTCTGAATGCAATCTCTGATTTGACCTATCTTTTGGTCGCAGTTATCGGAGCCATTCAAGTTCTTGCCGGTCGTCTGACAGTTGGGAACATGCAGGCTTTTGTCCAGTATGTCTGGCAGATTAATCAGCCTATTCAAAATTTGAGCCAGTTGGCTGGAACCTTACAAAGTGCCAAATCTTCACTGGATCGGGTCTTCCAAGTACTTGATGAACCAGATGAAGTACTTGGTAAAAATGAAGCTCTGGACAAGGAATTGACTGGACAGGTTAGCTTTAACCATGTGGACTTCCAATATGTGGAAGATAATCCATTGATCCGCGACTTTAATCTTGAAGTCAATCCAGGTGAGATGGTGGCCATTGTCGGACCTACAGGTGCAGGCAAAACCACGCTCATCAATCTGCTCATGCGTTTCTACGATGTGACCAAGGGGGCTATTACGGTAGATGGACATGATATCCGTGACCTACCTCGCCAAGATTATCGCAAGCAGTTTGGGATGGTTCTTCAGGATGCTTGGCTTTATGAAGGGACCATTAAAGAAAATCTGCGCTTTGGGAACTTGGACGCAACAGACGAAGAGATTGTCGCTGCTGCCAAGGCTGCCAATGTAGACCACTTTATCCGGACGCTTCCAGGGGGCTACAATATGGAGATGAACCAAGAGTCTAGCAATATCTCTTTGGGACAGAAGCAGTTGTTGACTATTGCGCGTGCCCTGCTAGCTGATCCTAAAATATTGATTTTGGATGAGGCGACGTCTTCAGTGGATACCCGTCTGGAACTCTTGATCCAAAAGGCCATGAAGAACTTGATGAAGGGGCGGACCAGTTTTGTCATTGCTCACCGCTTGTCTACGATTCAAGAAGCAGACAAGATTTTAGTCCTTAAAGAGGGCCAAATCATCGAACAAGGGAATCATGAGTCTCTCTTGGCTGCAAAAGGATTCTATTACGACTTGTACATGAGCCAATTCTCCAAGAAAGTAGAAGCTCAATAAAAACGTCAAAAAAAGAGCAGTCGCTCTTTTTTTGTTAGGCAAAAACACTTCAATTTGTTAGAAGTCGGATTTCTTGAAGGTGGTTGTTTTATTTGCTATAATCGTAGCAGAAATGGAGGCTTTATGCGCTTAACCAGCCAATTAATCACTGAAACGTTCCAAGATTTGGATAAGGTCGAAAGGCTTAACATTGAAGCTTTTCCAGAAGAGGAACGGATTCCTTTATCGGAGTTTTTACGCTATACGGATAATGATGACGCTCACTTTTTCGCTTTTTACAATGAGGAAGAATTTGTCGGATTTGCCTTTGCTATTTCAAATACTAAGGCCTTTTATGTCAGTTTCTTTGCCATTATGCCTCACTTGCGTAGTCACGGCTATGGTCAAGAAATTATTGAAAAATTAGTGGAATTTTACCAACGGACCATGTTGTTAGAAGTTGAGCGTTTGGATGAAGAATGTGATAATCTAGAGCAACGTCAAGCTCGGATGGATTTCTATATCCGAAATGGCTTTAAAACAGCCAATGCTTTTCTTGAATACGAAGACCTTAGTTTCGAGATTCTCTACCGAGGAGAGGGCTTCGATGAGGATGCCTATCGTGATATCTTCCGTAAACTTCAGGAAGAGAATTATTTTGATTTCCGCATCCAATACCGACGCTTTAGTGAAGATTAAAAACAAAAAGTGCTCCTCTGTTAGATAACAGAGAAGCACTTTTTTTATTAATGAATGAAGAAGTATATAAGAATCTACAGTAGAGTCTTCTTTGCCTTAAGTTATTTTTAAATGTAATTATTCCAGTAAAAAGAATTGCCGTGGTGGAAGAAAGCTGTTATACTAGATAAGATTGAAAAATGTAAAGGAGAACACATGTTACGAAAAGGTTCCTTAACAGGTTTGCTGTTATTTGGTATTTTCTTCGGTGCAGGGAATTTGATCTTTCCACCTGCGCTAGGTGCCCAATCGGGTATCCATTTTTGGCCAGCTATTGCTGGATTTGTCTTATCAGGAGTAGGAATTGCGATTATTACCTTGATCATTGGGACGCTCAATCCTAAAGGCTATATTCATGAGATTTCACGTAAAATCGCCCCTTGGTTTGCCATCGTTTATCTGGTAGCTTTGTATTTGTCTATTGGTCCTTTCTTTGCCATTCCAAGAACGGCTACCGTTTCCTACGAAGTTGGGATTGCCCCCTTGTTAGGAGAATCTGGTAGTAGACTCTTCATTTTCACCTTGGTTTATTTCTGTTTAGCTTATTTGATTGCCCTTTATCCATCTAAGATCCTAGATAGCATTGGTCGGATTTTGACACCGATCTTTGCGATTTTGATCGTTGTACTGGTTGTTCTAGGTGCTCTCAAGTACAGCGGACACGCGCCACAAGTGGCAACAGAAGCCTACCAAGCATCTGCCTTTGGTCAAGGTTTCCTTGAAGGGTATAATACCTTGGATGCCCTCGCTTCAGTGGCCTTTAGTGTGATTGCGGTTACCACCCTCAATCAACTTGGTTTCACCAGCAAGAAAGAATACATTAAAACCATCTGGATCGTTGGGATTGTCGTAGCAATTGGCTTTAGTATTTTATACATTGGCTTGGGTTACCTTGGAAATCATTTCCCAATTCCAGCAAAAGTAATGGCATCAGATGCCAATAAAGGGGTCTATGTCCTTTCAGAAGCGACCAAGGCTATCTTTGGCCCAGCTGCTCAAATCTTCCTTGCGGGTATGGTGACGGTGACTTGCTTCACTACAACAGCCGGTTTGATCGTGTCAACAGGGGAATTCTTCCATAATACCTTCCCTAAAATCTCTTACAAGGTCTATGCGACAATCTTCACTTTGATTGGTTTTGCGATTGCCAATCTTGGCTTGAGCGCCATTATTGCCTATTCATTACCTGTCTTGATGATCCTCTATCCAATCACCATTACTATTGTGTTGATTGTGATTGTAAACAAATTTACTCAACTATCAAAACCAGGAATGCAACTAACTATTTCTTAGTTAGCTTGGTGGCGATTGCAGATGTTCTTGCAAGCACCTTCAAACTTACAGGTCTGGCAAACGTCATTAAAACTTTACCATTTGCTGCCCAGTCCCTTCCGTGGTTACTCCCAGCAGTAGTTGGTATTGTCCTCTCTCTTTTCTTGCCAAATAAACAAAGTGCAGAAGAAGAATAAGTCGTCAATTGAACTCCAGAGTGAAATACTTTGGAGTTTTTGTTTGGCTTTGAAACTAGTTTCTAAATGATCGTTTAGAAATCAAAGCGTAGCAGAAATTTTTAATTTAGGAGCTGGAATGTTATACTAGTTGTAGCATATCAATATACGGAGTGTTTTATGAATCAAATCGTTTTCTCCTTTACTGTCTTTCTGGCAGGGATTCTTTCCTTTTTCTCTCCCTGTGTCTTTCCTTTGCTTCCGGTATACATCGGGGTCTTGCTAGGAAGTGATCAGGAAAAATCCATTCAGATTTTTGGGAAGAAGATTCGCTGGCATGGTCTTGTAAAGACCTTGTGTTTTATCGCAGGGATTTCTGTTATTTTCCTCATTATTGGTTTCGGGGCAGGTCTACTTGGTCAAATCATGTACACCAACTGGTTCCGATACTTGATGGGCGCGCTGATCATTATCCTTGGTCTTCATCAGATGGAAGTCTTTCACTTTAATTTCTTAGAAAAGCAAAAAACAATGGATTTCGGGGCGAACAAGCACAAGAATGAATTACTTTCAGCTTTTCTGCTTGGACTTGGTTTTAGCTTTGGCTGGACGCCATGTATCGGTCCGGTTCTAGGCTCTGTACTTGCCTTAGCAGCATCCAATGGTCAAGATGCCCTCATGGGTGCTCTCTATCTCTTTATCTATACATTAGGGATGGCTATTCCGTTTTTACTTTTGGCCCTAGCGTCTGGGATTGTTCTCCCATACTTTAATCGTCTAAAACCCCATCTCTTGTTACTGAAGAAAATTGGTGGCTTGATCATCATCATTATGGGGATTTTGTTACTCTTGGGACAATTGAATAGCTTGTCTGCTATCTTTTCATAAATCAAATGGAGGTTTACTCATTATGAAAGTTATTAAATACGCCTGTTTTTCGCTTCTTTCTCTATCCATTCTGACTGCTTGCTCTATGAATCAGTCCGAAAGCGGCATGAACAATCAATCCATGGATAATCAATCCATGACCAATACAACTGCTAGTAAACATCCCTTGGTAGGAAAAGAAGCCAGTGACTTTGAGCTAAAGGATATGAAGGGGAATACAGTCAAACTTTCAGACTATAGAGGCAAAGGTTTACTTGAAATTCTGGGCGACTTGGTGTGGTCCTTGCCGACAAAGTATGCCTGAACTGAATAAATTGGTCGAAGAAAAAGATAGGGACTTTGAGATTCTCACCGTTATGGCACCGGGGATGCAAGGGGAAAAAACAGAAGAAGAGTTCGTCAAATGGTTTGCCCAACAAGACTATCAATCAGTTCCTGTTTTGTACAATCCGGACGGATCTGCCTTTATGAATTACCAAGTCCGTTCAATCCCTACGGAAGTCTTTATTGATAGCCAAGGAAAAATTGGACATGTTCAATTAGGGGCGATTTCAAATGAAGATGCCAAGAAGATTATCAAAGAGTTGAAATAAAAGAGGCTGGGACAAAAGTCCTAGCCTCTCAATTGTCTTTGGATTGTCGAGCAAGACGCAGTGGTTGAGTGGGCTCTACTACGCTGATTTCATCAGCTTTTACAGCCCTACTCAACTGTGCGGAGGTGGGACTACGAAATCGAATTCTAATGAATTACCGATTTCTGTCCCACTCTCTTTTTTATTAGTTGCTTGCACCAGATGTAGCATCAGCAGCTGCGTCACCGTGTCCTCCAGCATCTGAAGCACCTGAAGTAGCGTCTGCATCCCCATGGCCACCAGCAGGAGCGAATGGTCCGCTACCGCCTACTAAGCGTTGACCAGTTGTTTGAAGGTACCAGTCCAACCATGGCTGGAAGTTAAAGACGATTTCGTTGATACCAGCATATGAACCATCTGGATAGTACATAGCTTGATAGTTGTGAGTATTGATCACGCCTTCAGGAGACCCTGGAACAATTGTACGAACATACTCTTGGTTTCCATTGCGAAGAGTACCGATGACCCATTCAACGTTTTTCATACGTGCTGGTGGAAGAGAACCGTGAACGGTTGACATCCGGCTACCTGATTGAGGCGGCACGCGTTTTGCAAACATGGTATCTGGATCTTGGTGGGCATTGTTGTAGTAGAGGAACTGGTTGTTATCATCAGCGTATGTCAATTCGAAAGGCATAGCTTTCAAGAACATATCGATTTGATTAACAGTCAGGATACCGTGGTCCAATTTGACATAAGTATCACCAGATACAGCCCCTGTAATTTCTGCAACTTTTTCTACCCAATCTGGATCATCTGGATCAACCTCGGTAACAGTAGTAGCGATTGGTTTTCCGCAATCCAAATCTTCTGGTTCAATTGGTTTTGGTTTTTTCAATTTAGAAACGACTCCTACGTATTTCACAAAGTTATCTAAACAAGTTTCAAGGAATTTTACAGTTCCTTCGTTGATGATGTTGCCATCTGCGTCAAAAGCTTCTTCGCTTTTCCGAGAAGGAATTCGTTCCCTGGAAGGGTATAGGCATTGACACCTGGAGCATCCAGAATCTTACGAAGGTGGACTTGGGCACGAGAAGTCCCTTGGTCATAGTAAGAAGCACCCACGATCATGACCGGTTTGCTTTCAAAAGGATGCACTTCATAGGAAAGCCATTCTAAAACAGATTTTAATCCTGCTGAAATGGTGTGGTTGTGTTCAGGTGTTGCGATAATCACACCATCAGCACGGGTAATTTTATTGTTGAGGAGACGCAATTGGAAGCTTTCGTCCCATTTTTCATCTTGGTTGAACATTGGAACTTCATCGATTTCAAGAACTTCTAATTCAAATTTGATCTTAAAATGACGACGGATGAATTCCAAAAGTTTGCGGTTATATGATTGGTCGTAGTTTGATCCTACAAGTCCTACAAATTTCATGCTAGTATGTCTCCTATCTTACAAGTTTTCCCAGTCGAAGTCTTCGGCATCTTTGCGAAGCAATTCTTGAGCGTTGCGCAGTTTTTCAGTAACTTTAACAAAGATACGGAAATCATCAAAGATGGCGTCGAGTTTCTTGATGACGTCAAGATCTACCAAGTCACCATTTTGATCAAAAGCTTGAAGAGAGTGAGAAAGCAAGAATTCGTCTGGAAGGACAGTTGCCTTGATTTCTGGTGAGTTCAAGATTTGACGAAGCTGCAATTGAGCGCGAGATGAACCAAGCGTACCATAAGAAGCACCTGTAATCATCACTGGTTTGCTTAAGAGTGGGTAAATCCCATAAGATAACCAAGCAAGGGCACTCATCAAGACAGCAGGGATGGAATGATCGTATTCTGGTGTACCAATGATGACACCATCAGCTTCCTCGATCTTAGCAGCAATTTCTAAAATAGCCTCAGGGACTTGTTTATTGGCTGGCTTGTTGAAGACAGGGATATCTTTAATCTCAACCAATTCAATTTCAGCCTTGTCAGCAAAATGCTTTGCATGTATTGAAGTAGTTGGCGGTTTGTTGAACGTTTGGAGTTTGTTCCAACGATCGCAATAAGTTTTGTCATGGAAATTCCTTTCTGAAATTAAAATTACAAATAATCATGTAGCCCACTGGTATAGGCGAGGCGACCTGACTGATAGACTAGAATAGCATCCATGCCAGGTAAGGTTTCAACAATATTTAAAATGTTGGTCGGTTCTTCACCGAACAAGCGGGTAGTCCAAATCTCCCCATCGACTGATCGATCAGAAATAATCGTGAGACTTGCTAGTTCTGTTTCGACAGGATAGCCAGTTTGAGGATCAAAAATATGATGGAAGGACCGGCCGTCAACCTCAAGGTGACGAACATAGGTACCTGATGTCACAACGGACTTATCTGTAACAGATAGAACTAGTAAATGTTCCCCTCTTGGAAGCTGAGGATCTTGAATCCCGATTCGCCAAGGGCGATGACTGACAGGGTTTTGACCAAGGGTAAGGATATTGCCCCCTAAATCAATTAAAGCCTGCTCGATCCCCTGACTCCTGAGATAACTAGCTAGTAAATCAGCACTAAACCCCTTAGCTAAAGCACCTAGATCAATTTTCATCCCTTTTCTTTTGAGAAAAACAGTTTGTTGATTCGGATCTAAGCAAATCTGATGAGGGTCAATGACTGTTAAGGCTTGTTCAATTTCTACTTGATCAGGCTTCCTAGCATCTGAAAAACCAATTCTCCAGGTTTGGACAAGTGGACCAATCGCAATGTTTAAATGACTTCCTTGCGCCTGACTATGGCTAGTTCCTAGAGCAATCAGTGAAAAAAGATCCGGATGAACCTTTACGGGTTCAATGCCAGCTTTTTGATTGACCTCCATCAATTCAGAAGAAAGGTCATTAGCACTAAAGCGATGCTCATAGGATCGCAGGAGATTAAAGCAATCGGCCAGTATTTGGTCAGCTTGTTGATGAGAAATCGAAACGGTTATGGTGGAGCCCATTAGGCGTTCGGATCGACTAGTTAGTTCCACAAATAGTAAACCACCTTTCCAATATTCACCTACTTCAAGTTTATCAAAAAGAAAGCCATTTCACAATCCCCCCAAGCAAATTTATTGACATTTTTCAGGACTTATGCAAATTGATTTGAAAATAAAATCACAAATTGTAAGCAAAAAATTTGGAAACGATATCATTTTCATGTTATAATTGTATGGTAAATAAAATTAAAGGTAGGATTTTTTCTATGAGTAAAATCGTAGTTGTGGGTGCTAACCACGCTGGAACTGCATGTATCAACACAATGTTGGATAATTTTGGAAACGAAAATGAAATCGTTGTCTTTGACCAAAACTCAAATATCTCATTCCTTGGATGCGGAATGGCTCTTTGGATTGGTGAACAAATTGACGGACCTGAAGGCTTGTTCTATTCTGATAAAGAAAAATTAGAAGCTAAAGGCGCTAAAGTTTACATGAACTCACCAGTTCTTTCAATTGACTACGACAACAAAGTTGTAACTGCAGAAGTAGATGGTAAAGAACACAAAGAATCATATGACAAATTGATCTTCGCAACTGGTTCAACACCAATCTTGCCACCAATCGAAGGTGTAGAAATTGTCAAAGGGAACCGCGAATTCAAAGCGACTCTTGAAAACGTACAATTCGTTAAATTGTACCAAAACGCTGAAGAAGTTATTAAGAAACTTGAAGACAAGAGCAAACACCTTGAGCGCATCGCTGTTGTAGGTGGTGGTTACATCGGTGTTGAGCTTGCTGAAGCATTCGAACGTCTTGGAAAAGAAGTTGTCCTTGTTGATATCGTTGACACAGTATTGAACGGATACTATGACAAAGACTTCACTCAAATGATGGCGCAAAACTTGGAAGACCACAACATCCGTTTGGCACTTGGTCAAACTGTTAAAGCTATCCAAGGTGACGGTAAAGTAGAACGCTTGGTAACTGACAAAGAAACATTCGATGTGGATATGGTAGTTCTTGCAGTTGGTTTCCGTCCAAACACTGCTCTTGCTGATGGTAAGATCGAACTCTTCCGTAACGGTGCCTTCCTTGTTGACAAGAAACAAGAAACATCTATCCCAGGTGTATTCGCGGTTGGTGACTGTGCGACTGTTTATGACAACGCTCGTAAAGACACTAGCTACATTGCACTTGCATCAAATGCTGTACGTACTGGTATCGTAGGTGCTTACAACGCTTGTGGACATGAGCTTGAAGGAATCGGTGTGCAAGGATCAAACGGTATCTCTATCTATGGTCTTCACATGGTTTCAACTGGTTTGACTCTTGAAAAAGCAAAAAGCAGCAGGCTACAACGCTGTTGAAACTGGCTTTAACGATCTTCAAAAACCAGAATTTATCAAACATGACAACCATGAAGTTGCCATCAAGATCGTTTACGATCAAGATAGCCGTGAAATTCTTGGTGCTCAAATGGTATCACGTGATGCTGCAATCTCAATGGGTATCCACATGTTCTCATTGGCAATCCAAGAGCACGTAACGATTGAAAAAAATTGGCATTGACAGACCTATTCTTCTTGCCACACTTCAATAAACCATACAACTACATTACTATGGCAGCACTTACTGCTAAATAATGTATTCTATAGAAACGCTCATTTGGGCGTTTTTTTGCTGTTGTCTTAGTCAAGAGCTGTGAAAAAAATAGTATAATAAAAAGCAATCAATCTGGGAGTGAAGAGAATTTATGAAACAAAGTCAGCAAATCCAAAGAGAATTTCAATCGACCTCAAGATCTATTTTTATCTCAGGTTAGTAGAGGTGTTTTAGTAGGGCTTGTAGTCGGCGCGATTGTCTCGAGTTTTTCGATTTTTTTATTGAGCATCTCTTTCATGTTGTCCTGGGATTGTATAAGGATCTAGGAAGAGGTCCTTTCAATTGGATCATTATCCTCTCTATGTATCTTTTTATTATTTTGCTAGCTAGCCAGCTCATCAAAAAGAACAAAAACGTTAAAGGATCTGGTATTCCTCAAGTAGAAGCAGAATTAAAAGGACTGCTTCAGATAGACTGGTGGGCTACGCTTTGGCAGAAGTACATTTTAGGGATTTTAGCAATTGCAAGTGGTTTGATGTTGGGTCGTGAAGGCCCCAGTATCCAACTTGGCGCCATGGGAGGAAAGGGGCTGGCTAAGAAACTTGCGCTTAGTCCGGTAGAAGAAAGAGTCTTGATTGCCAGCGGTGCTGCGGCAGGTTTGGCAGCAGCCTTTAATGCACCGATTGCGGGTCTACTCTTTGTAGTAGAAGAAGTCTACCATCATTTTTCTCGTGTCTTCTGGGTATCGACCTTGGCTGCGAGTTTGGTCGCAAACTTTGTCTCCCTCAATATTTTCGGTCAAACACCTGTTTTAAACATGCCAGACCACATCCCACATATCGATTTATCCAGTTATTGGATTTTCTTAGTGATGGGAATTTTTCTGGGCCTAACTGGTTATTTCTATGAAGTTGCTGTTTTAAATATTGGTCGTGTTTATCAAAAGCTTGGAAGCTGTTTCAAGGTGACCGCTCCTTATTATCCACTCTTTGCCTTTCTTTTGATCCTACCGATCGGTTATTATTTCCCTCACTTATTAGGCGGTGGTAACCAGTTGGTTTTGAACTTAGCCCATGTCCCTCTTAGTATCCAGACTCTGATCTTCTATTTTGCGATACGATTTATTTGGAGCATGATCAGTTACGGGAGTGGTCTTCCTGGTGGCATCTTTCTTCCAATTCTAGCTCTAGGCTCTGTTTTAGGAGCCTTGGTTGCGGCTGTTTTATTAAAGTTTGGTCTCATACATTCTAATCAACTTCCCTTGTTTGTTATTTTAGGAATGAGTGGTTATTTCAGTGCCATTTCAAAAGCACCCTTGACAGCTATGATTCTAGTGACTGAAATGGTAGGAGATATACGAACCTTGATGCCGATTGGCTTGGTGACTTTGACAGCTTACATCACCATGGATCTGCTAAAAGGGGCCCCTGTTTACGAGGCTATGCTAGAGCAATTGATGCCTGAGGTGACCAGTAGTTCAGATATCTTAACCCTGATCGAAATTCCAGTATCAGAGAAATAGCAGGCCGTCAGGTTCGAGATTTAGACCTACCGAGAGACCTCCTGATCACAACTCATCAGCATAATGGAAAAAACAGTACAGTGCATGGTAGTACCCGCCTCTATCTAGGAGATAGCATCTACCTCGTAGTAAAAGAGACAGATATCGGTCGGGTAAAAGAATTACTTCTTTAATTCATTTTATTAAAGTTTTCTGACAATTGTTGAAAAATGAGAAAATCTTTGCTATAATAGACCACGTAAAAAACGAATCCAGGAGAAATTCTCATGAAAAAACTTGCAGTAACACTCTTATCAGTCGCTTTATTAGCAGGCTGTGCCAATACATCTTCAAAAAACACAACTACAAATAGTTCCTCTTCGACAGTGAAATTGTCAAAAGAGGACCAAAAAGCCTTGGACCAGGCGACAAGTGAATACAAGGAGTTTGTGCAAGGACAAATTGATCAGTTGTTAAAAGATACAGAGGAATTTCAAAGAGTCCTAAAAAGTGGTGATTTAGAAGAAGCTAAGAAGGTCTATCCTTTGATTCGGATGTCTTATGAACGCTCTGAACCAATCGCTGAAAGCTTTGGGGAGTCTGATGTCAAGATTGACTTCCGTTTGGTTGACTATGTCGATGAAAACAAATCAGAAGAAGGATGGTCAGGCTTCCACCGTATCGAACGCATTCTCTGGGAACAAAATACAACCGAAGGCACTGAAAAATATGCAGAGCAATTGGTCAAGGATATCAAAGAGCTGAAAGCTAAGATTGCGACAGTAGAAGTGACGCCAGATTTGATGTTGACAGGTGCGGTTGACCTCTTGAATGAAGTGGCGACACAAAAGATCACTGGGGAAGAAGAGATTTTCTCTCATACAGATCTATATGACTTCCGTGCCAATATCGAAGGGGCTGAGAAGATCTTTGCTCTCTTCAAACCTCTTATTGAGAAGAAGGATGCCAAGCTAGTGAAAACCCTTGAAACAGAATTCAAGGCTGTGAATCACCTGTTAGACAAACATATGACGGATGAATCTAACTATAAATCATATACTGATCTAACAGAAAAAGATACCAAAGAACTAGCAGAAGCAGTAACAAAATTGGGAGAACCTCTCTCTCAAATGGGAATCATTTTAAACGGTAAATAACAATGACAAAAGACGATAAATTTTTTGAAAAGAAGATGGATCGTCGCGAATTTCTGAAAAAAGCAGGTATTGGGGGAGCAGGCTTAGCACTTGGTCTATCCGGTGCTTCTGCTTTTTTCGCTAATAAGGAGCAAGGTTCCAAGAATATCGCAGACGGTCAAGAAGAGATTAGTTTTTACGGTAAGCATCAGGCAGGGATTACCACGCCCATGCAGAAGAATATCTATTTTGTGGTGCTCGATCTCCGGACGACAGATAAAAACGAATTGATTCAGTTGTTTAAAGAATGGACAGATTATAGCCAGAAATTAGTTAATGGCGAACTGGTCAAAAAGGATGGTTCCAACGCTCTCTTGCCACCAAGTGACACTGGGGAAACTGTCGGACTAAATCCTTACCGACTCACCCTAACCTTTGGTGTTTCAGCTAGCTTTTTGACCAAATTAGGCCTTGAGAAGAAACGTCCCAAACTCTTCCGGGATCTGCCAGCTTTCCTAAGGAACAGTTGAGAGAGCAGTATACAGGTGGTGATATCGTTATCCAAGCATGTGCAGATGATGAGCAGGTGGCCTTTCATGCTGTCCGCAACTTGATCCGTAAAGGACGCAATAAGGTAACCATGAAATGGAGCCAATCAGGATTTGCTGCTATTGGGGATCGCATGGAAACTCCAAGGAACCTCTTCGGCTTTAAGGATGGGACTGCCAATGTTACGACAGAGAAAGATTTCGATAAGGTAGTTTGGGCTGATAGTCAAGATTGGATGAAAAACGGCTCTTATATGGCTGTCCGCCGGATTATCATGCACTTAGAGACCTGGGATCGGACCAACCTGCAGGAGCAAGAAAATACCTTTGGACGCTATAAAGAAAGTGGCGCACCATTTGGAAAGAAAAACGAGTTTGACGAAGTGGACCTCTCTCTCTTACCAGTTGACTCACATGTCCGTTTGGCTAAAGAAGTGGATCTGCCAATTTTGCGACGCTCTTATTCTTACTCTGATGGGATTGATCCGAAAACGGGGCAGTTTGATGCAGGATTGCTTTTTATTGCCTTTCAAAAGGATCCAGACCGTTTTGTGAAAATCCAAACCAATCTTGGGGCAGACGATAAGATGAATGAATATGTGACCCATATTGGCAGTGGCCTCTTTGCCTGCTTCGGAGGTGTGAAGGAAGGAGGATACATTGGTCAAGACTTATTTGAATAAATTTTTAGTCGTCCTAGTAGCCTGTCTCTTTTTCATCGTCACCCCTGTCCAAGCTGAGTCTTATAGTGATCTCTTTATCAAAATCACCGATGCAACGACAGCAGTTCAGGATAAGGATCAAGAAAAGGCTCACACTCTTGTCGCAGAGATAAAAGAAGAATTTCTGAAGAAAGCTAATCATGATTCCAAGGCAGGAAAAGAAGTCCAGAAGAGTTTGGACTTGGAAGGCGAGATCACAGAAAAGCAATTGGTGACTGTCTCCACTTCCTTGCTAGCCTTTGAAAAAGAGCAAAATCCAGTCGATCTGGATGCTGAAAAGGAGAAGCTAGAAACTCGCTTGCAACCTTACTTTGAGAAGCTACAAGAGGCGATCACAGCAAAGGATCTCCAAGCGATACGAAAGGCTTACGCTGATTTAAACAACACTTGGACCCGGAATGAAGCGGTTGTCAGAGATCATAGTACCGCTTATTACGGAAAGGTAGAAACAGCCATTTCCTTCTTGAGAAGTGCGATCGAAACAGAGCCTACAAACTTTGACTCCATCCAATCTTCTTACAATGACCTAAAGAATGTGCTGGATCAATTTATCAGTGGGGAAAAGATTGAGGAAACAAGCTCCAATCTGACCCTTTCAGACGGGATCAAGCTCCTCAAGAAAGCTCTGAGCCTCTTCCAAGCCAATGACACTAGCCAAGCTAGTCAAGTCATGAAGGAGTTCATTACCATTTGGCCAACGATCGAGGGCGATGTCAGCACGACTAATCCTGGTCTCTATACTCGGGTGGAAAGTCAAAGTCCTGTCATCATGGTCAAGGGGAACGAAAGCAAGTATCAAAAGCAACTGGAAGCTCTGATTAGTGATCTATCTGCTATTGATACTACCGCCTCCTATTCTGCGGTTGACGCTATGTTGATCCTCTTACGCGAAGGAGTCGAAGCGCTTTTGATTGTCATGGCTTTGGTGACGGTCCTCAAGTCAGCAAAACTATTCAAAGGCTTGAAATGGGTTTATGCAGGGGCTCTTTTAGGAATCCTGGCTAGTGCAGCCATTGCAGTTGCTCTTCAATTCTTATTCCCAGCTGTTACCTCGGCTTCCAACCGTGAGGTCATCGAAGGAGCAGTAGGGATCATCGCAGTAGGGATGATGATTGTCATTGGGATTTGGTTGCATCGCAAGTCCTCTGTAAAAAAATGGAACCAATTCATGGAAAGTCAGATGAAGGCTGTGACAGCAACTGGAAGTTTCATTTCCATGTTTGCCCTCAGTTTCTTAGCTGTCTTCCGTGAGGGAGCTGAGACCATTCTCTTCTATGTGGGAATCCTCCCTCGTATTCGCTCCTTTGATTTCTTCCTAGGGATCGGCTTGGCTCTTGCAGTTTTAGCCATTATCGCCATTCTCATGACCAAGGCAAGTCATCTGGTCAAGCCACATAAGATTTCTTCCTCTTGACTTGGATGATTTACGCCCTGGCCTTTAAGATGCTAGGGGTGAGCCTACACGCGCTCCAATTAACCAATATGCTTCCCAATCATATCTTGAGTAATTTCCCGACGGTCGATTGGGCAGGGATCTATCCGAGCTGGGAAGTTCTTGCTTGCCAAGTTCTATTCGTTCTTATTGTCGTGATTGTAACGGTGAAGCAGCATGAAAAATGAAGATAGTAAGCTCACTATTGTAGAGCATTTAAGCGAGTTTAGACGACGCTTCATCGCTTGTATCCTTTGTTTTTTCATTGTCTTTTGTGGAGCACTCTTGTTTTCTGATCAGCTTTATGCCTTTTTGACGGCTGGATTTCGAGAGAAACTCTTGGTCCTTGGCCCTAATGACATTTTAAGCATCTACCTTCAGTTGGCAAGCTTAATAGCCTTTACCATCACCCTGCCCTTCACTCTTTTTCAAGTCTGGCAATTTGTAAAACCAGCTTTGAGAAAGGGAGAAGCAGGAGCTATTCTGCTCTATGTGCCGGCAAGTTTGCTTTGTTTCTTGCTAGGCTTACTCTTCGGCTATTATCTGGTTAGTCCAGCTATTCTCGAGGTGCTCTTGAAGTTGGGACAAGGACAGTTTACCATCCAGTTAACGGCACAGAACTACTTGGCCTTCATCTTTCATACGACAGTGCCTTTGGGTGTCTTGTTTGAATTGCCGGTCCTTGTAGCCTTTTTGACTTCGATTCATATCTTAACGCCAGACTGGTTAAGGCGGTATCGCCGAATAGCCTACTTTCTATTGTTGGTACTAGCAGTCATCCTGACCCCTGCTGATTTCATCAGTGATTTAGCAATGACCGTGCCCCTGATCTTGCTTTACGAAGTGAGTCTGGGCATCAGTCGCATCATCTTTAACCGTTTACAAAAAAGGAGATAAATATGGGAATTTTACGTGATATCGGTGCACCAGGACTGATTATTATCATCCTGGGAGCCCTCTTAATCTTTGGACCAAAGCGTTTGCCTGAGTTAGGACACTCGCTTGGGAAAATGTTCTCTGAATTCAAGTCAGCCGTCAACAATGGTGCTGCTGAAAAAGAAGAGGAGAAAGAAAAGACTGGTAAGACTGAAGAATAATAGCTTACCTTTCATGATATTTTCTGACAGAATTATCTTTTGTTCTTTCATTTTCAATAATAGCAAAAGCAGGAGTAGATCGTTAAAACGATATCTAAGTATGAATCCTGCTTTTTGTTATTATTGAACCGTCTGAAAATTTTTGTAAATTACAAATTGAAAACAAATCATCTTTTGTTAGCGTTTTCCTTGAATCTAAAATCGTCCAGGAGTATAATAGAGGGTGGAAAAAGTACATAAAAAAGGAGTGTGTCATGATGATCATTAGTGTGATTTTTGCTGTAGCTTACTTTTTGTTGGTTGCCCTTGTTGCGGCTCTTGTTTTCCGAGCGATAGGAAAAATATTTGAGCTCTTCGATGGCTACCTGATGTACCATTAAGAGATAAACAAGCCCACTCACTATGAGTGGTTTTTTACTATAGGACGGAGATAATTATGAAAACGGAATATGAAAAGATGATTGCTGGTGAGTTTTACAGTCCCATGGATCCAGAATTGAGGAATTTGGCACAAGAAGCTCGGACCAAGCAATTTGTCTTTAATCAAGAAGCAGACGGGGAGAAGCGGAGTCAACTTATAAAAAGTTGGTTCGGGTCCACTGGAGAAAATCTATCCTTGCATCCCTTTTTGGCTTGTGACTATGGGGTAAATATCCACTTGGGTGAGAATTTATGCCAACTGGAACCTAACCATGCTGGATGTCTGCCCAATCAGAATTGGTAATAATGCCATGATCGGTCCCAATTGCCAATTTCTCACCCCTCTTCATCCGCTAGATCCACATGAACGTAATGCAGGAAAAGAATATGGAGCTCCGATAACGATTGGAGATAACTTCTGGGCAGGTGGTGGAGCTATCATCCTTCCAGGAGTGACCTTAGGAGATAATGTCGTCGTTGGAGCAGGGGCAGTGGTGACCAAATCCTTCGGGGATAATGTAGTCCTAGCAGGTAATCCAGCCAGAATCATTAAGGAAATAGAGGTGAAAGAGTGAAGTTTTTCTTTATCGGAGGACTCGGAAGTAACGAAAATCATATAAGCGAATTTGCTCATTGCTTTCCATACCCCATCACCTATCTAAATCCTTATAAGCTGAAACTGGAATCTTTCCAAGATTTACTAGACTGGTTTGAAGCCCATGCGGATTCTAATGAAAAGACTTGTATCATTGCCCATTCACTGGGTGGAGATTTGGCTCGATACCTAGCATTCAATATGCCTCAAATTACACATCTGGTTCTGCTAGATGGTGGCTATCTTGACATGGACCAGATCTTACCACTAGAGCAGGAAATCGAAGAGACACTTGCCTATCTGAAGCAACAGGTATTTCGATCTCTAGAGGAAGCTGTTGCAAGTGAACTGGGAGATACTGTCAATCCTTCGCCAGCGACTATAAAGGCCATCCAAGCCAGTTATCGCTGGAATTCTAATCTCCATCATTATGAACTGGCTTTAGATCCACAAGCTGTTCTTTCCTTGCTGAGACTCAGACGAGAGCTCCGATCTTATCAAGCTCCACTAACGGATACCAAGGCCTTGTTTATCGGTCCTAAATACGAGGATGAGCCTGAATGGAGAGCAAGAGCACTTGAAAATTTAGATCCTTCTATCAAGAAGGTGCTCTTAAAGGATCTAGGCCACGATTTTTATACAGCAGTTCCCGAGCTTGTCAGCAAAGAAATCATCAATTGGATTCAAGTTTGTTCATAAATAACTCATATATAGAAGTTGTTCTATACAATAGTCTAGTAATTTCCGAACATTATTTATATAATCAGCATTCTATTTGAATCGCCTCCGTATCTTTGTTATAATCTTGAATGGAAACGTCGGAAGACGAAGTGATGACCCATCACGATTTAAAATTTAGAAACGAGATTTCAATCCGTATGTTAAACGAATTTCCAATCTTTGATTACGAGGATATTCAACTAATCCCTAACAAGTGTATTATCAAAAGTCGTGCAGAAGCAGACACGACAGTTCAGTTTGGTAAGCACACCTTCAAGCTACCAGTTGTCCCTGCCAACATGCAGACCATCCTGGATGAAGATGTGGCCGAACAACTGGCTAAAGGAGGCTATTTACATTATGCACCGCTTTGACGAAGCTGGTCGCATTCCCTTTATCAAACGGATGCACGATCAGGGCTTGATTGCTTCTATCTCAGTTGGAGTAAAAGACTATGAGTACGATTTTGTCACTCAACTCAAGGACGATGCACCTGAATACATCACTATCGATATCGCTCACGGTCACTCAGATAGTGTCATCCAAATGATCCAGCATATCAAGAAGGAATTGCCAGATACCTTTGTTATCGCAGGAAATGTCGGAACTCCAGAGGCCGTTCGTGAGTTGGAAAACGCTGGAGCAGATGCTACCAAGGTCGGGATCGGTCCTGGTAAGGTCTGCATCACAAAAGTGAAGACTGGCTTTGGTACTGGTGGTTGGCAGTTAGCCGCCCTTCGTTGGTGTTCAAAAGCAGCTCGCAAGCCCATTATTGCGGATGGTGGCATTCGGACCCATGGAGATATTGCTAAATCCATTCGTTTTGGTGCCAGCATGGTCATGATTGGTTCTCTCTTTGCAGGTCATATTGAAAGCCCAGGGAAAACCGTTGAAGTAGATGGGGAATCCTTTAAGGAGTATTACGGATCTGCTTCCGAGTACCAAAAAGGGGCTTATAAGAATGTTGAAGGCAAGAAAATCCTCCTACCAGCCAAAGGTCATCTGCAAGATACCTTGACAGAGATGGAGCAAGACTTGCAAAGCTCTATTTCCTATGCTGGTGGTCGCAAGGTTGCTGATCTCAAGCATGTCGATTATGTCATCGTAAAGAATTCTATCTGGAATGGTGACTCTCATTAAAACTACAATTACTTATTTATCTTGCGGATTGGCGCAAGGTCTCTACAAGGTGCCGGAACACCTAACAATAAGTAAGTCTTAGATTAATCCAGGGATACTTGGATTCTGTAGAGGCTTACTAGGTAAGTCTCTATTTTTTGTTCCAAACTGTTTAGGAGAAAACATGAAATTATTAGAAGAACGCATATTAAAAGACGGAAATGTCCTGGGAGAAAACATCCTCAAGGTCGATTCTTTCTTGACACACCAAGTGGATTACCAGTTGATGAAAGAAATTGGGAAGGCTTTTGCGGACCGGTTTAAAGATGCTGGTCTGACCAAGATTGTGACCATTGAAGCTTCCGGGATCGCTCCTGCCCTCTATGTGGCAGAAGCTTTGGAACTTCCCATGATCTTTGCTAAAAAAGCCAAGAATATTACCATGAATGAAGGGATTTTGACAGCAGAAGTCTATTCCTTTACCAAGCAAGTGACCAGTACGGTTTCCATTGCTAGCAAGTTTTTAACACCAGATGATCGTGTCTTGATTGTTGATGACTTTCTGGCAAATGGCCAGGCAGCTAAGGGCTTGATCCAGATCATCGAACAAGCTGGTGCGAGTGTAGAAGCAGTCGGTATCGTCATCGAGAAATCCTTCCAAGATGGCCGTGGACTGCTAGAAGAACTCGGCTACCCCGTTGTTTCACTTGCTCGTTTGGACCGTTTTGAAAACGGTCAGGTTGTATTTAAGGAGGCAGACATCTAATGCAAAAACAAGAAAACCATTCACAGGCGGCCATTCTAGGCTTGCAGCACCTATTGGCCATGTATTCGGGCTCTATTTTAGTACCGATCATGATTGCAGGTGCTTTGGGTTATAATGCCCAACAATTGACCTATCTCATCTCTACAGATATCTTTATGTGTGGGGTAGCCACCTTCTTGCAATTGCAATTAAACAAATACTTCGGGATTGGTCTTCCAGTCGTCCTCGGGGTTGCCTTCCAGTCTGTGGCACCCCTCAGCATGATTGGGGCTAGTCATGGTAGTGGTGCCATGTTTGGTGCCTTGATTGTTTCAGGGATTTACGTGGTTCTGGTCTCAGGTTTCTTCTCTAAAATCGCTAACCTTTTCCCATCCATTGTGACGGGATCTGTCATTACGACCATTGGTTTGACATTGATTCCAGTCGCTATTGGAAACATGGGTAACAATGCTGAAGAACCAACAGTTCAAAGTCTGATTTTAGCTGTTATTACCATCCTCATCATTCTGGTGGTCAACATCTATACAACTGGCTTTATCAAATCCATCTCTATTTTGATTGGGTTGATCGTTGGAACAGCCATCGCAGCTTCAATGGGCTTGGTGGACTTCGCACCAGTAGCACAAGCTCCAGTTGTTCACGTTCCAACACCATTCTTCTTTGGAGCCCCTAAGTTTGAAATTACTTCAATCGTCATGATGTGTATCATCGCAACTGTTTCCATGGTCGAATCGACTGGTGTCTATCTTGCTCTTTCAGATATTACAAAAGATCCAATTGATAGCACGCGCCTTCGTAATGGCTACCGTGCTGAAGGATTGGCCGTCCTTCTCGGCGGTATCTTCAATACCTTCCCATACACTGGATTCTCACAAAATGTCGGCTTGGTGAAATTGTCTGGTATCAAGACCCGTCTTCCAATCTACTACGCGGCTGGTTTCCTCGTTCTTCTTGGTCTACTGCCTAAGTTTGGAGCTTTAGCGCAAATCATTCCAAGCCCAGTACTTGGTGGAGCTATGCTAGTCATGTTTGGTTTTGTGTCTATTCAAGGGATGCAGATCCTTGCGCGTGTTGATTTTGAGCACAATGAGCACAATTTCCTCATCGCAGCTGTATCGATCGCAGCAGGGGTAGGATTGAACAACAGCACCCTCTTTAATGGCCTACCAAGTGCCTTTAAAATGTTCTTTGCAAACGGAATTGTTGTTGCCAGTGTCTTGGCTATCATTCTGAACGCCATCTTAAACCGCAACAAAAAATAATCTAAAAAAACTGAGGATCCGTTGGATCTTCAGTTTTTTTAATTTTTTTGACATTTAAGGAGACATATAGTAGAGTGGTAAGAGAAATTTCACCATGATAAGAAGAGAGTCCTACCATGTATCTAACCCATCATTTTAAAGAGCGCTTGCGCTTGTTTATCAGTCTATTTATCCCTCTCCTGGTCTATCAACTTGCCAACTACTCTGCTAGTTTTGTGGATACAGCCATGACGGGACAATACAATACCTTAGACTTAGCTGGAGTATCGACTGCCACAAGTCTCTGGAATCCATTTTTTACCTTTTTAACGGGGATTGTATCAGCTTTAACACCGATTATCGGTCATCATTTAGGACAGGGAAATAAAAAACGAATCGCTTCTGATTTTTATCAATTTATCTATCTCTCTTTTATGATGGCTATTCTTTTGATTGCTTTTGTCTTGCTGATTGCACCGATTGTCTTAAGAAAAATTGGTCTAGAAAGTGTCGTAGCTGGGATCGCAACCCATTATTTAGCCTTTCTGTCTTTAGGAATTTTGCCACTCTTACTCTTTAGTGTGGTCCGTTCCTTGCTGGATACCTTGGGCCTCACTCGCTTGTCCATGTACCTCATGCTCCTCTTATTGCCTTTAAATGCAAGTTTTAACTACATGTTGATCTATGGAGCTTTTGGTCTACCTGAGCTAGGAGGAGCAGGAGCAGGACTAGGGACATCCTTAGCTTACTGGGTTCTCCTCATCATTGCTTTCTTGATTCTTTTCAAACATCCTAAAGTAGCTATCTACCAACTATGGAAGATCCAACCTCTCAACCTCAAAGAGATGAAAGAGACGATCCGACTCGGATTACCGATTGGAGGGATTGTGTTTGCAGAAGTGATTATTTCTCTGTAGTGGGCTTGCTCATGGCTAAATTCCCATCTATGACCATTGCCAGTCACCAGTCGGCTATGAACTTCTCAACCCTTATGTATGCTTTCCCAGCTAGCATCTCCAATACCATGGCTATTATCGTTTCCTTTGAGATTGGGGCTGGGCGTCCCGATGTCGTTCGTCAATATTGTCGGATCGGACGCTGGACAGCCTTTGGGTTTGCCTTTTTTACCCTCACTTTCCTCTATCTGTATCGCTATCAAGTGGCGGGTCTCTATGGAAGTGACTCAGAATTTATTCATCAGACAGCCATTTTCATGACCTATAGCCTGCTGTTCCAAATAGCAGATACAGTCGCAGCACCGATTCAAGGGATTCTTCGGGGGTACAAGGATACTACCGTTCCCTTCTTACTTGGTGTCTTTAGTTACTGGTGTGTCTCTATTCCCTTGGGGATCTTTTTAGACCATGTCACTAACCTAGGGCCGTATGCTTACTGGATTGGCTTAATTTCTAGTATTGTCGTTAGTGGTATTTGTTACCAGATGCGACTATGGCAGATTCAAAAAAAATACCAAATTTCCTAAAACAAAACAACCAGAATACGCTTCTGGTTGTTTTGTTTATTTACTACGCATTTCACCTTGAGGGAAGTAGGTTCCTTCAGGCATATCGTTAATGATGATGTGAACAGCAGATTGAGGAGCGCCAGTATTTCGGACAACGGCTTCGGTTACTTCCTTGGCCAAGGCTTTCTTTTGTTCCAAGGTTCGTCCTTCAAATAAGTCAATTCGTACAAATGGCATAGGGCCACCTCCTAAATTTTTTATAGGACTATTTTATCACATTTTGGGATACAAAGGTCAGCAAAATTATGGTAAAATGATAATGAAACACTTTTAGAGAGAACAGAAGGAAAATGGCACAATTATATTATAAATATGGGACCATGAACTCGGGGAAAACCATTGAGATTTTGAAGGTGGCCCATAATTATGAAGAGCAAGGCAAGAGCGTCGTCATCATGACCTCGGCAATCGATACACGAGATGGAGTGGGAGTAGTTTCTAGCCGGATTGGTATGAAACGGGAAGCTATGGCCATCGAAGACGAGACAGATATCTTCGGTTATATCCAAAGTTTGGAAGAGAAACCCTATTGTGTCTTGATCGATGAAGCTCAGTTTTTGAAACGCCACCATGTCTATGACTTGGCTAGGGTTGTTGATGAACTGGATGTGCCGGTGATGGCTTTTGGCCTCAAAAATGATTTCCGAAATGAACTCTTTGAAGGTTCCAAATACCTCCTCTTGTTAGCCGACAAGATCGAAGAAATCAAGACCATCTGCCAATACTGTTCCCGCAAGGCGACCATGGTCTTGCGTACCCAAGCGGGCAAACCCGTCTACGATGGAGAGCAGATCCAGATCGGTGGACACGAGACCTATATCTCGATTTGCCGCAAGCATTATTTTAATCCAGATATACCAACCGAAAGCGTCTAGAACGTTTTAGAGAGGATAATAATGTCTATTTGTTTAAAAGATATTACAATAGAGAATTATTTTGACGTTTTAAATCTTGAAGTTCATCCAAATCAAAGGAATTTTATTGCATCCAATTCCATTAGCTTAGCTGAAGCCTATGTATATGATAAAAATGGTGATTTTATAGCTCCCTTAGCAGTTTATGATAAGGAAGTATTAGTTGGTTTTGTTATGATTGCCTATGACCAGAAAATTGGGATCAGCAAGGGGAACTACTTGTTATTTCGTTTTATGATCGATAAACGATTTCAAGGTTTAGGCTATTTTAAACCGACTATGGATGCAGTCATTAACTTTGTTCGAACAGAGCCAGCTGGAAAAGCAACAAGTCTTTGGTTATCTTATGAACCAGAAAATAATCAAGCGAGATCTTGCTATCTCCATTATGGATTTAAAGAAACTGGCGAAGTCATAGAAAACGAAATTGTAGCAATCTATGATCTAACAACCAAGAATTAAGGAGCAAACATGAATATCTATGATCAACTACAAGCTGTAGAAGACCGATACGAAGAGTTAGGAGAATTACTGAGTGACCCATATGTGGTCTCTGATACCAAACGCTTTATGGAACTTTCAAAAGAAGAGGCTTCCACCCGTGACACGGTGACAGCTTACCGAGAGTACAAGCAAGTCCTTCAAAACATTGTTGACGCTGAAGAAATGATTAAAGAAGCAGGCGGCGATGCGGATTTGGAAGAAATGGCCAAGCAAGAGCTAAAGATGCCAAGGCTGAAAAAGAAGAGTACGAAGAAAAACTGAAGATATTACTTCTTCCAAAAGATCCAAACGATGACAAGAACATTATCTTGGAAATCCGTGGAGCAGCTGGAGGAGACGAAGCTCAGTTGTTTGCTGGTGACCTCTTGCAGATGTACCAAAAATACGCAGAAAGCCAAGGCTGGCGCTTTGAAGTCATGGAAGCTTCCTACAATGGCGTTGGCGGGATCAAAGAAGTCGTAGCCATGGTTTCTGGTCAATCGGTTTATTCGAAACTCAAGTATGAATCTGGTGCCCACCGAGTGCAACGGGTTCCTGTGACAGAAAGCCAAGGGCGTGTCCATACCTCTACAGCAACCGTTCTGGTCATGCCAGAAATCGAAGAAGTTGAGTACGACATCGATCCAAAAGATCTTCGGATTGACATCTACCACGCATCTGGTGCGGGTGGACAGAACGTCAACAAGGTCGCAACAGCCGTTCGTATCGTCCACTTGCCGACCAATATCAAGGTAGAGATGCAGGAAGAACGGACGCAACAGAAGAACCGTGAAAAAGCCATGAAGATCATCCGTGCGCGTGTGGCTGACCACTTTGCTCAGATTGCCCAAGACGAGCAAGACGCTGAGCGGAAGTCCACTATCGGTACTGGTGACCGTTCAGAGCGGATCCGGACTTATAACTTCCCTCAAAACCGTGTGACCGATCACCGGATTGGCTTGACCCTTCAAAAACTGGATACTATCTTATCTGGTAAACTGGACGAAGTGGTAGATGCTTTGGTCTTGTATGATCAAACACAAAAACTAGAAGAGTTGAATAAATAATGTTGTTGGGACCATTATTAGCCCAGTATGAAGAAGCATTAATAGCCGTTGGAGAGGAAGCAGAAAGCCTCTCCTTCGCGTATCGAGCTTTAAAAAACTGGACCTTTACAGACTTTGTCCTTGCCTTGCAGAAAGAAGTGGAAGCAGAGGACCAGGACTTGCTTGAATCCATCTTTGAGCAGTTGAGACATCACGTCCCTGCCCAGTATATTATTGGCAGAGCAGAATTCTGTGGCCATGTTTTTACAGTTGACGAGCGCGTGCTGATCCCACGACCAGAGACAGAGGAGTTGGTGGATCTCATACTGGAGGAAAGCGATGAGGAAGCCTTACTAGTTCTAGATATCGGAACAGGTAGTGGGGCTATCGCTATTAGCTTAGCCCTTGCTAGACCTACCTGGCAGGTTCAAGCTAGCGATGTGTCAGAAGAAGCTTTATCCCTTGCTCAAGAAAATGCCAAGCAGCTAGAAGCAGTTCTTGAATTCAAGTCGTCAGATGTACTGGACGAACTAGAAGGTCCTTATGACCTGATTGTGTCCAACCCACCCTATATCTCTCGCGATGATGTAGAAGAGGTTGGAGCCAATGTTTTAGCCTCTGAACCCCACTTAGCTCTTTTTGCGGATCGTGATGGATATGCCATCTACGAAAAGATTGCCAAGCAGGCACCAAGTGTTTTAACAGAAGATGGAAAGATTTATCTAGAAATCGGCTATAAGCAAGGAGGCAAGTAAAAGAGCTCTTTCAAGAAGTATTTCCCAACAAACGCGTTCGCGTTCTGAAAGACCAATTTGGACAAGATAGAATGGTAGTAGTAGACAATGGATAACATTGAGAAAGAATTAGAAGCAGGCCGTGCGGTTATTCTGCCAACTGAAACAGTCTATGGTATTTTCGCTAAAGCTTTGGACCAAGAGGCAGTTGATTATATATACGAGTTAAAACGTAGACCGAGAGACAAGGCACTGAATTTAAATGTAGCCGGCGAAGAAGATATCAGACTTTATTCGAAAAATCAACCTAGTTATTTAACAAAACTGATTGATTCATTCTTACCAGGGCCTCTCACTATCATTCTTCAGGCGAATGACAAGGTACCATACTGGATTCATTCAGGATTAGATACAGTTGGTTTCCGTATTCCGGCTCACCCAAAAACATTGGAATTAGTTCGTAAATACGGCCCTTTGGTAGGTCCCTCGGCTAATCTTTCAGGTCATGTAAGTGGAACAAAGTATGAGGCTATTGTAAGCGAATTTGATCAAGTGGTTCATGGTATAGAGGATGATGACTTCTTGACTGGCCAAGATTCAACTATTTTGGATATTTCTGGTTCTAAAGCCAGGATTTTGCGGCAAGGTTCTATAACGAAAGCTGATTTGCTTGCACATGTGCCCGAGCTTTCCTTTGAGGATGATGAATTTCCTCAGTGATAATGTACATAAATATTTTTTTATAAAGGAGAAGACCTATGATTTTTGACAAAGAAGATTACAAAGCCTATGATGCGGACCTATGGAATGCCATCGCAAAAGAAGAGGAGCGCCAGCAAAACAATATCGAGTTGATTGCTTCTGAGAACGTCGTTTCAAAGGCAGTTATGGCTGCACAAGGGTCTATCCTGACCAATAAATATGCTGAAGGTTACCCTGGTCATCGTTACTATGGTGGGACAGATGTTGTAGACGTCGTTGAAAGCTTGGCGATTGAACGCGCTAAGGAAATTTTTGGTGCTAAGTTTGCCAATGTTCAACCCCACTCAGGTAGTCAGGCCAACTGTGCTGCTTATATGGCCTTGATTGAGCCTGGAGATACTGTTATGGGGATGGATTTGGCTGCTGGAGGACATTTGACACACGGAGCTTCTGTAAGCTTCTCAGGGCAAACTTATCACTTTGTGTCATACAGCGTAGACCCTGAAACAGAACTCTTGGATTTTGACGCAATCTTAAAACAAGCCCAAGAAGTGAAGCCAAAACTCATCGTTGCTGGTGCATCAGCCTACTCTCAGATTATTGATTTCTCAAATTCCGTGAGATTGCGGATGCAGTAGGAGCCAAGCTCATGGTTGACATGGCCCATATCGCTGGCTTGGTAGCGGCAGGTCTTCATCCAAGTCCAGTTCCTTATGCCCATATCACGACCACGACCACTCACAAGACCCTTCGTGGCCCTCGTGGTGGCTTGATCTTAACCAATGATGAAGATTTGGCCAAGAAGATCAATTCAGCTATCTTCCCTGGTATCCAAGGAGGACCTTTGGAGCATGTCATCGCAGCCAAAGCTGTCGCTTTTAAAGAAGCGTTGGATCCAGCCTTTAAAGAGTATGCAGCGAACGTCATTAAAAACAGTCAGGCTATGGCGGATGTCTTCTTAAAAGATCCTGATTTCCGTGTCATTTCAGGCGGAACTGAGAACCACCTTTTCCTTGTCGATGTGACGAAAGTCGTTGAAAATGGGAAAGTGGCGCAAAACTTGTTGGATGAAGTCAACATTACTCTCAACAAGAACTCTATCCCTTACGAAACTTTATCACCATTCAAGACCAGTGGAATCCGTATCGGGGCAGCAGCCATCACCGCTCGTGGTTTTGGAGTAGAGGAAAGCCGTACAGTGGCTGAACTGATGATTAAAACCTTGAAAAACGCAGAGAACCCAGCTGTATTAGAAGAGGTGCGGAACCAAGTCATAGCCTTGACAGATGCCTTCCCACTTTACGAGGACTAAACCATCTTATGGATATTTACGTAAAAAAAGCCATCATTCATCAATTTAGCCCAGATGATACCGATCTTTATCTAGCAGACAAATTCCTGAATATCACCCCAAAAATTGAGGAATACTTGCGCAAAAAGATTGAGCGGGTCTATTCCGATGAGGCGAAGACCGGCATTTTTGAGGAAGACAATCCATTCCTTAAGATGATAACGGATGATCTCCTAGAAACTTCAGTAGCCTTAGCCAATCGCTGGAAAGAAGAATTTGTCGTCTCTGATAATCAAAAGACCAACGATTTGGTGTTTATCCAATTCTCAAAAGAAGGGGTGGATCATTTTGCCTTTCTTCGGATTGCCTTACGGGAAACCTTGACCCATCTTGGAGGAGAAGTAGATAACCCAATCAAGCTAACGCAAAACAATCTACCTGGCTTTGGAACGGGGGCCGATGAAGCCTTGGTCATCAATCTTCAAAGTCGCAAGTACCATTTGATCGAAAAACGAATCAAGTTCAATGGGGCTTTCTTGAACTATTTCTCTGAGAATCTCCTCCAGGAACAACCTAAGATTTCACCTAAAAAATCGATCAAAGAAATCGAAAAAACAGCCCAACGGATTGCTGAGAACTTCCAACAAGATGATTTTCAGTTCCAATCCAAGGTCAAATCAGCAATTTTCAACCAACTGGAAGAAGAGAATGAATTGTCACCTGAAAAGTTAGCCAATGATTTGTTCGATAACAACTTAACGGCTCGACTCAGTTTTGTCGATCAGGTGAAAGAGACTATTCCAGATCCTGTTCGCTTCGATGAGATTGATGCCAGCCGCCAATTGAAGAAATTTGAAAACCAAAAACTTTCCCTTTCAAACGGAATTGAGCTTTTGGTCCCTAACCATGTTTACGAAGATGCTGAATCGGTAGAGTTCATTCAGAATGAAAATGGGACTTACTCGATCCTCATCAAGAATATAGAGGACATTCAGAATAAATAATGATGAAACGAATAATAAAAATTTTCTTTTGCCTCTTGCTCGTCTTTTTCATATTCAAGGGTTATCAAATACACCGGGATGTCAAACAGGTCATGACTTATCGTACCTTAGTGCGTGAAGTACTGGCTGAGGAAGATACTGGTACGAATGAAGATCTGATCCTTGCTATGATTTATACAGAGACCAAGGGCAAGGAAGATGATGTCATGCAGGCCAGTGAAAGTGCAACAGGCCAGACAAATTCTATCACCAATAACAAAGAAAGTATCCGGCAAGGGATTCAAACCCTCTCTGAGAATCTGCGAAAAGCAAAGGAGAAGGGAGTCGATCCCTGGACAGCTGTTCAGGCTTATAATTTCGGACAGGATTACATTGAATATGTAGAAAAAAATGGCGGGAAAAACAGTCTTGAATTAGCTCGTAAATACTCAAAAGAAGTGGTTGCACCGAGTCTTGGTAATGTCACAGGGAAGACCTATATTTATCTCCATCCTATTTCATTTTTACATGGCTCAGAGCTCTACGTTAATGGGGGAAATTATTATTATTCACGTCTCGTTGAAATGAATCAGTTCATCATGAAACTATTTTCCTGGTTCTAATACAAGCAGTCGCTCTAAACAAGGGAAGAATCCCTTGTTTTTTATGGAGCAAACTGCCATCTGTTTTTAAAGGAGCTGTAAGTCAGTCTTAAGATAAAAAGGATAAACTAGTTGGGAGGCAAAGGGATAAAACCTGCTTCCTTTTTATTGTCCAAAAGAGGTTTAGTATGATAGAAGTAGTTATGGAGAAGGTATGAAGCCATTCAGGAAATTTATTGGAATCTTAATCGTAAGCTGCTTAGCCCTCCTTGCAAGCTCTTCAACAGTTTTTGCAAACTCAACCATTCAAAAAGTCATTGATCAAAAATATAGCCAAGCTGACTATGTCATTGGCTCATCATTGGATGAATTTGAAGTAGAACAGACCCTCGGTCTCTTGATGTATAACGAGGAAAATGAGAAGGAATGGAAAATCATGAATCCTTCTGCTTATACAAGTTTTACTATTGATGAGAATGGAGATCATTATTCCTCCGTTAAACTGCAGAAACAAGCCAAGAAAGCGCCCGTTAGCGTGCACATTGTCACTCCTCAAAATATAACAGAAGTAACAGCGGATATGCATCGCAATGCACTGACCACTCTTGGGCTAGAAACACGCCGACATCACGATTGCATCTCCAACAGTAGCATCAGGCCTGAGTGCCCTTGCAGCGGTCGCATACTCCCTTGAGCAAAATGGTAGCACCATATCTGATGAAAACAAAACACTTGCTCAGGAAGAATTATCCCTGCTTGCAACCATCTATAAAGAGAGTGCCCGTAAAAAAGGCTTCCATGAAGATAAGCTCAATGTAGCTGTCATCGATCTTAAAATCGCAGCTCTAACAGGAAGCAATCAAGACAAAAAGCTCGAGAAGAAAGATTTCCAAAAGCTGGTAAAAAAGATTCTGGAAACTTATCAATTAGAGGGTGCTATAACGAATGAACAAACCAAACAATTAGTTGATTTTGCTAGCAAGCTTTCTAATAGTCAGCTAAGCTCTGATAAAAACCTTGTCAAGTCCCTCAAAGCTCTAAAACAGGATATCATTGAGAAAGCAGGAGATAGCTTTAATACGATTGATACCAAGCTCAATACAGAAACACTACTGAAAGAAACCAACAAGCTTCCTTTGTACCTTATGATTGGACTGGGAGTCCTGATGCTCCTTGCAATCGGATTAATAGTTTTTCGTTTTCATACTAAACAAATCAAGAGGAAATAAACTATAAAAAAACCAATGCTAGATGATTTCAGTTCAAATACGAAGTATTTTAGAAACTTTCCTTAAGTGAGTGAGGAGGTTAGCTGAAATTATCCAGTGGATGATTTCAGCAATCCAGGAAGTTCCATGACTAAGTTTTGAATCATACTGTTTCAAGCACTTTTCTCACTGAGAAAATTTCAAAATTGCTCGTATAATTTTAACAACAAGTAATCATCATTATTGATTCAAAGAGATTATTTTATGTAAGATAAGATTAGTGTGCATACATTAAAAAGCCATCGAATGATGGCTTTTTAATCTGTTACTTCGATTGAGAGATAAGGAATACCTAAGATTTTTCCGAAAATACCTAGAAGTGTTTTCATAGCTGAAGCTTTAATAATAGCTGTTTGACCAGCTTTTACGATCACTTCCTTAGAACGAGTGAAGGCTCCTCTTTGATCTACGTAAACCTTAACCATATCAAGCCCTTCAGGAAGCGGAAGTGTAACGGTTTCGTCTTTGCTTAAGTTGGCAACACATTCTCCATTGATATAAACGTTTACCTTCATTAATACACCTACAAGGCCAGTTTGACGCGAAACTGTAATTTTAGACATTTGATTCTCCTAACTTTATGAATTCCTTACTCAAAAGGAATAGATTTAAAACTATCATAACATAAGTACGAGCTTCATACAAGAACCTGTTTCATTCTAAATTATTTAATATTAATCTAACACCCAAATAGAGTTCACAAGTTCCGTCTATATTTTCTATGTTTTTTGAATTAGGAAATTTTGCTCCTTGATATAGACTGCCTGGAACTGGTCTAGAGGTAGAGGTTATTTTGATTATAAATGCTGTCTTACATATATAAAAAAACGCTGAAATCAATGATTTCAAGCGTTATTTTATCAAGTCATTTTATTCCCACTCAACAGTTGCAGGTGGTTTACTTGTGATATCGTAGACAATACGGTTAACGTGATCAACTTCGTTTACGATACGTACAGAGATTTTTTGGAGTACTTCCCAAGGGATTTTGGCAAAGTCAGCTGTCATTCCATCGATAGAAGTGATAGCACGGATGGCAATGGTATAGTCGTAAGTACGACCATCTCCCATAACACCTACGGAACGAACGCCAGTGTTAACAGTGAAGTATTGCCAGATATCGCGGTCAAGACCTGCTTTGGCAATTTCTTCACGAAGGATCGCATCGGATTCACGAACAGTTTCAAGTTTCTCTTCCGTGATTTCACCCATGACACGGATGGCAAGACCTGGACCTGGGAATGGTTGGCGCCATACGATGTGGTCTGGCATACCAAGCTCTGTACCAAGGGCACGAACCTCATCCTTGTAAAGAGTATTGAGTGGTTCAATCAGCTCGAACTGCATGTCTTCTGGTAGACCACCCACATTGTGGTGAGACTTGATGGTTTGAGCAGTATCCGTACCTGACTCGATCACGTCAGTGTAGAGTGTTCCTTGTGCCAAGAATTTCACGTCTTTTAGCTTGCTTGCTTCATCATCAAAGACATAAACAAACTCGTTACCGATGATTTACGTTTTTGTTCAGGATCAGATACACCAGCCAACTTGTCCAAGAAACGTTTGGCAGCATCTGCTTTAACGATATTGAGACCAAACTTACCACCAAGCATATCCATGACTTGGTCAGCTTCTCCTTTACGAAGAAGACCGTGGTCTACAAAGATACAGATCAATTGATCTCCGATAGCTTTTTGGAGAAGAACCCCAACAACTGAAGAGTCAACACCACCTGAAAGACCAAGGAGAACACGTTTATCTCCAACTTTTTCACGGATTTGTTTGATTTGCATCTCGATGAAGTTATCCATGGTCCAGTCACCTTTGGCACCACAGATATTCAAAGCAAAGTTACGCAAAATATCATAACCATGAACTGAATGACGAACCTCTGGGTGGAATTGGATACCGTAGATTTTCTTATCTGGGTTTTCAATCGATGCATACGGACAGTCAGCAGAAGTACCTGTACGAACAAAGTCAGCAGGAATTTCTGTAACAGCATCCCCGTGGCTCATCAAGACCAATTGTTTGTCTGGTGTGCCTGCAAAGAGAGCAGAAGACTCCGTCAAGCTAAGCTCAGATTGACCATATTCACGGTTACCAGCATCGCCTGCAGGAACAACCTTTCCTCCAAGTTTGTGTGTCAATAGCTGCATCCCGTAGCAGATCCCCAAAATTGGAATTCCAAGTTCAAAAATTTCAGGATCAATGTCAAAAGATCCTTCTTCATACACTGAGTTTGGTCCGCCTGAAAGAACGATCCCAACTGGATTGATTTCACGCACTTCAGCTGCAGTAATCTTGTGACTCTTCAATTCTGAAAAGACACCGATCTCACGAATACGACGAGAGATGAGCTGATTGTACTGGCTACCGTAGTCAAGCACGATGATTTTTTCAACATCATGCAAATCAGTTGATAGGTTTGTCATCTTTTCCCCTTCTTCTAGAAAATTCTTTTCCTCTATTCTAACACAAAAGCCCCTTCATTACCAATCAAGACTGACTATGATTGAAGATTTAACAAAATTGCGCTACAATAGGTTATAACACACAGAAAGAGTAGCAAGATGATTCCAGCTTACATACAAATTCACGATCAAATTAAAGCCGAAATTGACCAGAAAATCTGGAAAATTGGACAGCGCCTCCCTAGTGAGCGGGACTTGGCTGAGAAGTTCCAGGTTAGTCGGATGACCCTCCGTCAAGCTATTACACTCTTGGTAGAAGAAGGAGTACTGGAGCGCCGTGTTGGTAGTGGTACCTTTGTCGCTAGCACGCGCGTCCAGGAAAAGATGCGGGGGACAACTAGTTTTACTGAAATCATGAAGGCACAGGGGAAGATCCCTTCGACACAGGTTATTTCCTACAAACGTACCATTCCTAGCCTTCAAGAAGTAGATAAGCTTGGTATCGACAAGACCGAAACAATTGTTCGAATGGAACGGGTTCGTTATGCGGATGGTATACCAGTCGTTTATGAAGTTACCTCCATCCCAGAGAAATTTATCAAGAACTTCAAGAAAGAAGAAGTAACCAGTCATTTCTTCCAAACCTTGGAAAAGCACGGCTATCGAATTGGCAAATCTCAACAAACCATCTATGCACGATTAGCCAAAGAGAAGATTGCTGAATATTTAGAAATCCCCAAAGGACAGGCCATCCTTGGATTGACTCAAATCTCATATTTTGATAATGGTGTCGCTTTTGAGTATGTAAAGAGCCAATATGTTGGAGAACGCTTTGAGTTTTACTTAGAAAATAATTAGATTTACATAATTTATATTACGTAATTCACAGGAGTCTTTCGCTAGTAAACATCAATCTTGTTTTAAATCATTTGAAATCGGACCTCCTTGTTTCTTATGAGACAAAATAGGTAAGTCCCGCTAGTCTTTGGCGGGCTTTTTTGATATAATGAAAGGTATGGAAATTGAGAAAACCAACCGAATGAATGCGCTCTTTGAGTTTTACGCAGCGCTCTTGACGGACAAGCAAATGAATTATATCGAGCTTTATTACGCAGATGACTACAGCTTAGCTGAGATTGCGGAAGAGTTTGGAGTGAGCCGTCAGGCGGTTTATGACAATATTAAGCGGACAGAGAAGATTCTAGAGGATTATGAGATGAAGTTGCATATGTACTCTGACTACATTGTACGCAGCCAGATTTTTGATCAGATTTTAGAACGCTATCCGGAAGATACTTTTCTACAAGAGCAGGTTGAAATTTTATCAAGTATTGACAATCGGGAGTGATTATGGGCAGTCTCGTCATTTATCAAGGAATACCTTGCAAACTATTAGTCGCAGAGGAAGTATTTCCTGCTCGACTACAGATTATCTCGCCCAATGATATCTCTAAAGCTATGCAAATAGGTTTTAGCTGTTGGGGATATCCAAATGAAATCATGAAAGAAGTCACACCCGAAGAACTAGAATGTTTGCAACATTTCGGACGATTTCCACTGAATTGAAAAATTAGGAGAAAATAATGGCATTTGAAAGTTTAACCGAACGTTTACAAAACGTCTTTAAAAATCTTCGTAAGAAAGGGAAAATCTCTGAAGCAGATGTCCAAGAGGCAACCAAAGAGATTCGTCTAGCCCTCTTAGAGGCCGACGTTGCCCTTCCTGTTGTAAAAGACTTCATCAAACGCGTCCGTGAGCGGGCCGTAGGTCATGAGGTCATCGAAACCCTCAACCCTGCCCAACAAATCGTAAAGATTGTCGATGAAGAATTGACAGCGATTTTAGGTTCAGAAACAGCAGACATTATCAAATCTCCAAAGATTCCAACCATTATCATGATGGTCGGTCTTCAAGGGGCTGGTAAAACAACCTTTGCTGGGAAATTGGCCAACAAATTGGTCAAGGAAGAAAATGCACGTCCTTTGATGATTGCGGCCGATATCTATCGTCCAGCAGCCATCGACCAGTTGAAGACCCTTGGTCAGCAGATTAATGTCCCTGTCTTTTCACTTGGTACAGAAGTCCCTGCAGTGGAGATCGTTCGTCAAGGTTTGGAGCAAGCGAGAGCCAACCACAATGACTATGTCTTGATCGATACGGCGGGTCGTCTGCAAATCGATGAAAAACTCATGGGCGAGTTGCGTGATGTCAAAGCCCTTGCTGAGCCAAATGAAATCCTCTTGGTTGTCGATGCCATGATCGGTCAAGAAGCGGCCAATGTGGCGCGTGAGTTCAACGAACAACTCGAAGTGACCGGGGTGATCTTGACCAAGATTGATGGGGATACCCGTGGTGGTGCGGCCCTTTCTGTCCGTCAGATTACTGGGAAGCCAATCAAGTTCACTGGTACTGGTGAAAAAATCACTGATATCGAAACCTTCCACCCAGACCGCATGTCTGGTCGGATCCTCGGTATGGGGGATATGCTGACGCTGATCGAGAAGGCTTCTCAAGAATACGATGAGAAACGTTCCCTTGAACTCGCTGAGAAGATGCGGGAAAATACCTTCGATTTTAATGACTTCATCGATCAATTAGATCAAGTTCAAAACATGGGACCAATGGAAGACCTGCTCAAGATGCTTCCAGGGATGGCCAACAATCCAGCCATGAAGAACCTCAAGGTCGATGAACGAGAAATTGCTCGCAAACGTGCGATCGTATCATCCATGACCCCAGCTGAACGTGAAAATCCAGATTTGTTAAATCCAAGCCGTCGTCGTCGGATTGCTGCTGGTTCAGGAAATAGCTTTGTCGAAGTCAATAAATTCATCAAGGACTTTAATCAAGCCAAACAGATGATGCAAGGCGTCCTCTCTGGCGATATGAACAAGATGATGAAACAAATGGGGCTCAATCCAAATAATATGCCGAAGAATATGCCTGGTGGAATGCCTGATATGTCTGCCCTCGAAGGCATGATGGGTCAAGGTGGCATGCCTGACTTGTCAGCTCTTGGTGGAGGCGCTGGAATGCCTGATATGAGCCAAATGTTTGGTGGTGGTCTCAAAGGAAAAGCCGGTGAATTCATGATGAAACGGGCGATGAACAAGATGGCCAAACAAATGCGCAAAAATAAGAAAAAACGGAAATAATCGTTTCTAAGAGGGCCTGGAACACACTGTTCTGGGTTCTTTTAGAAACTACTACTAGAGGAAAGATGTTAAAAAAACTATTTCAACAAGTCATTCGTTTCTTTGTAAGACTGTTTTCTTCGCACAGAAAGCCCTTTGAATTTCCTAAAGGGTCAAAGAAACCACCAATCAGGCCAATCATCTTTGTACCTGGGAGTTCAGCCAGTATCCAGCGATTCAACGGAACCATCCGCATGCTCCATCGCTTTTCTAGAAAAAAACAGAGTCTCTTAAAAATAAAAGTCAATAAAGATGATTCTATAGAAATGGAGGGAAGACTGAATACGAAAGAGCCGAATCAGATGATTGTGATTGGCTTCGAGAACAATCGAGATGGCTACAGCAATATCAAGCAGCAAATCGAATCCCTTAAGATCGCCATCACCTACCTCCTTGATCACTATTATTTTACAGAGTTCAAGGCAGTCGGGCACTCCAATGGTGGACTAGTTTGACTGGCTTATTGGAAAGTGGTTTTTTAGAAAAGAAAAAACTTACCGTGAGCAAGCTCGCTATTATTGGCAGTCCTTACCAATTCAATCAGGAAATGTATGATGATTTTCAAAAATGGAAGCATCGCTTAGAAAAAGAAGTAGAGGTCCTTAACTTTGTCGGTAGCTTTGCTGGAAAATCAGACGGGATCGTCCCCCTTTCTAGTGCCCAAGCAGCACAATCTATTTTTGAGAAACAAGCCTATACAGAAGTGAATTTAAACGGTCGTAAAGCTCATCATTCAGCTTTACCCACTAATCCAGATCTAGTGAAACAATTAAGTCTATTTTTGAATCTATAAGTAAATTACATAATTTCGGTTATGTAATTTTTATTTGTCTCTTGCAATCCTTAAGTAAATATGGTACATTTTTGGTAGCGATTACACATACTTAAGGAGGATTATATGAAAGATCCCAAATTATTAGAAACAATGAAAGATTATAAGGGACGAGATGAGGTTCCCGCAGATTTTGATGCTTTTTGGGATCAAGCCCTAGCAAACCTTACTAGTCTGCCTGAATACAAGCTCGAAGAACAAGATTTCAGCATTCCAAATGTGATTTGTTATGAATTAACCTTTAAAGGAACACGAGATGGGCTTGTTTATGCGCGGGTTGTTCTCCCAAAAACGGATCAAAAGGTTCCAGTTATTTTCCATTTTCATGGCTATATGGGCCGTTGTTGGGATTGGTCTGACATGCTGCCTTATACAGTAGCCGGCTATGGTGTTGTGACTATGGATGTAAGAGGTCAGTCAGGCTTTTCAACCGACGGAGATCGTTCACCACTTGGAAATACGGTAAAAGGACAGATTATCCGTGGCGCCGTGGAAGGTCCAGATGAGCTCTTTTATAAGGATATCTACTTAGATCTTTACCAGTTAATTGAAATTGTAGCCAGCCTTCCTCAAGTAGATGACAGCAAACTTGCCAGCTATGGAGCCTCACAAGGTGGTGCCTTGGCCCTGGTTGCTGCTGGATTGAATCCTCGTATACAACGAACGGTAGCTATTTATCCATTCTTATCAGATTTCAGACGAGTATTGGAGATTGGGAACACCAGCGAGGCATATGACGAGCTTTTCCGTTATTTCAAGTTCCATGATCCATTCCACGAAACCGAAGATCGTTTGATTCAGACATTGGCCTATATTGATGTAAAAAACTTTGCCCATCGCATCAAAGGACAGGTTCACATGATTACAGGGCTGGATGATGATGTCTGTTATCCTGAAACGCAGTTTGCCATTTATAATCGATTAAAATGTCCAAAAGAGCATTTAATCATGCCAGAATATGCCCACGAAGCTATGAATGTTCAAGTCAATGATCGAGTCTATAATTGGCTCTGTGGTAGCAAGATTCCATTTCAGTATGTAGAAAAATAATAAGTTACAGAAGAAAACAATCAGTAGATCCGGGAGATTTACTGATTGTTTTGTGTTTGAAAGGGATCTAGAAAACTAAAAGTTTATGTACAATTGAATTAAATAGACTTAAGTTATTGATACAACTGAATTAGAAGCATAAAGTACACTATTTAAAAAGTGTACTTTATTTTTGTTTTGTACATTATTTTCGAGTGTTATTTTGTATGTTTTATAGTGCATCATATAATCAAATCTAAGGAATTGATTTGTACATTTTTTGCTCCAATAGGTGCATAAGAAGTGGTGGTTCAATTGTACATTTTATTTAAAATATTTATGGCTATAATAATAGTATTTGAAGCATAGATAAAGTAGATACAGTGGTATAATAGTGTTAAAAGACTTTCAGGAGAAATGACATGAGATCGCATACAGTTATTCTAGGCGCTGGTGCTACTATTGCAGCAATTCCAGATGGTGATAAAAACGGAAAAAAGTTCTTCAGTTATGAATGGATTGCTAAAAAAACTAAATTTAGAAGAAATTCTTGCTGGTGTTGAATTACAGACAAAGAGCGAAAATTTGGAAGATATCTATTCAGAATTATTCGAGAGAGAAGAGTGCTCTGAAATAGTTAGAAAGCTAGAAGAAAGACTCTATGATTATTTTGCTTCGTTGGAGTTGCCTGATGAACCAACAATTTATGATTTTTTAATATTAAGTTTAACTAATAAAGATTGTATAGCTACGTTTAATTGGGACCCTTTACTTATACAGGCTTATATTCGCTGTTTAAAAATTACCCTGAATTTGCCACAAATTCTTTGTTTACATGGGAATGTAGCCGTCGGTTTTTGTGAAGAACATACTGAGTTTGGAACAGTAGATTACTATTGCCCAACATGTCATAAAAAATTAAATCCAACAAAATTATTGTATCCCGTAAAAAACAAAGACTATTCTTCCGATGGATACATAAATTGGTGTTGGAAAGCATTAGATTACTTTGTTGATCATTCATATATGTTAACTATTTTTGGATACAGTGCTCCTAAAAGTGATGTAGATGCTGTTAATTTAATGAAAAAAGCATGGGGAAATATTGAAGACAGACCACTTGAAGAAGTTTCCGTAATAGATATTGTAGACGAAGCGACTATGCTAAATACATGGAAAGACTTTATTCATAGCCATCATTATAGGTATTCAAATTCATTTTTTGATTCTTACTTAGCAAAATTTCCAAGAAGAACTTGTGAAACTGTATTTGCAACATTTTCATTAAATGTTCCTTCTGATGGTAGTAGAGGTTTTAAAGAGAATTTTAATTGGGAAATGATAAAAGAGTTTTTATCTGATATGTTAGTTGAAGAACAAGAAAATAAAGGAAAATCAAATTTAAAATCGAAATATTTAGTTTGGGATGAAGATGTTAACGAATAATCTAATTAACCATAGTGTACTTAAGTTGTCAATGGATTTTCGACAATGCTTTTAAACATAAAGATATAGATGAGATTTATAGACTAATAGAAATTGGTAAAAAAATATGGAAAAATACTATTGATGATATTTCCAAAAATTCATTTACTTTTATTCTATTGGGACAGCATATGGTGATATATTTGAACTAAGTGATAACCTAGTATTCAACATAGATACCGATTGTACAGTTCAACAAATTTATTACTTTTAGAAAAGCTATCGAAATTTCAAATAATATTGATATAAATCCTGAGAACAATAGCTTTATTCACCCATTATTATGTTCACTATACACCAATTACGCAAATCTATTAGATGCTTGTGGTAGAAAACAGTTAGCTATTAAGATGTATTGTAAATGTATACAAATCAATCCAAGATTCACAATGGCTAGTGGTAACTTGGCTATTTGTCTACATCATTATCGTAATTTTTTGAATGATAACGAACATCTTCACTTTATTAAAAAAATTAAAAAAATTTAATAGAAACAAGTATAACTTTTTTCAGATCCAAACAGAGTTAATAACGCAGAAAAAGCAATTTATTAAACTTTACGAACAATATCTTGATTATAAAGATTTAGATGAATGCTTTTGTAAAAACATTGATTATAATCCTAATTCACAAAAGTATCGTGAATGGTGTTGGGACAACGGGCTGTATCTTAATCCACTTAATGACTTACAAGCTGACGATATAAATAGATATGATGATAATATTTTACTACCAAGTTTATTGTTTCAATCGGATAAAGATTTAAACAAATACATTTCTATGTTTAATCAAATTAAGCAAGAATATGTTTATGCCCGTTATCTCTGTTTTAATAGCATTGAGATTGATTCGGTTCATTATGCTGATGAGAATGTTGATCTTATTGATTGTCTAGAATACGTACAATATTCTATCCGAGTAGAAGGATTAAAAGCAGCTTTTAAAACACTATATTCATTATTAGATAAAGTAGGAATGTTTATAAATGAATATTATTCTTTAAAAAAATTAAGACTCGACAAGTAAATTTTCATTCAATTTGGAGAACAGATAGCAATTTAGGTAAGTTGTTGGATAAGAATATTGGTCTATCATCTATATTTTGGATATCGAAAGATTTTGATAATGGTAATAATTCTTTGACAGCAAATCCACACGCAAAGCTATTAAAAACTATTAGAAATTATTTAGAGCATAGGTTTACTAATATTACATTGAATTTTATTGATGGAAGTGAAGAAAATAATGAAACTAGACTGTATCTAACTGAATTTGAACTTCAAGAGTGTACATTAGATTTATTAAATCTTGTAAGAGAAGTTATTTTTTCACTCAAAAATGCCATTCAAATAAGTGAAAATGAAAAACAATCTACTCTAAGCAGTGAAGTTGCTTTAATTCCGATAAATTATGAAGAAGTAGATTTGGAAGATAAATTATAGCATTGAGCATACAATTTATAGTCGTTATAAAAAGCAATAGTCTAAATTCATTTAACTAATCGACTTAACTAGAGCTAAACCATTGATAAAACTGAATTAGAAGGATAAAGTACACTCATTAAGAAGTGTACTTTATTTTTGTTTTGTAGATAATTTGTTGATTGCTTAATCAATACTACATCTTTATCAGGCAATTCAGACTCCATTTAGTCCTCTAAAACCCACGTTGAGGCGGTATCACTGCTTGTAAAAGATTAGAAACCTTTGAACGAAAGGGAGAATGAAAAGCGTGAAGGTAGCTTCTCTAATCGAATAGAGGGTAAGAATCAGAGTAATAGTTCAAGTATGGCTTCTGGATACTATAGTCTGACATGCTATCAATCTATTTCAGAAGCTGGACAAATTGTAATAACTTTCCTTGAAGGAACTGAGGTAGATTTATAAGAGACTGTGACTGGGAAGTTGCAGTCTTTTTAGGGGTTTAATGGTATAATGAAATTATAAATGTGGATATTGTTTAAATTCTCTTGAGGACGCATAATGTTGAATTTAGTAAAAGGACACCAAGTTAGCTTGGTAGAAAACCTGTTTGAATCATTTACAAAGTTAACTGAACATCATTTGATGGCGAATGTACACGCAGAAAAAATATTAGAGGTTTTTCAACATTTTATTGCGATTCATGACGAGCCCTTGTTTTTTATTTTGGAATTGCCTGTCAGTATTGATAGAGAAAAAGTGATAGCAAAGAATATTATCAAGGAATCCCATAAGGATGTTTATTATATTGATGGTTGTTCAAGAGAGGAATGCCTAGCACTGTTGATTAGATACGGTGATTTGCTTATTAATGATGGACTTAGTCAGTTTGGATTTGGTGGTCATAAAAGTCATGATGAGATCATGCTTGATAGCTATAATATTGTGACAATTTATAGTAAAGAACTATCAAAATTTAATGACTTTTTTGAGCTTCATAATATTCAATTTGTTGAAGAACTAGTGACAGCTTGGAAAACTTTTTCTAAAACCTCCCCAGGAATCTCTGAAATCTATGAAAGTAATGGAAAAACTGTTTATGATTTGCCTGAAGAATTAGCTGAATGGGGAATATATTTAGCTAAAACTCGAACAGAATAGGTATAACTATAGATTAGAAAGAGAATATTTCAATTCCTTAAAATTTGATTTAGAGCAAAGGTGGATATTGAAGTTGTAAGATAAATAATGATTATTTATGGCAGAACTCTGGTTCTGCCTTTTTTTATTTATGAAGTATATGAGATATGGCATAAAAAGACTAAAGAAAAAAATGCAAAACGTTTAATAAATTAGAATTTTTCTTGCTACTTTTTTTGAAAAAAATATTTTTTTCCTTACAGAATCCTTAAAAAAATATTTTTTTATACTATTTACAAGATTAAAGGAGGAACAAAAATATGAGCAAATATATTTTTGGAAACAAATGAGCTAACAAAAAGTTTTTTTGGAAAAACAAAAAGCTGTAAATAATGTGTCATTAAAAAAATTGAGGAAAATTCAGTATATGGATTACTAGGACCTAATGGTGCAGGTAAATCTACGACATTAAAGATGATTACAGGTATGTTACACAAGACGTCAGGTGAAATTATGTTTGAAGGACATGAATGGAGTAGAAATGATTTATCAGATATTGGTGCTTTTAATCGAGATGCCACCCTTTATACGAAAATTTAAGTGCAAGAGAAAATCTAAAAAGTTAGAACATTATTACTTGGATTACCTGATGCAAGAATTGATGAAGTTTTAGAAATTGTAGATTTAAAAAATACCGGAAAAAAGAAAAGCGGTCAATTTTCTTTGGGGATGAAACAAAGATTAGGTATTGCAATTGCTTTATTAAATAATCCTAAACTATTGATACTAGATGAACCGACAAACGGATTAGATCCATTAGGAATTCAAGAATTACGAGATTTAATACGAAGCTTTCCAAAAAAAGGAATAACAGTAATTCTGTCTAGTCATATTTTAGCAGAAGTGGAACAAACTGCTGATCATATAGGAATTATACATGATGGAGAATTAAAAATATCAAAACACAATTAATCATAATGAAAATTTAGAAGAACTTTTTATGGATGTTGTAAAGAATGGAAAGAGGGTGTAGCTTAATGAAAAAAATTATATTTTTTTGCAGAAAATTTGAAACACAAACACAGTTTTTTTGTTGAAGATATTATTTATTGCACCAATTATATCTTTTACTTGTTGCGTTTGTATTAATGCCATTATATTTTTAGTGTAAATGCATATAATTGGTGGTATGTGATGATTATGCCAGCAACTTTCGCTTTAATACCAGCAATGATGCATAGAAAAGAGGAAAGAAAAATTAAACTACCGGGCAGTTTTTTTCACTTAATGTTGATTTAAAAAAATATGGATATCAAAAATACTAACAGCTTCAATTTATCTAAGTATAACTGCTATTTTGCATATGCTAGGAGTATTTGTTTTTCAATTTTTCATTGGAGAACAATTAACAGGAAACTATGCATTCACGACATTATTATTCGCAAGTGTATTATTGGTTATAACTAACATATGGCAAGTTCCGTTTTGTTTTTTCCTAGCTAAAAAGTTTGGGTTTATAGCAAGCATTGTAGTAAATGCTGTATTAGGTCTTGTGGTAGGAATTTTGTTAGCTGACGGTTCTATGTGGATTTATTGCCCTTATTCTTGGGGGATTAGATTGATGGTACCCGTTATGCGTATTTTACCGAACGGTGTGCCAACAGAAGTATCAAATCCAATGATTTTAAACACATCCTTACTTGTTCCTTGTATTTTATCAATATGTTTGTTTACATTATTGACTTTCATTACTGCAAAATGGTTTTCTAAGCAAGAGGTGAAGTAATGATGAATATATTAAAATCAGAGTTTTATAAATTGAAGCATACATGGATTCCCTGGGCTCACTTTATCTTACCTGTTTTATATGCACTAATATTTTATGGGGCAGCAACATTTACAAGTCTAAAAAATTTTTCTGATATGGATATCATACTGAATTATTTTGTGCTTTTAGGTGCTATCTTACCAATAATATTTGGTGCTATCACATCTAAGGTTGTTGACATGGAAGCAAGTGCTGGAAGATTTCAAGTGATTCTATCAACTACAAAATCCAGAAGCAAGGCTTATGGCGGAAAACTTATAATGCTCTTATTGAGTTTTCTATTTTCTATAAGTTTAGCAGTTTTTATATTTGCAATGCTATTTGGTAATCAAGCGACTATGGCTTGGTTAATTGAATTATTATTAGTTTTTATAGGATGTCTATCTACATATATGATTCATTTATGGGTATCACTTATGTTAGGTGGTGGTGCATCTATTGGATTGGGATTTGTGGAAACGTTGATTGCTTTACTTTCAATAACCAATTTAGGTGAAAATATCTGGTATTTTTTACCTTGTACTTGGGCATCGAGATTATCTGCAACATATATTGTTGGAAGTGAATTGGCTGATAGCTCATATTTAATTAAAGAGTTTACCATGTGGGGCTATGTAGCAATACCTATTACAGTAGTCATTTTTACTGGCTCTTTATTATGGTTCAATAGGTGGGGTGGAAAGTCAATCAGTGAATAATAGCTCTAAATGTATTTGTAAATGGAATATGGTATAATAATAAAATATTTATAAATATGGAGGTGGTTTGGTATGGCAAGAATTCTTGCTATAGATGATGAATTAGATATGCTGACTCTAATCAAGAATATTTTAATAAAAGGAGATCATATTATTGATATTTACCAAACCACGGTAGATATTGATGAAAATAGTTTGGGGAAATATGACTTAATATTACTTGATGTAATGATGCCAGAGGTTGATGGAATCAGCTATTGTAAAAATATACGTAGCAAAGTGGATTGTCCGATTATCTTTTTAACTGCAAAAGCAATGGAAACGGATATAGTAGATGGCTTATTAAGTGGAGGAGATGACTATATTACCAAACCATTTGGTGTTGGTGAATTGTTAGCAAGGGTAGAAGCTCATCTGAGAAGAGAACAAAGAGAAAAACATTCGAGTTTAAACCTAGGGAATATAAGATTTGATTTATCCTCCAATCAAGTATTTGTGAAGGAAGAAGAAATTCATCTGACAAAGTCTGAGTATCAAATTTCTAAACTTTTAGCAAAGAGAAAGGGACAAGTTTTTTCAAGAGAACAAATATATGAAATGATTTTTGGATTTGATGGGATTGGTGATTCTTCTGCCATATCAGAACATGTAAAAAATATTAGAGCAAAGTTCTTAAAATTTGGTGAAAATCCAATTTCTACAGTTTGGGGGATTGGTTATAAATGGAATTAATTAGAAAAGGACAGTCACTCAAAATAGTATTTCTTAAATACTTAATGACTGTTGGAGTTGGTTTAGGATGTGCCATCGTACTAGCTTTTATTAACTTTTTACAGCGTTTTTATAGTGTTGGTTTGATTATTCCGGCTAACCATACAGAAAAATTTATTACAAGAAAAATAAATATAAAAATTTTTAAATAAAATAGACTTTGATGAAGCATTGATACCTAAAGGAGCTAGCTATATGTTTTTTTTATCGCCAGATGGTGAAGTGATAAAAACTAATATGGATGAAGCTATTCAACTGAAAGCTAAGAATTTTCACAATCATGAGGGATTTTCAACTCCATCTTCTTCATTTATAGAATTTAAAAGGAATGATGGATATGTATTAATCCATTATTCACTAGAGCCACAATACAATAATGATTGGATGGAAAAATATTTCCCTAGCATAGATTTACTATTAATATTTTTATTAATCATTTTCTTTTTAATGAGTGCATTTGTGGCTACTCTAATCTGGGCAAAACGAATAACAAGGCAATTATCGCCAATGCTAGAGGCATCAGATAAAATCGCCAACCAAGAATTAGACTTTGAAATAGGAAGTTCAAATATCAAAGAATTTAATGATGTCTTAAATAGCCTTGATATAATGAAAAAAGCCTTAAGTGATTCATTAAGAGAAAATTGGATTAAAGAAGAGAATAAGAGAAGTCAGATATCGGCATTAATGCATGACTTAAAAACTCCGGTTTCTATTGTCCAAGGTAATGCTGAATTGTTAAAGGTAACTGATCTAACTGATGAACAAAAAGATTATGTAGCGTACATTATAAAAAATTCAACACGTATATCAGATTATACAAAAGCTCTGATGGAGATGAATCAGTCAATTAAATTAAACTCGTTGAATTTAAAAAAAGTAAAGGTGTCAGAAATAATCGAAAGAGTTAGTGAAATAGCGAGAGAGATTACACTAATACATGACCGTACTATATCTAAATCTATTAATTGTGAAGATTCAGATGTAATGATAGATGTACAATTATTTGAAAGAGTCATTGAAAATATATTTAGTAATGCTATTCAATATTCACCAGACAAATCCAACATTGAATTACTAATAATGACTACAGATAAGATACTTTCAATATCTGTGATAGACGAAGGCCCAGGATTTTCTAATGAGGATTTAAAACGAGGAACGGAGCAATTTTACCGTGGAGATAAGAGTAGACATTCAGCTACAAACTATGGTTTAGGTTTATATAATTCTTGGAAAATAATGTTATTACATAATGGACGCATCATATTAGAAAACAACTCGGATAAACATGGTGCAAGTGTAAAGTTAGAATTACCATTACTATAATAGAACAGGAATTGTTTTCAAATGGAATTTATTAAAAATATATCCTTTTTGCTTTTGGTGTAGAATAGAAAATTTACTCCGCTATCAAGCAAGAATCTTACATAGTAGAAAGCTAAATTCAACAAACAAGCTTCAGTTTGTTGAATTTAGCAAGGTACAAGTTTTTATGAGATGAAACCTATAAAATTTGTACGGATACTGTAGGGTAAGAAAAGAAAAAATATTTTCATTCTAAAGTTTAAGTTTAAACATTAACTCTATCCCTTTCGTTCTATAATATAGAAGTTTACTAGCACCACATGAGGAGAAATCATGAGGGATATTCTCAGTTGAATAAGTAAGAGTATAATCTACATCTCCAAAGTAGGAGTGGCCAGTTCCAGCAGAAAGACCTTCATAAGTTTTATAACTGAATAGATCGACTACTTTGTTGTCGAATTTTTCCTGTTCTTCAAGTAATCCTGAGGAATAGACGACAACTTTAAAATCAAATAAGCTAAAAAAACGCTCTAAAAATCATTAAATTGATATTAAAGTGTTTTTTTATTTTCAAAATATACAATTGAAAAAATTTCCAGTTTTTTTAAAATCACTTTCTTAGATGACAATTTAATCAAAAATATGATATAATACAGAAAAAAAGTAAAAAAATAACAAAAGTAAAAATAACAAAAGTAACTTACAGAAGTAAAAGAAAAAAAGTAAATAGATAGCCACGGCGGATATTCCTTTCATCGTTTAGAAGGAGTTGCTGTGGTTATCGTTGTCGCTGAGCTAATTAATTGCTCTTATTACTTAGATGAAGTTACTTTTATTATTGAATTAATTTGAATAATAATAACGATCAATGAAAGTACTCATCGATATTCCCTTTATGCAGTTTAGAGCACAAAGGAAAATAGTACTGATTTGATCGTTTTTTTCTGTATTGACATCATAAAACACAGTAAGAACCTTCAGTCATAATAAACAAGGAGGTAACATGAGATTTGTTGTATATAAACATTCGCTGATTCTAGGTGATAATAATATCGTTACAAAGCAATTGATTGCACTCAAACATGATGATGGCACATTACAATTCACTCATTTTCATAGATATGTAAAATCTTCCGCAAAAATTAAGTCTATCTCAGACAATGGCAACAAACGTTTTTCATACGTTGTTAAGTTTTTGAACTATATATTTGGAACAGTTGGGGTAAATAATCTTGATCAACTAACTTTTGAAATGGTCAAGGAATTTTTTACGCTTTATGGTTTAGCACAATTACCTGAAGATAGAACAAATAGAAAGAAAAGTACAGTCGAAAAATGTGTAAATGCCGTTCTTGATTTTTTAACTCTATACTTGAATGAACGAAAAGGGAAGGCTAAATTGAAGCCAAAAGACCTTTATTCTATCAATACGTTCACTAATAGACGAGGTAGAGTCATCAAAAGAAAAGAGTTGAATTTTGAGGTATTTGTTGATGGAAGCAACACACAGAAGTCAATTTTTAGGGATATGCCAAACAGCGCCTTTGAAATGCTTTTTGCTCACATTGCTCAATATCACAAGGATTTACTTATGGTTGTTGCTTTGGGAGCATTTGTTGGTTTAAGACCATCAGAAGCTTGTAATGTAAGGCGTGAAGATAGCCCTTTGGGGGCAGGTATCATATTTCACCAAAGTGATAATCAAGTATTTAAAATTGAGATTGATCTGCGAAAAGAAATGCCCCTTAGAAGCGATTTAAAGCCAACTGGACGAATTAAAAAGGAAAGACTTCAAGCTGTACCTTATATCTTCTTAGAGGTCTTTTTAGACACCTACAATGACTATATGAGCTACCTAGAAGGTAAAAGGTATGAGAGAGATTATGGTCCATTAAACCTTAACAAGCAAGGGAAAGCATTGTCATACGATGTGTACTATCAACGATTTCGTAAGATTATTCGCGAAGAAATGATTCCAATATTTCTTAAATCTGATGACCCAGAGGTTGTCTTTTTTGGTCAACTCTTGCAAGAAAATAATATTTCACCCCATATCTTTAGGCACTGGTACACCACACAATTGGTTTTGTCAGGTGTTAATGAAGTTAGTGAACTGATGTCTGCTAGAGGGGACAATTCACCAGAAAGTGCTTGGGTTTATTTACAAAATAAAGGAGAAATTGCAAAACAATATGGTCAGGTTAATAATGGTGTTTTTGAATATATGAACTGGCAAGCAGAAAAATTGTTTGGAGAAGATTAAAAGGAGTAGCTGTTGGTAGTAGATTTAAAAAGTTATCTTGAAAGAACATTAATTGAGTTAGGTGCTTCTACAATAAAATACCGTGAGAAAGTCAGTGAATTTTTACTAGATAACGAATGGTTTGGTGTGTCTATAAATCTTGATGATTATACTATTTCTGAAAAAGATGCTGAAGTTCTTAAAAATCATATCAAAAACTATTTAACAACACCTCCTGGAATTAAAAGTATGGAGGCAATCTTTTCAAAAAAATTTCCATCTACTAGTGAATTATTCAACCAATTTGTTAAAGAAGAAAAACTAGGTAAAAGTGATACTTTTTATCTACTTGATTTTTTAGCGTATAACTTAACAAAAGATTTGTTTTTATATAGCGATTCTGAAGTGGAAAAACTAGTTGAAGTAGCAACTGAAAATCTCACAAAATTACTAGGTAATGTCCTAATTCAATTTATTAAATGGCTACTCAATAAAGGTGTTACTCGTTATCGAGTAAGTTTTGAAATGACGAAACGTTACACGATTGAGAGTACAAATGGAGCGTATGAATTAGATGAATACCTTGAATTAATGTATTACCTGTTTAACGAGGACTACATCATAAAAAATGATATGTTGTCTAAAGCAGCAAATTCAAAGGATTATGCAGATACATGGCTATATTTAGGATTGCATTTTATTTGCGCTCTTAGAACAACAGACTTAGAGAGATTAGGTCATCCTAAATTAACTAGAGAGCCATTAGAAGTTTTAGAAGCAGTAGTAGATGGAACTTGGAGCAGTAGTGAAGCTAGAAGGACCTTACTAAGTATTACAACAAGATTGACTTATTTAAACTTAACACCTAATAAAACCAAAAACGCTTCTAACGTTACTCAGTTAAAGTTTCATGTCCCAGAAAGTTGTCAGGTTCTTATTGGAACGTTATTGGCTATCTGTGAGGCACATTTCCAACTTCAAATACCATACAATTTAGAAAGTCCGTTGATCAGACGAATTAAAACTTATGAAAAGATTACTAGCTATATGGGGGAGGAAATCGGAAATTTATTTTTAGAGCGTAACTTTAGTAGTCGTTCCGCGAACAAATCTTACTTACAATCAGTCGCAATGCTGGCAGATGATATTCTTGAAGATAAGTCAGAACTGAATATAAAAGGTTATTTTTTAGCAGCATTAGCTCGTAGCCATAAAGGGGATTTTAATGAATTTGCACAAACAACAACAACATATCTTAAAGATGCCCAATTTGGACAACTAAAACCTGAAATGGTTGCAAAAGAGCTATTTGAACGAGGCGTATTATCCATGATTCCGTCTATGCTCTTGACCATTGTAACTAGAGGAAAGTATAAAGAATTAAGTCCAAGCCAACAAACTCAAATGATTAAAAGTTTAGATTTAACGCCAGTTGAAATTGAAAAAACATTGGAATTGAGTATTAAGGCTGATACACGTTCTCAACAAGCTTTAAAAATACTAGTTGAAAATAAGGTTGAACCTGAACAATTACTAACGATCTGTCATCGAATTGGTAACGGAGAGGCTTTTTCTAAACAAGGAGAGAGCATGTGTCTTTTATCTGCACTAGGGAAACTATGCCCCTATGATGACCGTCAGCATTGTGTCGGCTGCCAGTATGAATTACAAACAAAATCTACTTTGCTTTTGTTAATAGGTGAGTTTAATCGTCTCAATAAACAATACCAAAAATTAAAGAATAAACTTGAACGAGGAAAGGTTCGAGCCATTCTTGAGCAGCAGATTAAACCATGTCTTACAGAAATGTTAGAAGCGTTATCGGAACAGTATGGCGAAGCTGTATTGTCTGATTATGAGGATATTATTAAGGAGTTAGTCAGTTGAATAATCAACCAAAATTATTTCGTAAAGTAAATGAAATTGTCCTGTTTGATGACAATATGATTGAGAGCGCAAAAGAATGTTTTCAAGACTATGTTGAAAAAGGGATTATTCTAACCACCAATTTTGAAGAAAATAAATGGGTAACGACTAATGAATATTCTAACGTTAGCTTCATTTTTAACTTGAATAAATTCCAATATAAAAGGATTTATGAACAAATATTTCAATTATCTTTTGATGATTTTGTAACCTACTTAAAGAGTTTTATAGTGCTATCTATGGAACATCATGTTTTAATCACGCTCCAAGCCTTTTTAAGAGATATAAAGAAAATAGTCAAAGAAGTAAAAGTGAATGAAGTCTTCGCATTAGCAAATATGAAGATTTCCAATCCCTCAGTATGTATAGATTTTTCTTTCTACGCTACCATGTTTAGAGAGTAACGAATTAACCCAATTGATTGAACAACTAGATGAACTTTTAAATGTTAGTTATCAACTGAAAACTAAAAAACAGCGAAAGTTAGCCCAATTTCAATCCTATTTTTTATTTAATGATATTTTAAGTGACTATTGGACGAAACCTTTATCGGATGATGAGAGATTGTTTTACTACCCTCTTTACCTATGGTGGCAAATAACAGCAGTAGTACCACTTAGACCAAGGGAGTTTTTACTCACTCAGAGAAATTGTCTCACAGAAAAAGACGGAAAATATTACTTAACTCTCAGACGAAATAACTTAAAAGGAAGAGATAGGGAAGTATCACATAAAATTTCAGAGGATTATTATTTGACGACTTACGAAGTCCCCTTTAATCTTGCGAGTGAAATTTTAAAATATTTAGAACTAACCAAAGATTTATCATCTACGCAGTTGGATACTCTATTTGTGACAGATTCTCATTATCGGAAATGGAAACGTATTGCTGGTACTAAGAACCGTTTCTTAACATACAGTAACTTAAATACAATTTTAAAATATTTCTTTAATGAGATTGTATCTCAACAGTATGGGTATTTTGTCCATCATATCAATTCCCCAAAGCAATTAGACGATCATGAGATTAATTTCATTCATATCGGAGATACTAGACACATTGCGATGATCAATCTGATAGCAGAAGGGGCTAGTCCAGTAACCGCAATGCTCTTGGCTGGACATGATAGTGTCACAACATCTTCACATTATTTTTCAAATCTGAGTCAGTTTATTGAATGTAGGAGTTATCAGCTTTATCGTAAATTAACAAATTCTCAAACATCTTACGCTATCAGTAAGACTCAGCACAAATACACCGTTAATAAAGACTATGTGTCTCTTGATAATAAGGGCAGATGTTATTCACCAAGATTTGCGGAAGGTGATTATTCAGACTGCCTTAAAGTCATTAGCTCACATGCAGAGCTTGGTGCTTGCACTAGTTGTCCATTTTACAGAAAAGCTGGAAAAGATTATTTCTCTATGGATAAATCCTTTAAGAAATCAATCGACGAGGAAGCTTTAATTGTAGATGAGGCTATAAAAAGAGTTCGACAAGGAAAGGGGAATATAGAAGATATTGGTGAGGCATTATTAAAACTTAAAACAGTTAGTCGTTCTTATCAAGAATATCTAACTGAAAAACAATTATATTTGCAGGAGTTCTCAAATGGCGAGAAAGAAGTATATTGATAATCAAGAATTGCTATTATTATTTGAACATTATTTGCTGGAACATTGTTCGAATAATCCTAGACTATTCAAAATTCCACAGTTTGGAAATTACCTTAGAAGCAACGGATTTCCGCAGGTTGCAGACACAACGATTAGAAGAAACAAAGAATTTAGACAAGCCCTTAATGATAGATTGGAACTATTTGAAGACGACACTTATCAAACAGTTATAACGTATAAAACTCTAGATGTAGAACGTTTCTTAATGACCAATAGAACCCCTAAAGCAATCAAATCAGCATTGATGGAACTTAACAATTATTATAAAAGAGTTGTTGATGCAGCAATAGAATATAAGGAAGAAGCAAATAAGCTTAAAACAAGAGTTTCAGAGTTAAAAAATGAGGTAGCACAGCTTAATGAAAACAATACTGAGATTAAAGAGCAGACAGCGTTAAATAAAGAATTATTAGAAGAAAACAAAAAGTTAAGGAATCTCCTTAAAACTAGTTTGTATCCTAAGATTGCGAATGAATTGTTAAAAGAAGAAGGATTTTTAAAATCTGATCAGCAACTTGTAACTAAGAAGTATCTAAGTGAAAATATTATCACCTCAGACTCGAAAATATCTTTTGAAAAGCATACTCATACTGAAAAGCAAACAATCAAAAGTAAGATTTTTGAAATTAAAGACTTACTGGATAACAAGACTAAGTATTAGGAGGAGAAAATGTCAGACTTAATCACTGATTTTCCAGCTTTATTGAACTATTGGGACTTTGACAAGAATATCAAAATAGATGTAGAAAAAATAACAGTTACCAGCAAAAAACACATTAACTGGAAATGTCCTACCTGTTCTTATGAATGGAAGGCAAGTGCAACAAAATCTTATAAAAATATCCAAAATCATTCAAAAATCTGTCCTGTATGTGAGCTTGGAGAAGTGTTCATAAAAGGGGAAAACTCTATATCTGCAAGGATTCCTAACTTTCTAAGGTACATAAACTTTCATTATGAAAATATAGAAACCATTCAGGAAGAGATTGATAATTTATCTTTTTCTTCAAAGAGGTTATTTCACTTCAAATGTCCTACCTGTCATGTTGGTTGGAAAGATGTAGCAAACACTTCTAAATTAATCAATAAACATAATAAAGAGCTTGTTCATGTCGGATGTAATGAAAGTATACATTTTGTACCTTACACTAAAGCATACCCTAATCTTCGGAAAATTTATCTTCCAGGGGAACAAAACTATGTAGAGTTTAATGATTTGAAGTTAAATGACAATGTTACAATCCCTAGAAATTGGAAATGCGACAAATGTGACCATATCTTTAAGTTGTCTATTGATCGGCTAATTTCAAGAATCAAAAGAGATGGTTTCTATTGTAATAACTGTAAAGCAACATTTGATACCGTAATTAAAGTGAAAGCCAACCCCCTATTGCATACAGATAGAAATCTTTTTAAGCAATTTATTCCAACTCTTGTAAAAAGTAATATGATTGATAGTTTATCCGATATCTTAGTAAGGTGGCAGTGTTTTAAATGTCATGGTCAATATGAATGTAGTGTTGTCAAAAGGCATTTTGAAGGCTGCCCTTATTGTGATAATAAATTGATGTTAAAAGGGTATAATACTTTACAAGAAACTCATCCATATTTAGAGAAATTTTGGGATAAAAGTAATGATAAATCTATTTCTGAATACTGGCATAAGTCTTCTGAATGTATAAATTGGAAATGTCCTTGTTGCAATGTCAATTTTCATTGCAGTCCTAATGAAATGATTTCAAGAACCGACTTAGAGAATAGTAATTTTCAAACTTGTCCTAATCATTGTGATTGGGATACACTTGTTTTTAACAATGATATACTCTATAATTTCCCAAAATTACAGGAAGAATGGAGCGATAAAAATGGATTGCCTGTTCATTTAGCATTGAGCCACATTGAAACAAAAAAATATTGGTGGAAGTGTTCTGTTTGTCAAGGTGAATACTTATGTTCAATTCCAATTAGAAGAGAAGTGCCTAATGCTTGTCCATATTGCAATAACGAACAAGCATTAAAAGGGTATAATACAATTTCAGATATTTATCCTGAATTATGTGATTATTGGAGTAGCAAGAATTTATTAAAGCCTGATGAGGTAACGTCAGTAGAATCCGAAAATAAAATATTTACTTGGATTTGTGATTGTTGCGAATTAGAATTTGATGAAAAGCTAGGTATTGTTTTAGATGCGTTTACTAACAGTAACTTTAATAGATTTAATTCTATTTGTCCGTACTGTAATAAAAAAATCCCTAAACCAAATGAAAAACTAAGCTTCGCTAAACCATACTTAATCAATGAATGGGTGAAAGAACTTAACGGAGATATTGACACTTTCTTTTATGATTCAAATATATTAGTTGATTGGATTTGTCGAAAATGTCACAGGAGTTTTAAAGCGAAAATTTCTGAACGCTGCGAAAACGACCGATGTTGCCCATATTGTTCATTTAAAAAGACTGGAAAAGGTTATAACGACCTAGAAACAACACATCCTTGGTTAATTAAAGAATGGTCTACATTAAACAAACAAGAAATGTCTTCAGTAAGGGCTAATTCAACATGTACCGCATGGTGGAAATGTCCTGTATGCACTGGAGAATATCAGCAAGTCATTATAGAAAAATTTTACAGAGATAATTCTTGTCCATATTGTAGAAATCAAAAGGTTTTAAAAGGTTTTAACGATCTTGCGACCACACACTCATGGTTGATTAAGGAATGGTCAATTTTAAATGATAGAGATTTTAGTTCTCTAACGTGTAATTCAAATTATAGAGCATGGTGGAAATGTTCAGAATGTAGACGAGAATATCGGCAAACAGTTAAGAAAAAAATTCTAATGAACATATCTTGTTGTACATATTGTCAAAACAATAAAGTATTAAAGGGTTTTAACGATCTTGCAACTACGCATGAGTATTTATTAAACGAATGGGATTATCTGAATAATATTCTTTTAGCAAAGCCAACAGAAATTGATGAGAAAAGTAATAAAATTGTATGGTGGATTTGTAAAGATGATCCAAATCATCGGTATAAGTTCAAAAATCAATGAAAAAAATCAAATATGAAAAAAACGTAACTTAATAACCTGTAAAATCTGTAAAGGTTTAAGAAGAAAACAAGAGCATTTTTGTTCAGTTTGTAAATTAATAAATTAAACAATCTAAAAAAACACTTTAATATCAATTTAATGGTTTAAAGTGTTTTTTTAGTATCAAAATGTACATTTGAAAAAAATTTTAGTTTTCACTTAAATAAAGTACATTTTTACAGAAGATGAAAAAGCTTTTTAAAATTTTTCAGTATTCACTTAAATAAAGTACATAATTGAAGATAATTAGCCCTAAAAAAATTTTTTTGGTTACTATTTTTTTATAGAAAGAGATACAAAACAGTCCTATATAACCCCTATAACATCTTTCCGAAAAACTATAATTTTCTTGAAAAATATATCTGGCTATGCTATACTACTAGTATAGAAAGATTTGGAGAAAAACATGAAACGCGAGATCTTATTAGAACGGATTGATAAACTCAAACAAGTCATGCCTTGGTACGTATTGGAATATTACCAATCAAAACTGGCCGTTCCATACAGTTTTACGACCTTGTACGAATACTTAAAGGAATACGATCGATTTTTCACCTGGGTTTTGGAATCTGGTATATCGGATGCTGACACCATGGCCGAGATCCCTTTAGACGTTCTGGAGCACATGACCAAGAAAGACATGGAATCCTTTATTCTTTACTTACGTGAACGCCCTCTGCTCAATGCCAATACAACGAAAAACGGGGTTTCCCAAACGACCATTAACCGTACCCTTTCTGCATTATCTAGTCTGTATAAGTATTTGACTGAGGAAGTTGAAAACGAGCAAGGGGAACCATATTTCTACCGCAACGTCATGAAGAAGGTTGCTACCAAGAAAAAGAAAGAAACCTTGGCGGCCCGAGCTGAAAATATCAAGCAAAAGCTCTTTTTAGGCGATGAAACAGAGGGTTTTCTTAACTATATCGACCAGGAATACCCTCAAACACTCTCAAATCGCGCCTTATCCTCTTTTAATAAGAATAAAGAGCGAGATTTAGCCATTATCGCACTCCTTCTTGCCTCTGGTGTCCGTCTCTCTGAAGCCGTTAACCTAGACCTTCGTGACCTCAATCTTAAGATGATGGTCATTGACGTCACTCGAAAAGGTGGAAAACGAGACTCTGTTAATGTTGCTGCCTTTGCGAAGCCTTATCTAGAACAATATCTCGCTATTCGAGACAAACGTTACAAGACAGAAAAGACTGATACAGCCCTCTTTCTGACCTTGTATCGAGGTGTTCCAAACCGGATCGATGCTTCTAGCGTGGAAAAGATGGTCGCCAAGTATTCAGAAGACTTCAAAGTCCGCGTGACACCCCACAAGCTTCGCCATACATTAGCAACGCGTCTCTATGATGCAACCAAATCACAGGTTTTGGTCAGCCACCAGCTGGGACATGCTAGCACCCAAGTTACCGACTTGTATACGCATATCGTTAATGATGAACAGAAAAATGCCTTGGATAGTTTATAAAATTACATAACGTAAATTATGTAATATATTAGTTTTAAAAAGAGCGATAGATTTTTTGAATGTCTACCGCTCTTTTATACTTTCTATAAAAATTCAATCCAATAATTACGGTGTGGCTCAATAATGACTGGTTTTCCCCAGAATGATTTTAGATAGGCCAAGTTTGCAGGGGTGACAGGTCTTTTTTCACCATTGAACTTCTCTGCACTCTCTTCCGTTAGAAAGCATTTAACTGCTTCATATGGTGTACCATCAGTCGCTATTCGATCAATTCCTAAATAAGCAATTTCATCACCGGCTTTTGGAAAATCTGTAAATAGTTTACCAATAAAATAAACCGTCTTATCTTTCATTAATTCATAAGCCTTACTATTTTCCAGTCTGTTATTCGCTGCAGCGTACATAATACAAAAACTATCCACAATATCTTTCAAAGGCAATAATTCTTCTTTGCTGACTATAATTTCGTCGGGAGCAAGTCCGCCAAGGATTAAATTTTTATAATGAGGTTGCTGAATGATATTATCTAAAGCCATTCCTAATGGTAGTTGGACAGCTTGATAGCCTAATGGTTCGAGCTCTTGCTTTTTCTGGTCAAGGTGTTCTTGTGTAATACTGACATTCAAATCATAAGGACTTGAAGATTGTTTCTTTCTAAAAAAAGCCACTACTATACGATCTAACTGTTCAAATAGACCAAGATTTTCAACTGGAATTTTCATCATTGAATATGATCCCCTTTTGTGTTCAGATTTCTTCTATATTCTACTCTCATTATTTTTGAATATCAAGAAAAGAGGCCGTGTCATGAACTAACTTTTGATGATAAAACTTAAAAATTTTTGTTTGACATAATCTTTTTTCATCAGCTTTTCCTCTGAATAGCTATAAAAGATAAACTAGAAGATCCTACCATTTTTCAACCATGAACTAGTTAAGCCTTATCACTTCGTCAGCTTGTTCCCAAATCACTGGATTATGGGTTGCAATAATGATTATACGCTCTTGATTCTTTAACATTAAGAGCAAGTCCATCACCTCTTGTGAGGTTTCTGGATCCAGTGCTGCAGTTAGTTCATCCGCTAAAATCAAAGGTGGATCTTTTAAAATAACTTTAGCTAATGCGACACGTTGCGCCTCTCCCCCCGATAATTCATAAATCTTTTGATCCAGAGCTAGGTAAGCCAATCCTACTTTTTTGAGCACTTCTTCTTCTTGCTGCTTCTTCTCTTTTTTCGTTAATTTTTGCCCAATCAATCCCAAGTCTAAATTTTTAGCGATAGTCTCGTTTTCAAGTAGGCCAAAGTTTTGAAAGAGATAGCCTAATTCATGCTTAAAAAAGTGATGCTGTTTGATTTGTTTCAGTTCTTGCCCTTGATAGCTTATACTCCCTTCTTCATAAGGCTCTAACTTCGCCAAGATATTAAGCAAGGTTGTTTTACCACACCCACTATTTCCGATCAGAGCATAAACTTTTCCAGCTGTAAACTGCAAACTCAAATCTTGAAAGACTGTTCGTTGGCCAAATGATTTGGTTAAATGTTCTATGCTAATCATATTAGGCTCCTTTCAATACAGTGGCTAGCAAGTGGTCTTCTTTATGAGACCGGTATAGGAGAATGAACCAAGCATTAGTAATAAATAGCAAGAGAGTGGCAAGAGCAATCCACCATTCTTGAGTGAGAAGGAATGTCAGGAGGCTTCCTAATAGTAAGAGGATACTTTCTGAAAGCAAAATCATTTGGTGAATGTTTACAAATCCTAGACCTGCAATCTTCTTCAAGAAGATTGGTCTTCTAAACTCTTCAAAATAGAGGAAATTCATGGTGTTAAAGAGTAGTATGGAAGTAGCTATTGCAAAGATTCCTCCTGCAATGATAATGAGATTCTCTAATTGAATGGATTGGATCATCTGCTGGTATACAGACGCCGCATAGTCATATTGACTAACATTTTTTTCAAGATCATACTCAGCAACGAGCTTCTTACTATTCTCAAGTCCATTAAAATAAAGGTAGGAATTTAGTTGGGTGAAATAAGGATTCTCGTAGCCTCCAAAACTTTCAGGTTGAACAATCACTAAAACCGGATCGGTAAAGAATTGCTTATAGCTGATTGGTGTATTGTTGTAGATAAATCGTTTTTGGTTGTTAGGAAGATAGGTTACCCGTGCTTTCATCGATAAAGCGATGTTCCCTTGATCATCTCGAGGAGATAGATAATCTTCATATCGTTTGATCATCTCCTCTTCACGACTTTTTAGTTTTTCCGGAAGTAAGAGACCAAATTTTCCTGCTTGTAAATGATTTAAGTGATCTTTTCCTTCAGGAGAAACTGGAACATTCTGAATATCAAGATAATTTGGAGTTACATAGAGAGTTCGTGCAAGAGGATCATAATCTGTAATTGAAAACTCTTTACCTGTACTAGGATCCGTCATAACTCCTTTTGAGCTAAAAGATACGAGATTATGATAAGCTAAAAGACCACCATTTTCAATACCAGACTCGATGAGCTTAGACCATTTCTTACCTTTTTCCTTCATAGTCTCTTTGCTGGTAATCTGATAGAAATATTCTCGATTTGTACTAATTTGAACCCAATTTGATTGTTTAGACCAAGCCTCACTTCCCTCTTGGTAAGTTTGCCAGACGGATCCATAAATACTGATTCGATGAACTGCAAGACCAATTAGTGTGACAGCAAGAAATTGACAAATAAAGAGGAAGAGCAAAATGCGCTTTAATGGAACTTTCCCTTTTAGAAGGGTGACTAAATGCATTGTTTGAATACTATATGCAAAGAGGAAGGATAAGATAGCAGATAAAATAAGTAACATCCCATTGTAAATAATACTACTCGAAATGATGACGGAATAGGTAAAAGGTGTTAATTGAAAGGAATAAATCAGAACCGCACCCATTATACTTGCGCCAATACATCCCAAAAGCAACTCTATACTATCATCTTTTAAAGAATGTCCGAAAAGCTGCAAGCGTCTCATTCCTGAGATATATCGAATCCCAGCGCTTCTCATTTCAAGTGTTTTCTGGATAATCGTCAAAGCGCTAAAACTAATGATAAAAATAACCAAGGCAAGTGATTGTGAACCTGAGCCAAAAAAGGCAATAAAGGTCTGCAGAGGATTTGGTTTCTCTATAAAAGTTTGTGAGAAACCAAGAGTATGAAGCGTTTGATCCAGCTTTTCAGTTTCTAAATCACCTGTTAATACATAATAATTCACTACCAGGCTTTCATTGGCAGCCAGTTTTTTCTTCTCTCTTTTAATTCCAGAAGGAAGTTTTCCCTCTCCGTAGATATCATAGGTGAAAACAACCTGCCCTTTAGAATCTGTTCTTTGTATCTGACGAGCAATTATACTATGATTTTCCCTTGCCAAGAGATCTAAAGAGGTAGATAAGTCTTCATATTTGATGCTCTTTTCTTGTCTTACCACACCTACTACCGGAAGACTGCGGTGGATAACCGTATTTGGAGAAATAAAGGCAATCCAAATCAAAAAGCTAGAGATGAAAAGGTTTGATAAAATAATAAAGACACGTTTCATATCATCACACTTTCTAAAGCAGAAAAGGAAAGTAATACCTAGCTAGTCAATTAATTTCGTTGTTTAGTGGTTACTGAGTATTAAAAAATCATATTTATATTTTTGTAATCGAATACATTTTTCCACCTTTACTATACTACAAAATCCTTAGTAAAACAATAATTTCTATGTGAAACTAGTTTCAAAAAAGAGACCCGCTTCTGCGAATCTCTTACGACTTTATTCCACCACTGCTTCAGCAATTTCCTCTGCAGTGATACCTGCAAAGTAACGACCTAGATTAATGGTTTGAAGGGCTTTGAGGACGTCTTCACGTTCGTATTTGACACCACGAAGAACATCTTCTACTGCTGCTACATCTTCGATACCAAAGAAGTCACCGTAAATCTTGATATCTTGAATTTTTGATTCAATGACGTTTGCGAAGATTTCAACCTTACCGCTAGGGAATTTAGTGCCACGACGGACATTGTATTCAGGAGACTTTCCATAGTTCCAATCCCAGGTACCAAACTTGGTTTCCTTGATACGATTGATTTCAGCCAATTCTTCATCCGAGAAGACATATTCTGTCATCTCAGGGTATTCTTTCTTCATGTAGTCCAAAAGCAAGTCACGGAACTCTTCAACCGTGATTTTTTCTGGCAACTCATCGATGATATTGGTCACACGAGCACGGACTGATTTAACCCCTTTGGACTCAAACTTGTCTTTAGACACCTTAAGCGCATTAGCAAGGACTGACAAATCAACGTCAAAAAGAAGGCAACCATGGTGCATGATCCGACCATTGATGTAAGCTTGGGCATTTCCACAGAATTTCTTGCCATCAATCTCTAAGTCGTTACGACCCGTGAATTCAGCCTTAACCCCAAGTTGAGCCAAGGTGTTGATCACAGGAGTTGAGAAGCTCTTGAAATCAAAGGCCTTGTTTTCATCTTCTTTTGAAATGATGGTGTAGTTGAGATTGTTCAAATCGTGATAAACAGCCCCACCACCACTGATTCGGCGAACCACTTCAATCCCATGCTCCCGAACATAGTCACGGTTGATTTCTTCGATGGTATTTTGGTGACGACCAACGATAATCGAAGGTTTGTTAATCCAAAGAAGGAAGATTTGATCCTCATCCAAGAGGTGCTTAAAAGCATACTCTTCTAAAGCAATATTAAAAGCAGTATCATTTGAATAATTAATAATGTATTTCATAGTAATTCCAAAAATTCGTTTTATAAATCCTACTCATAGTAAGATAAGCATTAGACAGAAATAGTTGAATTTCACTTGAATTTCTGAAGTAGTAAAAAGAAATGTAACGATAACTCGTTACATTTCTCGGAAAAATTGAGACAAGTGGCTCAATTTTTAGGCATGGAACTCTAAGAGAGGTCGCTGCCGTCCGTACTACTTTAAGAAAATTTAGTTGAAAGAATAGTATTATTTCTTCTTAGGTGAGTGAACTGCCAAGCCAAGTACATCCGCAAAGGCTTCGTACATCACTTCTGAGAAGGTTGGGTGACCATGAATGGTCTTGAGCATTTCTTCCACAGTGATTTCCATCTCAATGATGGTTGAAGCTTCGTTGATCAATTCAGCTGCTGCAGGACCAATGATATGAACCCCAAGAACTTCACCGTATTTCTTGTCTGCAATGACTTTAACAAAGCCTTGAGCCGCATCTGATGCAATGGCACGACCGTTCGCCGCAAAGTTAAATTTACCGATTTGAACGTCGTATTTCTCACGAGCTTGTTCTTCTGTCAAACCAACAGCCGCCACTTCTGGAAGTGTGTAGATGGCTGCAGGAGTCAAGTTCAATTTTGCAACAGCATGATTTCCCTTAAGAGCATTTTCAGCTGCCACTTCACCCATACGGAAGGCAGCATGGGCCAACATCTTAGTACCGTTGATATCACCTGGTGCATAGATACCTGGAACAGAAGTTTCCATGTATTCGTTAACCTTGATACGACCACGGTCTAATTCAAACTCGACTTCACCGATTCCTTCAAGATCTGGAACACGACCGATTGAAAGAAGAGCTTTGTTTGCGATGATATCATCTTTTCCTTCAACCTTGATACGGAGTTTGCCATCTTCTTCAATGATTTCTTGCAATTTCGTATCCGTCAAGATGGTCATACCCTTGCGTTCAAGGATCAAGCGAAGGTTCTTAGATACTTCTGCATCCATAGCTGGAACAATACGGTCCATCATTTCGATAACAGTAACTTTTGAACCAAAGGTCATGAAGGCTTGACCAAGTTCGATACCAACAACCCCACCACCGATGATGACAAGGCTTTCTGGAACTTCATTCATTTCAAGGATGTCGTCACTGGTCATGACAAGGGATGATTCCATACCTGGAACGTTAATCTTGCTAACTTTTGAACCACCAGCAAGGATGATTTTCTTGGTTTCAAGCAATTCTGAGCCATTGACCAAGACATTCTTATCTTTCGTAATGGTACCGATACCCTTATGAACATCCACTCCGTAGCTACGAAGAAGTCCAGCAACACCACCAACCAAGGTATTTACGACCTTGTTCTTGGTTTCAAGAACCTTATCCATATCCACTGAGAAACTTGGATTTTCAATGATAATACCACGGTTTGCCGCATGACCAATATTTTCAATGATTTCAGCGTTGTGGAGGTAAGTCTTAGTTGGGATACATCCGCGGTTCAAGCACGTTCCACCAAGTTCAGATTTCTCAACGAGTGCAACCTTACCACCTAATTGAGCTGCCTTAATAGCAGATACGTAACCAGCAGGACCCCCACCGATTACTACGATATCATAAGCATCATCGCTCTTATTGTCATCGTTTGAAGCACTTACTGTGGCTGGTGCTGGACTCGCTTCTGGTGCTACTGCTCCAGCTGTAGGGATGTTTTTCCCCTTCTTCACCAAGGTAACCGATCACTTCTGTTACAGGAACAGTTTCGCCGTCCCCTTTCAAGATAGCAATCAAGTAACCGTCTTCTTCCGCTTCCAACTCCATGCTGACTTTGTCTGTCATGATTTCAAGGAGAACTTCTCCTTCTTTTACAAATTCGCCAACTTTTTTATTCCACTGAACGATTTGTCCTTCGGTCATATCTACGCCGGCTTTCGGCATAATTACTTCTAAGGCCATTTTATTTCCCTCTTTTTCTTGTTTCTATTCTCTCTCGTTGATTAGACCAACATTGAAATCGGGTCTTCAATCAAGGCTTTCAAGTCTTTCATGAATTTGGCACCAGCCATCCCATCGACTACTCGGTGGTCAATGGTCAAGCCCAAGCTCATGATTGGACGAATAACAATTTCACCATTCACAACCACTGGTTTTTCAACCGTTGCACTAACGCCAAGGATGGCAGAATTTGGTTGGTTGATAATTGGTCCAAATGATTGAACGCCAAACATTCCCAAGTTACTGATGGTAAAGGTTGAGTTTTGCAATTCACTTGGAGCAAGCTTACCATCCAAGGTACGTCCGATAACATCCTTGAAGGCTACGACCAACTCTGACAAGGTCATCTTTTCAGCATTGTAGACAACTGGAGTCATCAATCCATTGTCCATCCCAACTGCCATCGCTAAGTTGACATAATTGTGAGTGATGATGGTTTTGCCATCTTCTGTTAATGACGCATTGATGTATGGATGTTTCATCAAGGTCTTAACCACTGCTAGAGAAAGCAAATCTGTTACAGTGACTTTCTTGCCAGTGGCCTCCATGATTGGGATCCAATACCTTCTTACGAAGGGCCAACATTTGAGACATATCAATGTCATAGTTCAAAGTAAAGGTTGGTGCTGTCAAGTAAGATTCCACCATCCGTTGAGCGATTACCTTACGCATTGGTGTCATCGGAATCCGCTCGATCTCACCATAAGGTGTCACATTATCAGGAACTTCTTCGACTTTCTCAATTTGAGCAGGTGACTTAATGGTCTCATTCTCAATATTTTCAGGAAGGAAAGCAAGGACGTCCTTCTTCATAATTTTACCACGATGACCAGTTCCTTGGATTTCTTGCCAAGCAATATTGTGTTCTAAAGCAATTCGTTTTGCAAGTGGTGAAATGCGAACCACATTTGTGTCTTTATATGTTTCCACGTCTTCTTTGTGGACACGACCGTTTGCGCCTGAACCAGAAACATCATAGAGGTTGATCCCAAGATCATCCGCTAATTTTCTAGCCGCAGGAGTCGCTCTTAGCTTATCATCAGCCATGACCTCTCCTATTCTATTTATGATGCAAAGGGCGTTTAAAAGCGACTGAAAAATAGGAAATCAACGCAGACTTCGATGAAGTCAAGGAGATTTATCTTTTTTCCGAGCTTTTAGCCCATGCTCTAATCTAAGATATCAAGGACGTAGAGAACTTTGCATCACTAGATACAAAGTTTCCTAGTCTAATTTAATTAACATTACATAATTTATGTTATGTATTATTCTTTGTTGTATGTTTTACGAATGGCATCTTTGATGCTTTCAACTGTTGGGATCATTGCATTCTCAAGATTTTGTGCGTAAGGCATTGGCACATCTTCCCCCGCACAACGGCGGATCGGTGCATCCAAGTAATCAAATGCTTCTGATTCAGAAATGATAGCTGAAATCTCACCGATATAGCCACTCGTTTTATGGGCATCATTAACAAGCACTACTTTTCCTGTCTTCTTGACAGAATTAATGATGATCTCTTTATCAAGTGGGACCAAGGTCCGTGGGTCTACTACTTCTACTGAGATGCCTTCTTCTGCCAATTCTTCAGCAGCTTGCATCACGCGACGAAGCATTTTCCCATAGGTTACGACAGTGACATCTGTACCTTCGCGTTTGATTTCTCCGACACCAAGTGGAATCGTGTAGTCCGGATCAACAGGCACTTCCCCTTTTTGGTTGAATTCTGATTTGTATTCAAGAATGATAACGGGGTTATTATCGCGGATAGATGACTTGAGAAGCCCCTTCATATCCGCTGGCGTACCAGGAGCAACAACTTTCAAACCAGGAATATGAGTAAACCATGATTCCAAGGATTGGGAGTGTTGGGCTGCAGAACCAACTCCGTTACCAGCAGCACAGCGAACGGTCATCGGCACTTGCCCTTTTCCACCAAACATGTAGCGAGTTTTAGCAGCTTGGTTGACAATAGCATCCATGGCAATTACTGAGAAATCCATGAAGGTCATATCAACGATTGGGCGAAGTCCGGTCATGGCTGCCCCTGCTGCCGCACCTGAAATCGCAGCCTCAGAAATCGGACAGTCACGAACACGTTCTGGACCGAATTCCTCAAGCATTCCTACTGAAGTTCCGAAGTCTCCACCGAAAACTCCGACATCTTCCCCCATCAACAATACGTTTTCGTCGCGACGCATTTCCTCAGACATAGCAAGGATAATGGTATCGCGGAAAGACATTAATTTAGTTTCCATAATTCTTTACTCCCCCTTAGTCTGCGTAAATATCTTCGAAAGCTGATTCGAGTGGAGGGAATGGGCTTTCTTCCGCAAATTTAACTGAAGCTTCCACTGCTTCTTTTACTTCTTCTTGGATCTGATCCAATTCTTCTGTGCTCGCAATCTCATTCTCAAGGAGATACTTGCGAAGGTTTTCGATTGGATCTTTCTTCTTCCACTCTTCAACTTCTTCACGGGTCCGGTATTTACCAGGGTCTGAAGATGAGTGACCGAGCCAACGATAAGTGACACTTTCAATCAAGACAGGGCCTTTACCAGAGCGGACATGTTCAACAGCTTTTTGGAATCCTTCATAGACATCGATAACATTGTTTCCATCAGGAATAAACATTCCAGGAATACCGTAAGCAGCACTACGCTCGTGGATATGCTTGACATTGGTCATTTTTTTGATGTCAGCAGAGATTCCATAACCGTTATTGATACAGTAGAAAATTACCGGAAGATTCCAAATAGAAGCCATATTCACTGCTTCGTGGAAGACACCTTCGTTGGTTGCGCCGTCCCCAAAGAAGCAGACAACAATCTTGCCAGTCTTATGCATTTGTTGAGTAAGAGCAGCTCCTACTGCAATCCCCATACCACCACCAACAATACCGTTGGCACCAAGGTTACCTGCATCCAGGTCGGCGATGTGCATTGATCCACCCTCCCTTTACAAGTACCGGTATACTTACCAAGGATTTCTGCCATCATACCATTCAAATCGATTCCTTTAGCGATGGCTTGTCCATGACCACGGTGGTTTGAAGTTAGCAGATCATCCTCGTTCAAAGCCAACATCGCTCCAACGTTAGCCGCTTCTTCCCCAACAGAAAAGTGCGTCATTCCTGGCACTTTTCCTTTTTTTACTAACTGTGCAATTTTTAAGTCCATGCGACGGATTTCTTCCATTTTACGGAACATTTCCAATAAGAGACTTTTATCTAATGTTGCCATTATTTCGCCTTTCTAAGCAATTATTCATTCTCTTTTATTCTAGCCAAAAATGTAAGCACTGTCAAAGAATTTGCTCAAATAAATCACAATCCAAACACCCTCTAATAGTACTAAAGGCAGGCTTTCAAGTGGATTAATTTGATATTTCACAAACTTTCACATACTAATTTAGTCACATCAAAAAGAGGCTGGGACAAAAGTCCTAGCCTCTCAATTGTCTTTGGATTGTCGAGCAAGACGCAGTGGTTGAGTGGGCTCTACTACGCTGATTTCATCAGCTTTTACAGCCCTACTCAACTTTGCGGAGGTGGGACGACGAAATCGAATTCTAACGAATTACCGATTTCTGTCCCACTCTCAATCATTTTATTGATGGCGTTGGCCAAAGTCATGAATCATTTGTTCTAACTCTTCACGACTTGGCGTTGTTAACATGTAAAGGTAGTCACCTTGAAGCTCGGCAAAGGCAGCAGGCATATCTTTCTTCACGCGGAATTGGTCATGGTATTTAGCTAAAACTTCATCCTCAGAAAGGACATAAGCTGCATTGGCACGGCGTGAAGTCGCCAAGCAATATAGGGGTTCAAATTCAGAAGCTGGGAATGGTTCTCCGGCTACGATGGCTGCATAACCACGGTACAAATCAATCGAGTGAGCATAGTTGTAGACATCAATTGTAAAGCCACCTGCAGGACGATTATTGTACTCGATCGCAATATAGTCATCCCCATCTCGGAAGAACTCAATGTGGAAGAAACGCTCCTTCATGCCAAAAGCTTTAACAATCGCTTCCCCGTATTGACGCAATTTGGATCTATCTCTTTTAGGACATAATAAGAATTGTCCATCTTGTAGAGCATCAAGTCAAGTGGCGTATAAGCATAGTCAAAAGTCGTTGAGAAGACAATGTTGCCATCGCGATCGACCAGACCATCAAAGGTACAAATCTCACTAGAAGTGACGAATTTCTCAAAGAAGTACTCGGTATGGCCATCCCATTCTGCCTTGAAATGGTCTACATCTTCTGCATTTTCAAGCTTGAAGGTTGCTGCTGCTCCTACCCCATTGTCAGGCTTGGCGATTAATGGCAACCCAATCTTCTTCACAGCCTTGTCAATGTCTTTTTCGGCTTTGACCACTGCACCCGGAACGACTGGGACTCCAGCTTTCTTGAAGAGTTTTTTCATTTCTGATTTAAACTTGGTTTTCTTCAAATCTTTTGGTTTGGCACCGAAGACATTGAATTGTTCACGAAGCGCTGCATCCAATTCCAACCAGTATTCATTGTGGGATTCGATGCGATCGATTGGCCCGTGTTTGTAGAAAAGAAAGGCTACTGCTCGCTTCACTTCGTCCCAGTTTTCCATGTTATCAACTCGGAAATACTCTGTTAAACTATTGCGCAATGGCTCGTCTAACTGTTCATAAGGCTCCTGACCAATCCCTAAGACAGTAATGCCTTTGTTAGCCAGCTCGATGGTAAATTGTTGAAAGTTTTGCGGATAATAAGGTGAAATAACAAGATAATTCATAGAGGTCTCCTCCTTTTTAGCTTATAAATACATCTGACCTAAGAAATAAGGCATTTGCTTGCGCCACCAGTCCCAATCGTGAGCGACGTCATGGCCCCACTCAGCAAACCATGCAGGAATATTTTTGTGGTCAAAGGCTTCTTTTAGTTTGTAGAAAGATGGTAGGCCATCTTGTTCCCAAGCTCCAAGACCGGTACAAATGACAATTTCCGCCTGACGGTAACGGTCAATAAACCAGCCGTCATTTTGATGCCAAATATAATCAGATGGCGAGTTTTGATAAATCGCTTCGTCACCACCAAACTCACCAACAAAGAAACGAGCATCATAGACACCACTCAAGGCAATCACCTTGTTGAAGACATCTGGATGTTGCAAGAAGAAATTAAGGGCGTGATAGGCTCCCATAGAACAACCAGTCGTCATCATCGGATCAAACCAGCCTGTTTTGTGCTTGATGAAAGGAATGGCTTCTTCAATCACATAGCGCTCGTAAGCACGGTGCATCTCTGCTCGATCATGAGGGTTTTTCCAATCACAAAGCCAGCTTTCACTATCGACACTCGAAAGGGTGAAGAATTGAACCCGACCTTCTTCGATAAACTGAGCACAAGCATCAATCATACCAAAGTCATAGTACTCGTTATGGCTCCCACCTGATGAAGCAAAGACCACTACAGGAATCCCTGCATGTCCATAGCGGTTTAGATACATTTCGCGGTTAAGTTGGCCACTCCAATGGCTTAAATGTTCAATATTCATAAGTTCCCTCTTTCTCTATATTTCTTTATTTACAGACTATTAATCCCATTTTTCTGCCAAAAAACGAAGGCATTCTGGAAGATTCTCAGCCCAGGCTTCTTCGTGGTGAATAGCCCCAGATTGTATCCGAATAGCAATATTTTCCAAAGCCACTCCTTGTTGAATGACATCGTGATAGTAACGAAGGGATGAGTCGATATAGGCTTGCTTGATATTTCCCGCCATCAGCGTTTTATCCGTATCATCAGCTTCTTCAGTCCCCACATAGATGTAGATCCGTTGATCTGCATAAAGCTTCTTCCTCTCGATATAGCGGTCAAAGGCCTCTTGGTGCAACCAGTTAGCAGAGGAGAAGACTCCTAGACAACCAATTTGGTCTTGGTACTCTAGGCCCAAGAATTGAGTGATATTCCCACCAAGCGAAGATCCAATCATAGCTGTATGTTCTCTATCAGCAAGGGTTCGATATTCTTGATCGATAAAGGGTTTGACGACCTCCATGACAAACTCCCCATACTCGACACCCTTGCCTCCAAATTGCATACCAGGGATATTGGACTCCTTGTACTTCCAGGCAGAGTATTCGTTCATCCGTTGCAAACCATCGTTATCAATGGCAACGACAATCATGCGACTAATGTCAGGATTTCGCTTAATGGCTGGAATGACTTTCCAGGAATGACCCGCATAGGCCTCCTTGCTATACAAAACGTTTTGACCATCGTGAAAATAAACCACAGGGTAGCTTCGATCTGTATCTGCTTCATAATTCTTAGGTAATAAGACTCGCACACGACGGAGTTTTCCGGTATAAGGCACTTTCAACTCGTGTGTCTTCATCTCTAAATAAAAGTAGGATTTATTCATTGTCAGAAAACTCTCTATATTCTAAATTTTTACTTATTATACCATTTTTATAAGAAAAAGTCTGGATTTCTCCAAACTTTTTCATTGATTGACTTTATTTTCCAATAAATGTTGCCAAATCTTGCAAGGAACGTTCGGCAATTTTCTCATACCGTTCCTTCTTATCTCGAATGCGTGGGCCTTCCAGTTCCTTGATAATTCCAAAGTTGACATTCATGGGTTGGAAATGCTTGCTGTCGGCATGGGTAATATAGTGAGCGAGACTTCCGATGGCCGTTGTTTCTGGGAAAATCGCTGCTTCTTCTCCTTTAAAAAGACGTGCCGCATTGATCCCAGCCACCAAACCTGAAGCCGCTGACTCGACATAGCCCTCTACTCCTGTCATTTGACCCGCAAAGAAGAGGTTGGCTTGCTTCTTAGAACGGTAAGTCTGTTCAAGCAGATTTGGAGAGTCCATGTAGGAATTACGGTGCATGACGCCGTATCTCACAAATTCCGCATTTTCCAAACCAGGAATCATTTGAAAGACTCGTTTTTGCTCACCCCATTTAAGGTGAGTTTGGAAGCCAACGATATTGTAGAGGCTAGCAGCTGCATTGTCTTGGCGCAATTGGACTACCGCATAAGGGGTCTTAAACTCCCCATCACGAGGTCCTTTGTAGTCATCTGGATACTCGAGACCAACTGGTTTCATAGGACCATAGAGCATGGTTTTGATGCCTCGTTTGGCCATGACTTCAATTGGCATACAACCTTCGAAATACTTTTTCTCTTTTTCAAAAGAGTTGAGCGGGGCTTCTTCCGCATTCACCAAAGCCTCATGGAAGTCCATAAACTCTTGTTTGGTCATGGGACAGTTGAGATAAGCCGCTTCTCCTTTGTCATAACGAGACTTGAGGTAAACCTTATTCATATCGACGGTATTGACATCGATAATAGGAGCTGCTGCATCGTAGAAATAGAAGCCATCGCCACCATTGAGCGCGTGGATCTTTTTCCGCCAAGGCATCACTGGTTAGAGGACCCGTTGCGACCACTGTGATCGCGTCTGTCGGCAATTCTGTAATTTCATCGCGAATCACTTCGATGAGCGGGTGTTGAGATACCTTCTCCGTTACCCGACTAGCAAAAGCCTTCTCGGTCCACTGCCAATGCTCCACCAGCCGGCACACGAGTCGCTTCTGCAGCTTCAAGGATAACAGAACCTAAACGTCGCATTTCTTCTTTGAGGAGCCCGACAGCATTGGTTAGAGAATCCCCTCGGAGAGAGTTGGAACAGACTAACTCAGCAAAGTTGTCTGTTTTGTGTTGTGGAGTAGATTTGACTCCCCGCATTTCGTAAAGCTTGACCGGAATACCCTGTTGGGCAATCTGATAAGCTGCTTCCGAGCCAGCAAGGCCTGCACCGATAACATTGATATAAGATTGAGACATGACACTAATACCTCTTTGGGTATCCAAACACCCCACTAAGCTGTTAGACACCCACAAATCTTTCTAATTTTCTACTTGGTCCATTATACCAGAAAGCCAAGTAAAAAGACAGGGAGGGTTTTCCTTCCTGTCTTAGACCTAAGTCTGTTATTTGTTTTCTTATAGACACAACCAAGCAGCAAAGAGGGCTGATAGGATACTGAATAAGGACCCGATTAAATAATACTCTGCGAAGGCTGGATTCTCCGAAATTTTATTGTAGCGGGCGATGGACTTTGCTGTAAAGACCAGGCCGATAGAAGCAAATTGGCCGTAGACGAGACAGGCACCGATAATCAACCGCTCTAAGAAGCCAATCATAGAGCCAGCCCCAGTGATGGTATCCATTTTCTCCTCCATCGTCGGCTGATACTTGGAAAAGAGAATTTTAAAGACGATATTGGTCGGTTTTCCCACTAGGAAGACATAAAAGATTAGCTTTAAACTGTCACTAGGCAAATAAGTCGTGCCATTTTTAGCTCCCCAAAGAACTAGGAAACTAATGATAGCGACATGCAAGACTTGATCCAATGCAAAAGTCCATGCTGCTGTTAAATTCAATTGCTTCTGCACCAAAGGTTTTCCGTAATCAATCCCTGCATGAGTCAGCAAAATGGCCAAGCAAATCCACCACAAATCCAGATGGCAGAGGGAAACGACGAATAGAGGCAGAGCTACATACAGAATGTGAAGGCCAAGCACCTTCTTATCATGATCCTTGTGGTCCGCCATCTTTTGACTTTGAAAATAATAATCCGACAACAAATGACAACTTAACAAGAGAAGCAAGTATGGATTTGTTACGATACTAGATAATCCTGTCATAAGCCTCTCCTTTCGCTAAACTTTGAATACTCGCTAGTGCTGCTGCTCGCCCCCGTAAGTAAACACGGATACTACTACTTTTCAGCCGTTTAGAGAGAGCACTCGGGTTGATGGCTAGCGATTGGGCCAAATCCTGCTGGCTAAAATTCTCACTATATACACATCTCTTAAGAAGATCTAGCAGGATTTCTTCCTGACTGCCACGCCAACCTGAACGAATGGCTTCCCCGGAAGCGATGAGGGCATTCACAAAAAAGTCTTGCTTTTCCTTCCCACTTGAAAAATAGATCTGGGTATTGCCGTAGTCATTTTTCTGATGGACCAGATTGATGGCGGCGCGTGCATTCCAATAGGCTGGCCCATCCGCACCGATACTTTGTAAGGGATCAATATCCGTTACAATCTCCCCGAGACCAATCCCGAAACGAAGTTGAGTCGGGGTTAGTTCAGAACGCAGGGTATCGATGATTTGAAAAACCGGAGCATCCACCTTTAAGAGCCCCTGAAACTCATCACCAAGGGTCAAGGTAAAATTGGATGCTATGAATTCTCCAAATAGTTCATTCATTGTTTGAAGCGTTTTTTCTAACTGTTTTTGCAGGTCAAAACGCTCTTGAACCATTTTGGAATCAATGACATCTGCAATTAAAGCAAGATACATAAGCCCACCTCCTTGTGTCTATTATAACGAAAAAAAACAAAAATGTCTATTATAACAGACATTTGTTAAAATTGCCGTTATAATAGACATAGAATCATTCTAAAATCTTATTTCACTTTTTCTTCTTCGTAGTCGCCGTTGCTACATACGACTTGCTTACCACCACCACGAACTTTTTTCTCAACTAGGTAGTGACCACATTTCGGACAGTCACGGCCAATTGGCTTATCCCAAGAGGTGAATTCGCAGTCTGGATAGCGATTGCAGCCATAGAAGAGACGGTTCCGCTTGGTTTTACGCTCGATGATTTGGCCTTGGTGACAGTCTGGACATTCCACACCAATCTCCTTGACGATGGCTTGCGTATGACGGCAATCAGGGAAATTGCTACAAGCGAAGAATTTACCGAATCGACCCAACTTGATAACCATCGGACTTCCACAAACCTCACAGTCAAATCCAGCAGCCTCATCCTTAATTTGGATTTTCTCCATTTCCTCTTCAGCTTTGGCTACTTCTTTTTTAAATGGTTGGTAGAAGGAATCAATGACCTTTTGCCACTGTTCTTTTCCGAGTTCGACATCATCTAGCTTCCCTTCCATCTCTGCGGTAAAGGTAACATTGACGATATCTGGGAAGAATTCAACGATCAGTTTATTGACGATTTCCCCTAATTCGGTTGGCTCGAAGCGTTTTGCTACAAGCTTCACGTAATAGCGTTTTTGAATAGTCTCAATGGTCGGTGCATAGGTTGAAGGACGACCAACACCGTTTTCTTCTAAAGTCTTAATCAAGGTCGCTTCAGAATAACGGGCTGGTGGTTGGGTAAAGTGCTGTTCAGGTTTGCTGTTGACCTGAGTGACGGTGTCCCCTTCTTCCATGTCCGGTAGCATCTTATTTTTGTCCGAATCATTATAGATCGCCAAATAGCCGTCAAATTTCACCTGACTTCCATTTGCTGTATATTGAACCCCATTTTGCCCCAAACGGACATTCATGGTATCAAAAACAGCTGCCGTCATCTGACTAGCCACAAAACGATTCCAGATCAAGGTGTAGAGCTTGAGCTGGTCCTTGTCTAGGTACTTGGCGATTTTCTCAGGCGTATTGTAGACGCTAGAAGGACGAATGGCTTCGTGGGCATCTTGTGCGCCAGAAGCATTCTTAACCCGGCTACCATGCTTAGAATACTTATCTCCAAATCGATCAACGATAAAGCTAGCTGCTTCATTTTGAGCGACTGGACTAATCCGAGTCGAATCCGTACGCATATAAGTGATCAAACCTTGAACACCAGATCCAATATTGATTCCTTCGTACAATTGCTGGGCCACCATCATGGTCTTACGTGTACGGAAGTTAATCTTATTGGCTGCGTCCATCTGCATGGAAGAAGTTGTGTAAGGAAGCGGAGCATTGCGTTTGCGCTCTTTCTTCTCAACCTTTTCAACGATATACTCTTTCCTATCGAGATGCGAAAGTACAGCTTTTACATCCTCCTGGTTTTGAAGTTTTATCTTCTTGCCATTCATTCCATAGAAATTGGCTTGGAATTGCTTAGTCCCCTTTTTAAAGGTTCCATCAATTGTCCAATATTCTTCTGGTTGGAAGGCATTGATTTCCTCTTCCCGGTCAATAATCAATTTAAGCGCAACGGATTGCACCCGACCAGCCGAAAGTCCCTTCTTCACCTTTTTCCATAGAATTGGTGAGATGGAGTACCCAACAATCCGGTCCAAGACACGGCGAGCTTGTTGAGCATCTACCAGATCCATATCAATCTTACGAGGTTCTTGAAAGGCATTTTTACCGCATCCTTGGTAATTTCATTGAAAACGACGCGGTTCTTATCTTCCTTATCCAACTGAAGAATATGCGCCAAATGCCAAGAAATAGCTTCTCCTTCACGGTCCGGGTCACTTGCGAGAAAGACTTGTTTGGCTTTTTTAGCCTCTTTTTTCAAATCATTAATCAAAGGACCTTTTCCGCGAATATTGATGTACTCTGGTTCGTAATTGTTCTCAAAATCAATAGACATGGTAGATTTTTTCAAGTCACGAATATGACCCACGCTGGCCATGACCTTATAATTTCTACCAAGATACTTTTCAATCGTCTTCGCTTTCGCAGGAGACTCCACGATGACTAAATTCTTTTTAGTTGTTGTGGTTTTCTTTTTTGTTTTAGTAGCCACTTTTTTACCTCTATTTTGTAATAAACCTCATAGAGTGTAAACTATTTTTTTCGGGATGTCAACCGTGAAGTTCTCCTATAGGAAAACTCATTTTAAAATTCAAACTCATCTAGGACATCTTTTCCACTGGTGACCAGCTTTGCACCTTCTTGAATGAGGTGGTGACAGCCATCTGAACGTCCATCCAAGATCGACCCAGGAATAGCAAAGACATCTCGCCCTTCTTCCATAGCACGCTCACAGGTGATCAGACTTCCAGACCGCATCCGCGCTTCCGCCACAATCACTGCTCTAGAAAGCCCAGCAATAATCCGATTACGTTCTGGAAAATGATGTTTTTGCGGACCTTGGCCTGGACCGTATTCTGTTAACACTAAATGGTTCCCACTCATGTACTTCTGCAATTGTTTATTGGATCTAGGATAGAAGACATCTAAGCCAGTCCCAATCACTCCAATTGTCTTTCCTCCATTTCGAATAGCAGCATAATGGGCCGCAGCATCAATTCCCTTGGCTAATCCACTCACCACAATCAATTCATTATTTAACTCGTTAATGATTTTCTCGACAGATTGAATCCCTGTACGGCTACAGGATCGACTCCCTACAACCGCAATCTTAGGATGCTTGAGGAGGTCAATATTTCCTTCATAAAACAACAAAACAGGTGGGTTATGCATCCAGAGAAGTTCTTCAGGATATTCCGGATCCATAATGGAAATCGAATCAAACTCCTTAAACTCTTCTCTCAAGACCTTGTCATCAATCCGGATATACCGTTCCATAAATAGTGTTTGATTGCGACAACCTGCAATTTTTGCCATTAATTCTAAAGAGGGCCACTCCCCATTCATTTCCCAGTAATTGACAATGTTAAAAACCTGTAGATTTGACAGGCCAGCAACCTTTAATTTATAAAGTTCATATTTGTTCATTTTTAAACCTCAATTTCTACTATCTATTTATAATATTCGTAAAAGAAAACAAAAAAAGCTCTAAAAATAGAACTTTTTAATGATTTTCTAAGATATTAAAATGACAAACTGCCCCCAAAAGATTACTTGAGTTGTGGTAACGAGCTGCTTGAATCTCCACTAAAGAAAATCGTTGCTCCCCACTTTCCTCCATCAGGCTTTTATACTGATGGTTAATCTCTTCTAAAAGAAGGGGTTGACTACTAATTCCCCCACCAATCGTCACTTTTTCAAGCCGAACCAAAGACTGAAGGTTATAGATTAGAATCGCAATTTCCCGACAATAAGAAGCAAATAAGTCTTGCAATTCCTCATGATAACCAGCTTCAAGGACTTCAAAAACTTGAACTCCATCTTCTTCAGGCAATTCTATGAGCCGACTAGAATTAGCCACAAAATTGACTGCAGAGCCTAAATTTTGAACCAAACTGGAAATCCCATGTCTCAAAATCTCGGTCTGATATTGCTTTTGTTCAGGAGTCACTTGCTTCTCCCCTAAGCTTGGCCAACGAAGATAATCCTTGAGATTCCAGGTGGAAATTAAGGAACCGTTGGAAGTCAAGGCTAAGCCTACCCCAGTTCCTAACACAAAGGTTGCGCCACAATCACAATCCTGGAGGTTTCCAATTCGTGCTTCTTCCAAGCCTGCAGCATCCCCATCGTTGAGGACGGTCACAGGGACTTGAAAAGTCTTATTTAAACGAGAAGCTAAAGGAATATTCCTTAAATAAGGAATGAGGCCACCTTTGAAGACAAATCCCAGTCGACTATTGATTTCACCCGGACAAGAGATGGCGATCCCAGTGATTCGATTCTGGAACAAGCAAATCACGCGCTCAAGAGCTTCCCAGAATTCCTCAATAGTAGCTGGTGTTGGAACTTTGGAAGAATCACTTACCTGATAGGCTTCATTCACTAAGGCATATTTAATAAAGGTTCCGCCAATGTCAAAGGCTAAGAGCATTTCCTTCCCTCCTAGTCAAGATCCGTCATGGACTTAATGGGTTCGAAGCTTCGGCGATGGATAGGGGTGACCCCATGTTTTTCCAAGCCCTCAAGATGATTGCTTGTCCCGTACCCCGCATTTTGAGCAAAATCATAACCTGGATATTGTTGGTCATAGGCTGCCATCATCTGATCTCGTGTCACCTTCGCCACAATAGAAGCCGCTGCGATAGATAGAGAATTAGCATCTCCTTTGATGATGGATGTCTGAGAAATAGGGAGATCCAATTTCATAGCATCAATCAAGAGGTGTTGAGGTCGAGGGTCCAATTCTTGAATAGCCTCTAGCATGGCTAATTTGGTTGCTTCATAAATATTAACCTGATCAATGACCTGATTATCTTTTATCCCAATCCCGACAGAGAGAGCCTGGTCTAAAACCGCTTGATAAATAGCATAGTGCTTCGATTTTGGAATTTTCTTACTATCGTTTAAACCTGGAATCTTACAATTTTCCGGCAGAATAACGGCTGCTGCGACGACAGGACCTGCCAAAGGGCCTCTCCCTACTTCATCCACACCTGCAATAAGATGAATCCCTCGAGCATAGAGTTCTTTCTCATAGGCTAGCATTTTTTCTAAACGCAAGTCTTCGTCCACTTGTTTTTGGAGTTCGCGTTTTCGTTTGCTGATAGCCGCTTGAACGCCCGCTCGACCATCAAGGATCAACTCTTCAAATAAGGGATGATCCAGCCTATTAATCGTTGCCAAACACTCTTTGATTTCTTTAATCGTTGGCATCCACTTCACCTACACGATCAAGGGTATAGTGACCCAAACGACCATCACGTACATCCTTGACGAACAAGCTGTAAAAGCGATCGTAATCATCTCGGAAGCCTAAGCGTTGAGTCATCTCCATAATGATTTCTGGCGCTTCCTGCTCCAAATCCATTTGTTTATAGCGTTCTTGTAACTCTTTTGGGTAATGGGATTTAAAATACTCAAGACCAAAAATAGTCACCTCATCCATTGGCAATAACTGGTCCTTAATGGCACCCGTTAAAGCTAATTTTAGAGCTACATCTTCATCTTCAAATTTTGGCCAAAGAATCCCTGGGGTATCCAAGATTTCGAGGTCCTTATTGGTTTTCAACCACTGTTGCCCCTTGGTCACTCCTGGTTTATTTCCAACAACCGCAATCTTTTTCCCTGCTAGGCGGTTCATCAGCGTTGATTTACCAGCGTTGGGAATCCCAATAATCATGGTCCGAAGGGTTTCGATTTGAATCCCCCGTTCTTTCTGGCGAGCAATTTTATCGGCCATCAAAGACTTGGCAGCATCTGTAACCTTCTTAACCGTAGATTGCTCTTTGGAGTTGATAGCCAAGGTTTTGATTCCTTGCGACTCAAAATACTCCTGCCATTCTTTTGTAGCGACAGGATCGGCCAAGTCTACCTTGTTCAGAATCATCAACTTAGGCTTGTCACCAACAATTTTTGTTAACATAGGATTTTGACTTGATAGAGGCAAACGAGCGTCCACCAAAATTGTCACAAAATCCACAAATTTAATATTTTCTTGTACTTGTCTTCTAGCTTTGGACATGTGTCCAGGAAACCATTGAATAGTTGCCATGTTCTCCATTCCTTTCCAGTTCAGTCTTTTCTATTATAACATGTTTTATTGAATTCTCAGCGTCAAATGAGAATACAAAAAATGAAGCTACCTAGGTAACTTCATTTTTTTCTATTCCGTCCAATTAATCAACGATTTCAATTGATCGTCCATTGTATAGGTAAAAGTATCTATATTTCTAGTAAAGGAGTTCTTCAAATCATTCTGATCAGAAAAGTTTTGAAAATCATACTTCTTAGAATCTTTTTCAAAAGTCTGAATAGTTTTTCCAGGATTTTCATGAGCATTGTCTTTCCCATGATTTTCAACCTGTTCAATAACTGTAATTTTCGAAATTACAATATAACTTGTTTTTGTTTTACCATAGGAGGTATTGGTAATAGAGTATACATAGATTAGCTGTGGGATTTTGGAATCAAATGTACCTCCCCAGTCAACTCCATCTTTTATTGTCGCAAAAGCCATCCCTTCAAATTTTGGAAGGACTTTGTAATTGCGATCAGCCACATAAGCCTTTGCTGCATCCTCTACATTCTTAGAGATGGCTTCTTGTGTATCCTCATCCACTTTGACAAGGAAGTCACATAAGCCCCTTCCTCAAAATCAGCCAAAGTGACCTTGTATTTTATACTGTCTTTTCCTTTCTCAACAGTTTGACCGTTTTCTTTCAACGCATTTTTACCACTTTCATTGAGACGAATTTCAATTTCATCTCCAACTGCAATGGGATCATTACTTGAAACTTCTTTTCCATTCAGATAATAATCAAATGGGAAACCATATTTAGCGGTTGCCTTTGCAACAATTTCTACATCTTTTCCTTCAAATTGAGAAGGTTTTGATAAAGTTCCATTTGGAGAAATGCCCTTGATTTTTGGATAAAAACCCTTAAAGGGGTCAACACCTACAAGCGGGATTAGATCTGCCTCCTGAGTTACAGATGTACCAGTAAAGTGAAGGCCAGGTATCATGTTTTCAAGATCACTTTTATCGTAAAGTAATTTAACCGTAATTTTATCGTGGTTGTTTAGGTTCTTTCGCTCTTTTACATCTATCAGCTCATCCCCTTTATAAACGCTAAATTCTACTTTTGAAACTAACTGATCAATATTGTAATTTGAACTCTCCGTTTTGGAGTGATCCGCTTTAAGTTTCTTCTTGATATCCCGGTCTAAATTTTCCTTATTTAAACTAACTGACTTCTCAACAATAAATCCTTCACCATCATTCCCTTTGATTTCCAGCTTTACATAATCCTCTAAATTAATGGTGTCACTGCTTCCACGGTTCAATAGGAAATAACTTGAAACAGCAATGACAGCAAGAAGGACAAAAATCCCTGCTAAAATTCCTCTAATGTTTCTTTTTGGTTTTTTAGGTTCTGGGGCTTGAGTTGGACTTGGCCCTAATTGAACTGTCTTTGGTTGAAAAGCAACAGCTTTTGGTTCAGCTTTGGCAGCTACTTGAACTTTAGCACCACATTTAGAACAAAAGGCATCACCAGCATTGATGGGTGCCTGGCAATTGGTACAGTTTTTCATAAATCATCTCCTTATTTTTTATCGAGCGTCCTTACGGACAGAAGTCAATACTAGGGAAGTTGCGACCATAAATAGAGCTGAAAAAGCAATCAAGACTCCCCAATTTCCAAGAATCGCAAGTAAATCATAAGCATAGGTTCCTACCCCATCTTTTTGATAAACTTGCCAGTCAGTATGACCTTGAGACGGGACCAAATTGTTCATGTTTGCAATCCGAAAGAAGGCCGTTGTTCCCCATCTCGTAATCGTTGCATGTGAGATCCACACTAAAAATGGTATTTTTTCATCCAAAGATTGGAGAAAATTTGAAAACAGCAGTTGAACCATCAATACTAGCGGCATGGCTGTCATCGCTTGGGACGATTTTTTGACAAATGCCGAAATCAATAAGGACAACATATCGGAAGTAAAAATCACCAAGAACAAAGTAACCCCAAAAAGAACTATCTGACTTCCATTTCCTTGAGCATGTGGATAAAGTATAACAATGGTTCCTATCATTAAGACAGCTTCGGCTAAACAAAGAACCAACTCTGTCAATACACGTGCCGCTACATAAGAAGGTAAGGACAAGCCTTTAATTTGGTACTCAAACTTGATGACTTTTCTCTCATTACAAATACTGGTCACTGAGTTAAAGAGACCAATCCAGAGAGCTGCAGAAATAAACATGATCGAAGAAGTTCTGGTAATGTGGTATTTATTAAAAACTTCATTAGCATTAAAAGCGATCGAAATGATGAAAGGAAGGAGAATCGCTTCTGATACAAAAAATAGGGATTTTTTGTTGATGAGGAGTCGAAGGAATTTACTAAAATAAATCGAGACTTGCTTCTTATCCAGCATGGACACCTCTCCTTTCATTTTCAAACCATAGCACATATCGGTCAACAAGAGCTGCATTTTCAGCTCCTGAAATTTTATGGACGATGTCTTCTAAGCTATTAGCCGCAAAGACTTTTAGCGCATTGTCAACAGATCCAAAGTAACAAAGTCTTCCGCATCCTTCCGAACTCTTTCCAACCACCATGACCTTGTCAAAGAGATGACGAATACGATCGGGTGTATGAGTGATAACACATAAGATTTTTCCTTCATCCGTAATCTCTCTCAGTGTGGTCATGACCTCCATGACCATGCTCCCATCAACACCGGAATCCGGCTCATCCATAAAGAGAATCTCAGGGCGTGTGATGTATTCCATTGCTATTGTAAGTTTTTTCTTCTGGCCACCTGAAAGAGAAGAACACTTAGATCCTTTTACCGATTCTAAATCCAACTTTTTCAGAACTGATAGGACTTCTTCTTTTCGAAGTTCAGGATTTTCTGCTAATTCAGATGGGCCATAGAGTTTGGCTGCATCTTCTAAATTCTTATAGACCGTATCTTCCATTCGGTAATGCTCATCCGGAGATTGAGGAGCGAGGGTGATCACCCCTTGTTTCTCCCCATCACTTAATAAATCCACTCCATTAAAATAAGCACTGGTATTTGAATAAACAAGTCCTGTCACTGCTTCCATAAAGGTTGATTTCCCAGCACCAGAACCACCCAGAATAAGTATCATCTCCTTAGTTTAAATTCTACCTGAATGTCCTTAAGAATGGTTTTACGGTTTAAAAGATTTCCGACTGTTACATCTTGAATAGCAATCGTCAGTGATGAATGAGAAAAGTCCTGGCACTCTCTAGTTGAAACAGATGGTTCTGCAGCTGCTGACTGAAGATCTTGGTAAATGATCTGATTTCCTAGTCTGACAACCAACTGATTTGATAAAACTACACAATCAATCCTAGCAAGCGAGGACAAATCCACCGGAAATGCATCTTTTTCAATGGTCTTCCATTCTAGGGATTGCATTTCTACAATGATGAATTTTGAGCGAAAAACATGGCCGTCAGCATCACAAAGGTGGATAATGGAACGATGATTTAATAGAGCACGTTGATTTTTCTGATAGATCACACCATCCACCTCAATCATCCCAGACAAACAATCAAGAAACCATTGATCATCAAGAAAACGGAAGACAGCAATAGAAGGGGACTGATAATCATCAGCCAGATGCAAATCTGCCTGACTCCCTTGAGATATACCATCAACGCTTAAGCCATCAAAAAGTGGAATAGCAGAGAAATCCCTATTAAGGTAGGTAAAGATGGTTGGATTCTGCATAAATATAGCCCTTTCAAGAAAAATAAATTGCTAGACAGTCAAAACCACCCTATGAAGGGTGGTTAGACTCTATGGTATTTACTCCACGAGTGATTTACTAACTAGTGGTTTAGCTTAGCGAATTTGTTCAAAGTGCAAGTGAACAGCGATGTGATCTCCATAACCACTTCTTTCCAAATCGCGTTGCAAACGATAAGAAATATAGTGTTCTGCAATGGTAATATAACCAGCACCAAGTAAACGGTGCTCAACCATTGATTGGATCATACTGATTGTGGCACGTTCCACTTTCGCTTCTTCCAAATCCATCACAACTTTTTTAGTCACTTGCGCCAAGTTTTGGCGAAGATCATCGGTCAAGACATAGACTGTTTGTGCTGCCTTCAAAACAGCTTGATAGATTTTATCTGGATCAAATTCTACAACTTCACCACTACGTTTAATGACTTCCATCTTATTCTCCTTGATCATCAATATACTTCTATTATCTAAATAAATAGGGGATTTGTCAAGAATCTAAAACATCAATAATCCGGACGAAGAACTCCCGTAATGATTTCTTTGGTCGCGTGGTAATCCCCATCCACTACAACCTTGATGATGCGCTTCGCTTCCTCAGCAGGAGCTGGCACTAATGGCAAACGAGTCGGACCAGCTTCAAAGCCCATATAGTTCAAGACTGCTTTAACAGGAGCTGGGCTTGGATAAGAGAAGAGAGCATTGACTTTCGGGATAAATTGGCGCTGAATGGCCGCCGCTTTTTTAATATCATTATTTTCAATGGCTAGGAACATTTCGTGCATTTCATCCCCATTGGTATGGGAAGCTACTGAAATCACACCATCTGCCCCAAGGTTCATGGCATGGAATGCATCTCCATCCTCTCCCGTATAAATGAGGAACTCCTCTGGCTTGTGCTCGATTAGGTAAGCCATATTGGCAAGGGTTGTACACTCTTTTACCCCGATGATATTTGGATGTTCTGCCAAACGAAGCATGGTTTCTGGTGTCATTTCGACCACCACGCGCCCAGGAATATTATAGATTATGATTGGCAAGTTAGAAGCGTCTGCAATAGCCTTAAAATGCTGGTACATACCTTCTTGAGAAGGTTTGTTGTAATAAGGGACAATCGCTAATCCGGCAGCAAAACCACCAAATTGGTCCACTTCTTTTACAAACTCAATCGAGTCGCGAGTTTCATTGGTCCCGACACCAGCAATCAAAGGAACCCGTCCGTTGACTACCTTTTGGACCGCTGCAAAAAGTTCTAATTCTTCATCGTGCGTTAGAGTTGGACTTTCCGCTGTGGTACCAGCTAAAAGAATCCCATCTGTGTGATGAGCCAAGAGATGTTCGATGAGTGGAGGAATGGCCTCAAAGTTTATCGAACCATCTTCATGGAAGGGAGTGATAAAGGCAGTGATCATTCTACAATTTTTTAAATCTTGATAAGACATACATACTCCTTTTTGAGACAACCATAGGGAAGAGGGACAGCACCAAAAGTTGATAGCTGTCCCCTATACACTTTATTTAGTTAATGAATTATTTCAACTCAAACTTCAACTCAGCTGTTGGGCGCACGAGTCCACGTTCATGAAGGGTTTCTGCAATTTGAACTGAGTTCCAAGCAGCTCCTTTAAGAAGGTTATCAGAAACCACCCACATATGAATACCTTTTTCAGCATCCAAGTCTTTGCGGATACGACCAACAAAGGTGTCACGAGAACCAACCGCATTGATAGCTTGTGGGTATACTTGATGAGCCACATCATCTTCCAGCACTGCACCTGGAAAGGCAGAAATAGCAGCTTTCACTTCTTCAATTGGTGCTACTTCTTTGGTTTCAATGTAGACAGACTCTGAGTGAGCTGACAAGACTGGAATACGTACACAGGTTGCTGAGACAGCGATGCTATCGTCTTCCATGATTTTCTTAGTTTCGTTCGTCATCTTCATTTCTTCATATGTATAGTCATTATCGGTGAAGACGTCGATTTGAGGAAGGGCGTTGAAGGCAATTGGGTAATGTTTCTTATCGCCACCTGATGGCAAGATTTCCGCATGTAAATCACGTGGATCCACTCCATCATTCAATACTTCACGCAATTCACGTTGAGTTTCCAGAATGGCTCCCATACCAGCACCTGAAACAGCTTGATAAGTTGAAACGATGATACGGTCCAAGCCCCATTTTTGACGAACTGGTTCAAGAGCTACCATCATTTGAATCGTTGAACAGTTAGGGCAGGCGATGATCCCGTTATGGGCATCAAGAGCATGAGCGTTTACTTCAGGAACAACCAATGGTACATCTGGATTTTGACGGAAGTAAGAAGTGTTATCTACTACGACCGCACCAGCTTTAACAGCATATGGTGCGTATTTTGCTGAAGTTGAACCACCAGCTGAGAAAAGAGCGATATCAACCCCTTCAAAAGCATTTTCAGTTGTTTCTTCAATGGTAACGTCTTGCCCTTTGAATTGCAAGACTTTCCCTGCAGAACGTGCAGACGCAAGGTAACGAATCTTATCGATTGGAAGTGTTGATTCTTCCAACATTTTGATCATTTGAGCACCAACGGCACCTGTAGCACCAACAACAGCAACTGTATATCCCATAATAAAACCTCTTTCGGAATTTTCTAAAAATTTGTGAATTTCATCTATTATACTATTTTTCCCTACAAATGAAAAGTGTATTTTGCACTTATAAAAACAAAATAATCCCGATCTAAGACCGGGATAGTTTCTAGATATCGAATAGCTTTTATTGAAAATTAATGGATTTCATAATCCAAATCATTCAAATCCTTCTTTCCTTGTGTGTCTTCCAATAAAAATGGCACCTGTTGCATCCCTTTGATACCCGCCACTAGTGAAGTTGGGAAGGTTACTATGGCTTGGTTGATTTGGCTAATATTACTATTAACAATGCGTTTAGAAGCTGCCAAATCTTCATTTTCATCTGCAATTTCTTTTTGCAAGGCCAAGAATTGGTTAGAAGATAAGAGATCTGGATAATTCTCACCTACTGCTCGGATTTGTGCCAAAACATCGTTTTGATTGGCAATGACTTGGTTAGATTCTTGGATTGACGCACCTTGACGAAGGGCTACTAATTCGGTAAAGACTTTCTCTTCATGTTTGGCATAGGCCTTAGCCACCTTCAACATTTCAGAAATGGTATCGTAGCGTTTGACAAGAATTATATCAACCGTTCTCTTTGCTTCTTCAATCATGACCTGATAACGATTCAAGCGATTGCTTTCACCGATAAACCACATAACAATGACAAGAGCAAAAACGACAATGGCAATAAATAATCCTAACATAGTTATTCTCCTTTAAATATATTGGTTAATTCATCAATGAGATCAATCTCCCTACAGAGTTTTTGATACTCTGCAGCAATAGAAAGACTTTCGATTGCATCTTTTCTATTCGGTGTTGGGAAAAGGTAGCGGTTAGTATATAAGGAAATATAGAGTGTATCTTGTACTAAATAAACACACATAGCATTTTGAGAAATTTGCTGATCAAACCATTCTAGGATCTTGGGTTTTAAGAATTTTCGAGCAGCCAGTTCATCTGTACAATAGATATTGTAATTTTCATTGTTTTGGATATCTTCTGTTTCAATTTGGACTTCATTAGGTCCAGCACCCGGATAGGCACCTTTTAGTTCTCTTTTTAAAAACAAAGATTTCTTGGTTGGAACAACTCTCAAGTGCCCTGGAAATGAGATAGGAGCTTTTAAAGAAAAAATCTGACCAGCAAAATCTTCAACTTCTTCTCTGACCGTATGAGTTTCCCCACTAGAGTCTCTCTTTGTTCGCGTCTCAATATGATAAGCATAGAGATTGGCTACTACGAGATTCTTTTCATCATGGAAAGACAATTGATGAAAGAGATCAAACTTAGTCGATCTCGGACTAATGACCTGCAGGACATTCATTGGGTAGTCAGCTGTCAGAGTTAGCTCCGCTTGAGGAAAAACTTCTTTCAGGATGGGACAAAGAAAATCTGTAATATAAATCTCTTCATTGGATCGAACCTGATCTCCGAATAAGGCTTTTCGTTTTTTGTATGCTGGTAAATAATAAAACACCACTACAAGAAGAATGATAACAATCGCTGCTCGCCATCTAACAAGTTGGAAGGAGAGAAAAGCTAGAATACCACCAAGAATAGTGGCGTTTCTCCAATGAATATTATTCTTCATTTGTTCCTTCATAATGAGCAACTTAGCCTGATATTGTTCTAATTTTTCCAGTTCACTGATCCGTTGAAACGTTTCTTGTGACCACTTGTTGTTTGGACTGTTTTGATCATACACTATAACCATCTCCTTTCAAACACAAATGAATCCATTTATTTACATCATTATATCACCGGTAGTCATAAGAGGCAAACAAATTTATGTATTTGCTTACAATGAATTTTTACAAAAAAAATCCCCTACCAAACGGTAAGGGATCGAGGCATCTTTCGATGAGAACAGCCGGTTCACACAACTGTTCAAGGTCCGCTCCTGCGTTACAATTGAATGTAGACCTCCTCAGCGCAAAAGGCTCCTAAGAGCCAATCGACTCATCGCATAGACTTAGTGTACCATGAACGTCCACAAGCTGTCAAGAGGCTCGTTCTAGACTTCCTTTTAAATAACTTAAAAGAAATTGAGCAAAGCTAAGCTCCTTCTATTTTTTACATTAGGGGCTTCACAGGCCCTTCGATAGTCTTTTGCATCCAGACAATATCATGCCATTGGTCAAATTTATAACCAATTTTAGGAAAATGAGCAACTTTCACATAGCCTCGTTTCTCATGGAGGGCGATACTAGCTGGATTTGGCAGGGCAATGCAAGCTAAGAAACGTAAATAACCACGCGCCTCTAACTCGAGCTCTAATGCCTCATACAAACGAGAACCCAGTCCTTGCCCACGATAATCCTGATCTACATAGACAGATACTTCCACCGCCCAATCATATGCTGATCGATCATAATAGGTTGAGGCATAGGCATAAGCAAGGACTTGACCGTCTACTTCAGCTACTAAATAGGGAAAACGTTGAAGGATCTTTTCGATACGCCCTTCAAATTCCTCAATCGTCGGAACCTGGTATTCAAAAGTGATGGCTGTTTTCTCAACATAAGGGGCATAAATCATGACAAGTTCAGGAGTATCTTCAAGTGTGACTGGTCTTACCTTCAGCATGGTCTTCTCGCTTTCTATCTCTCTATTATACCCCAAAAGCACAAAAATAGAGGTTGTCCGCCAACCTCTATATATGTTTATTAGAACAATCCTAAAGCAGTACCATCTTCTGCTACATCCATGTTCAAAGCTGCAGGACGTTTTGGTAATCCAGGCATAGTCATCACTTCACCTGTCAAAGCAACAATGAAGCCTGCACCAGTCTTAGGTACCAATTCGCGAATGGTAATGTCAAAACCAGACGGCGCCCCGAGGAGACTTGGATCATCTGAGAAACTATATTGGGTCTTAGCCATACAAACTGGCAACTTGTCCCAGCCATTTTTCACGATCTGAGCAATCTGAGTTTTGGCTTTCTTCTCAAAGACAACATTGTCGGCCCGGTAAATTTCTTGGGCAATCTTAGTGATCTTTTCTTCAACAGAAAGGTCATTATCATAAAGACGAGTGTAGTTGGCTGGACTTGTTTCAAGTGTCTCCACTACTGTTTCTGCTAGGGCCAATCCTCCATCAGCACCATCAGCCCAAACGCTCGCCAATTCAACAGGAACTTGAATAGAAGCACAGAGTTCTTTCAGAGCTGCAATTTCAGCTTCTGTATCTGTGACAAATTCATTAATAGCCACTACTACAGGAACTCCGAATTTACGCATATTTTCTACGTGGCGCTCCAAGTTCGCAAAACCTGAACGAACAGCTTCTACGTTTTCCTCAGAAAGAGCATCTTTGGCAACTCCACCATTCATCTTCAAAGCACGAATCGTTGCGACAATCACCACTGCAGATGGACTAACAGGAAGATTTGGTGTTTTGATATCCAAGAATTTTTCAGCTCCCAAATCCGCGCCAAAACCTGCTTCTGTCACTACGTAATCGGCTAAACGAAGAGCGGTTGAGGTAGCTAAAACAGAATTACATCCATGGGCAATATTAGCAAAAGGTCCACCATGAACAAAGGCTGGAGTTCCATAGATGGTTTGGACCAAGTTTGGCTTGATTGCATCTTTCAGAATCAAGGCAAGCGCCCCTTCCACTTCCAAATCACGGACATAAACTGGACTACGATCATAGCGGTAACCGATCACAATATTAGCCAAACGACGTTTCAAGTCTTCAATATCTGTCGCCAAGCAAAGGATGGCCATAATCTCAGAAGCAACGGTGATATCAAACCCGTCTTCACGAGGAATCCCATTGAGCGGTCCACCGAGACCAACCGATACGTGTCGCAAAGCACGGTCATTCAAGTCCACTACCCGTTTCCAGATAATCCGACGTTGGTCAATGCCTAGCTCATTTCCTTGATGCAAATGATTATCAATCAATGCTGAAAGAGCATTATTTGCTGTTGTAATGGCATGCATGTCACCCGTGAAATGAAGGTTGATATCCTCCATTGGGAGTACTTGAGCATATCCTCCCCCAGCTGCACCACCTTTAATCCCCATAACAGGACCTAAAGAAGGTTCGCGAATGGCAATCATGGTTTGTTTTCCAATTTTATTTAATGCATCTGCCAAACCAATGGTGATGGTAGACTTCCCTTCTCCAGCTGGAGTCGGGTTAATCGCTGTTACCAAGATGAGTTTTCCTGGTTCTTCCTTCTGAACGGCTTGGATCTTGTCAAAGGTTAATTTTGCCTTGTACTTTCCATAGAGTTCCAAGTCATCAAATTGAATGCCCAATTTCTCTACTACATCTGTGATTGGTTTCAATTCAATACTTTGTGCAATCTCGATATCTGTCTTCATCTGAATCTCCTCACTATTTTATAATCCTATTATACAGAAATTTTGCGAGGATATATATTTTAAATGTCAAACTTTTTCCATTCGTTCGGTTTTTGCCTTTAAAATGGACCTTATCAGCCTTCATTCCAATTTCTTATACCCCTCTATATGAAATAACTATGAGTCCCTTCATCGTCTAGTCTACCGCCTTTGCATCCCCTTGATCAACAATCGTAAGAACCGTGTTCTTGGCTTTACTAAAATATAAAATTCTTGTAAAATAAGCCTATGAATATTTTGATTACTTCCGGTGGGACGAGTGAAAAGATCGATCAGGTTCGTTCGATTACCAACCATTCCACTGGTCAACTTGGAAAAATCATTTCCGAACGTTTTTTAGAGGCAGGTTTTTCTGTGACTCTGGTGACAACTCCAACTGCGGTTCAGCCTAAAGAACATCCTCATTTAAGAAAGATATTTATCAAAGATGTCGCTGAACTTCAAACAGTCCTTGAAAAAGAAACTCCAACTCACCAGGTGCTCATCCATGCTATGGCTGTCTCTGACTACAGCCCTGTCTATATGTCAGGTTTCCAGGCTGTCAAAGAAGCTAGCAATTTAGAGCATTTTCTTCATCAAACCAACCAGGAATCGAAAATTTCTTCAGAGGAAGATTACCAAGTTCTCTTTTTAAAGAAAAATCCTAAGTTGATTTCCTTAGTAAAAACATGGAATCCAGACATTCGCTTGATCGGCTTTAAACTGCTGGTTGGTGTAGCACAGGATCAACTCCTAGCCGTTGCTCGTGCAAGTCTCGAAAAAAATCAGGCAGAAATGATTGTTGCCAATGACTTAAGCGAAATTCAAGACGGAAAACATCGAGCTTACTTAGTTACGAAAGATGCTACTCAAATAGCCGAAACGAAATTGGATATTGCTCAAAAAATTTATCATCACATTAGGAACAAAGGATAAAACCTATGGCGAATATACTACTGGCTGTAACTGGGAGCATTTCTGCCTACAAGGCAGCAGACCTCACCAGTCAATTGACCAAGCTCGGTCACCAGGTAAAGATTCTTATGACTCCTGCAGCTACAGCTTTTATTACCCCTCTAACACTTCAGGTCCTCTCCAAACAAGCTGTCCTGGTAGAGGTCATGACAGAAGACGATCCAAAACAAATCCAACATATTGACTTGGGGAAAGAGGCTGATCTTTTTCTAGTCGCTCCTGCAAGTGCCAATACCATTGCAAAATTAGCCCACGGCTTTGCAGATAATATCGTAACAAGCACTGCTTTGGCCCTCCCGTCTGAGGTGAAGAAATTCCTAGCACCCGCTATGAATACCAAGATGTTGGACCACCCCGCTACACAAAACAATCTTGAAACTCTAAAAAGCTACGGCTACCAAATCATCCCACCTCGTGAAGCTTTACTAGCTTGTGGCGATCAGGGATCTGGCGCTTTAGCTTCCATCGAAACCATTCTAACTACTATACAGGAGTCCCTTAAATGAGAAAAATCTTCTTCATCCATTGCACAAATTTCTATCTTCTTCGCTATCATGGTGACCATTCATTTTACATCAACCATGATCTTTCAATTCTTCCCTTTCTAATTCCACCGACCTTCGTCCATATTCCAGTGGTCATTGCCTCTATTCTTTATGGACCTCGTATTGGTGGGACCTTGGGACTCTTGATGGGACTCTTTAGCCTCACCATCAACACCATCGTTCAGCTACCAAGTAGTTATTTATTCAGTCCTTTTGTTGAAAAAGGAAACCTTTACTCTCTGATCATCGTACTGGTTCCCCGTATCCTCATCGGGATCACCCCCTACTTTGTGTACAAGTTGATCCATAATAAATCCGGACTGGCAATCGCTGCAGCGGTTGGATCTTTCACCAACACTTTCTTTGTGCTTTCAGGTATTTTCATCTTCTTTTCAAAAAATTATCCAGGTGGTATCCAAGCTTTCCTCGGTGCTGTTTTAACCACCAACTCATTGATTGAGGTCCTTGCGACAGTCATTCTGACTCTAGCAATCATCCCACCTCTCTCAAAAGTTAAGAATTCATTATAAGTCATTTTCGTTTATCACACTTTTCAAATGAAGGTGTGATTTTTTTGTGGACACTCAGCATATAAATTTGAAAACAATTGCTATTGAATCTAGTTTTTTCAGAAAAAAAATGCTATAATGTAAGCGATTAATTTATAGAAATAAGGAGTTGCACTATGACTTATCAAGAAAACTTCCAAAAATGGGCTGATTTCGCTGACCTACCAGATTACCTTCGTCGTGATTTGGAAAACATGGATGAAAAAACGAAGGAAGATGCCTTCTACACAAACCTTGAATTCGGTACTGCTGGTATGCGCGGACTGATTGGTGCTGGGACTAACCGTATTAACATCTACGTTGTTCGTCAAGCAACTGAAGGTTTGGCTCGTTTGATCGAATCTAAAGGTGGAAATGAAAAAGAACGTGGAGTTGCAATCGCTTATGATAGCCGTCACTTCTCTCCAGAGTTTGCTTTGAATCAGCAGCCGTTCTTGCTAAACACGGTATTAAATCCTATGTCTTTGAAAGTCTCCGTCCAACTCCAGAGCTTTCATTTGCAGTTCGACACCTCAACTGTTTTGCAGGGATCATGATTACAGCTAGCCACAACCCTGCTCCGTTTAACGGATACAAGGTTTACGGTGAAGATGGTGGTCAAATGCCTCCACACGACGCGGACGCATTGACAACCTACATCCGTGCTATCGATAATCCATTTGCAGTTGAAGTTGCTGATGTAGAAGCTGAAAAAGCATCTGGTTTGATTGAAGTCATTGGTGAAGCTATTGATGCTGAATACCTCAAAGAAGTCAAAGATGTTAACATTAACCCTGCCTTGATCGAAGAGTTCGGTAAAGACATGAAGATTGTCTACACTCCACTTCACGGTACTGGAGAAATGTTGGCTCGTCGTGCTCTTGCGCAGGCAGGATTTGACTCTGTACAAGTCGTGGAAGCTCAGGCAACTCCAGACCCAGACTTTTCAACGGTTAAATCTCCAAACCCAGAAAGTCAAGCAGCCTTTGCACTTGCTGAGGAACTTGGTCGTCAAGTTGGTGCTGATGTTCTTGTTGCAACAGACCCTGACGCTGACCGTGTCGGTGTTGAAGTCCTTCAAAAAGATGGTAGCTACCTTAACCTTTCAGGAACCAAATCGGTGCTATCATGGCTAAATACATCTTGGAAGCCCACAAAAATGCTGGTACCCTTCCAGAAAATGCAGCCCTATGCAAATCTATCGTATCAACTGACTTGGTAACGAAGATTGCTGAAAGCTACGGCGCAACTATGTTCAACGTCTTAACTGGTTTCAAATTTATTGCTGAAAAGATTCAAGAATTCGAAGAAAAACACAATCACACTTACATGATGGGATTTGAAGAAAGCTTCGGTTACTTGATTAAACCATTCGTACGTGATAAAGATGCGATTCAAGCTGTCCTTGTCGTTGCTGAGCTTGCTGCTTACTACCGCTCTCGTGGTTTGACACTTGCTGACGGTATCGAGGAAATCTACAAAGAGTACGGCTACTATGCTGAAAAGACAATCTCTGTTACACTTTCTGGTGTTGACGGTGCTGAGCAAATCAAGGCGATTATGGCAAAATTCCGTGAAAACGGTCCAAAAGAATTCAATGCAACAGCAGTTTCAATCACTGAAGACTTTAAAGCACAAACATCTACTGCTGCTGATGGCACTGTAACAGCCTTGACAACTCCTCCAAGTGATGTATTGAAATACACACTTGCGGATGGTTCTTGGATTGCCGTTCGCCCTTCAGGTACAGAACCAAAAATCAAGTTCTACATTGCCGTTGTTGGTGAAAGCAACGAAGATTCTCAAGCTAAAATTGCTAACATCGAAGCTGAAATCAATGCCTTTGTAAAATAATCAACCACAAAAGATGAGATCAACCAATCTCATCTTTTTTTTTCGTATCAAAATACAGCATTTTTTCGCCCTTTATGGCATACTAGATTTATAAGAAAGCGAGGTAATCTCATGGAACAATTTTTAGAAGATATTAAAGATCTTGAAGTAACCACTGTTGCGCGTGCGCAAGAAGCCATCGACCAAAAAGAAACAGCAACCTTCTTTATTGGACGCAAGACTTGCCCATATTGCCGTAAGTTCGCTGCTAAATTAGCAACTGTAGTAGCCGAAACTAAAGCCCATATCTACTTCATTAATAGTGAAGAACCAAATCAACTGGATGCTTTGCAAGCCTTCCGCTCTACCTATGGCATTCCAACTGTTCCAGGATTTTTACATGTCGAAGCTGGTGAAGTTACCGTTCGCTGCGACTCATCCATGTCAGAAGAAGAAATCAAAGCATTCGCTCATCTATAAAAAATTGAGGCTGGGACAAAAGTCCTAGCCTCTCAATTGTTTTTGGATTGTCGAGCAAGACGCAGTGGTTGAGTGGGCTCTACTACGCTGATTTCATCTGCTTTTAAAGCCCTACTCAACTGTGCGGAGGTGGGACGACGAAATCGAATTCTAACGAATTACCGATTTCTGTCCCACTCTCAATTTTCATTTTCTGTAAAAGTCGTCCAAATCTTTTGCTGGGGTTTGGCAAAAGGATAGGCCGAAAATTCTTCTGGTTGCAACCAAACAGTCGATTCACTGGTTGCTTGTTCTCCTTCTTTTACCAATCCGTACCGGATTTGAACCTGCCACTTGCGATGCGAAAAGACATGCTGGACCAAGGGATAAGTTCTCTCTTGCCAATCAATGACCAAGTCATAGTCCTGTTCAAAGGAGAGAATCTCTAGATTGCCCTCTGCTTGTTCTTTCTCATCCAGCAGAGACAATTGGCCAAGGTTCTCAGATAGACTATCCACTTCAATCAAGGGAAAATGCCAGAAGCCTGACAAGAGTCCTTCTCGCTCATTTTTTTCCAGCAGGTAGCGCCCTTGACTATCCTTGACAATAAAGGCTGTTAAATAAACGGGTACTGGTTTCTTCTTTGGAGCCTTGATGGGATAGCGATCCATGGTCCCATGCTGATAGGCCGCGCTAAACTCTTTTACAGGACTCTCTTCCGGACGTGGATTGACTGGGGATTCAATATCTGAGCCCAAATCCATCAAAGCCTGATTGAAATCACCAGGACGCTCTGGATCGATCAAGACTTCCATCATGGCTTGAAATCTTGCGATTAGTCGGGATTCCGATATCGTAGTCTACCTCAAACAAACGAGCTAAAACCCGCATGACATTGCCATCCACTGCTGGCTTTGGCAAGCTAAAGGCAATACTAGCAATGGCACCAGCTGTATAAGGTCCAATTCCCTTGAGTTTAGAGATAGCCTCATAGCTTGATGGGAAAACACCCCCATGGACCTCCATGATTTGCTGAGCAGCTTTCTGCATGTTGCGGACCCGTGAGTAATAGCCCAAGCCTTCCCAAGCTTTTAAGAGCTTTTCTTCTGGAGCCTGAGCCAGATCCGCAATCGTCGGAAACCAATCTAAAAAACGCTCATAATAAGGAATAACCGTATCAACACGTGTCTGCTGGAGCATAATCTCTGAGATCCATATTTTATAAGGATCTTGCGTCCGTCTCCAGGGGAGATCCCGTTTATTGGCATCGTACCAGGCTAATAACTTTTCTCGGAAAGAGGCAATTTTTTCCTCCTCCCACATATTAATCCCATAGTCTTTTAAATCCATCATATTCCTAGTATACCATAGAATGGGTTCTAGTTTAGAGATTCTGACTCTACAATAAAAGCCTAGGAAACTCCTAAGCCTTTCAATCATTCTTATTGTTCCACTGCTTGAGCTGCTGTGATCAAGGTCAATTTGTAAACGTCATCTGCATTACATCCGCGAGAAAGGTCGTTAACTGGTTTGTTCAACCCTTGCAAAACTGGACCTACTGCGGCAAAGCCACCAAGACGTTCTGCCATCTTGTACCCAATGTTTCCTGCTTCAATACCTGGGAAGATAAAGACATTGGCTTGTCCTGCCACCTTGCTTCCTGGAGCTTTCAATGCTGCTGTTTCTGGTACAAAAGCAGCGTCAAATTGCAATTCTCCATCAATTTCTAGATCTGGACGAAGTTCATGAGCGATTTTTGTTGCCTCAACAACTTTATCAACACTTTCACCGAAACCAGAACCTTTAGTTGAATAGCTCAACATGGCGATTTTCGGATCGATGCCAAACATCTTGGCTGTGATAGCAGAGTTGATGGCAATTTCTGCCAATCCTTCAGCATCCGGACTGATGTTAATCGCACAGTCTCCAAACAAGTAACGTTCAGATCCACGAACCATGAGGAAGGCACCTGAGGTGCGTTTGACATTCGGACGAGTTTTGATAATTTGAAGTGCTGGACGAACGGTTGCAGCTGTTGAGTGAATCGCACCTGAAACCATACCATCAACGATTCCCAGATGTACCAGCATAACACCAAAGTAGTTGACATCGTCTTGCAAAATTTGACGCGCTTCTTCTTCTGTCATTTTACCCTTCCGACGTTCTACCAAGGAAGCTACCATCTCATCAAAGCCTGCGTAAGAATGCGGGTCGATAACTTCATATCCTTCTAAAACTCCTTCAATTTCAAGGTAAATACGAATTTTATCTGGATTACCAAGCAAGACAGGTGTAACATCTGTTTCTTTTACAATCCGTTTTGCTGCTTGCAGAATACGAGGCTCTTCCCCTTCTGGTAACACAATACGAGCATTCATACCAACGAGGTTGGCTTTGAGGCTTTCAAAAACTTCCATGAGTTTCTCCTTTGAAAAAAATTAATTATTTGATAACTGTTTTAAGACTTGGCTAAAATCATCTGGCAGAGAGCTTTCAATTCGTAGCTCCTCTTCCAAAAAAGGATGATAGAAAGCCAAGGAATGGCAATGCAAGGCTTGTCGAAGAATCCCATCTTCTAACGAACCTCCATAGAGATCATCTCCCAAAAGTGGAAAACCAATATGAGAAAAATGAACGCGAATCTGATGGGTCCGGCCTGTATGCAACTGGATATCCACCAGATGAATATCACCGAAAGACTGAACAATTTGGTAGCTGGTATGAGCATACTTGCCACCTTTTGCTACCTTTCGGGTAATAATGGAGTCTTCATCACGCGCAATGGGGGCAATGATATCCCCCTTGCTTTCCAACTCACCCTTGCCCTTTACCAATGCAAAGTAACGTTTTTGAATGGTCTTAGCCTGAAGTTGCTTATCCAAGCGAGCATGGGCATAGCCATGTTTGGCAAAAAGCATGATCCCACTGGTATCCTTGTCTAAACGGGTGACAATATGAACGAGCTGATTTTCATACTGATTGCGAACATAGTAACCCTTGACAAAGTTTGCAATGGTATTGGAATGAAGGGAACTAGGAATGGATGCCACTCCTGCCGGTTTGTTGATGACCAAGAAATGATCGTCTTCATACAAAATTTCCAAATCCCGATCAATGGCCTCCAAGGCTTCATAACCTTCCTCAGAGGGAATATCAATCGTTACCTTATCTCCGATATCCAGAAGATAAATGGCATTTTGTTCGACGCCATTGACTAAAATCTGGCCTCCAGAAAACTTGATCTTGGCCAATAAGCCTTTTGAAACCTGATGTTTCTTCAGAAAGGTTTTAACCTTGACATGTTCATCTGCAATAAACTCGAACCTCATTCGTCAATATCTCCGATAAAGGCATCCTTGACCCGATTCCAGAAACTGGTATGACTTGGACTCGCTACGAAATTGATCTTGTGGTTATCAATCTGGTACTCGATATGGGCGATATTTCGATAGGAATAGGTTGAATTATCGACGGAGAGAATGTGAAAACCTGGCCGGCTAGGCGTGATTTCAATCTTATCTTTTTTGGGAACAATAATCGATGACCCCAAAGTTCGATAGACACGATTATTCAGACTAGCGATTTCAGCAATTTGAAGCGCTTCGATCGTCGGGTGAAGCACTGCTCCTCCCAAAGATTTGTTATAAGCTGTGCTACCTGTAGGGGTCGAAACCGTAATGCCATCCCCTCTAAATCGCTCAAAATGAACGCCATTGATGGTTAAATCAGCCACCATGGTTCGATCGCTTCGTTTAATCGTCGCTTCGTTAAGGGCTCGCATAATCTTCGTATCCCCATTATCAAAAGTCACTTTGACATTAAGGATTGGGTAGGATACCTTGGCACCTGTATCGAACTTGAGATTTTCTACCAACTTGTCAATCTCATCATCTAAATAGTCCGTATAAAATCCAAGATGCCCCGTATGCACCCCAACAAAACGAACCCGATCCAATTGACTCTCGTACTTATGAAAAGCAGAGAGCAACATGCCATCCCCACCAATAGAGATTACGATATCCGGATGCTTCTCAGTTAAGATAAAATTATTCTTTTTTAATTTATAACGAAGTTGTTGAAAAACCTCTTCGCTCTGGCGTTTTCGATTTCGAATAATCGAAACCTTTTTACCTGTAGTCCTCATCTGTATCATCACTATTTCCGACGCCATCATTTAATTTACGATGCATTGGATCAAAAAGAGCTTGCGCCTCCTGAATGGCATCACGAATGGCACCCATTTCCTCATCGAGTTGATAAGCCAAATTCGCGGTGACTTCAAGACGCTTCTTAATCTCGTCCGGAAAATCTCCTTTATATTTGTAATTTAATGAGTGTTCAATGGTGGCCCAGAAATTCATAGACAGGGTACGAATCTGAATCTCTGCCAAAATCGTTTCATAGCCATTAATGGTATCTACTGGATACTCTACCACTACATGATAGCTTCGATACCCACTTGATTTCTTGTGACGAATATAGTCTCGTTCTTGAACCACGCGCATATCCTGACGCTTCCGCAAGACTTCTAGGACTTCGTCTACGTCGTCTACGAATTGAACCATGATCCTCAGACCAGCAATATCTTGCATATCTTGAGCCAGGTTCTCTTCAGATATACTTCTGCGTTCCATCTTTCGAGAATACTCTCAATCGGCTTCACACGACCGGTCACAAACTCGATTGGGGAATGCTTTTGTTGTTTGCGGTACTGCTTTCTTATCCCACGAAGTTTAATCTTCAACTCCCCAACTGCTTGGATATAGGGATCTAAAAAATTTTCCCAATCAATCGCCATTGAATCACCTTGTCATCTCAAAGTTTTTTGTATAAAATAAACACATCTATTATTATATCATAAAGAGCTTGCAAACGAAAGAAAAGGACGTAGCTATGAATCATTTAGAAATTGAATTTAAAACCTTACTAACCAAGGAAGAGTACCATTCTCTAGAAGACTTTTTCAAAGACCAAAAACCTATCCGACAAACCAATCACTATATTGATACGCCCGACCATGCTATCCGGAATCATCGGATGGCCTTGCGAATTCGTACCTTAGCTGATCGGGCTGAGCTAACCCTTAAAGTGCCGCAAGATGCGGGACATTTTGAATACAATCAAGCCCTTACTTTTGATCAAGTAGAAGCCTTTCTCTCCAAGAAAAAACTTCCTCAAGGTGAGATTGCCAGCTTTCTCACTGATTTAGACATTCCTCTCACTTCCTTAGATGTCTGGGGAAGTCTAGAAACAGAGAGACGAGAGAAAAGAATCTCTAAAGGTTTATTAGCTTTTGACCGTAGTCGCTATAACTCCATTGAAGATTATGAATTAGAAATGGAGGTGGATGCCGCCTCAGATGAAACTTATTTTCACGAATTTCTCAAGGAAAAACAAATTGAATACAAGCCTGCAAAAAGTAAAGTAGCAAGATTGGCCCAAAGTTTGCTAAAAAGCTGAAATTACTGAATTTTTTTGCTAAAATAAGACTAGACAAAAATATCTAAATGAGGATCAAACACATGTCAGAAAAAAACAATATGAAGCTCTTCGCACTCAACTCCAACCAAGAAATTGCACAAAAAATTTCAGAAGTTGCTGGCATCCCACTCGGAAAGCTTTCTTCACGTCAATTCTCAGATGGTGAAATCCAAATTAATATCGAAGAAAGTGTGCGTGGATATGATATTTACATCATCCAATCTACTAGCTTCCCAGTGAACAATCACTTGATGGAATTGTTAATCATGGTAGATGCTTGCCAACGAGCAAGTGCCCATACCGTAAACGTGGTCCTTCCATACTTTGGGTATGCTCGTCAAGACCGTACTGCTGCTCCTCGCGAACCAATTACAGCAAATTAGTTGCCAACATGCTTGTCAAGGCAGGGGTAGACCGTGTTGTAACCCTCGATCTTCATGCGGTTCAAGTACAAGGCTTCTTCGATATCCCAGTAGACAACTTGTTTACGATTCCTCTATTTGCTGATCACTATATCAAACAAGGTTTAACCGGTTCAGATGTAGTGGTTGTCAGCCCTAAAAATTCTGGAGTGAAACGCGCACGCAATCTTGCAGAATATCTAGATGCCCCAATTGCTATCATCGACTACGCCCAAGACGACTCTAGTCGTGACGAGGGCTACATCATCGGGGATGTTAAAGGTAAAAAAGCAATCCTCATCGATGATATTTTAAATACAGGAAAAACATTCTCTGAGGCTGCAAAAATTGTTCAACGCGACGGCGCTACTGAGATTTATGCCGTTTCTAGTCACGGACTTTTCGTTAAGGGAGCCGCAGACCTACTGGATCAAGCACCGATTAAAGAGATTTTGGTTACAGACTCTGTAGCAACCAAAGAACAAAAACCAAAAAATGTAAAATACATTACTGCAAGTGAATTGATTGGAGATGCCCTTGTTCGTATCCAAGAGCGTAAACCAGTTAGTCCACTCTTTGCATACCACAAGAAATAAGGTGATGGCGTGATTTATTTTGACAATGCGGCAACCACTCCCCTAAGCCCAGGAGTAATCAAGGTGATGACAGAAACGATGGAAACCAGTTTCGGGGAAATCCCTCTAGTCTCCACTCCCACGGTCGCCAAGCGAAAAAGATTCTTAGAGACGCTAGGGAATGCGTTGCAACTTGTTTAAAGACCTCTAGTCAACAGATTATCTTCACTTCTGGCGGGACCGAAAGCAATAACACTGTTATAAAGGGCTACTGTCTCAAACATAGACAGCAAGGGAAGCATATTATTACCACGGCTATTGAGCACCATGCCGTTCTTGAACCGATTGAGTACTTGGTCCAAGAATATGGATTTGAAGTAACCATCATTCAACCAGTCGATCAAAATATTCGACCTGAAGATATTCGAGCTGCACTTCGTCCCGATACTATTTTAGTATCCACTATGTATGCCAACAACGAAACGGGTGATCTCTTACCTATCAAGGCAATTTCTGACCTTTTAAAAGACCATCCTGCTGCTTTTCATGTCGATGCTGTTCAAGCCGTTGGTAAACTTGCTGTAGCCCCTGAAGAGCTTGGAGTTGATTTTCTAACTGCATCGGCCCATAAATTTCACGGGCCTAAGGGAGTTGGACTTCTCTATGCTAAAAAGCCTGACTTCTTCAATCTCTTACACGGGGGTGACCAAGAAGACAAGCGTCGAGCTAGTACAGAGAACTTGATTTCAATTGCTGGAATGGCTCAAGCCCTCAAAGAAGCAACTGATCAGTTAGACGCAAATTATCAGTATATTCAGACCTTATCTAAACGTATCCTAACCGGCCTAGAAGATTTAGATTTCTATCTGAATGGCACAGACTCCAAACTTCCTCATGTCTTGAACATTGGCTTCCCAGGTATCAGCAATGATATCCTACTGCTTCGTTTAGATATGGCAGGGATTTCAGTCTCAACTGGCTCTGCTTGTACTGCTGGGACTGTTCAACCAAGTCACGTCCTTGCAGCTTATTATGGTGAAGATTCCCCTCGCTTGAAGGAATCTATTCGCATTAGTTTATCCGAATTCAATACTTCTGATGAAGTCGATATTTATTACAAACATTCATAAAATTTTAGGAGAATTACATGGCATTTGAAACATCTGTCTCATTAACAAACTGTGATTACACATACGCAATCCACCCAAATATCAAGAAATATACCCTACGTGACAATACTTTTGCACAAACAAAGGTTGGTAACTACGAATTAAATCGTTTATTAGAAGCTATTCCAAATAGCGGAGATGGCTTTAAGTTAAAGATTATCATCAATAAGGATTTAACAGGATTTAAAATTAACATTACTGACAAGTCAGGCCTTCGTTTGGTAAATATTTTTAAAAATCCAGAAAACAAAATTATCCAACAAAAATTCTACTTCCTCATGGACAGTTTAGTTGAACGTGAAATCTTTGAAAGGATTGAAAACTAATGACCAATGGTCCTGTAGTCCTCACCTATTTGGATGCATACCAAAAAGAACGTCAGGTTAGCTACGATAACATCGATCACTGTCTATTAGCCTTCTCAGGCTGTGTGACCATTCCAGATTCCTATCAGGTTGTTTCTGTGACCTACAAGGGGCATCCCTTACCTTTCACTGGAAAAATCGGTGACTTTTATCGCTATCTGATTCAGTTCGATCTGAGTTTAAGAAATTCCAATTAACAAAGAAAACACCATTTTGGTGTTTTTTTAGTATAAGATAGTTGCTTTTTTCACAAACTTTTTATACAATAGATTTGAAAGGTTGTGATATTGTGAAACAAGATAAGACTAATCCAATTCCTCGTGCTACTGCTAAACGACTCTCCTTGTATTACCGCATTTTTAAACGCTTTAATGCAGAGAAAATCGAACGAGCAAATTCAAAACAGATCGCTGAAGCCATCGGGATTGATTCCGCAACTGTTCGTCGTGACTTCTCCTACTTTGGAGAGCTTGGACGACGTGGTTTTGGTTATGATGTCAAAAAGTTAATGAATTTCTTTGCTGATCTCTTGAATGATAACTCCATCACCAATGTTGCTATCGTCGGGATTGGAAATATGGGGAGTGCCCTTCTTCACTATCGCTTCCATGAGCGAAACAAAATGAAAATTGTCATGGCATTTGATACGGATGATCATAAGTTAGTCGGCACTAAAAGTAAAGATGGTATTCCGATTTACGGCATCTCCACACTAAAAGAAAAACTTGAGGGACAAGAGATTCAAACAGCCATTTTAACCGTTCCAAGTGTAAAATCTCAAGAAGTTGCAGATTTACTGGTTGAAGCTGGTATCAAGGGAATCCTTAGCTTTTCTCCAGTACACCTTACAGTTCCAAAAGATGTGGTAGTCCAATATGTCGATCTAACCAGTGAATTGCAAACCCTTCTCTACTTTATGCGCAAAAATTCATGATAAGCAAAGAGGCTGGGACAAAAGTCCTAGCCTCTCAATTGTCTTTAGATTATCGAGCAAGACGCAGTGGTTGAGTGTGCTCTACTACGCTGATTTTATCAGCTTTTACAGCTCTACTCAACTGTGCGGAGGTGGGACGACGAAATCGAATTCTAACGAATTACCGATTTCTGTCCCATTCTCTTTTTTCTATACCAATAAATCTGTTTCTTCCCGGTAGCTATAATAATCATCAGTTGAGACAATCAGATGGTCCAGGAAAACAATTCCTAGACAATTGCAGGCCTCAATCATTTGTTGGGTAACGCCATCATCATTCTTGCTAGGATGAATGATTCCGGACGGGTGGTTGTGAACCAAGATTAAGGATGTCGCCATATGCTTGATGGCATAGTGCAAGATTTCTCTTGGTTCTGCAATGCTACGATTGACTGTTCCGATAAAAATCACTTGCTGATGGATAATTTGATTTTGGGTATTCAGATACAAGGCCAGTAAATGCTCCTGTTTCTCATGGCCTATTTTTTGTTGCATCATTTTTGCCAGCTTCTGACTACTCATGATTTGTTCCGTTTCAATCACTTCAGAAGTCTGTATTCGTTTCCCTAATTCAATAGCAGCTAACAGCTCAATAGCCTTTACTTTCCCAATTCCTGGAACTTCCTGTAACTCCTGAAAACTCATACTAGCCAGTTCTTTTAAACTCTTTAGTGAGGCCAACAGGTCTTGAGCGATCTCGTAGACTGGTTTATTTTTGTTCCCCGTCCGTAATAAGATGGACAGCAATTCTTGATGACTGAGCTTATCAGGGCCCTCTGTTAGCAAACGTTCTCTAGGTAAGAGACCTGATTCTTGAAATACAATATGATACATAAAAAACCTCCTCAATTAATAATTCGCAATTGAGGAGGAAAAAGGACGATTCTGTATAAATTAAATTGGACAAACTACTTCTCTTAAGTTTTCAAGAATTCGAGTTTCTTCATTTGAGAAGTTAATTCTATAGCATTCTTGCACTTGTTCCAAAGACGCAAGAAATTGACGAATTTCGTATCGAATTAAGTGTTCTTGATCATCAGGAAGGTTTTCAATGATTTCGAAGACCTGTTCAACTTCGTAGATCCCCTTGGTAATAAGGCCTGTTTTGGGGAAATCATTGACCAGTAAGCCATAGAAGTTTCTTAACAAAGTATAGATATCTTCTGTGAGCATTCAGTTCCTCCAAACTTCTTTCTATCACTCTTCTATTATAAAATAGAAAGCATGCAAAAATATGTCAGTCAGGTAACATTTCATGACTATCCTCTTACAAGTTGGCAGAAAATTAACAGAAAAAAAGAGGTCAAAGACCTCTTTTTAAGTTGATTATAATTGCATTTGATTATAAGATTTTGTGAAAGCTTCCAGTATATCTTTTGGTGCTTTTGAGTAATCTACTGAAGTTTCCAAAGTACCTTTTACAATCGTACGATAAGTTGCTGCAGCATCCTCACAAGTCACTAAGGTGATTTCATTAACCCCTTCACGATCTGCAATGACATCGACCCGATCTGGTGTCACTGTCTCAACAGAATTGATGACATAGGTATACACCTTTTCCTTATCAGTGATATAGATTTCATTCCAGCTTTGGCATGTTCTAACGGGGAAAAGAGCATTTCATTTGCCCCTGCCAAACCAAAGACATGGTGACTAGCCAAGGAGTAATTCCTTTCCCCCATAACCTGGTCCTCTTTCATGGTACCTGCCCCATAATAGAGTCCCACATTATCTAAGCCTTTAAAAATCGGAAGGTTCATCTTTAACTCAGGAATTGCTATCCCCCCAATAACAGGCAACTTCTGCGCCTGCCACTGGGCATTGATAACAGATTCTGTAGAAAGCGATTTGACTTCTTTAAAATCAAAGCTAGTCTTGGCATCTTTATTCTTATCTATGGTCTTTTTCGATACCTTGCTGACCTGGTACTGATTGGTATGCCACACCATGATCATGTTCCGAATCGGAGCATTAAAGATCAAGGCAATAGACAAAAGGATTAGTAAGGTAGCAAAGATATTAATCAAGCGATTGCGTAAGCTTGTTTTCTTCTTTTTTCTTCTTGAAGCCATTTTTTATCCTACCCTTCACTTTCAGTTTCAGTATCTGACTCATCTTTTTCGTCAGCTTGAACCGTTGTAAAGGTTACGATTTGGGCATCTTGATCCAGACGCATCACTTTCACACCCATGGTCGAACGTCCAGTTTGAGAAATATTGGCGACGCTGGTACGAATCATGACACCTGTATTGGTGATAATCATCAAATCCTCATCTCCTTTGACAGTCATGAGACCGGCTAGAGGACCATTTTTATCAGCCACATTAGCAGTTTTAATCCCTTTACCACCACGTCCTTTTGTTGGATACTCATCAGCACGCGTGCGTTTACCGTATCCCTTTTCAGTGATGATCAATACTTCATCTTGATCTGTAATCACGCTTGCACCGACCACTTGGTCGCCTGGGCGAAGGTTGACACCTCGTACCCCAGTTGCAGAACGCCCCATGTTCCGTACAACAGACTCTTTGAAGCGGACAGAATAACCAAATTTAGTCCCGATAATCACGTCCGTATTTCCGTCTGTGAGGAAGACATTGATCAGCTCATCCTCATCTTTGAGGTTAAGAGCTTTCAAGCCATTTTGACGAATATTGGCAAACTCAGCTACACTGGTCCGTTTTACCAAACCTGAGCGGGTTGTAAAGAAGAGATAAGCGTCTTCACTACGATCCTGAGCGACGTTAATAATGGTCTGAATGGATTCTCCGTCATCTAACTTGAGCAAGTTGACAATTGGAAGCCCCTTAGCTGTACGGCCGTATTCAGGGATTTCATAGCCTTTCAGACGGTAAACCCGTCCCTTATTGGTAAAGAAGAGCAAACGATCATGGGTGCTGGTAGAAACCAATTCACGGACAAAGTCATCATCTTTGACCCCTGTACCTTGAACACCACGTCCCCCACGTTTGAGCAGTAAATTCATCTTGATCCAATCGCTTGATGTAACCCTTGTTAGAGAGAGTAATCAAAACATTGCTTTCTTCGATCAAATCTTCGTCTTCTAGTGATAGAACTTCTCCTACCATCAATTCTGTCCGACGTGGATCTCCAAACTTCCGTTTGACCTCGTCCAATTCTTCCTTGATAATCGCAACTACACGCTCTGGCTTGGCTAAAATATCAGCAAGATCAGCAATCAAAGCAACGAGATCATCGTATTCGCTTTGAATCTTGTCACGTTCCAAACCAGTCAAACGACGAAGACGCATATCCAAGATAGCCTGACTTTGACGCTCAGAAAGCTTGAATTTACTCATCAATTCTGCTTGTGCTTCTGCATCTGTCTGACTATTACGGATGATTTTAATCACTTCATCGATGTGATCGAGAGCGATTAAGAGACCTTCCAAGATATGGGCACGAGCTTCCGCCTTCTCTTTATCAAAGATAGTCCGACGAGTCACCACTTCTTTTGGTGCTCAATATAAGATCCTAAAATCTCACGAAGAGAGAGAATCTTAGGGACACCATTTTGGATAGCCAACATGTTGAAACCAAAGTTGGTTTGCATTTGAGTCATCTTGAAGAGGTTGTTTAAGATAACATTAGCTGAGGCATCACGGCGCACTTCGATGACGAAACGAACTCCTTCCCGGTTAGACTCATCCCGAACTGCTGTAATCCCATCAATTCGTTTTTCTTGAACCAAACGAACAATATGCTCATGCACTTTGGTCTTGTTGACCATATAAGGAAATTCTGTAACGACAATGCGTTCACGGCCTGTCTTGGTCTCTTCAATTTCCGTCCGAGACCGTAAGACAATTGAACCTTTCCTGTTTCATAGGCCTTATGAATACCTGATTTGCCCATGACCAAGGCCCCTGTTGGGAAATCTGGTCCAGGAAGCACCTCCATCAGCTCACGTGTAGTCACATCAGGATTGTCCATCATTAGCTTGACAGCATCAATAGACTCACCGAGGTTGTGTGGAGGGATATTTGTCGCCATCCCTACCGCAATCCCTGTCGCTCCATTGACTAACAAGTTAGGGAAGCGAGCTGGAAGGACGTTTGGTTCGCGTTCACTGGCATCATAGTTATCCGTGAAATCAACTGTATTCTTGTTGATATCCCGAAGCATTTCAAGAGCAATCTTGCTCATACGAGCTTCCGTATACCGTTGGGCCGCGGCTCCATCACCATCCATAGAACCAAAGTTCCCATGCCCATCTACAAGCATGTAGCGATAGCTCCACCATTGAGCCATCCGAACCATAGCCTCATAAATAGAAGAGTCCCCGTGTGGATGGTATTTACCCATAACATCCCCAGTAATACGGGCAGATTTCTTATGTGGTTTATCTGGTGTAACCCCAAGTTCATTCATTCCATAAAGGATCCGACGATGAACTGGCTTAAACCATCTCGCACGTCAGGAAGAGCCCGAGACACGATAACACTCATAGCGTAATCGATGAAACTGGTCTTCATTTCAGATGTTAAGTTAACATCAACTAAGTTATTATCCTGCATTAAAACAATGCCTCTCTTTAATTAATTCACCATACTATTATAACACATTTAGGACTTTTTTTCTCTTTCGGAACACAAGAGTAAAAACGTTTACATCGTCCAAAATAGGCGTAAAACCGTGACAAAGAAAAGTAAAAGTGGTAGAATAAATGCGAATGGGGAAACCCCAAAAAATAGAAGGAGACGTTTAGAATAATGACATTAACTAAACAACATAAAAAAGTTATCCTTGTTGGTGACGGCGCTGTAGGTTCATCTTATGCTTTCGCACTTGTTACTCAAGGTATCGCACAAGAATTAGGTATCATCGAAATCCCTCAATTGTTTGAAAAAGCGGTTGGTGATGCTGAAGACCTTAGCCACGCTCTTGCCTTCACTTCTCCTAAGAAGATTTATGCTGCTAAGTACGAAGACTGTGCGGATGCTGACCTCGTTGTTATTACTGCGGGTGCTCCTCAAAAACCAGGTGAAACTCGTCTTGACCTTGTTGGTAAAAACCTTGCCATCAACAAATCAATCGTTGAGCAAGTTGTTGCTTCAGGATTTAACGGTATCTTCCTTGTAGCTGCTAACCCAGTTGACGTCTTGACTTACTCTACTTGGAAATTCTCAGGTTTCCCTAAAGAACGTGTTATCGGTTCAGGTACTTCTCTTGACTCAGCTCGTTTCCGTCAAGCACTTGCTGAAAAGATCGGTGTTGACGCTCGTTCAGTCCATGCCTACATCATGGGTGAACACGGTGACTCAGAGTTCGCTGTTTGGTCACATGCCAACGTTGCCGGTGTGAAATTGGAACAATGGTTGCAAGCAAACCGTGACTTGGACGAAGCTGACCTTGTAGATCTCTTCATCTCTGTACGTGATGCTGCTTACTCAATCATCAACAAGAAAGGGGCTACTTACTACGGTATCGCCGTTGCCCTTGCTCGTATTACTCGTGCTATTCTTGATGATGAAAATGCTGTACTTCCACTTTCAGTCTTCCAAGAAGGACAATACGGAGTTGAGAACGTCTTTATCGGTCAACCAGCGATCGTTGGTGCGCACGGTATCGTTCGTCCAGTAAACATCCCATTGAACGACGCTGAAACACAAAAAATGCAAGCATCTGCAAAAGAATTGCAAGCGATTATCGATGAAGCATGGAAGAACCCAGAATTCCAAGCAGCTTCTAAAAACTAAACAAAACGTTAAACACCATGTCTTAAGACATGGTGTTTTCTTGATCTCATTATTATGAAATCCTAGAGAGCCCTGAGAGCCCAATCCTACTCTTAAAAACCCACTGCTATCTTTCTTCATCCAAAAATAAAAAAAGAGAGCCTTAAGGCACTCCTATCGTCATCCACCCTGAGAGAATCGAACTCCCATCTCAAGAACCGGAATCTTACGTGATATCCATTACACTAAGGGTGGCAACTATGATAGTATATCAAAAAATCGATCATTTTACAAGTAAAAAAAGCTTGCCTAAGCAAGCTTTTTATGTTGATTACAATTCAATATCACCAAACAAGTCAGCCATTGAGAATCCAGTTTGAGTTTCTGGAAGTTCAAAGTCACGTTTTTCTTGTTTTGGACGACGTGGACGTTGTTGACGTTTTTCTTGTTTTTCGCCTTCTTCTTGAGCTGGACGTTCTTCAAGAGCTTTGATAGAAAGTGATACACGTTCATCAGCAGCATTTACTTCAAGAACTTTAACAGTTACTTCTTGTCCAACTTTAAGAACATCTTTTGGATTTTCAACACGTTTGTGTGAAATTTGTGAGATGTGTACAAGTCCATCGATACCTGGTAATACTTCAACGAATGCACCGAAGTCAGTCAAACGTTTAACAGTACCTTCGATGACATCACCAGCAGCCAATTTTTGTTCTACGCCATCCCATGGTCCAGGTGTTGTAGCTTTCAATGAAAGTGATACGCGACCTTCTTCTTCGTTCAAGTCAAGGACTTTCACTTCGATTTCTTCACCAACAGTTACAACTGATTTAGGTGAAACGTTGCGTTCGTGTGACAATTCAGTCAAGTGAACCAATCCATCAACACCACCAAGGTCGATGAAAGCACCAAAGCTAGTGATACGGGCAACTTTACCAGTTACAACGTCACCAACGTTCAATTTACCAAATACTTCAGCGCGAGCTGCAGCTGATGCAGCTTCAACAACTTCACGACGAGAAAGGATGAAGCGGTTTTCTTTTGCGTCAACTTCTTTAATTTTGGCATCAAATTCTTGACCTACGAAACGTTCAGTGTTACGTACAAAACGAGTATCAAGCATTGAAGCTGGAATAAATCCACGAAGTCCTTCAAATTCTACTGAAAGTCCGCCCTTAACAGCGCGAGTTCCTTTAACAGTAACAACTTCTTCTTCACGTCCGACCAATTTGTCCCATGCTTTGCGAGCTTCCAAACGTTTTTTAGATACAAGGTAAGTTACTGTATCAGTATCTTTACCAACTACTTGACGAAGAACAAGCAATTCAAGTGTTTCACCTGGTTTTACCAAGTCATTGATGTCAGCATCACGATCGTTTGTCAATTCGCGAAGAGTCAAGACACCTTCGACACCAGTTCCAGAGATTGCAACGTTAGCTTGTGTAGCGTCAACTGTCAAAACTTCAGCAGTAACAACATCACCTGGCTCAACTTGGCTAACACTGTTTAGCAAATCTTCAAATTCATTCATCTAAAAAATCCTCCAACAATCAAGTTTTCTAAACTTGACATACTTATAATTATTTTTCCTAAGCAAGCACTCGCAACGAAATCAAAATGATCTACAACGACATCTTCATATAAAGAAATAAAATACCTGAGTAGATATTTTACCACCTTATCTGATATTACCTAGAACTGGGGTAGCTGGATTCGAACCAACGCATGAGGGAGTCAAAGTCCCTTGCCTTACCGCTTGGCTATACCCCAAAAAGAGCGCTGACCTTAGTCACTTTATCATCGTCACAATGAACGCTAATGGAGAGAGAGGGATTCGAACCCCCGAACCCGAAGGAGCGGATTTACAGTCCGCCGCGTTTAGCCTCTTCGCTATCTCTCCAAGCAAATCAACAGACACAATTATACCATTGATTTCATGAAAATGCAACCCCTTATTTGTTCAAATTATAATTTTCGATGGCACTTTCCACTGCTTTTTCAAGGGATTTATAAAGACTTTCTACTGCTCCGTTTTTCACTAGAGCGAACTGAGCTCCCATATCAGCAATCTCAGCAATAGCCTTCTTCCCAATCGCTAATTGGTAGCCATCAAAGGTATCTTTTCCAACAACTACCTTGCTATCAGAAATTTGGATTTCAATTTTTTTATCTTTTTTACTCATTCTTCTACCTCATTTCAACCCCTTTATTTTACAAAAATTTTCACATGCTTGCAAGTCGAAAATGTTTCATGATTAAATTATTTTTTTACTAGTATTTTCTTCCTAAGAAAAAGAGGGAGTCCTCCTCCCTCTGATCATTCCTTTAATCGTTTACTTTTAAAATCCATCCTTCTGGTGCTTCAATATCACCAAACTGGATGCCCGTTAATTCATCATAAAGCTTGCGGGTAACCGGTCCTACTTCCGTTTCTGAATAGAAGACATGGAAGTCATCTCCGTGCTGAACTCCCCCAATTGGTGAAATAACTGCAGCAGTTCCACAAGCCCCTGCTTCAACAAAGCGGTCCAAGTTATCGATTGGGACATCCCCTTCGATTGGTGTCAAACCAAGACGGTGCTCGGCAAGATAGAGCAAGGAATACTTGGTAATGGATGGCAGAATAGATGGGCTAAGTGGTGTCACAAACTCATTATCAGCTGTGATCCCAAAAAAGTTAGCAGATCCCACTTCTTCAATCTTGGTGTGGGTTGCAGGATCCAAGTAAATCACGTCTGAGAAGTTCCGAGACTTAGCTAATTTACCAGGTAAGAGGCTAGCGGCATAGTTTCCACCGACTTTCGCTGCACCTGTCCCATGAGGAGCTGCCCGGTCATAGTCATCTTGGATCAAGAAGTTGGTTGGAACCAAGCCACCCTTGAAGTAGTTTCCAACTGGCATAGCAAAGATCGTAAAGATGTATTCCTCTGCTGGCTTCACCCCAATGATATCTCCGACCCCAATCAACAATGGACGAAGATAGAGGGTTCCACCTGTTCCATATGGTGGGACATATTCTTCATTGGCACGAACTACTGCCTTACAAGCTTCCACAAACATATCCGTTGGAACTTGAGGCATCAAAAGACGATCGGCGGTCCGTTGAAGACGTTTGGCATTTTCATCGGGACGGAACAATTGAATGCTGCCATCTTTTGTCCGGTAGGCTTTCAGACCCTCAAAAGCTTGCTGTCCGTAGTGCAAACTCGGAGAAGATTCAGAAATATGAAGAGTGGCATCTTCGGATAGTTCTCCTTTTTCCCAGGCACCATTACGATAATAGGCGATGTAGCGGTAAGGTAATTTCATATAAGAAAATCCAAGATTTTCCCAATCAAGTGATACTGTCATGTCAGTTTTCCTTCTTCCATTCAAGACTTGCTAAATAGCAAGAGCCACCACAAAGGATGACTTTATTCATGTACTCTATTTTACACCATTTCATGAGAATTTCAAGTGAAATTTGCAATTTTCAGAAAATTTATCGAGCAACAAAATTAGCCAGTTTATGGCTAATTTTGTTTTTATTTAATTCTAGCAGTAAAGACTTCTTGATCAGAAATTTGATCATTGACAAAAGAACCATTGCTAGTTCGTTCTGACAACTTGAGTTGGGTAACATCCACTTCTGTCACCTGACCTGTTGTGGAGGTAATCTGAAGGATTTGATCCTGCTCTCCCACTTCTTCCTGGCTCGTAAAGAGATCAAAATCTCCCTGGTCAGTGAAGACTGGACCTGCCTTAAAGACGCGGTGTGGTTTAGACTTCAGTTCACGCAGGACCTGCAGTCCACGTTTAGCACGGCTGGTCACAGGAATATCATCTTGTGACATCCGTTTGAGACTGCCTCGTTGGGTCAGGATATACATGCTTGGTTTCGTTGACTTAAAGACGGCTACCACTTGATCTCCATCTTTGAGGTTAATGGCTTTAACACCTGCTGCTTTGGCCCCTACCACTGGAACCTCTTCAATATTGAATCGGAGGCCATAACCATTCTTAGTAATGATCATGATGCCCTCGAGGACCACTGGTGCAACCGCTACGATACGGTCCTCTTGGTCCTTCAGTTTAGCGTACTTAGTTGATTTAGAACGATAGGTCCGCCATGGGCTCAATTCCTTGCGTTCAAAACGCTTGATTTGGCCTTGTTGGGTAGCTGCAAAGTATGTCACGCCCTCAAACTGATCTACAATCTCTGCAAAGAGGATTTCTTCTTCCTGCTCGAAATTGGTCAAGGTCTGACTGAGGTGCTCGCCAATGTCCTTCCACTTGGTATCTGCCAATTCATGAACAGGTCGATAGATGGCATTCCCCAAGTTGGTAAAGAGTAAGAGATGCTGAGTCGTCTTAGCAGGCTCTACGAAAATCAACTCATCGTCGTCCCGCTTACCGACTTCCTCCACTGTCGACGCATTGAAGGAACGAGGAGAGGTCCGTTTAATGTAACCCGCACGGGTCACGCTGACGAAGGTTTCCTCTTCAACGATCAGACTGGCTGTATCAATCTCAATCGTTTTAGCAGTGTCTTGCAATTCACTGCGACGCGGATTACCAAAGAGCTTCTTGACTTCACGCAATTCCTTCTTCATGAGGTTAAACATAGTCCGTTCATCCCCAATGATGGCTGCCAAGGTCGCGATTTGCTCCTTGAGACTAGCATGCTCTTCTTCCAAGGTCACGATGTCCGTATTGGTCAAGCGGTACAATTGCAAGGTGACAATAGCTTCTGCTTGTTCTTCCGTGAAATCGTAGCTGACCTTGAGGTTTTCCTTAGCATCTGCCTTGTTATCAGAAGCACGGATCAAGGCGATGACTTCATCCAGGATGGAAATGACGCGGATCAAGCCCTCTACGATGTGGAGCCGTCGTTCTGCCTTTTCCTTATCAAAGCGCGAACGAGCGACAATGATGTCCCGACGGTGAGCAATGTAGCTAGAGAGAATCGGTACGATCCCCACTTGACGTGGTGTGTAGTTATCAATCGCCACCATATTGAAGTTGTAGTTGACCTGCAAGTCTGTGTACTTGAACAAATAGTTCAAGATTAGATCAGCATTGGCATCTTTCTTCAACTCAATGGCAATACGAAGACCATCTCGGTCAGACTCATCCCGGACTTCCGCAATACCCGCCACCTTGTTGTTAACACGGACATCATCGATCTTCTTGACCAAAACTGCCTTGTTGATCTCATAAGGGATTTCGGTAACGACGATTTGCTGCTTACCACCTTTGAGTTGCTCGATTTCTGTCTTAGAGCGGACAACCACCCGGCCCTTACCAGTTTCATAGGCTTTCTTGATCTCATCACGCCCTTGGATAATGGCACCAGTCGGGAAGTCAGGCCCAGGTAGAAACTCCATGAGCTTGTCTACCTTGGCAGATGGATGGTCGATCATGTAGACCACGGCATCGATGACTTCAGCGAGATTATGTGGCGGAATATCTGTCGCGTAACCAGCTGAAATTCCTGTAGCTCCATTGACCAAAAGGTTTGGAAAGGCCGCCGGCAAAACAGTTGGCTCTTTTTCTGTATCGTCAAAGTTCCAGGCAAACGGTACTGTGTTCTTTTCGATATCTTGCAAAAGATAAGCAGCGATTTCAGACAAACGCGCTTCCGTATAACGCATGGCCGCTGGTGGATCACCGTCCATGGAGCCATTGTTTCCGTGCATTTCGACTAGGATCTCGCGGTTCTTCCAGTCTTGAGACATACGGACCATGGCATCATAGATAGAAGAATCCCCGTGAGGGTGAAAATTCCCCATGATATTTCCGACAGACTTGGCAGACTTGCGGTAGCCCTTGTCATGGGTATTGCCATCCTTATTCATAGAATAAAGAATCCGCCGTTGAACTGGTTTCAAGCCATCCCGAATATCAGGAAGGGCCCGCTCTTGAATAATGTATTTGGAGTAGCGACCAAAGCGCTCTCCCATGATGTCCTCTAAAGACATATTTTGGATATTACTCATATAAGATACAAAGGGACGTTTCGGCTTGCCGAAAATTTCTGTAGAAAAAAAGGAAATCGATGCAGGGTTCGATGAACCCAAAGCGATTTATCTTTTTTCCTAGGAAATTAGTCCCGTGTTCAGTTACTACAAGTAACTAAACTATCCTTTCTGTAGTTTTAAGTACGTTATCAAATGATGGATCAAGAGTTTCACACAGCACTCAGGGCGTGTTCAACTCCTTTCAAAGAATGTAGAGTATGTGTAAAGATAAAAGGATGTAGAAAGGTTTAGTCCCGTGTTCAGTTACTACAAGTAACTAAACTATCCTTTCTGTAGTTTAAAGTGTTTAAAATAGATTATTGAATCAATGATTTGACAGTTTCTCTTCAGCATAAGTCATCATCTTTACAGCCACTTCCTGATCATAGTCAAATCCCATCTTTTGGGCCAGACTTTGCGCTTCACAATCGAATAACTTCATGGTAGCAAAAAAGGACTGGCTGACCTTCTCTATACTAGATAGATTTAGCAGAGCTGAGAACTCCTTCTCTTGCTCAGCTGGTAGATACTGGAAGAGGTACTTGTAGTTTTTTCCGATATCGACTGTTCCCCTATCGCTTGCTACCTTCCAAGCTAAGACCTTGAGGAGTTCTTGCTGGCAAATGCCATAGAGATGATCGGTCGCATAGATGAGTTGATTTCTTCGAATGGCCTTGACGACATAAGACGATACCCACCAAAATTCATTGCAGGAGGCCGCAAATTCTGCTTCAGTAGGCGGAGCGGTCCAGTAGCGCTTCGGACTAGGAATGTAAGAGTCAAACAAACCTTTGTCGTCTTTAAGCACTCTGAAATCTGCTTCGCTATCCACCCACTCTTGAATACGTTCCTTGGGACAGAGTGTCAAATCAATACGATTGCCATCTTCAAAGAGCATGAGGTAAAGCCGACGATGCTCTACTACGTTATGTTGAGAAATCAGGATGTTTCCGAACTGATCCAGCCATGATAAATCATTTAACAAGTCGTTCAGATTCTCAACAATATAGACCACATCATAATCTTGAAACTCATCTTTTAGAGAGTGGATACCGGCCCGCGAGCCGGATAAGGCTACTGCTTCCACTCGCAGGGATTCAGCTATTTGCACAATCAGATTCATCATTTCTGTATCAGTTCTCATCTTTTACTCCTTCATTACTTACAAATCCTTGGAATTGTTGATTTTTATCAAAAAATAGATAAACAGATGGAAGAAACGAGGAAATCGTAATTATAAGTTTCGCTAAATGGAAGTTGATGACCACCTTAATAAATTGACCTTGAACTTTAAAGATCATCAAATGCATATAGATGCTAGCTAGGAGATAGATCCCTAAAATCAGAGAGGCTTTCAATAATTGATGGCTATAAACCGAATAGAGACGTATGCCACTATAAACTAGGGATGTATATAATAAAGGCAAGTAAAACGTCACCAATACTATGATAATTGACAAATGTCCTTCAAAATTCTTAGAGGAATAATCACTGATTGCATTCATGGTTAAAATCCCTGCAATAGGGAAATAATATCCTAAAAAATGGATCTTGGATTTATTTTTCTTAATTGCAATATAAATAAATGTAGCGACTAATACGACCGGTAAGAATGGGAAAGTAGAGAAAGTTATAGGTAATAAGATATCATTCATTTCAGACCTTCCTACGATTCTAAATAATATTCAAAAATATGGCTGGCAAATAAGATAGAACAAGAGAAAGGAACATTACCCCTATCATCATGCTTCGATGTTGCAAAAACTTTTCCGACATACTAGCACAACCAGGTAAAAAAGGACAGCACTCGCTAGATAAGCAAGGAAAATTAGGATTATTTTCCATCCATATTTAGGAAAAACAGGAAATAATCGGATGACGTGATAAAGCAAGGCAATCACGATCATAGGAACACCTAGGGCGACGAGACTAAGAAAATAAAACCCAAGTAAGTCCATATAATCGAATGTCCTGAACTATCCATCACTCACACTCCTTAAAACGCGGTCGTTTCTTCCAGCGTAAACTTAACATTGTCTTCAATCCATTGACGACGTGGTGCAGCCTTGTCCCCCATGAGGACGGAGACGCGGCGTTCTGCACGCGCCAAGTCATCAATAGTGACACGGATCAAGGTGCGGGTTTCTGGGTTCATAGTGGTTTCCCAAAGTTGGTCCGCATTCATCTCACCCAACCCTTTGTACCGTTGAAGGGTCGCTCCACGGCCAAAGTCCGCCGTAGGTCTTCTAATTCACTGTCTGTCCAGGCATAAGCCACTTCTTCTTTCTTGCCTTTCCCTTTAGACATCTTGTAAAGAGGAGGCATGGCGATATAGACACGTCCTGCTTCGACCAAAGGTCGCATATAGCGATAGAAGAAAGTTAGGAGAAGGGTCTGAATGTGAGCCCCATCCGTATCCGCATCGGTCATGATGATAATCTTGTCATAGTTGGCATCTTCAATTGTAAAGTCAGCCCCAACTCCAGCACCGATGGTGTAGATCATGGTGTTGATTTCCTCGTTTTTGAGGATGTCACTCATATTGGCCTTTTCGGTATTAAGAACCTTCCCTCGAAGCGGAAGGATGGCCTGGAACTTGCGGTCCCGACCTTGCTTAGCCGATCCACCGGCTGAGTCTCCTTCGACTAGATAGAGTTCGTTCTTGGATGGATTCTTGGACTGGGCTGGCGTCAATTTACCAGATAAGAGTCCCTTGTCCTTCTTATTCTTCTTGCCATTTCGACTCTCATCCCGCGCCTTCCGAGCGGCTTCACGCGCATCCCGGGCCTTGATGGCCTTACGAATCAGATTAGAAGCCAATTCCCCATTCTCCATGAGGAAGAAGGTCAACTTGTCAGCAACAATCCCGTCAACAACTGGTCGAGCAAGTGGACTTCCTAGTTTGTCCTTAGTCTGCCCTTCAAACTGCAAATGAGCTTCTGGCACCAAGATCGAAAGAACGGCGGAAAGACCTTCCCGGTAGTCGGATCCTTCTAGGTTCTTGTCTTTTTCTTTGAGAAGACCCGTCTTTCTTGCATAGTCGTTCATGGCCTTGGTAATGGCTGTCTTCAGTCCTGTCTCGTGGGTTCCGCCATCTTTGGTGCGGACATTATTAACGAAGGACAAAATATTATCTGAGTAGCCATCATTGTACTGGAGTGCAACTTCTACTTGGAAGCCTTCTGATTCTCCATTAAAGTAGAGAACCGGTGTCAAGGTTTCCTTATCTTCGTTCAAGTACTCAACGAAATCCTGAACACCATTCTCGTAATGGAAGGCGACATAGTTGTCTTCTTCTTTGCGAAGGTCTGTCAGCGTCAGTGTTACATCCTTGAGCAAGAAGGCTGACTCTTTGATCCGTTCTGCAATGGTATTAAACTTAAAATCTGTCGTTGAGAAGATGGTTGGATCCGGCATGAAGGTAACCTTGGTTCCCGTCTTAGACTTAGGAGCCGACCCGATCTTTTCAAGAGTGGTAACAGGCTTCCCACCATCTTCAAAACGTTGCTTGTAGACAGCTCCATCACGGGTAATCTCAACCTCTAGCCAGCTAGAAAGGGCGTTTACGACCGAAGATCCCACTCCGTGAAGCCCTCCAGAAGTCTTATAGCCCCCTTGACCAAACTTCCCTCCCGCATGGAGGACGGTAAAGATGACCTCAACGGTTGGTTTGCCCATAGCATGCATCCCTGTCGGCATCCCTCGACCTTGGTCAGCTACAGATAAGGAACCATCTTTGTTGATGGTAACGTCAATTTGAGAACCAAAACCAGATAGGGCTTCATCGACCGCATTGTCGACAATTTCCCAGACCAAATGGTGAAGCCCATTTCCATCTGTCGATCCGATATACATCCCTGGACGTTTACGGACCGCATCCAACCCTTCTAGTACCTGAATGGCATCGTCATTGTAATTATTAATGTTGATTTCCTTTTTAGACACAAGGAACCTCCTGTTTGTTCATCTTTTCTATATTACAGTTTTTTAGGAAATTTTGCAAAATTTTTCTTTCTCCTCCCCCTTTAATTAGGCTATTTACGTGCGATTGATTCAAACCAACTATCCGATGTGACAAATCAGCTAGATATTTTCTTTTTCATTCAAAGCATTTTTGATATAATGAAACTATGATGAAAACTATTCTTTTACTCGTATTAGCATACTTATTAGGTTCTATCCCTTCTGGTTTGTGGATTGGGAAAATCTTCTTTAACATCAATCTACGGGAACACGGTTCTGGAAATACAGGGACGACCAATACCTTTCGGATTTTAGGGAAGAAAGCTGGAATTATCGTATTTGCGATTGATTTCCTCAAGGGAACTTTGGCTGTTTTATTGCCGACTATTTTTGGGGTCACAGGGATCTCGCCAATGATTTTTGGTCTTCTCGCCGTCCTCGGCCACACCTTCCCTATTTTTGCAGGCTTTAAAGGAGGCAAGGCAGTCGCAACCAGTGCTGGGGTTCTCATTGGTTTCTCTCCTGTATTCCTCATCCTCTTAGCCATCTATTTCTTTGTTAGCCTCTATTTAACCAGCATGATTTCTTTTTCAAGTGTAACGGTTGCTATTCTGGCTAGTATCGGAGTTCTCTTCCTCCCATTGACTGGCTGGATTCTCCCAAGCTATGACCTTATTTTCACTCTTATTGTCCTCGCTTTGGCAACCTTGATCATCATCCGCCACAAGGACAATATCAAGCGCATCCTCAACAAGAATGAAAACATCATCTCTTGGGGAAAAAACATCACCCATCAAAAACAAAAAGACTAGAGTCAAACCTCTAGTTTTTTTATGTTTAAAAATAGAAGGTCTTTGGAAGAAAGTAAACAAGAGTCTCCCCCTTCACTTCTTCTATAACCTCACTTTCAAGAGTTTCTCTATTTCTTGATAAAGAATCTTTGTTGGCTGGTAGGCTTTGCTTTTCTGAGCTAGAGCCTTTAGGTGCGACCAATCTTCCCGAGAAACCAATTCATTAAATAAGCGCAAGACTTCGGAATCTGTCTTTTTACGAGAGACCAATCCTATTTGGAATAACTCAGCCCGAACCGCATTGTCAAACTGGTCATAGTCCTGGGGCAAAATCAGGCTTGGAATGCCCTCTTCGATACACCCCATCAAAATCCCAGCACCTGCATGATGAATAGTAAAGTCCATCTGATTTAGAACATCTGAATAAGGAAGATAATCAAAAATCAAAAGATTATCTGACAACACCCGGGGTGGGTGATTCAAACCACTAGGGTCGCCTAGGGTTACGTAAAAGACATAGTCAGGATATTCTTGGCTCAAAAGCTTTGCCAACTCCACCATCCGCTCTTTTTCCCATTTTAAATGAGTGCCACAAGTGACGAGGACCCGCTTTTTAGAGCTAGTGAAATACTGCCTCTGCTCTTGAGGAAGTCGGTCAAAAGAGAGACAGCGATAACCAACCCATTTGAGCTGGGATGGAAAATCGTCTCGAAACTCCAACTCTTTCATGCCTAGAGCCAAGATTGAATAGGGAGAATAGATCGCTTCTGTCCCATCTTCACGGTACAATTTGAAATCCTCTAGGGTATCGAGATTCTTCTTAACTAGCGAAAATCCAACTTTCTTTGCCAGACGGATGACTTGCCTACCCAGAGAATCTCTCCACTTATAGAAGGTCCCCTGGTGAGGTTTCCAGCCACCTAGATAAGCAGGCGTTGTCGTGCGACTTTCAATCGCTACTGGACTTGGAATGGTCGTAATCCAGGGAATGCCCAAACGATCTGCTAAAACTCCAGCAGGAGCGGCTACAAAATCTGCAATGATCAAGTCTGGTCTCCCCTCAGAGTTCCAAATTCGAGTTATTTCGTCAAAAACTTCAGGGATCAGTCTGCTATTGGCCCCTAATTGTTGGTACATGATAAATAGGTTTGCTTGCTTTGATGTATTGGCTATATCTTCCATGACTGTCGGACGGTCAGGAAACAAGGCAAGGCAGTCAAAACCAATCTGCTCAACCAATGCCTTTTTCTGAAAACCTGTTATGACACGGATCTGAAAACGCGGATCCTCCAGCAAGGGCTTGACCAAAGTCAAAGTCGGAAATAAATGACCACTAAAGGGGACGCTAATCACATCGATTTTTATCACTTTGTCTAATCCAGTCATAGATGATTCCTTTCACATCTTCTCTGTATTCATAGCTATAATGGTTCGTATCCACTTGGATATCCGCTAAATGGCGGTCCAAAATTCGTGAATAAGGATCTTTTTTGCCTTTGATAACCAATACCTCTACCTCCTTTTGACTTAAGAGAAGATGGGAAACCGGGCCAAGCGCTATCACACGCAATCTTGGAAGGGAGACCTGATTCCCTATACTTCTGAGCCACTGGGTCAGCATATTGACCCCTGAACTCTTACAAACAAGAACCACCTCCTGCGCTTCCAACAAGGGAGACAAGTGCTTCTGTAACAGCTTTTGGAAACGAGGGTTCAAAATCGTATGCCAATAGTAGATGATATTGGATGCAGAAGCCGACATTAGGGATATTTGAGGAAACTGTATATGTTCAAAATCTTGATTGAAGGGGAAATTACTCTCTACTACTGTATAGCCGGATGGACAAATCGCATGAAGGAGGTCTAGCTGCCCAGCTGTCAGCCCGGCACAAGTGACATCACTGCTCCCACTGAGAAAGAGAACCAAGCGATTAGAGTTTAGCATGGTCTGATCAAGAGATAAAGCAGACAAACGGTCTAGATAGGACTTCATCTTACTCATAACGAATCTTTCCGTCCGTCACACGAATCTTCCGCCCCCGCCAATTTATCACAGGTGGAGTCAATAGAACAAAGACAAACAGCCAAGGAAGCAAGAGATCATTCAGCACTTCGTAGGTGACTTCATCCAAGTGTAAGCGATTGGTTAGAATGCTTTGTCGATAGAGGAGCATCCAAACTGCCTTGAATACCAGTAAGCTTAAGGCTAGAAGAAGATAAGGCCACCCTAAAATAAGACTTAAGATCAAACCTGGAAGAGGCAGAAAACTCGGTAAACCTATGAGGCAAAAGACCTTCCAGTCCAGGTGTTCTTTGAGATAGATAGAGCTAAAGAGAAGCCAACGCTTCATCTGGAGCAGATATTGCTTGACGTCCTTGATATTGGTTCGAACATTACAGGTGACCCGTGTTTGGATAATGGATACTCCTTTACTCCTTAAAAAATCGGCCACAGCTAAATCATCACATAGATAGTCCTTAATCGCTGTGAAGAGCCTCTGATCTTTTGCAAGTTCTACCGGTAGGATATAAAACATCCCGTTGATGGAGTGATTTGCCTCAACTTCTGCCATGGTAAAATAGGTAATAAAAGAATTGCCATTAACGAATGCTGCAACCAGCTTGGACCAGAAATTACTTCTTTCTTGGTTATAGGGAATACCTGTCAGAATGACCTCTTGACTTAGATAGGTAGTCAGCTCACCCATTTTAGAAAAATCAATCACACTATCATCATCCAAAACAATCAGATAAGGTCGGGTCAGCTCCTCTACAACCTGCTCAATCTTATAACTCTTGGGATTAATCCCCTGAGGGACATCTTCAATGAGAAAGATTCGAATGCGTTGGGCAAAGGAAGAATCTTGGCAAATCTGATCTGCTACTCGCTGGGCTTCTGTATCAGACTGGTCAATCAACCAGTAGAATTCCACTGCTTTTGTTTGCTGGAGATTGGCCCGCAAATCACTCTCTAAACGAGGATCCCCAGAGAGGATAGGTTGGACCACTGTAAAAAGCTCTTCTGGGAAGTCCGCAATATGAGACTGGCCTTTTTTATAATAAATGAGGGACAGCAACCAACGGATGAGAAATAAGAGAAGATAAACAACGCTTAAAAATATAAATATAAATTTCATCTATTAAGTCCCTTTCGTAAATACCTTGCAAGGAGACGAATAATCCATCTTTTGGGAAGCAGACGACCTAGCGAAACGAGCAAGCGATAGCGAAGGCCGATAACAGCATAGGAAGTATCTCTTTCTATGAACCGAATCAACTGCTGAGCGACTTTCTCAGGCTTCATCTGCAAGCGACTGCCTCCCAATGCTTCTACTAGTTCGGGAGGAAAAATAGCTGTTTGGACTGGTCCTAGAATGTACAGACTTAGCTGGACCGGGGAATCTGATTGACTGAGTTCCTCCTGGATAGCAAGAGTGTAGGTCTGCAAGGCAGCCTTGCTGGAACTGTAGGCTGCTAAATAGGGATGAGGAAAAAGAGCGGCCAGAGATGACAACTGGACCAGCTGGATCTTCTGATTTTTCTGCACTAACTTCTTGATTAGGTTGACCGGAGCATGGTAATTGATTTGCCAGAGATCTTTCTCATTTGCTGTAGCTAGATAGCTGCCTAGGGAAAAATAGGCTACCCCCGCACAATTGACAAGAAGATCTGCATCTAGGTCCTCTACAAAAGCTTCTAGAGCCATTTGATCTAGTATATCTAATGTTACGATTGACAGTTGCGCCTTGCTCCCAGTTAGTTCCTCTTGGACTTGGGAAAGTCTGTCTGAATCCCGACCTACTAAGACCAGATGATCCAGTCTTCTTGCCAATTCTTTCGCTAGCTGACGGCCAATCCCCCCCTGTAGCCCCTAAAATGATCGCTTTTTTCATTGTATCTTCCATCTTCATAGCACTAGTGTACCAAATTTCTATTAGATAGAAAACTCCTACTGCCATTCTCCAACCTTTAAGGTACAATCCAAACCTTAAAAAAATAGAATTTTCATTTTAAATTATTGAAGTATGGATTGAAATGGTTTATAATATCTTGAATTAACAAAAGAGAGGGTTTTTATGAAATTCTATTCCTACGACTATGTACTTAGTCAGATTAGCCAGCAAAATTGGGTTATGGTGATTATGTCCATTCTCTTAGTGTTGGTAACTGCTTTTTTTGTCTTTAAGGCATATAAGGATAAACGTGGAAGTAAGTTCCGTGAATTGTCTATTATTTCTGTCTTAATCTTAGTAGCCGTTGTTTTGATTGGCATTTCAAATTTTCAAAACAATCAGTCTAATGACAATCAATTCCGCTCTTCCCTACACTTTATCGAAGTTGTTTCAAAAGAATTAGGTGTAGATAAAGAAGATGTCTATGTCAATACTTCGGATACGACCGACGGAGCTATTATCAAGGTAGACAAGCAATTCTATCGTGCGATTAGCGGAACAGACCCAGATAGCTATTTACTTGAAAAAATGGACTTATATAAAACAGATGTAGAACTGGTGGAGGTTGAAAAATGATAAGCTTTTTTGCTACAATTGCAATTAAATTGGCCTTGGGGCTTCTTTCTCTTGTTTTTGTTATTAACGTAACAGGAAAAGGAAATTTAGCTCCAAGTTCTGCAGTAGACCAAATACAGAACTTTGTTCTCGGGGGTATTATCGGCGGGGTCATCTACAATAGCTCGATTACCATCCTTCAATATATCGTCATCCTCATCATCTGGACGATTTTGATTCTGTCACTCAAATGGCTTAATACCAATGTTTACTTCATCAAACATCTGATTGATGGAAAACCAACTATTATCATAAAAAACGGAAAATTAGATCCAGAAGCTTGTCGCTCAAAAGGCCTTTCTGCTTCTGACGTCGCTCTTAAGTTGCGCTCTCAAGGGGTCTTCCAATTGAAAGAAGTCAAAAGAGCCGTCATCGAACAAAATGGCCAACTCATAATCGTTCGAATGGGAGATGAAAATCCCAAATACCCAATCATTACAGATGGTGTGGTCCAAGTAGAGATCTTAGAGACCATTGGTAAAACTGAAGAATGGCTCATGGCCGAACTCAATAAAAAAGGATTCGAAACTGTTGATGACATCTTTATCGCTGAGTACGATAAGGGCGAGATTAATGTAGTGACTTACTAAGATTGGAAGTCAGCTATTAGTAAATAATAAAAAAACGCAAAAAGGTCGTTACTGTAAGTAACGACCTTTTTAATACATCTATCTTTTAATAGTACTCCCCTTGGCGGTAGTTCCAAGAGTTGAAATGATCGGATAGGTGCATCATGATCTTATCGATATCCAATCCTTTACGGATCACAACTGGACAAGTATTAACAGAACGGCTGCCTGCTCCTTGTTCTGGGATGAGTTTTCCTTCTGCATCCACCATTGAGACCATCACCCCTTGTTCATAGCGTGTTTCAATGGTTTGTCTGGTTGGATAGAGGCTACATAATCGTCAGCTTCGATGACCAAGTCTACGGCACCTTCAATGCGCTCACCGATTCCTTCAACCTTACCACGGTTTCCTTTACCTGAAGGATTGGCTGAAGAGGCGTAAACCATCTTGCCTTCTTTTTCCCACATTTCTTTGGCGATTTGCTCACCAGCTTTACCAAATTTAATGACAAAACAGCTGGTTCCACGAACATCTGTCATGAGTTCTTCGCGTCCATCTCCGAAGGCTTGTAATTTTGCATAAGCATCTTCACGCCAAGGAAGGATACAACCAAGCAAGATATCTTCATCCCAATGTTTTTGGTAGAAGGCTTCGATTTCAGGATTCAATTGAGCAAGGGCACGAAGTTCATCCATACTTCCGCAAAGAACGACACCTGGTTTGTTGCGGTTACGTTCTTTGGCTTCAAACTTCCGTTCCAAGCCAGCTTTGTCGCTAGTCATGATGATATAGCCGACTTTGGTAGGGCAGACGATACAGCCACCCTCTCCTTTAAGAATGTCAAATCCTTCTTGTGAAAGTGTTCCGTCCCATTGAATGTGTTTTGTCATAAATTTCGTCCTCTTCTATTTCTTTTTTTCTATTCTATCAAAATTCCCAAAAAGCTTCAATGTATTTTCTGAAAATTCTTAATTAACTATACAATTTTTATTGCCAATAGGCGGGCCGATTCTTCTCATAAGCAGCAATCAAGTCCTCGTATTGGAGGGTAATCCCAATATCATCTAGACCGTTGAGTAATTTGTTCTTCCAATCCCCATCGATCTCAAAGCTAAATTCTCCAACAGGCGAGATGATCTTCTGCTCTTCCCAAATCCACCGTTACCTCATCTGTCGGCTTCAATCTTGCCAGCTTTTGACGAACCTCTAAAGGCTGGACTATTGGTAGCATCCCATTATTGAGTTCATTATTGTAATGGATATCTCCAAAAGAGCCGGCGATAACGACTTTAAAGCCATAATCAGCTAAAGCCCAGGCTGCGTGCTCCCGAGAAGAACCAGCCCCAAAATTGTCGCCAGTAATCAAGATGGTTGCCTTGCTGTATTCTGGTTTGTTAAAGATAAATTCTGTATCCTCGGTGTATTGATCATCCAAGTAGCGCCAAGCGTACATGAGGTATTTACCAAAGCCTTTTTTATCAATCAGCTTTAAAAATTGCTTGGGAAGGATTTGGTCGGTATCGATATTATCGTTCATCAAAGGAACCGTAGTTCCCGTATAAATGGTAAATTTCTCCATGATTCCTCCTTTTACTCAACTTCTGGCATTTGGCGCACATCGACAAAGCGACCGGCTATTGCTGCTGCAGCGGCCATTGCGGGGCTACAGAGATGGGTCTTAGCCCCAAATCCTTGGCGGTCTTCAAAGTTTCGGTTGCTAGTAGAGGCACAGTGGACGCCATCCGGCACCTTGTCTGGATTCATCCCGAGACACATAGAGCATCCTGGATCACGCCATTCAAAGCCAGCATCCAGAAAGATCTTATCCAAACCCATTTTTTCCGCTGCTCGTTTGACAGGACGGGAACCTGGAACTACGATGGCGGTTAAATTAGGGGCAATTTTCTTCCCTTCTACGAAACGGGCAGCCAGCTGCAAATCGCTGAGTCTGGCATTGGTACAAGATCCGATAAAGATATAGCCCAACTCGATGTCTGAAGCCTTTTGACCTGGTTGGAGATCCATGTAGGCATAGGCCCGTTCATCATTCATATCCCGAATTTCTGGAAAGGCTGTTTCCACGTCGACTCCCATAGAAGGGTTGGTCCCCCAGGTCACCATGGGTGCTAACTGGGATACATCGATGGTGATGACTCTATCATATGTCGCATCGTTGTCACTGACCAGGGACTGCCAATCGGCTACTGCAGCTTCAAAATCTTTTGGCACACATTCACGACCACGGAGATAGTCAAAAGTCGTCTCATCTGGATTCATAATCCCCATCTTAGAGCCGAATTCAATGGACATATTGCAGATGGTCATCCGCTCTTCCATGGTGAGGCTATCGATTGCTTCCCCTCTATACTCGACCACATGGCCAACCCCACAGGCTACGCCATAACGAGCAATCAAGGCCAAAATATAGTCCTTGGCATAAATCCCCTTCTGAGGCTTTCCAGTAAACTCGACCAAGAGCTTCTTCGGTTTGACCTGCCAGATGGTCTGAGTCGCAAAGACATGCTCCACCTCACTGGTCCCAATTCCAAAGGCAATGGCGCCGAAAGCTCCATGGGTCGCCGTATGGCTGTCTCCACAGACAATGAACTTTCCAGGCTGGGTACGTCCTGTTTCAGGACCAACCATATGGACAATTCCCTGTTTTTCTGAACCATGACCTGCATGATCGATCCCAAAGTCCTTGACATTTTCAGCTAATTTATCAATCTGAGCCTTGGAAATCACATCCCGGATATCATAAATGTTAACAGTCGGGACATTGTGATCAAAGGTTCCAAAGGTTAAATCTGGTCTCCGAACCCTTCTACCAGTGTCTCTAAGCCCTTGAAAAGCCTGGGGACTGGTCACCTCGTGGATATAGTGTTGGTCCACATACATGAGTTGGGGCTGGCCTTCCTCACCGGTCACTACATGCCGTTCCCAGATTTTATCAAAAATTGATTTTCCTGCCATCCTTACCTCCATAAAGCGTAGAGTGTGTAAAGTGTGAGAAGGGTTCCTAAGAGCCAGGTGACCTTAAAATACCACTTCTGTGTCTTGTGATGAAAGAGTAGCCCTCCTATCCAGGCTCCTAGCCCTCCAACTGCAAAAGCATAAAAGAGCAAGGTCTTTTCTGGTATCCGCCAAGTATTTCTTTTGGCCTTTTCCTTATCAACTCCGTAGAGAATCCCTACGAAGAGATTCCATAGAAGGATCAAGCCAGTAATCATTCCTTTTACACTCATAAGCGTTTTATAATCTCTTCTGTCATTTCTTTTGTCGAAGCACTGCCTCCTAGGTCTCTCGTAAAGATCCCTGCAGCAAGAGTCGCTTCGACTGCTTTTTCAATGCGGCTAGCATCTTCTTCTCGATCAAAACTTTCTCGCATCATCATGGCAACAGAGAGGATCATCGAGACTGGATTCGCCACGCCTTGACCCGCAATATCTGGAGCCGATCCATGAATTGGCTCATACATGCTTGGACCTGATTCTGAATGGCTAGCCGATGGCATTACCCCAAGAGTGCCAGACAAGACACTGGACTCATCTGAAAGGATATCACCAAAGAGGTTTTCCGTCACGATGACATCAAAGCGAGATGGATTGGTAATCATGAGCATGGCTGCTGAGTCTACCAACTGGTGCTCCAAGGTCACATCTGGAAAGTCTTGAGCCACTCGATCAGCTACTTTTCTCCAAAGCTTGGAGGTTGCGAGGACATTTTGTTTATCAATGCTAGTGACTTTCTTGCGACGTCTCCGCGCAATCTCAAAAGCCTTCCGCACGATTCGCTCTACTTCTTCAACTGAGTAGTCGTTGATATCCCGTGCTTGATTTTCTTCTAAGATATGCTCTCCGAAGTAGATCCCTCCGGTGAGCTCGCGAACCACTACGAAGTCCACACCATGGATGCGCTCCTCCTTCAATGGAGAGAGGTGCTTGAGGGCATCGTAGATTTTGACCGGACGAATGTTGGCATAAAGGTTGAGCTCCTTACGAAGAGCTAACAAGCCTTGCTCCGGACGAATCGGTGCTTGGTCATACTGAGGACTTCCGATAGCCGCTAAGAGAATGGCATCCGCTTCCTTTGTAGCTTCTAGAGTAGAAGCTGGTAGAGGATGACCAGCCGCATCAATCCCTGCTCCCCCAAATGGATGAGCTTGGACCGAATAGTCAAAATTTGTTTTTTCTGCCACTGCTTTCAGTACGGACAGGCCAGCCTCCATGATCTCTGGTCCAATCCCGTCTCCAGCTAGGGCGACAATCTTCTTCGTCATAGTGTTCTCCTTTAGGCATCTGGTAGATCACGATAGGATACAATGTGACCGATCTCTCCAGCATTCTCTTTTTGCACCAAGGTATTGGCATTGATATAGGCAATCGCTGATGCTTTCAATACGTCAAAATCTAAACCAGAAGCATTAAAGATGGTATCCGTCGCTTCGTTTTCAACAGTGACCAGCACACGCGCTTGGGCATCAATTCCATCTGTCACCGCATCAATAGTGTAGGAAGTCAGACGAACTTCTTGGTGGAAGAATTGATCAATAGCGTTAAAGATTGCTTCCACTGAACCTTGACCTTTGGCAAGGTATTCAAGAATCTCACCATCTTCATTTTTCAGACTGACTGCTGCAGTGATACTTTCATCTTCATTGGTTGTGAGGCGAAGATCATCAAAGTGGAAGCCTTCTGGATTTTCCACTGCTGTACCGGCAACTAGGGCGCGGATATCGGCATCAGTGATCTCGTGTTTCTTGTCTGCCAGAGATTTGAACTTAGCAAACAATGGCTGGATGTCTTCTTCTGTGAATTCCAGTCCCAACTCATGCAGTTTTTCAACAAAGGCATGGCGACCGGACAATTTGCCAAGTGGAAGGCTATTGCTCTTAACACCCACCAACTCAGGGGTGATGATTTCATAAGTAAGAGGATTTTTAAGAACCCCATCTTGGTGAATCCCAGACTCGTGTGAGAAGGCATTGCCACCAACAACTGCCTTGTTTTTAGGAATTGGAATCCCAGAGTAACGAGAAACCAACTCAGAGGTGTTGATGGTTTCATCAAGGACAATCGGACTCTCCACTTGGAAATAGTCTTCGCGAATATTAAGAGCGACCGCTACTTCTTCAAGTGCCGCATTGCCTGCCCGTTCCCCGATGCCATTGATGGTTCCTTCGACACGACCAGCTCCATTCTTGACAGCGGCGAGGCTATTAGCCACAGCCATTCCTAGATCATCATGGCAATGAGGGGAATAGATAATCTCACGATCCGTCTTGACATGGTCGATCAAGTATTTGAAAATAGCTCCGTACTCTGCTGGTGTCGTGAAACCGACTGTATCAGGAATATTGATGTAGCTAGCCCCTGCATCGACCGCAGTCTGGACAACTTGCAAGAGGAAATCCAATTCCGTCCGTGTCGCATCTTCGGGTGAGAATTCAACAACTTCAAACTTAGAACGCGCATAAGAAACGTGCTCTTTGATGGCTTCAAGAATTTCTTCCTTGGTCTTGTTGAGTTTAAACTCCCGGTGAATGGGACTCGTTGCGATAAAGACGTGAACTTGCGGATACTTGGCATCTTTCAAGGCTTCATAGCAAGCATCGATATCGGATTTAACGGAGCGAGCCAAACCTGTCACAGCAGTCTTGGTCAAGACCTTCGCAATCTCTTGCACAGCAGTGAAGGAATCCGGACTAGCTGCAGGAAAACCTGCTTCAATAGCAGAAATGCCCCATTTCCAATTGCTTGGCAATGGCAATCTTTTCTTTAATGGAGAAATTGACTCCTGGAGTCTGTTCACCGTCCCGAAGACTGGTATCTAAAAATTCAACTTTACGCATAGGGTCTCCTCTTTTCTAAACATAGTGAATAAAATAAAAACATCTCGCCAGTTACCTAAGCGAGATGTTTTGTTACTCCCGCTTGGTAAGCCAAACAGGACTAATGCTTTTGCACTAGCCCGAGTACCTCAACAACAAAGCAAATTGAATAAACTTAGCTGTTTTCATGTCTGACTTTCTCCTTTGATTGATGTCTTGTTTAGTATTTTAGCATAGGGGAAAATTAATGTCAAGAATTTTCTATAATATTCTGAATTTTTTGAATAGAAACAAAATAAAGGCGAAAGTCGCTTTCTTACTTTCGCCTGATCTTCTTATTTTTTCCTGTAGAGATCAAAGATGATTTGATCATTGTATAGATCAATGGTATTGGCCTTGACATAGAAATCCATCTCATTTTTAATCTTGGCAAGCTCGATCTTGATCGTCGCTTCTTTGCTATCAATTTTTACAAAATCAGGTAGATCCTTGTTTGTAGACAGCACCTGCATCACGGTCTTCTTAGGAAGTTTCAAGGTCCCAACTGAAAAATCCTTGAGGGTCAGGAGGATACTCCCATCCTCTAGCTTACTTGGCTGGAAATAGATATAGAGCGGGTACTCCTTTCCTAAAAAGTCCATCTTCCCCTCTAGTAACATCTGTTGGTTGTCTGCATACAGTTGATAATCACTCAAATGATAACTTTTAAGCATGACCTTGATGGTTTCATTTAGTTGAGCCCTAGTTGTGGTCATACTGCCGATCTTGACATCTCCTCCTTGGCTAGGAGTCTGTAGTTGCCGGACATCCTCTCGTACCGTTGAGAAACGAGTCCATACGACTAGACTTGTTGCCAGCAAGAAACTGACCAAGCCTAGAAAGAGCCATTTCCAGATGTTAATTGGCGTTTTTTCTCGTCTCTCCTTAAAATGAGGTCCTGTGGTTGCTGGCTTAACCTTCTTCTCACTCGAACCATTTTTTCTCAGTTGCATGTATTTTCTCCAGTACGGCTTCTTTCATGATCTCATAACCAGTATTATTGGGATGGAAACTATCCTCATCATACAAGGCATCATTGGTTACAGTCTCTTTTCCTAATTCAGATTCTGTCACCCCACTCTTGCCATCAATGCCCTTATAAAGGAGGTCATTGATTGGAACAAAGTAGACGCCTTGATAGGCAGAGAGGGTCTCCTCCGTTCTTTGGTTCCACTGATCGACAAGGGTCTGCAATTCCGTTAGATCGGGGAAGTTGAGATACAAGGGATTATAGATCCCCACCACGTAAACGGGCAGATCCGGGTTGTCCTTACGGCCCAATTCGATGATCTGTTTGAGATTTTTCTCATAGGTCTTCGATGCTTTTTCAAAACGGTCCAGATCTAAGTTACTGGTATCCTCAAGAATGGCCTTTCGCAGGTCATTGCCCCCGACAGTAATGGTCAGTAACTGAGCCTTCTTCAGGTCTTTCGAATCTCCTTTTTCTCCTGCATACGTGACAAAATTTGACCGCTCGTGTTACCAGAAACACCATAGTTGATCGCTTTGAATTCAAGACCGGATTCATTGGTCAAACTCTGAGCGAGCAGAGGGACAAAACCTCCTTGATTGGTGCTATCTCCTACGCCTTTGGTCAAGGAATCCCCAATCGCTACATAGGTGACTACCTTCTTTTTGGCACTTGTTAACGGTTTGGTCATCACTGGTTCTGCCGAAGGAAGGAGCCAATTGACCAGAAAAAAGCAGACCAGAAAAGTGACCAAACAATACAAGATCATCTCTAGTATTTTTCTACTATTCATATACTCCTCATTCGTCCAGCTTTCAATTTGACTTTCTTATTTTTAAGTCAGGTTTAGGCTTGGTAGACAATCTTGCCCTGGCAGATAGTATAGGCCACCTGTCCCTTGAGGGATTCACCAACAAACGGTGAATTAGCTGCCTTAGAAGCAAAATGATCAGACACTAAACGGTCAGCATCCGGATCAAAGATCACAATATCCGCTGGTCCACCGACTTCCAAATAACCCGCTTCAAAGTTATATAATTTAGCAGGATTATAGGTCATTTTTTCTAAGAGTTCCATCAAGCTGAGCTCTCCTGCATGGACCAAATAGGTCAAACCAAGCGATAGAGATGTCTCTAATCCTGTCATGCCGGAAGGAGCCTTGGTGATATCGGCTACGTTCTTTTCATCCGCATGATGAGGCGCGTGGTCTGTCGCGATTACGGTAATGACTCCTGACTTCAAGCCTTCGATGACTGCACGACGGTCTTCTTCCCGACGAAGAGGCGGATTCATCTTGGCATTGCTTCCCTTAGACAGCAAGAGGTCTTCAGTCTTAGAGAAATGCTGAGGAGCTACTTCTGCTGTAACAGGAGCACCGATCGCTTGGGCAAACTCGACCACCTTGACACTCTCAGCTTTCGAGAGGTGTTGGATGTGGAGGTGGCCACCTGTCGCGTGAGCAATCATAGCATCACGCGCTGCCATCGAGTATTCTGCCACACCAGTCGCTCCGCAAACTTTGAAATGCTCCCGAGCAATGTGCTCATTGAGTCCCAGAATGCCGTTCAACTCTGGATCTTCTTCGTGAAGACTAATGAAGGTCCCCAGACGTTTGGCTTCTTCCAAGGCCTGACGGACTACCTTGGTACTTTGCAACGGTATCCCATCATCTGAGAAACCAACAGCTCCAGCTTGTAACAAGCCTTCAAAGTCAGTGAGATGTTGGCCATCAAAGTTCTGGGTAACCGTCGCAACGGTTTTGACATGGATGGCTTCCTTAGCAGCAGAATCCAAGACTTCTTTTAAGGTCACGACATCCGAAATAGTTGGAGTGGTATTGGCCATCATGACAACTGTGGTAAAACCACCAGCTGCAGCAGCCAGAGCTCCAGTGTGAATATCTTCCTTGTGGGTCTGACCTGGTTCCCGGAAGTGAACGTGAATGTCCACCAAACCTGGCGCTACCACCTTGCCACTCGCATCGATAACTTGGGCTCCCTCATAAGAAAGAGATGGACCTATTTCCACAATTTCCCCTGATCTACCAAAAGATCACATACTTGGTCCAAACCAGTTTTCGGATCCATTACCCGACCATTTTTAATGACTAACATCTTCTACTCCTTTATTCATAGAAATCAACATGGGTCTCTAGCAAGCGATCCCCATCATAGCGGAACATAGCTGAAAAGAAGGGTTTATCCTCCAAGAGCCACTCGACAAAGGTGTGGTCCCCCTCCCAAGTTGGCTTACTTAAGACTTGATCATAAGGCACCCACTCCAGTGTCCCCTCGTTACACTCGATGAGTTCCCCTTCAAACTCTGTCACCTTGAAGACATAGGTGTACCAGTCTAGATCGGGAGTAAATTCAGGGAAGGTGATAATTCCTTTTAGAACTGGCTTAGCAACTAGACCCGTTTCTTCAAGAATTTCTCTAGCAGCACACTCTTGAGGAGTTTCCCCGCGTTCTAATTTTCCACCAACACCGATCCATTTGCCTTCATGGACATCATTGGGCTTTTTATTGCGATGAAGCATCAAAAATGCTTCTCCATTATCGATATAGCAAATTGTAGCTAACTGTGGCATTATTTCTTCTTTCTATTTTCCTAACTTCGCAACCAATCAATCGGCTCGCGACCCATCTCCGTTAAATAAGCGTTGGTCCTTGAAAAAGGACGGGAGCCAAAGAAACCGCGATAGGCCGATAAGGGACTGGGATGGGCGCTTTCTATAATCAAGTGTTTGCTTGCATCAATCAAAGACTTCTTCTTCCGAGCATAGGCTCCCCACAGAATAAAGACGACATGCTCCTCCTCTTGACTGACTAGGCGAATAACTGCATCCGTAAACTCTTCCCAAATCAGGCCAGCATGCCCATTGGCTTGCCCAGCAGGCACTGTCAGACAGGCATTGAGTAAGAGAACCCCTTGCTCTGCCCAAGGCGTCAAATCATGGGAAGGCTTAAGCCCCACATCTTCCGCCAACTCCTTTAAATGTTTTGCAAGGATGGAGGTGCTGGGATGTCATCCGGTACAGAAAAGCTGAGCCCCTGTGCTTGACCAGGACCGTGATAGGGATCCTGACCTAGAATCACAACCTTAACCTCTTCCAGATTCGTTGTCTTTAAGGCCTGAAATACCTTTTCACGTGGCGGATAGATGGTCCCTGATGCATAGACCTGGTCTAAAAATTGATTAATTTGCTTAAAGTAGCCCTCTGGAAGCCGCTCCTTAAGCAATTGGTGCCAACTTGAATGCTGCATGCTATCTCCTTACATATGGGTTTCTGAAGAGCCTCTGCTAGCGAGAAGCCATTTCTTTGGGCGATCCGCTAGACCAATTGAAGCTAGTAAGAGAATTTGTGGTAAAAATTGAATGAGGTAGCGAGTTTTTCCACCTTCAAACATGGTCAAAAAGAGGAGTCCACCAAATACAGCTAATGACAAGAAGTGGATATCATCCTCTTCTCTTTTCTTCAGATAGACAAAGACCAGCCCAGCTGCCATGATGATCCAAATGACTTGTTTAAGGAACTCATAATATTTGTATTGAGGACGATCCGTACTCAAGAAGTAGGTCCGAACCCACTTAGCAAAGGGGAAATCCTTAGTGTATCGCTCGTAAAGAGGATTGATAACGGGAGTCTTCTCATACTCCACATCCCGATAGAGCCAACCAAGTGTCCCTTCTGCCACCGTCAAGGATTGCTTGGTATAAAGGTGTCCCAGGAGTCCAATCGGACCATATTCCTTCAAGCGCCGTTTGATTTCTTTCATGATATATTCGTTCTTGAACATCCCATTATTGTACTCGTCTCTCTTATCTTCGTCGACATATTTCAAGAGACCTTCTTTCATATCTGCTTGGTTGTGACCAATATCCGTCAATCCCAAGTTAATAAACAAGAGCGGTCCTTTAGCCAGACCTTCCCCTTTTAAAATAGGCACAGCCGTTTGGTGTTTGACAGCTGTATTCAGAGCTCCAAAGACCAGACCAGTTGATAAAGGGTTAAAGCAAAGACTGTTCCAAAGACCTTCCACTGCCCTTTAAAGAAGAGAACAATCCAAAAGGCCATCACAACAATAATAGTCGTCGGACGGATCAGCATAGTAAGCCCTGATAAGAGGCCAAGCCACAAGGATGTCTTCCATTGTTCACCACTGTCGCCCCCTTTTAAGAGATCCAAGGCTAGCCCTAATTGCAAGGCGATGAGAGGAAGAGGCGGAATGTCCGTGTACATGGAGTAAAAATAAGGGGAATAACAGATTAAGAGCACATAGAGCGTATACACCCAGTCTGCTACTTTTTGGTCATAATGTTTCAGCCCTAAACGATACAAGAGGATGGCTCCTGCATTCACAAATACTATGTTGAGAACTTGCATGACCCAGAGGCCTGCCCCACCAAAGATTTGGTAGAAAAAGCGTTCGTACAAGAACAAGGGAAGGTTATTGGGATTCCGGCTCAGGTAACTAGAGATGGAGGACTCTTTTAGAAGGCCAAAGGCTCCCGTATAGACCACCGCGGCATCCCGACGGATAAAGAGTTCCGCAGACAGCATAAAAACAATCTGAACCAGAATCGCTCCAACCATCAATCCGGTCTTGTGTTTCATCAACCAGGCAAAGGCTCTTTTGAGATAGGAGCGACCAACATAAGCTAGGAGAAAGAAAAGTCCCCCAACTACAAGGCCCCATCCCGAAATATCTTTTAGGTAGACGACACTAATGACAAACCAGTGCACCATCAGAAGCAACATGACCAGATGGAGCAATCCAAATAAGACATTTTTACTTTTTACTAACATAGCTCCATTATAGCAAAAAAATAGGGATTTCGCTGGATTCTATCGGCTCTCCATCAAATAGAGGACTTCAGTTTGGATGGTGAAGCCAAGCCCTAGATATAGACTCAGGGCTGCTTGATTCTCTTTTTCAACGACAATCTGAAATTGCTGCTCCACTTCTGTAGCCATCTGATTCATCACACTTCGTAAGAGATAGCGTGCGTACCCTTTACGGAGATGATCCGGGTCAACGGCTAATCCAAAGAAATAGGTCGTTCCCTGAGATAAATCCACCGTAACAGAAGCAAGTACTTGCTCATGGTCACGCAAGACAAAGAGACGGGTATCCTGCCCATCTAAGGACTCGGTCGCGTACTTAAGGGCATAATCAAGATCTGTCTCAAAAGCCTTGGATTGAAATGCGCGATCTCTTGGAGCATGGACTCCACAGCTTCCAATACCATCAGCCCTTCTCTCTTCTCATGGTCGGTGACCTGACATGGGGCCTCCAACCAAAGTTCGTGGTCTTCCTCTTCTGCCTCCACTAAATGAAAATGGCTAAGTAAGTCCGTGTTTTGATCCAAAAACCGAACCTCTGACACATATAGTCGTTCTTCTAGCTGATAGTCCTTGGCCAAGTCCATAAAGTCTTCCCATAAGGAACGGGCAATACCTTGTCGACGAAAAGAAGGAGTCACAAAGAGCTGAACCTCTGCTTCCTTGGGTTCATCCGCATAGATGGACAAAAATCCAACCAGCTGCCCCTCCACCAATGCAAGGATAAATGCTGGCATCGTAGGATCATCATTATAGAGATTGTCCAAATAGGGCAAGCGATAGGTATGGTCATATTGGTGACAGGCTCTCACAAGCTGTTCACACTGCTTCTTTTCTTCTAGACTCAGACGAGTGCGTCTTTCAAGCTGCATCATTTTTTCTTCCTTTTACAAAAACAAAAGGAGAGCCAAACGTTGGCCCTCTTCCATTATACTTTAGTCTTGCCAAGTTTCTTGATTTTCCTTGAAACGGCGTAACAGTTCCAAACCTTCAGAAGTGATATAACCTTGTTGTTCAGCCAAATGGATCAATTCTGTGTAGTTAGACAAGGTTTCAAGTTGAACGCCAGCTTCCGCAAATTTCTTATCTGCCTTCTCTAGTTGGTAGGTAAAGATAGCCACCACACCAAGGACATCTGCTCCTTCACGTTTCGCAGCTGCGACAGCTTCCAAGACAGATCCACCAGTAGAAATCAAATCTTCCACTACGACCATCTTTTGACCTTGTGGTACACGGCCTTCAATTTGATTACCAGCACCGTGGTCTTTTGGTTTGCTACGAATGTAGGCAAATGGCAAATTCATCTTGTCCGCAATAATGGCTCCGTGAGGAATCCCTGCAGTTGCTGTACCTGCAATCACTTCTACTTCAGGGAAGGCTTCCTTGATTTTATCTACAAATCCATTTTCAATCAAGGTACGAGTTTCAGGATAAGCGAGGGTCACACGGTTATCCGTATAAATAGGGGACTTAATCCCAGAAGCCCACGTAAAAGGCTCTTCTGGTTTCAAATAAACGGCTTCAATTTTTAGAAGATGGCTGGCAATATCTTTAGCTAATGACATGATAACTCCTTTTTACGATTTTAATCGAATACGAATTAAATCAATTATTTATTTTTAAACGACTGTACAGGTTAGTGAATAGTTCAGGGAAGGCCCTATCGGGCTTCCCGTAGATCTACAAAAGCTTTACTTTTACTGGCGATTATTATTCCGACGATCTCAGAAGAGAAACGATAATTTTCTCTTCTGAGATCTAGTGAACTCGTTAGGGAAGGCCCCGTCGGGCTTCCCGTAGAGCTACAAAAGTTTCACTTTTAGTAGCAATTAGTGTTCCGACGATTATGAGAATAAAACGATACTTTTTATTCTCATAATCTAGTGAATAGTTTAGGGAAGGCCCTATCGGGCTTCCCATAGAACGTCTTGAAGCACAGCTTCTAAGACGTTCTTAACTATTCCATTGTCTCTTAATTTCATGATAAGCATCCCATGGGTTTTCTGCTTGGATAATCGGACGTCCAACCACGATGTAGTCTGAACCGATGGCATGGGCTTCTTGTGGGGTCATGACCCGTTTTTGGTCACCAATTTCTGCTCCTGCAGGACGGATCCCTGGGGTCACACAAACAAACTCTTCTGATGTAGCTTTCTTGATCAAATCTACTTCATGGGCTGAGCAAACAACGCCATCCAAGCCTGCTTCTTGCGCCTTACGGGCATAATTAACTACTGATTCTTGGACAGTGGTTTGGATGTTTTGGCAATCACGCATGTCTTCTTCACTGGTAGAGGTCAATTGAGTCACCGCTACCAACTTAGCTCCTGGTCCAAGTGCTTTTTGGCTTCGCGCATCATCTCTACACCACCGGCTGCATGAACTGTCACCATATCCACACCAAAGGTGCCTAGGACAGACATGGCTGACTTAACCGTATTTGGGATGTCGTGCAATTTTAAATCCAAGAAAATGCTATGGCCACGACCTTTCAGATAGTGAACAATTTCTGGGCCGACTGCATAGAAAAATTCCATTCCGATTTTTACAAACAGTTTTTCATCTTCTGGGAAATGTTCTAGAAAGTTTTTGACATCTTCAAAAGCTGGAAAATCAAGGGCGATGATGGGACGTTCTTCACGCATGGGTTTCTCCTTTTTATGGCTGACATTTTTTCCACAAAAAAACCTTGCCCGAGGCAAGGTTACACGAAAATTAGGTAGTATCTACCCTGATTCACCGTCTAGACCTTAGGAGCCTCTCAGGACTACTTTAAAGGTTTTTCTACATTGTAGTACGATATGAAAGAAAAGTCAAGAAATAATCGAAAAACGTTCGGATTCAGTCTGTCTTTTCGGATTAGACTAGTAAGAGTCCTTGATCATAACAAAAAACTTGACATATTACCGATTTTCCTGTAAGATATTTTCTATGCTGAGTAAGGGTTGTTTTAGTTGTAACTTACTCAGTAGCCTGTTGGGGTTGTAGCCAGCAGGCATTTTTTATTTTCTTGATAATCCTTATAATAGATTTTCTCGGACATGCCGACGTAAATCTTCCAAGCTAGTTATTCCATACTGATCCATGACCTGTGGAAGATTTTCGATAATGGTCGGACAAGCATATGGATCTGTAAAGTTAGCAGTTCCTACTCCGATTGCAGAGGCACCAGCAATAAACATCTCCAGGGCTGCTTCTGCTGAATCTACACCGCCCATCCCAATAATCGGAAGTTTGGTCGATTGGGCTACTTGGCGGATGAGTTTCAAGGCTACTGGGAAGATAGCTGGACCTGACATGCCACCTGTGCCATTGGCAATGATGGGCTTGCCAGTCTTGAGGTCAAAGCGCATCCCGACTAGCGTGTTGATCATGGTCAAGCCACTAGCCCCTGCATCTTCTACAGCCCTTGCGACTTGAGTAATGTCCGCCACACTAGGTGTTAATTTGACATAGACAGGAACGGAGGAGGCTTCTACCGCTGCTTTTACTGCATCATAGGCCAACTCAGGAACTTGTCCGATTAAGAGGCCATTGTTGCCATGGTCTACGTTGGGACAAGAGATATTGAGCTCGATGGCCTTGACATTTGGTGCTTGCGAGATCTTGCCAGATACCGTCGCATACTCTTCATTAGAGAAGCCAGCTACATTGGCGATAATCGGTAGATCTGGATAATGCTGGGCCAACCAAGGAAGTTTCTCTGATAGAACCACGTCTACCCCTGGATTTGGAGCCCAATGGCATTGAGCATGCCGGCAGGTGTTTCGGCAACACGTGGTGTGGGATTTCCGAAGCGAGCCTCAGCGGTTGTCGCCTTGATCATAATGGATCCAAGCAGGTCTAAATCATAGTATTTGGCATATTCCTGACCAAAGCCAAAACAGCCGGAAGCCGGAATAATGGGATTTTTCAAGTCTAATCCTGGTAAGGATACAGCTAATCGATTACTTGTCATACTTTCCTCCCTACATCACAATCGTACCAGTTTCAAAGACCGGTCCATCTTCACACACGCGCTTGTTGGCTGCTTGGCTCTCATTTTCCAGATGCACCACACAGGCATAGCAGGCACCCATCCCACAGGCCATACGCGATTCCATAGAAATATAGGCGCGAGGATGGTCATGGAATTTGGTATTGACATATTTGAGCATACCAGGTGCCCCACAAGAATAGACGGCATCAAACTCCTGGTCCATCTGATCAACGATTGTTGACACATAACCCTTGGTACCATAAGAACCATCGTCTGTTGTAATGGTGACTTGGCCGTACTGCTTCAATTCTTCTTCCAGGATCACAGCTTCTTTATTGGCAAATCCAAGGACAGAATGGACTTCTACTCCCTGCTCATGTAGTTGTTTAGCCACTTGGACCAAGGGAGGCACTCCAATCCCGCCACCGATGATCAAGGCACGTGCCCCTTGACCAAGACCCTTAAGGTCAAAGCCGTTTCCTTGAGGACCCATGACACTGAGGAAGCTACCGACAGGCAAGTGAGAAAGATGGCTGTCCCTCCCCCTTCTACCCGATAAATGAGGCGACAGGTCTTGCTGTCTGGATCAATCTCTGAGATGGAAATGGGACGACGAAGGAGTTTAGAGTCATCCGGTACACGGATATGGAGAAACTGCCCCGGTAGCATCTGCTCCACCATTTCCCCCTTCAAGACCATTGAAAAAATCCGTGGCGCAATCTCTTCTTGAGCGATTAACTCCATGTCTTCCATCATGATTTTTCCAAACCGTTTTTTACAGCTGTCACTGACCATTGGTTTCCTCTTCTTTCTTCCAGCAAAAAAGACCTCGCAAAAGCAAGGTCCTACAAATGATCAGCTAGACTCGGTCCGCTGATCTTTTTTCTGTCTTTCCTTGCAGGCCTCTCTGGACCCCTTAAAGGTTAAATTTGTCTCATTATATCGCTCTCCTTGTCGCTTGTCAAGTAGAAGCCCGAGGGCTCCGCTCATTTCCCATCTGTCTCAGGAGAAAACCCTTCTGGTACCGGTGGGATATACTGTAAAGCGATGCGATTTTCTGGCTTGCGATCGACTAAGTAGAGAACCAACAAGAAGATCCATTCCAGGGGCTTCATCAGATAGTAAATGACATCCATGGCCCATTTCTTCTTGATATGTTTGGCAAAGGGATAACCATAGCGATCATAATTACGACGCAAGAAGCGATGGAATCGTGGCGTCTTTTCTTCTAGCACCTGCTCAAAGGCATTGGCAATACAGAGCTGGCGATTCACCACAACAGGATGACCATGCCGGACTCCCATCCGTTGGGGCTTGACAACTTTTTCATGGCCACCAGCCGCAACTGTACAGAGATAGTGCTCATCCATGATGAGATTCTGAGGAGGGATCTTTTCCGAGAAGGTCCAATCTGCCGTATTGGTCCAGGCCTTGACCAAGCTATCAGGACGTTGACCAAAGATCATGAGAACCATGACCAATACCGCTAACAAGGGGAGGGCAAAGACGACTGCCAACCAAGGCCAGTGTTTGGATTGGTGGAGGATCAGGTGAAAGCGCTGGAGAATTGGATTGTCATAGGCCTTAATGGGATCAGCTCCCTCCCACTCCTTTATCCTGGTCCGCAGGAGACTAATAGAATAAACCAACAAGAAGACCGTGTGACAACCGATGACTTGCAACTGGATGTCAAACACCCCTACTAATACCAAGCCCATCAATATCCCACTAATACAAAAAATGTTCAAAAGCGGGGACAAGGAATTGGCATCCCTATAAGAATAAATGACCAAAGCTAGGAAGGAAATCAATGCCAAAGTAAGAATCGTCGGGAGAGCCTCCGACCAAATCATGGTATGCTTCTGCTCATTGATGAGCTGATGGGTCCAATCATAATCTGTCAAATCCTTTACCAGATAGATGACGAAGGATTCCAAGATACAGCCAAAGACTCCTATCCAAAGGATCACAAAGTACTTGCGATTGTTGACCCTTCGTTTAATTTTTTCCTCTTCTCTCTCATCATAGACACCGACCAGTTCCTTTCCAAGATCTGGGCCTGAATCGTAGACCAGCGAGAAATAACATACAAAATCACAAAGATATTGGGAACAAAATAACTAACCCCTAGGGCATGAACAAGAATTGTAACACTGTATATTGCGACTCCAAAAATAGCATTCCAGAAACCCAAAGATTGGATATTTCCTGGTAAGCTACCAAGGATTAGAAAGACGTACAAACCAAGAAAGATCAATAAGTTGGTCATAAAGTTAATCTTTAATAGACTGGCTAAAAATTTGGTCTCCAGTTCCTTGTTCCATTTTTTGTACCAGAAAACGATTTTCTTCATCACATCTCCTCCATCATTTCCCTCATTTTATCAAGCTACAATTAATCCTTCAATTCTAAACCTGTTTTATAGGGAAAAATCATTCTAGAGACTGATACTAGCTGGGATTTTCTGTCAAAAGTATGTTAAAATATAAGCATGAGAATCCAACAATTACATTACATTATCAAAATCGTCGAAACAGGCTCTATGAATGAGGCGTCCAAGCAACTCTTCATCACCCAGCCAAGTTTGTCCAATGCTGTGCGGGACTTGGAAAAAGAAATGGGAATTGATATCTTCATCCGTAATCCCAAAGGAATCACTTTGACCAAGGATGGGATGGAGTTCCTTTCTTACGCCCGTCAAGTCGTCGAGCAGACCCAACTCTTAGAAGAACGCTATAAACCCAGTAGCCAACCGGGAGCTCTTTAGCGTATCCTCCCAGCACTATGCCTTCGTAGTCGAAGCTTTCGTCTCTCTGCTCAAGAAAAGTGACATGGAGAAATATGAACTCTTCCTACGGGAGACCAGAACCTGGGAAATCATCGATGACGTCAAGAACTTCCGTAGTGAAATCGGTGTCCTCTTCCTCAATGGCTATAACCGGGATGTCCTTTCAAAAATGCTGGATGACAGCCACCTCAAGGCAACCCATCTCTTCACTGCCCAACCTCATATCTTCGTCAGCAAGACCAACCCACTAGCTAACAAAGAGGTGGTGAAATTAGAAGATCTAGAAGACTTCCCTTACCTCAGCTACGACCAAGGGACCCACAACTCCTTCTACTTCTCAGAAGAGATCCTTTCCCAAGAGCATCACAAGAAGTCCATCGTTGTCAGTGACCGTGCCACCCTCTTCAATCTCTTGATTGGTCTGGACGGCTACACCATTGCGACCGGTATCCTTAACAGCAACCTCAACGGAGACAATATCGTTTCCATCCCGCTAGATATCGATGACCCAATCGAGCTGGTCTACATCCAACACGAGAAAGCTAGCCTCTCTAAGATGGGTGAAATTTATCGAATACTTACTTGAGGAAGTCCAATTTGATAAATAAGAACTAACCAGCTACACAAGCACAATAAAACACCTGAAACAAGTGGATTTCCACTTCTCTCAGGTGTTCTTTTATTGTCTTAATTTCGAAAACACTTCCCCAATTTTCCCTTCGATGACCAGGTCTGCTTGCTTGTCCTGTGGGATACTAGTCTTATTGATAACGACCAGCTTCTTCCCTTGGAAATACTGGATCAAGCTGGCTGCTGGGTAGACGACGAGAGAGGTACCACCGATAATCAGCAAATCAGCTTCTTGGATGGCTTGGGCTGCTTGACTAAAGACGTCCATATCGAGAGGTTCCTCGTAGAGGGTTACATCCGGTTTAACCACCTTACCACAATCGAGACAGTGTGGAACTGGGCCTTCTAAAGCTATAAAGCCTTGCAGATCATAAAATCGCTGGCAACTCGTACAGTAATTACGGTCGGCACTACCATGGAGTTTCAAGACTTTTTTTGACCCTGCCATTTCATGGAGACTATCAATATTTGCGTCACCACTGCCTTGAGCTTACCGGTCTCTTCCAGCCAAGCCAGATAGCGATGGGCTGCATTAGGTTTGGCATCTGGGTAGAGCAGGTACTTCTTGTAAAAGTCGAAAAAGTCCTCTGGATAGCGCTCAAACATGGTATGAGAGACCAGTTGTTCTGCAGTAAAATGCCGACCCAAGGTGACACTATAGACCCCATCAGAGCTCCGAAAATCAGGGATATTGGACTCTGTTGAGACACCTGCCCCACCGAAAAAGACGATCCGTTGACTCTGATCAATGATCTCTTGCAATTCTTCCAGTTTATCCATGTCTTCCTCCTTACAAGAATGCCTCGATAACAGCATTGGCCTGGTCAAAGTAAAAGGGTTCTCGCTGGTAAATAATCCCCGTCTCCTGAGCCAAGCTCACCAAGAGCTCCATAAAATGCTGGGAGGAGAAACCAGTCGTCCGGTGCAATTCTTCCTCATCAAAGGGTTTGATCAAGTGGGCCAGAGGATTGCGGACAGATTTCTCCAACTCCCGCAGTTGCTTGGCCGCATCCTTGGTGGAATCCGGCAAGTCTAAGTGTAAGATCAACTCCGTCAAACTGGACGAATTGACCGCACTCTCACTATGGAATTGTTGCAAGGCTGGATTGTCAGAGGCCCGAATTTTGTCAAACTTCCAATGGTCATAGCTGGACTCTTTAGAGTTGTGAATGTAGTCCGCAATATCAGGGATCTGCAACTTAATCAAGCGCATAAAGATCCGATAAATAGCAGGACTCACCGCCCGAATGAAGTCGATAATCTGCTCATTACGGAGCTTGGCCTCTAGGTCGTAAAGGTAGTTAGCCAACTGTTCCTCTTCTGGGTCCTCATGCCAAAAAAGCTGAAAACCAGCCACTTCTAGCAAGTCGGTTTTCAACTTTTGGTTCATGATCGGTTGGATATTGAGCTCTCGACGCTCGGCCATTAACTGCAATATGGTCAAGACCAGCTCTGGCACGCTCTTCTGCTTCTTAGCAGAGCGAAGGGCCCGACTATACTGGTAGGTCTGAAGATCGTAGAGCCATTCATCATGAAGGTATTCTGTCATTAGTCTGCAATCAAGGTCTCAAGACCAACTTTCATCATATCTGTGAAAGTATTTTGACGTTCTTCTGCAGTCGTATCCTCATCTGGATTGACCAAGCTATCAGAAATGGTCATGATGGCAAGGGCATCCACATGGTGTTGAGCTGCCAAATAGTAAAGAGCTGCTGCTTCCATTTCCACAGCTTTCACGCCCCATTTACCAAGCTCCAAGTTCTTTTCAAAGTAGTTTGAATAGAAGACATCAGAAGACAAGACATTACCAACGTGTGTGGTCATGCCAAGGTCTTTGGCAATGTGGTAGGCTTTATCTAGCAAATCAAAGCTAGCGATTTGTGGGAAATCGTATTGTGGCCAGTCGTTACGGATGATGTTTGAGTTGGTTGCGGCAGCTTGCGCCAAGACCAATTCACGGACGTGGACATCGCCATTCAAAGAACCAGCTGTACCCACACGGATCAATTTCTTCACACCGTAGTCCACAATCAACTCACGCGCATAGATAGAGATCGATGGCATCCCCATTCCAGTCCCCATGACAGACACACGATGACCCTTGTAAGTACCCGTGTAACCAAACATGTTGCGAACTTCGTTGAAGCAGACAGCGTCTTCAAGGAAATTCTCAGCAATAAATTTCGCACGAAGAGGATCCCCAGGAAGGAGAATTTTATCAGCAATTTCACCTTGCTTAGCAGCAATATGGATAGACATAATTAAGATATAAAGGGCGACAGAGAACAAAGTAAAAATAGAAAACTGACGACGCATCGCAGATGCTAGACAGTTTATCTTTTTTTACACAGTTCTCCGCCCGTATTCAGTTCAGCGAATACGGTTAACCCATCCTTTCTTTTTTTATTGAGTAATTAGGAGAGCTTTCAGCTCGTGTTCAAATCAGAACACATGCTCTACCTTTCTGTGTGTATTTTTTTGAAAAGCTTTCTGCTCATGTTTACATCGCAACACAAACTCTAGATTTCCGAATTCATCATAGAGGCCAGGCATCAAAAGTGGGGTTTATTCCAGCCCCAACAACCCTGGTTCATTTATATGCTTAGTTAAATTATACCATAAGAAGATAGGTTTCATCTAGCTTATAGGTTAAATCCCCTACATAAAAACTACTGAATCTTATATACTGGAGACTCCTTGATTTTTTTCCCCATGAGATGATCCAATCCTTTGGAGAAACCAACAGTTAGAAAAGCTGTCAGCAAGAGATAGGGAAGAGCTGTTAAGCCTTGTCCAGTAAACCCAAGGACCAAGCCCGTCGCAGATAAGGGAGCTTTTAAGGTCACTGTCAAGAAGATAACCGAACCCAGGAGCAAGAAAGCTGGCGCATTTCCAAAACCAAGTACCAAAGAGATAAGAGCTGCTCCTGCCATTCCTAGTGCAAAGGAAGGCGTCAGAGTCCCTCCATAGGCACCTGCCCAAAAGGTAAGCAGAACGACTAGAGCTTTTAGGGTAAACAGGAGTAGAATCGTCTGCCATGTGGCCCCATTGAGAATCTCCTGAGCCATCATCCGCCCATTTCCAAGCAGGTGGGGCTGAAAGCTTGCTAGACCAGCTAGGAAAACAAATGCTAATGGCAAAGTGATGAGAATTCGTTTGTCCTTAATTCGATAAATGGATGCCTTCTTTGTGAAACGGGCAAAGAGCCAGGCGACTGGAGTAAGGATGACTATTCCAATAAGCATCTGCCATAAGACAGTAGGTGACCAAGTTATTTCAGACACTTGGTAGAGGGCCCGATCTGAGATGACCCAGCCTGCCGTATAAGCAGCCACATAAGTTGTAATCCCAGCCAAGACAAAGCGTTTCATCGAAAATGCCAGCCCCAAGGTTTCAAAGATAAAAAAGACACTGGTTAGTGGTACTTGGTAGACCGCTGCCAAGCCTGCGCCAGCCCCGCAAGCAATCAGAAACATGCGGTCCTGAAACGATAAGTCTAGTGCTCGTACAAGAGGAGGCGCCAGCAAGGCCCCAATCTCCCGTGGTGCCCCTTCTTTTCCAACTGGTGCTCCAGCTCCTACGGCAATAATTTGCCAGGTGGAATGAAGCAACTGTTTCCAGAAATGAAGACGATGATGGGAAGATTCCTCCTTCATCTGGCCCTTAACAGAGAGAATATTTCCCTTTCGCTGTAGGAGATACCAGACCAAGGCTGAGCTGAAACCAACAAGAAACAGACTGAGCCAAATCCGTGAAGGCGCCACTCCATCCGTCAAGAAGCCAGACTGGTGCTCTGAACGACCAAAAGCCAATCCTTCCACTAACTCTAAAAGGTAATGAAGCAGGATACCCGCTAAACCCGAAACAAGCCCTAGCAGACAAGCTGCTAGGACTAGTCTTCGTTTATTGGGAATTGTTTGAAGAGATCTCACAATTCTTTCCAAGGTTCTTACAATTCAGCAAGAATCGCTTTTAGCAATCCTTTAAAGTCACCTTTGACACGTTCTGTCACTTCTACGACTTCTTCGTGGTTGAGCTCTTCTTGGAAACCAGCTGCAAAGTTAGTAATGCATGAAATACCAAGAACTTTCAAACCAGAGTGAGCAGCAACGATGACTTCTGGAACTGTAGACATACCAACAGCATCTGCTCCAAGAGTCTTATACGCACGGATTTCAGCTGGAGTTTCGTATGTAGGACCTGTCACACCGATATAAACGCCATCATCCAATTTAATGCCCAATTTGTCTGCTACTTGATGAGCAGTCTCACGGTATTCTGGAGTGTAAGCTTTGGACATATCAGGGAAACGTGGACCAAAGTCATCCAAGTTTTCACCGATCAATGGGTTTTGACCTGTCATGTTAATGTGGTCAGTAATAGCCATCAAGGTACCAGGACCGAAGCCGATACCTCCAGCAGCGTTGGTGACAAGAACCCCTTCACAGCCCAACACTTTCATGACACGAACTGGGAAAGTCACCACTTCCAATGGGTTTCCTTCGTAGAAGTGGAAACGACCTTGAAGGGCCAAGACTTTACGTCCAGCAAGATCACCATAAACCAATTTACCAGCGTGTCCAACTACTGTTGATTGACCCCAATTTGGAATGTCAGAGTAGTCTACTACGACGGCATTTTCGATTTCTTCGGCTAATTCTCCAAGACCTGATCCAAGGATCAAACCAAACTCAGGAGCTTCGATTCCTTTGCCCTTCAAAAATGCTGCTGTTTCATTGATTTTTGCTAATAATGTCATTGTGTTCCTCCTATTATTTCTTAAGTAATGTACCGATTTTGTCAAAGGTATTGGCGTTGCGAATAGTCATCTGGCGATAGAAAGGCATCTTCATCAGATGTTTGTGGTAGGCCGTTTTAGCATAGCTTGCTTCCGAGAATTTCCCCCAGAAAACCGCTAGCTTGCCAAAGTGGATCACTTCTTCTCCTAAATCTAAAGCCAGCAGCTTCTCTTCTACGGATTCCCTACCCAAGCTCTCGGTGTAAAAGAGGACATCCTTACGAGCCATTTCTTTTGACCACCATTCCGGCAAGCTCGCACATTCTGCTTCATAGTCTTCTCGACTCAGGAGAGAAAAGCGCTCAATAAAGGGATAATGGTTCTCAAAGAAGGTCGACAGGCACTCCGCTAATTGGGTCCGCGGAAGATCCGTCGTAAAGAAGATATTGCCACTATTGATGTAGGTTTCCACTTGGCCGAGGCCTAGATCCGTCAATTGTTGACGCAGATCCCCCATGGCTACCTTATTCTTGCCGCCAACATTGATTCCTCTTACGAGTAAGGCAAATCGCGTCATCTTAGACCAATTTATCTAAGAAGCTTTCACCGATCATAGCTTTCTCAACACCGAAGTTATCCGCCACTGTCGCTGAGATATCCGCAAAGTGTCCAACTGGGATCAAGCCACTACCTTTGAAGGATGGGCTGTAAGCCAAGAACGGGATGTACTCACGCGTATGATCAGTACCAGCGTATGTAGGGTCGTTTCCGTGGTCAGCCGTGATCATCAAGAGATCATCTTCTTTCATAGCAGCGATGATTTCTGGCAAGCGCTCATCAAACTCATGCAAGCAATCACGGTAACCGTGTGGATCACGACGGTGTCCATAAAGGGCATCGAAGTCTACCAAGTTAGTGAATGAGAAGCCATGTTTAAAGTCTTCTGATTTCATTGCCTTAATCAAGTTGTCAATACCGTGGCTGTTTGATTTGTTGTGGCCCATATCGTGGTTGATACCAGCACCATTGAAGATATCACTGATCTTACCAACTGAGTAAGTATCGATACCAGCTTCATTCAATTTGTCCAAAACAGTTGGCGCAAATGGTGAAACGGCCAAGTCACGACGGTTAGCCGTACGTGTGAAGTTTCCTGGCTCTCCAACATAAGGGCGAGCAATGATCCGTCCAAGAAGAGCTGGACGTTCCAATGTGATAGAACGAGCGTATTCACAGATACGGTAGAGTTCATCCAAAGGAATGATGTCTTCGTGGGCTGCGATTTGAAGAACTGGGTCAGCTGATGTATAGATGATCAACTCGCCTGTTTCCATTTGACGTGGTCCGAAGTCATCAATAACCGCAGTACCAGAATAAGGTTTGTTAGCTTCGCGGATGACCTTACGACCTGAGAATTCTTCAATCTTAGTAATAATTTCTTCTGGGAAACCATTCCAGAAAGTATCAAACGGTTCTGTAATATTAAGACCCATGATTTCCCAGTGACCTGTCATGGTATCTTTTCCAAGAGAGACTTCTTCTAACTTCGTTGCGTAACCAGTTGGATTGCTCTCAGCAGGTACAGTCTTTAAGGGTTGTTCACGCGGAATATTTCCAAGACCAAGCTTTGCCATGTTTGGTACATTCAAACCAACTGCTTTTGAGATGTGTCCAAGTGTGTCAGATGCGCCATCAGGTACACCAGCATTGACAAAGTTATTAGCATCTGGAGCTGCTCCGATCCCTACTGAATCCAATACAACTAAATGCATACGATTAAATTTTGGCATTTTGAATGTCTCCTTTATAATTTAAACTGAATACAGTATAACACAAATTTTTGAAAATGTAACGCTTTCATATAAAATTTTATAAATAAGTTTCATATCCGTAGAAAAAAGGACAAAATGCCCTTTTTAAAGTGATTTGCTAATGATTTTTGGACCTTCCGGTGTCCCTACGATGACTTTAGAAACCATTCCTAAGAAGAGACCATGGTCGACAACACCGACAGTCCGGTCCAACTCTTCTGCTAAGGCTTCAGCATCTGGGATCACTTTCAAATCCAAATCAATGATAAAGTTGCCTTGGTCGGTCACAAAGCGCTGGCCATCTTTCTCACGATAAGCTGGTGAATAACCCTTCTTCTCAAAATGACGGAAAAGATTCTCTGCTCCGTATTGAACCACTTCTACCGGCAGTTTAAAGGCACCAAGCGTCTCCACTTGTTTAGACTCATCGACAATCCAGATGCAGTCTTTTGAGTTGGTCGCAACGATTTTCTCCATTAAGAGGGCACCGCCCCCACCTTTAATCCCGTTCAAAGCTGGGTCTACTTCATCCGCACCATCTACGGTCAAGTCTACCACTTCTACATCGTCAATGGCTTTGAGAGGAATTCCCAAACCTTCTGCCTGTTCATAGGTCACGCTTGAGGTCGTTACAGCAGTAATCTTCAAGCCTTCCTCCTTGATGCGACGTCCCAATTCAGCCACAAAATAATAAGCAGTTGACCCTGTACCAAGACCGACAATCATGCCGTCAGTAACAAACTCAGCCGCCTTAATGCCAACCTGTTCTTTTAGGTTTACCATCATAGACCTCCATTTCTATTCATATTTAGTATAGCATATTGGCCGACAGATTTCACTAGTTAACTGAAAACCTTTTCAACCTCTCCTTCTAAAAGCAATATCTTGCCCCTCTTGCTAGTTTACGATAGAATAGAAGAGAATACACAGGAAAAGAGAAGATACATGATTACTAGAGAATTTGATACTATCGCTGCGATCTCGACTCCGTTCGGTGAGGGGGCTATCGGAATTGTCCGCCTAAGCGGAACGGATAGCTTTAAAATCGCACAAAAGATCTTCAAGGGTAAAGACTTGAATAGTGTGGCTAGCCATACCCTCAACTACGGCCATATCGTGGATCCAGATAAGGATGAGATCCTCGACGAAGTCATGGTTGGAGCCATGCGCTCTCCTAAGACCTTCACTCGCGAAGACATCATCGAGATCAATACCCACGGCGGGATTGCGGTGACTAATGAAATCCTGCAATTGGTGATCCGCGAAGGTGCTCGATTAGCTGAGCCAGGTGAATTTACCAAGCGGGCCTTCCTCAATGGTCGTGTCGATTTGACCCAGGCTGAGGCGGTCATGGATATTATCCGAGCTAAGACTGACAAGGCTATGAACATCGCTGTCAAACAGTTGGACGGATCCCTCTCTGATCTCATCAACAACACGCGCCAAGAGATCCTCAATACCCTGGCTCAGGTCGAAGTCAATATCGACTATCCTGAGTACGACGATGTCGAGGAAGCAACGACTGAGATCATCCGTGAGAAGACCACTGAGTTTGAAGCCCTCTTGACTAATCTCCTCAAGACAGCTCGCCGTGGCAAGATCCTCCGCGAAGGGATCTCTACTGCTATCATCGGCCGGCCAAACGTCGGCAAGTCTAGCCTTCTCAACAACCTCCTGCGTGAGGAAAAAGCTATCGTGACCGATATCGAAGGGACAACCCGTGACGTCATCGAGGAATACGTCAACATCAACGGGGTGCCCCTCAAGCTGGTCGACACAGCTGGGATCCGCGAGACCGAGGACATCGTCGAACGCATCGGGGTGGAGCGCTCTCGCAAAGCCCTTAAAGAAGCCGACCTGGTCCTTCTGGTCCTCAATTCCAGTGAACCCTTGACCGATCAGGATCGCCAGCTCCTTGAAATCTCTCAAGATAGCAACCGCATCATCCTCCTCAACAAGGTCGATCTCCCGCAGCAAATCGAGTTGGACGAGATTCCTGCCGATCATATCAAGATTTCCGTTCTGAAAAACCAAAATATCAACCAGATCGAAGACCGAATCAATGCCCTCTTCTTCGAAAATGCTGGCCTGGTCGAGCAAGATGCTACTTATCTCTCAAATGCCCGCCACATCTCTCTCATTGAGAAAGCTGTTGAAAGCCTCCAAGCAGTCAACGAAGGCCTGGCCATGGGTATGCCAGTGGACCTGCTTCAAGTCGATCTAACCCGCACTTGGGAAATCCTTGGAGAGATCACAGGGGATGCTGCTCCAGACGAGCTCATCACCCAACTCTTCAGCCAGTTCTGTCTTGGTAAGTAAATCAATTAAAAGATACTATACTATTAGAGACTTTCCTTAGGTGAGTACGGACGTCAGCGAACTTCGAAGAAGTTCCATGACTTAGTTTTGAATCTAACGTTTCAAAACTCCCGAGTGCTTGAAACAATAATGTTTCAAGCACTTTTCTCACGGCGGAAAGTCTCAAGTATTTCTTCAAAAATAAAATTTGTTTAACAGCTACAGTATCACTCATTATTAAAAAATTGTAAATCACTTTTTATATAATAACAAAAATGCGTATGTGTGCAAACATACGCATTCTTTTTTATTTCCCTTGTTCTAATCGCTCGACGGTTTGATAGGCTTGGTAGACCAAGAAGAGTCCTACTGCTGTCAAGAATGGAATGGCGAGAGGGAGTTCTGTCTCGATTTGACCAAATGGTGAATTGCCGACAAAGTGAAGGCCAAAACCAGATACAAAATAGAACCAACCCGTCAGCATCAACTCCTTGCGACCTTTTGTCGCTTGAAGGATCAAGTAGAGACCCACCATGAAGAGGGCTGTGTAGACCCAGTGTGATACGACCCCATTCATAATCCGACCTAGGATACCAGATACTGCGTATGAGAAGCCTTCTGGCATGTCTTGACGGATATAGGCAAAGTCCTCCACAATCTGGAAACCAAGACCAGATGCAATCGCTAAAAGGAAGATGGATTTGATCCTACGTACATTGAACAAGTAGAGGACAAAGAAGATCGGAATCAACTTGAAGGGTTCCTCAAAGAGTGGTCCTGCGATGGCACTCTCATACTGGTTCCAAAAATCGCTATTTGGCGCTACCGCTTGAATCATCTCATGGAAATAGGTATTGGCAAAACTAGATAACCAACCTGCGATAAAGCCCCCACCTAGGAGAGAAAAAAGAACCGGAATCCAGGACAACTTCCACTTCTTGGCGAAATGAAAGAGAGCCCAAATAGCAGGAATCGCGTATACTAGGAGCAAGAGGACGGAGATACCAATGATCCCATACTGACTGCCTGTCATCCAACCAGCTGTGATAGACTGCGTCTCATAGGCCAGACCAATCGAGAGCAAGAATAAAAATAGAAACAAAATCGATTTGCGTTTCATAAAAAACCTTTCTTTAAAACAATTAAAAAGGCTGGAAATCCAGTCTTTTTGTCTATATGGATATTGTAACAATAAAAGCTTAAAAAAACAATAAATGGCTACGGGTAATAGAGATTGCTGGTGACTGCAAATTATTGAAGGCATTTTGGGACCATTCAAAACAACAGAGCTCTAGAACTAGGAAACATTAATACTATCACTCCACACATCCCACGTAGACAATTTCCCTTATGTTTTTTAATATTCTTCAAAACTATATCTTGTACAATTTATTTAATCTTTCTAGCTCTGATACATTCATACACACTTCTACTCCAGTAACTACCCCCTTACTATAAATAATTCCACAAGAAAACACAATCCTATCCGTACTCAAAAAATTTGACAATACTACAAATGATTCCAAAACATAATCCTCTATAGTAATAAAACAATTATTTTCATCTTTAAAAAACTTTATAAATCCAATATCCTCACACCTATCACGAAAATAAAACCTAAGTGATTTTAAGTAATAATCAAAAAACACATCATTTTCCATAGAACCCCCCTTCATTTTTAAAATATTCTGTTATATCATACAAAAAATAAATTTTGGGAGCAGTCGAAACAACACAGCTCTAAAACTCACTCAACCTCCTCAACTTCCATTTCCTCGCATTCAGTTGTACAGTTACTTAAATCTTGAGAGTACAAAAACCAACTCCAGAAACAGCCTTACCGATACTAGGTTAAATAGAAAATGATTTCATATTTTTCTCCTTCGGTCTACTGGCAAATCCTTTCTCCGACGTAAAATGGTTACTTCGCTGACAGGGATTTTTCCTGATGCATACGTGATAAGACCATACTTATCATCCATCAATTCCGCACCATCTGCTATATTGTTTTCATTTAAAAATTCTTTATCAGAAACTAATATTCGCACATAAGAATCGGGTGCTGTAAAATCATCATCTCCACGCTTGTGACCAGCCATTTCAAATTCCTGACCTTTATACAAAACACGATCATAAACCGAATACCTCTGACTAACCTCACTATAAGGCACAAGCTTCCCGTATACGCCTTCTCCGGCATCATCTACATAGGAACTATAGGGAACGTAGCCTTCTTTCAACATTGCCGGATCTTTTGAAAGAAGAATATAGTCATTTATATAATTCACAAAATTCGAGTATACTTTGTTTTGGTAAACTAGATATTCTTTATCCATTTTATCCCTCCACGTATTCCATTATAGCACAAAAAGAGAGCGTTCCCGCTCCCTTTATTACTCCGGCAATTCCACCTTCAAGCTCATATCTGTTGGTTGTAACACTTTCTGAACAGCTGCGAGAAAGGCCAATCCATTATCAGATGGAGAGTATTGGAAAGTAATTTGGATGATTTTTTTGTCAAACTTATCACTGTATCGCTCCACATACTGCTTGCTTTCGAGGAAGTGAATACAATTGTTGATTTTTTCCTGCAGAATTTCCAGATGGACTGCTTCTATCTCTTCCTCCCAGCCAACTGGATCCACCAGAAGAAGTTCTAAATGACTATCAACTATACCAATTGCATCAAGTTCAGTTGGTTTGAGCTCTGAGGAAATTGCTTTTTGTAACAGTTCTTCAAATTCTTGATTGGAAAACAACCGTTTAATAGATGATGGATTTACTAAAATACGAACTGGTGAGGATCTAAAATAATTTTGTCTGGCTACTTCTTTACTTTCTTTAGTCACCCATTCTCCAGTTTGTAAGAATAACTCAACCTCATAAGTATCCTGTTCTGACCTTAAAGCCTTGTCAACTAATTCTTTACTAACTGGATAAGTAACTTCTCTATCTTGAAAACCTCCCGTCATCCAAGACATTGTATAATTACCGTTTTCTTCAGTTATAATAAATCCATTCCCCTTTATCTGATTCATTTAAAAATAAACCCTTTCTATTTTCCACATAAGCTATTTCAATGGCGATACATAATCATCTGGAAGTTTGCCTTCAGATTCAATCCACTGTTTCTCAGCAATTGGAATCAATTCTTCAAGTTCTTCCTTAGAGAACAGTTTCCTATTTTTAGGGACATCTATCAAAGAAGCTGGATGTTTGCTTATAAATTCTCTTCTAGATTCTCTTCTCTCTTCTTCCGTTGGTGGCCAACAATTGTGTTTAATCTTCCAAGAAATTTCGAGTAGCGATCTCTCTCCACTATCTAATAGAGAGAATAATTCTTGGGGTAATTCATAAACCACTAACCAAGAAGCTACAGTTCCCTCTTCTGAAACTAAATAATATTTATCCTCATTTTTCCAGATGGATTTCCCATATCCTTCAACCTCTTCAAACTGGATAACATCTTCCCATTCTAGGTTTGTTGGTTTCATTTTATATCTCCTAATGCAAGTTTATCTATCAACCAAAATATCATAAAATTCAGATTTCGTTTATTATTCTTTAGTAAGCCGGACCATCTTTTACCCATTTTCTAGTTTCTAAATCTAAATTAAAATAGAAATCACTTCGACCAGATTTATCAAAACAATCCTCTTTAAGAGCCTCGCATACAATTCTCAGTTTCTCTTTACTTATCTCAGAAATATACATCATTGTATATCCTATAGGAGATTCAATTTGGTCAATTTTCTCACCTTCTAAATTATAAATCTCTAATTCTGAAGGAAGTCCAAAGTCACTTGATAAGCGAAATATACTGAAGATACGCTGATATTTAGGACTAAAACATAGATGATGTAAATGATGAAAAACAATCTGGTGTTGACCATTATGATTCCAATCTAGGGTTCCTTCTAGTAGATTTTGTTGCCCTAACAATTTTCCTTCTAAACTAAAGTAGAAAATGATTTTGCTTACAAAGTTTTCTCCACTATAGACGATAACAATGTTCTCATCTATATTATATTCCGCATGAATGATATCTGGTAGTTCTATCTTTATTACACAACCATCCCACTCCCATGTGACCATCTGTTCACTGTAATCGATTCTCATCATCCTTCTCCTACTCTAACTCAGATAAATTCGATCAGAACTGTTTGCTCAGTCATCATGGAGTTCACTTCCTCGACAAGTTTATCTATCTCGTTCTGTGTGATAGGAATGTGGTTGTAAGGTGGCTCCCAATTCTGTATGCTTGACCTATATACAGTAAAACTTCCATCGGTCAATAATTCACCCTCTGCTTTTAAAACATAACCATTTTCATAGTCAAATGTGATGATAGACCTTGTACCAGAAATTTTCATTTTTCTTCCTTTTCTTATATCCCTTTCAGACTAAACTTGTATAGCACTCATAATCTTTTTTATTTAGTGTTCAAAGATGATAGAACTACCTTAAAAATCAATGTTAACGTTTTCCACTATTATACCATACAAGAACTTTTCCCAAGATCCATCCTTGCATAAACCAAACCAAAAAACACTGAATCTTCAGTGTTTTCTTTCTACTTCTGTCCCCTGCCGGAATCGAACCAGCAACTACTCCTTAGGAGGGAGTTGTTATATCCATTGAACTAAGGGGACCTATAAAAAAAGAAGCGAGATCACTCCCGCCTCCTTATTCGTCTTAACGACGGATTTCTTAATACGAGCTGCTTTACCTTGCAATGCACGAAGGTAGTACAATTTCGCACGACGTACTTTACCGTAACGTACTACTTCAATCTTTTCTACACGTGGAGTGTGTACTGGGAATGTACGTTCAACACCGACACCGTTAGAGATTTTACGAACAGTGTACATTTCAGTGTGTCCTTGACCTTTACGAGCGATAACAACGCCTTCAAAGATCTGGATACGTTCACGAGATCCTTCGACAACTTTCGCGTGTACACGAACAGTGTCACCAGGACGGAATGCAGGGATATCAGTACGAAGTTGACCTTCAGTCAAGCTTTGGATTAATGGATTCATTTTATTCTCCTATCTTCGTCAATCTTGAGGGCTACTCCCCCAGCGGATAAACTGTATTTTTGTGCTTCCATTACGCACAAAGTTTATAATACCAAAAGAATGTCCGTTTGTAAAGGATTATTGCAACTTTTTCGCAACTTTTTGTCCACCATAGATAGACAGGGCTGGAAAGAGCCGCGTAGCGACCAGACAGACCAGGAGAAAGGCTAGCCAATGCTGAAAACCAAAGACCTCACACCCGATCAGGATGGGGCCAATGGTCGTTGAGGTTGCTCCGGCGAAGACTGCTGCATAGCCTAAGGCGGCTACCAGATAAACCGGAAGTCCAAGGAAAGGAGCTAGCCAGACACCTAGACTTGCCCCAATAGAAAAGAGCGGGGTCACTTCTCCTCCCTTATAGCCTGCCGCTATGGTCGTTACCGTAAAGAGGAGCTTGAGGATCCAGTCTGCTCCAGTGATCAAGCTCTTCCCATCAGTTCCCGCAAAACTTTGGGAGATCAGGTTGGTCCCCAGTCCTGTGTAGCGACCTGTCCCAATCAGATACAAGAGGACACTTAGACCGAGACCGACCACTCCAATCCGCACATAGGGATTGGCAAAGGTCTTGGCAAAGCTAGTTTTTAACCGCCCCAACAGATAGGCAAAGAGCTTACCTGTCAGACCAAAGATGACTCCTAAGACCAGCAACTGCAAGAATACGTGAGGCGATAGGGAGAGCTTGTCTGAAATGACCTGGGTGAACTTCTCTAGCCCCAAGGTGTGAGAGGTCCAGCTAGCGACAAAGGCTGCGATGGTAGCAGGATAGAGAGCCCGCCACTCCAGTCTTCCAACCACTAAGACCTCCATAGCAAAGAAAATAGCGGCTAGAGGCGTCTGAAAGAGTCCACCGAAGCCAGCTGCCATCCCAGTAACCAAATAGATCCGTGAAGCGTCTGGGCCAAGTCCCTCTCTTCGTAGAGCATGGGCCACTGTCCCACCGAGCTGGACCGCCACTCCTTCGCGACCTGCTGACCCACCAAAGAGATGCGTCATCCAGGTTGAAAGAATAGTCAAAGGGATCAAGCGCTTGGGAATGTCTTTCTCCCTTCCCTCACCCACTTCAAAGAGGAGCTCCATCCCTTTTTGACTCTTGCCCCCATAGGTGCGATTGAGATAGGTAATCAAGATACCTGCTAGAGCCAGAAAGGGTAAGAGATAGAGGAGATAGTCTGTACGAACTTCTCCAATCCCGATCAAGACACGGCCAAAGAGGGTATCAATTACTCCAACGATTGCCCCGATCATGAGGCATCTAGGGTATACACTAAGGTTCTTTTAATCATCGTCATCTCAGCACCCTAGTCCGCATCTAACTGATCGGCCTGGTAGCCTCTGGAGCGCTTCATCAAGTCCCGATAAGTAGCAAGGATGGTTTCTTCATAGCGTTTTTCCTGGACCAAGCTGGCTACATTGGCTAAGACTTCTTCCTCTCTGGCCCGGTCCAAGACAGGGTTTTGATGGGTTTCTTTGTAGCGAATGACATCTTCCACACAGTGCATCCGGCGTTCTAACAGACGGACCAATTCTTTATCAATACTGTCAATCTCTTGGCGAATCTTCTCTAGTTCCATACACTGGCCTCCTTACTTTTTGCTACCCATTTTATCAAAAATCGGGCAATCTTACTAGCCCTATCCAGCTATTGAAGGTTTTCATCCATAAAAAAAGTGCCTGCCACATGCAAACACCTTTCTTAGCTATAGATTAGCCTACTTTTGCTACGACTTCTTCTGCAAAAGCTTCTAATTTTTCAATATCTTCATCTTCAGCTGACAAGTCTACCTTGACGCACTCAGAACCTTTAACCGCACCAGTCGCTGCAAAGACACGATCAAAGTCATCGACTGCCTTACAGAACTCGTCGTAGAAGGTATCACCGGATCCGACAACACCGTAGATCTTACCATTCAAGTCAAGACCAGCTAAGTCTTCATAAAAGTCTACGATTTCATCAGGAAGCTCACCATCACCGTAGGTATAGGTCGCTACGACTGCAATATCAGCTTCAAGAAAGTCCTCTGCGTCTACTGTTGTACATTCGTCGACTTCTACTTCGACACCAAGATCACGAAACTTATCTGCTACGATATCAGCAATCTCTTCTGTATTTCCTGTCATACTTGCAAAAACAATCTTTGCTAATGTCATAATTCCCTCCAAATAATAATCTTATGACATTATACCACTTTCGCGCGCATTTTGCATAGGGAAGTACTGGGAGCCTGGCATTGTTCGGAAATTGTCCACCTGAGGCTAGACAACCTTTTTCTTTTCCAAATGCCCTCCTTATGCTAAAATTGAAAGAGAATTAAATGAGGTACTATATGCAGATTACACAGGACATTTTAGAGAAAATCAACCACTACGATACCATTATCCTTCACCGTCATATGAATCCGGATCCAGACGCGATTGGAAGCCAGGTCGGTCTGAAAGAGATCATCCAGATCAACTTCCCAGACAAAAGAGTCCTAGCTACCGGCTTTAACGAGCCGACTCTTGCTTGGATGGCTAGCATGGATACTGTCACAGATGATGACTATGCAGGTGCCCTGGTCATTGTCTGCGATACTGCTAACACCCCTCGCATCGATGACAAACGCTACACAAGCGGCGATTTTCTAATCAAGATCGACCACCATCCAAACGACGATGCCTACGGAGATCTCCTCTGGGTAGATACAGATTCAAGCTCTACCAGCGAGCTTATTACCCTCTTTGCTCTTGAACAACAGCTTGAGATCAGTCCAGAAGCAGCCCGTCTCCTCTATGCTGGTATTGTAGGAGACACTGGACGCTTTCTCTACCCTTCGACGACCAGCCGGACTTTCGAGATGGTTGCCCACCTTCGTAGCTTTGACTTTGACTTTGCAGGTCTTTCTCGTCAGATGGACAGCATGAGCTCTAAGATTGCCAAGCTTCAAGGCTATGTCTATGACCATCTCGAAATCGATGAAAATGGAGCTAGTCGCGTGACCCTGACCCAAGAGCTCCTCAAGCACTACCAAATCACAGATGCCGAGACTGCTGCGATCGTCTCAGCACCTGGTCGTATCGAAGACGTCAGCGTCTGGGCCATCTTTGTCGAGCAAGCAGATGGCCACTACCGCGTCCGTATGAGAAGTAAGGCTCTGGTGATCAACGAGATTGCCAAACGCCACGACGGTGGAGGCCACCCCCTCGCCAGTGGAGCCAATTCTTATTCCTTAGAAGAAAACGAGCAAATCTATCGGGAACTACAGGAAGTTGCCAAGGCCAAATAGTTAATGAAAATCAAGCAAGCAGGTCAGTTGTTTCTAGTGGAGACGACTGACTTTTTTCATTTTGAACAAAAAACGAATGAATCTTAATAAAATTTAGAAAAATGTGAACAATTTCTTCAAACTCCATTCCAGTTTGAGCTTATTTATGTTATAATAATCACAAAAAAAGGAGACCTTTTATGCATAAGCATCGTATTTTTATCATTGCTGCATCTGCAGTTGCAATTTTAGGAAGTTTTTTACCTTGGGCCTCAGCTTCAGCTGGAGCATTGGGTAGCATGACTGTCAGTGGTACTCAAGGAGATGGATGGTTCATCATCGTCCTATCTATTGGGGCCATCGTCCTAGCTTGCCTTTCAAACATTACTTCACCTATGAACAAAATTTTTCCATCGGTGTTATCGTTATCGGTGTACTCGAATCCATCTTAACTCTCGTTAATATGATTAATGTCGGAAAATATGCTATTAACTTTGGTGACTATGGTGTTTCTATTGGATTTGGTTTGATTCTTGCTGTTCTTGCAAGTATCGCTACTGTTATCACAGGACTCCTTGCCATGTCTGGTGGTAAAATCACTAAAGGAACATTCCAAGAACTTGCATCAACAGGTAAAGGTTTTGCTCAGTCTGTTGCATCATCTGTCCAATCACCTCAACAACCAGGTCAACCTGGACAACAACAATGGCAACAACCACAACAAGGGTTTGGACATCCTGCTCCAGGACAAGGATTCCAACAAGCGCCTCAACAGCCGCAACAAGGCTTCCAACAAGCACCTCAACAACCGCAACAAGGATTCCAACAAGCACCTCAACAACCGCAACAAGGCTTCCAACAAGCACCTCAACAGCCTCAACAAGGGTTCCAACAAGCACCTCAACAACCGCAACAAGGGTTCCAACAAGCACCTCAACAGCCTCAACAAGGGTTCCAACAAGCACCTCAACAACCGCAACAAGGATTACAACAAGCACCTCAACAACCGCAACAAGGATTCCAACAAGCACCTCAACAGCCTCAACAAGGGTTCCAACAAGCACCTCAACAGCCTCAACAAGGGTCCCAACAAGCGCCTCAACAACCGCAATCTGGTTTCCAACAAGCGCCTCAACAGCCTCAACCAGGTTTCCAACAAGCGCCTCAGCAGCCTTGGCAACCTCAACAACCTCAACAAGCAGAACAACCTGAACAGCCAACTACTGAACCTGGTCAAGAATAAAAAGATTTCTATTGATCTTGCATGTCTAACATTTCCTTTCTAGGACTGTTAAACAGAGTGGGAAAAGCTTACCTATCAGGATGAGCTTCTCCCACTTTTTTTCTTTATAAAATGCGAAAAATTTGGTAAAAATCCTTGCCAAACTCTTTTGTTTTTGATAAACTAGCTTAGTAACAATCTATGGCTCGGAAAGAGACCATGGCAGAAAGGAATTATTGCAAAATGAAAAAAGATATCCATCCAGAATATCGCCCTGTTGTCTTCATAGACACTACTACTGGTTATAAGTTCCTTAGTGGTTCAACTAAGTACTCTAACGAGACTGTTGAATTCGAAGGTGAAACTTACCCATTGATCCGTGTTGAAATTTCATCAGACTCACACCCATTCTACACTGGACGTCAAAAGTTCACTCAAGCAGATGGACGTGTGGATCGTTTCAACAAAAAATACGGTCTCAAATAAGAAACCAATCAAAACCACTTCCACTTGGCAGTGGTTTTTTCTTGTCCTTCTCAGCACTAAAATACCGCCCCTTCAGGCTTCCTGAAAGAGCGGTTTTCTTGTTATTCGTAGTCGCCACCGGTAAAGTTGAAGTATTCTTCTAAGCTTTTTCCTGATGCTGCGACATCTTTTGCATCTTCTCCGATATAGCGAAGGTGCCAGCTTTCAGGCATGTAACCTGTGCTCGCTTCTTTTCCTTCTTGATAGCGGACGATAAAGCCATACTTGGCTGCATTCTTGAGCAACCATTTGCTTGCCCCTGCTTCTTGGACCAGATTGCCACTGTTATCAATGAGGTCAAATGCTAGACCTGTCTGGTGCTCACTATAGCCAGGACGAGCTGAGTAGCGATCTGCTGCAGCTGCACCGTCTTGATTGACATAGCTTTGGTAGAGATCAACCTGGGTCTCATAACTGCGGAAGCCACTGTACTGATCGCTGATTGCATAGCCTTCAGCCTGCATGGCAGCAATCAACTCGTGCAAGGCCGCAACAGCTGTTGGATCCTCGCCTGGATTGTAGTCTGCAGCTAAGGGGTAGTGCTTGTTGGCGATGACGATATCCCCAGACTTCCCTTGGACACTGTAATAAGAGCCATTGAAGGAAACACCTTTGTCCACCGTGACTTCGCCTGCCTTATTCGTTGACTTATTTCTATCAACAGACGAACTTGCTTCAGATGATCTTCTTTCTTTTCTAGTCGATGACTGCTCGACTTGCTTACTGGAAGCAGGCTCATTTGTTCCGAGTTCTTTGATTCGTTCTGTTGGCCACAAGCTCCCAGGCTCAATATGAGAAGACCTGCAAGCGTCAATTTTTTCATGCTTAATTTCATCATTAATCTCCTAATTGCCAGCTGTGACCGTAATAGCCGTAATCACGTAAGTATCCCCTACTGGTTTTAGAGTATAGGTCTTGTCCTTGCTACTCTGGCTATCTTTTCGGCTGGTCACATAGTGTACAGTATATTCTTCATGGGTTTTCACGATTATCATTCCGTTCTCTTCGGTAACGCTGAGAACGTTGAAAACACCTGGTGTATAGTAGTCAATTTCAGCCTTCTTGACGCCTCCACCTGTTGTCCACTCCACCATTTCCTTGTAGGCGTCACTTGAAGTGTCATAGTACTTGGAGTAGGTGTTGGATCTACTTGAGACAGATGAGAAGACATCTGTGCGGTAGTCTTGAAGGAAGGAGGTTACAGAGGCCTTTCTCTTCAGCCTTCTTAGCTTCTTCTTCCTTAGCTTTACGAGCTGTCTCAGCATCTTTCAATCGTTTAATCACATCTTTAGAAAGTTTCAAAGTGATGACTTCATCATCATCTGAAGTTTCTCCAATAGTGACTTTTGCCTTTTCAGTTGTATAGCTCTCACCATTCAAGTTAAAGACAGCGTGAACTTCTATTTCTTGATGGGCCACTACATCAACTTCAAATAAGGTGCTTGTGCCGACTTCCTTACCATTCACTGCAACCTTGATATCCGTTGGATTGCTGACTTCTTCTGGGAATTCAACCTCAAGAAGACGTTTCTCCGAATTAAAAGTCAAGTCCAGCTTATTTTTAGAGGCCTGAGCCGGATCTAACTTCACACCACTAGAGATTTTTCCAACTTCAGTCTTCCCATCTAGTTGCATGTCTCGTGAAGCAAAGTGAACCTTTCCAAGCTTGGTCGTTTGGTTCTTCTTGAGCATTGTCGACTCTTTTTCGCTGGTCTTAAGCTTGGCATCATCTAGATTCGTAGTTGCTGTGACTTCAAGTGGATAAGTCGTAATGCGGTATTCTTGGAAGATACCGAATTTCTTATTCGCTTTCTCAATTCCAATCAGCAGATTCTGTTTTTTATCCTTGACAATACCTGTTTTTGAAGACTGGGCGATATGATCTAATTCGTAAATGACATCGATCTTCTGAGCAGTCATGTAGTCAAGCAAACCTTGAGCTTCTTCCTTGGTCCACTTATCCTTTTCACTAGAAAGAATGCTAGCTACTTCTCGATAATCCTTATGTTCAATAGCCGTAACCAATTTATCTACTGTAACCTGTGGGCCGGTTGTTGACGAGAAGTAATAACCTAGACCAGACAAAATCAAGACCAATAAACCAAGTAGACTAAAGAGAAAGACTTTCTTTTTCTTATCCTTTTTCTTGCCTTTCTTAACAGAGTCCTCTTGTTCGAGCGCGTTTGCTGTCACTATTGTTTCAACTGGCTGGGGCAGGATTTCTGGTGCCTCTGATGAGCTTGTAACTGGGGCCAAGACATGTGTTGTTTGATTGTCCTCTTCAAACTCAACTGAAGGAGCAGGTACTTCAACGATTTCAAAATTCTGACTTCGTGCAGCTTCAATCTCTTCAGAAACTGGTGATCGTCCATAAAGAGTAACGAAGCGCTCTTCCCAAGCCTGTTGGAGAGGATTTACAACCTCTTCTACCGGTTCCTGGTTTCCTAGTCCTGTAGGTTCCGTTAGTACCTGATCAATCGCCACTCCTGCAATCGATTTGATTGCCTTAAAATCAAAGCCAGTCTCTCTTCCTGCAATAAATTCTTCAGCAGTCGGTTTACGACCGATTACTTTTTCAAATAATTCTACCCATTTCATTTGCATGAATCTTTTCTCCCTCACTATAAAATAGGGAAAGTGGATCTCCCACCTTCCATTTCATGGTATATCTAGAATCTAAAGTTTGAGAAACTTGGAGTATTTGGAATAAAACCTGCAGCTACTTGTTCTAAAATACGAGCATTCACATAAAGGACAAAGATTGCAATGAGAAACACGATTATAGATGATGCCACCAAAAGCAAAAATCTGTCAGCTTTTAAGCTTGATTTGTTCAAACCTAGGTGAACTATATAGCAAGTCCCAACAAAGAATAATAAGAAAATGAGGTAGTTTACTAATCCATAAAATTCATAAACTTTAATAAGTCCTGTTAAGAAAGCAAGCAGAGCAAGTGGTAAATTGTAGACGGATAAGCGTCCAAACTCTTCAAATGAGCGACCATAACTATATTCCTTGTCTTGAAGAACCACGCGACGGACAAAGAATCCTGTTACTTGGAAAGCATAAATAGTAAAGAACATTGAAATCAATGTTAACATAAAGGCACGGAAGTCCATTCCATATCCGCCTGTAAAACCACTAGCTGTGAAAAAAGTTGCCAAGGTCAAGACAAAAGCTGTCAAGACATAGTGCAAAATTCCATTGAGAGCTTTTGTATTATACTCTACTGATGGACGTTTCAAGGCTGAAAGGAACCAATTCCAATAACCACCAACAGCTATACCAAATTGACTTGGTTGTGAATAATAAGATTGACCTGGTTGAGGTTGACCTGGATAAGGTGCTTGTTGGAATCCTTGACCTGGAGCTTGACCTGGAGCTGGTTGACCAAATCCTGGTTGTGGCTGTTGTTGAGGCGCTTGTTGGAAGCTATTTGGTTGAGCACCAAAGGCTGGCGCTTCTGGCGCAGCATTGAACTGTGGCGCTTCTTGTACTGGTTCTTCAGGCGCAGCAGTATATTGTGGCGCTTCTTGCACTGGTGCTTCTGGGGCAGCAGCAAATTGTGGCGCTTCTTGCACCGGTGCTTCTGGGGCAGCAGAGAATTGTGGTGCTTTTGGAGCAGCAGCGAATTGTGGTGCTTCTTGCACTGGCGCTTCTGGGGCAGCAACGAATTGTGGCGCTTCTTGGACTGGTGCTTCTGGGGCAGCAGCGAATTGTGGTACTTCTGGAGCTGGTGCTTCTGGGGCAGCAGCAAAGCCAGCGTTTGCTTGCTCTGGAGCTACTGGAGCCCCTACAAATTGTGAAGCCTCTTGCGCTGCTTGTTCTTCTTGAAACTCACCCGCAGCCAATGCTTGAGCAATCTCTGCTTCAGTTGCTGAACGACCGTTCACAGCTTCAAAGTAATCAAGCCAATCCTGTTTGATCATAAAATAATCTCCTTATAAAACAAAATACAGATATATTATATAAAAATTTCCACTAGAATTCAATGTTCTACCCGAATTCACAAGCTAGGATATCCCAGCTATTCCAATGCATCCATGCCACCTTGGACGTTGGTCACGTCATAGCCCGCTTCTTCCAAAAATTGACAGGCACGGGCCGAGCGCCGACCAGACTTGCAGATGACATAATAGGCTTGGTCTTTGTTCAGCTCTGAATAGCGTTCTGCCAGTACCGATAAAGGTAGTAAGGTCACTCCGTCCAGATGGAGGGCATCATATTCCTCCTGCTCACGGACATCGAGGACTTGGATTTCTCCTGCCTGGTACTTTGCTACAAAGTCATTAAATGGAATTTCTTTCATGATTTCTCCTTTTTGACGCCACTATGGCAAGGTTAGTATTTCATAGTTAAAGTCAATGGACTCTAAAAAGCGGAATAGGTCTTTGGTTTTGATAAAGATAGTCTTTTCATTGGTGTTCGGATGGAAGGTCATGATCTCCTCTGATACAATATCCTGATCAAAATAGACGAGAATATCTTTTTCTTCATTGTTTAACAGGCCAAATGGGGATACTGTCCCTGCTGGTAATTGCATTTTTTCAGCTAGCGATTCAGCTGAAGCCATGCGGATCCGATTGGCTCCTACTTGCTCTTTGAAATCATCCATGTCCAAGGGTTTCTGATCATCCATGATGAGCAAATAGTACTGGGTTTTCTTCTTGTTGGTCAAAAACATAGACTTGGTCCGGACCCCTTCTAAGCCTTCAATATAAGAATCCGCCTGCTCAGTCGTGAATGCAGGAGGGTGTTCCACCACATCAAATTCAATCCCGAGTTCATCTAGTTTGTCTTTGACTTTTTGATATGCATCCATGGCAATACCTCCTATTGTGGTTATCACTCATTATTCTTTTTGAACTCTCTTAAAATCTGCTGAACCCGAGCCTGGAGATCAGGTACTACTTCTGCCTCAAACCAGGGGTTCTTGGCCATCCAGATCTGATTGCGGGGAGAAGGGTGGACCAGAGGGAAATAATCTGGCAGATAGTCCTTGTACCGACGCACCCGCTCTGTTACCTTGCCACTAACCTTCTCATGAAGATAGTAAGCTTGGGCGTACTGGCCGATCAAGAGGGTGAGCTCAATATCCGGACACTCCTTGAGGAGTTGAGGATGCCACTTTTCCGCAAAGCCTTTGCGAGGTGGCAGGTCCCCTGACTTGCCATGCCCTGGGAAATAAAAGTCCATGGGAATGACCGCAAATAGTCCCGAATGATAGAAGGTCTCCTCATCGACTCCTAACCACTCCCTAAGACGGTCTCCACTCTTGTCCTTCCAATAGAGGCCTGCTTCTTGGGTCTTGAGACCAGGCGCTTGGCCAATAATATTGATCCGAGCAGTCTTTGGTGCCGCAAATAAGGGCTCGATCCCTTTATCCGTATAGTCTTTGTTTGTGGATCGGCCATGATGGCCTCTTTTATCCGCTTTAGTTGATCCATTTCTCCTCCTCTAAGCAAAAACTCAGCCAGCAAGTGCCGACTGAGTAGCGTCTTATTTGATGAGTTCGTAGATGGCTTCTGCGTAGATTGCAGCTGCACGGTAGAGATCTTCTACATCCGCAAATTCATTGGCTTGGTGCATAGTGTTCACATAGTCTGGGAACATGGCACCAAAGGCAACCCCACGTTTCAATAGACGACCAAAAGTTCCGCCACCGATTACTTGCTCATGACCTTTCAGTCCGGTTTGTTTTTCATAGACACGCAAAAGCGTTGAGACCAATTCATCTTCCATTGGAACATAGTGAGGGGTGTGGCCGTGGGCAGACAAGCTGACGGACGCCACTCCTTCTACTTTTTCAAGTCCAGCTTTGATGGTTTCTGGATCTGTTCCTTTAGGGTAACGAATGTTCAAGGCAATGGTGTTATCTGAGCTGTTTTCGTCGAAGTTGAAGACACCCGCATTCATGCTGAGAGCCCCCATCTTCTCATCTGTATGGGCAATGCCAAGTTTCTCACCAGCAAAGTCTTCATGAAGAAGAGATGCTGACACTTGCAAGTATGCTTTGGCATCTCCACCGAAGTCGAACTGGTTCAAGAAGAGAGCCAAATAAGTTGCTCCATTGATTCCAGCTTCTGGAGTAGAGCCATGGGCAGATTTCCCGATAATGGTAACTTTAAATTTACCGTCATCCTCTGTTGCCACTTCATAACGAAGTTGGTGTTCATTGGCATAGGCCTCCAAGAGACTAGCTAGATCTGGTAATTGGCCAGAAACGACTGCTGTCGCTGATTCTGGTACCATGTTTTCACGAAGGCCACCGGTGAAGCTATGAAGATGCGCTTGACCTGTGTTTTTGACCACCGAAGTGAAGGTACTCAGTAATGTTTCCTTTTTTTCTCCGTTGATGATTGGGAATTCCGCATCTGGAGAGAAGCCAAAGTCTGGATCAGGAAGACCGACATGTTTGAAATAGTAGTCCATATCGCCCCAGCCAGATTCTTCATCTGTACCGACCACGAAGCGCACGCGCTTAGAAACTGGTAATCCGAGATCCTTGATAATCTTCAAACCGTAGTAACAAGCTACTGTAGGCCCCTTGTCATCTGATGAACCACGCGCATAGAGCTTGCCATCGATAATCTCAGGTTTATAAGGATCTGTATTCCAGCCACTACCTGCAGGTACCACGTCCATGTGGGCAAAGATCCCGAGCTCTTCTTCCCCTTGTCCGAAGGTGAAGTGACCAGCATAGTTGTCCACGTTGGTTGTTTCGTAGCCATCACGCTTAGCAATTTCCAAGAATTTCTCAAGAGCTTTAACGGGTCCAGGTCCATAAGGGTGAGTCTCATCTGCTTGGCTGTCATCCCGTTCTGAGTTGATTTCCAAGAGGCTGAAAAGGTCAGCCATCATTTCTTCGCGGCGTTTTTCTACTTCTGCTTTAAAGTCAATCGTTGTCATGCATTCCTCCGTTATTTCGATTTAAATTGAATACTCCAGAATCCCTTCAGCGACTGCCAAAGGATTCTAGAAAACCGGACTTGTATCGTACGAGACGAGGACCATCCGGTTCTTTCTGTTGTTATTAGCGTTTTTCGATGATTTCGTCTACTGGCAAGCGGTAGCTAGGTTCTACCTTCTCTGCTGCGTAACCAACCGTGATCAAGAGTTCTGGACGGAAACGCTCTTCGATTTCCAAGACTTCGTTGACTTTGATTTGTCAAAGCCAAGGATGATGTTTGAGCCGATCCCTTGGTCCGTCAAGGCCAATACCAGGTTCATTGCGACCAATCCAGCATTCAATGCCAAGTAATCGCTAATCTGTTGTTCATTGTAGCGAGCATATTCTGCAGGTAGGTTTTGCATGAAGTATTGCAACTGCTCCTCTGAGAAGTTCTGGACCCCACCGACACGAGCAATCTTCCGAGCCCGACGTTGCAAATCGGTATCCGTAAAGAGAGCGATGGTCACAGGTGCTTCCATGACTTGGTCATAGTTCCCACCATAGGCTAGTTTAGCCAATTCCGCATTTTTCTGACGAACGACCACGAATTTCCATGGTTGGCTATTGTGCGCACTTGGTGCCAAGGTCGCAATTTCAATAGCTGTCCGCACATCTTTTGGATCGACCGGCTGGTCTGTGAAATGCTTGATCGCATGACGTTTTTTGTTGAGTTCTAGGAATTTCATAGTCAACTTCCTTTTCTAATTCTATTACCTCTATTTTAACACAAAATGAAAGAGCTTGCAGAGTTTTTTCATTGAGGACCCTGTTTCATTTTCCACTAGGCCACTCTCACTTCTACGGGTTCAGATTATTCCGACGCAGGACTTTCTTTTTCAAAGAACTGGCCACTAGAGTCTTGGATTTTGTTGATGATATCATCGTAGTGAGAATTTCTTTCTTCCTCATAGAGATTGTTAATTTCTTGATAGTTCAACGGATTTTCGACCTTGGGCTCTGGCTTGCGACTGAGGAAATCAAGAGTCCCTAGAAGAAGTAAGATTAGGATCACTAAAGAGGTCCAGCCAGTTTCCTTCTTAGGTAGCCGAACTCCCTTGGTCGAAAGAGATTTCCAACTTGGGGATTGAGGCAAGAGCTCATAGATTCTCTTTTGAGTCGGAAAGAGGGTCAACAATGCATACAAGGTCAGAAAGAGAAATGAAAAACTATGGACAGAAATCCAACTATACTTAATTTTCATCTTAAAGGCCTTATAACCAGCTCCCCCCATATACATTTCTAGGGCGAAGACGGCGATCATCAAAAGACAGAAAATCAGGAATTGGCCTTTCCATAGTTTTCTTAATCCTAAAAACTCTTTTTTGAGCGCCTCTTCTTTGTCCTTAGCTTGGTCTACTTCTATCAGAGCTTGGGTGCTTGGTTTTACTTTACTATTGCTTTCAGTTGACCCTACTTTCGCTTCAACTGGTTCTACCTGTCTAGCAAAATAGGCCTCCGCTTCTCTGATGACTTTGCTAAGGTTTTCCTCCACCAGCAGATAAGGAAAACCATTGATCATCCAATTGTCTTTCTTATCTGGTTTATCTGGCTTCATAACACGAAGAGCAAAGTGTCGTCCAACCAAGCTAATTGAAAATATCGCATCATAATATTCAGATCGAACTGAAAAATCAATGCCATAAACAGTCTGATCCTCGGTCAGTTTTTTCGTTTCCATAAAGGAAACGTCCTTTGTAAACGTCGATCGGATTATCTCTTGTACTTGAGAAATATTCTCTTCAACGGTGGCAGGATCAAGGGGGAGTGTTAAAGCAGAAAACGTATCAGTGGAAGTATTCCCTTCTAGACTATCTTTAAACCAATCCAAGAAAGAAGTCATATTGGATACGGTTAGATCAATAGACTGATGGATTGGAAATGCTTGGTCATCTATACTAGAAGGCATGGGGTCTATCTCTTCAAGGACAAACTGCTGACCCGCTATCTCAAAGCTAAAAAAAGCTGGATAATGAGGCAACAAACAAGTAAAGACAACCCTAAAGGGTTCATTCTTTTCGAAGGGTCTTCTCCAGAAGTCTATTATTGCTATTCCCTCAAAGGTCGATTCTATCATTCTTTTAAGGAGGAAACGCTTTTTTAAGAGATTATCAGGAGTCAGTGTTTCAGAAAACATAAGGCCAGGTTGATCCAGATAAGCTTTGATCTTTCCAAAGCTATCCCTAAAACGATCTCGATCATACAAAAACTCCATTCCGAATCTTTCAGGCCCCCAAAGGAGTGATACATCGTTACCTTCAACCAACATATTTATTGTTGTCTTATATTCTTCAAGATGAATCTCAAGAATAAAAGTCGGACCATAAGCACTCCGGGCTGTCGTTTCTATGTCTACAATTTCGAAATGCTCACCAAAAACATGTTGAAGGGCTTGTCGGATATCATTTACCACAAGCTCTCTATGCTGATCAACAGTTAAACCCATTTCTTTATTACTTACCCCTTATGCGTTTTTATAGACTCAAGGAAAGCATTAACCTCCTTTAGATAGTCGTGTTGTTCAATCAAAGAAGTTAGAAGCTCGATGTTATGACCCCGATAGTTATCCTCGCGTCTCAGTTCTTCGTACATCTCAATAAAAGGAAGGCCCTTGTCCTTAGCATCTTGGAGCTCTGCTTCATAGTCATAGGCCACCTTCCGAAAGTGCAGGTTGGTCACCCCATCTGCCTCGACATCGATCAGAGCATACTGGGCCCTGTGATTTTGAATTGGTTCCCAGTCGAAATAAGGCATGCCAATAGTCCCCGGATTGAGGATCTGCTGACCCTGACTGCCATAGCGAAGCAACTGCTTGTGAACATGACCGTAAATCGCCATATCCGTATGGTCATCGAGCAATTGGTCAAAGTTCTCCGTCGCATTTGCTGGACGCAAGTCTCCACCGTAATTCTTTTCTGGCAAATTGTGGGTCAGTGAAAAACGAATACCATTGACCTCCTTCTTTTCTACCAAGGGAAGGGAACGAAGCCAATCTATCCGCTTAGGATCTAGTCCTTCCATGAGGTACTGAGTGAGGCGAAGAAGTTGGATCTCCTGCGGATCCTCAAGCCCGTACTCGCCATCTAAAGCCTCTAGGACACAATCGTCCCAATTTCCACGAACAGCAGCTGTAATCGGAATCGCATCTAGCAATTCAAAAAGGTCATCTCTTCCAGGTCCCGGTAGCAAAATGTCCCCTAAAAGCCAGTATTCCGTCGCACCTAGAGCACGCGCATCCGCAATTACTGTCTCCAGAGCTGTCGTATCTCCGTGGATATCAGATAAATAGCGATTCGATGGTTCATTATAAACTCCTTATGATTGGTATGGTTCAGAATCCTCCGCCACTTCCATCAAGGTACTTGCTTCTTCCTGCTTTCCTTGATGGAGCTTGGCTTGCACTGCCTCCGCGACTGCTCGTGGGATGCCGACCGTGACGATCTCATCCACAGTGGCCTCTTTGATCTTGGTCAGTGACTTGAAATGTTTCATCAGCAACTGCTTGCGTTTTGGTCCCAAGCCTTCGATGCCGTCCAGCTGAGAAGAGAAGGAATTCTTGGACCGGAGCTGGCGGTGGAAGGTGATGGCGAAACGGTGGACCTCATCCTGGATCCGTTGCAGGAGGAAAAATTCCTGCGAGGTTCGAGAGAGTTCGATGACTTGGAGAGGATCACCGAAAAGCAATTCATGGGTTTGGTGCTTGTCATTCTTTTGTAGGCCCGCAATAGGAATATCCAGCCCTAACTCGTCTTGGATCACTTGCTTAGCGATATTGACCTGGCCCTGACCCCCATCGATGACGATCAGATCTGGTGGTGTCAGGCTATCCCGCATAACCCGGCTATAGCGTCTGCGAATGACTTCCCGCATGCTGGCATAGTCATCTGGTCCAACAACGGTCTTGATCTTGTACTTGCGATAGTCCTTTTTGCTTGGCTTCCCATTGACAAAGACCACCATGGCTGAGACTGGACTGGTCCCCATGATGTTGGAGTTGTCAAAAGATTCAATGCGCACAGGAGTTGGAATTTGCAGAAGTTTTCCAAGGTTTTCAATAGCACCTTGGGTCTTTTCCATGGATTTTTCAAGGAGATTGAACTTCTGCTCCAGACTGACACGCGCATTCTTGATGGCCAGATTGACCAACTGCTTCTTCTCCCCACGCTGGGGCTTGAGGACCTTGGTATCCACTAGGGCCTTGACCGCTTCCTCATCGATATCTTGAGGAATCAGGATTTCATTAGGAATCAGGTGAGATTTCTCCTGGTAAAACTGCCCCACATAGGTCAAGAAATCCTCGTCCGGATCATTGTAGTAAGGGAAGAGATTGACGTCACGCTCGATCAGCTTGCCCTGACGGACAAAGAAGACCTGCACACACATCCAGCCCTTGTCCACGTAGTAGCCAAAAACATCCCGGTTCTGCAAATCCTTAGCCATGACTCGCTGTTTGGTCCGTAGTGTCCCAATGGCCTGGATCAGATCGCGATACTCGGCTGCCCGCTCGAATTCCATGTTTTGCGCAGCGGTAGTCATTTTGAGCTTGAGCTCATCGATAATCTTGTCATCCTGCCCCTTGAGGAAATCAGAGACCTCCTGGGCCATGCCCTTGAAATAAGCCTCGTCCTTGTGGCAGACTGTGTGAGCCATACACTGCCCTAAATGGTAGTAAAAGCAGACCTTGGAAGGCGGATTAGTACACTTGCGGAAAGGGAAAATACGATCCAAAAGCCGTTTGATCTCATTGGCAGCTCCCACATCCGGATAGGGACCGAAATAGAGGCCACCATCCTTTTTGACCTGGCGCGTGATGATGAGGCGCGGATAGCGCTCATTGGTAATCTTGATGAAGGGATAGGACTTGTCGTCCTTGAGCATGATATTGTACTTAGGCTTGTTCTCCTTGATGAGGTTGATCTCAAGAAGCAAGGCCTCAATATTGGACTCGGTGACGATAAATTCAAAATCCACAATCTCAGATACCAGGGCTTCGGTCTTTGTATCGTGGCTCCCTCTGAAATAGGACCGCACCCGATTGCGAAGATTCTTGGCCTTCCCCACATAGATGATGGTACCGTTCTTGTCTTTGTGAATGTAACAGCCCGGACTCGTCGGCAAGAGCTCGAGCTTGGATTTAATCAAGTTATTCATACTCTCTATTATAGCAAAAAGAGGGATATAAAATAATCCTTTCATGAATGGAAACAAACTATTATTTTACATAAGACAGTTAGATGTTTATAAAAAAATTGAATCTTTTATTCATTTAAGAGGATCAAAAACTTTCCGCTGTGAGAAAAATGCCTGAAACATAATTGTTTCAGGCATCGGAATTATTGAGACCTTAGGCTCAATAATTAGTCATGGAACTTCTTCGAAGTTCGCTGACGTCCGTACTCACCTAAGGAAAGTTTTTCAGAAGATTTTATCTTCAATTTGAGAGAGAGCTAAAACGATCCCTCTTGATATTAATAGCCTCTTAGGTAAGGAAGTAAGGACATAAGAGTTGTCCCAAGGACCAAGACCCAGAACCAGAAGGAATACATGCTTCTTTGGAAGACGCCTGGTGCTGGTCGGTTTTCTTGAATGTAGTGAAAAATAGCTTTTCTCTTTAAAATCAAGACGATGGTAAAGGCGATGGTTCCCCCTAAAAAGACAAGAATTTGAACCCACTCGGCTACATTCATATTGACATGCGTGCCGAGGTAATGAAGCCCTTGAGAGAGGACTAGGTTGTTAAAGATATGGTAGAAAATAGCCCACCAGATCGAATACTCGAAGGTCAAATAACCAAAGCCAAAGCCGATAATCGTCGCAAAGAACAACTGATCAAAATTGGCATGGAACATTCCAAAAGCCAAGGCTGTCATGACGATCGCAAAGACTTTTCCATACTTTTCTAAGGCTCTCAGTCCAGCTGCCCGGAATACCAATTCCTCTGTGATAGGACCGATTAGGGTCGCATAGAGCAAGAGACTCCAAGATTGGCTGAGTTGTTCAGACATGTCCTCTTGAGGCTTGAAAAAGCCCAAGGTTTCCATCATGTGGTCTAAGAGCTGAGATAAGGCACTAGAAGCCAATTGGGCAAACCCCAAGAAGGCAATGAACACTAAGAAAGTCTGCCAGGTCATCTTGCGTCCCTTTTGTCTCACATCTCCTTTAAAGAGGGATCCTTGCCGATAAAGGGCAAATAGGAGGACACCTATACTGACAGATATCAAGTAGCTAATCCCATTTCCATTGATGATTTTTCTACATACTCCTGCTTCTCTGCCATCTCCAATCCATACCGTCCAAACATAAAGAGGGTAACGGCAAAGGTCGAAATGATGCTGACAAAGACCATGACCAAGAGATAGAGGCAAACCATCCCTGAAAAGCTTCCCAAATCCTTTTTGGGATCTATAAATCGATTGAACTGTTTCATCCATTCACTCCACTAATCTACTGTTTTTCTTTTCCGACTCCACCCGTAGCACCATCCAAAAGCCCCTTCATACAAAACAAAGAAAATCAGAAAGGCATGTAGGAAATAGTCCTCCGGTAAAGCTAGAATAATCGGATCCCGATAAGGATCAAAGAGCCAGGTAGCATCTCCGACAAAGAGGACTTGGTGAAAGAGGGTAAAGAATTGATCAAAACCAATAAAGAGGGTCACTCCTCCTATGATAATCGGCAAGAGAACCATCCCACCAAATAAAGGGCGATAGAGGCCTGCGTAACCCTTACGCATCACTGTTCGAATAAATCGTATAACTACTGGCAACAAGACCAAGAACAAGACCTGGGTCAGGTGAAAGAGGTATTTGACTGCTTGGAAATGATGAAGCCCATCTGGAGAGGATGGAAAATCCGGCATTTCCAGCTTCCAGGTAAAAGGACTGGTCAAATACTGCATGAGGATTTGAAAATTCTTCTGAATGACTGCAGGAGCCAAACCGGTCCGATTCTGAATTCGTAACCAGCTAATCTCCATGGGATAGATCACCCAGGCTACTAGAATGGTCCCCAAAATCACCGTTGCTAAGAGCCAGAGGACAAAGCCCGTTACTTTTAACCGATCACGCATCGAAATCCCACTCCGCTAAGCTAGATAAGACATGCGTTGGTGGCAAGGGTAGGTCTGGCACTTCTTCTGGCTTGGTAAAGCCAGTGGTCACCAGCAAAGTAGGGATACCATTGTCGATTCCTGCTCGAATGTCGGTCAGGTAATTGTCCCCTACCATGACCACTTCTTCGCGCTCTAGTCCCAGGTGAGCGATGGCCTTATCCATGATGATGGCATTGGGCTTACCGATAAAGGTCGGCTTCACGCGCGTCGCCGCTTCAATCAGGGCATTTAAAGCACCAGCCCCTGGCATCATTCCCCGCTCTGTCGGGATATTGAGGTCTGGATTTGTCCCGATAAAATGGGCTCCCTTTTGAATAGCCAAGGTCGCAATGGAGAATTTCTCGTAGTCCACTTCCCAGTCGAGACCCACCACGACATAGGCTGGATTTACCGTATCTTCAACAAAGCCTGCCTCAGCAATGGCCTGTTTCAAGCCTACATCTCCAATGACATAGGCAGTTTCCCAAGATTCATGTCCACCATATAATCAATGGTTGCTAGTGTCGCTGTATAGATGGTATCCAGTGGCGTTTCGATATTGAACTGGCCTGCCAGCATCTCTTGAACCATTTCCGGCGTCCGGGTAGTATTGTTGGTCACAAAGAGATAGGGGATTTGACGCTCTTGCAATTCGTGGACAAAGGCTTCCCCAGCTGGGATCCGCTCCTTGCCCTTGTAGATGGTTCCATCTAAGTCAATTAAATAACCCTTATAAGTCATGGGATTCTTGGTCTCCTTTTTCACTTGCTTCCTCTGCTACTTTGTCCTGATCTTGAAACTGGCCTCCTGCTCCATACAGAAGCAAGCAAGCCCCGTATAAGGCAAATTGAAGGACCAGACCGAAGAAATTGATGCTTGCTTTTCCAGCCTGAGTAAAGAGGAAGGATGAAATCATCAAGATGACGATGGTCACCATCAAGCCACCGATCTTAGCCTGATCAATGGTGATGGTATAGACGCTGGACTCTTTTTCCTCATTGCTTTCTTTCCCTGCCTGGATAGGTTTCATAGTCTCGATGAAATCTGTCATTAAGGTCGCTGCAAGGCTGACAGTCGTACTGAAGAGGACACCTTGGGAGAGCTTATCAAAGAAGTTACTCCAGAAGCTACCCGATTGGCTGGTGATACTTAAGGAAAAGACAACGACAGGTAGGATAAAGGCTAAAATCAAATGAATCCAGACACGATACCAGCGTACATCTTCCTTGAGAAAACGAAGAAAGGCTTCAAAACTCAACCGATAGCGGACAAAACGAACCGCTTCTTCAATAAAGATATAAAAGGCTGCGACTAAGGTCAAGAAACCATCTCCCAACACATAGAGGGGATTTTTCTTACGACGAGCATAAGCAACAACCCGCCGTTGAACCTCCATCAAGTCTTCTTTTTTCTGTTTTAATCTTCGCTTTTCCATAATGTTTCCTTATCTATTTCTTCCCAAGTAATGAGGGCTTGGGCGTGGATTTGGCCTTCTGATGAGATGACATGGTTACTGATCATCCCTTCCCGCTCGACGCTAGAGGTGATCATGCCTCCAGGCAAGACTTCCTTGACATACTTGAGATGGACCCGTTTAGGGATATGCTGGGTTAGGAATTCCGCTCCCATTACTTCAAAGACCCAGTCCAAGTACTTGCTGTTGTTGACATGGCCGTTCATATCGAGATCATAGAAACGCACATGGTAGTCCTGCTCCATGGCTCCATTTAGCTCTGGATAGCGTGGACCACGGCGGATCTTCTTCTCAAATGGTGATTCATATGGCTCTGTGATCTCTTCTGGTACAGATTGGACCTTGCGGCTGTCCCGGTCCATCAAGACAAAGGTCGCTACCATCTCGACGATGGCTTCCCCCTTCTGGTCTCTGACAACAAAGGAACGGTAGCAAAAGAGACGATTGTGGGCGAGTGCTTGAGTCTCAATGGTAATTAGTTCATCAAAGACCGGTAGGCGATGAACCGTGATGTCATAGTCGGTGATGATCCAGACTAGATTGCGCTGTTCGAGCAGGTCCCTGTCACTGACACCCAGCTCCATGGACTGCATGCCTGAGACCTGCAAGGACAGGAGGATGAGCTGTGGCATCTTGATAAAGCCATTCACATCGCTCATATCAAAAGGAACTTTCATGTCATACTGATAAATTTTAGCCATCGTTTACTCCAATATAAATTTCTCTGCTACGGTATCACCAAGAAACAAACCTCTCTTGGTCATCCGAACTTGCTTGTCATCTGGAACCAAAAGGCCCTGCTCCGTCAGACTGGCCACCACTTGTCCATAGCGTTGGTCAAAGGACACACCGAATTTTTCTTCAAAACGTGCCTTGGACACACCTGTCTTTTTTTCCGTAGACCTAGGAACAACTCCTCTTCCATCTTCTCTTCCAGTGTCAGGTGTTCCTCTGTGATTCGAGCCTTACCTGCTTCAACAGCCTCTAGATAATGCCGGATAGGCCCGTGGTTCTTGTAGCGAATCCCGTCCACATAGCCAGAAGCTCCTGCTCCTAGACCATAGTATTCTGCATTATCCCAGTAGACCAGATTGTGGCGACTTTCAAAGCCAGGCTTGGAGAAATTGGAAATCTCATAATGCTCAAAGCCTGCTTTTTCCAACTCTTCAATGATGTACTCAAACATCTCTGCTTCCAACTCTTCTTTCGGTAGAGGAAGCTTGCCCCGTCTCATGCGATTCATAAAGACCGTGTGGTTCTCTAAAATCAAGCTATAGAGGCTCATATGGGGAATGTCCAGGTCGATGGCCTTAGCGACATTTTCCTTGACCTGGTCCATGGTCTGACCCGGCAGAGCATAGATTAAGTCGATGGAAATATTGTCAAAGCCAGCCTGCTTGAGGTGGCGGATATTGTCATAAATATCTTGCTCTTGGTGGCTCCGACCAATCTTCTTCAGCATTTTATTATCAAAGGTTTGGACGCCCAGAGAGACCCGATTAACCTGAGAATCTTTGAGGACAGCGATCTTATCCGGATCCAGATCTCCAGGATTGGCCTCGATGGTAAACTCCTCTACCTCCGATAGGTCCATGACCTTAGGCAATTCTGTCAAGAGATAGGCCAGTTGCTGGGCAGATAGAGCTGTCGGTGTCCCTCCACCGATGTAAAGGGTCCGGAGTTTGCCAATCTCATATGACCGAGTCTCCTGGATCAGGTGTTCCAGATAGGCATCGACCGGCTGATTTTTGATAAAAACCTTCGAAAAGTCACAATAATAACAAATCTGGGTACAAAATGGAATATGCACATAGGCAGAGGACGGTTTAGCTTGCATAACCTTTATTATACCACATTTCGCACCAAAGCCCGAGCAGAAAGGGGAGGGTAAAGTAAGGATTTCCTTGACAAGAAGGAATGAAAGGAATAGAATAAAGCTAATCACATTCGGAGGTAAGGAGATATGAACAACTAAGTTTCGTTAAATAAGATACTTTATTTAGTGGACTGCTTGTTCTATCTCTTTTTGTGTACCCTCTTGCCTATTGTCCAACATTTTGTTGGCTATATTAGGTCTTTTTCTGCTTGGGTTCCACTTGAATACAGCTCTACTAAATAAGTAGAGCTGTTTTTTGTCCCAGTAGAAAGGAATCTTATGCTAAAACTATCCCACCTTACCATCCGCCATACAAAAGATTTACGCGATTTGGTTCGTGATCTGTCCCTAACCATTCATGAGGGAGAAAAAGTTGCCATTATTGGCGAAGAAGGAAATGGAAAATCTTCCTTGCTTCATGTCCTTATGTCCCCAAAATCCCTACCAGATTATCTGACCATAGAAGGCGAAATCACCACTTCCTTTCACTCCTATGCCTATATTCCCCAGACTTTGCCGGAAGCCTTGAAGGGAAAAAGCTTAGAAGAATATTTTTTTGGAGAAGACGAGCTAGACTATGCCACCCTCTACAGACTGGCTGATCAATTGCAATTTGATAGCGACCGCTTTGCAAGCGACCAAGCTATTGGAAGTCTATCTGGAGGAGAAGCCCTCAAAGTCCAACTGCTTCACGAACTTTGCCGTCCTCATGAATTGCTATTTTTAGATGAACCTTCAAACGATCTAGATTTGGAAACCCTGGACTGGCTCCAACAGATGATCCAAACGAGCCCCCAAACCATCCTATTTATTTCCCATCATGAGGATTTTTTGACTCAGACGGCGGATACGATCATCCACCTAAGACAGATCAAACACCGCAAGGAGGCTGAAACCATTGTAGAGCACTTAGGTTATCAAGACTACAGTAGCCAGAGGGAGCAACAATTCAAGCAACAGACTCAGCAAGCTGCCAATGATCAACGAACCTACAAGAAAACAATGGAGAAGCATCGCCGCGTCCGTCAGCAAGTCGAAACTTCTTTACGAAACACTAAGGATAGCACTGCCGGACGTCTCCTTGCAAAGAAAATGAAGTCCCTGCTCTCACAAGAAAAGCGCTACGAGCGAGAATTCCAATCCATGACTTCCCAACCCTATGATGAGGAAGTCATCAATCTGCATTTCCCACCCCTCACTTCCTTGTCTCCTCAAAAACGAGTCCTTCTCTTAGATCAGGAAGAGCTCGCAATTGGTGACCGGGTCATGGTCAAGAACCTCTCCCTTACTCTTCTAGGGCAGGATAAAATAGGGATTATCGGTTCCAACGGTGTGGGCAAATCCACCTTCCTAAAAATGATATGGGAAAGTCTACAGAAGAATGAGAGCATCCGCACTGCCTATATGCCTCAAGATTACACTGAAGGCCTCCCTCTGACTCAGACACCCGTTCAATTCTTACAGCATTCAGGCGATCGCGAAGAAATCAACACCATTCAATTGCATTTAGCCTCCCTCAACTTTACCTATTCTGAAATGCATCATCCGATTTCTGAACTTTCTGGTGGCCAGCAGGGAAAACTCTTTCTCCTACAACTAGTCCTCACAAGTCCCCAATTTCTACTCTTGGACGAGCCTACTCGCAATTTTTCCCCCACTTCCCAACCAGAAATTCGACGCCTTTTCGCAGACTACCCAGGCGGACTAGTTACAGTCTCCCATGACCGGACCTTCCTCAAAGAAGTCTGCCAAAAAATCTATCGTCTGACCGAAAATGGTTTGGTAGAGATAGAGTCGCTTTAATGCAAAAAAAGATTGGCCAAAACCAATCTTTTTTTCTATTTCTTCGCTGCCTCTTGTCCCATTTCCTGTGTACGTTTGTAGGCTGCTTCCACTCCTGCAATAATGTCGCCCCGTAAGCCGACTTGTTCTAAGCGATTGACTCCTGAGATGGTAGAGCCACCTGGGCTACAAACTGCATCTCGCAAGCGGGCTGGATGCTCGCCTGTCTCTAGGACCATTTGACTAGCTCCTTGGAAGGTCTGGGCCACCATTTGCAAGGCTTGCTCTCGAGTAAGCCCTAAGCTTACTCCTGCATCTGCCATAGCTTCAATCATCTGATAGACAAAGGCTGGACCACAGCCTGCAACAGCCGTTGCAGCATCCATTAATGTTTCCTCGATTTCGTAGAGAGCCCCTGCTCCTGCTAAGAGCTGGTTGACTTGGGCTACTTGCTGGTCTGTCACTACTTGGGAGCGGGCCAGACTGAGGACCCCTTGACCGATAGCTACAGGCGTATTGGGCATGATGCGAATGAGCCCCACGCGGTCATTTAACCACACGCGCCATTTTGTCTAATTCCAGGCCTGCAGCCATGGACACCAGTAAGAGATTGGAACGTTGAGACAGGACAGTTTGGTACTCTTCTAAAAGAGGACAAATCTGGTAGGGTTTGACTCCTAGGAAGATGACCTCCGCTTCTTTAAAAGCCTCTTCAAGATCAGACGCTGTTCCCCCATACTGGCCGATAAACTCTTGCACTTTTTGAGGGGAGCGGTTGACCAAAAGCAGATCTGTAGCTGCTACTTCTTTTGCGACCGCTTTGGCCAGACTGGCTCCCATATTTCCAAGTCCGATAAATGCTACTTTCATGACTTACCTCACTTGACCATTTCCAGTAACCAGATACTTATAACTGGTCAGCTCACGCAAGCCCATAGGACCACGTGCATGCAACTTCTGGGTCGAGATGCCCATCTCACAGCCTAGGCCAAACTCTCCGCCATCTGTGAAGCGGGTCGAAGCATTGACATAAACGGCCGCCGAGTCTACCTGGTTGCTGAAGAATTCAATTGCTGTCGCATCTTCAGAGACAATGGCATCTGAATGGTGGGTACTGTGGGCTTCGATATGAGCAATGGCTTCTTCTACAGAAGGCACGACCTTCACGGCCATGACATAATCTAAGAATTCCGTATCAAAGTCAGTCTCAGAAGCTGGTGTCCCAGAAATGATTTGCTGGGCTTGAGCATCCAAGCGCATCTCCACTGGTACTGGAGCCTCGTCTACCAAGACTTTCTTCACTAGTGGCAGAAAGTCACCAGCAATAGCCTCATGCACCAAGAGGACTTCCATAGCATTGCAGACGGATGGTCGGCTGGTCTTGGCATTCTGGATGATATTGAGAGCCTTGTCTAAATCTGCCGCTTGATCGACATAGACGTGGACAATCCCTGTTCCTGTCTCAATCACAGGGACAATTGCTTGCTCTACAACTGCCTGGATCAAGCCAGCTCCCCCACGTGGAATGAGAAGGTCTAGATCCCCCTTGGCCTTCATCATGACCAGACTGCTCTCCCGACTTGTATCTTCGACCAACTGGAGGACAGCGGGATCAATGGTGGTTGCTTGCAAGCCTGTTTAAGGCGCTAACGATGGCATGGGCTGTCTGATAGGCATCCTTGCCACTGCGCAGAACAACAGCACTCCCGCTTTCAGGGCCAAGGCTGCTGCATCAGAGGTCACGTTTGGACGACTTTCATAGATAATCCCAATAACCCCCATGGCCACTCGTTTCTTCTGAATGACCAAACCGTTCTCCAGGGTCCGCTCCTCCAAGAGTTCTCCGACTGGATCGGGTAGGGCAGCCACTTGGAGAATCCCATCGGCCATGGCTTGAATGCGCTCTTCTGTCAAGAGCAGGCGATCCAGCATTACCTCCGAAATCCGGCCCTGAGCTGCTTCCATATCCAATTGATTAGCAGCCAAAATATCAGCTGTTGCGTCAACCAAGGCGTCGGCCATCGCTCTTAAGGCTTTATTTTTCTCATCACTTGTTGCAGTATTAATACTTTTTTTGGCCTGTTTAGCCAGGCGAATCTGGTCAATCGTCTCCATCTAATCCCTCCTTTAAAATTCTGTAAATAAGAGTTCTACCTCAGGTGTGATGGTACTCCAATCATCCCGGTGAATGACAATACCCTTTGGCTTTTGACCATGGAGCAAATCCTTAATGGCCGCAGCCCCTAAGCGGGTACGCCCTTTCCCAATGACCTGTCCAGTCTCTCCATCATGAACCGTGATAATATCGAAGAAAGAGAAAGCTCCCTCAACCTTTACCACACCAGACACAAGGATACTCTTGCCCTCTTCTTTGACAGCCTTAACCGCCCCTTGGTCCAGCCATACAGACCCTTGGCTAGGGGCATAGAAGGCCAGCCACTGTTTCTGATTGCGCAGAAACTTGTCCTGAGCTGTAAAATAGCTACCATCCTGAGTCTTCTCTGCTGCTTCTAGAAGAGCGTCTTCCTTCAAGGACGAGCAAATGTAAACAGGAACTCCTGACTCGGTGGCAATGGTGGCTGCTTTGATTTTTGTCAGCATGCCACCTGTCCCATTACTTGAGCCTGCTCCACCGGCCATCTCGATAATGTCCTTGCTGATCGAATCGATCCGTTCCAAACGCTTGGCAGTCGGATCCTTTTGGGGATGTCCCGTGTAGAGACCATCCACATCCGTCAGCAAGACCAAGAGATCTGCCTGGACCATAGCCGCCACTTGGGCACTTAGGGTATCGTTGTCTCCGACCTTGAGTTCTTCAATCGAAACTGTATCGTTCTCATTGATGATCGGAATGGCCCCTCTTTGCAAGAGGACAGAGAGAGCCTGGTGGGCATTTTTATAGCGGCGTTGGTCGACAAAGTCATCCTGGGTCAAGAGGACCTGGGCAGATACGATGTCGCGTACCAGTAGATTAGAGGTATATTCTTCTAACAGCAGACCTTGGCCAACTGCTGCAGAAGCCTGCTTGTCTGCGATTTTGGTCGGGCGTTTTTAAAGCCAAGCGCACCAAAACCAGCCGCAATCGCCCCCGAAGAGACCAAAATCAATTCATGCCCTTGCTCATGTAAGAGAGCCAGTTGCTGGGTGATGGCCTTGACCTTGCTCCGAGACAAGCTTCCATCTTGATTGGTTAGGGAAGAGGTTCCCACTTTAAACACAATTCTCTTATTCTTCATCCATTCATTCTCCAGAGTATTCGATTGTAACATTATACCATGAAAGCCTTAAAAAATACTAAGAGCGGACCAGGGGAAACCCCCATTTGTCCACAAAAAAACGAGTTTGACCACAAGAGGTAAACTCGTTTTGATGATTGAATGCTTATCCTTGACGAAGCTGCTCCAAGGTTTTTTGAAAAATCTCCGGAACCTCTACTGAAAACTCCATGACCTCTCCCGTCCGAGGATGGGTAAAGCCCAGTGTCTTAGCATGGAGGAACTGGCCATGGCCTTTCAAAGTCTTGCGAGGGCCATAGACTTCATCACCAGCGACTGGATGGCCAATGTAGGCCATGTGAACCCGAATCTGGTGGGTCCGGCCTGTCTCCAATTGCAACTCGACCAAGCTATAATCCCCGAAACGCTCCAAGACATGGAAACGGGTCAGAGCTGGTTTTCCTTTGGCTGTCACAGCCTGCTTCTTACGGTCCTTGTCACTCCGCCCAATCGGCGCCTCAATAACACCCCGATCGTTAGGAAGATTGCCGTGGACAATAGCCCAATACTTGCGCAGGGACTTCTTAGCCTTGAGCTCATCTGCCAAGGCTACATGGGCCACATCATTCTTGGCCACCATGAGAAGGCCAGAGGTGTCCTTGTCGATTCGATGGACGATCCCCGGACGAAGCTCACCATTGATCCCTGACAAGTCCTTGATGTGATACATAAGGGCATTGACCAGGGTCCCACTGGTATGACCGGCACTCGGATGGACCACCATGCCCTGGGGCTTGTTGACCACTGCGACATCCGCATCTTGATAGACAATCTCTAAGGGAATATCTTCTGCCTCGTAGGTCACTTCTTCCACTTGAGGGACTTCATAGCTGATAACATCCCCTTCTTTTACAGTATACTTAGCCTTTGACTTGACCATTGACGAGGATCTTTCCTTCCTTGATTTGCTCATTGGCCAAGCCACGTGAGAGTTCAGTCAACTCTGAGACGGCCTTATCCAGTCGCACTCCAGCGACTTCTACTCTAACTTCCATGGCTCTCCCTCTCTCAAAAGATAAATCAGTAGTAGTCCCACCCCAATGGTTAAATAGATGTCTGCTACATTGAAGATGGCAAAATTCATAAAATCCAAGTGGAACATATCGACGACAAAGCCCTGACGGAGTCGGTCAATAAAGTTGCCAATACCACCAGAAATAATCAAGGTCAATCCCAACAAGAGCCAAATGGAACCTTTGATATGACGATAGAGATAGACAAAGGCTGCCCCCATCGCAATCAAAGTAATGATGGTAAAGAACCACTGTTGGTTTTCTAACATGGAGAAAGCCGCTCCAGAGTTCTTGAGGTAGGTCAGACTAACCACTTTGGGAATGAAGCGACGCATACCCCCTAGCGGGATCTCCTTGACGACATACCCCTTCACCGCTTGATCCAGAAGGATCAAGAGGAGGATACTGATAAAAATACTTACTTTTCTCTTCATTGCCTACCTCTTCTCATCAAAGTAGGCTTCCATAACTTGGACAAACTTCTCAGCCACTGGTGAGAGATCTACCTCTTCCCGTTTGACATAGACCATTTTATTATTGAGATCATCGATCAAGGGGATAACCGTAATGCCATTCACCGACTGGCTATCCAAGAAGCCAGAACCAGTCGCATAGGCATCGGTTCGCTCTAAGATCCCATTCAGGGTTGCCCGGTCCGTCACATTGAAGAGCTGGGAACTGCTACTCGTATCGACAAAGTTCTCCGAATAGTAGAGATATTCATCCTTTTCCTGGGTAAAGCGAACAGTCGGTAAGTGTGCCAAGTCCTCCATCACTAAGGATTCTTTCTTAGCTAATGGATGGCCCTTGCGCAAATAGATATGGGTCTGGAAAGGAATCAGGTCAACGACTTCCAAGCCCAGTTTATCCACCCGTTGCATGATCCCTTTTGTATTTTGCTTATTGAGGTAGATAATCCCCAGTTCACTATGACCCTGAGCCACTTCATCCAGGATTTGAACCGTTGTCGATTCAAAGATTCGGAAGTCTTTATTCTCCGGATAAAGGACTGAGAATTGGGTAATCAAAGGAGGAAGGAAATCATAGTGCTGACTCGAGATCGAGAATTCCTTCTTTTCTTCCTCAGGATTGGCATACTGGTTTTGAAAAACATCAAATCCCTTGACCAATTCTTGGGCCTTTTCATAAAATTCCATCCCGCGGCGGGTCAAGAAAGTCCCTGAACTAGTCCGACGGAAAATCTTAAAGCCCAGTTCCTTCTCCAAGTCTCTCACAGAGATGGACAGACTCGGCTGACTGACGTACATTTTTTCAGCTGCTTCACGAAAAGTACCACTATTGGCAATCGCAACAACATAGCGTAATTGTTGAATATTCATGTCTTCTTCCTTCTAACAATATCACTCCATTATACCATAATCTAGAGGATGAAAAAAGATAGGGACATCAATCGAGAGAGATCAAAAAAACTCCCTGATGAATCAGAGAGTTTTTGAATACAAATTATTTTGCGATTGGGTAAACAGAAACTTGTTTCTTATCGCGACCTTTGCGTTCGAAGCGTACTACGCCTTCAACTTTAGCGAACAAAGTATCGTCTCCACCACGTCCAACGTTCACACCTGGGTAGATGTGAGTACCGCGTTGACGGTAAAGGATAGATCCACCTGTTACAGTTTGTCCATCAGCTGCTTTAGCTCCAAGACGTTTAGCTTGTGAATCACGTCCGTTTGATGTAGAACCTCCACCTTTTTTGTGGGCGAAAAGTTGCAAGTTAGCAAGATTCAATTTCAACATAATTGTTTTCCTCCATGTTAGTTTTCTGTGATAACTCTTGTTTGGACGAACTCGGATGAGTTCTCCGATAAGTTTGCCATCCCTAAGAAAAATGATTCAAAGAATAGTTGGGTCATTTCTCTTTGATGAGGTGGAATGTCTGTCGGGATTGTGACCCGCATGAAGCCACCCTCTTCTTCGTTTAATTCTAGTTCCGGTTCATAGCCTGCAAATTTCTCAACTGAGTTGACAAAGTTAATGGCAAGCGTAGAAACCGATGCACACACGACATCTAAGCCGTATTCGCCACTTTCGGCGTGACCAGTAATTTCTGCACTCCTCAGCTCGCCATCTTCGGCTCGTTCAAAGACTGCTTGTATCATGTGTTCTCCTAAATTAAGCGTTGATTGCGTTGATGACAACTTTAGTGTAAGGTTGACGGTGACCTTGTTTACGGTGGCTACCTTTTTTAGGTTTGTACTTGTAAGTAACAACTTTCTTTTGTTTTCCTTGTTTTTCAACAGTTCCAACAACAGTAGCTCCTGAAACAAGTGGAGTTCCGACAACAGTGTTTTCACCACCAACAAGAACAACTTCGTTAAATGTAACTTCTTGACCAGCTTCAACGTTCAATTTTTCAACGTAGACTGCTTGACCAACTTCAACTTTAACTTGTTTTCCGCCAGTTTTAATGATTGCGTATGTGCTCATTATGCACCTCCTATGTATTTTTGGGTTTCCCCGTATTTTGTGAAGACTCGCCTAGCATCGTGGGACGAACCACTTAAGCTCAAAGGATGAGCAACGATGATCGAGCGGTTGCACAGGCATGTGCATAGTCAACTCTCTAAGTATATCACTTCTACTAACCTTTGGCAAGTGATTTCATTTAATGAAAACGGATTTTCAAGTAAATAGCCTCATTCTTTACTTCCATTTATTTCAAATATACAATCTGCCCTTCTTGATTGACATGAACCTCAATAGCTATCGGAGGCTTCAAATGTTTTTTAGCTGATCTGGCAAGACTTTTATTACTATCTGAAACATTGACATTTCGCTCTTTCCCATCAACCGTAATAGTGAAGGTAATTCGAGAATAGGTAGACTTGCTTCCTCCTGTCTCCGTATCAACACCAGTAACTAAAGCCGTTTTTAGCTCGGTTGTCTGATTAGTAAAATAATTGTAGCGCCAAACACCATTGGTCACACGATATCCTTCATAAGCAGGAAAGATAATAAATATAGGAAGAGAGCCAATTATTGTAACAAAAATAGCTCTGCCCTTACTTTTATGGCTTTGACGTATGATTTCCCATTTATTTCTCATGGCCCTCTTGACAGAGCCAGCTTCCTTAATACTTAAATGAAATCCCCAAAATAAGAGAGCATACAAGCTCAGGAAAATCTGAAAATGAACTAAGAGACCAAGTAAATAAGTCCAACTGGGCATTCCAAACAGCAAAGCATTATCTTGTCCATCTTTCCAAGACAATGCTCCCATGAGCCCACTCAAAAAGGAATCCCATTCGTTCATAAATACCCCCTCTTATCTTCAGCATTAATGGATACAATTCTAGATTCTTTCAGTAAAAAGCTACTTCTAAACTCCTACAACAGCCCTTCAATCAGCTCGTCAACTTCATCAGTCTCTGCTTGTGGTCTGATCTCAGTAATCATGATGCCTGCTACCGCACGCTCAACTAAAGCTTCCACATCCATACGTTGCTCATACTGCTCCGCATTTTTGAGTTTCGGATTAGTCTTTGGACGATCCGGTGCAAAGATGGTACAGCAATCTTCGAAAGGCTGGATAGAGATTTCAAAGGTATCAATGGCTTGGGCGATATCGATAATCTCCAACTTGTCCATAGTCACCACTGGACGAATGACGGGCGTATTGGTCACGGCATTGATAGCCTGCATGCTCTCCAGTGTTTGGCTGGCAACCTGACCAAGACTTTCCCCATTGATGATGACTAAGCCACCACGAATTTGACGGATACGGTCTGTAATGCGCATCATAAAGCGACGGGTCAGAGTCATGAGATAAGCTTCCGGCGCCTTGGCTTTAATCTCTTCTTGAATCTCAGTAAAAGGTACCTCGATAAATTGGATATTGCCCCCAAACTTAGTCAATTTACGAGTTAAATCGTGGGCTTTTTTCAGCGCACCCGGGCTGGTATAAGGCGGGCTAGCAAAGTGAACCGCTTCAATGTCCACACCACGCTTCAAGGCTAGGTAACCCGCTACTGGAGAATCAATCCCACCAGATAGCATGAGCATGCCTTTACCAGACGTCCCAACTGGCAGACCACCTGCTCCCTTAATGGTTTCATAAGAGATATAGGCTGCTTCTTCCCGGATCTCTACTTGGAGGTTGATATCCGGTTTTTTCATTTGGGCTTGGATACTTGGGATCGCTTCAAAGACAGCGCCACCCAAGGTTTGGTTGAGCTCACGGCTATCCAACTCAAAAGAATGGTCACTTCGTCTGCTGGAAATCTTGAAGGTCATCCCTTCTTGGTAAATATCCTGCATGATTTCTTGAACGGCTGAAATCAAGGCTGAGACTGATTTTTCAATCTTGTAAACGGGTGAAAAATTTTGAATCCCGAAGACCTGTTTGAGGGATTCAGCTACCTGTTCATAATCCGTTCCATTTAGATAGGCATGGGCTCGGTCCCGATCGGCTGTCACTTTGACAGCTGGGTAAATAGACAAGACATCTGAGATATTATTGCGCAATTTATTAATAAAGCGCATCCGGTTCTTTCCTTTAGTAGAAAGCTCCCCATAGCGGATCATAATTTCTGAATAAGTTAATGGCATAGTAACTTCCTTTTCTTTTCCTTAACGCACCTTACGTGTTTTTTCATAAATCAGTTTGAACTTGGTCAAAAATTGCTCGACCTGACTCATGTCATTTTCGAGATCAAGACTGAGGCGGACTGCTGTTTGTGCCAGAGCCTTATCGACTCCCATAGCAATCAGGGTTCCAGCTGGTTTGCCAGCCTTGGAAGAGCAGGCAGAGGTTGTCGAGATATAAATCTCATACTCTTCGAAAGCGTGGACGATGACTTCTCCTCGCACACCCTTGATGCCGAAAGTCAAGATATGGGGTGCAAAGCCCTCATCTCCTGAGAAGACAGTCACATCTGGATAGTGGGCTAATTCTTCACGAATAACTTCCTTCAACTGATGGCACTTGCGTTCAAAGTCCTCTTGACGCTCCATCGCCAAGCGCAAGGCCTTGGCAGTCGCTGCAATTCCAGCTAAGTTCTCAGTCGTCGAACGAAGGTCCTTTTCTTGTCCGCCACCTGTTAAGAGGGGACTGATCTTTTTGCCTTCTTTGAGATAGAGGAAACCAACCCCACGAAGTCCATGGAACTTGTGACTGGAGAAGGTGGCTAGATCCACCCGTTCTGGCAGGTAGAGAGCGGTTGAAACCTTAGCCAGCGCCTGAACGCCATCGACATGGAAGGTGATGGTCGGACGATCTGCCAATAGATCCGCAATGGCTTGAATAGGCTGGATAGAACCTACTTCGTTATTAACTGCCATGATAGAAACGAGGGTTGTATCAGGGCGCAAGAGTTTCCAACTCTTCTACTTGGACAAAGCCACGCGCATCAACTGGAGCAATATCCACTTCAAATCCTTGACCTTGTAGCCAGAGGGCTGATTCCTTCACAGCCGGATGCTCAATAGCTGAGACAATGATATGCTTTCCATAAGGAGCTTTTTCAAAAGCAACTCCCTTGATCGCCCAGTTGTCTCCTTCAGTTCCACCTGAGGTGAAATAGATTTCTTCTGCTTTCTTGCCTAGGAGGGAAGCAATCTGCTTACGAGATGCCTCCAAGATCCGAGTCGCTTGACTTCCCAGGTTGTGCAAGCTGGAGGGATTGCCCCAAATTTTGCTTGCGACTTCTGTGTAGGTAGCCAAGGCTTCTGGATAAGGTTTGGTTGTTGCTGAATTATCAAAGTAAATCATCTTCCACACTCTCCTAGTCAATTTTCAATCATCTTATTGTAACATTTATAGGTTGGAGGGACAAGGATTTGGCAGGCTTCATTTTGTTCCTAGTTTCAGACAGAAAACTTGTAAATTTCTCAAAATAGCTTATGATGAAGATGGAGAGTTTGTAAAACGCTTACAAGATCCCCTGTTGTTTTTTATGACCTACTCAAGTCCAGAACTGGAACGGATTGAAGTTACAAGGAGACAAGCATGAAACGACCGATCTATTTTTCCATTGCCCTAGCTGGAAGTCTTGCTATTGGAGGACTGCTCACTGTCCTACCACCACTTCCATTTGCCCTCCCTTCTGCCCGACTAGCCTGTCACGGTAAAGGACAGTGTGACCTACAACAGCCCTTGGAGAAGCCACCTTACTTTAGGGAAGATGAAGGCAGTCTCCGAGAAATGAGCCTTATCCAACCAATCCCTGGTGAATCCGATAGCCACATCGAATTCAATTGCTTGGTCGAATACAATGGCTGGTTCCGTCGTATTATCCGTGTCAAAGATGTAAAAGTGATTTCAAAAACCAAGGAATTCAAGGGTAAAATTGACTACTCTATCCCGGATCCAAACAAGATAGAGATTCAGGCGAATGGCCAGTTTATCTCTCCTAATGACTCCTCTAGTTTTAGTAACCATGAAATCATCAGCCAGCCTAGTCAAACAAACCAAGCAATTTCCGTCTCTGAAAAAGGACAGGCAAACTTTGAAACGTCCTCTGAAGCAAGCGAGACTCAAAGCGTCCAGTTTGAAAGCAATTTGAAATTTTAAAAACCTCTTTCATTTCTTCTTAGACATTTTCATAAAAATAACGTATAATGACTAAAGTGTTCACATAAAAGAACCAAATATGAAATGAAGAGGAAACAGATTATGTCACAATACTCACGAAAAGAAAAACACCAAGACAGCAACAAACCATCAAGAAGCGAAAAAGTGAAACAGAGCCTTTCTTTATTCCAGATGATTGTCGCAACGATTGCTAGTCTTCTCGGGATTATCGTTACTTCCTTTACTATTTACAGTATCATGAAACCGACAACTAAGACAGAGGAGAAAAAAGATGGCTCCACTAGCGTTGTGGTTGTCCATGAAAAGGATGGATCTGCTACTGATTCAAGTGCTACCGGAACGGACACCAGTGCTAGCAGCAACCAAGCATCCGAATCAAGCTCTGAACAAACCGATTCTTCACAGGCAGAAACCAGTGCCAGTGAAGCTCCTGCAGACACAACACCATCTGCTACAGATACTGAATCATCTGCTAACCAGTAAAAAAAAGACCGTTTGGTCTTTTTTTGTTTCTAAAATAGAAAAGCCTCTGTCGGCCAGAAATCCTGACTGATAGAGGCTTGATTTTATTTGATCACTTCTTGTGTCTTCGCATAGTTGGCTTCGACAGCTTCTTTTTCGGCTTTCCACCAGTCTTGGTTATCTGTATACCACTTAATGGTTTCTTCCAAACCTGCTTCGAGTTTGTGAATTGTGGTTCCCAACCTAATTCTTCACGCAATTTTGTTGAATCAATAGCGTAACGCAAATCGTGACCAGCACGGTCTGTTACACGGTCGTAAGCATCTTTTGGTTGTCCCATTTTTTCAAGGATGAGCTCAAGCACTTCTTTGTTGTTCTTTTCACCATCGGCACCGATCAGGTAAGTTTCACCGATACGGCCTTTAGTGAGGATAGCCCAAACACCAGTTGAGTGGTCGTTAGTGTGGATCCAGTCACGGACGTTCTTCCCTTCACCATAAAGTTTTGGCTTGATGCCAGACAAGATATTGGTGATTTGACGTGGGATGAATTTTTCGATGTGTTGGTATGGTCCGTAGTTGTTTGAACAGTTAGAAATCGTTGCTTTGACACCAAATGAACGTACCCAAGCTTTCACAATCAAGTCTGAAGCAGCCTTGGTTGATGAATAAGGTGATGATGGGTTGTATTTGGTTTCAGCAGTGAATTTTTCACCAGGACCTTCCCCATGTCCAGGGAGATCTTCACGCAATGGAAGGTCTCCATACACTTCGTCTGTTGACACGTGGTGGAAACGAATATCGTATTTACGAGCAGCTTCCAAGAGTGTGTAGGTACCAATGAAGTTTGTATGGATAAATGGTGATGGGTCATTCAATGAATTGTCATTGTGGCTTTCAGCTGCATAGTGAACGATCGCATCAGCCTTAGCAGCCAGTTGGTCAACCAATGCTGCGTCAGCAATGTCACCCACAACCAATTCAACACGGTCCCCAAGGATTTCTTCGATGTTGGCACGGTTACCTGCGTAAGTGAGTTTGTCAAGGACAGTCACATGCACGTCTGGATGGTTGTTGTAGACATAGTGTACGAAGTTTGAACCGATGAAACCAGCGCCACCGGTTACGATGATGTTTGTATTCAGTCATTTTTTCTCCAAATAGTTTTTAGTTTTGATTGTTCCTTTGGCTAGTGAGGGACGCCAGCAACCCTTCGGTTTCATGGCTAAATCCGGAGCCCATGTCTCCGGATTTCCCTACAAGATTCCCTACGGCAATCTTGTTTCCATTAGGGCAGGAACAATCCTACCAAGCTCCTTGCAGTCGCAAAAATACTGTGCAAGGTTTATTTTTACAAATCTTCTGCTTTTAGGGGTTTGACGTCTTTGAGCAATGGGTGGTTCTTATCTGCTTCTGAGACTTCTGCTTCTTCCAAGTTTTCCCATTGGATGTCTAGGCTTGGGTCTGCATAGTTGACAAAAGCATATTTTGGCTTGAGCTCCAATGCCCAGTAGTCATTGACCAAATAGCTGTAGGCTACTTTGTCAGACAAAACTTGGAAACCATTGGCTACGCCACGAGGAACAAAAATCCCTTTAGAGGCATCGATCACAGTTTGATAGGTGTTCCCAAATGTTTCACCTTCACGAAGGTCTACCCAAGTGCCAAGAACCTTTCCTTCATCTGCCACAGAAATGTACTTGTCCCAAGGTTCTGCATGCAGACCACGTAAGACATGCTTGCGCGAGAAAGAAACGTTATTTTGCAACTTGCCTTCGGCAAAGAAGCTTTTCAGGGAAGCCAAGAGGAAGCATTTTTTTCCCTTTTGGAAGTTTTCCTTGAACCAACCACGGTTGTCCCCATGAACTGGAATATCAAACTCCATCAAACCTGGGATGGCTTCAATCTTGCGGGCTGCTAATTCTTTTCCGAAAAATTGTTCTGTCATTAAACTTCTCCAATCAAACGGAGCAAGTATTGTCCGTATTCATTTTTCTTAAGAGGTTGCGCCAATTCATGGACTTGTTCTTTGGTGATATAGCCCATGCGATAGGCGATTTCTTCAAGGTTGGCAACTTGGACGTTTTGCAAGCGTTGAACAGTCTCGATATATTGAGAAGCCTGCAAGAGACTTTCGTGAGTTCCCGTATCCAACCAAGCAAAGCCGCGGCCCATGAGCTCAACAGAGAGATCTCCACGCTCCAAATAAGCCTTGTTGACATCAGTGATTTCAAGCTCGCCACGAGGACTTGGTTTGATGTTTTTGGCAATTTCTACCACATCATTGTCATAGAAGTAAAGTCCAGTCACTGCAAAATTCGATTTTGGATGTTCTGGTTTTTCTTCGATAGAGATGGCGTTCATATCCGAATCAAACTCTACCACACCGAAGCGTTCTGGATCTTTGACTTGGTAACCAAAGACAGTCGCTCCTTTTTCTTTTGCTTCAGCCCGTTGCAACATCTTGGTTAAGCCATTTCCATGGAAGATATTATCTCCAAGAACGAGGGCAACATGATCGTCACCAATGAACTCTTCACCAATGATAAAGGCTTGTGCCAAGCCGTCTGGACTTGGTTGTTCTGCATAAGAGAGGGAAATACCAAGTTCAGAACCATCTCCAAGAAGCTCTTCAAAACGAGGAAGATCTTGCGGAGTTGAGATAATCAAGATTTCTTTGATCCCTGCCAACATAAGAGTTGACAATGGGTAGTAGATCATTGGTTTGTCATAAATGGGCATCAACTGTTTGGAAGCGGCACGGGTCAAAGGATACAAACGAGTCCCCGAACCACCGGCTAAAATAATACCTTTCATAATGTTAGGCCTTTCTACGTAGTCATTACCCTTATTTTATCATGTTTATATAAAAAAGTCACCTTGCATTTGTGTTGCAAGGTGATGACCGGAGATGAGAGTTGTAGAATTGTTAGCATTGGTCTTACTCATGATTCAAATAGATTACTGCTCCTTGACTGAGCCGTCTGAAAACCTTACCTTGTAGTAGAGCCCACTCAACCACTTCGTCTTGCTCGACAATCCAAAGAAAATTGAGAGGCTAGGACTTTTGTCCCAGCCTACTTCTTCACATACTGATCAACTGGATAATCTGCTGGATCCAAGCGCACCTTTCCTCCTGCCACTAGTTGGGCTAGATGCCAACCAATGAGGGGACCCGTTGTGAGGCCGGACGAACCTAGTCCACTAGCGACATAGAGGCCTGCTTGATCAGGAACAGCTCCCCAAAATGGTGAAAAGTCACTGGTGTAGGCCCGAGTACCCACGCGCTCGCCGACAACTGTCGCTTGAGCTAGTTCTGGATAGTAGGCCAAGGCTTCTGTTTCCATCTGATTTAGCAGAACTTGATCAACCGTCAGGTCAAAGCCCATCTCATTCTCATGGGTAGCGCCCATACTGATTTTGCCATTTTGGAAGGGAATGATATCCAACTCTCCTTCAGGCATGACCACGGGATAATCATCAGTAACTAAGTCTAGCTGATAATCCCGCAACTGTCCTTTTTGGGGACGGACATCGACTTGGTAGCCAAGTGGCTCGAGCACCTGACTCAGCCAGGCTCCTGTCGCTAGGATAACTTGGTCATAGCTTTCTCCTGCTATCTGATAGCCATGATCCGAGGCGGAAAGAGCAACCTCTTCCTTGATGACTCTTGCCCCACTTGCCTTTAGAAGGGTTTCCGTTAGAAGGGCTCCCTCTACATGGGCCCCACCTGATGAATAAAGGAGATTCTCAAACCCTTGCAGACCTGGGAATTGCTGGGCCACTTCTTCTGTGGTCAAAATCGATAAGTCTCCGATTAAGGGAGATTCTTCCCGTCGACTCAGCGCCAACTGATAGAGTTCATCTAATTTCTCTTCCTTCTTCTTAAGGAGATAGACCCCTGTCTGCTGGTAAAAGTCTGTTTCGATTCCGTCCTTGGCCAGGTCCTCTACCAATTCTTGGTAAAAATCAGCTCCCAGACGAGCCAGACGATACCAGGCCTTATTCCGCCGTTTGGAAACCAAGGGCTGATAATGCCTGCCGCTGCCTTAGTTGCTTGGCCGACTCCATGGTCATAGACGGTCAGATCCACTTGTGCTTCTTTGGATAAATAATAGGCGGCAGTAGACCCTACGATCCCTGCACCGATAATGGCAACTTTCATGATGGCCCCTTAGATATGGTAAAAAGGATTGGTACTGGCTTGACTGCCAATCACTTCAATCTCCCACGCTTCTTCAGCTTTCCACTGATTGAGCTTTTCTACTAGTTTCGAGACAAAGAGAACCTCGATATGGTGCCCTGGATCCAAGGCCAAGAGCCCATCGCTCAGCATGTCTTGAGCCGTGTGGTAGTAGATATCTCCTGTGATATAGACCTCAGCTCCTTTAGCGAGAGCATCCTTGTAAAAGGACTGGCCACTTCCTCCACAGATGGCGACACGCGCAACAACCCGATCCAAATCAGTCTGGTCATAACTGACCAAGCGCAAAGCATCTAGGCCAAAAGTTTCTTTGACCTTTTCAGCCAACTGACCAAAGGTTTGGGCGGACAGCTGACCGATGCGCCCGATTCCGAGTTCTTCTCCTGTTATACTGAGGGGCTCTGTATCTTCAATGTCCAAAAGTTGGCAGAACCAATCGTTGAGACCATCTGGGACAATGTCAATATTGGTATGGCTGACGTAGACTGCGATATCATGCTTGATCAAATCGATATAGATTTGATTTTGGGCCCGATCGGCTACCAAATCCTTGATGGGACGGAAAATGGGCGCGTGCTTGACGATGATCAAGTCCACCCCATGGGCGATAGCTTCTGCCACCGTCTGCTCGCGGATATCCAGAGCCACCATGACCTTTTGGATGTCTTTTTGTAGCGTGCCGACCTGTAGGCCACGGACATCTCCCTCCATGGAAAGCTCCTGAGGACAATAGGCTTCATAGCGTTTGATGACTTCACTTGCTAACATGTAGAACCTCCTTGATTTGTGCGATGCGCTCTTCTAACGATGCTCTGGCAGATTGATTATCAACTGGGACCTGCTCCAAGGCAAAGGCTAATTTCTCTACTTCCTTGGACCACTTTTGGACAAATGCTGGAGCTTGTTCCCGCATCAAATAGGGACCAAAACGCAGTTCCATAGCTGTCAACTCTTGAGAACCCTGTTCCACCACGAGGATCTCATAGAACTTCTCATTTTCTTCCAAGATTGCTTCATCAACAATGCGGAAATCATGGTCTACTAACCAAGCCCGCAGTTCATCTTCCCGATTATTGGGCTGTAGGACCAAGCGAGAGACATTGGCTAATTTTTCAAGACCTGCTGCTAGGATATCAGCAATCAAGCGTCCTCCCATGCCAGCAATGGTGATACAGGAAATGCCGTCTGCTGGTTCAAAGGCAGCCAAACCATTGGCCAGACGGACCTCAATCTTGTCCTCCAAGCCATTATCTGCGACATTTTGGAGGGCAGACTGATAGGGTCCCTCAACCACTTCACCAGCAATGGCAGCCTCAATCTTGCCTTCTTGTAAGAGGGCGATTGGCAGATAAGCATGGTCACTCCCCACGTCCAACAGACGCGCTCCAGCTGGGACGAAGCTAGCCACCAAGTCCAAGCGATTTGATAATTTTGTAAATTCCATGTGCTACTTTCTAAACTTTTATTCCATCCTTTAGTATACCATGTTTGCACCATTAAAAAAAGGCGCAACGGCGCCCTTTTCTTATGCATTAATTTCCTTATACTCTACTTCCAAGCCACGTTTTACAGCTGGGCGATTAGCAATTTTCTCTGTCCAAGCTTGCAAATGCTTGTATTCCTTCACATCTAGGAAAATTCCTGCTCGGTCCCAGACCTTGTCTTGGGCTAGACGGCCATACCAAGACCAGATGGCAATATCCGCAATGGTATAGTCATCTCCTGCAATATAAGGTTTAATCGCCAATTCCTTGTCCAGTAGGTCCAATTGGCGTTTAGCTTCCATAGCAAAACGGTTGATGGCATACTCGATTCTCTCAGGAGCATAATGGAAGAAATGGCCAAATCCTCCGCCTAAAAAAGGCGCGGCACCTGTCTGCCAAAAGAGCCAGTTGAGAACTTCTGTCCGTTTAGCAGGATCAGACGGGATTAATTGGCCAAATTTCTCTGCTAGATACAAGAGAATATTGGCTGATTCAAAGACCCGAATGTCTTGGTCGCCTGATTGATCCAACATGGCTGGAATTTGAGTTGGGATTGATGGCTACAAAGTCACTGCCAAATTGATCTCCCTCGCCAATCTTAATCCGATAAGCATCATAACCAGCTTCCACTCCCAACTCTTTTAATTCTTCCAGCATAATGGTGGCCTTGATCCCATTAGGTGTTGGAAGGGTATAGAGTTGGAAAGGCTGGTCGCCTTTTGGAAGAGTTTGTTCAAAGCGGGCACCTGCTGTTGGTTGGTTCAAGCCACCCCAGGCTCCTCCCATCTGGCTCGGTGCTTCCCATACTTCTGGTAATTGATAGTCTGACATCTCTTTTCTCCTTTGTCTATGTTACTACTAGCATATCAAATCCAGTCGCTAGTTTCAAAAATCTGCTACGCTAGCTTTACTTGACTTTTCTTGGCAAAATGATAGTATAGAAAAAATACATTTTTGAAGGAGAAAAATCATGTCCACGATCGACTTTCATAGTTTGGCAAAGACAGAACTACACTGCCACTTAGACGGTTCCTTGTCGCTTCAGACCATTCGCCAATTGGCATCCAAGGCCAATATTGACCTCCCCGATAGCGATGAAGAGCTCAAGCACCATGTCACTGCACCTGCCCACTGTGAGAATCTCTTGGACTATTTGGAAGCCTTTGACTACATAAGGCCGCTCCTCCAAACCAAGGAAGCCTTGACCCTTGCTGCTTACGATGTGGCCAAGCAAGCTGCTTTGGAAAATGTCGTCTACATTGAGGTGCGCTTTGCCCCAGAATTGTCCATGGACCAAGGGCTCACTGTCCCAGAAACTATCGATGCTGTCTGCGATGGTCTACGCCAAGCCCAGGAGGAATTTGGCATTGTTGCGAAAGCCTTGGTCTGTGGCATGCGCCAGTCCGATCAAGATCTCACCTCTCGTATCCTGGCAGAAGCCAACCAAGTTAGAGATCAGGATTTTGTTGGCTTGACTTCGCTGGGGATGAACACCACTATCCACCACAAGCCATTGATGCCCTCATCCAACAGGTCAAAAGATACAACCGTCCCATGACCCTGCATGCTGGTGAGTGCCACTGCCCAGCCAATGTCGCTCAATCCATGGCCTATGGTATCAAACGAAATGGTCACGTGACCTTGCTAGCGGATGAACCAGAGCTTCTAAATGAGTTTGTGAAAAATGGGGTCACCGGTGAGCTCTGCTTGACCAGTAACCTTCAAACCAAAGCTACTGCCACTGTGGCGGACTTCCCTTACCTCAAGATGAAGGAAGCTCAAGCCCATATTAGTATCAACACCGATAACCGGACCGTCTCTGATACGGATTTGACCAAGGAATATGCCCTCTACCATCGCCACTTCCAAACAACGCCAGCTGACTTTTACCAGCACAATGTCGATGCCATCCAAGCTTCCTTTGCTAGTGACGAAGAAAAGCAAGAACTCCTTGCCAAACTAGAAAAGGCTTACGCTGACTATTTATAAACGAAAAAAGCTAGCACTCAAATAAGTGCTAGTTTTTTAATCTTTCCACAAATCCATCGCCTGTAAGAAATCATCTGAAACTGTGACATTTTCAGGCTGAAGGGCTTCGCGTTCTTGTTGTTTGATTTTTAATTGTGTCAAACTGGTAATGCCCTCCCGTCGCCAATTGCGCAGGATGGCCTGGATATATTTCCAGTGAGGCTTGCCATTAAAGACAGCTTCTCTCAAGGCAGCCTTTACAATATCAGGGTCTGTTTGGTCCTGCTTGACTGTCTGCGTCAAATCTTCGATTTCAAATGGCGTCAATAAACGTCCCAACTCCTGCTCAAAGGTTTTGACCAAATCAGCGAGTTCATTTTCTGCTTGCTTGTCTTGCCCTCGCTGTGCTACTTCTGTCTTGCTTTGAAGCAAGTCATCCAAGCGTTCAAGGGCAATGGTCGCATCAAAAAGAACTTCAATCTCCCCATCTAGCTCAATGGTCCGATATTGGAGCAAACCTTGGTTGGTCAGGCGAGACATGGACTGGTTAACTTCTGCGACAGACTTACCAATCGCATCTGCAATTTGATTAGGTGTGAGGCTGGTTTGGTTGGTCGTGTTTTGCAAGTAAAAGAACTGCCAAACCAGAAAATCCTCTGCGTCTTTAAATAAATGGTGATAATGGAAAAGTAAGGCACTTGGTAAGACCAAATTGCCCGACTTAAATGCTTGTGAATATGTCATACTACCCCTTTATAGGTAACCATAAAATGAAATATCTTTTTCTAACTCCTCCAAACGATAAGGAGTTTCTTGGTAAACTGCATAATTGATCCAATTACTAAAGAAGTTGGCTGCCGCTAAGTTCCACCGCATCCGTGGGTCCCGACTACTGTCATCCTGATCGTAATAATTCTTCGGAAGATCTGGATTCAAGCCTGCTTTGACATCCCGCTGGTATTCCTTGGCCAAGGTATCACGGTCATACTCCAAATGGCCAAAACTATAGACCTCCCGAAGGTCTGGACTGGCCAGGATGGATAGTCCTACTTCACCCCCCTGAGCCAGGACTTGCAAGTTACTCTTCTCTAGCACTTCCTTGAGGGGGACATCTGTATAACGTGAGTGAGGGGCCAAAAAAGCATCGTCAAAGCCACGCATCAAGCGATTCTGAGGATTCATGACTGTTTGCTCATAGATCCCAGAGAGCTTGTCGCAGAGGGCTACTTTTTCAATCCCATAGCGGTAATAGAGACCAGCTTGGGCACCCCAACAAAGATGCAAGGTGGAAAGACATGGCGTTTTGACCAAGCAAAAACCTTTGTTAACTCCTCCCAGTAATCCACTTCCTCAAAGGCTAATTTCTCTACTGGAGCTCCCGTAATAATCAAGCCGTCATAATAGTTCTCTTTAATATCCTCGAAGGATTTGTAGAAGACTTCCATATGTTCTGCCGCTGTCGTCTTAGACTCATGGCTGGTCATATAGAGGAAATCCACATTGATCTGCAAGGGAGTATTGGCCAGGAGGCGTAAGAGTTGAGTCTCAGTGGCTACCTTAGTCGGCATGAGATTCAAAATCAGAACATTCATCGGACGAATATCTTGGTGCGTTGCCCGAATATCATCCATGACAAAAATATTTTCTGAGCGAAGAATATCAACTGCTGGTAATTTCTTATCTAAGGTAATTGGCATAAAAAGCTCCCATCTTACAAGTTGTTACCTCTTATTATAAGACAGGAGCATATAGTTTTCAATTATGGTTTTTCTCTATCTAGATATAGCTCTAAACTATATTAGTAATGCATCAAGACCTTGTAATCGTAGTCTCCGATTGCTTCGCGGCCTTTGAGATCATCGAGCTCGATCAAGAAGGCACAACCTGCAACCACTCCACCGAGTTTTTCGATCATTTCGATGGTTGCTTTAACGGTACCACCTGTTGCCAAGAGGTCATCGACGATGAGAACGCGTTGACCTGGTTTGATAGCATCGGCGTGCATGGTCAAGGTATCCACACCGTATTCTTTTTCGTAGTCAGCTGAGATGACTTCACGAGGCAATTTGCCAGGTTTACGAACAGGCGCAAAACCAATACCGAGCTCGAAAGCGACCGGACATCCAACGATGAATCCACGCGCTTCAGGGCCGACGATCATGTCGATTTTCTTATCCGTTGCGTATTGAACGATTTCACGAATCGCATAACTATAAGCATTGCCATCTGCCATCAAAGGGCTGATATCACGGAAGGTAATTCCTTCTTGTGGATAGTTCTCAATGCTTGCAATGTAATCTTTTAAATTCATTTCTAACTTCTTTCAAAATTTATGTTTACATTTCATTATACCATGAAAATTTATGAGATGCACTTGAAAGTCTTAAAAAAGCATACTTTAGTGTAATTGTTGACAAAACCTTACTTATCATCAGAAAGCAAATAATTATAAATTTCTTGCACAGATCCTAGGGCCATGAGTTCCTGGTCTTTGACCGTCTGCACCAAGTCCTGATAGATGGAACTCGAGGTAATCTCCTTCTTCTCCGCATCCTTGTTGACCGTCATGATGCCATTTTCAATCTGGACAAAGCCCAACTCTTGGAAGATCTGGATCATCTTGATCAACAAGACTTGTGGAATCTTGAGGTAGTCAGATAGTTGGCTGAGCTTATGGCGAATATCAAACTCAGGGAACTGATAAAGTATTTTGTAAAGTTTGGCATACTGATCACGACTACCATAGCCAGTCAAATAATAGGCCTTGTCAAGGTGATTTTTAAAATAGACCGCTTGGAAGCTCTGTTCTTGGAAGAGCGCTTTTAAGTCAGCCAAGTCATCCGGTATGCGATCGATGACAATGGCAGGGGAATCTTCCCCTTCTTCCAACTGACTAAAGAGTGGGACGGCTTGTGGGAGAGGAGCATTCTTTCCTCGGATATTGTAGAGCTGTACTCCTTCTACACGGGCATCCACGACCATCAGTTGCAGAGTGGTCTGTCCATTCCACTGATTGACGGACAAGGATACCACCAACTCCAGATTTTTCGCTTGGGAGTACTCCAATTCCAAATGGCCCTGGCCAAAAGCCACGACATCAAAGCGGGCATCGCCTTTTTGAATCTTCAACTTCAGATGGCTATTGCCAGCCCCCATGGTCCGACTAGACTCCACTTGGAAATCACGAATGTAAAAGACCGGCTTCTTATGGTCCATCCCGAAAGGTGCTAGACGATCAAAACTCTTCAAGGTATCCAAGGTCAGCTCTTCTAGGTCCAATTCTTCATCAACAAAGAGGGTAGATTTGGCCGTCAGGTCAATCCCTTTTTCACGAATATAATCGGAAAAAATCTCGGTCAGATGAGGGAGCTTGTCCACTTCCAAAGTCATACCAGCTGCACCCGCATGACCTCCAAAGGCGATAAAGAGATCACGATGGGGATCTAGGGCTTCAAAAATATGGACACTTTCGGGACTTCGCGCACTTCCCTTAGCCTTGCCTTGGTCTATGGTGAGGACGATGATAGGCTGATGGAGCTCTTCAAGTAGGAGACCGGCTACGATCCCTAAGACACCAGGATTCCAGCCTTCTTTTGCCAAGATTTGAACGGGAAGACTTGGGTCGACCATGGCTTTGGCCTCATCGTAGATGGTTTGGACGATCTCCTTGCGCTCTTCATTCTTGGCTTGAATCATCAGCGCAATTTCCAGCGCTTCTTCGTCGTCAAAGCCCGTCAAGAGCTCGACCGCTGGATTTGGGTCATCCAAGCGACCCAGCGCATTGAGACGAGGGGCAATCTGAAAACCAACCGTTTCTTCATTTACATCTTGAGGAGCGATGGTGGCCAGCTTGAGCATTTCCTGGAGACCGATCCGTTGGGTTTGACGAAGGACACCTAGGCCATACTTGACTAGGATGCGGTTTTCGTCTGTCAGACTAACCATATCCGCAATGGTTCCAATGGCTACCAGATCAAGGAAATCTAGGGGCACCTCTTCTAGGAGGGCACAAGCCAACTTAAAGGCAACCCCACAGCCCGCTAGGTGCTTGAAAGGATAATCAGCATCTGGATGCTCGGGGTGAATGATGGCATAGGCATCGGGCAAGACTTCTGGCATGGCATGGTGGTCTGTCACAATAACATCTACTCCCATGCTTTGGGCCAATTCAATGGCTTCGTGGCCTGCTACCCCGTTGTCCACCGTGATGATGAGGGAAATCCCCTGCTGTTCAATAAAATACTTGTAGACACTGGCATTGGGACCGTAGCCATCCGTAAAGCGGTTGGGTAGATAGACAGCTACTTCCGCCCCCATCTGCTCCAGGGTTTCCTTCATAATAGAAGCGGCCGTCATCCCGTCCGCATCATAGTCTCCATAAATTAGGATTTGTTCATAGTCTTCAATGGCTTGGCGAATGCGATCCACTGCCTTGTCCATATCGTGAAGCAGGTAGGGATCATGCAGATCTTCTAGCCGAGGTTCAAGAAAACGATCCAGCGCCTCTTCCGTCTGGATCCCTCGTTCTCCCAACAACTTGGCTGCAGATGCTTCTAATCCTCTCTTCTTTGCTTGCGCTAAAAAAGTATCATCTGAAAAGGGCGCAGCAAACTGCCATTCATATTTTGACGTGATCATCTGTTTTTCTTTTCTCCCTGTCATCTAGTCTTCTTATTATAACATGAATTATTTTTTCAAATGCGAAAAAATGATTTTACAGAAGAAATGAAGAAAGGATTCCCTATCCGGAAATCCTCTCCATCAAATTTTATAAATCATCCCTGTACAGGCTTGCTCTGAAAGTTCGACAAATCCTAAGGACTGGTAAAAGGCAAGATTTTTCTCGCTCCGTTCAGTGACGAGAAGCCGTTGATAGACGGTGGGGAAGGTCGCTAAAGCCTCTTCTAGGAGTTTCTTTCCGATGCCTTGGCGCTGGTGATCTGGTCGCACCAAGAGGTCCTGTACCAAAAGGACAGAGTGGCCATCTCCTACCAAGCGGATGTAGGCAACGAGCTCTTTCTCATCATAGACTCCCAACTGCCAGAGACTGGCTTTGACAGCTTCTTCTAGCATAGTTGGATTGTTGGTATAATTGGTCCAGCCGACCGAGCTGTAAAGTGCGACTAAGTCTGCCATCGCTGGAATCTCTTGTTTGTACTCTAACATCTTAACTCCTTTTTAACCTATAGTGCTGGAAGAAGGCTATATCCCGATAAGGGGACTCCTGACAAACGGCCAGCTCCATCTGAAGCATGGACTCTCGCCAGCCTTCTTGGCCTTTGAAGTGATTGTCCTGCAAGGCATAAAAGACACGAATTCCCTGGTAGTCCTGAACTTCGAGGGCTAGATCTTCTACTGCTGCACCGAGATCATAGGCCTGGGCCAAGCCCATGGAGTGGGTTTCCAAATCTTGGCCGGCTAAGAGATCAAGCGCCTTCTGAGGATCATTTTCAAAGACGACTGTCTGCAGGACGCGGCCAACTTCATTGTGCTTGACGATGGAGAGTAGGCCACCTGGTTTCAAGAGGCGGGTGAATTCCCTGAGAATCACCTTGCGATCCTCCACATATTCCAAGACATTGTGGCAGAGGATAACATCAAAGCTCTCATCTTCAAGACTTGCTAACTGGTCCAAACTCCCGACGAATTGCTGGTAGGGATGGTCCTGGGCCCGCAAGGCCACCATTTCCTCATTGGGCTCCACAGCAAGGACCTCATTGTCTTTCGCTAGTGGTTGGCCACCAGGCCAAAGCCACTACCAAAATCAAGCACCCGCTTACCTTTGATGTCCTGTAATTGTTCAAAAAGGATATCATAATAGATCTGTCCCCAGGGTTGCCGGAGGTTTTCAAAATAAGCTTGAATATTTGCGGTCATCTGATTCCTCCTATTTGAAGTTAAACATCTTGCTGGCTAGCTTGTCCGAGATACGAGGGAAAAGGGTATAGAGCTTGTGGGTCAGGTTCAAAAGCCAAGGCAGATTGAGCTCACGTTTTGCTTTTCCAAAGTTTTTGACAATTTTCTTAGCCACAAAGTCCGGTTCCAAAATGTAGCGATCCACCGCTTTGACATAGCTTCCGTCTGGGTCTGCCTGGTCAAAGAAAGTGGTCCGAATGGGGCCTGGATTGACCGTCGTCACATGAACACCAAAGGGCATGAGTTCCAAGCGCAGGGCATTGGAGAAGCCAATGGCTGCAAACTTGGTGGCTGAATAAAGGCTAGATTTAGCAGTTGCAACTAATCCCGCCATGCTGACGATGTTAACAATGTGCCCCTTGCCTACTGTCTTCATGCGGGCACCCATCAAGCGTGAAAGGTTCATGAGGGCAAAGGTATTGACTTCAAACATCTCTCGCACCTGCTCGTCAGAAACGCGATCAAAGGTCTCAAAGATCCCATAGCCTGCATTGTTGACCAAGACATCAATCTGCCCATAGCGCTGATAGAGCTCTTCTACCAAGCCTTTGACTGCTGAGGAATCCGTGATATCGATCCCAATGCATTCGGCTTGAGGATGGTCAGCATAGAGTTGTTCCAGTTTCTTGATTTCTGCCTAAGAGAATGAGCCGGTCCTCAGGAAGGAGCTTGACCATTTCTTGTGCCAAGCCTCCACTCGCTCCTGTGATGATGATAGTTCGCATCTTAGATCTCCACTTCTTCCAAGTCCTTGACCACATGGACCTTCTCAAACACAGTCGCAGCATCCTTACGCAATTGACTGACGTCCTTGGAGAGGAAGCGGGCACTGATATGGTTGAGTAGAAGGCGTTTGGCTCCTGCTTCATGCGCCACTTCTGCTGCCTGCATATTGGTCGAGTGGCCATGCTTACGAGCAATCTTCTCATCGCCCTTGCCATAGGTAGACTCATGCACGAGAACATCGGCATTGACGGCAAGTCTAATGCTGGCATTGGTCTTCCGGGTATCGCCCAAGATGGTGATGATCTTACCCGGTCGAGGGGCTGAGATATAATCCGCAGCAATGATCTTGGTACCATCTTCCAGGGTAACATCCTGCCCATTTTTGACCTGGCCAAAGAGTGGTCCAAATGGAACCCCTGCTGCCTTGAGCTTGTCTGCGTCGAGGGTCCCCTCCAAATCCTTCTGCATGACCCGGTAGCCGACACAGAAAATGGTGTGGTCCAAGGCCTCGGCATAGACCGTGAACTTATCGGTCTCCATGATTTTCCCAAGTGAACCTTCATCGAACTCATGAAAATGGATCTTGTAAGGCAGGCGTGAACCGGAAACTCGAAGGCTGGTCAAGACAAAGGATTTGATCCCAACCGGTCCATAAATCTCTAGATCAGTCTGGTCTTCATTGGCCTGAAAGGCGCGGCTAGAGAGGAAACCTGGCAAGCCAAAGATATGGTCCCCGTGTAAGTGGGTGATAAAGATCTTGCTAACTTTTCGAGGACGGATGCTGGTTTCTAATATTTGGTTTTGTGTCCCTTCTCCACAGTCAAAGAGCCAAACTTCATTGATCTCATCCAAGAGTTTGAGCGCTAGACTTGAGACATTACGAGATTTGGACGGCTGGCCCGCACCCGTTCCTAAAAATTGAATTTCCATTGTATTCTTTCTAACTTATATAGATCATAGCGGTCCGATTTTTCGATCGAACGGCGATTTTTCCTGGGTAGGCCCTAGCCAATTGGGCCAATTCGTCCTGGTTGTAGCCAGTCAGGCGGATGCTGCCATCTGCTAACTCTTCAAATTGAGACAAAGCTGACAATTCCTTGGTCTCCACCACCTCTCGATCCGTAACATGGCGCATCAAGATCAATCTTTCCTCTTCATAAACGAGGTAGTGAGGAAAGATTTGCGCAATCTCAAACAAGAGATCCATGCTGATAGCTTCTGCTTTCTGGGCAAAGACTTGAGCCAATCCTTTCTCTCGGTAGCAAAAGCCATAGGCCTTGCCAGAGAGATTGAGACGGACAAAGGGTTTGTCCTCCTCGAAGCTGGGACTGGTCTGATAGAGATCAAAGACCTCAGTGACTTGTTCATAGTAGTCTGTTGCTGCATCGGGGCTCTTCTTTTGGTAAAGCTCAGCGAAGTAGGCATTGATTACACTGGGCGGTGGCGTGATAAACTGGAGCTTTTGCTCTTCTGTCAATCCCGCTAAGACCCGCTCCAAATAGACCTTGTCTAGACTGGTATAGCCCCCATAGCTGAGAGCGATATTAAGATAATCCATGATGATAAAACTCCTCTAGTCTCCATGCATTTTTAGGGGCGATGTAGCCTGTTATGACCTCACCAGTCTCCTCATAGGAACGCTCAGCCAATATGGCAATGGTCTCCAATTCATGGATGCGGTAGGCTTGATCAAAAGGAACCTGAATCGTAAAGGGATGGAAGAGCTCCTGCATCTTTTCAAGTAGAATGTCCTGCAGTTTAGTCCGACTATCGGGATCCTTGGCCGAAACCAGGCGGTAAGGTGTCTGGGTCGGTGTAAAGTCCTCGACCTTATCAGCCTTATTGTAGAGAGTCAAGCGTGGAATCTCCAGCATCTCCAAATCCTTCATAATCTGAAGAACTGTCTTTCATGCTCTTCATGGTTGGGATCAGAGGCATCGATGACATGGACCAAGAGATCCACATTCTTGCTTTCTTCCAGGGTCGACTTAAAACTGGTCACCAACTCTGTCGGCAAGTCCTGAATAAAACCAACTGTATCTGTCAGAGTTACTTGTAGATTGCCTGTTAGATGGATGCTCTTGGTGGTGGCATCCAAGGTCGCAAAGAGTTCATCTGCCTCGTATTGGGTCTTACTGGTCAAGGCATTCATAATGGTTGATTTGCCAGCGTTGGTATAGCCAATCAAGCCAATCTTAAAGATGGGGGATTCTAGGCGTTTTTCCCGGACCACTTCACGGTTCTTCTCGACCACCTTGAGTTGACGCTCGATATCGGTGATTTGATTGCGGACACTCCGGCGGTTCAACTCCAACTGACTTTCTCCCGGTCCACGGGAACCAATCCCCCCGGCCTGACGGCTAAGCATGATCCCTTGACCCACGAGACGAGGCAAAAGGTACTTGAGCTGGGCTAGATGAACCTGGAGCTTGCCTTCGTGGCTCCGAGCCCGCATGGCAAAGATATCCAAAATCAGCTGCATCCGGTCGATGACCTTCACACCCAAAATTTCTTCTAAATTCACATTCTGGCGAGGGGTCAAACGGTTGTTAACGACAACGGTCGAAACCTTATCCGCATCGACCATTTGGGCAATCTCTTCTAGCTTCCCAGAGCCGACAAAGGTCTTACTGTCGTACTTCTCCCTCTTTTGAGTGTAGACGCCGACGACTTCTGCCCCAGCTGTCTTGGCTAGACTGGCCAACTCCTCCATAGACATGTCAAAGTTCTCCATGCCTTGAAGTTCGACACCGACAATGAGGACCCGCTCCTGTTTTTTCTCAGTTTCTATCATCTAAAAATCTTTCTATATCTTGAAGAACCCGCTCCTTGAAGCCTTCTTCTCCAATCTGGTAAAAATGAACTGTCATCCGATTGCGGAACCAGGTCAACTGGCGCTTGGCAAAACGGCGCGTATTTTGCTTGAGCTGTTCAAGAGCCTCTTCAAGGCTTTGCTCCCCCTTGAAATAAGGGAAGAGCTCCTTGTAGCCAATCCCCTTCGCCGCCTGAACCTCAGGATGGTTCTCATATAGCCACTGAGCTTCTTCTAACAAGCCCTGCTCAACCATGAAATCCACCCGTCGATTGATGCGGTCATACAAGGCTTGGCGATCATCATCTAAACAGATGATATAGGGTTCATGGGCTGGAGCTTGATTTTCCAAGTCCTGACCGAAATGGGCGATTTCCAAGGCCCGCATAGCCCGTCTGCGATTGATTTGCGGGATCTCAATTCCCTCTTTCGCTACTCGGTCAAACAGTTCTTCATCAGTGAGAGGGGACAAGGACTCCCGATAGGCTAGAATATCCTCGTGGGCAACATCCCCTCCTAGGTGATAGCCTTCTAAGAGACTCTGGACATAGAGGCCTGTCCCTCCAGCAATAATGGGAAGGTGGCCTCGTTCTTGAATCTCCTCGATGGCTTGGCTAGCTTCTGTCACAAAATCATAGGCCGAGTAGGTCTCTGTCACCTCGCGGACATCGATCAGATGGTGGGGAGCCGCTGCCTGCTCCTCTGGACTAGCCTTGGCCGTTCCGATATCTAGGGTGCGGTAGACTTGCTGACTGTCCCCACTGATGACCTCTCCCTGAAAACGCTGGGCCACCTCGATAGCGAGGGCTGTTTTCCCAACAGCGGTCGGCCCCACTATCACAATTATCTTGTTTTTCATCGTTTTTCCTTGCAAAAATCGCATTTTTTCGTTACCATATATTATAACATAAAAATTTAAAGTTCTAAAAAGGAGAAATTCTCATGGCTAAAGGATTTGGTAAAGGTTTTGTTACTGGTGTTGCTGGTACAGTTGCTGCTGTAGCAGGTGCAGTTTACACATTCAAGAAAAAAGTAATCGAGCCTGAAGAACAAAAAGCAGCTTTCATCGAAGAAAACCGTAAAAAAGCAGCACGTCGTCGCGTATCACACTAATCAATCAAAAAAACTCCGGGAAACCGGGTTTTTTTGAATGAAACAAACTATTTTTTTACATTAACTAGCTAGATAATATTTCAAAAAAATTTTTTTATTAGATAAGCATTTAAGCAAATCTAAAACTTTCCGCCGTGAGAAAAAAAAGTGCTTGAACCACTATGGTTCAAGCACTCGATAGTTTTGAAACCTTAGGTTCAAAACTAAGTCATGGAACTTCTACGAAGTTCGCTGACGTCCGCACTCACCTAAGGAAAGTTTTTCAAAAGACTTTATCTTCAATTTGAAGAGACTGGGACAAAAGTCCTAGCCTCTCAATTGTCTTTGGATTGTCGAGCAAGACGCAGTGGTTGAGTGGGCTCTACTACGCTGATTTCATCAGCTTTTATAGCCCTACTCAACTGTCCGGAGGTGGGACAACGAAATCGAATTCTAATGAATTACCGATTTCTGTCCCACTCTCTTTATGTGATATTACACTCCCAATCGGATATGAGGGAAGTGGTTGTAGAGGTAGTCAAAGGTTGACTGAAGTTTAGTGTCTGTTGTTTTACCAATGTTCTTAATAGGCATTTGGTATTTCTTTTGATTGTTTCGAACAGCAACTAAGGTTGAGTTTCTGTTTGAAGCAACGAAGCCACGATGCATGGTGAGAATGTGGTGGTAGAGATGGACGACCTGTTTGAGATCAATCGCCTTGAAACCTCTATAGTAGGCAATGAGATGGTCTTTATAAACAGCAATTTTCAGCACATCGTCGTGGAAAGAAGCTTGTTCCAGCAGGATATTGAGATTGTTCTTGGCCTCTGGATAGGCTGCATAGATTTCTTCGTAGGCAGCGATATTTTTCTTGCGGCCGATAATTCCTATAACGACAAAGAAAACACAGAGTCCAATCAAAAACAGAATGTAGAACATGAATGCAAGATTGTCAGATTCAAATTCAGTGATAGAGATATAGGAGCTGCTTGACATTACTGTGATGACTTCGGGATTGTCTGCTAGGAGACCGCGAACGAGGCTGCCATAATTAGAGATATATCCCTGATTTTTTTTAGGGGAGTTAGCATTAACATAGGAGCCAACGATTCGGACAGGATTTTTTTCCAGCTCGCCCTTTTTCTCTTTTTCCAAGAGCTGGGCAATCTGTTTGTCTCCCTTTTTAGCCTGCAGACCAACATATCCGTCTTGGTAAGCAACCAGCCAAACTTGAGTATTATCTTCTACTTCAATCAGAGCCTCTGGAAAAATATATGACACTTCAGCATAGACTGCTGAATCTGCTCCGGGATTGCTATTTCGGTCATAGGCAGTCTTGGTGTTGACTTTTTGGTATTGGATAAATCCCATCACTGCAGCAACTGCTAGAAAAATAAAAGTAATTACCAGTAGGGCGATGGTACCCTGGTTACGTCTTTCCTTGAGCATAGCTCAACTTCCAAAATATAGTACAAAAAAATAATTTGATTAGCAAACTATCTTTTTTGTATAGTATAGCATAAATGCTTGACAAATGGCAAGAATGTGTTAAAATATGAATGAATATATAGATTGATTCATTCATAAAAGAGGCATGGAAATGGATAAAAAAAATGAGCTCTTGGCTGCGGCTAGAGAAGTATTTGCAGAAAAAGGCTATAAGGCAGCTGGAATTTCTGATATTGCTAAGAGAAGCCATATGGCTGTCGGATCATTTTACAAGTATTATGAGTCCAAGGAAGCTATCTTCTTGGAGGTTTATGTAGCTGAAAATAGCCATATACGTGAGGGAATCATGCAACGCGTAGACTGGCAGGGCGAGCCCGAGGCAATCGTTGAGCAGCTTTTTGCAGTCACTTTTGAGTTGATTTCACCCAATAAAATTCTGGCTGAGTGGAACAAGCCAGGCATTTCTCAGATTCTGCACGATTACTATAATCAGGATGCCGGACGAGCATCCAATGCCTTTCATCAGTTTCTGATTCAGACCTTCAGCCAGCGCTTGCAGGAAGAGGGCTTTTCGAAGGAGAAAATAGCTGAGATCATGAAGGTTTATGACTTGATTTATTACATAGACATGCATGTCACAGAGCAGGAATTTTCAGGCTACTTCGATAGTCTTGAGACTTTAGTGAAATATTTTGTTAAGGGGATTTTTTCCAAATAGAGGAAATTCCTTTACTTAGAAGCAAGCATGAATGAATTTTTAAAATCATTCATTCATAAACAAAAGGAGGTGATGTCTTATGTAGTGCGAATAGGAATTGGAAGGTATTCAAGAAATGTGATTGGATAAGTATAAAGTGAATTATTTTTTTAAAAAGTTTTTGAATGAATATTAGAAATCGTTCATTCAAAAAAACGGAAAAGTGAGGAAATGAATGAATAAGCAAGGAGGATTTGCTATGAGCGGATTGGCTATTTTTGGGTATCTGTCTGGTGCTGATTGGTCTTTTTGACCATTGGTTACAGCAGTGCGACAGTTGGTTTTAGTTTAAGTGTGGATTTTCAGTCATTTTTAGTCGGAGGTCTCATCGTTGTCCTGATCGGAGCAGCTTTGATTCCGGGCTTGCCGGCAGTTGTTAAGCTGACGGCACTGGCTTTGACAACTTTGTCATTGCTGATGTACATTCACATGATGCCAGATTTAGAGTTCATGCTTATGCTCATCTCAGATGTCGTGGTTTTTAGGCTTTGCGGCTTGGTTTGCTATCCTTTTTTTAAGAAAGTAGGTGATGAAGATGATTGTAGTTTATGATTCAAATACTGGTATTGGTAAACGATTTGCAGAATCACTGGGCTATCCGACCCAGACTATCAAGGAGAAACTGGAAGAGCCCTGTATTCTCATTACTCGAAATGCTGGTGCTGGGAAAATTCCCTGGTCTACCAAACGCTTTATCAAGAAACATCCTGGGCTGATTAAAGGTTTGTTAATAATGGTGACTCTGTTAAACACGGCCGGACCTTCTGCGGGGCGACTGCCTTGATTATCGAAAAATATGGGCTCCAGCATATCTGCGATATTGACCGAGGCGGTAGTCCAGAAGATGTCGAGACTGTGCAGGAATTTTTGGCGGAGTGCTAGTCTCATCAAGTTTCGTAAAATGGAGGACTCGTATGTCTAGATTCAAGAAAATTGGGAGCTTGTTTCTGGCTCTGATTTCTGTCTTTATCCTAACGGCCTGCGGGCATGTACAGAAAGAGCCCGACACTTTAGATAAGACGGAAAGAAATTCTTCTAAACAAGAAGAAGCAGATCAGAATCAGGTAGACGCAACTTCCAGTGCGTCACAGAAAGATTGACTTTTTTGTCAAAATAGAAGAGCTTAAGTTGTTCAATGATTTTTAGGTCATCTGTTGACCTGTTTTGCGTATCAATAGAGGATGGAACAAAAGTCCTAGCCTCTCAATTGTCTTTGGATTGTCGAGCAAGACGCAGTGGTTGAGTGGGCTCTACTACGCTGATTTCATCAGCTTTTACAGCCCTACTCAACTGTGCGGAGGTGGGACGACGAAATCGAATTCTAACGAATTACCGATTTCTGTCCCACTCTCTTTTTGTGTTCTTATCGTTCTTTTAACATCTTAGTCGCAAGGTCTAGCATTTCCACTGCCTTTTGGTAGTGCTCGTCCAACAAATCGTAGACGGCATCTTCCGATAAGACGCCACAGTAGACCTCTTCAGGAAAGTCTGGTTGATTGGACAGTTCGACATCCTCCATGTAGACCTGGCTAGTGTAGTAATCGCGAAGGGCGATATAGCGAGACTGGCCAGCTTCCACTCGTTGCAAACAGGCTTCAAGCTCTTCGATTAAGCCTTGGTAGACCTTGAGATGGCTTTCCATCTCTTGGATTCGTTCGATAGGCGTCATGATGGATCCTTTCTATCTGCTAGAGAAACGACTTGCAGCTGCTCACCACCCAGTAAAATCAAATAGGATTCAAGCCGGTCCACCCCATAAGAGCGTCGGAGGGCTTCCGCGTAGAGCTCCAGTTGAGCATGGTAACGATCTAGCAAGTCCTGAGGGTTGCGGTAACGGTCTGTCTTGTAGTCAAAGAGAAGGATCCGATCTTCCAAAAGGAGGTAACCGTCTAAGATCCCCCGGACCACAAAGTCCTGACCACTAGTTGGATCCGTTTTGAGCATGGCAAAGGGTGCTTCACGATGAACCTTGTCTGCCTCCTTGAGCAAAGTTGGCCCAAGTCAGTCTGGAAGAAGGCCAAGACCTTCTTAAGGTCGATTCGCTCCTTGACAGCTGGGCTGGCATTGACCTCTTGGAGGACCATTGCTAGGCTCTCCATGGTTGGAATCGTCGTCAATGGGATCCGTTGCATCAGTTCGTGCAGGGCACTACCGACTGTTGCTCCTGTCACAGCTTCTTCCTTGCCGAATTTTGGAAACTCAAATCTTGGTAAGGGGACGTCCACTTTTTCCATGAGGTCCACTCCTTCGATATCTTGGATAGGTTCATAGAATTTTTTGATTTGACTTGGAGTCCGCACACTAGGGAGTTGGATAGCTGCTTGGTACTGGGTGTTGAGCCGGTCCACAGATTCTAAGACATCCAGGGCACGGCGAATCTCTTCTGATTGGCGGTTGTCCTTGAGGTCATCGACTGGGAGAGACGTCTTCAACTCTAAGTGACCGATTTGCTCCGGCGTCAAGTCTTGGTCGGTCACAAAGCGGGTCTGATAGGCCAAGTGTTGCTGGGCAAAAACTGCCTGAATAGCGTAGAGCCAGTCTTGGAAACAATTGATCTCCTTGCGAAGAGCTGGGCTCAAGCGTCCATTGACACTGGCTCCCCATTTTCTCTCTTCCAACTTATCCTGCCGGCCCTTGCCCACCAGATAGAGCTTGCGCTCTGCCCGGGTCATTGCCACATAGAGGAGGCGCATCTGCTCCGACAAGGCTGCCAGACGAATTTCCTCGACATTTCGCTGGTAAGGTAGGGTCTCAATGACCAATCGAATATCTTCTGGGAGGGCAGGCTGGTCATTTTTCAACAGGGAAGACTAGCCACATACTTGATGCCCACCCCATTTTTCCGACTGATAACGGCATTGGTAGACAGTTCCTTACCAACAAACTTTTTATCGGTGTTGAGGATAAAGACATAGGGGAACTCAAGTCCTTTGCTCTTATGGATGGTCATAAGCTGGACAGCATCCTTAGGAACTGCCTGGGCAACATTGGCCAAGTCGTGCTGATTTTCCAAAATCTTATCAATCATGGAAATAAAGTGAGGCAACCCCTTGAAGCTAGAGCTTTCGAAATCATTTGCCCGAAGGGTCAAGGCATAGAGATTGGCCTGCCGTTGGGCTCCATTTGGCAGGGCACCTACATAATCATAATAGTGGCGATCTTGGTAAATCTTCCAAAGCAGATCGTAAAGGGAGTGCGTCTGGGCATAGTCACGCCAGGCATCCAGTGTCTCCATAAAGCGAGTGAGTTTCTCTTTTAAGCTCGCATCGATCAATTGAGGAGCACTTCCAGTCTGGTCTAAAGAATGTTGCAGTTTCTCATAAAGATTTTCTGCTTTTTTGCCTTCACCTCTCTGTAAGGATAAACGGGCCAACTGGTCCTCGTCAAATTCAAACATGGCTGATTTCATGAGGGCCACCAAAGGATAGTCCTGTAATGGATTGTTAATGGTGCGGAAGGTATCCAAGAGGACCATGACCTCAACAGACTGGAGGTAGTTTTCCTCTCCCCCGTCCGCAACGATAGGAATCTGATAGGCTTCAAAGGCTGAAAGAACCTTGTCGTTCCGGGTCCGAGAAGCCGTTAAAAGCGTCATATCCTTGAAAGGTACCCCCTCTTCATTGTGGAGGCGGAGGATCTCCTTGATGACCAAAAGGACTTCACCTGAGGATAGACTATCCCCTTCTTGCTCCTCGTCTTCACCTGTTTCATCCACTTCCTGACTGCCATCATAGAGCAGGAACTCCGTCTCATAGGCAGGCGTTGGCTCCTTCTTCTCTGGATTGCCCGCAATCAAGCGATGGCTCTGGTCATAGAGAATTTCTCCAACTTCCTCATCCATGAGGCGTTCAAAGACATGGTTGGTCGCTTCTAAAACCTCTACATGGCTACGGAAATTCTCCTTGAGCAGAATCAATTTGCCATCTGCCCCTTCTTCTTGGTAGGCCTTAAACTTGTCATTAAAAATCTGGGGATCCGCCTGACGGAAGCGGTAGATAGACTGCTTAATATCTCCCACCATGAAGCGGTTGCGCCCATTGGACAAGAGCTCCAACATCCGCTCTTGGGTGTGGTTGGTATCCTGGTACTCATCGACCATAACCTCGTGGTAGCGCTCCTGATAGAGCTTGCGGATATGAGGAAATTCTTCTAGAATCTGGATGGCAAAATGGCTGATGTCGCCAAACTCAAAGGCATTTTCCTGCTTCTTGCGCTCCAAATAAGCAATCGAGAAAGCTTGGACAAAATCCCTGAGCAAGACTAGCAAAGGCAAGGGCTCATCCTTGAAGCGAATCTGATAGGTCAATTGGTAGTGCTGGGAAGCTGCTGCCCGCAAGGCTTCGATCCGTTCTTTACGTTCGTCATTGAAGGCAGTAGCTAGCTCTTTCAGGTCTTCTTTTCGTGTCGTGATGGTCAGGCTTCGTCCTCCGCTAGCACGAGAGATCAAGACCACCCGCTCTAAGACCTCAAAGATGGCTTCCTGGCTGGACTGCTCATTGAGTCCCGCAATTAAGTCTTGAATAGCGGTAACATTCTCTTGGTACTTGGCCCCAGAAAAGGCTTGCCCCTCATTGGCCAGGTGGAAGGTAAAGAAAGATTCCAGTTCAAAGAGTTGCTCTTTTACCTCTTGGGCCAACTGGTCCAAGGCTTCATTATAGTCCAGATCCTGATAACCTTTGAGGAAGGACTCCTCCAACCAGGCTTGGGGATCCGCAGTGGATTGGAGGAAGTCTACCAGTGCATAAACCTGGTCCTTAAACCCAGCTAGCGACTTGCCCTTTCCTGTAAAGTTCTTAACTAGGCGACTAAAGAGGCGGTCAGGTCCTTGCACCTCATAAAAGCGCTCAAAGACTTGTTCAAAACAGTCATTCTTGAGTAAGGACTGCTCGCTCGCACTTTGAAGGATGCGGAAGGTCGGTGAGAGCCCCAATAAATAGCCGTATTTGGAGACCAGTCGCTGCGTGAAGGCATCCATGGTCCCGATATCACTAGTTGGTAATTCTGCAATTTGTTGAGCCAAGTGGTGCTTGAGCTCCTCATCCTGGCTAGCCTTAAGACTTTTCTCTAACTCTTTTTCTAAACGTTCCTTGAGCTCAGTCGCTGCCTTGACGGTAAAGGTCGAGATAAACAATTGCTGGATAGAAATCCCCCGATGCAACTGATCCAGGATCCGTTGAACCATGACAAAGGTCTTTCCAGATCCAGCCGAAGCTGATACTAGGATATTGGTCCCTGACGAATAGATGGCTTCTATCTGCTCAGGCGTCCGTTTTTGTTCCTTGTCAGACTGGGCCTCCTGGATTTGGAGGTCTTGAATCTGAACGGGACTTAAAAATTCAATTGGCTTCATCGACTCAATTCCTCCTTCATTTTTTCTATCCAGACCTGACGAAGCTTGTCACCAACTGGGCGTTTCTCGTACTGTCTTGGATCCAGTTTCTCCAAGAAGCGAGCTTGTCCTAAGTGGAGATTGGCTTCAAATCCTGTAATCGATTTGTATTGTTCTACATATGGAGCAATGCTTCGACCATTTTCAGTATAAGGGTTGATAGCAAAGTCTCCCGATAAGATGCCCTGGGCTGCTTGTTGATAGAGATGGGCATTATAGAGTAAGAGCAGATCTAGCTCCTCTTGACTCAGCAACATGGCCTTGTTTTTCTCATAGCTCTCCCCTAGTTGGCTAGCTTGATCCGCCAAGAAGAGCCCTTTGTACTGCTGAGATTTTAGAACCGCTTGGACAGCATCTTCGACCGCCTTGGTATCCTTGAGAGGCACCAAAGGATCCACCATCTGCAAGTACATGGCTCCAAAATCCCCTTGTCAGGATCAAAAGCCTGAAAGTCTTTGATAGCAGATAGATAAGTTGGCAACTGGGAGTTGAGGCCATTATAGAACTTCTCAAAGTTAAACTTAGTCTCACTGGACTTATAGTCCACCACTCCCAAGGCCCCTGTCTCAGACAGCCGATCAATCCGATCGACCTTGCCCTTGACCAAGAGCGGACGACCATCTTCTAAGGTTAAGAAGGGGCGATCTTCTCGGCCGAAGAGAGCTTCTTCTCCGATGGTTTCAATACTGTCATTGTGGACGAGGACACGACCAGTCGCCCGAGCTGTATCCAGGAGCAATTCTTTTGAAAAAGCGGCCATGGCATTCTCCTGATAAAGGAGAGCGAACTCTGTCTCCTGGCTGGTTTCGCGAATGGCCTTGGTCAAACGCTCATCAAAATCCCCTTCTGAAGGATCTTTCAGCACCCGTTCAAAAATACGGTGCAAGAAATTCCCATGGCTTCTCGCGTCTGGGCGCAAGTGCCACTCCTCCTGCAAACCTAGGACATAGTGGAGATAATAGCTGTATTGGTTTTGGTAGTAGGTGTTGAGAGCTGAGGCAGATAAAGACAGAGCCTGCCCTTTTGGATAAAGGACTTCCAGCGTCTCATCCTCTAAGACCTTGGTCGTCAAGCTGTGGCTGATTTGTGGGATATGCAAGCCTTCTGAAGCCAATTTCTTCCGAAGAACGCGAATGGCAACTGCCCAGAAGGTCGCTTCTTCCTTGCTCAACTCCTGGTCAATTTCTCCCTGGTGCAATTCAATCAGTCGAGCTAAGAGGGCCTGGTAAGACCCCATATCTTCACTAGAGGCCCTTGCCTTCTTCTCAATGACGGATAGAGCAAGCGGTTCCTTGGTCAACTCGAGCAAGTAAGGGGATATCTTGTCGTCCACTTCATTGACAAGAATAGGGCTGGACAGGACCAGCTGTTTGGTGGCCGCATTGAAGAGAGATAGGGCGACGAAGCGATTCTTCCGTAAGTTGTCCTGACTGGCAATTTGGAGATTAGCCTGTTGGTCTGCAGCTTGGTTCAGGACCTGACGCTCCTCATCCGTCAGCAAGGATTGGTCCTTGGCAATCTTAGGGAAACGCTCCTGGGTCAAGCCAATGGCATAGACATAAGGAGCTGATAAGGGCTCAATCAAATCATAGGACTGGACTGTCACTACATCCACAGTCGCTGGGACCGTTCGATAACTTGCCAACAAGATCCCTGACAAGAGAAGGCTAAGAAATCATCTAAGGGCACCTTGATTTGATCAAAGACCTGGGCAAATTGTTCTAGCACATGGCTAAAGGACTTCCACACCTGGTCATAGCGTTCCATTTCCTGTTCAGAGCCACGACTGGCTAACTGTTGCATGTTTTGCGCCAACTGGGCATCTTGACAAAACTGGGCAAACTTCTTCAGCAGTCCCTGGCTAGTCTGGCTCTTGGTCTTGTAAAAATCCTGCAGAGGACCGATGACTTGCTGGCGAATCTGATTGAGACGCTCTAGGTCAAATTTTTCCTGGTGGTTGGCTGTAAAGTCACGAGAAAAGGCAGCCAGACCCTTGATCTCTGCAAAACGAACATATTGTTCAAAATGGTCGATATCCTCTCGTGTTAGCGTTCCATAAAGCCCTGTCTTCAAGAGATTGACCACATCCTCGGTCAAAAACCGATAGCGACGAAGACGGTCCAAGGATTCCACCCATTGGACCAGAGGATGCTGGGACATGGACTCACTCTTTCCAAGATAGAAGGGAATCTGGTACTGGTCAAAGATGGTCTTGAGCTGCAGCTGATAAGCATCCACATCCCCCAATAGGACTCGAATATCTTTGTAACGAGCTCCCTCATACAGACGCTGGCGAATGGAGCGGGCTACAGCCTCTAATTCTTCCTTTTGATGGTTACAGGTCCAAATCTCTACTGCTTCTCGATCTTGATCAGACAGCTCACCCTCTACCTCTGTAAAGTCATAACGAGCTTCCAAGATCCGCGTCATACGACTAAAGGCATCCTCTTTTCCTTGACCGACGTAGCTTGGCGTGACCTGGTAGGTCCTAGCCAAGTCTAGCAGGAAGTCGACACTAGCCTGGTAGAGATTGCCCTCTCGAAAGCTCGAGCGATAGGCTTTCTCACTGGCATAAGCCCCAATAATGATCTCGACACCCTTGTCGTGCAGTAAATGAACTAGGTAGTCCTCCTCGGCTGAGAAACGGGTAAAGCCGTCAATCACTAGAGCCAAGTCTTTTAACTCCTCATCCAAATCTCCCTTGACAAGGTGAGAGGCAAAACTAGCCAACTTAGACTCAGACTCAAAAGAACCTGCGACTAACTGGTCTTGAACGGCTTTCAAGATATGGACCAAGTCTTCTCTCTTTTCCTGATCTGGCAAGGCATCCAAGTCGGATGCTGTCATCTGGGCCGTCTGCAACTCATGAAAGAGCTGGATCAATTGTTGGATAAACTGGGGATCCTTCTTAAGACGGGCATAAACCTTGAGCTCTTCATCCGGCATCTGAGAAAGCACCTTAAAAAAAGAGCATCCCAAGACCGATATCATCGAGCGACTGCTGTTGGTGGCTTTCATTGAGGGTAAAATAGCGAGCCATCTGGGCAAAGCGCGTAATAGTAATGGCAAAAGAAGCCTTCTGGTCGAGGAGCTGTAGGACCTTGCCTTCCTTTTCAAAGGACAGAGAGTTGGGCGCGATATAAAAGACCCGCTTCCCTTCAGCAACCAAGCGATTGGCTTCATCCACCAAGACCTGGGTTAAAGGCGTTCGAATATCTGTATAGACTAATTTCATAATGTTAGGATTCCTGTAAAATGATAGTTCTATTATACCATCTTTAGTCCTTTTCTACAGGGATTTTCCTAGAGTTCTGGCGATTCAAAACAGATAAAAAACTGGACAAACAGTCCAGTTTTTCAACTATTTTTTTAACCTCCCCAGTTGATTAAAAGATAGAGGATGCTAGAGCCAAACATATCGGCCAAAGCATGCATGAGGAAGAATGGCAAAAGGTTTTTGATCACCTTCTTGTAGAGGACATAGTAGAAGAGTCCATAAATCACTCCGATGACCACTGCCCAAAGCAAACCTTGGTAGGTATGGAAGGAAATCCGAATCAAGGTCGAATAAGCCAGTGCCCACCACTTGTACTTCTGATTAACAGATGTCATGACTCCTAAGAAGAAGAACTCTTCGTAGAAACCATTCAGCAAGGCATAAGCAATCGCCATGGGACTAAGCGCTAAGAACTTGTGAATAATCTGCATGGGATCGATAAATGGGAGGAGATTGATATTGAAGTAATCATACTCTCCACTCACCGTTGTCACGATATCCCCAAACAGACCGACGATGGCAAAAATCAAGGGTACCCAAAAGAGGACGGACCATTTAAAGCGAATCGGAAGCTGTTTAAAATCGAAATTCCGTAGAATCAAGTAGGCCAAGGCGAGAGTTAATAAGATGATCTGCAGGGTAAAGTTGCTCGAGTATGCTGCCCCATCCCTAGCTGTATTGGTAGCCGTTTCAGTAGCTGCGGTGACGGTTTGGGCGACTGGCTGAAGACTGGTAAGGAAGAGTTCTGTAGACCAAACAATAAACTGCCCAAACATGATCGCAGTCACAATAGCGATATCAAACCAATTAAGCTCTTTTAAAGGCTTTTCAGGTCGTATCAACTTTAAAATTTTCATCATTCATCCTTCTATTCCCATAATGGAAGTGTTTTTGATAGTTCTACTATAAAAGAAATAGCTTAAAATAAATTTAATTTTTAGCTAGTAATAATTTTTTTATAAAAAACCTTCTGTTATTTCAACATGAAGATAAATCTTCTTAATAACTTTCCTTGTGTGAGTATGGACATCAGTGAACTTCTTCGAAGTTACATGAATTAGTTTTGAACCTATTTATATTTTCTCACTTCTTTCAAAAAATTAAGTGGGATACGATTTTCTATGTAGAGCTCATCCGATTTAGTAATATTGGTATTTGAAATATATATTATCATTACACACTCAACTCAAACAACTTATAAAACTCACCTCTCCTATCCATCAAATCACTGAAAGAACCATCTTCAACAATAACGCCATCTTTCATAAAGAGAATTCTATCGTATTTTTTCAAAATGTTCTCATTCAACTTGTGGGTTACTACAAGTGCAGTCAAATTTTGAATATCCAAGATTGAACTTTCAATTTCAGTAGTTACTTGATTATCCAAAGATGAAGTAGCCTCATCCAATAATAAGATTGGTGTTTTTCGAATCAAGGCGCGCGCAATACTAACTCTTTGTTTTTGTCCGCCAGATAAATTTGATCCATTCTCTCCACATAAAGCTTGTAGACCTAATTCATTTTCTAAAACATAACTTTCTAAACCTGACTGCTGTACAGCTTTCTTTATTTCCTCATCAGTGAAGGATTGATTAAGAGTAATATTTGCTCTTAAAGTATCATCAAAGATATAAACATCTTGCTGAACAATCGTCATCAAGTTATAAAGACTCTCTGCTGAAATAGCTTGTATATCTTGATTATCAATTGAAATATGTCCACTTGTTACATCATAAAAACGCAGCAATAGATTGAGCAAAGTTGATTTTCCACTCCCTGACATTCCTACAATTGCAATTTTTTCCCCTTTTTGAATCTTCAAAGATAAATGATTAAAAATTTTTTCTTCAGCATTAGGGTAAGAAAAGTCTATATTTGAAAAAGAAATGACATCATCGAAATATTCTTTCGTTTCACCAGTCTGAAGTCCAATTACATCTTTTACCTCAAATGCATTAAGTGTTGCTTGCCCTTCACGAAATTTACTCATTCCCATACCAATTTCATTTAGTGGCATTACTACAAAATTGACTAGTTGAACAATAGCTGTCACACTCCCAATTGTGGTAGAACCATTAAATACGAGGTACATCCCTCCACCAAAAGCTACCAAAAAAACAATCATCCCTGAAAGCTGTGAAATAACATTTGCTAAAACATCAAATTTTCCTTTTATAAAATATATCTCATCCAATTTTTCACTTTCATAACTATAATCCTCACAGATAGCATCTTTCACATTAAAACTTTTAATAACAAGAAATCCTGCTAAAATATCTTTAACCTTAGCTAAATACTTCTGATCTGCAATCATGGCACTCTTTTGAAGATAAGCTGATTTTTGTCCAATGAATCCAGAAATCATCATTGGAATAATGCTAGCAATGATAACCAATAAGGTCAAATACCAATTACCTATAAACATAGCTAGGAGCGAAAAAATCATTAAGGAAAGGTTTTTTGAAATATTAAAATACTGGTGTAGATAATCTTGCTCAATTTTCTTCATATTTTCGGTTAATACAGAAATAAATTTCCCTGATTTTTCTTTAGAAAAGTCTCTATAATCCCTATCTAAAATAGATTGGAACACCTTATTTTTGTATCTTGACATGATTTGCCTAACAAGTTTATTTTTCAATCGAAGAGATATAAAGTTGAGCCCTGCATATATGAAAATAACAATAGCTCCTACTAGTACCGCTTGAGTTAAGGCTTCTTTATTTTGAGACATGCCACTATCAATAATACCTTTAATAGAATAAGCAAAAGCAATATTAGTTAAAGGGACCAGTATATTAAATATCATGAAAGCATAAAAAAAGCCTTCTGATGGTTCTTTATCAATTGTTTCATCCTTAATCTACCTCATAATTCTTAATTTAATTTAGAAAATGTGACATAAAATATTCTTCTAAGTCAATATTCTCTCTCCTAATCTCTTTCATAGAGACCTGTTCTACAATTTTTCCATTTTTGATAAAACCAATTTTATCTGCTATCTGTGAAATTTCCGATAATATATGACTCGATATTAGTATTGTAATTCCATGCTCCTTAGAAAGCGACAACAAAAGATTTCGAATTTCTTGAATTCCTATTGGATCTAAACCATTGATTGGCTCATCTAAAATTAACAATTTAGGTTTTGTTAGAAAGGCACGAGCTAAACCAAGCCTTTGCCTCATTCCTAACGAAAAAAATCTTTTTACTTTTTTTAGTCGTATTTTTTAATCCGACCATTCTTAAGGCTCTTATTATATCTGATTCAATAATATTTTTCCCCATATACTGAGCGTGAATTTCCAAAATTTCTTTTGCAGTGCAGTTATCATAAAAAATTGGTGATTCAATAATACTTCCAATCTGACTTAGGATTTCTTCTCTGTGTTCTTGTAGATTTTTCCCAAATATTTCAATACTACCTGATGTAATTGTTGATAAGGTTAACATACATTTCATTAACGTTGTTTTTCCTGCACCATTCGGTCCTAAAAAACCATAGATTTCTCCTTCAGCAATTTGAAGGTTGATACCACTTAAAAATTTCTTCTTTATCAATTGTTTTTAAAAAAACTTCTTTTTATTTCAACAATATTTCTCATTTCTATCTCTCTTTCTATATCTAGCTTTAAATGCAAGAATTTTTCTCTCGGAGCATAAATACCAACTTATACAGTCTCTTTTTTTATAGAAATCATCAAGGAATTATAACTTTCCTTCGATTAAACTCAACTATGCTACTTGGTACTAATATCTTGTCTTGAAATAGTATAAATTGAAAAGGAAACAATCGTTAAACTTATGAAACTTGCAAATATCAAAAAGAATAAGTTATCAACAATATTATTAGATAAACTTCCTGGACTTACATTCGAAAGTAATGCCGCTAAACCAAATCCTGTAAGCATTGTTACAGCTGTTGAATGCTTAATCATACCTAAAACAAATGGTAGTAAGCCTATTAGTACTGTTCCAAACGTTATTCCAGCTAAGTTAATCAATTGATTAGCTACTGAAATATAATTTGATTCAGTTAAAATTGCTACTAATTTAATTAATAATTGAATAACTAAATATGCAGAAAATTGGGCAATACATGCTATTAGAATGACTGAAATAATTTTTCCCCATAGTAACTTTCTTTTAGGAATAGGGTAAGAAAACAACTGAAAAATTGTTCTTCGTTTAAATTCATCAATAATAATCCTAGATAATAAATAAGATTCGAAAATCAAAAATGCTGCTTTTGTAAATAAAGATGAAAACAATGAAGCTGCAATTGCCCAACCTTCCCATTTATCAGCAATTCTAAAATTCTTAGAACTCTGCCCTACAAATTCACCCAGTTTATTATCTGTAGCTAACCCCATGATTATGATTCCTGAAATACCTAATACTATAAATATAGTACACAACCAAGCAAAAAAATAATTTAGATTTTTGAAACCTTATTTAATTCTATTTTAATAAGCGACAACATAGATTTTTTTCCTCCAAAAAAATTTTTGTTAATATTAATTACACTATTCAAAAAAACACTTTACATACTTCTGGTATGTTTAAACTTAAAAAAATTATACATACTAAAGGTATGTATAATAAAATTTTTAATACCATATCTAGAGTATGGTATTATTTTAAAATTCTATACGTAAAACTTATTTACTACTTTTTAAGTGATCAAATAATTTGAAAATTACTTCCATCATTTCATCAGTAATCAACTGCACTCCTAACCCTTCAAAAGTAAGTTTAATGAAATTCATTTTCCGCTTTAATTCTTCTACTGAAAAAACAGAAATTTGGAATCCAATCCAAACATCTAGAGTTAAAATGATTAAATCTGCTAGTTCTTCTGGGTATTCGGTTTTTATTGATTCATCTTTAACACCTTCGTGAACTTTTTCTCTAATTTCGAGTAAAAAATCAGAAAATAGACCTAGATACTGCTCTCCTAACAAACGTGGACTTCTTAGCATGATTGAGGCAGAGTAAACGAGCCTTTGGTGCTCAAAATTAGAGAAAGAGTCCATCAAAGAATTTTGTATCTTTTCTAATCCAGTATTTCCTCTCCAATTATAATTTAAAATTTCTTGATTATTTTCGCTAATGATTGTTTGCAGTATATCATATTTAGACTCAAAATGATGATAGATAACACCTTTTGTTAATCCACCTAAGCCATCTATGATATCTTGTATTGACGTATTATCAAATCCTTTTTCTAAAAATAGATTTTTAGAGACCTCTAGGATTTTTTTTCTAGTTTCATGTGAGTTTCTATTCCTTGCCATTATAACTCTTCCTTATCATACTAATGGTATGTTTTTTTATTATAATCTAACAAATTAATGTTGTCAATTTTTGTTGTTTCCAATAATACTTTGGAAATTTTATAAAACCTAAAAACGACCTTTCGGTCGTTTTCCTAGTTTGTTTCCTCTAAGAGGTCTTGGATTCTATCCAGATACTGGTTGTCTGTCACCGCCATCACGCGCACCCCTTCTGGCCAGATAAAGTCGGGACCAATCTGACTTCGCAAAGGCTGATCTTCCGCATCTCGATAGCCAATAATATTGAGTTGATATTGGTCTCTGATTTCCAAGTCTCGAATGCTTTTTCCTACCCAGCTAGCTGGAACTGTAAACTCGACCACCACCACTGCTTCATCCAACTGGAAGACTTCAATCCCGTGTTGGAAAAGGATCATCTTGGCCAGAGACATCCCCGCTTCTACCTCTGGTAGGATGACCAAATCAGCCCCAATCTTCTCAAGGACTTCCTTGGTCACTTCATTCTTGACCTTGACAATGACTCGCTCAACACCAAGGGCCTTACAATGCATGACCGCCAGCACACTGGACTCCAAGTTTTCTCCCGTCGCGATCACGACTGTGTCACAGGTACCGATATCAGCCGCATCCAAGAGGTCCATTTCTGTAATGTCTCCAACAATTCCAGTCGAAATCATGGATTCATATTGGTTGATCACATCTGCGTGATCGTCAATTGCAATAATATCCACATCCTGATCCTGCAGAGTTTTCAGGATACTCTGTCCAAAAATTCCTAATCCTAAAATTCCAATGGTTCGATTCTCCATAAGTTTCTCCTATCCAATAATGATGTCTGCCTTGGCATACTGCAAGGTATCTGCTTTCTTGGCTTGGTAATTGTTCAAGCTAACCATGAGGGTCAAAGGACCAATCCGTCCGATAAACATGAGGACCATGATAATGCCTAGTCCCGCTCCATTTAAGGTTGAGGTTACATTGGCGGTCACTCCCACTGTCGCTAGAGCGGATACCACCTCAAAGACCAAATAAATAAAGCGTTGGCCATCCGGCGTCACCAAACAGATTCCTAATAGCCCCACTAAGAAGGTCAACTGGAAAATCACCGCCGTCCCAAAGGAACGTTGAACAATGTCTGGTGAAATCGTACGTTTTCCTAAATTGGTATGTGGTAGCCCCAATAGTTCCTTCCGAGCCAGGAGCAAGAGGACCAGGAAGGTGGTGATCTTCATGCCCCCTGCTGTCCCTCCTGGTGCTCCACCTAAAAACATCTGCAAGAGATAGATAAAGAGTGTCACTGGCCGGACTGCTGTATAATCTAAGGAAGCAAATCCGGCTGTCCGCATGCTGACAGTTTGGAAAAAGCTGACCAAGACCTTCTCTCCCAATGGGAGGGACCCAATGGTTGCCGGATTATTAAACTCGGTCAAGAGGCTGGTTACTGTCCCAAAGAGGAGAATCGCAGCTGTTAACCAGAGAACCACCTTGGTGTGAAAGCGAAGAGTCCGTCGTCCGGATTGGTTACGGGCCTTGGTGGCCAGGTCAAACCAAACCATAAAGCCCACCCCCCCCCTGTAATAATAAGGGCAGACAAAGTCAGATTGACCAACCAATCGGTCTGGAAACTCATCATACTATCGCCCCCAAAATTATCAAAGCCCGCATTACAAAAAGCGGAAATCGCTACAAAGATAGAGTTAAAGATTCCATGTCCCCAGCCGAAGCGAGGTATAAAGCGGGTCATGAGGAGCAAGGCTCCCAGACCTTCGATGGTAAAGGTGGTAATAAAGATGGAGCGGACAAAACGGGCCAAGCTCTGGTTATTGCTAAAGCTAAAACTGTCCCGAATGGTCTGCCGGTCCTTGTAACTGAGCTTTTGTCGGCTCTCCATAAAGAAGAGACCGATAAAGGTCAAGATACCTAGGCCTCCGATCTGGATCAAAAGCATACAGATCAATTGCCCCCAGCCATTATAGGTCGAAGCCACTGACTGGGTAAAGAGCCCTGTCACACAGACCATGGAAACCGCTGTAAAAAGATGATCGACATAGCCTGCTTTTGAGCTTGCTTGCTGGACAAAAGGCAGACTCAATAAGAGGGAGCCAATCAAGATAACCAAGAAAAAGCTGAAAAAGATCCTCCTTGCTGGAGACAGGCTTTTCATCTTGGACTGCCATTGTTTAAAAAATAATTTGACTAACATAGCTTCATTGTATCATAAAAAGAGAATAGACCTACAAGTGATGAACCATTTCTAGGCACAATTCTAAGGCCTTCTCAAAAGCTTCAGATCCCCAATCACGCTGGTCATAATTTTCCAGGTCTGCAAGAGAATCTGCGGTAAATAGGAGCAAGCCCCAAACCGCATCACGAAGCTGGGCTACTGCTGCCAGTGAGGCGCACTCCATCTCCACCACACTACACCCTTCTTCAATGCGATAGGCCACCTTGTCAGGCGTTTCTCGATAAAAGCCGTCTGTCGACCAGGTCATCACTTCTTGGTAGGGAATGGACTCTTGTTTTAGGACCCTTTCAATGGCAGTCAGTGCTCGACGATCTACTTCTATATAACGAGAAGGTGCTACATAATGGTAACTGGCTCCCTCATCTCGCAAAGCCTTGGTCGGGATTAAAAAGGCATTTTCTTCCATGTCCACCAAGACGCCACAGCTTCCTGCCGAAATGATCTTCTTCACCCCATAGCCGATCAACCAATCCATGAATTGGGCTGCTGCTGCAGATCCAACTGGCGCTTGAGCCAAGCAGATTTCCTCTCCTTGGTGCTCCATGACATAAACCGGATAGGTCTTGGTAGCTGAGACAAAGCTAGCTACTTGTTTGGCTCCAGCAACTTTGGCAAAGCGGTCAATCTCATCCTCTAAGAAAGCATAGATGCATTTTTCAGGCAGGTGTAGATCAAGCCCCTCATGGGTCGGCATAATAACTGCCTGTGGATTGTCGTCAAACTCTAAAATAGGAATTTCATGTTTATGAATCATCTATTGCCTCCAAACTTGTTTGTAACATTATATAAGTCCATCTAGTCTGTGTCAAGGAGAGATAGCGAAAAGGACTATTTTCCTTCCACAGCAACTCCCCATATAACTGGATACTTTCAACTATGATATAATGGGGACAGTACAAGGGAGGAAACCAATGTTACAAGAACTAGCCTTTACAGGCCAATGGAGACACTATCAAAAACGCTTTCTCGATAAGAGTGACGCTTTTATGGCGGATGGCCACCTGCATTTGGTAGCAGCTCCTGGCTCTGGAAAAACAACCCTGGGAATCGAATTAATCAGACGCTTTGGCCAGCCAACCCTGATCTTGGCTCCTACGGTCACCATTCGTCAACAATGGGTGGACCGGATTATCCAGGCATTCTTGAGTGATGAAAGCCAAGCGGAGAAACTGATTTCACAAGACTTAAAACATCCTAAGCTGATTACAGTGGCTACCTATCAGGCCCTACACAGTGCCATGAACCAAGTCGTCGGTCAATCGCAAACTGAAGATACCGATGACCAGGCAGAGATTGAAACATTTGATTTCAAAGGCTTTGATATCTTTACTACTTTCAAAGACATCTCACTCGGGACCCTTTGTTTAGATGAGTGTCACCACTTGCGCAATGAATGGTGGAAGAGTTTGGAAGCCTTTCGTCAAGCCTTCCCTGACTTAAAGATGATCTCCCTTACCGCCACCCCTCCCTATGAAGGGGATCCCGCCCTTTGGGATCGCTATATCCGCATGTGTGGTGAGATTGATGAGGAAATTACGGTTCCCGAATTGGTCAAGGAAGACACCCTTTGTCCTCACCAAGACTATGTCTACTTCGCCTTTCCAACCAAGGAAGAGCAAGAGCAGTTGGACGCTTTTAGCCAACAAAAGAATGCTCTCTTGCAGCAACTGACTTCCGATCCCCTCTTTGCCAAAACCTCCAAACCTGCCAAGCCTTATCGGGTCAGATCAGCGATGATGAATTGCTCAATGAGCCCAAGTATCTCTCTGCTACCCTGATCTTTCTTCGAAGCAAGGGAATCGCCTTTCCCAAACGTTTCCAGGACCTTTTAGGAGCCAAGAAACTACCTGCTTTCACCCTGGACTGGCTTGAAATTCTCCTGCAAGGCCTGCTCTTTCAGGTGCCTCACTGGTACAATCTACCAGAAGAATACGAAAAGCAAGTCCTCCATGAATTAAAAGCAGCCAGCTTGATCGATCGAAAACAAGTCAAACTGGTCCGCAACAAAAAACAAGACCTTCTGCTCAACCAATCCCTCGGAAAACTAAATGCTGTCCGAGAAATTTTCAAGACCGAATACCAGGCTCTTGGAAGCAGACTGCGCCAACTGGTCCTAACAGACTATATTCGCCAAGACTTTGAAGTTCATCTCGGGGATAAGGACGCCCAATTTACTCAATTGGGAGTGCTCTCTTATTTCGAATCTATCCGCAGGGAAAGCTTAGAGCAAGCAACTCCTCCTGCCATCGCTGTCTTAACCGGTAGCATCGTCATCATCCCTACGGTCGCTAAGCCAAGATTAGAAGAACTTCTAGGAGAGAATCGTTTGACTTACCAAAGTGTCGGCCAATTATCTCCTGATGACTTTCTCAAGGTTCGCTTGGTTGGTTCTCAACATGATTTGGTGACAGCCGTGACCCAGCTCTTTCAAGAAGGGCTCATTCAAGTCGTCATTGGAACCAAGTCACTTCTAGGAGAAGGCTGGGATGCTCCTTGTGTCAACTCCCTGATCCTAGCGAGTTTTGTCGGTAGCTTATGCTCAGCAACCAAATGCGAGGCCGTGCCATCCGAGTGTGGCCCCAAGATCCAGACAAGACCAGTAACATCTGGCATCTGGTCTCCATCAATCTTTCCCTAAAGAAATGGTATGAAAAGTCCGATCTTGAAAAAGAAGAGATCGAAGCCATCACTGATCAGCTGAAACAATATAGTCCTGATCTGGAGCTCTTAGAGAGACGGATGAAGCAATTTTTAGGCCTCCACTACAAGGAACCCTTTATCGAATCCGGTATCGAGCGTCTGGCCTTTGACAATATCCGCTATACTAAAAAACAGTTACAGAAACTCAACGAAGAGACCTTAGAGCGCTCCACTCATCGTCAAGAACTTCGGGATGGCTGGCAAAAAGCTCTTCCGATTCTTGAGAATATGGAGATAGCAAACGAGGTACAAGTGGATAAACACTTCCTGCCTCTGGCCCTATTTTTGATGCCAGAAAGCTAGCTCGCTGGCTGACGGCTGCTACTTTGACCGATTCTTTCGCCAACCTTATTTACTACTCACATAGAGGTGGAAGGAACACTGTTTCTCTTATTCTTCTATTCGTCTTAGCTGTTCTCGCACTCCTTGCTTGGCTACGCTACTACCTCTATAAGAGTCCTTATAAACGCATGGAAGTATTTGGAGAAGCTGTCCGTCAAGCCTTATTAGCTTCTGGACAGATTCAAACCCAGGAGACCCGCATCCAAGTGGTCCGAGATAGGAAGGATGCCATCAACACGCTGATCTATATGAAGGGCGGAACCATGCGAGAGAAAGAACTCTTCTCGCAAACCATGATCGAATTTTTCGCACCGATTGAAAACCAGCGTTACATCCTAAAAGCCCAGGAAAAAGTATCCGACCAGACAGAATATTTCGCCGTGCCAAGCCTCTTTGACAAACGTAAAGAAGAGGCCCAAGCCTTTGTCGAGCAAATCCGAAAGAGCCTAGGTAAGTATGACCTGGTCTATACTCGAAGTACGGAAGGTCGTGCCATTCTCCTAGATGCTCGCATCAAGGCCTTAGCCAACAAACAAGAGCGCACCTTCACCAAGAAGCAAGTGATGTCGGATTTGAAATAAGAACTGATTTCACTACAAAAAAATTCTAGTAGACAACCTCTACTAGAATTTTTTCATTACTCAATGACAATCATAGCCTTAATGGTCTTGCGTTCATCCATGTCTTTATAAGCTTGATCAATCTCGTCCAAGCTATAGCTATGGGTAAAGACGCGTCCTGGATTGATATCGCCGTCAAGCACTGCTTTCAGCAAGAACTGTTTGTCATAAGTTGTCACGGAAGCAGCGCCTCCTGCAACAGAAATATTTTGCGCAAAGGTCGAACCAAGAGCACGGTTATTGTAGTGAGGAACACCGACAAAACCTAAACGTCCACCATTGTGAAGAACCCCAAGGGCCTGATCAACAGCTGCTGCGGTACCGACACATTCAAGAGCCGCATCTGCTCCTCCTCCGAGGATTTCACGGACCTTGGCAATGCCTTCTTCGCCACGCTCCGCTACGACTGCTGTCGCACCAAATTCCAAAGCCATTTGTTGACGATCTTGGTGACGGCTCATAAGGACAATTTGCGACGCACCCCGCATCTTAGCTGCGATAACCGCACATTGACCCACAGCACCGTCACCGATGACAACCACTTTGTCGCCCCGTTTCACATCAGCCACACGCGCCGCATGATAGCCCGTCGGCATGACATCTGCCAGCGTCAAGAAGGATTTAAGCATGGCTTCTGTATAATCAGATGGTTGCCCAGGGATTTTGACAAGGGCCCAGTTGGCGTATTCAAAGCGCATGTACTCTGCTTGAACCCCATCAGACCAGTTGGTGCCGATATGGCGGTCACAGGTCCCATCATAGCCAGCACGACAGGCATCACACTCCCCACAACCATGAGTGAAAGGGGCGATGACAAAGTCTCCCGGTTTCACCGTTGTAATAGCTTCTCCGATTTCTTCAACGATCCCAATAGCTTCGTGACCACTATTTTGGTGCCCCTCTTCAATATCTGGATTGCGGTAGCTCCATAGATCCGAGCCACAGACACAGGTGCGAACGATGCGGAGAATGACATCATCTGGTGCTTCGATGTGCGGACGCTCCACTTCTACTAGACCCACTTGCCCAGCTTTTGTATAAACTGTTTTCTTCATAGGGACGACCTACTTTCTAATGCTTACTTACCTATAGTATACACTTTTTATCGAGCTCTAGCCCACTTCCTGATTTAAAACTCCATCGTTTAATCATATTCTTTCCCATACTTCTTTTCTAGCATTTTCTTAATCAGATAGGGCATCTTGACATTCTCTCGACCTTTTTTAGCAATCAATTTTCTGACAAAATCGGGCATTTGAATATCTTTTTCTGCTTCCAAAATCTGACCTGTACTTGAAGGAGCTTCCAACTCATCAAAAGTCTCTAACTGAGGTTGATAGTCACTATAGTCACCATCTATATGAGACTGAAGGGTTGACAGAAGGGCTTTAATCAGTCGTGAATCGCTATTTGGCATAGGAGGTCGGTGATAAGCCACTCCGAGCTCTTGGCATAGTTCCTTACACTCCACATCATTATCAAAAAGAACCTCAATATGCTCACTAATAAAGGCAATCGGAACAAAAATATAGTGGTTCGGGTGTTCACTCTCATCTCGCAGATATTCTAAAACATCAGGCTTAATCCAAGGAAGACCTATATCACTCTCACTCTGCCAAGTATTGGTGTACTGATCCTCTTCAAGCGCTAAAATCTCTGCAATCATGCGACTATTGTCATAAATCTGATCGATATAAGGATCACCAAAATCAAGTGCCAAAACTGGGACACTATGAGCTGAAAAAATCACCTTATAACTGTCGTCTCCAATCTGATCTAAAATCTTTTGGATTTCATCAGCCCAATAGTGGAGTAGGTCATGTTCACGGTACCAGTCCTTGATAATTTGAAACTTCATCTGATCACTTTCTAAAAATTTCTCATAACCCATGACAGAATAGTAGGAATAATGGGGCTCTAGAATCAAACACAAACACTCTTTAATTCCATCTAACTCCATTTCTTTGATCACATCTGTGATGAAAGGGCGGGAAAATTTGTTGGCAAAGTAAACCGATGCTTGATCTCCAAGAGCAGTAGCAACCAAGTCCACTTCTTCTCTAGTTATCCTTTGGAGCGGCGTTCCACCGATTCGGACGTAATTGTCATATAAAGTCTGAATTTCATGTGGTTCAGGACGAACCCCACGGCGTATATTCGTGAAAAACTCTGCTACTCCTTCGTAGGTAATCTCTTCTGGCGACCCAAAGGTCATCATCAACACAGCTCTTTTACTCATAACTACTCCTTGTTCCATGTTTGTTCTATTTTACCATGAAAAGGCTTACTTTAGGGAACTCTTTTATAAATCATTTGGAAGAAGACACTAATTTTCTAGGTCAATACACAAGCTATTAAAAGAAATCATTCAAAGAAAGTGGAACAAATATCTTTTTATGCCCGATCCGATACTGTATTATTCTTTGAAAACAACATCTATTTGAAATTACCATCTTTCATGTAAGAAGAAATGGTTTAAATTCCTTTCTATGAATTTCTACACAATAGAAAAAGTGGATAAAGAAACATTCTTCTATCCACTTTATTGTTTACAGCTTTTATTCGCTACGTAAAGATTCCACTGGGTCTTTCTTTGCGGCGATGCGTGAAGGGATGAGACCAGCTAACATGGTAAGGACAATGGAGATACCAATTAGGATGAGCGCTGCTTCCCATGGTAACTGCGCCACGTTCTCCACGTTAGTCATTTTCGCAACGACGGCATTGATTGGAAGTGTTGCAAGAAGTGTAATTCCGATACCGAGCACCCCGGAAATAAATCCTTCGATGGCTGTTTCGGCGGTGAAGATGCGACGGATGTCTTTCTTCGAAGCCCCCATTGCACGTAGGATTCCGATTTCTTTTGTACGTTCGAGAACCGAGATGTAGGTGATAATCGCAATCATAATCGATGATACGATGAGCGAGATGGCTACGAAACCAACAAGTACGGTTGTGATTACACCCACCATTGTCGTAATGGATGACATGATGGTTTGAATATCGTCGGAGTAGGCGAGCACTTTGTCGTCTTCGCCAGCGTCTTTTTTGGCTGTGTTATAGGCGTTGATGAAGTCCTTCAACTCTTGTTTTTGTTGGAACGAAGAGGTGTAGAACTCGATGGCAGCCGGTTTGGATTTATCGATAACCCCCAATTTCGCGAGGTTTTCCTCGTAAGTGGCAGCCGAGTTTTCGTTGTATTGTTGGATGTATTGCGCTTGTTGTTCAGGCGTCAATTTGACCAGCTGGATTTTTTCTTCTTCGGTTAAATCAGCAGAATTGAATGGTTTTGGATCTTTGGCAAATGCTTTACCAGTAAATACATTGATGGTAGGGTTGGCTTCTTGCTCTTTCACGATGTCACTGTTTTGAATTTGTTCAGAAGTGTAATCGATAAGGTCGCTCGTATAAGCCACACCGCCAGAAGGAGAGTTCACACCAGAACTTGTGCCTTCTTTTTGACGAAGAACGCCGACGATTTTAAGCTCGAGGCCATTCTCGATTTGCGTCTTCATATACGCTTCGTCGTCAATTTTATTCATCCATTGGTTGTTTTCTTTTGCGAAGCGGTTCGTGTTCACAACGGCTTTGAATGTTTTCCCGATGAAATCCCTATACTGATAGGTTTGTGATTTGAGTTCGTCGAGTTTCTTTACATCGTTTAATTCGCTAGGGTCTTTGATGCGTAAGCTATAAAGGAGCAGGTCGCTGATTTGGTTATCTTCATCGACGATAAGGACGATTTCAGATTTATCCTTTGGAAGGCGACCTTCTAGCACGTCATATTGCGCTTCCAGCATGGCTTCGTCACTTGAAAGTTGGCTCCAGTAGTCGATGTTTGCAAGTAGCCTTTAATCGTTTGATTGGCCGTATCAACTTCGGACGCGAGGTTAGATGGAAGAATGCTCTTTGGACCGCCCGATGTGTCGCTAGCGTAAATATATGGTTGCAGGTTGTATTGGTAACGAATGTCTTTTGTAAGGGTTGCGACTTCTGAAGCGTGTTTATCCAAGTAAGTCTTGAAGGACGCGAGGTCATTTTTTCCGATTTGTTTTTTCAATAGATTCGTTAAAAGCGTATTGACACCGAGTTCGTTTTTATCCCTATAAGGCTTTTCACTCAAGTCTGGAGATGTTGCCATAAGATTACTCTGGTTTTGCTCGCTAATCGTCAGTGGCAAAGAGACGAGAGTGTCTTCTTGCACCTTTTTCACATAGTCGCTCACACCGTTTGAGAGGGACAGAATAAGGGCAATCCCGATAATCCCGATGGAACCTGCAAAGGCAGTCAGGAAGGTACGGCCTTTCTTCGTCAATAAGTTATTAAACGAAAGGGCCAGAGCCGTCAGAAAACTCATCTTTGTCTTCGTGAACTGAATGTCGCCTTGTTTGGTTTCTTCTGTAGGCTCATACGGATTCGAGTCGCTCAAGATGTTTCCATCCAATACCTGTACGATTCGAGTGGAGTAGGTTTTTGCCAGCTCTGGGTTATGCGTCACCATGATGACCAGACGTTCCTTGGCGATGTCTTTTAATAAATCCATGATTTGAACAGAAGTCTCAGAATCGAGCGCTCCTGTTGGCTCATCGGCTAAAACGACTTTAGGATTATTGACAAGGGCACGCGCAATCGCGATTCGTTGCATTTGTCCGCCAGACATTTGATTTGGTTTCTTATATAAATGGTCTTTCAATCCAACGCGTTCGAGCGCTTCGATGGCACGTTTCTTGCGTTCCGCTTTAGAAACACCAGAGAGCGTCATCGCAATCTCGACGTTTGAGAGTGCCGTTTGGTGACCAATCAGATTATAGGATTGGAAGACGAATCCGATGGTGTGGTTTCTGTAGCTATCCCAATCGCGGTCTTTAAATTGCTTGGTTGATTTTCCTTGGATGAGTAAATCACCCGATGTGTATTGGTCGAGTCCACCGATGATATTTAAGAGGGTCGTTTTCCCTGAACCCGATTGTCCGAGAATGGAGACGAACTCATTTTTACGGAAGCGAATCGAGATATCTTTCAACGCGTGAAACTCTTGATTGCCCGTATAATACACTTTTGAAATATGTTGTAGTTGTAACATATACTCGTTCCTTTCATAAATATGAGTAGTCTATCACAATTTGAATCCGAGGTCAATATATTAAATTGATGATTTTAAAAATATCCTCAACAAAGCATTGTTCGATTTTCATTAATGATGGTGGTGATGATCATGCCCATGATGTTGATCAGCTTCCAGTTCTTCGATATTGCGCTTGTGGGCTCGGTGAGTAGCCAAGTCTTCGTCCACCTCAATGGTAATGTTTTGGAAACCACAATCTTTGAGCAAGGTACGAATCGCTTCTTTACAAACCTCCATGTGGTTGACATGCTCTAGACAAACATGGACAATGGCGTTTTTTTCCAGGCCATCCATGGTCCAGAGATTGAGCTGATTGATACTAGTCACATGGTCCAACTGCTCCAAATCACTCTTGACTTGCTGGATATCCACTCCTTCTGGCACAGCATCGAGGAAAATCTTGAGCGTACTCCAAAAACGTGGAAGGGCTTTGGACAAGATGAACGCAGAAATTAGAAGAGATAAGAGGGGATCGAGGAAGTACCAATCAGTGTAGCGCAAGATGATGGCGACGACAATCACTGCCAACCAACCTAGTGTATCCTCAAGGAAATGGAGACTCAGGATGGATTCATTCTTAGTCTGCCCCTTACGGACGATGAGACTGGCTGTTAGATTTATGGCAATCGCAATGACTCCCAACCAAAGCATTCCCTCATGATCCACCGGCTGAGACTCGATTAGCTTGCTGATATTCTCTAGAATGACTAAACTAGAGCCTGTTATGAGGATGACTGCTGTCAGGATGGCCCCCAAGAGGCTAAGCGCTTGTAGCCCAGGGTATAGTGGCTGTCCTCCTCCCGATTGGAAATACTTTCGAGAAAAGCTGAGATACCAATAGCCAAGGCATCTCCCAAGTCATGGACAGCATCCGCTAAGATTGCACTGGAGCCAAAGAGACCGCCAAAGATAAATTCGATGATGGCAAAGCTAAAATTTAAGACAAAAGCCAGCCAAACAGCAAATTTTGAACTCATTTTTGACCTCCTTTAATATATGGTATAATGGGAATAGATGATTCTCTCACTAGTATTATCTCCTACTCTATTTAGAAAGGATAGAAGCAAACCGTTCTTTATGTACGTTACTGAACAGTTTGTTCGAATTGTCTATATGAGTCAAACCGACCGGCGGATTGCTAAAACAAGAAAGCGATCTATACAGCCTTCTTAGAACTGTTAAATAGTAAAGGTTATCAAGCGACGACTGTTCAAGATATTATTGATCGGGCAGATGTTGGGAGGTCTACCTTTTACAGTCATTATGAAAGCAAGGAACTATTGCTTGACGAACTCTGCCACTACCTATTCCATCACTTGTTTGAGAGAGAGGCACACCTAGCTGCAGAAGACTACCTGGCTCACATCTTTCTCCATTTCCGAGAAAATCAAGACCACGTAACCAGCCTCCTTCTCTCCAAAAATGATTATTTTCTCCGTCAACTTCATAAGGAATTAGAAGCCCATGTCTATCCTATGGTGGCAGATGATTTAAAAACAGCTCATCCTAGAATTCCAACTTCTTACCTCAAGCACTTTGTCGTTACTAACTTCATCGAAACTCTGACCTGGTGGTTGAGAAAAGGGAAAGCTTATAACGAGCAAGAAGTTGTTAGCTTTTATTTAGATGTTATGGAAATGACAGCTAAACAAGAATAAACATCATTTTTCTAGCTAGAAAGGAAATCTTATGAACCTCCTTATTCTTCTTGGTATTTTTACAGCCTTCTTAGCCCTTGCCTTTCCCCTCCTTCATTTATTGGCCAGCCTTTCAGAATTAAGAAAGGGCAAGAATACTCTAGGAAATCGACTTCTATTCATCGGAAGTTGCCTTGCGACCTTTTCTCTCATCCTCTACTTCTTTTTACCGATTGTTGCTTTATTCCTTTGGATGATTGGCTGTGGTTTGATTTGCTACGGGGCCTATTGGAATGGCAAGCACAAAGAAAACTTCAAACCAGTTCATCATGTTATTCGAGTGGGCATCGCTCTGGTGATTACAATTTTATTAGCTCTCATATAAGAAAAGCTCAGGTTTTTTCAATGAAAACTTGAGCTCTTTTTATTTATTAAGCCATCAACAGCATGAGAATAGGGATCACCACCATGGTTGCAAGGGTCGTCTCTGTCACCATGACGGATGCATAATTACTATCAGCACCGTAGAGTCTGGCAACAACTGGCGCATTGGTCATCACAGGCATGGCGGACTGGATGATAAAGACTTGCTTCATCAAGTTTGGAAGAGGCATCGAGTAAACTATGGAAGCCATTAAGAGTGGAGCAACCAGGAAGCGACCTAGTAGAATCAATAGCTGATCTTTTCCCAGAACCAACTGCTTCACACCTACATGAGACACTGACAAACCGATGAATATCATGGATAAAGGGGTTGTTAAATTACCCAGATACTGCAAATCACTGGCTAGAAAGGCTGGCAACTTGATCTGCAGCATCACCAAGACTAGTCCCAAGAGAAAGCCCATGAGTGGCGGAGAAAAGACTTTTTTCAGACTCGTTTTGAGATCAAACTGAGCTTCTCCCTCACCATCCCGCTGGATGAGATAGGTCCCCAAGGTCCAGAAAGGTCGTATTGCACATGTAATAGATCAAAACATAGGGAATGCTGGCATCTCCAAAGAGGGCTTGGTTAATAGGAAGCCCCACGAAGATGGTATTGGAGTTAAAAAACATGGAAATAAAGAGGCCACGACGGTCCTGTCTCACCGCAAAGATTCTGGCTACTCCTGTCGCGATGCCAAGCAAAATAACCATAGACAGGGCAGGAAACCGCAAGGCTGGCAACATTTTAAGTAGATCTTCTGCTGTGAAGCGCTGCGTGATGGTGTAGAGCATATAGCAGGGAAGAGCAACTTGAGTGACCAATTTAGCGAGTAGGCCACGCGACTTGTCATCGAACCAGCCTTTTTCACCAATGACAAAGCCCACTAAAATCATACCCAGGATGACGAGAATCCCCGATATACTCCTCAAAAAGATGTCCATGTATTCTCCTTTTTTATATATTTGAACTAGAAAAACCCATTTTTATAAGTCTCAAAAACTACTCTAGTATATCACAAAAATAGGTTGGGCAAAATTCCCAACCTATTGCATTTTATTGATTATCACTAATACCCCTTCTTAGCAGCGTTCGTCCATTGGTACCAACCAACTAGACTGTTGATTAAGTAAATGAAGTATTTCCCTTGAATTTGAAGGCTCTCTCCCCACCAAAGGTAGATAGAGAAAACGTTGGTCGCTGCCCAGAAAATCCACTGTTCACGGTAAACAGCTGTCATCAAGAGTTGGCCAACCCCATTTGTTGCATCCGTGATGGAATCCCGATACGGACGATTGGCCCCAATTGACTGATATATAAGCCCGAAAACTAACCACCAAAGCACGCTAATAGATAGATACTTGGTCCATCCGACCTTATCTAATTTACGGGCAACAAATTCTTGTTGTTCTTTTTTGAATTGAGCTTGATAAATCCATACCAGAAGGCCAATCGGCTGCATGACTGTGAAGTATAGGGTTGTCAAAACCTCACCGTAAAAGCCTTTTTGTAAGGCCAATATCAGATAGATAATAGAATTGATCAAACCAAAGAGGTAGTTACTAGCACGACCTTCCGATACAAAGATCACGCAGATAATCCCTGTTAGACTACAAATCATCCCAGTCCAATCCACTATGCGGTGCTCGTATATAAGCTCCAACCACAGTGGGAAACTTCCCAATACCAAGAGGTAAATCCAGCCTCCTAAGCTACGATGGGCAAAGAGGTCTTTCCAGATTGCTTTTAAGCTCCCAAGAAAGCCAAGCTTCTTCATCCCGGCAACCATCCTGTGGTAACCACCTGACATCTCACTGAGAGTCACTTTGGCATTTGCGAGTTTCTTTTGGAAATAAGTATTCATTTTTTCTCCTTTTGTTTTTAAAGAGCCGTGTCTATTTAGACTTTCGGACGCAACGCTCTATAGATTTTTAATTTGAACTGCTTCTCCTTTCACAGATCCCTTAGTCGACATCAGGGATTCTCTTGAAAAAGATTGTTCAACAGTTCACAACCAATCATACGCCTATTTTCATAGAAGTCAAGATTTTTCTGAAATTTTCCTAAAAACGTTCGGGAATTAAAAAATAGATCAAACATCCCTGAAGACTTCAGAAAATCAATTGGAGATAACTGCTATAAAAAACAAACACCATTTCTGATGTTTGTTGAGACTGTAGACAAACTGTTCTTTTATATCAATCTAATAACTTCTTTAAAGATGAAATAATATTATTTATTAGATTTATTCAACCATCTTCTGAAACTTTCCTCTGTGAGAAAAGTTCTAGAAACACTAGTGTTTCTAGAACTCGGAATTATTGAGACCTTAGGCTCAATAATTAGTCATGGAACTTCTTCGAAGTTCGCTGACGTCCGCACTCACCTAAGGAAAGCTATTTTGAGTATTTTATCTTCAATCTGAAACAACTTAAATAAAGTGACTTATTTCAATTTAAAATTCGGATTATTTTTTGATAAACCCTTCTTTCACCAGAAAGTCACGTGCCACTTGATTAGCAGACTTGCCTTCTACTCCGACTTGGTAATTCATCTGGCTCATTTGGTCTGCTGTGATTTTACCAGCCAACTTATTGAGAACAGCTTCCAACTCAGGGTGTTTTTCGAGCAATGCAGTTTTCATGAGGGGCGCCCCTTGATAAGGTGGGAAGAGTTGCTTGTCATCTTCAAGGACCACCAGGTCATAACGAGCCAGCTCGGCATCCGTTGAGTAGGCATCTGTTATCTGGATATCGCCAGACTGGATCGCCTGGTAGCGAAGGGCTGGCTCCATGGTGGAGACTTGTAGATTAAGACCATAGACCTTCTGCAATCCCTTGTTTCCGTCCTCTCGGTCGTTAAACTCCAAGGTAAAGCCTGCCTTGAGTTGTCCTTCTACCTTTTTCAAGTCGGAAATGGTCTTAAGGCCATACTCTTGGGCAATTTCTTAGGCACCGCGACAGCGTAGGTATTCTGATAAGCCATGGGTTTGAGCAAGGCCAAGTCGTCTTGTCGTTTGATCCCATCTCGGGCTGCTTTGTAGACTGCTTCTGGATCATGACCGACTTGTGGTGCTGGCTTGAGGAGACTTTCGGTCACGGTCCCTGTAAACTCTGGATAGATAGCGATGTCCCCTTTTTTCAGGGCTTCATAGAGGAAGGTGGTCTTCCCAAAATTCGGCTTGACGGTCACTGTCATGTCCGTGTTTTCCTCGATCAAGATCTTATACATGTTAGCTAGAATTTCGGGTTCTGGTCCTAACTTCCCAGCAATGACCAGGTTTTCTTTTTCTGGTTTTGGAAGAAGACTTGGTGCATAGCTAGCTCCCAATCCAAGGACCATGAAAGCAAAGGCCGCAAAGATGGTCCGCAATTTAGCCTTTTCCATCCATTTGAGAAGAAGGTTAAAGGCGATGGCTAAGAAGGCAGAAGACAGAGCACCGATCAAAATCAGACTGGCATTATTGCGGTCAATCCCCAGAAGGATAAAGGAACCGAGTCCTCCTGCTCCAATCAAGGCAGCTAGGGTAGCCGTCCCGATAATCATCACAGCTGCTGTCCGTATTCCAGACATAATGACGGGCATGGCCAAGGGAATCTCGAACTTCTTGAGTCGTTCCCACTTGGTCATTCCAAAGGCGACCCCTGCTTCTTCTAGACTTGGGTCTATCCCTTGCAAACCGGTGATGGTATTTTGAAGGATGGGGAAAATGGCATAGATGACGAGAGCTGTCAAGGCCGGAAGCGTCCCAATCCCCATAATAGGAATGAAGAGGCCGAGAAGGGCCATGGAAGGAATGGTCTGGAAGATCCCAGCTACCTGTAAGACCCAGTTGCTAGCTCTCTTGCGTGTACTTAAATAAACAGCTAGCGGGACAGCCAGAAAAACAGCAAGGAGCAAGGTCAGTAATGACAGTTGCAAATGTTGCCCCAGTGCAGTGAGCCAGTCCCCAAATCGTTCTTGAAAGGTTGCAAGTAGTTTAGACATGGTGAGCACCTCCAAATAAATCTGCGACAAAGTCGTTGGCTGGCTTGACTAGGATGATTTTAGAATCCGCCACCTGCACAATCTCTCCTTCTTGCAGTACTGCAATCCGGTCGCCTAATTTCAAAGCCTCGTCCGTATCATGGGTTACGAAGATGGTCGTCATGCCGAATTCTTTATGTAAATCTTTTGTAAGAGCCTGCAACTGCTTGCGAGAGATGGCATCCAAGGCTGAAAAAGGTTCGTCCATCAATAGAATCTTTGGTTCCCCAATGATAGCTCGCACAATGCCAATCCGCTGTTGCTCCCCACCAGATAATTCACTAGGCATGCGATTTGCATACTCTGCAGCAGGTAGGCCAACCTTGGCCAAGAGTTCTTCTGTTTTGGAGGAGATTTGCTCCTTGCTCCAGCCCTTCATCTCAGGAATGAGAGCAATATTTTCCGCAACTGTCAGGTTAGGAAATAGGGCAATGGCTTGAAGGACATAGCCGGTACTGAGACGTAACTCCCGTTCATCATAGTCCTTGATCCGTTTCCCATCCATATAGATATTTCCATCTGTCGGCTCCAAGAGACGGTTGACCATCTTGAGCATGGTGGTCTTTCCAGATCCTGAAGGACCCACTAGTACCATAAATTCTCCATTTTCAATTCGGAGATTGACATCTTTTAAAATATTTTTATCCGTGTAGCGCAAGGCTACATGTTTGTATTCAATCATGTTCTTCCTCAATAAATTTTCTATCTCTAAGAATATCCAATAGACTACTTGCTGGATGCCCTAGGACTTTTTCGACATCTGTTGAAACCCCAGCCTGTTCGCCAGCTTTAATCGCTGTATAGGTACTGACCCAGGCATCGTACTCCCAGTTTTGTGCTGGCCATTTTTTCCGTGACTCATAGGCTTCTTCTACTGATTCATCTACATACGTGATGGTCTTACCGCTCTCTTTTGAGAGGAGCGCTACGATTTCTTCCATGGAAAGATCCTCTGGCCCTGTCAGATTCAAGGTTTGATTTTCCCACTCCTTAGGATTTAAAAGAATCTCTGCCGCAACCCTAGATGTGTCCTTACGGGCAACAGCTGACACAAGACCACTTCCTGCTGGACCACGAATTTCTCCATTTTCAAGCGCAATATCAATCAAGAAGTCCAAGTAAAAATTATCTCTCAAAAAAGTGTAGGTGAACCCTGACTCCTTGATATAGGCTTCCGTCTGGGCATGATCTCGAGACAAAGTGAAAGTTGCCTTCTCATCTGCCCCATAAAAGGAGGTATAAACAATTTGCTGCACCCCCGCTAGCTTTGCAGCATCTAAAAACTCCTTGTGCTCCTTGACACGCTCTGGATTTTCCCTAGCAGAAACCATCAACAAGATATCGATACCCTTCAAGGCCTCAACCACCTCTGGAGTATTGGCATACACTATTTTACGGATTTCCGCAGACGCGTAAACTTTTGCACGCTCTGGGCTTCTTGCTAGATGGACTGAAGCGATTCCTTTTTTATCAACAAGATCAGCCATATAGGAACCTAATTTCCCTGTTACACCTGTTATTCCAATCATAACTGTTACTTCCTTTCCCTAGATGTCATTCTCTTTAGCTTTAGATTTGAGATAATACGCTCTTGATAAGCTTCAAATTCCTGGATTTCTTGATCAGAAAATCCTTGATAAAAAATCTCTCCAAGTTCGTTGCTGACACGGTCGCCAATCTCTTTTTGCGCCCAACCGAGGTCTGTCAAAGAGATATATTTTTTCCTTTTATCCTGCGTACAAGGTTGAATCGTGACCAAGCCTTGTTCTTCCAATTTCTTAACCATACTGGTCAATGTATTATTGGCTAGACCCGTCGCAAGAGCGATATCGGTCGCAGTAGCGCACCCCAACTCTTGCTTCCATAAAATCGTTAAAATTTTTCCCTGTTCACTTCTGTATTGAGCATCTGGTTCCTTGCTCAAGAGTTTTTGAAAGATACGCCCGTTTAACAAACGAATCTGTAGAGCTTGATAGCCCCCTAACCCCTTGTTCATTTCAACTCCTTATTCTTCTATATCGAACTTTTTGAACTATTGTAACACTCTGTATTACATCTGTCAACTATTTCGATATCGAAATATTATTTTTAAAAAAAAAAGAGTTTGGCCAAGACCAAACTCTGGATAATAAAAATTACTCTTCTTCCACTAAGCGTTTGAACTCTGCCTGGAGTTCAGCATTTTCTGTCGGTTTAAGATACATTTGTCCTCCATTAGTTGTATCTGAATGAAAGACGATCGGTTCTCCCGTATTGGTGATAGCGAAAAAGTAACTATGAACATCTGGAAATTTATCCCAATTGCTATAACGCTCTACAATTCGGTACTGGGCATTTCCTAGACCTGTATCCGTATACTCGGCATTCATTTTCTCACTTGGACCATCCCCAAGGATATAGAGATGGTCAGCCCCAACGTCTCCTCCTGCGATTCCCTTTTGGTAATTGGGTTGTCCTAGTCTTCCCCCCCAGTCCTTTATAAAAGCTTCCAGTTTCGCCGATTTGTTGGCATTCCAAGGAGCTTTTAGTTGTGTTTCTGATTTAGTTGAACGACTTGGAACTTCAAATTCCTGCCAATCGAGACCTCTTAAATCAATTTGATCGGATGCATTTTTTCCAAAATCAGCAGCAATATCATTTGCTTGTATTTGAATCTCTTTTTCTTGGAGGATAGTCGCTTGCTTTTGCTTAGCATTAAGCTGATAAAGAGTTCCATAACCTTGACCCGTACCTGAGGACCAGCTAAGCTCCAAAACTTCTCCTTCTTTATAGACAAGAGCAGCATTTCTTGCTCCACCATGGCCTGCCACGAACCCTTCTGCTAAAAGGACTGGTTTCCCAGCTTGCAAATAATAAAGACCGGTTAAGAAATATTTGCCACTCACATTTAGGTCTGCAATCAACAGTTCCTCTATCCCATCATTATTCAAATCTGCAAAGGCATAACGCATTTCATCTGCTTGGTTAACTGCATTCTCGATTGCCCAACTATTGATTGGACGCTCAGTTGCTTGTAAACTTTGATAGAGACTTGCAATACTTGCTGTATCCTTTGGCGAGGACAAAATCTTTTGATAATCCTCAAATATGGGCTGGTACAACTTCTTGTAATCCTTTCACCTCTTTTTTAGTAACTTTTTTACCGGAAGATGATATCGACGATGTTTCCGAGCTGTTATTCAACTGACTAGAATGTCGAGGAGTCCGTTTGCTACAACCAACCGTAACAAGTCCTGTTGCTAGGAGAATGACTGCTCCCAATTTCTCTTTTCGTTTCATAAGTTTCTCCTTTTGTGTCATCCTTGATAGCTGTACTTTTCTCTATATTATACCAAAAAAGAAGGCTACACCTGATGATTTGTGTAAAACCATCTTATTCTGTTTGATTTAATTTGGATTCTTTTGCTCTCGACGACCCGGATTATCCTGGCTTTCAAGATGCTGCTTGATTAAGGCAACTACTTCATCATTTGTTGGAAGATCCGAATGCTGGGCATCCTCTCCCGTAACGGTAATCTCCGTGTAGGTCTCCGCTTGATTTTGATAGATATACTTGCCAGCGGACACACTAGCATCAGGAACCAACTCATCTGAGTCATAGGTGATAGTACCTGCTACCGAATACATATGAAGAGTTGTTGGGATAGCTTCTCTAGCCTTGATAAAGTCCGCCAACATCTCTGATTTGTTTTTGATATTGGTCTCGGTGAAGTTATAAGGGGTCCCAATGGTCATGAGGGTCTTCAGATCCACATCATAATCCCCTAAATAATTTTCAATAAAGGCTGTGTAGATCAAGCCGCCATTGGAATGACCTAGTCCTTTAAAGTTATTGAAGTTGTATTTGGATTGTAGAGCTTCAAAGGCTTGGTTCACCATCTTGGCTTGCTTTGATATTGCTGTAACCATCCTTGTTGTTTTCAAAACCAATCACGATAATCGGCTCATTGTCTTTGGCATCAATGCTCCCACTATAAGTAATCCTACCATCGTTCCAGACCTTAACCTTTAGAAGGCTGTGTTTGGTTCCTTGCCGGTCTTGGTTGAGCTTGGTCACCAAGCCATCAAAACGATTTTCCGTCGCAGAACTTCCAGGAATCATGATAATTGGCGATAGTTTTGAATTATAGAATTTTTCGATCTTTTGGACATTTTTTCGAGTCCAGCTATAAGAAGGGACGGCTAACCCAAGCAAGAAAAGACAGACCAAGGTGAAAATTAGCACTGTTTTTTTAGAGACTTTCATGGCTTCCTACTTCTTCTAGCAAATCTTTTCGAACTTGGTTGCCCATGCGGACAAAGGGAATATAGAGTGCTACATCTAGGGCAAAGCAAAAGAGACTGACACCTAAAGCTCTTAGGCTTCCTCCAGTCCCAATAAAGGCATAGAGAAGACTAGGTGTCCCATCTGGCACTGGGTAGACAGCTGCCGGCATGAGTTTTAAAAATAAGGCTAAAGCTGCAATTGTCATATTTACCAAGGGGATCAATAAGAAGGGGATCACATAGAGCAGGTTGAGGAGGATGGGAATTCCTACCATGAAAGAAGCCCCATTGTTAAAGAGACTTGGAAACAGACTGAGGAGACTAACCTTCCTATCCTTTTGACTCCGTGAAACCAGTAAGATCGCTACCAATAAAGCTAAAACTGCACCAACTCCTGCCACCATGCCAAAACTGCGGTACAAGTTAGTCAAGGTATAGGGATAAGGAATGCCTGTCGTCGTATGATGGGTTACAGCATAAGTCAGATTTTCTAAGGCAAAACTGTCATCCGCAATCGAGTTCAAGGCAAAAACCTGACTGTTCCCGACCCAACCCGATAAGCCATTCAAGAGTCCCATGACAAAGGTGGATAAGAGGTGATGACTGGTCACCGTTAGTGAACTGAAAAACTGAGCGATAGTCTGAAGAACACGGTACTGATTCCCCAGGATTTAGAGACCATTTAGACTGACACCTAAGAGTAGAGACAAGAAAATCGGACGAACAGTCTTGGGTTGATAAATGAAGTCTTTATTCACGATTTGATCGTCACTAGCTTTTGATAGGCGAAAAATCTGGCCAATTAAATAACCTAAAAAAATCGCTAAGAAAATATTGGTCGACGCAGATAGATGGATAGGAGATAATTGTCCATCAGGAAGAGGGCCCATCAACAAGCCCTGTGAGCTAACAATAAAACTGACTAAAAGAGCTGTTACACCAGCCGTCCCTGTACTTCTTCCATAATGTCCAGCTGTGTATTTCCCTGCAAAATAGGTTGCTAATGGGCCAGCAAAACCTCCTATAAAACTTGATAGATTGGACAAAACCTGACCCGTGAGCTGAAATCCTGGGAACCAATCCGAGACAGAAAAAAGCATATTTACATAGCCCCTATCTGAAAAGAGAGACTGGGAAATCACTTGAACAATTGCTGAGAAAAGTAAAAATGGAAAGAGAGAGACCAAGGTCTTCTGGCTGATTTGTACGAATCCACGCTCTCGAAACCAGAGAAATTTTTGCGCCAAATATTTTGTCATTGTTGCTCCTACTATCCTTATTGATCCGTTAGGTGACACTATTCGAGCACACCCTTCTGTTTACTTCATTATAGCATATTAGTCTACACAAAAAACTCAAGCCAACTGACTTGAGTTTCCTTCTTATCGATCATTGTACCCATCTGGGTGGCTGGAATGCCATGCCCAAGCTGTTTGGATGATGGTTTCGATATTGTCAAATTTGGTTGCCAACCGAGGATCGCACGCGCCTTCTCAGAGGATGCGATCAAGGTATCTGGATCTCCTGGTCTGCGATCTGCAATCTCAAGTGGGATCGGATGACCCGTCACCTTGCGGGCTGCTTCGACAATCTGAAGATTAGAGAATCCGGTCGATGAGCCCAGATTAAAGGCGGTAGATGGATTACCATTACGCAGATACTCCACTGCTAGCAGATGAGCATCAGCTAAATCAAATGGATGGACATAGTCCCGAACATTGGTCCCATCTGGTGTATTGTAGTCATCTCCAAAAATTGCGATCTTTTCGCGTTTGCCTTGCGCCACTTGCAAGACGATTGGCAGGAGATGGGTCTCTGGTCCATGGTCTTCGCCAATGGACCCGTCTGGCTTGGCACCCGCTACATTAAAGTAACGAAGGGGGACATACTTGATGCCATAGGCTTGATCGGCCCAGCGCATTATGGTTTCCATCATGAGTTTGCTTTCGCCATAGGGATTAATTGGTTTTTGTGGAGTGGTTTCAAGAATCGGAATTTCTTCTGGAATACCATAGGTGGCTGCGGTTGAAGAAAAGACGATATAGCGCACCCCACATTCATGCATGACTTCCAAGAGTTTGACCATGCCAGCTGTATTATTGTCAAAATATTTCAATGGATCCGCCATAGACTCAGCAACCAGTGAGTAAGCCGCAAAGTGGATGACGGCGTCAATATCTGCATGTTCCTTAAAAACAGTGCGCATGAAATCTTGATCCGCCAGGTCTCCTTGGTAAAAGACGGCATCTGGATGCACCGCTGCACGATGGCCTGTGACCAGGCTATCTACCACCACGACTTTTTCCTGTCCTTCATTGACCAAGCGGTCTACCATGTGGGAACCGATATAGCCAGCTCCTCCGAGTACGAGTATTGCCATTTGTTTTCCTTTCGCTTCTTTGTCTTCTCTCTTATTGTACCAAATTTCTGCCTCTTCTCCATCCTTAAAGTGTTGCGACAAAGCGTCTAAAGGCTGCTTGACCTTCTGCTGTTCGCTTGTAGACACCCGCATCTTCCAGTACCCGCGCAAAGATTTGGCCGACCGATTCACGGACAATGGCCTCAGCCTCTGCTTCTTCTGTAATGGATGGGTGAGTGGCTTTCAAGTCAGCTGCCCATTCTTGGTGGTAATGAGCCACACTGCATTCACGACCGAGCAGATAGTCTTGGACCTGCTTGAGCTCTTTCTTAAGCCGAGGAGGCAAGATGGCCAAGCCCATGACTTCGATGAGGCCGATATTTTCTTTTTTGATGTGTTGCACATCAGCATGTGGGTGGTAAATGCCATCTGGATGCTCTGGTGAGGTTTGGTTATCACGGAGCACCAAGTCCAGTTCATAATGCCCATCACGGATTCGTGCAATGGGGGTAATGGTATGATGGGGTTGACCGTCGGATGTGGCCAAGACTTGAACGGCTGGATCCGAGTAACCTCGCCAGGTCTTTAGGATATGGTCCGCCAGGTCAATCAATTGCGCCTTGTCATCCGATTGCAAACGAAGCACAGACATGGGCCAGTTGACAATCCCTACTGAGACAGCCTCAAAGCCCTCAATGGTAAAGCTTTCCCCAACAGGAGCCAGTTCCATAGGGAAGGTATGGCGTCCCCCTTGATAGTGGTCATGAGTCAAGATCGACCCCCCCACAATGGGAAGATCTGCATTGGACCCTGCAAAATAGCCTGGAAAAGTCTCTACAATGGTCAAAAGTCGCTCAAAGGTCTTGCGACTGATGGCCATAGGAACATGTTGACTATCGAGGAAAATGCAGTGTTCATTAAAGTAGGCATAAGGCGAATACTGGAAGCCCCAGTCATGACCGTCCATGTCAAAGCGAATGATCCGGTGATTGGCACGAGCAGGATGGTCTAGGCGACCTTGATAGCCCTCATTCTCCATGCAAAGCTGGCAAGCAGGATAATGACTGGCTTTGGCCTGACGTGCCGCTGCTATCTCTTTGGGATCTTTTTCTGGTTTGGAGAGGTTGATCGTAATCTCTAGCGGACCATAAGCAGTCTCTGCTTCAAAGGCGATATTTTGCGCGATAGCATCTACCTTGATGTAGTTGTTGCGCTTGGAGAGGGCATAGAAATCAGCAATCGCGTCTTCCTTGGACTGACGGTAAGTCTCCCAGAAATGATGATTTACCTGACTAGGACGAGGAGTGATCAAATTCATTAACTCGGCTCCCAGACTATCCTGAGCTGCCATGGTTTCCTCAATCTGACCGTTAGCAAGGGCGAGCTCGATGAGTTGGTCTTTAAGCGCCAACAATCCTTCTTTTTTAACTGGTTGGTCCACGCCCTCTTCTCCGACCAAGCTCATGATCCGATTTTTTAGATAGATCCGATCTAACTCTTCAAAGTGGCTCACTGCAATCACTTCTGTCACAAATGCATCTAGAATTCCTTGTGCCATTTTGTCTCCTTCTCTCCTAATCTAAAATGCGACTGCCTCCTGCTACTTCAGCAATGTAAAAGCTTGGAGCATAGCCGACAACTTCCTCATAGCGTTTGCCGACAGCTTCTTCAAAGGCTTGAACCTTGTCCTTGTTGACAAGGGCGATGGCACAGCCTCCAAATCCTGCACCCGTCATACGAGCACCAAGCACTCCTTCTTGTTCCAAGCTGTATGAACTAGAGTATCTAATTCCAAGCCGGTCACTTCGTAATCATGCTCCAAGGATACATGGGAAGCATTCATGAACCGGCCAAAGCCTTCCAAATCTCCTTCCTCAAGAGCCTTACGAGCTTGGAGAGTCCGTTGGTTTTCGAGTACAGCATGGCGAGCTCGTTTGATGCGATTTTCATCCTTGATCAAGTAACTATAGGTATCAAAATCCCAGACATCCAATTCACCCAAGGTTTGGATGTCTAGTTTTTCTTGGAGTTCAGAGACAGCTGTTTCGCATTCCGCACGACGTTCATTGTATTTTGAATCAATCAATTCCCGGCGTTTATTGGTATTCATAATCACGACGACATTGTCTTTCAAATCAAGGGGCACCAAATCATATTTCAAAGTGTTAGTATCCAGATAAATGGCCCGTTGATCAGCCCCCATACCGATGGCAAACTGATCCATGATGCCAGAGTTGACCCCGATAAAATGATTTTCCGTTTGTTTTCCAATCTTAACCAGTTCTACCCGATCCACTTTAAGACCATAGATGGTTTCCGCAATGACTCCTGTCAACATCTCTAGTGAGGCTGAGGAAGAAAGGCCAGATCCATTTGGAATATTGCCGTAAACATAGACATCCATGCCAACATCAATGGTGTGACCAGCTTCCTGCAAGAAATGAAGCACGCCTTTTGGATAGTTGGTCCAATTGTGCTCCTCTTCAAAATGAAGATTTTCAAGCGGGACTTCAATGATGCCCTTGTCTTCAAAGTTAGCAGAGAAGAAACGCAAAACCTTGTCTTCGCGCTTTCTTGCTGCTCCATAGGTACCAAGCGTAATGGCTGCAGGGAAAACATGCCCTCCGTTATAGTCCGTGTGTTCACCGATCAGATTGATTCGACCTGGTGAGAAGTAGGTATGATCCGCTTCTGCTCCAAAGACGGTTTGAAAAGCTTCCCGAAGTTCTTGAGTATTCATTGAGATTACCTCACTTATATAGTTATTTACCTCTAGTGTAACCCCTTTCATACAACAAATCAATAATTTTACTAAAATTTTAGTAAAATCCGCTAACATGACCAAACCTATGATATACTAGAAGGAAGAAGGAGAAAACGAATGGCCACATTAAAGGATATTGCTAACCTCGCAAACGTATCCATCGCCACTGTTTCTCGTGTTCTGAACCAAGATGCCAGTCTTTCTGTATCGGAGGAAACCCGCCACAGAATTTGACTGTTGCTGACGAACTAGGCTACACCAGACATCAGAAAAGTGGGAACTTTAAAAAAGAAAAACAACAAATTGTCATCATCCAATGGAAAAGTGAAGAGGGAGAGCTGGACGACCTCTACTACTACAACATCCGCTTAGGCATTGAAAAAAGAGCACAGGATTTCGACTATGGGATTCTCCGCTATTTCAATGATATTCCTTTTCGATTAGGTGAGGAAGTTATTGGAGTCCTTTGTATTGGAAAGTTTAGTAGGGTTCAAATTGTCGAGTTAGAACGTCTAGACAAGCCTCTGGTTTTTGTCGATAGTAACACCCTTAACCAAGGACACCCTTGTGTCACGACTGAATTTGAAAATGCTGTACAGACTGCCCTTTCCTATTTACGAAAACAAGGCTGTCAAACAATTGGCCTCCTAACTGGTGAGGAAAAAACAACTGACCTATTGGAAAGTATCCCAGATCCTCGGCGACGAGCCTATCGAAACTATTGTATTGAAAGAAGTATTTACCACCCTGAACTCATCCTCACAGGAAGTTTTACAGCTCAATCAGGCTATGACCTCATTTCCTCTCGGCTTCAGTCTGACTCACCCTTACCAGATGCCTATTTTGTTTCGAGTGATAGTTTGGCCATTGGGGCTCTCCGAGCTTTTCAAGAGGCCGGTATCAAGGTCCCTGATGATATCCAACTCATTTCCTTTAATGATACAAGTTTAGCCAAGCAAGTCTTTCCTCCCCTCTCGACCATCACTGTTTTTACAGAAGAAATGGGACGAACCGCTATGGATGTCCTAAATAAACAAGTCCTATCTCCAAGAGAAATACCAACCCTCACTATGCTAGGAACCAAGCTAACTATTAGAGAAAGCACAAAGAATGGATGATCCACCATCCTTTCCGAAAATCAAAACTTATGAAAACACACGAAATTTTATACCAAACCTTAGCCCAAGCTCAAGATTATGTCAATGGCGAGCAACTAGCCCAAGAAATGGGACTGTCTCGCACGTCTATCTGGAAGGCCATTCAGCGTCTAGAAAAAGAAGGCATCGAGATTGAGTCCGTCAAAAATCGAGGCTACAAGATCCTATCCGGAGACCTCCTCATTCCCCAAGTTATCGAGGAGTATTGTCCTCTAACAGTCTCCTATAATCCCCAGTGCCAATCCACTCAGTTAGATGCCAAGAATGCCATGGAAGCTGGAGGACAATCTTCTACTCTTTATCTGGCTCCTTTCCAGACAGCAGGTAAGGGACGTTTTGGGCGTGACTACTTCTGCCCTTCTCAAGGGGGGGATCTACATGTCTCTCCATCTCAAGCCCAACCTCCCCTTTGATCAAGCTCCTGCCTATACCCTCATGGTCGCAGCAGCCATCTACAAGGCCCTGAAAAATCTGGCCTTATTGGATATCGATATTAAGTGGGTCAATGATATCTACTACAGGGGGAAAAAGGTCGGGGGCATTCTGACCGAAGCCATCAGCTCCATCGAAACAGGCCTTATTACAGATGTCATCATTGGAGTGGGGATCAATTTTGCCATCACCGATTTTCCAAAGGAACTGAAGGACAAGGCTGGTTCCCTCTTTGACTCCCAGCCTCCCATTAGCCGCAATGAACTGATTGCTGAGATTTGGAAGGAATTTTTCAACACACCAGAAGAGGAGCTAATCTACCTCTACAAGCAGCGCTCACTAGTCCTAGGTAAGGAAGTCTGCTTCGAACAAAATCAGACCAGCTACCAAGGCCTGGCCAAGGATATCTCGGACAATGGACAACTACTAGTCCAACTGACGGACGGCCAAGAACGCTGGCTCAACAGTGGCGAAATCTCCCTCAAGCAATGGGATTTGTAAAATAGACCAACAACTCAAA